>Ga0268248_100077_pt1 | contig 88196 bp, 70 predicted proteins | sample AgamicAtAme_FD_200856 | JGI IMG/M metagenome (GOLD analysis project Ga0268248, IMG submission 200856) | Agave microbial communities from Guanajuato, Mexico - At.Am.e (v2) (version 2) | ecosystem: Host-associated > Plants > Phyllosphere > Phylloplane/Leaf | place: Guanajuato, Mexico | collected... | reverse complement strand
GCCGGGCCGCCGCACGGCGGCCCGGCTCATCTGGAACTGAATTCACTTGGCAGTGGATGCCGCGGCAGGACCGCCGCGGCGTGGGGCTCCGTGCGATGGTGGGCACCTCGCCGGAGCGGCGCGATGGATCGCGCCCGCGTGACGGCAGTCCAGGGACGGACTGCCGGAATCCCCCCGCGGCGTGCGCGGATTATTCCGTGTCGCCCGCCCGCTTGAGCTCCATGCGCCGCAGGAACTCCCGCATGATGCGCTTGTAGAGCTCGTCGCCGAGATACTCGTCTTCGACGCCCGCATCGATGGACGGGTTGTCGTTCACCTCGATCACCACCGGCTTGTCGCCGACGCGCTTGATGTCCACGCCGTAGAGGCCATTGCCCACGGCCTGCGTGGCCTTGAGCGCCAGCTTCACCACGTCGGCCGGCGCCTTCTCGATGGGCAGCGTTTCCGATTCGCCGGACTTGGATGCGCCCTTGGCGCCATGGTTGTAGATCTGCCAGTGGCCGCGCGACATGAAGTATTTGCACGCGTAAAGCGGCTCGTTGTTGAGCACGCCGATGCGCCAGTCGAATTCGGTGTAGACGAATTCCTGCGCCAGCAACAGGGCGCTGTGCTGGAACAGTTCCGCCGTGGCCTTGGCCAGCGCCGCCTCGTTCTCCACCTTCACCACGCCACGCGAGAACGAGCCGTCCGGAATCTTCAGCACCAGCGGATAGCCGAGCTTCTCCGATAGCTCCTTCAAGCCCTTGGCGTCATCGCGGTAGAGGATCTCGGTGCGCGGCACGGCGAGTTTGCGCGACACCATCAGGTCGTTGAGGAAGATCTTGTTCGTGCAGCGCAGGATCGAGGCGGGATCGTCGATCACCACCATGCCTTCCTTCTCCGCGCGGTGCGCGAAGCGATAGGTGTGGTTGTCGCTGGCGGTGGTCTCGCGGATGAACAGGCCGTCGTATTCGGCCAGGCGCTGGTAGTCGTTCTTGCCGATGGGATCGACTTCGATGCCCAGTTCCTTGCCCGCCGCGATGAACAGCTTCTGCGCCTTCTTGTTCGACGGCGGCATCGCCTCGTGCGGGTCGACCAGCATGGCGATGTCGTAGCGGAACTGCCTGCGCGCCTTCGGCTTGCGCCAGAGCTTCTTGCTGAAGCGGTCCAGCTCCTCGGCGAAAGCGTCTTCCTGCGCATCGTCCAGCGAGTGCAGGCCCACCGGCTTGATGGCGCTGATCTGCCACACGCGGTCGCGCTCGAACTCGATGCGCAGCAGCGGGCAGGGGAACATTTCGAACACCTGGCGCGCCAGGTCCTGCAGCGCCGGGTGTGCCGTCTGGCCGAAGTAGACCAGGATGCCGAAGTCGGTGGTGTCGCGCCCGCCGGCCGGCAGGAAGTGGGTGAGCTTGGAGCTGAGGTCCTCGATCTCCAGGCCGTACAGCGAGCGGCGGCGCAGGTCGTTCACCGTGCGCACCGACGGCATCACGCGATGCCCGCGCGCCTCGGCCAGCAGCGAGACGTAATAGCCCGTGCCCAGGTACTTGTAGCTGCGGCACAGGTTGATGACGTGGGTGCGCTCATCGTCGACACCGACCGGTTCGCGCAGGTAATCCATCGCCGTGACCACGTCCGCGGACGGGTAGTAGACGCTCCAGTCGGAGGCCTTCTCGACAACAAGGACGAGACGGGTCATGACACCTCTGTCAGATGGAACCGAGGAGTGTCGTCACGCGGGGAAACGGGGCGGCACGGCGCAAGTGGCGCAGTGTGCGCACATGCGTGGCGCGGCACAAGTCGGCGCATCGGGCGGGCTCATAGGCGGTTCAAGTTGGCAGGCGCCGTCACCCCGCGTGTTCGCGCCATGCACCTTTTCGTTACATCCTGCGACGCGCGGCTTTCCGAGCTTGAACACGCTCTGACATGCGCCACACGTCATCGTTGCCCCAGTGGGTTGGGGGGACTACAGTGCGCGCCTTGTTTCATTGCGCGCCAGCGGGACCGCCCCTGATGACCCCCATGCCCGCGACCGCCGCCGTACGCGTGCGGCGTGCCGAACTTTCCGATCTCGACGACCTCGTTGCCCTGGAAGAGAGCAGCTTCGCCACCGATCGCCTGAGCCGTGCCCAGTACCGGCGCCACCTGGACAGCGAAAGCGCGCAGGTGCTCGTCGCCAGCGCCAATCACCGCCATTTCCTGGGCACCGCCGTGGTGTTCTTCCGCAAGGGCACGCAGGTGGCGCGGCTGTATTCCATCGCCACCAAGGCGGAAGCGCGCGGCAAGGGCGTGGGCTCGGCCCTGCTGGAGGCTGCGGAAAAGCTGGCGAAGCGCCGCCGCTGCACCTCCCTGCGCCTGGAAGTGCGCACCGACAATGCCGATGCGATCCGGCTGTACGAGCGCCTGGGCTATGTCCGCATGGGGCGGTATGCGCGCTACTACGGCGACGGAGCGGATGCCTGGCGGTACGAGAAAGTCCTGGACTGACGGCTCCCGCCTCTGTTCAAGGCAGGAGCCGCGCGTAGGCTGCATGCGCCATCAGAACGGCTGCGCGATCCGCTGCTCCGTCGCCTCGTCCGGCCGCGCGACCAGCGCGCCCGAGCGCATCAGGCTCACCGTGTAATGCCCCTGGTCGACCAGCGGCAGGAACACGCCGCTGCCGAACAGCACGTCGACGTCCGGAATCCAGCGCGGGTACTGCTTGTGCAGGTCGAGCAGGTCGACGTCGCCAGCTTCGCGGAAATCGACCGCCGTGCGCGGTGCATGCATTTCGTCGTTGGGGTCGTCGTAGCGGCCCGACAGGCGGTCGAGGCGGTAGAGCGGCGGCAGCAGGGGCGTCTTCCATTTCAGCACCACCGCTTCCACGCGCCACGCATCGCCGGATACCGGCACGCTGCGGATGGTGCCGTCGGGCCAGTGCAGCACGAGCAACCAGCGCTGCGGCGAAAGGATGCGCGCGTCGATGTCGACCACCGGGGCTTCTTCGGTGAGCAGGCGGTAGCCGCGCAAGGCCAGGCCCATGCCGGCCAGCGCCAGGGTGATCGCGAAGGCCACGAGCAGCAGCACGGCGCGGCCCGTCGCCGCCAGCCGCTGCCCGTAGTCGAGCCGATGGCGCAGCGCCACCAGCTGGAAGAGGGTGAACATCAGCGCGACCACTGCCAGGATCAGCAGGATCGTCGAGGGGAGGCGCAGCAGCGCGGTCCAATCCATCGTCGTACGTCTTTGGGCATTCAAACCGCGCAGGGCGGCGACGGCGGCATCATAGCGGCTGACGGGTCCCGCACGCCGGGATGAACCGCGCGAGTCGGCTCGCTCGCCACGTTTTATTGGCTTGCCTATACTGCGGCGGTTCCCGCCGGATACCCCGACATGCGCCGATCCCTCCTGCTGCTCCCGCTGTGCTCCGCTCTTGCCCTGCTCGCCGGGTGCGGCAACAAGGGACCGCTGTACATGCCCAAGGCGACGCCCGCCGCCACCGTGCATCCGGTCGCACCTGCGGCGCCTGTCGCCAAGCCTGCGGCACCGACCGCGCCGGCGGCTGCCGCGCCCGTGCCGGTGCATGGCTTCGTGACCGACATGCAGGCGTTCGACGCCTTCATCGATACGCACCCGACGCCGGAGCAGTTCCGCGCGGCCTATCCGGACGTGTTGCTGGTGCTGCCCGGCACCGTCGCCACGCGCGAGCTGCGCAGCAACAACAGCCGCTACTTTGCCGATGTGGACGCCAACGGCCGCATCACCGGCGGCAAGTTCATGTAATGCAGCTTTCGTTTTCCAAGATGCACGGCATAGGCAACGACTTCGTGATGGTCGATTGCCGCCAGCGTCCGTTTGTGCTGGACGCCGCGCAGATTCGCGCCATCGCCGACCGCCACACCGGCGTGGGCTTCGACCAGCTGATCAGCATCGAGCCGCCGCGTGATGCCTCGTGCGCGTTCTATTACGGCATCTGGAACGCCGACGGCTCGCCGTCGGGCCAGTGCGGCAATGGCGTGCGCTGCGTGGCGGCCTGGCTGCATCGCGCGGGCGAACTCGCCGTGGGCGACACGGTGCGGCTGGAAAGCCCGTCCGGCCCGGTGACGGTGCGCCTGAGCGGCCCGAACGCCGTCACGGTGGACATGGGCGTGCCCGTGCTGGAGCCGCCGCGCATTCCGTTCCAGGCCGACGCCGCAGCGGACCGCTACCCCATCGAGGTGGACGGCGAGACGCTGGAAATCGGCGCGCTGTCGATGGGCAATCCGCATGCGGTGGTGGTGGTGCCGGACCTTCAGGCGTCCGCGCTGGATCGCCTCGGCCCGCTGCTGACCGCGCACGAGCGCTTCCCCGAGGGGGTCAACACGGGCTTCGTGCAGAAGATCGACCGCGGCAAGCTGAACCTGCGCGTGCACGAGCGCGGCAGCGGCTGGACGCGCGCCTGCGGTACCGGCGCCTGCGCGGCGATGGCGGTGCTGCGCCTGCGCCACGAGGTGGACGATCAGGTTCGCGTCAGCCTGCCGGGCGGCACGCTGACCATCGACTGGGCCGGGCCAGGGCAGACCTTGTGGATGACGGGGCCGGCGACCTTCGTTTTCGAAGGCGAATGGCTGGGTTGACGCCTTCTCCTGTCCGTATCGGTTGAAAGCCGGTAGCCGGGCATCGCACACTCGGGCCCGCGACGCATCGACTCCTTCGAGGTAGACATGTCCGACACCGCCACCGCCGACACGCATTCCGCCAGCGACGTCGCGGACTACCTGCGCCGTCATCCCGAATTTCTCAGCGATTACCCCGACATTGCCGCGCAGCTCACGCTGCCGCGCGAGCAGGGGCGGGTCGCCTCGCTGGCGGTCTACCAGTTGCAAAGCCTGCGCGAGAAGAACGCGGAGCTGGAAAAGCAGCTCGCTTCGCTCATCGCCATCGCCGCCGAAAACGAGCGCCTGATGCAGCGCGTGCATGAGCTCAACCTGGCCGTGCTGCGCGCCGGCACGCCGGCCGTCGCGGCGCGCAGCGTGGTGGCGCGGCTGTCGGAGGATTTCCAGACCGACCAGGTGCGCCTGATGCTGTTCGGGCCCGCCGGCCTGCCGCCGGCCGACTGGCTGGTGCACGTTCCGGGCGGCCGCTCTCAGGTGCCGGAGTTCGCCGATTTCCTCGCCCACCACGAACCCATCGCGGGCCGCCTCTCGGCCGAGCGCCTGTATCGCCTGTTCGGCGACCATGCGCCGGAGATCCGCTCGGCCGCGATCATGCCGCTGGGCGAGTTCGGCATCCTCGCCATCGGCAGCGGCGACGCGGACCATTTCCAGCCCGGCATGGGCACGGTGTTCCTCAAGATGATCGCCGGCACCGTCACCGCCGCGCTGCTCCGTTCGCAGGAAGTGCTCTAGACGCTTTCCATGACCACGCCGCGGGAGCACGTCGACGCCTGGCTCGCCCGCCTTGCGGGAGAGAAGAAGGCGTCGGTGCATACGGTCGACGGCTACCGCCGCGACCTGGCCAAGCTGCTGCGCTGGATGGAGGCGCAGGGCGTCGCCGGTTTCAACGCGCTGGAGCCCAACCGCATGCGCGGCTTCGTGGCCGCGGAGCATCGCGCCGGCCTGTCGCCGAAAAGCCTGCAACGGCTGCTGTCGTCCTGCCGCAGCCTGTTCCGCCAGCTCACCCGCGAAGGGCTGCTGGACCACGATCCGCTCGCCGGCGTGCGCGGGCCCAAGGTGCACCGCAAGCTGCCGCAGGTGCTCGACGTGGACGAAGCCACCTCGCTGGTGGAAACGCAGACCGAGGGCGCGCTGAACCTGCGCGACCGCGCGATGCTGGAGCTGTTCTATTCCTCCGGCCTGCGCCTGTCCGAACTCACCGGCCTGCGCTGGATCGACCTGGATCTGCAGCAGGGCGAGGTGCGTGTGCTGGGCAAGGGCAGCAAGACGCGCATCGTGCCGGTGGGCCGTCACGCCATCGCCGCGCTGCGCGCGCTGGGCGAGGCGGAAGGCATGGTGCCGGAGCAACCCGTGTTCAAGGGCCGCGGCGGCGCGCCCATCAGCCCGCGCACCGTGCAATTGCGCATGAAGACGCTGGCGCTGCAGCAAGGCATCGCCAAGCGCATCCATCCGCATCTGCTACGCCATACCTTCGCCAGTCACATGCTGGAATCCTCTGGCGACCTGCGTGCGGTGCAGGAGCTGCTCGGCCACGCCGACATCGCCACCACGCAGATCTACACGCATCTGGATTTCCAGCATCTCGCGCGCGTGTACGACGCCGCGCACCCACGCGCCAAGCGGAAGTAGAGCGAGAAGTGAGTGAAGAGTAGTGAGGAGTGAGAGCGAGCGCTGCGAGACTGAGGCGGTTTTCTCTCACTACTCACTCCTCTTGACTCACTCCTGGCTCCTCGCTCCTTGGTTTCCGCCAGCCCGGCCCCACCTCAGGCGAATTCACTCTTTACGGAGTCCCTCATGGAATCCTTTCACGCCACGACCATCGTCTCGGTGCGCCGCCACGGGCGCGTCGTGATCGGTGGCGACGGCCAGGTCACCCTCGGCAACACGGTGATGAAGGCCAATGCCCGCAAGATCCGCCGCCTCGGCAAGGGCAACGTGCTGGCCGGCTTCGCCGGCGCCACCGCGGACGCCTTCACCCTGTTCGAGCTGTTCGAGCAGAAGCTGGACAAGCACGGCGGCAACCTCACCCGTTCGGCCGTGGAACTGGCCAAGGAATGGCGTACCGACCGCCGCCTGGGCCGCCTGGAAGCCATGCTCGCCGTGGCCGACAAGGACGCCTCGCTGCTGATTTCCGGCAACGGCGACGTGCTGGAGCCCGAACACGGCCTGATCGCCATCGGCTCCGGTGGCCCGTACGCGCAATCGGCCGCGCTGGCGCTGCTGGAGAACACAGAGCTCGATTCGCGCGCCATCGTGGAGCGCGCGCTGAAGATCGCCGGCGACATCTGCATCTACACCAACCACAACACGTCGATTGAGGAGCTGGACATAGGGCAGGGGGAATAGGGCACAGCCCGCTCCCTTTCACGACACCGCAGCCCGCGTTCCTATTCCCGACACCCTATTCCCGGCAAAGACATGAGCGAACTGACACCCCGCGAGATCGTCAACGAACTCGACCGCTACATCATCGGCCAGCACGACGCCAAGCGCGCCGTGGCCATCGCGCTGCGCAACCGCTGGCGCCGCATGCAGCTGGAGCCGACCCTGCGTGACGAAGTCACGCCCAAGAACATCCTGATGATCGGCCCCACCGGCGTGGGCAAGACCGAGATCGCCCGTCGCCTCGCCACGCTGGCCAACGCGCCGTTCGTGAAGGTGGAAGCCACCAAGTTCACCGAGGTGGGCTACGTGGGCAAGGACGTCGAATCCATCGTCCGCGACCTGGCCGACGTGGCCTACAAGCTCACACGCGAGCAGGCCATGAAGCGCGTGCGCACCCAGGCCGAGGACCGCGCCGAGGACCGCATCCTCGACGCCCTGCTGCCGCGCCGCCAGACGCCCACCGACTGGACCCACGACGCCGCGCCCAGCGCCGAGCAGAACGACACCCGCCAGAAGCTGCGCAAGCAGCTGCGCGAAGGCGCGCTGGACGACCGCGAGATCGAGCTGGATTTCGCCATGAACGTCGGCGTGGAGATCATGTCGCCGCCGGGCATGGAGGAAATGGGCCAGCAGCTGCGCCCGATGTTCCAGAACATCGGCGGCGCCAAGACCCAGCAGCGCAAGGTCGCCATCAAGGCGGCCCGCCCGATGCTGGTGGAGGAAGAGGCCGCCAAGCTGCTCAACGAGGAAGAGGTGCGCGCCCAGGCCATGCAGGCCGCCGAGCAGAACGGCATCGTCTTCATCGACGAAATCGACAAGGTGGCCCAGCGCTCCGAGTTCGGCGGCGCCGGCGTGAGCCGCGAAGGCGTGCAGCGCGACCTGCTGCCGCTGGTGGAAGGCTCCACGGTGTCGACCAAGTACGGCCCGATGAAGACCGACCACATGCTGTTCATCGCCTCCGGCGCGTTCTCGCTGGCCAAGCCTTCGGACCTGATTCCGGAACTCCAGGGCCGCCTGCCGATCCGCGTGGAGCTGTCGGCGCTGTCGGTCGAGGACTTCAAGCGCATCCTGCGCGAGCCGCATAACGCCTTGACCAAGCAGTACATCGCCCTGCTGGGCACGGAGGGCGTGACGGTCGAATTCACCGATTCGGGCATCGACCGGCTGGCCGAGGTGGCCTTCCACGTGAACGAGCGGACCGAGAACATCGGTGCACGCCGCCTTCACACGGTGATGGAGCGGCTGCTGGAGAAGATTTCCTACGAAGCTGCTGACAAATCCGGCGAAAACTACCTGATCGACGCCGAATATGTCGATAAAAACCTGGGAACGCTCGTCCAGGACGAGGATCTATCCCGTTACATCCTGTAAACAAGGGGAAAGCCCCGGGCTGGTAAAATTTTGTCCATGGGAAATGTGATTGAACTGAAGACCACCGGCCAGCGTGCGCAGCTGCGCGAGGCGCAGCAGAAGCACCAGCTGGTCCGGTTGTGGCGCGGCGAACTCGAACACGGCAGCTTCTGCGGTTACGTGGGCGGTGTGGGCCGCGAATTCTTTCTACTGTGGGTCGTCGGCGACGGCATCACCTATGACGGCATGTACGTGATGCGTCACCGCGACGTGTCCGAACTGGAAGCGCCGGACAAGCACGCCGTGTTCATGGAAAAGGCGCTGGCGATCAAGCACCTGATGCCGCGCCCGCCGCGGGGCTTCCCGCTGGACGACATCCGCAGCGTCATCCAGGCCGCTGCCGCCCAGGCGCCGGTGATCGGCGTGCACGTGGACAGCGAGGACGAGTCGGAGGTCTGCTACATCGGCCGCCTGATCAACGTCGAAGAGGACGGCTTCAACATGCAGGAGATCTCGCCCGACGCCGAATGGCTACGCGAGGCGTCGTTCTTCTCCTGGGACGAGGTCTCCACCGTCAGCATCGAGGACGGCTACGCCATGTCCCTGCTCGCCGTGGCCGGCAACCCGCCGCCGCTGGAACAGGGGGATTCGGGCGTGGGGCATGCGCAGTAACTACGGATTGATCGAACGACTGAAAAGGCCGCCCATGGGCGGCCTTTTTTCACGCTACCGGTCCGGCAGCTCCCAGCACCAGCCACCCTTCCTACCCGTCATTCCGACGCAGGCCGGAATCCAGTGGCGGAAACGGAAGGTTATCGCGTCAATGGACAAGACCCGTCGCTTCCTCGCTAAAACCCGACTCACGGTAGCTGGATTCCGGCCTACGCCGGAATGACGAGCAAAGATCACCGCGTCGTGGCTGCCGCCGCCGGCTGCACCACCGGCTTCGACGCCGCCGGCACCGCCGCACCCTTCACCTGCTGCTGGAAGAAATTCTCGATCAGGTGATACACGTGGCTGCGCTGTCCCGGCAGGTTCAGGCCGTGCTTGGCGCCCGGATACGCCATGAACTGGAACTGCGTGCCGCGTTTCTGCAACTCCGCCATCAGCTCGGTGGAATTGAGGAACAGCACGTTGTCGTCCGCCATGCCATGCACGAGGTACAGCTTCGAGGTCAGGCCATCCAGCCAGGCCAGCGGCGAGCTGCGGGTGTAGCCGGCGTCGTTGTCCTGCGGGCGGCCGAGGTAACGCTCGGTGTAGAAGGTGTCGTACAGGCGCCAGTTGGTCACCGGGGCCACCGCCACGCCGCCGGCCAGCTCGTCGGAGGCCTTGGCCAGCATCATGGTGGTCATGTAGCCGCCGTAGCTCCAGCCGAACACGCCGATGCGCTTGCCGTCGACCCAGGGTTGGGATTTCAGCCAGTGGATGCCGACCAGCTGGTCGTCCACTTCGGCCGCGCCCAGCTGCTGGTAGATCACGCTGTCGAACTGGCGGCCGCGGCGCGCCATGCCCCGATTGTCCAGGGTGAACACCACGAAACCCTGATTGGCCATGTACTGGTTGAAGTAATCGCCCCACTGGTTGGCGACCATCTGCGCGTGCGGGCCGCCGTAGTACATGTCGAAGACGGGGTATTTCTTCGCGGGGTCGAAGCCGGCCGGCTTGTACAGGCGGTAGTACAGGGTCTGCCCGTCGGCCGCCTTGAGCGTGCCGAATTCCGGCTTGATCAGGCTGTCGCGGTAGGGCCAGAACGGGTGCTTCTCGTCGAGCTTGTTGGGCTCGATCCAGGTGACCAGGCTGCCGTCCGCCTTGTGCAGGCTGACCTGCGGCGGCGTGTCCACGCTGGAGAAGTTGTCCAGGTAGAAGCTGCCGTCCGGCGCGAAGGTGGCCGCATGCATGCCCGCGCCCTGGCTCACGCGCACCGGTGCGCTGGCGTTGCTGCCGTCGAGCTTGAGTGCGTAGACCTGCTTTTCGGGCACGGCGTCCTTGTTGGAGGCGACGTACACCGTGCCGGCGTGTTCGTTCACCGCCAGCAGGCCGTCGATTTGCCACTCGCCTTCGCTCACCGCGTGCTTGAGCGTGCCGTCCAGGCCATACAGGTACAGGTGGTGGAAGCCGCTGCGTTCGCTGCCCCACAGGAAGCTCTTGCCGTCCTTGAGGAAGGTGAGGTCGTCGTTGAGGTTGATCCAGGTGTTGCTGGTTTCGGTAAGCAGGGTGCGCTGCGCCAGCGTCTTGGCGTCGACCAGGCGCAGGTCCAGCTTCTGCTGGCTGCGCGGCATGCGCTGGTAGCTGACGTGCTTGCCGTCCGGCAGCCAGTTCACGCGGACGAGGTAGATGTCCGGGTCCTTGCCCAGGTCGATCCAGCGCGGCTGGCCGCCGGCGGGGGACACCAGGCCCAGCTTCACCGCCACGTTCGGCGTGCCGGCGGCGGGATAGCGCTGGTCGATCACGTCGGTGTGGTCGGCGTAGAGCTCGGTGCGCTTGATCACCGGCACCCGGGCTTCGTCGTAGCGCTCGAAGGCGATGGCCGAATCGTCGGGGGCCCACCAGTAGCCGCTGCTGCGGTCCATTTCCTCCTGCGCGACGAATTCGGCCTCGCCGTTGTGCACGGTGCCGCCGCCATCGTGGGTGAGCTGCTTCGCCTCGCCATTGGTGAGGTCGATGACCCACAGGTTCTGGTCACGCACGTAGGACACGTAATGGCCCTTGGGCGAGATGCGCGGATCGATCACGTTGTCGCCGGTGTCCAGCTGCCTGGGCGCCGCATCGGGCGCGGCCAGCGTGTACACATAGAGCTTGCCGTTGATCGGGATCAGCAGCTGCTTGCCGTCCGGCGACCACTGGTAGCTCACGATGCCATGCAGGCCGGCGGTGCGTTCGCGCTCTCGGCGCGCCTTTTCCGCATCGGACAGCTGCTCGCCGTTGGGCTCGAGCTTCTTGGAATCCACCAGCAGGCGGGTCTTGCCGCCCTTGAGCTCGTATTCCCACAGGTCCAGCTGGTTCTGGTCGTCCGGCTTGGCGCGCAGGAAGGTGACGCGGCTGCCATCGGGCGATATCTGCAGGCCACGCGGCGCGGCACCGGCAAGGTTGCCACCGTCGAAGATGCGTTCGATCGTGAGTTTTTCGGCCATGGTCGGCAGGGCCACCATCGTCAGGGCGGCAAAGAGGAGGGCGCGCATGAATACTTCCTTGGGCGACGCGTCGAACGTAAGAACAAGCGGCGATTAGAACGCGTTGCGCGCGGGGAAACCAGGGATTTTTTCAGGAGTGAGTGAAGAGGAGTGAGTAGCGAGAGACGAGCAGGCGGCCTGTTGTTCTCTCGCTACTCACCTCATTTCCTCTCACTGCTGGCTTTTCGCCCCTTGGCCGAACAGCACTTTTCGGGCCTCTTCATCGGTGGTCAGGTCGAATTTCCCCTTGATTTCATCACCCAACGCATAGGCCCGCTGGGTCGCCGGCCGCTCGCGGATGGCATCGAACCAGGCCTTCAGGTGCGGGAAATCCTCCAGCGCCATGCCCTGGTTTTCATGGGGCACGATCCATGGATACGCGGCCATGTCGGCGATGGTGTAGTCCTTGCCGGCAATGAAGGCCCGGCCTTCCAGGCGTTTGTTCAACACGCCGTACAGGCGCCGCGTCTCGTTGACGTAGCGGTCGATGGCGTAGGGGATCTTCTCCGGCGCGTAGCGGTTGAAGTGGTGGTTCTGCCCGAGCATCGGCCCCAGCCCGCCCACCTGCCAGTACAGCCATTCCAGCACCGTGTATTTGCCGCGCACGTCGGTGGGCAGGAAGCGGCCGGTTTTCTCCGCAAGGTACTGCAGGATCGCGCCGGACTCGAACACGCTGATCGGATCGCCGCCGCCCGCCGGCGAGGTATCCACAATCGCCGGCATGCGGTTGTTCGGCGAAATGGCCAGGAACGAGGGCTGGAACTGCTCGCCCTTGCCGATGTTCACTGGCTTGATGGCGTACGGGATGCCGGCTTCTTCGAGAAACAGCGTGATTTTGTGCCCATTGGGCGTGGGCCAGTAATGCAGTTCGATCATGACATTGCCTTGGCGCGGACGGTTTGTTGATGGTCGGGGCGATAGGCTGGGAATCAAGCCAGGCCTGCCCGCAGCCACCGTCAACCGCCGCTGCGTCCCCGCGTTTTCGGCGGGAACATCCCAGGAGTGCCGCCATGAACCGCCTTCCCGCATTCGCCGCCTTTGCGCTGGTTGCCGCCCTGTCGGGCCCGGCCTTCGCCCAGCAGGACGCCCCGGCGACCGCGCCGGCCGGCCATCAGCACATGCACAAGTTCGACGCGCAGACGCAGCTGCAGCACCTGACCAAGCAGCTTCAGCTGACGCCGGACCAGCAGGCCAAGATCGGCCCGATGCTGCAGCAACGCGATCAGCAGCTGCAGGCGCTGCAGGGCGACACCAGCCTCAAGCCCGCCGACCGCCGCGCCAAGGCCATGTCGATCATGCAGGACAGCCAGAACCAGATCGGCGCCGTGCTGACGCAGGAACAGAGCGACAAGTGGAAGGCCATGCGCGAGAAGGCGTTGGAGCACGCGCAGGAGAAACACGGCCAGCAGGTGCCCGCCGCGCCGGGCAGCAACGGCGGCTGAGCCGCCTCAGCGCACCGATGATCTGTTGAGGCCCGCGAGATATCCCGCGGGGATGCCATCGCTTATCCTCCCTCTTTCACGCAAGCAGCAAGGGATGGAGCAGGTATGGCACGCGTCGTCGTGGTCGGCAGCATCAACATGGACCTGGTGACGCTGGCGCCGCGCTTCGCTGCGCCCGGCGAAACCATCCTCGGCGAGCGTTTCCTCACCGTGCACGGCGGCAAGGGCGCCAACCAGGCCGTGGCCGCCGCGCGGCTCGGCGCCGACGTCGCCCTGGTCGGCGCCGTGGGCGACGACGCCTTCGGCGCGCAACTGCACGAAGGCCTCGCGCGCGAAGGCGTATCGCTCGAACACGTCACCCGCATCGCCTACTGCGGCAGCGGCACCGCCTCCATCACCGTCGCCGAAGGCGACAACCACATCATCATCGTGTCGGCCGCCAACGCCCGCGTGACACCCGCACAGGTCGAACGCGCGCAATCCACGCTGGCCAGCGCGGACGCAATCCTCGTGCAGATGGAAATCCCGCTGGAAACGGTCGAAGCCACGCTGCGCCTCGGCCAGCGCCTGGGCAAGCCGGTGATCCTCAACCCCGCGCCCGCGCAGAAACTGCCGGCGGAATGGCTGAAGCTCGCGCGCTACCTCACGCCGAACCAGCATGAACTGGCCATCCTGCTGGGCGCCGACAGCAACGAGGATTTCCGCGCGCTGATGCAACGCGCACCCGCGCCCGTGGTGCTCACCCGTGGCAGCGACGGCGCGTGGTTCCGCGATGGTGGCGAACCGCAGCATCAAGCCGGCTTCAAGGTCGATGTGGTCGACACCACCGGCGCGGGCGATACCTTCAACGCCGCGCTCGCCGTGTTCCTGCACGAAGGCCTGCCCGCTGCCGTGCGCAAGGCATGCGCCGCCGCCGCGCTTTCCGTCACGCGGCTCGGTGCGCAGGGCGGCATGCCACGCAGCGGGGAACTCGAAGCTTTCCTGGCCGCCCAGGCGAGCTAGTCGAACCATCGCATAGCCTGCGCCCCTACCTGCTCCGGGTGGGGGCGGTGGTCGCGTCCTCCTTTCAGAATCCTTCGCTTGCCATCCCTGCGATGCCAATCGAGAAAGGAGCCGCACCATGACGTTGCCCCGCCTGATGATCGCCCTCGCGATGAGCCTGAGTCCGTTCGCCGTCCTGGTCGCGCAGGACGCGCCCGGCGACGCCACCGACGCGACCCGCGCATCCAACGCCGCCGTGTTGCAGCAGCTCGATTTCACCGACCGGCAGGATTTCGAGGACGCCCAGCGGGGCTTTGTGGCGACCACGCCCGATCTTCAGCTGAAGAATGCCCAGGGCCGCGCGGTGTGGACGCTGCAGGGCTTCGACTTTCTCAAGGGAGACACCGCACCGGCCACGGTGAATCCCAGCCTGTGGCGGCAGGCGCAGCTCAACCAGTTCAACGGTTTGTTCAAGGTGGTCGATCGCGTTTATCAGGTACGCGGCTTCGACCTTTCCAACATGACCATCGTGGAAGGCGACAAGGGGTTGATCCTGATCGATCCGCTGCTGTCGTCGGAAACCGCGGAGGCGGTGATGGCGCTGTACTACCAGCACCGGCCGAGGAAACCGGTGCTGGCGGTGATCTATACGCATAGCCACGGGGATCACTTCGGCGGCGTCAAAGGCGTGATCTCCGAAGACGACGTGCGGGCCGGCAAGGTGCGGGTGATCGCGCCATACGGCTTCCTCGCCGAAGCGGCCAGCGAGAACGTCTACGCAGGCGCGGCCATGGCGCGCCGCGGCCTGTACCAGTTCGGCGTGCTGCTGCCGCGCAACGAACGCGGCCTTGTCGACGACGGCCTTGGCAAGGCCGCCTCGTTCGGCTCGACCACGCTGATTCCACCTACCGACCTCATCCGCAAGACCGTCGAAACGCGCGCCATCGACGGCGTGCAGATGGAATTCCACCTGGCGCCGGGCACCGAAGCGCCCGCGGAAATGCTGATCTATTTCCCGCAGTTCAAATTGCTCGACACCGCCGAGGACGCCACGCACACCCAGCACAACCTGTACACGCTGCGCGGCGCGCAGGTGCGCGATGCCAGGACGTGGTGGAAAACGCTCAACCTGATGCTCGACCGCTATGGCGCGAACACCGACGTGATCATCGCCCAGCATCACTGGCCCATGTGGGGCCAGCAGCGCATCAACCAGTTCCTGGCCGACCAGCGCGACATGTACAAGTACATCCACGACCAGACGCTCAACCTGGCGAACCAGGGCCTGACCGCCACCGAAATCGCCGAGCGGATCAAGCTGCCGCCGGGCCTGGCCGACAAGTGGTACAACCGCGACTACTACGGCTCGGTGAACCACAACGCCAAGGCGGTCTACCAGCGTTACCTCGGCTGGTACGACGGCAACCCCGCGCACCTGTATGCGCTGCCGCCGACCGAATCGGCCAAACGCTACGTGGAATACATGGGCGGCAGTGCGGCCATCATCGCCAAGGCACGACAGTCCTACGCCAAGGGCGACTACCGCTGGGTGGCCGAGGTGATGAATCAGGTGGTGTTTGCGGAGCCCGACAACCGCGACGCGCGGAACCTGGAAGCCGACGCGCTCGAACAGCTCGGCTACCAGAGCGAGGATGCCATCTGGCGTAATAATTTCCTGATGGGCGCCAACGAACTACGCCACGGCAAACCCAAGATCCACGTGCCCGGCGTCGCCACGCCCGACGTGGTGCAGGCCATGACGCCCGACATGCTGCTCGACTACATGGGCATTCGCCTCGATGGCACGCGGGCCAACGGCAAGACGGTGCGCATCAACTGGGTCCAGCCCGACACGCACCAGGCCATCGGTATCACCCTGCACAACAGCGTCCTGATCTACGACGAAGCCAGGCCGGTAAGCGAGCCCGATGCCACCCTGACCGCCGATAAAGCCCAATTCGCCCGGCTGGCGATGGGCTCGGGCACATTGGATGAGCTTGTCCAGGCCAACCAGGCGAAGGTGAATGGCGACGCGGGCAAACTCGCCGAACTGTTCGGCCTGCTCGACCGTTTCGATGTGATGTTCAACCTCATCGAGCCGTGAGCGACGAGGCCGTCATGGCGAAGGATTAGTCCACCGGCCCCGGCGCAATCACATCGCGCTGGCCGTTGATGCCCATCGGCGAGACCAGGCCCGCGGCTTCCATCGCTTCCACCAGTCGCGCGGCGCGGTTGTAGCCGATGCGGAACTGGCGCTGCACGAAGGAGATGGAGGCGCGGCGGGTGCGCAGCACGAAGGCGGCGGCTTCGTCGTAGAGCGGGTCGAGTTCGGGGTCGCCACCGTCTTCGGTGAACAGCTCGCCCGATCCTTCGCTGGGCGGGCCGGCGAGGATTTCGTCCTTGTAGTCGGGTTCGCCGTAGAGCTTGAGGTGGGCGACGATGCGATGCACTTCCTCGTCGGCGACGAAGGCGCCGTGGATGCGCTGCGGGTAACCCGTGCCCGGCGGCAGGAACAGCATGTCGCCCTGGCCCAGCAGGCTTTCCGCGCCCATCTGGTCGAGGATGGTGCGCGAGTCGATCTTGGACGACACCTGGAACGCCACGCGCGTGGGGATATTGGCCTTGATCAGACCGGTGATCACGTCCACCGACGGGCGCTGTGTGGCCAGGATGAGGTGGATGCCGGCGGCGCGCGCCTTCTGTGCGAGTCGCGCGATGAGTTCTTCGATCTTCTTGCCGGCCACCATCATCAGGTCGGCCAGCTCGTCGATCACCACCACGATCATCGGCAGCGTGTCGAGCGTCTCGGGCACTTCCGGATGCGTGGGGAACGGGTTCATCAACGGACGTCCAGACGCCCGTGCCTCGCGCACCTTCTGGTTGAAACCGGCGAGGTTACGCACGCGCAGGTCGGACATCAGGCGATAGCGGTTCTCCATTTCGCCGACGCACCACGCCAGCGCATTCGCCGCGAGCTTCATGTCGGTGACCACCGGCGCGAGCAGGTGCGGAATGCCCTCGTAGACCGAAAGCTCCAGCATCTTCGGGTCGATCATGATCATGCGCACGTCGTCGGGCGTGGCCTTGTACAGCATGGACAGGATCATCGCGTTCACCGCGACGGACTTGCCCGAACCCGTGGTGCCCGCCACCAGCATGTGCGGCGCCTTGGCCAGGTCGGTCACCAGCGGTTCGCCGGTGATGCCCTTGCCCATGGCCAGCGTGAGCAGCGAGTCGGAATCGCGGTAGGCCGGCGAGTCGAGGATCTCGGACAGCGCGATCATCTGGCGCTGTTCGTTGGGCAGCTCCAGGCCCATGCAGGTCTTGCCGGGAATGGTTTCGACCACGCGAATGGACGTCCGTCCCAAACCACGCGCGAGATCCTTCATCAGCGCGACGATCTGGTTGCCGCGCACGCCCACCGCCGGTTCCACTTCAAAGCGCGTGATCACCGGACCCGCGGAGGCGCCGACCACCGTCACCGGCACCTTGAACTCGCGCAGGCGCTGCTCGATCAGCTCGCCGGTTTCGGCCAGTTGCGCGTCATCGATGGCGGCCACTTCCGAACGCGGCGCGGCCAGCAGCGAAAGCGGCGGCAGCATGGCGGCGGAACGCTCGCGCGCGGGAGCTGCGGGGCGCAGCGAGGTGACGCTGGCGGGCGTGCCGATGGCGTCGTCGTCATTGGCCGCATAGCGGCGCGCCGGCGCTATCGGTGCTGGCGTGATCGGCGCGCTGACCGATGGAAGTTCGATCTCGAAGGGTTCGTCCACTGCAGCAGCAGGTGCTTCGTCGACGGCGGACGGTGTGACCGGTGTTTCCACAACATCGGGAACGGGAGCGGCTTTGACGGCGGGCGTCGGCTCCCATGACACCGGCGCGGACATCGCTGTAGCGATGGGGGCGGAGGACTCGACCGCCGCGGCGACCGGTGCCGCAGCCGCCTTTGCAACGATGGCGCTGGTCGCGATGGCCGGCGCGGGTCGACTCAAGGGCGCACGCGGCGCGGGTTGCGCCGGGCGGCCGTGCTTGGGCATCAGCCACGGTTCGCGTATCACCTTCTCTTGCTGCGCGACGTGGCGCACGCGCGACACGGGCGCTGGCGTCGGTGAAGCGGCGGTCTCGGGGATGGGCTTTGCCGCCGCTACCGGCGCGGCGGTGGCCGGTGTGCGACGCGCGGCCGGCGGCGCGGTACGGCGCGCCTGACGGGACGCACGCTCGGCGCGGCGCACGGCGCCACGCGGTGCGCGGACGGAAGACGAACGGCCACGCCGCGCCGCCACCGCATCGACCACGCGCTGCAGCAGCGCCGCGAGTACGTCCACGCCCGCCGTGATGCGCTTGAACATCGCCGGCCAGGTCACGCCGAGATACCACGGCAAGGCGGCGGCGATCACCGCCAGCATCGCCAGCGTGGTCAGCCAACCGCCGAGCAGGCTGCCGATCACGTGCGACAGGGCGCGGCACACCACGCCGCCGGCATTCGCATCGTCGGTGTACTGGTCGATCACCAAGCCTTCCAGCGTCGCGCTGGCCAACAGCACCAGCAAGGCGCCCAGCCAGAAGCGGATCGTTCCCTGGCCGCTGACCGACCCTGCACGCCGTTTCAGCAGGCTGCCGCCAACGCGCCAAAGCAGGGGAAGTAGCCAGAGCGTGGACAGCCCGAAGGCGCCGAAGAAGAAATGGAGCATGCCTGTGATGCCGAATCGCCTGCGTGCAAACTCAGCATGTTAGCGCCAATGCATCAGGCGCGTCAGCAGATTGCACGGTAACGGGCTGTTATTGCTGGCGTATTGCGTACCGCACGTGGCACCCGGCTCGGGTGCCGAGGCCCGAAAGAGAAAGCCGGCCCAAGGGCCGGCTTTCGAGTCGTTACACGCCCTTTGGATTGGGGCCGTACTGATTGGTGCCCGGCTCGCTGTCCTGCACCAGCAGGTAGATCAGGTACAGGCCGACAATGGGAATCAGCGAGAGCAGCATGAACCAGCCCGACTTGCCTACGTCGTGCAGGCGGCGCGCGCACACGGCCAGCGAGGGCAGCAGGGTGCCCAGCGCGTAGATCGTGTAGAGGATGGAGAACAGGCCGCTGACCTTGGTCAGCGCGGCCAGCACGATGGCCACGATGATGTTCACCAGCGTGAACATCCAATATTCCTGGCGACGCGCGCGGCCGTTGAAATCGGCGTAATGCTGCTTGAGTACCTTCAAATACCATTCCATGGATAGCGTTCCTTTCAGTGGGTTGGATCAGGCAGGTGGAAGGGTGTCTTTCATCGAAACCGACCAGGCAGGGTCGCACGCGCGACCCGCCTGATGCGGCAAGTCTCGGAAATAAGAGACATGCTAGTCAACCACAGCAATATGGCATTCCTGCGCGGAACGTGGACCTTCAGTCCGTTTTCACCCTCAAGGTCAGGCCGTAGGTCCGTGGGTCGCCATAGCCCGCGCCAAAGGTGTTCTGCGGGCTGCGGGAGGCGACGGAAGGACTTTGCAGCGGGTTGTTGAAGGCGACTTCGTAATAGAGCGCGTTGGTGAGGTTCTGGCCCCACAGTTCGACCATCCAGCGGCCGTCGCTCGAACCCAGCCCCACGCGCGCGTTGACCACGGTGAACGGGTTCTGGTCTTTCTCCGGCATCAGGTCGGTGCCGGCGTTCTCGCTGGAGGTGTACTTGGCGCTGATGTTGAAGCGCACCAGCAGGTTGTGCGCGATGTCCTTCTCATAGGTGATGCCCGCCGTGCCGGACCACTCCGGGGCAAAGCTCGGATGCGCGCCGGGCAGGCGGTTCAGCGCACCGGCCGGCGCCTGGAAAAGGGCGCCGGGGATGTTCTTGCCGAAGCGGGTGTCGGCATAGGTCAGGCCCGCTTGCAGCATCAGGCCCTGGATGCCGGTCTGCCACATCAGCTCGTTGTCGAGGCCCTTGCTGGTGAGCGTGGGAATGGAGAGCACGGCCCAGGACACGCCAAGGAAACCGTTGAACTGGTAGTTCTTGTAGTCCTGATAGAACAGCGTGCTGTTCCACAGCAGGTTGCCGCCCAGCCAGGTGGTCTTGGCGCCCAGCTCGTAGCTGTTGACGAACTCGCCGGGGAACGAGGTATCGGTCGCTGGCTTGACGCCGTTCTGCACGCGATCGAGGTTGTAGCCGCCGGATTTGTAGCCTCGCGCGCCGGAAACGTAGGTCATCACCTGATCGTTCCAGTGATAGGCGGCCTTGAGCGTGCCGGTCCATTCGTTTTCGGTCATCTGCTGGTTCGGCGGCTGGAAGTTCGCGAAGTTCGCATTCGACCAGGGCAGGCACATGGTCCCCACGATGGTGGGCGCCAGTGCCGCGATCAGGGCGGGCGTCGGCGTGACCCCTTGCGCCTTGAGGCCCGCGGCCACGTGGGCGGCGGGGTTCTGCAGCACCGCGGCGCAGGCCGGCGTACCGTTGGGGTTGCTGTACTGCGATTGGAGCTGCTTGCTGTCGTGCGTGTAGCGCAGGCCCATCGTCAGGTCGAGCGCGTCGGTGGCATGCCAGGTGTTGTTGGTGAACAGCGCGCCGCTCTTGGTGCTTTGGCGGTAGTGATCCAGCCCCGACAAACCGGTGAAGCCGTTGGTGACGCCGGATATCTGCGAGAAGAACGCCGCCGGGTTGGGCTTGCGGATGGGCACGCCGGTCGCAGCGAGCCCGCCGAAGGCCAGCGTCGAGAGGTAAGCTTCGTAATCGGTGCCCAGCCCGTACGAGTTGTTCCTGTTGAGCACTTCGTCCGCGTAGAACGCACCGACCAGCCAGTCGACGCTATCGGTCTTGCCGGCCAGGCGAAATTCCTGCGAGAAGGTGCGGAAGCCGTTGAAGGATTGCTGCCGGTTGCCGTTGCGATACAGCAGGTCCGCGCCCGTGAAATCCAGGTCGCCGCCGGTGCTGGCATTCCAGCTGCGGTCGGCCGTGACCGAGGTGAAGGTGGCGCCGCCAAGCCAGGACGTGTCCCAGGTGACCGTGGCGGAGACGCCCTTGTCCTTGATCGCCTGGGTGGTATCGCGATTGAGGTACGCCACGCGGTCGGCCGGGTTGTCGCCGGGTGCGGCGATGCCCTTGCCACCCGCCAGCTTGTTGATCAGCGGCGCGGTGCTGCCCTCGATATAGGCGCTGGTGGCGCAGCAGTTCTCGTTGCGGTCGGTGTAGTCGGCACTGAAATCCACCTTCACCGTGTCGCTGGGTTTCCACAGCAGCTGGCCGCGGAAGGTGTGGTAATGCTCGTTGTTGTCGGTGTTGTGGGTGCCCGGCCCCTTGCCGTTGACCACGTCCCAGAAACCGTCACGCTCGCGGTCCGCCGCGTAGACGCGGAATGCGACGTTGTCGCTCAGCGCGTTGGTGTAGGAACCGGAAAGACCCCAGGCGCCATAGTTGCCCAGCGTGGCCTCGGCCTGCGCGTGCTGCACGAACTCCGGTTGGGCGGTGATGATGTTGATGACGCCGGCCGACGTGTTCTTGCCGAACAGCGTGCCTTGCGGCCCCTTGAGCACTTCGATGTGATCGATTTCGCCCAGATCGCCATAGGCCACGCCCGTGCGCGGACGGTACACGCCGTCGATCACCACGCCCACGGAGGATTCAAGGCCCGGGTTGTCGCCGGTGGTGCCCACGTTCCAGATGCGGACGGTGGTGGACATCGCGTTCTGCGTGGTGGTGGCGTTCATGCTCGGCACCAGGATCTGCAGATCCTTGATGTCGCGCACGCCCGCATCCTGCAACTGCTGCGCTGGCAGCACGTTCACCACGATGGGTACGTCCTGGATCTTCTCCTCGCGCTTTTCGGCCACCACCTTGATGGCGTCGAGCGTCTTGGCCTCTTTCTGGCTGGAGGGCGCCCCGGCGTTCTGCGCACTGCCTTGCGCGCTCTCTTGCGCGTAGGCCGATGAGCAAAGTGCCCAAAGTACGGCCAGTCCCAGCACTCTCCTAGCGAACCGCTGTTCCGTCATGCCCTCTCACCCCATGCATGGACCATCAAATGTCGTGGCCTTGGCGAGCTGATCCATGACGTCCCGATCCGCTTCCCCCAGCCTCCCCGTTCCCCGTGCGGACTCCTGTCCACCATGCGCATCCTTTGCCCGAGGGTAGGAAGCCCTTCCGAGAGCGGATACCACCCGCGACGGGTAGGACGGACGTGGCTCGGCACGCATCGTGCTTGCTGCAATGCAATACGCGCGCTTTATCTTCAGCGAAGGTCGCCGCCTTCCCCAACGCCCAAGCCGTGGCGTGCATTCCCCTCGTCGCAGGGGGGTGAGGCTACGGTCGCGATGCCGCCTAATGCAAACCCACCAGGGTCTGCATAACGGCGCATCCGCGTCACGCGGTCAACGATCCGCTCGCGCAGGTCCATTCGCGCGCAAGGGTCCGTCATGACAACGCACTACGAAGTACGACGCGGCGTGGCCGTGATCACGCTCGATCATCCGCCGGTCAACAGCCTGGACCATGCCACGCGACGCAGCGTGGTCGACGGCATCGACCGTGCGCTGGCGGACGACGACGTGGTCGCCATCGTGATCGCCGGCGCCGGTTCGGCGTTTTCGGCCGGCGCCGACATCAGCGAATTCGGCACGGCGATGGCGCAGTGCGAACCCAGCCTGCACGCCGTCATCCGCATTATCGAAAACGCATCCAAGCCCGTGGTGGCCGCGATTCATGGCGTGGCGATGGGCGGCGGCCTGGAGCTGGCCATGGGCTGCCACTACCGCATGGCCACGGCCACCGCGCAGATCGCCCTGCCGGAAGTCCATCTCGGCCTGTTGCCGGGAGCAGGCGGCACGCAGCGATTGCCGCGCCTGCTGGGGCTTGAGGAAGCACTCAACATGATCGTGTCGGGCACATCGGTGCCGGCCGGCCAGCTGTCGGGCACGCCGTTGTTCCAGGACATCGTCGAGGGCGAGCTGCTGCCGGCCGCGATCGCCTATGCCCGGGAAGTGGCCTGCGCCAAGGTGCATCCGAAAGCACGCGACCGCGTCGTGCAGCACGAGAACGCGGAAGGCTTTCTTGCCTACGCCCGCCAGGCCGTGGCGGCGGCGTCGAAGCAGCACCCCGCCAAGGCCAAGTGCATCGATGCCATTGCCGCTTCGCTCAAGCCTTTTGACGAAGGTGCCGCGTACGAGTGGGCGTGTTTCGAGCAGCTTCAGGCCACGCCCGAATCCCGCGCGCTGCGTCATGCGTTCTTCGCAGAGCGCGCCGCCACCCGGATCGCGGACGTTCCCGCCGATACGCCCACGCGCCGCATCGACACCGTGGCCATCGTCGGCGCCGGCACCATGGGTGGCGGCATCGGCATGTGCTTCCTCAATGCCGGCATTCCGGTCACGCTGGTGGATACCACCGACGCCGCGCTCGATCGCGGCGTCGCCACCATCCTCAGGAACTACGAGGCCAGCGCCAGCAAGGGCAAGCTCACGCGCGAGCAGGTAGGGCAGCGCATGGAGCTGTTGCGCACGACGCTGGCCTACAACGACATCCGCGACGCGGACCTGGTCATCGAGGCGGTGTTCGAGGACATCGCCATCAAGCAGTCCGTGTTTCATCGGCTCGATGAGGTGATGAAGCCGGGCGCCATCCTCGCTTCCAATACGTCCACGCTGGATATCGACCGCATCGCGTCATTCACGCGTCGCCCGCAGGACGTGGTGGGCACGCACTTCTTCAGTCCGGCCAACGTCATGCGCCTGTTGGAAGTCGTGCGCGGCGCGCAGACCGGCAAGGACGTGCTCGCCACCGTCATGCAGCTAGGGAAGAAGCTGCGCAAGGTGGCCGTGGTGGCCGGCGTGTGCGACGGTTTCATCGGCAACCGCATGCTCGAGCAGTACAGCCGCCAGGCCGGCCTGCTGCTGGACGAAGGCGCGCTGCCCGAACAGGTCGACAAGGCCATCGAACACTTCGGTTTTGCGATGGGTCCGTTCCGCATGATCGACATGGCTGGCAACGACATCGCCTGGGCCATTCGCAAGCGGCGGTATATCGAGCAACCGGATTTCACCTATTCCATGACGGGCGACATCCTGTGCGAACAGGGTCGCCTGGGCCAGAAAACGGGCGCCGGCTGGTACGACTACAAGACCGGCGATCGCCGCGCGTATCCCAGCGCGCAGGTCAACGCGATGATCGTGCAGCACTCGCGCGATCTCGGCCTTGTGCGCAGGCGCATCGCCGACGTGGAAATCGTCGAGCGGCTGGTCTACGCGCTGGTGAACGAAGGCGCGCGGATTCTCGAGGAAGGCATCGCCGCCAAGGCCTCCGACATCGACGTCGTCTATCTCTCCGGCTATGGCTTTCCCGCTTACCGGGGCGGCCCGATGCTCTATGCCGACCAGGTGGGCCTGTACAACGTCGTGCGCTCGATGCGGCGCTTCGCCAACGGTTACCACGGGCAGGCCTGGCAGGTGGCGCCGCTGCTGCAGCGGCTGGCCGATGCGGGCAGGGGCTTCAACGATTGAACCGGTTTCCGGCAGGCGCGTGTGTCCGTCCGCGCCATGCCTCGACAGAACACGCATATCACCCGCAGGCAGGTCAGGAGCAGGCATGAACGAGGCCGTCATCGTATCCACCGCGCGTACCGCTCTGGCCAGGAGCTGGAAGGGCGCCTTCAACATGACGCATGGCGCCACCCTGGGTGGCCATGTGGTGCAGCACGCCATCATGCGCGCGGGCCTTGAACCGGGCGAGGTGGAAGATGTGCTGATGGGCTGCGCCTATCCGGAGGGTGCCACCGGCAGCAACATCGCACGACAGATCGCGCTGCGCGCGGGTTGCCCGACAACGGTGCCCGGCGCCACGGTGAACCGCTTCTGTTCCTCCGGCCTGCAGACCATCGCCATGGCGGCGCAACGCGTGATCGCAGGCGAAGGCGAGATCTTCGTCGCCGGCGGCGTGGAAAGCATTTCCTGCGTGCAGCACGCCACCAACCTGCACATGCTGGAAGAGGGCTGGCTGTCCGGCCATTACCCGGGCATCTACTGGCCCATGCTGCGCACGGCGGAAAACGTCGCCAGCCGCTACCGCATTCCACGCGAACGCCAGGATGAATACGGCGTGCGCAGCCAGCAACTGGCCGCCGCCGCCCGCGAGGCCGGCCGTTTCGACGATGAAATCGTGCCGATGACGGTGAAGGCTGGCACCACGGATCCGTCCACCGGACAGATATCCACAAGAGAAGTCACCATCGCAGCCGATGAAGGCATTCGGGCCGACACCACGCTGGCGGGCGTATCGGCCATCCGCACCGCCGTCCCTGGCGGCGTGATCACCGCGGGTAACGCCTCGCAGTTCTCCGATGGCGCCTGCGCCACCGTGGTGATGCACGCGGGCACGGCCGCGGCGCGAGGGCTGAAGCCGCTGGGCGTGTTTCGCGGTTTTGCCGTGGCGGGTTGCGAGCCGGACGAAATGGGCATCGGCCCCGTGTTCGCCGTGCCCAAACTGCTGAAGAAGGCCGGGCTGCGCGTCGAGGACATTGGCCTGTGGGAATTGAACGAAGCCTTCGCCGTGCAGGTGCTGTACTGCGCGGACACGCTCGGCATCCCGATGGAGCGCCTCAACGTCAACGGCGGCGCCATCGCGCTGGGGCATCCCTATGGCGTGTCGGGCGCGCGCCTGGTCGGGCATGCGCTGCTCGAAGGCCACCGCCGTGGCGTGAAGCATGTGGTGGTGACCGTGTGCATCGGCGGCGGGCAGGGCGCCGCCGGCCTGTTCGACGTGCTGTGAGCGGCGGGCCATGTCGTTGATCCTCAGCCGCCGCGACCTCGACTTTCTCCTGTACGACTGGCTCAAGGTGGACGAACTCACGCGGCATCCGCGCCATGCCGATCACTCGCGCGACACCTTCGATGCCGTGCTCGACACCTGCCAGAAGATCGCCAGCGAACGGTTCGCCACCCACAATCGCAAGAACGACCAGCACGAACCGCACTTCGATGGCGGGCGCGTCTATCTGATCTCGGAAGTGAAGACCGCGCTGGATGCCTTTTGCGAGGCGGGCCTGATGGCGGCCGGACAGGACTACGGGCTCGGCGGCATGCAGTTGCCGATGGTGGTCGAGAAAGCGGGCTTCGCGTGGTTCCTGGCTGCCAATATCGGCACCGCCGGCTATCCCTTTCTCACCGTCGGCAACGCCAACCTGCTGCTCGCCCACGGCACGCAGGCGCAGATCGACACCTTCGTGCGACCGGCGATGGAAGGCCGCTTCTTCGGCACCATGTGCCTGTCCGAACCGCAGGCGGGCTCGTCGCTGGCGGACATCGGCACGCGCGCCGAATACGAGGGCGAGTCGCCGCTGGGCGCGCAATACCGCCTGCGCGGCAACAAGATGTGGATTTCCGGTGGCCAGCACGAGCTCTCGGAAAACATCGTGCATCTGGTGCTGGCGAAGATTCCAGGCCCCGATGGCAAGCTCCAGCCCGGCGTGAAAGGCATTTCCCTGTTCGTCGTGCCCCGCTATCTGGTGCAGCCGGACGGTTCGCTCGGCGGACACAACGATGTCGTGCTGGCCGGCCTCAATCACAAGATGGGTTATCGCGGCACGGTGAACTGCCTGCTCAACTTCGGCGAAGGCGGCCATCAGCCGCAGGGCAAGGCCGGCGCCATCGGTTACCTGGTGGGCGAGCCCGGCCAGGGCCTGAGCTGCATGTTCCACATGATGAACGAGGCGCGCATCGGCGTCGGCCTGGGCGCAGCCGCGTTGGGTTACACCGGCTATCTGCACGCACTGGATTACGCGCGCAGTCGGCCGCAGGGGCGCGTCACCGGCTCGAACGGCAAGGACGCATCCCTTCCCCAGGTGAAACTGGTGGAGCACGCCGACGTTCGCCGCATGCTGCTGGCGCAGAAGAGTTATGCCGAAGGCGCGCTCGCCTTGATTCTCTACAGCGCCAGGCTGGTCGACGAAGCGCGTGCGGCACGCGAGCGCGGCGATGCCGGGGAAGCCGAGCAGCTGACGCTGCTGCTCGACATCCTCACGCCCATTGCCAAGAGCTGGCCATCGCAGTGGTGCCTCGAGGCCAACGATCTGGCCATCCAGGTACACGGCGGCTACGGCTACACGCGCGAATACAACGTCGAGCAGTTCTATCGGGACAACCGCCTCAATCCGATCCACGAAGGCACGCACGGCATCCAGGCGCTGGACCTGCTGGGCCGCAAGGTCACCATGCACCAGGGCGCGGCCTGGCGTGCGCTGTGCAGCCGCATGCAACAGACCGTGGAAGGCGCACGCGGCGTGATCGACCATCATCCCGATGCACTGCATGCGGCGATGGTCCGTCTTGCCGAAGTCACGGCGCAGCTGTGGAGCGCGGACGATCTTCGTCTCACCCTGGCCAATGCCAGCGTATATCTCGAAGCCTTCGGCCACGTGGTGATGGCATGGATATGGCTGGAACAGGCGCGGGTAGCACAACAGGCGCTCTCCGCCGGTCGACACGGCAACGACGGGGATTTTCTGCGCGGCAAGCTGGCGGCGGCCGATTACTTCTACCGCTGGGAACTGCCGCGCATCACGCCGCAGCTCGACCTGCTCGCTTCACTGGACCGCACCACGCTGGATATGCGCGATGAATGGTTTTGAGCCTGCTATGCCTTTTCTCTTCCACAGCATCAAGGGAGCCCGATGACATGGGTGTTCTAAGCGGTATCCGTGTACTGGAATTCGAAGCCATCGGCCCGGCGCCGTTCGGCGCCATGCTGCTCGCCGACATGGGCGCCGACGTGCTGTGCGTGCACCGGCCATTGCCGCCCAGCGACCTGGGGCCGAAGACCGAACGCCGCATCGTGGATGTCGTGGCGCGCGGACGTCGATCGGTCACCCTCGACCTCAAGAAGCCGCAGGCGGCGGAAGCCGCGCTGGACCTGATGGCACGCGCCGACGTGGTGATCGAAGGCTTCCGACCGGGCACCATGGAGCGCCTGAGGCTGGGCCCGCAAACAGCGTTGGCGCGGAACCCCAGGCTGGTCTACGGACGCATGACGGGCTGGGGCCAGACGGGCCCGCTGGCCGAACGGGCGGGACACGACCTCAACTACATCGCGCTGGCGGGCGTGCTCTCCGGCATCGGCCGCCGCGACGGCCCGCCGGTGCCGCCGCTGAACCTGGTCGGCGATTACGGTGGCGGCGGCATGCTGCTCGCGCTGGGCGTACTGGCGGCATTGCTGCACGTGCAACGCGGCGGTGCGGGGCAGGTCGTCGACGCGGCGATGACCGAGGGCGCGGCACAGCTGGGTTCGGTCATCTGGGGCCTGCTGGCCTCCGGCAACTGGCGCGAACAACGCGGCAGCAACCTGCTCGACGGCGGCATGCCCTGGTACGACAGCTACCGCACGCGCGACGGCCATTACATGGCGGTGGGCGCCGTGGAAGAACGCTTCTATGCCGAGCTGCTGCACAAACTCGGCCTCGATGGCGCCAGCCTGCCGCATCAACACGACCGCAAGGGCTGGCCGATACTGCGCCAGCAATTGGAGGCGGCGTTCCTCACGCGCACACGCGACGAGTGGTGCGCGATCTTCGAGGGAAGCGATGCCTGCGTGGCACCGGTGCTGGGTTTTGCGGAAGCACCCAGCCACCCGCATCACCGCGCGCGCGGCAGCTTCGTGGAGGTTGATGGTGTGGTACAGCCGGCGCCGGCGCCACGGTTCTCGGCAACCCCTTCCGCCATCAAGGCGGCAGCACCAGAACGCGGCGAAGGTGGCTGCGCGGCCCTGCGTGATTGGGGCTTCGACCCCGCCGACGTGGAGCGCTTGCGAGAGAACGGCCTGGATTTCCAGGCGGGCTCCAAGTAAGCGCTTTGCGTGTTTTCCTATTGAGACGACGCTGGACAACTTCAGACACTGAATAACCTCAAAGACCGTTCAACATCTCGCATGACGCCTGTATCCCTCACCGTCATTCCGGCGAAGGCCGGAATCCAGTGCCTTTTAGCCTTTTTCAGGGCATTAAAGTCGCTGGATTCCGGCCTTCGCCGGAATGACGGTGAGGGAATTAGACGTTCGCGCTAGATTGCGAACGGGTCCGAAGGTGATGGCGCGGGAATAACCGTTCGTCCCTCGTCGTGCGGGCTCAAACGATAGGGCGGACGGCACCCCCCAGCACCGTCCGCCCATCGCCCCCCAACCTACCTTTGAACGGTCAAACCGCATCCGTATCACTGCGGGCATCGGGTGATGCGCATGCACCCATGCCGGTTTGAAGGTCAGCGCATGACCGCCATATTGCATCCGCTCAGAGCGAACCGGTTCGTCGTCACCTCATGCTTCCCGTCAGCGTATCGAAGCACGCTCAGGCCACACCGCGGGAACGGCCCTTCCAATACGGTTCGCGCAACTCGTTCTTGAGCAGCTTGCCCACGCTGGAAAGCGGCAAGGCGGGGCGGAATTCCACGCTGCGGGGACATTTGTAGCCGGCGATCAGGCCACGGCAATGCTGCACAATCTCGTCTTCGCTGGCGCTCATGCCTGCCTTGAGCACGACGACGGCATGCACCGCCTCGCCCCACTTTTCCGACGGAATACCGATGACCGCGCACAACGCGACGGCAGGGTGGCTGGACATGGCGCTTTCCACCTCGGCGGAATACACGTTCTCGCCGCCGCTCACGATCATGTCCTTGAGGCGGTCCACGATATAGACGAAGCCGTCCTTGTCCATATAAGCGCCGTCGCCGGTATGCATCCAGCCATCCCGCAGCACGGCCGCCGTCATGTCCGGCTGATTGAGATAGCCCAGCATCACGTTGGGGCCGCGCACGACGATCTCGCCCACCGTGCCTCGCGGCACCTCGTTGCCATCGGTATCGACGATGCGCAGTTCCACGCAACTGACCGCGCGCCCGGCGGAATACATCTTTCCGCTGAGGTGGTGCTCCTTGCAGTGGTATTCGGCATCGAGCATGGTGCCGCCGGTGGTGAGCTCGGTCATGCCATAGCCCTGGAAGAAACGGGCTGACGGAAACGCTTCGCAGGCATGATCCAGCAGGGTCGACGAAATGGGCGAAGCGCCGTAGATGATGTTGCGGATGCCGTCGAAGCGGATCTTGCCCAGCTCCGGATCGGCCTCGCGCGCGTCCAGCATCATCTGGATCATGGTGGGCGCGAGCATCAGCTCGGTCACTTGCTCCAGCGCGATGGCTTCCAGCGCGGTCGTGCCCGTAAAGGCCGGCAGCACCACGTGCACGCCGCCGGTCACCAGCAGGCCGTACATCGCCGAGAAGTCGGCCAGGTGGAACATCGGCATGGCATGCAGAAACACGGCGTCGCGACTGAGGAAACCCTTGGCCAGCGACGTCAACGAGGCATACGCCAGGTTGTTGTAGCTGATCATGACACCCTTGGGGAATCCGGTGGTGCCGCCGGTGTAGAAGATGCCGAGCAGGTCGTCACCGCTTCGACGCACGTCTTGCACGGGCTCGGCAGCGGCGAGCAACGCCTCGTAGGACAGCATGCCTTCCGGCGTGTCGCCGTCGCCGGCATAGATGACGTGGCGAATCGTTTCGGACTGCCTGGCGATGGCCGCGCCAGCTTCCTTGAACGTGTCGTCGACGATCAGGATGGTGGTGGCCGAATCGTTCAGCGAATACAGGATCTCCGCGTGGCTCCAGCGCGTATTGACCGGATTGAGCACGCCGCCCGCCCAGGGCACGCCCAGCGCATATTCGATATAGCGGTGCGAGTTGCGCGACAGCATGGCGATGCAATCGCCTTGCGCCAAGCCCAGCTGCACAAGCGCGCCGGCCAGCCGGGCAACGCGCTGGCCAAGCTCGGCGAACGTGATGCTTCGTCCCATGCTGCGGATCACCGTGGCATGGGGACGCTGCTGGATATGGCGATGGAGTCCTTGGGTGATGTTCATCCGGTGTATTCCACGTGCAGGTGATGCACCAACATCAAACGGAACGCGTTCAAAGCGAACGGCCGACCAGTTCCCGCTGTATTTCGTTGGCGCCACCGTAGATCTTGGTGACGCGGGCGTCGGTGAACATGCGCGCGATCGGATATTCGTTCATATAGCCGAAGCCGCCAAAGAACTGCAGGCAACGGTCCAGCACCTCGCCCTGGCGATCGGTCAGCCAGAATTTGCCCATGGAGGCGGTGGCGGTGTCCAGCGTACCGTCGATCCAGCGCTGGACAATGAGGTCGCAGAAGGTGCGCGAGGCGAATACCGTGGCCTTGACGTCCGCCAGGGTGAAGCGCGTGTTCTGAAAGTCGAGGATCGGCTTGCCGAAGGCCTTGCGCTCCTTGGTGTAGTCCACGGTCAGGGCGAAGGCGCGCTCCATGGTGGCGGTGGCCTGGATGGCGATTTCGGCACGCTCGTACGGCAACTGCTGCATCAGCTGGTAGAAGCCCTGGCCCTCCACGCCGCCGAGCAGGCAGTCCGCGGGCACGACGCAGTCGTCGAAGAACATCTCCGAGGTGTCCTGGCCGGGCAGCCCCATCTTGTCCAGGCACTTGCCGCGGCGGAAGCCCGGCGTGCGCGTGTCCACGATGAACAGCGAGATGCCCTTGGCGCCCTGTTCGGGGTCGGTCTTGGCCACCACGACCACCATGTCGCTCAGCTGGCCGTTGCTGATGAAGGTCTTGGCGCCACTGATCACGTAGCTGTCGCCCTTCTTCACCGCACGCGTGCGCACGGCCTGGAGGTCCGATCCGGTGCCCGGCTCGGTCATGGCGATGGAGGTGATGATCTCGCCCGACGCCATGCCCGGCAGCCAGTGCCGTTTCTGCGCCTCCGTACCGCTGCTGAGGATGTAGTGGCCCACGATGTGGTTGATGCTCAGCGCCAGGCTGGTCACGCCAGCGTAGGTGAGCTCCTGGAACGCCACCGCGTAGTACGCCGGCGAGCCGTCCACGCCGCCGTATTCGGACGGGATGTCCGGCAGAATCATGCCCATCTCGCCGCACGCGCGCCACGCCTCGCGATCGCCGCTGTGCTGTTCGCGCCAGCGGTCTTCGTGCGGCACCAGCTGTTCGCCCACGAAGCGGCGGATGCTGTCGCCGAATATGTCCGTCGCGTCGTCCATCCACGGGGAGCGGTAACCCTTCAATTGCATGATCGATTCCTTGGAAGATTCGGCTTGCGCGGGCAACGTCGGCGTAGCAGACGCGTCGCGCTGAAGCGATGTCGACTCAGACGACGGTACCCAGCCCGCCGCCGCACACCAGCACCTGCCCGGATACGTAATCGGATTCCGGGATGCAGAACAGGTAGACGGCACCGGCGGCTTCGTCCGGCGTGCCGGGGCGACCCAGCGGGGTCATGTGCTTGGACATTTCGACTAGCTGCGGGCTGATGCCCACGCGGATCTCGCGCCCCTCGATGGTCACCGTCTTGGCCTCGCCTTCCACTGGCACCGTCATGCGCGTTTCGATGTGGCCGAAGGCCACCGCGTTGACGTTCACCTTGTGACGCCCCCACTCCTTGGCCAGCGCCTTCGTCATGCCCATCACGCCGGCTTTGGCCGTGGAGTAGTTGACCTGGCCGGCGTTGCCGCTGGCCGACACGGAGGAAATGTTGACGATCTTGCGGTTGACCACGCGGCCCTCGGCGGCCTCCTGCTTGGCCAGCGCGCTGATCACGGGATAGACCGCGCGCAGGATGCGGAACGGCGCGGTCAGATGGCAGTCGATGATTGCGTACCACTGCTCGTCCGTCATCTTCTGGATGACGTTGTCCCAGGTATAGCCCGCGTTGTTGACGACGATGTCGATGCCGCCGTAGTGATCGAGCGCCGTCTTGACCAGGCGATCCGCAAAATCCGGGGTGGTGACGCTGCCCACGCAGGCGACGGCCTCACCGCCAGCCTGGCGGATTTCAGCAACGACTTCTTCGGCCGGCGCGGCATCGAGATCGTTGAGCACCACGCGCGCGCCATCGCCGGCGAGCTTCAGTGCCACGCTACGGCCGATGCCACGGCCAGCGCCGGTCACAAGGGCGACCTTACCTTCGAGCTTCTTCATGTGTTCTCCTGAAATCTGTTTTTTTGCGAGCACCGATGCGCCGTCAGGACAGCGCGACGATGGCGTCGCCCACGACCTTGTGTTCGCCGTATTGGTTTTCGCAGCGGATCTCCACGCGCACGCAACGCTCGCCGTTCTGCTCCAGCTCCTCGGCAACGTGGCCCGTGAGATGCGGCACATGGCCAAGCTGGGTAATGCCGGTGAAGCGCACCGTGATCTTGCGTAGCTGCGACTGGGGCACCCATGCGGTGAGCAGACGCCCGAGATAGGCGGCCGACAACATGCCGTGGGCGAACACGTCGGGCATGCCTGCCTTGCGGGCAAAGTCGATGTCAATGTGAATCTGGTTGTGGTCGCCCGATGCGCCGGCATACAACGCGAGCGTGGTGCGGTTGATCGGACGCAGGGTAAGTGGCGGCAGCGTGTCGCCCACCCGCACCTGCTCGTGGGAAAGCATGGCCATGGCCTGGCTCCTCATCGTTGCACCAGCGATGAACGCAGGTCGGCGATGTGCTCGCCCGCCTGGTTGGTTACGCGCGTTTCCTGGACCACGAAGGTCAGGGCGCCGCCCTTCTTCTCGTAAACGTCGACGATATGCGTGTCGAAGGTCAGCACGTCGCCGGCGAAGGCCATGGCGTGATAGGTGAACCCCTGCTCCGCATGCAGGATGCGACCCAGATCGAAACCCATCACGTCCTCCACGATGGACTGCGGGTTGCGGCCTTCGCTTTCCAGGCACATGAGGAAGGTGGGCGGCACCGGCAGCGAACGGTAGCCGGCGGCCTTCGCCGCTGCCTCGTCGGTGTAGATAGGGTCGGTTTCGCCTATGGCCTTGGCGAAGAACCGCAAGCGTCCCTTTTCGACTTCTACCGTGGTCACGCCCGTGGAACGGCCGATCAGACTTTTATCCGCCATGTGGGTGGCTCCGTCCTGTGCGATCAGCCGCGACCGTACAGCGTCACCACGCAGGCGCCGCCAAGGCCAAGGTTGTGCTGCAGGGCATGGTGCAGGCCGTCGACCTGACGTTCGTCCGCCGTGCCGCGCAATTGGTGGGTAAGCTCGTAGCACTGCGCCAGGCCCGTCGCCCCGAGCGGATGCCCCTTGGAAAGCAGGCCGCCCGAAGGGTTGACCACTACCTGGCCGCCGTAGGTGTTGTCGCCATCCTCGACGAACTTCTGCGCACCGCCTTCGGGACAGAAGCCCAGGCCTTCGTAGGTGAGCAGTTCGTTGTGCGCGAAACAATCATGCAGCTCGCACACGCGGATGTCTTCGGGACCGACGCCGGCTTCCTCATAGACCTTGCGCGATGCGGAGCGCGTCATGCCCACGCCGACGGCGCCGATCATCGACGGCGGTTCGAAGGCGTTGGATTCATCGGTGGTGAGCGCCTGCGCGAGGATGCGCACGTCGGTGCGCAGGTTGTGCTTCTTCGCGAAGGCCTCGGAAACCACAAGGGCTGCCGCCGCGCCGCAGGTAGGCGGGCAGGCCATCAAGCGCGTCATCACGCCGGGCCAGATCACGGTGTCGGCCATCACTTCTTCCGTGCTGACCACCTTGCGGAACACGGCCAGTGGATTGCGCGCGGCGTGACGGCTGGCCTTGGCGCGAATGGCCGCGAAGGTTTCCATCGTCGTGCCGTACTTCTGCATGTGCTCGCGGCCCGCGCCACCGAAGAACATCAAGGCGCCCGGCATGTCCTTGCCTTCGGGAAAGACGCGGTGCGCCACGTCGAAGCCCTTGCCCATCGTCAGCGGGCGGTCGGTCCAGACGTTGTTGAGCGCACCCGGCTGCATCTGCTCGAAGCCGAAGGCGAGCGCGCAATCGACCGCCCCGCTTTCGACGGCCTGCCGCGCCAGGTAGAGCGCAGTGGAACCGCTGGAACAGTTGTTGTTGACGTTGATGACGGGGATGCCCGTCAAACCCACTTCATATAACGCGGACTGGCCGCAGGTGGAATCGCCGTACACGTAGCCCGCATAGGCCTGCTGTACGTGGCGATAGTCCAGACCTGCATCGAGCAAGGCCTGGCGCACGGCCTGCGCGCCCATCTCGACGTAGGTGGCGCTGGCGCTGGGCTTGGTGAACTGGATCATCCCCACGCCCGCAACACAGGTCTTCTGTCCCATCCGTTTGTCTCCGTAGTGGTGCGACGGTGTGCCCTTTCGACCCGACGGGAAAGGGCGGACATGACGCATGCCCACATGCTCATACAATGGACCGGCGCTGTATCCCGCCCGGTAAGGGGGGGCCGTTCCCGTTTTTCATACGCGGGGCGGCGCGAGGCGCTCGTCACTGGAGTTCATCGGATCCATGAAACGGCCGTCTCTGCTGATCAACACGAAATTCATCGCACCGCGCGTGGACGGTCATGCCGTTGCGCGCGAAGAACTCTTGTCGCGCCTGCACGAAGCCCGCCACTGCCGCCTGATCCTGATCACCGGCGGCGCCGGCTACGGCAAGACCCTGCTGCTTGCGCAATGGCGGCAAGCCTTGCTGGCCGATGGCGCGAAGGTAGCGTGGCTGACCTTGTCGCCGGACGACGAGCAACTGGAAACCTGGGGCGCCAACCTGGTCGGCTCTCTGCTGCAGGCAGGTCTGTCGGATGACGCGCTGTCCTCGCTGGGCGAAGCCGAGGCGGAGCTGGATGCGCAGAGCATGGCGTCGCTGCTGATCGGCGCGCTGGATCACGCGCACGGCGAGCTGTACCTGGTCATCGACGACTTTCATTACGCCAGCGATCCACGCATCGAACGCCTGATGCAATCGCTGATCGACGCCGCGCCGCATCACCTGCACATCGTGCTGTCGTCGCGAAACACGCCCGATCTGCTGCTGGGACGATGGCGCGCCCGAGGCGAGGTGCACGAGATCGACGGACGCGAGCTGGCTTTCCGCTTTCGCGAATCGCAGGCGTTTCTCCGCGCGAACCTGGACAAGGACATCGACCTCGATGCGGCCCACTTGCTGCATGAGAAAGCCGATGGATGGCCGATCGGCTTGCAGTTGCTGTCGATGGCGCTGAAAGCCGACCCGCGCCGCCAGTCCGACCTGGCCGCGCTGCAGCTCAACCGGCGCGGGCTGGGCGCGTATCTCACCGAAGACGTGCTCAAGGATCTTCCCGAAGACTTGCTCGCCTTCTTGCGGAAGGTCGCCATCCTTCGCCGCTTCAACGTGGCGGTGGCAGCCCACGTCACCGGTTCGGCGCGAGCCCAGGACCATATCCAGGCCTTGCAGTCGCGCAACCTGTTCCTGCAGTCGGTGGATGCGCCCGATGACTCGCGCTGGTTCCGCCTGCACCGCATGTTCGCGGAGTTTCTGGCGCAGCGCCCACCGGCGGAAGACGTGGACGTGCGCGAACTCTACCGCCGGGCTTCGCAATGGTTCGAGCAGGCCGGGCTGATCGCGGAGGCGGTTCGCTATGCGCTGCTTACCGAAGACGTCGACGGCATCGTCGCGCTGCTGAAACGGGTCAAGCCGCCGCAGAAGAGCGTGAGCCATCTGCGGCAGTTCGTGCGATGGCTGGAACACCTGCCGCTGGAGCGCCTTGCCCACCATCCCGACCTGCTGCTGCTGGGCGTCTGGTGTTGCGTGCTGACCTTGCGGGCCGAGCCGGCGTTGACCTGGCTTGCGGCGGTGGAGGCCACGCCGGGCGCGCGGCAATGGGCGGATCAGATCGCCTTGATCAAGGCCTCGCTGGCCATACAGCACGACGATGCACCGGCATGCCTATCCTGGCTGGATACGCTCAGCGGGCAGCCGCTGGATTCGCCGTTCCTGCAGGAAGTGCAGGTCTGCCTGCAACTGGGCTGCCTCGCCCACATGGGCCGCTACGCCGAGGTGCGGCACGCCGCCGAAGCCGGCGCGTTGCGCGCCATGCGCGACAGCACGCATGAAATGGCCTTGCTGGCGATGATGGCCACGGCCGTGTCCGCGCAACTGGAAGGCCGCGTGCTGGACGCGGAGCGCATCGGCGGCGAGTTGCTGGCACGGGCCGAGCACGCGCACGGCCGCCGTTCGGTCAGCGCGTGCAGCTGCGGTGCGCTGATGTCGTCCGTGCTCTACGAACTCAATCGGCTGGACGATGCGCGCGAAGTGCTGGCCAATCGCCTGGACGTACTGCGCGTGGCAGCGCCGGAATTCATGATCCACGCCGCGCTCACTCATGCGCGGCTGCAGCATGCGCAGGCTTCGGCGCGGTTGGCGCTGGATGATCTCGAACGCAAGGAAGAACACTTTCGCCAAGCGGGGCTCAGCCGCGGCGTGGCCAATATGCTGGCCGAGCAGGTGCGCATCGTGCTTGCCGGCGGCGACATCCGGCAAGCCGAGCGCCTTCAGGCGAGGCTGGAGGATTTGCGGTCGGCAGAGGACGAACAGGGGCCGCGCCATGCCGAGATCGTCGCCCTGGCGGCCTTGTCGATGGCGCGCATCCTGTGGGTACGCGAGCAACCGGAACGAGGGCTGCAGGTGCTTTCCGGCATCGACGGCATCATCCAGGAATACGGCCGCGGCCTATGGCGCGTGCAGGCCGATCTGCTGCGCTGCCTGCTGCTGGATCGCCTCGGCCGCACGCTGGAATCGCAGGAATATCTGCGCGCCGCCGTTGCACGAGGCTATCGCCATGGCCTGGTGCGCACGTTCCTCGATCAGGGCGAGGCCTTGCAGGTATTGCTCAAGGGCCTTCCGCGTCTTGGCGAACGCTCGATGGACGACTACGTGTCCAGCCTGATCGTCGATGCGATCACGCGTGGCGGCACGCTCATCGCGCTGGGCGCGCAGGGCGAGGCGTCATTGACCAAACGCGAGTGGGAGATCCTGTCGCTGCTGGAACAGTCGATGTCCAACAAGCGCATTGCCCTGGCGCTTCATATCAGTCTCGAAACCGTCAAGTGGAACCTGAAGAACATCTTCGTGAAGCTCGGCGTATCCAATCGCTATGACGCCATCGTGCTGATCCGCAAACATCTGGAACAGGCCGGCGCGGGCTGAATCTGCCGCCGGTCGCCCCCCAACCTAGGGTGGTTTTGCGGGTTTCCGCCGTCCCTTAACTTGCGGCTCTTTCCTGAAGGCCGTCGGTGCTTCTTGCCCGACGGTAGCTTCAAGGCATGTCCGCGACAGCGGACGCGGCAGGAGACAAGCATGAAGGCAATCGTCGCGGTCAAGCGCGTGGTGGATTTCAACGTCAAGATCCAGGTCTTGCCGGACGGCAGCGGGATCAACCTCGCCGGCGTGAAGATGAGCATGAACCCGTTCGACGAGATCGCCGTCGAAGAGGCCGTCCGCCTGAAAGAGAAAGGCGTGCTCACTGAAGTGGTGGCCGTGTCCTGCGGGCCGGCGGCCTGCCAGGAAACGCTGCGTTCAGCCATGGCGCTGGGCGCCGATCGCGGCATCCTGGTGGAAACCGACGTCGAACTGCAGCCGCTGGGCGTGGCGAAGCTGTTGAAGGCGGTAATGGAGCGCGAACAGCCACAGCTCGTGCTCCTCGGCAAACAGGCGATTGACGATGACTGCAATCAGACGGGGCAGATGCTCGCCGCGCTCGCCGGCATCGCGCAGGCGACGTTCGCCAGCGAGGTCCGCATCGCCGATGGTCGCGCATGCGTCACGCGCGAAGTCGATGGCGGGTTGGAAACGCTCAGCGTCGCGCTACCCGCTGTCATCACGACCGATCTGCGCCTCAATGAGCCGCGCTATGCCTCCTTGCCGAACATCATGAAGGCCAAGAGCAAACCGCTGGCGCGATTGACGCCAGCCGAGCTTGGCGTCGATGTCACGCCCAGGCTGAGCACGCTCAAGGTCACCGAGCCGTCGAAACGCAAGGCGGGCGTCAAGGTGCCCGACGTGGCGACGCTGGTCGACCGGTTGAAGAACGACGCCAAGATTCTCTGAAGGAGCCGGACATGACTGCTTTCGCTTGCGCACTCGTCGTCGCCTATCACGAAGGAGAATCGATCCATCCCACCACTCGCCATGCCGTCACCGCTGCGAGCCAATGCGGAGACGACGTGCACGTGCTCGTCGCGGGCGACGGCTGCGCCGAGGCGGCGCGCGCTGCTGCCGCCATCGCAGGCGTGTCGCGCGTGCTGCATGCCGATGCACCCTCGCTGGCTAACGGCTTGGCGGAGAACCACGCGGCACTGGTATGGGCGCTTGCGCAGGGCTACAGCCATGTCTTCTTTTCGGCGAGCAGCTACGGCAAGAATGTCGCTCCGCGCGTCGCGGCCCTGCTCGACGTGGCCCAGGTGTCCGACATCATCCGCGTGCTGGACGCCCATACGTTCGAGCGGCCGATTTACGCCGGCAACGCCATCGCCACCGTGCGAAGCGACGACGCCATCAAGGTGGCCACCGTGCGCGCGACCGGTTTTCCGGCGGCCCCGGCCGAGGGCGGCACGGCGTCGATCGAAAGCGTGGCGCCGGTGGGCGATACCGGCCTGTCGGCCTTCGTGTCGCGCGCCGCGGCGCGCACTGACCGGCCGGACCTGGGCAGCGCGCGCGTCGTCGTCAGCGGCGGTCGCGCACTCGGCAGCGAGGAAACCTTTCTCAGCGTGCTCGTGCCGCTGGCGGACAAACTGGGTGGCGCGCTGGGCGCCAGCCGCGCCGCCGTGGACGCAGGCTACGCCCCGAACGATTGGCAGGTGGGCCAGACCGGCAAGATCGTGGCGCCGGAGCTCTACATCGCCTGCGGCATTTCCGGCGCCATCCAGCATCAGGCTGGCATGAAGGATTCCAAGGTGATCGTCGCGATCAACAAGGACCCGGACGCGCCGATCTTCGACATCGCCGATTACGGACTGGTGGCCGACCTGTTCGACGCGGTGCCGCAGCTGGTGGCTTCACTGTGATCCACGCCGCCTCTTGCGCGAGGGCGGCATGACACACATCGCGAGGCGTCACTTGCCGATGCAGAACGAACTGAAGATCGCGCCCAGCAGGTCGTCGCTGGTATAGGTGCCGGTGATTTCCCCAAGGGCGTGCTGCGCCTGGCGCAGCTCTTCCGCGGCGAGTTCGCCGGCACGCGTGGCGTGCAGTACCTGGTCGGCGTGTTCCAGATGTGTCGCCACCTGTTCCAGCGCCAACACATGGCGGCGCCTTGCGCTGAACGCCCCTTCGCCGCTGCCGGCGCCGGCGAGCTGTTTGAGGTGGTCGCGCAAGGCGTCGAGGCCAGCGCCGGTTTTGGCGGATGCCCATACCCAGATCGCGTCGGCGCGAACTTCGTAGCGCGCGGCATGGCGGTCGAGGTCGATCTTGTTCACCAGCACGATGCGTTCGACGCTGGCGGGCAGTTCGCCGAGCAGGGCGAGGTCGTGCTCGGCGTGCGATCCATCCGTGACGAGCAGGGCGACATCCGCGCGCGCGAGTTCGCCGCGTGCACGGCGCACGCCTTCGCGCTCCACCGGGTCATCCGTGTCGCGCAAGCCGGCCGTGTCGGCCAGTTCCAGCGCGATGCCGTCGAGATTCAAGGATTCACGCAACACGTCGCGCGTGGTGCCTGCGATATCGGTGACAATGGCGCGATCGCTTCCGGCCAAGGCGTTCAGCAGGCTGGATTTGCCGGCGTTTGGACGTCCGATGATGGCGACCCGCAAACCGTCGTTGAGCCGCACGCCGCGCTGCGCTTCGCGCAGCAAGTCGTCCAACTGTGTACGCAGGTCGTTGAGCTGCTGCATGATCAACGGGTCGGCGAGGAAATCGATTTCCTCCTCGGGAAAATCGATGGCCGCTTCGATATGCACGCGCAGCGCAATCAATGCCTGCAGCAGATCCTGCACCTTGCGCGAGAACACACCTTCCATCGATTGCAGCGCCGCGCGCGCCCCCGCCTGTGAACGCGCCGCGATAAGGTCGGCCACCGCTTCGGCCTGGGCCAGATCGAGCTTGCCGTTGAGAAAGGCGCGTTCTGTGAATTCGCCCGGACGCGCCAGTCGCGCGTCCATCGCACAGACCCGGCGCAGCAACGCATCGAGCAGCACGGGGCTGCCGTGACCTTGCAGCTCCAGCACGTGTTCGCCGGTGTAGGAGGCGGGGGCGGGGAAGTAGAGCAGCAGGCCGCGATCGATCAGGCTGCCATCATGGTCGCGGAACGCGGTGAAATGCGCGCGGCGCGGATCGGGATCGCGCCCCAGCAGTTCGGCGGCGATGCCTGGCACGGCCGGCCCCGATACACGCAGCACGCCGACGCCAGCGGCACCCGGTGCGCTGGCGATGGCGGCGATGGTGTCGGTGTGGGTCATGGCGGAATTATGCGGTTTACCTGTGGGGATGCGAAAACATCGGTGTATCGGTTACCGTCATCTCGGCCTGCGCCGGGATGACGAGCCGACGATGCCACGCACGAAAAAGGCCGCTTTCGCGGCCTTTTTCCGTAAGCGGCCGAATGATCAGGCCTCTTTCGCCTTCTCGTCCGCACGCTCGACGCTGCGCGTGATCAGCCACTGCTGCGCCAGGCTGGTCAGGCCGTTGATGACCCAGTACAGCACCAGGCCCGCCGGGAAGAACAGGAACATGAAGCCGAACACCACCGGCATCACCTTCATCATCTTCTGCTGGGCCGGGTCCATGCCGGCGGCGGAGGGCGAGAGCCACTGCGTGGCCAGCATCACCAGGATGTAGATCACCGGCAGCACGAAGAACGGATCGGGCGCGGACAGGTCATGCACCCAGCCGAAGAACGGCGCATGGCGCAGTTCCACGCTTTCCATCAGCACGCGGTACAGGCCGAAGAAGACGGGCATGGTGATCAGCACCGGCAGGCAGCCCGACATCGGGTTGACCTTCTCCTTCTTGTACAGCTCCATCATGGCCTGCTGCATCTTCATCTTGTCGTCGCCGTAACGCTCCTTGAGGGCGTTCACGCGCGGCTGCAGCTTGCGCATCTTGGCGCCGGAGCGGAACTGCGCGGCGGTGAGCTTCCACAGCGCGGCCTTCAGCAGCAGCACCAGCAGGATGATGGCCACGCCCCAGTTGCCGCTGATGGAATGCAGCTTCGACAGCAGCCAGTGCAGCGGCTGCGCAACGACGGTAAGCATGCCGTAGTTGGTGGTCAGGTCCAGGCCCGGCGCGACCAGATCCAGCGTGCCCTGCAGCTTCGGGCCGACATACAGGCGCGAGGCGGTGCTCTGGCTCTGGCCCGGGGCCACGCTGATCGAGGGGCCGACGGCGCGGATCAGGTACACCGGCTGCGCGGTGTCTGGATTGATCACGCTAGTGCTGTAGGTGTTGGCTTCCTGCGCCTGCGGAATCCAGGCCACGAAGAAGTAGTGCTGCAGCATCGAGGCCCAGCCGCCGGTGATCGGGTGGTTGAGCGGCTTCTTCGCGAAATCGGCGAAGGGCAGCGTGGTCATCTTGTCTTCGGGGCTGTACCAGGCCGCGCCATAGAAGCTGTGCGACGACGGATCGCTGAAGTTCTGCCACCAGCTCTTCTGCTGGGCCGGCGCCACGCGCTGCAACTGTTCATAGCTGTTGCCGGTCCATGCGGTGCTGCCGCCGTTCTCGATCTTCTGATCGACGGTGACGACGTAGCTGCCGCGCTTGAGCACGAAGGTCTTGGTGACCTTCAGGCCGGCGGCGTCCTGCCAGGTCAGGTCGACGTTCAGCGCGTCCTGGCCCTGGGCCAGCGTGTAGCTGGTCTGCGCGGCGGAGAACACGGCGCGATGGTCGGGCGCCTCGCCCTGGTTGCTGACCAGGCCGCTCTGCGCGACGAAGTACTGCGCGCGGTCGTCATCGAGCAGGCGTACCGGGGCCGGGTCGGGATTGTTCTTGGTGCGCGGCGACACCGGATAGCCGAGCAGCTCGGAGCGCACCACGCTGCCGCCGCGCGTGTCGATGGTCAGGCGCAGCACGTCGGTGCTGACGGTGATCAGCTGCGCGGACGCTTCGCTGACCGTGCCTGGCACGCTGGCCGGCGCGGACGTCGACGACGTGGCGCCCGGCACGCTGGAGTCGGCGCCGGCCGGAGTCGCCGCGGCGGTAACCGCCGGCGGGTGCGGGCCATAATCCTTTTCCCAGGCTTGGAACAGCAGCCAGGCCACGGCCAGCAGGGCGAAGATGAGGAACGTGCGCGTTTGATTCATCGCGGAGCAGATCCGGTGCGTGCCGCGACGCCGTGCCGCGGAAGAGGGTGGGAAAAGGTCAACGCACGATTGTGCCGGCCGGGTCGCCCGGCTTCAACGTGACCTCGACTTTGGCCGAGCGCAATTTCTTCCACAGCTGCTGCAGTTCCGCGAGCAGCTCCGGGCCGGGCAGGCCACAGGCCTGCTCGCGCGCCATCACCATGAGGTCGACGGGCGGAAGCTCAAGACGGGCGCGGCGAAATGATTCGCGCACCAGTCGCTTGATGCGGTTGCGGTCCACCGCGCGCTTGGACACGCGCTTGGAAATGGCCAGGCCCAGGCGCGGGTGGCCCAGGTCGTTGACCCGATAGCGCACAGAAAAACAGCGGCCGCCGAAGCGGCCGCTGGCTTGTCGCAGAGCAGCGAAATCACCGGCGCGGCGAAGCCGCGCCTCGCGCGGCAGGCCGGCGGCAGGCATGGGCGCCCGCCGCTTACGGGATCAGGCGCTTGCGGCCCTTGGCGCGACGTGCGTTCAGCACCTTGCGGCCGTCGGCCGTGGCCATACGAGCACGGAAGCCGTGGGTGCGGGCACGCTTGAGCTTGCTGGGCTGGAAGGTCCGCTTGGACATGGCTTCCTCCAAAGTTAAGTGAATAAAAAGGTTGGAAATTATGCGGGGCGGTCGGGGGCCCTGTCAAATGGGGGTATGCGCGGGGTTGACAAAGGCTGTTGACTGCCTGTGGATATCCGTGTGGATATCCCTACCAAAAAGCGGGCTTCCTGCTGTTAGACTTTCCGGTCCACCCCGCGCGAAAGCGCTCCTTCCAGTGGTTGAAGACTTCCCATGAGTGACCTGTGGCGGCGCTGTCTCGAGCGTCTCGAGGGCGAATTGAACGCCGAAGACCTGCATACGTGGCTGATGCCGCTGCAGGCACGCGACGACACCCATGGCCTGAAGCTGTTCGCACCCAATCCGTACACGCTGGAGACGGTGCGCGAGCGCTATCTGGCCCGCATCGAGACCGTGATCAGCCAGCTGACCGGGCATGAGCTGACCGTGCGCCTGGAGGTGGGCTCCAGCTCGCCCCGGCCCGCGCCCGCGGCCAAATCCGCAGCGGCGCCAGCACCCGCGCCGGCCAAGGTGGAACCGATGGTGGCCGACGCGCCGCCGGCCAGCTTCAGCCACAACCTGGACCCGCACTACACCTTCGAGACCTTCGTCGAGGGCAAGTCGAACCAGCTGGGCAAGGCGGCCGCCATGCAGGTGGCGATGAATCCGGGCCGCGCCTACAACCCGCTGCTGCTGTACGGCGGTACGGGCCTGGGCAAGACGCACCTGATGCACGCCACCGGCAACCTGATGCGCGAGCGCAACCCCGAGTTCAAGGTGCTGTACCTGCGCTCGGAGCAGTTCGTCGGCTCGATGATCGAGGCGCTGCGCACCAAGAGCATGGACGAGTTCAAGCGGCGCTTCCGCTCGGTGGACGCGCTGCTGATCGACGACATCCAGTTCTTCGCGGGCAAGGACACCACGCAGGAAGAGTTTTTCCACACCTTCAATGCGCTGTTCGAATCCAAGCAGCAGATCATCCTCACCTGCGACCGCTATCCCAAGGAAGTGGACAAGCTGGAGCCGCGCCTGAAGTCGCGCCTGGGCTGGGGCCTGTCGGTGGCGATCGAGCCGCCTGATTTCGAGACGCGCGCGGCGATCCTGTTGTCCAAGGCGCACGACAAGGGCGTGGCGGTGGGGGAGAACGTGGCGATGCTGCTGGCCAAGCGCATTCGCTCCAACGTTCGCGACCTGGAAGGCGCGCTCAACACGCTGGCGGCCCGCGCCAACTTCTATGGCAAGCCGATCACCATCGACTTCGCCGAGGAAACCCTGCGCGACCTGCTCGCCACGCATGCGCAGGCGGTGACGGTGCCCAACATCCAGAAGACCGTGGCCGACTACTACCAGGTGCGCCTGCAGGATCTGCTGTCCAAGCGCCGCGTGCGCTCGCTGGCACGCCCGCGCCAAATCGCCATGGCGCTGTCCAAGGAACTCACCGAGCACAGCCTGCCGGAGATCGGCGAGGCGTTCGGCGGTCGCGACCACACGACGGTGCTGCATGCCTGCCGCACCATCAAAAAGCTTTGCGAGACGGACACACGCATGCGTCAGGATTGGGAGCAGCTGATCCGCATCCTGACCGGCTGAGCAGGGCGGCTGTGCACTGTTTGCTTGAAAAGTACGGTGGCAACCTGTGGATAATAGGTGGACGATTTGGCGGGCTGAGTTATCCACAATCGGCCCACAGTTCTCTGGCTCTTTGGAACACAACCCGGGAATCATGTAATTTATTGATTCCAATGGATAATTTTAGTTTTTCGAGTTATCCACGCCGCCTACCACCACCACAGAACTTCTTTTAAAAACAGAAAAGCAGGATTGGGGAAGCGCATACATGCAATTCAGCATTCAACGAGAAGCTCTGCTCAAGCCGTTGCAGCAGGTCGTGGGCGTCGTCGAACGTCGCCAGACCCTGCCGGTTCTGGCCAACCTGCTGGTGAAAGTCGCCGACGGCAAAGTGTCGATGACCGGTACGGACCTGGAAGTGGAAATGATCGCCACGACGACCGCTGACAAGCTGGTCGACGGCGAAATCACCATTCCCGCGCGCAAGCTGTTCGACATCGTGCGCGCCTTGCCTGATGGCGCCCAGATCGACCTGAAGTTCAATGGCGATCGCGTGGCCATGAATGCGGGACGCAGCCGGTTCACGCTGGCCACCCTGCCAGCCACCGAGTTCCCCACCATCGATGAAATAGAGCTGGTTGAGCGGGTCACGCTGCCGGAAGAGGTGCTGCGAGACCTGATGGAACGTACCGCCTTCGCCATGGCGAACCAGGACGTGCGCTATTACCTCAACGGCATGCTGCTCGACCTGCAGGAACACACCCTGCGTTGCGTCGCCACCGACGGTCACCGTCTGGCATTGAAGGAAACCAAGCTGGACAGCAAGGTATCCACGCGTCGTCAGATCATCATTCCGCGCAAGGGCGTGAACGAGCTGATCGGTCTGTTCGAAACGGGCGATGGCCAGATCGAGCTCGAGTTCGGCCGTAACCATCTGCGCGTGCGTCGTGGCGATGTGGTGTTCACCTCCAAGCTCATCGACGGCCGCTTCCCGGATTACGAGGCGGTGATTCCGCTGGGCGCCGACAAGCACGCCACGCTGGATCGCGAAGCGCTGCGCGGTGCCCTGCAGCGAGCAGCGATTCTTTCCAACGAGAAATACCGCGGTGTGAAGCTGGAACTGTCGCCGGGCAAGCTGCGCATCGTGGCGCACAACCCGGAACAGGAAGAAGCCGTGGAAGAGGTCGAGGCCGAGACGCCGGTGTCGGATCTGGCGGTGGGTTTCAACGTCGGCTACCTGCTGGATGCACTGGGCGCACTGCGCGGCGAAAAGGCCCGTCTGAACCTGCGCGATGCGCAGTCGAGCTGTCTGGTGCAGGAAGACGACAGCGATCAGGCCCGCCACGTGATCATGCCGCTGCGTCTCTGATGACGATCATCTGTTTGCCCTTTAAGGGCAGGCCGAACGCGAACGCCGGAGCTGTCGAAAGACGCTCCGGCGTTCTTGCTTCCGGAGGCCGCTGAGGTGCGGCTGGAAACCATGAAGATTCGCGGGCTGCGCTGCCTGAGCGAGGTCACCATTCCGCTGGAAGCCGGCATGACCGTATTTGTCGGTGCCAATGGCGCCGGAAAAACCAGCGTGCTGGAAGCGGCTTTCCTGCTCTCCCACGCCCGTTCTTTCCGATCAGGCGCCAAGGATGCCTTGCTTCAGCGCGGTGCAGAGTCCCTGGCTGTTTTCGCGGAGCTTCGGCATCAGGACGATCGCATCCGACGCTTGGGACTTGGGCGTCAGGGCGTGCGTTGGGAAGCCCGCATGGACGGGGACATCGTCAGCCTCAGCGAGTTGGTGGGCGAGTGCGCCGTCGTCTGCTTTGAACCAGGGTCCCACGCCCTGATCGCTGGTGGCGCTGAGGAACGCCGACGCTACCTCGATTGGGGCGTGTTCCACGTGGAACAAGAGTTCATGCCGGCGTGGCGGCGCTACCAGCGCGCCCTCAAGCAGCGGAATTCGCTACTCCGCGCCAGTGCGCCCGCTTCCGAAGCGCTGTTTCTTCCCTGGGAGGCCGAACTGGACGCCACGGCGTCCGTGATCGATCGGCTTCGCGAACTGTATTTAGTCGCTTTGCGCCCCCATATAGAACGGACCATGCAGGGGCTACTTCCCGAACTGGGCTCGGTCGAACTCAGATACCGTCGTGGTTGGACGGATGAGGTGTCGCTGGGCGCGGTGCTGGCCAGCCAGCGGGGCAGGGACCTGGCGCGGGGCCATACCACCATGGGATCTCATCGCGCCGACTGGGCCTTGTCCTTTGAACACGCTCCGCAAAGGGAGCATCTCTCGCGCGGACAGGAAAAACTGGCGGCACTCGGCTGCATGCTGGCCCAGGCTGCCTTGTACGCCGAGCGGCGAGGCGAATGGCCGGTTGTGTGCCTCGACGACCTGGCCTCCGAGCTCGACAAGTCCCATCAAGCGGCCGTGGTAGAGCAGCTGCGCTCGGTAGGCGCCCAGGTGCTGGTGACGGGAACCGAGGTCCCCGATGCCCTACAGGGCGGCTCGGCACGAGTGTTCCACGTGGAACAAGGGCATCTCAGCCCCCTGCTATAATCAACCAATTGTGTCCCCAGCCCGGCCTTACATGGCGCCGCCCGGGCGGGATAAGGCGCCCAGGAATCGGTCACCGAATGAACGATACAACCTACGATTCGAGCAACATCAAGGTCCTGAAAGGTCTGGAAGCGGTGCGCAAGCGCCCCGGCATGTACATCGGCGATACCGATGACGGCACCGGCCTGCACCACATGGTGTTCGAAGTCGTCGATAACTCCATCGACGAAGCTCTCGCTGGTTACTGTGATCATGTGACCGTGACCATCCTGGACGACGGCTCGGTCAGCGTCAGTGACAACGGCCGCGGCATTCCGGTCGACATGCACCCGGAAGAAGGCCGGTCCACCGCCGAAGTGGTAATGACGGTGCTGCACGCGGGCGGCAAGTTCGACGCCAACTCGTACAAGGTGTCCGGTGGCCTCCACGGCGTGGGCGTGTCCGTGGTGAATGCGCTCAGCTCGCACCTGTGGCTGACCATCTACCGCGATGGCAAGGAATACCAGCAGGAATACGCCCTGGGTGAGCCGCAGTACCCCGTGAAGGAGGTGGGCGCGTCCACCAAGCGCGGCACCACCGTGCGCTTTCTGCCAAGCCCGGAAACCTTCTCCAATACCGAATTCCACTACGACATCCTGGCCAAGCGCCTGCGCGAGCTGGCCTTCCTCAACTCCGGCGTCACCATCGACCTGAAGGACGAGCGAGGGGAAGGGCGCAGCGACCGCTTTGCCTACGAAGGCGGCATCAAGTCCTTCGTGCAGCATCTGGCGCAGCTCAAGACCGCGTTGCATCCCAACGTGATCAGCCTCAGTGCCATGCAGGATGGCATCTCGGTGGAACTGGCGATGCAGTGGACCGACTCCTACCAGGAGACGATGTTCTGCTTCACCAACAACATCCCCCAGCGCGACGGTGGCACCCATCTGACCGGCTTCCGCGCGGCATTGACGCGCTCGCTGCAGGGCTATATCGAGAAGGAAGGCCTGGCCAAGAACGCCAAGGTCGCGCTGTCGGGCGACGACATGCGCGAAGGCCTGATCGCCGTGCTGTCGGTGAAGGTGCCTGACCCGAAGTTCTCCTCGCAGACCAAGGACAAGCTGGTGTCCTCCGAGGTGAAGACCGCGGTGGAGCAGGCCGTCAACGAGAAGCTGGGCGAGTTCCTGCTGGAGCACCCCAACGAAGCCAAGGCCATCGCCTCCAAGGTGGTCGACGCCGCGCGCGCCCGCGAAGCCGCCCGCAAGGCCCGCGAGATGACCCGCCGCAAGGGCGCGCTGGACATCGCCGGCCTGCCGGGCAAGCTCGCCGACTGCCAGGAAAAGGATCCCGCGCTATGCGAACTGTTCCTGGTCGAGGGTGACTCCGCAGGTGGTTCGGCCAAGCAGGGCCGCAACCGCAAGACCCAGGCCGTGCTGCCGTTGAAGGGCAAGATCCTCAACGTGGAAAAGGCCCGTTTCGACAAGATGCTGTCCTCCGCCGAAGTCGGCACGCTGATCACCGCGCTCGGCACGGGCATCGGCAAGGAGGAGTACAACCCGGACAAGCTGCGCTACCACCGCATCGTCATCATGACCGACGCGGACGTGGACGGCTCGCACATCCGCACCCTGCTGCTGACCTTCTTCTACCGCCAGATGCCGGAGCTGATCGAACGCGGCCACGTCTACATCGGCCTGCCGCCGCTCTACAAGATCAAGCAGGGCAAGAACGAGATGTACCTGAAGGACGACGCAGCCCTGAACGGCTACCTCGTCTCCAGCGCGGTCGACGGCGCCGAACTGCAGTACTCGCCGGATGCACCGGCCATCTACGGCGAAGCATTGGAAAAGCTGCTGCGCGACTACCAGACCGCGCTCGATCAGATCGAGCGCCTGGGCCACCGCTTCGACGCCGCCGTGCTCACCGCGCTACTCGAACATGCGCCTCTCGAACCCGCGCTGTGGAACGACGCCACCGCCATGCAGGGCTGGCTGAAGGGCGTGGAATCGCGCCTGGCCGCCAGCGGCCTGGGCAAGCCGCGCTACCGCCTGTCGCTGCGTCCCGCGGAAGGCGAGCAGCCGGCCGCCATCGAAGTGGTGCGCGACCAGCACGGCCTGAGCCACACCTGGCTGCTGCCGCAACCGTTCTTCGGCAGCGCCGAGTTCCGTCCGATCCTGGCGGTCAGCCAGCAGCTCGCCGGCCTGGTGCAGGCTGACGCCGTGGTTCGCCGCGGCAACGGTTCGCGCGGCGTGCAGAGCTTCGCCGAAGCGCGCCACTGGCTGCTGGAAGAGGGCAAGAAGGGCCGCATGATCCAGCGCTTCAAGGGCCTGGGTGAAATGAATCCGGAACAGCTGTGGGAAACCACCGTGAACCCGGAGACCCGCCGCATGCTGCAGGTCGGCATCGAAGACGCCTTCGCCGCCGATCAGATGTTCTCCATGCTGATGGGCGAGGCGGTGGAGCCGCGTCGCGACTTCATCGAAGCGAACGCGCTCAAGGTCGCCAACCTCGACATCTGAGCCGCCGGCCGTCGACGATGCGACGCCATCGCATCGTCGACGGCCATTCCTTTGACCGCGCGTACTAACGCATTAGCACATTGGCTAAAGTCAGGAAAACGGCCGCCGATAGCGTGTTTCCAGGCCAAAAAGTCACGGGTGGCCGGGGCATCGGACTTGAAAATCATGTCCAGTCGTTGGCGTATGGTTCAACTTATTGATTTTTAACAATCTTTCTTGTCGCGGTGCGACTTGTTATCTGCCGCCTAGTCAGGTTACGCTCAGCGATCCCCCGCGTTGCAATCGCGTGAAACCACCATTGAGGACTGCCATGAAGCGTGTTCCCCTGATCAAAATGCTTGCCGGTACGGCGCTGGCCCTGGCCGTGGTGAGCACGCCGGTCATCGCAGGCGACAGCTCTTCCAAGGACAAGAAGGAAGCGCTTTACCCCAACGCCACGCGCAAGGAACCGAAGCTGGACCTCACCAGCGAAAAGGACCAGAAGGCCATCAACGAAGGCCTTGACGCGGTCAACAACCAGGACAAGGAAAAGGCGATCCAGATCCTCCAGCCGATCGCCGATGGCAGCAAGAGCAAGTACGCCCAGGCGCTGGCCCTGCAGGGCCTGGCCAACGTGCACTACAACGACGGCGACGTGAAGGGCGCCATCGACCTGCTCAAGCGCGCGCTCGACAACGGCACCATGCCGAACGACACCTTCTTCCAGCTCGAGTACATGCTCGCCCAGTTCTACCTGGCCGACGAGCAGTACCAGCAGTGCATCGACACCGTCGAGAAGTGGCGCGCCGAAGGCAAGAAGGAAACCGCCGACTCCTACGCGCTGGAAGGCAACGCCTACTACCGCCTCGGGAAGTACCCCGAAGCGATTGCCGCCATCAAGACGGCGCAGTCGAAGACCGACAAGCCGAACGACAGCTGGAACCAGATCCTGGTCGCCAGCTACTCGGAATCGGGCCAGGGTGACCAGGCCGCTCAGATCGCCCAGCAGCAGCTGGCCGCCAACCCGAACGACCCGAACGCGCTGAACAACGCCGTCGCCGCGCTGATGCAGGCGCAGAAGTATCCGGAAGCGATTTCGCTGATGGAGAAGGCCAAGGCCAACGGCCAGCTCAAGACCGAGAAGGACTACATCACGCTCGCCAAGCTCTACCTGGTCACCGGCCAGAACGGCGGCGGCGACCAGAAGGACCTCTCCACCAAGGCGGCCGCCACGCTGCAGGATGGCATGAGCAAGGGTATCGTCACCCAGACGGCCGAGAACTACGAGCTGCTCGGCGCCGCCAACTACATGTCCGACAACACCTCGGGCGCGCTGGCGGCCTACCAGAAGGCCATCCCGCTGGCCAAGGACGGCGAGGCGCACATCCGCGCCGGCCAGCTCCTGATCCAGGACAACAAGTTCAGCGAGGCCAAGAGCCTCATCCAACAGGGCATCGACAAGGGCGTGCAGCACAAGGGCACCGCTTACATGTTGCTGGCCCAGGCGTGCCGCGGTCTGAAGGACAAGGCGGGCGCGATTGCAGCCATGGAGAAAGCGGCACAGGATCCAGAAACTTCAGAAAAAGCCAAGGCTTGGCTGAAGTCGCCGACAGTGAGCAAGTAAGGCAGAGGTGTAACAAATGTGGGGCAGATAGACGTCCATTTGCCTGCCTCACAAGTGCTATACAAATGCCATGTGCTGTTGTACCGTTGAAACCTTTCCGTGCTCCCGTCCAGTGGCAAATGTCATCCCTATGGATCGATTTGCCACCGGAAATCGTGACCACGTCTCACCGATTGATTAGCTCCAGATAGTGACAGATGGCCTCAAGTAACGAAGCAACCGGCCAAGGGCCGTTCAATTGGAGGCGTACCTGGGCGCTGGCCGTAGCCATCGCGCTGCATGCGTTCGCATTCCTGTTGCTGGTGGCGCCTATGGCACCGCCGAAGCAGGTGCAGAAGGAAAAAGAACGCACGGTCCAGGTGAACTTTATCGAGCCGCCGCCGCCGCCGCCGCCACCGCCGCCGCCGCCGCCGGAACCGCCGAAGCAGCCGCCGCCGAAGATCATCCAGCAGGTCAAGCCGCCGCCGACTCCGCCGCCGCCGGCTCCGCCGCCGGCTGTCGAGGAAGCGTCGACCAACGCCATCCCGGCTCCGCCGCCGGCTCCGCCTGCTCCCCCGGCTCCGCCTGCGGACATCACCGCCAGTCAGGACATCAGCTACAACAGCCGTATTCAGCCCAAGTATCCGCCGCAGGCTATCCGCCAGCGTCACGAGGGCACGGTTACGTTGATGATTCTGGTGGGCGTGGACGGTTCGCCGAAGGACATCAAGGTGGAAGCGTCCAGCGGTTATCGCGAGCTGGATCAGGCCGCGATTGAAACGGCACGCAAGTGGCGCTTCAATCCGAACATCAGGAACGGACAAAAGACGGAAGGCTATGTCCGCGTCCCGGTCAATTTCAATCTCAATCAGCTGTAACTTCGGTTACGGTCAATCAGTTCACGCTTGACTTTCCAAGGGTAGCGTTATGTTCCTGCAAACTTCTCCGGCCCCCGCGGGCGGTACCACCAACGCCGAAGCCATGAAGTCGATGGGCTTCGACCACCTCATCCACAACTTCGATTTCCTTGGCTGGATCGTGTTCGTGGTGCTGGTGGTGATGTCCTTCTCCTCCTGGTACTTCATCGTCGCCAACGCGATCCGCAACTCGATGGTTCGCGGCCGCGCCGACAAGGTCATCAACGGTTTCTGGTCGAATGGTTCGACCCAGGACGCCATCCGTGAGCTGGAAGCCCAGCCCAAGGGCGAACCGTTCTCGAAGATCGCCCTCGACGCCGCTTCGGCCGTCGCTCACCACCAGCAGGCCTCGGCCGGCGGTGGTCGCCTCGCCGAGTCGCTCAGCCGCTCCGAGTTCATCGACCGCGCCCTGCGCCAGGCCGTGGCTCGCGAGAGCCTGCGCCTCGAAGGCGGCCTGACCCTGCTCGCCACGGTCGGTTCGTCGGCGCCGTTCATCGGTCTGCTCGGTACCGTGTGGGGCATCTACCACGCGCTGATCAAGATCTCCGCGTCGGGCAACGCTTCGATGGAAGCCGTGGCCGGTCCGGTGGGTGAAGCTCTGATCATGACCGCCTTCGGTCTGTTCACCGCTATCCCGGCCGTGCTCGCCTACAACTTCTTCAACCGCTCCAACCGCCTGACCTACGCTCAGTTCGACGAGTTCGCGCACGACCTGCACGACTTCTTCGCCACCGGCGCGCGCGTCGAAGGCAAGTGAGGATCTGACCCATGGCAATGAGTACCGGAGGCGATTCCGGCGGCCCGATGTCGGAGATCAACGTTACGCCGCTCGTCGACGTGATGTTGGTGCTGCTGATCATCTTCATGATCACGGCTCCCCTGATGTCCCATCGAATCACCGTGGAACTGCCGACCGCCAATCCGAAGGTTTCGGATACGGAGCAGGTCACGCCGATGGACTTGGCCGTGAAGCCGGATGGCACGCTGTATCTCGATGACATCGAAGTCACCGAGGGCGAGCTGAAGGCGAAGTTCGCGGTTGCGGCACAGCAGTCGCCGCAGCCCGAACTGCAGATCCGTGCGGACAAGACCACGGAATACAAGATCGTGAAGAAGGTCCTCGCCGACGCCAAGGAAGCGGGCATGGTGCATGTCGGCTTCATGACGACAGGCAAGGAGTAACAAGCCATGGCATTCAGTTCTGGAAGTGGCAAGGGCCCCATGGCCGACATCAACGTCACGCCGCTCGTCGACGTGATGCTGGTGCTCCTGATCATCTTCATGATCACGGCTCCGATGCTGACCCATAAGGTCAAGATCGATCTTCCGCAGCCGAACCCGAACGTGGTTCAGCCGGAAAATCCGCCGGAACCCGTCCGCCTCAAGATCGACCAGTCCGGCGCGCTGTACTGGAACGATACCCCGGTGGACGAGCTTGGCCTGAAGGCACAGCTCGCGGTGATCGGTGGTCTGGGCGATCCGGCCAAGCAGCCGGAAGTGCAGATCAATGCCGATGACGGCGTCGCTTACGAGCACGTCGCCCGCGTCCTGGCCGATGCCAAGAGCTACGGCCTTACGAAGATCGGCTTCACTGAAGGTCAGTAATTCATTCCGAGAGGAATGAACGCAACACTACCCTTTGGACCCCCGCCTTGAGCGGGGGTTCTTTTTTGGGGCATTGAAAAGGGCCGTCCGCGCGTTTCGCGACGTTGCGGTACAGACGTATGGACGTCCAAACGCCACGCGATTAACCGCTCCCGTCGCGCATGACAACGCGCCCAAGCGAATCGAAACCGCCTTCGCGGTATCAGCGCAGTATCTGCAGATACTTTCGCACGGTCGTCGTCAGGCCTTCATAGAGCGCCTCGCCGACCAGCGCGTGACCGATGGACACCTCCGCCAGCCCGGGTATAGCGGCCTTGAAGGTGCCGAGGTTGGCTTGGCTGAGGTCGTGGCCGGCGTTGACCGCCAGGCCGGCGTGCAGTGCGCGCCGTGCGGTGTCCGCGCAACGCTCGAGCTCATCCTGCGCATGCCCCTCCTCGAAAGCCTGCGCGTAGGGCCCGGTATAGATCTCGATGCGTTGCACACCGATGGCCACGGCCGCGTCGAAACCGGTGGCGCCCGAATCGACGAACAGGCTCACGCGACAGCCAATGTCGCGCAACGCGGCCACCAAGGGCTTCAAGGATTCGATGTCGCGGGTCAGGTCGAAGCCGTGGTCCGACGTGATCTGTCCATCGCTGTCCGGCACCAGCGTGACCTGCGTGGGACGTGTTTCGCGCACCAGTTCGATCAGGCCGGGATACGTGCCGCGCGCCGGCGCGAAGGGATTACCCTCGATGTTGTACTCGACACGACCGCGCGTGAGCGTGGCAAGCGCGCGCACATCGTCTGGACGGATATGGCGCTGGTCCGGCCGTGGATGCACGGTGATGCCACCGCAGCCGGCATCGATGCAGGCGTGGGCGGCGCGCAGGACATCGGGCTCGCTGCCGCCGCGCGAATTGCGCAGCACGGCAATCTTGTTGACGTTGACGCTGAGCAGGGTCATAAGGCGTTCGATACTCGCAGGCTAAGACGTAATCCGACGCCATGCACGGCGCCGGGCCGGACACAGTGCGCCGATCAGTCGGTGCCGGCAAGTGTCCACTGCCGGATCCGGCGAGGCGTACCGCGCCACGCCAGGCTGCCGACATGGGCGTCGTCGAGAATCAGCCGGTGCAATTGCCACTGGTTCGCCTCGTCGCCATCCAGCCGATGCAGCACCGGCAGCTCCGCCGATCCGGCGATGCTCAGGCGATGCAACCCAAACGCGAGCCCACGCCCCAGCGCCTTGAGCACGGCTTCCTTGGCGGTCCACAGTTCGAGGAAGGCGCGGTCGCGCTGACCGTCCGGCAAGGCTTCCAGCGCCGCCGTCTCGTCGGGGCTGAAATAACGGCGGGCGATGGGCACGGCCTTGGGGTGGGCGCGCAGGCGTTCGAGATCCACGCCAGGCAACACACCGCGCGCAATGGCGATCAATGCCTGGTCGTGGCTGTGCGACCAGTTGAAGGAAAGCGCATCGCGCTGGTCCCCCGCCAAGGCCGGACGGCCGTGCTCGGAGGCCTCCAGCATTACCTCGGCAGGCGGTACGCCAAGATACGCACCCAGCATGGCGAGCAGGGGTTGCCGACCCTGGTGATGGTCGTAGGCGAGGCGCCAGACGTGGATTTCCTCGTCGCGCAACTCGGTCGCCAACTGGGCCGGGGTCTGGCCATCGGTCGTGATCATCCGCGCATGTTGCCGCCCAAGAGGCGATACTTACAAGCGCGGCCAGCCCACCGGAGCGGCGCCCCGGCTGCTTGTACCCAACGAACGGAAGCACGCACATCGGAGAACACCGCTTGATTGCCGGATGGCTGCTGCTGCTGGTTTCCCTGCTCTACGTCGGCTTGTTGTTCGTCGTGGCGTACATGGGGGACCGACGCCCGCTCTACCCGCGGCAGCCGCGACTGCGCCCGCTGGTCTACAGCCTCGCCCTGGCGGTGTACTGCTCGTCGTGGACGTTCTATGGCGCGGTGGGCACGGCGGCACGCGAAGGCCTTGGCTATCTGCCGATCTACCTCGGGCCGATCCTGCTGTTCGTATTTGGCTTCGGGCTGTTGCGGCGGCTCGTGCTGCTGGCGCGCCAACGCAACATCACCTCGATCGCCGATTTCATCGGCGCGCGTTTCGGCAAGTCGCACGGACTCGCCGCGTTGGTGGCCGTCATCGCGGTGATCGCCGTGGTGCCGTACCTCGCACTGCAGTTCAAGGCGGTGGCGATGTCCTATGCAGTGCTGGGCAGCGCGGTGCCGCCGGGCACGTCGCAGTTCAGCGACAGCGCGCTGTGGTGCGCGATCCTGCTGGCCACGTTCGCGATCCTGTTCGGCACGCGCACCATCGACGCCACCGAACATCACCACGGCATGATGCTCGCCATCGCGGTGGAATCGCTGATCAAGCTGGTGGTGTTCGTCATGCTGGCGGCCTACGCGCTATGGCGCGGACCCGGCCTGGCCGATACGGTGCGCCTGCCCGCGCAGCAGCTCGCCGACGGTGTATCGCCCGGCTTTCTTGCGCAGACCCTGCTCGCCTTCTGCGCCATGTTCTGCCTGCCGCGGCAGTTCCAGATCGGCGTGGTGGAATGCGAAGACCCGCACGACGTCTCGCGTGCGCGATGGCTGTTTCCCGCCTACATGGTGATCATCAGCGTGGCCGTGCTGCCCATCGTCGCGGCGGGTCTGCACCTGCCGCAGCTGCAGCAGGGCAACAAGGACGCCTGGGTGCTTACGCTGCCCATGGCTTACGGCGACCGCACCATAGCGTTGCTCGCCTTCCTCGGCGGTTTCTCCGCGGCCACGGGCATGGTGATCGTGGCGTGCGTGGCCTTGTCCACGATGATCAGCAACGACATCGTCATGCCGATGCTGCTGCGCATCCGCGCGCTGAAGCTGGAGCAGCGCGCGGACCTCTCGCAGCTGGTGCTGCTGGTCCGCCGCATCGCCATCATCGCGCTCGCCGCCATGGCTTACGTCTACTACCGCGTGGTGGCCGACACCACCAACCTGGCGGCCACTGGGCTGCTGGCGTTCGCGGCGGTGGCGCAGTTCGCGCCGGGCATCGTGGCGGCGCTGTACTGGCGCAGCGCCAGCCGTAAGGGTGTAGCCACAGGCCTGGCGATGGGCTTTCTGGTGTGGGCGTACACCTTGCTGCTGCCCGCGATGGATCGTTCGGCCGCATGGTTGGCGACGGGGCCGATGAATCTCAGCTGGTTGCAGCCGCAGGCGCTGTTTCACCTGAGCGGCTGGGATCCGGTGATGCACGGCACGTTCTGGTCGCTGCTGGTGAACGTGGCGTGCCTGATCTTTGTCTCGCTGCGGTTCCGCCCCAACCTGGAAGAACGCCTGCACGCGGCGATGTTCATCGACCCGTATGCCATCGACAGCCGCGGCGCCGGCGATTGGCGCGGCCGCGTGGCCGTCGCGGACCTGCGCACCATCGCCGAACGCATCGTCGGCGAACGCAGCAGCCAGCGCGCCTTCGACGAATACGCCGAACGACGCGGCAAGCCGCTGCAACCCAGCGAAGCCGCCGACCGTGCGCTGATCCAGTACACCGAGCGCCTGCTTGCCGCCGCGGTGGGCGCGGCGAGCGCGCGCCGCATCCTGATGGGCGCCTTGTCCGGCTCCGGGCTGGACATCGCCGAAGCGATGGCGCTGATGGACGAGGCCTCGCAGGAATTGCGCTTCAACCGCGAGTTGCTTTCCACGACGCTGGAGAACGTGTCGCAAGGCATCAGCGTGGTCGATGCCACCATGCGGCTGGTGGCGTGGAACCGGCGCTATCTGGAACTGTTCGATTATCCCGACGGCATGGTCTACGTCGGCGTGCCGGTGGCGGATCTCATCCGCTGGAACGCCGAGCATGGCGAATGCGGTCCCGGCGAAGTCGAGGCGCACGTCGCCAAGCGCCTTGCCCACATGCACGCGGGTTCTCCGCATGTGTTCCAGCGCATCCGGCCCGACGGCTCGGTGATCGAGATGCGTGGACGCGCGCTGCCCGGCGGCGGCTACGTCACCACCTACACCGATGTCACCGCGTACAAGCACGCGGAACAGGCGCTGATCGAAGCGAACGAAACGCTGGAGCAGCGCGTCGACCAGCGCACGGCCGAGTTGAGCGAGGCATTGAACTCCGCTGCGCACGCCCGTCGCGAGGCGGAGATGGCCAACGCCTCCAAGACGCGCTTCCTCGCGGCGGCCAGCCACGACCTGTTGCAGCCCTTGAACGCGGCGCGGCTGTTCACCGCGGCCTTGCGTCAGCATCCGGGCCTGGACGACGAAGCCAGCCTGCTGGCGGAACGCATCGACGCATCGTTCCGCGCGGCGGAAGATCTGCTCGACGCACTGCTGGATACCTCGCGCCTGGACGCGGGTAGCTATCGCGCGGATGTGAGCAACGTGGCGCTGTCCGACCTGTTCGAGTCACTCAAGGCGCAATTCGCCGTGCTTTCCCAGCAGCGCGGTCTGCGTCTGCGCGTGGTGCCGACCCGGCTCGCCGTGCGCAGCGATCCGCAACTGCTGCGGCGCATCCTGCAGAACTTCATCTCCAACGCGCTGCGCTACACCCGCGAGGGCGGCATCCTGCTGGGCGCGCGCCGCATGGGCGACGAGGTGCGCATCGAGGTGTGGGACACGGGGCCGGGCATCGCGGAGACGCAACGCGCACGCATCTTCGGCGAGTTCCAGCGACTGGATCGTCCCTCGCCCTGGGGCGAGAAAGGGTTGGGGCTGGGCCTGTCGATCTGCGAACGCATCGCCGGCATCCTGCATCACAAGCTCGAGCTCGAATCACGCGAAGGCAAGGGCAGCCGTTTCGCCGTGCGCGTGCCGCGCGCGGAAAGCGCAATACCCAGGCGCCGCGCCAATGCCCACCCGGTATCGAACGAACAGCTGCCGCTCACCGTGCTGTGCCTGGACAACGATCCAGCCATCCTCGACGGCATGCGTGCGCTGCTGCAGCGCTGGGGCGTGGACTGCCGCACGGCGCTCGACGTGGCGCAGGCCGAGCAGGAACTTCGTCGCGGCGGCATCGACCTGATCCTCGCGGACTACCACCTCACCGACGACCTGGACGGCTTGCAGGCGCTGGAAGAACTACGCGGCGTGATCGGCGACCTGCCGCCCATCGCCATGATCACTGCCGACGGCAGCAGCGAACTCAAGCAGCGCGCGCGATCCCTGGGCTATCCCATCCTGCACAAGCCGGTACGACCGGCGGCCTTGCGCGCGTTGCTGAGCGCGCTGGTGAGGCGGCAGATGGCGTAGAGCGAGAAGTGAGTGAAGAGGAGTGAGAAAAACAGAGAAAGCGGGCACGGCTCTTCTCTCACTTCTCACTTCTCTTCACTCATTCCTCGCTTTCATCGGGTAGCGAGGGCATCGCTTCCTGGTCGATCGCCAGATGGCTGGCGGCCAGCGCGACTTGCGTGCGGTTGTTCACGCCGAGCTTGCGCATGATCGCCGTCATGTGCGCCTTGACGGTCGCTTCGGAAACGCCGAGATCGTAGGCGATCTGCTTGTTGAGAAGGCCTTCGGCGATCATGGTGAGCACGCGAAATTGCTGAGGCGTGAGCGTGGCGATGCGATCAGCCACCGCCGCCTCATCGGGTTTCAGTTCCGTGCCGCCACCGACCAGCTGGTGCGGCAGCCATACGTCGCCATCCAGCACCTTGCGGATGGCGGTGATGATGTCCTCGCCCGGCGTCGACTTGGGGATATAGGCGGATGCGCCGTGCGCGAGCGCGCGGCGCGCGACCTGCACGTCCTCGTGTCCCGACACCACGATGGTCGGCAGCCCTGGGAATTGCCCGCGGATGTGCGCGAGCGCCGAGTAGCCGCGCGCGCCCGGCATGTGCAGGTCGAGCAGCAGCAGTTCGGCGTCGGGGTACTGTTCGATCAGGCTGAGCAGCGTGTACACGCTGTCCGCGCTGTGCACGCTCGCGTCGGGAACTGCGGCGACCACGGCGCGTTGCAGGGCATCACGGAAGAGCGGGTGATCGTCGGCGATGAGTACGTCGGGCATGTTGGGGAGGGAATAGGGAGTGGGGAATAGGGAATAGTGAAAAGCAGTGCAAGGCGGGTACATGCGCTGCGCTTTTGCTGATGCTCCTTCATTAGAGCCGAATGTATGGGGAACAGAGACCTGCAACGAAGCGCACTATTCTCCATTCCCCATTCTCTATTCCCTCATTACTTGATAAGTCGTTCGTCCACCAGGTTCTTCACCACGCCCGGATCGGCCAGCGTGGAAATGTCGCCGAGCTGGTCGGGCTGGTTCTCGCCGATCTTGCGCAGGATGCGGCGCATGATCTTGCCCGAGCGCGTCTTGGGCAGGCCCGGCGCCCACTGCAGGAAGTCCGGCGTGGCGATGGGGCCGATTTCCTTGCGCACCCAGGCGACGAGTTCCTTGCGTAGCTCGTCGCTGCCTTGCTCGCCGGCCACCAGCGTGACGAAGGCGTAGATGCCCTGGCCCTTGATGTCGTGCGGCGCGCCGACCACGGCGGCCTCGGCCACCTTGGGGTGCGCGACCAGCGCGCTTTCCACTTCGGCGGTGCCGATGCGGTGGCCGCTGACGTTGATCACGTCGTCGACGCGGCCGGTGATCCAGTAATAGCCGTCTTCGTCGCGGCGCACGCCGTCGCCGGTGAAGTAGTTGCCGGGATAGGCGCTGAAGTAGGTGTCGATGAAGCGCTGGTGGTCACCGTACACCGTGCGCATCTGGCCCGGCCACGAATCGGTGATGACCAGGTTGCCTTCGGTCGCGCCTTCCAGCACGGCACCGCCGGCGTCGACGATGGCCGGCTTGATGCCGAAGAACGGCAGCGTGGCGGAACCGGGCTTCTCATCGATGGCGCCGGCCAGCGGCGTGATGAGGATGCCGCCGGTTTCGGTCTGCCACCAGGTGTCCACGATCGGGCAGCGTTCGTCGCCCACCACGCGGTAGTACCACTCCCAGGCTTCCGGATTGATCGGCTCGCCCACCGAGCCGAGCAGGCGCAGCGATGCGCGCGAGGCCTTCTTCACCGGGCCTTCGCCCTCGCGCATCAGCGCGCGGATGGCGGTGGGCGCGGTGTAGAACAGCGTGACCTTGTGCTTGTCCACCACGTTCCAGAAGCGGCTGGTGTCCGGGTAGTTGGGCACGCCGTCGAACATCACCGTGGTGGCGCCGTTGGCGAGCGGCCCGTACACCACGTAGCTGTGGCCCGTGACCCAGCCCACGTCGGCGGTGCACCAGTACACGTCGTCCTCGCGCAGGTCGAACACCAGTTCGTGCGTGTAGCTGGCGTAGACCAGGTAACCGCCCGAGGTGTGCAGCACGCCCTTGGGCTTGCCGGTGGAGCCGGAGGTGTAAAGGATGAACAGCGGGTGTTCCGCTTCCACCGGCGTGGGCGGGCAGTCGGTGGACTGGCCTTCCATCAGCGTGTGGTAGTAGCGGTCGCGCGGCGACTGCATCGGCACGGCGCTGCCGGTACGGCGCACCACGATCACGGTCTCCACGCTGTTGGTGCCGGGGCGTTCCAGTGCGGCGTCCACATTGGCCTTGAGCGGGATCTTCTTGCCGCCGCGCACGCCTTCGTCGGCGGTCACGACCACCTTGCAGGTGGAGTCGGCGATACGGCCGGCCAGCGAATCCGGCGAAAAGCCGCCGAACACCACCGAGTGGATGGCGCCCAGGCGCGCGCAGGCCAGCATGGCCACGGCAGCTTCCGGGATCATCGGCATATAGATGGCCACACGGTCGCCCTTGACCACGCCCAGGTGCTTGAGCGTGTTGGCGAACTTGCACACCTCGGCGTGCAGCTCCCTATAGGTGATGTGGCGCGACTCGTTCGGGTCGTCGCCCTCGAAGATGATGGCCGTCTTGTCGCCGCGTTCGGCCAGGTGGCGGTCCAGGCAGTTGGCCGCCACGTTCAGCTCGCCGTCCTCGTACCAGCGGATGTGCAGGTTCTTCGGGTCGTAGGAGACGTTCTTGATCTTGCTGGGCGCCTTGGTCCATGCCAGGCGCTGGCCGATCTTGCCCCAGAAGCCCTCCGGGTCCTTCACCGACTCGGCGTAGAGCCGCTCGTAATCGTCCTTGCGGATACGGGCCTTGGCGGCGAACTCGGGCTTGACGGGGTAGAGCTTGGACATCGCGGGGCTCCTGCGGCCGGTCCTGCCGGCCTCCTCATGGATGAACGTTGCCGCCTGCCGCGGCATGACTCGCCGAGTGTAGCGTCTGGCTGGTGATCGGTACGTTTCGGCGTGAACGCGGCCGCTTTCGACTTTGGTCGAGGTTCGACCAATGGTGAATAGGCGTCCGCAATGCAGCATGGACATCCTCGGCTGGTCATCGACCTGGGGAGGCCTGCCATGACACTGCCTACGACCGCACGACGCCACGGCCTGCTGGCTGTTGGCATCGCCTGCGCGCTGAGCCTGCCGCTGGGAGTCCACGCGCAGAGCACCACGAAAACCACCAAGAGCAGCACGCGGGAGCAGCAGCTCGAACAGCGCGTCAACCAGCTGGAACAGGAACTGGCCGAACTGAAGGCCATGATCCAGGAACAGAAGGCCGCCACCACGCAGGCCACGCAGACCGCGCAACAGGCGCAGGTCGCCGCCACGCAGGCGCAGACCACGGCACAGGCCACGCAGACCAAGGTGGAAGCGGCGCCCAAGCCGCAGTTCACCACGGCCCCCGGCCTGTCGGTGGCCTTGCACGGCTTTATCGATGCCACGGTGTTCGGCCAGGACCGCACCTTCATCAATTACGGCAATGGCCAGAACGCCGAGATCCCGGCGCCGCCCACCGCGGCCAACAAGGCCAACGGCTATACCGGATCGCTCAGCGGCGCCGACATCCGCAACACTCGCTTCTGGCTCGACTTCACCGGCGCCAAGTTGAACGACGACTGGAACGGCAGCGGCCGCATCGAGATGGACTTCTTCGGCGGCAACAACGGTACCGGCGCCTATGCGCAGCAGCAGCCGATACCGCGCCTTCGCCAGGCCTATATGGACATCGTCAATCCCAACTGGGGCACCACGGTGCGCGTGGGCCAGATGTGGGACCTGATGTTCCCGCTGGAGAACACGCCCACCTCGTTGTCGCACATTGCCTTTCCCCTGGGCTATGGCGCGGGCATCGTGGGTTGGCGCTATCCCGGCGTGATCGTCATGCAGGATCTCAACCACGGCACCGACGGCGTGAAATGGCGTTTCGACGTGGCCGTGCTCGAGGGCAGCTGGAGCGGACCGCAAAATGCCGCCGGCAACTCCACCATCAACTACCTCAACGGTGGCGCCGCACACTTCAAGCCGCAGGTGGAAGCGCGCCTGCACGCGCAAGGCAGCAACTGGCTGGCCTACCTCACCGCGCATTACTCGGAAATCGACCTGCACGGCGTGGGCAACATCACGGCCAAGCCGCCGCGCGACAACCTGCAAAGCTTTGGCTACGACCTGGGCGGCCAGTGGAAACCCGGCCCGTGGACCTTCAAGGGCCTGCTCTATGCCGGCAGGGCCTTGGGCGAAATCTTCGGCGCCATGTCGCAGTTCGGCAACATCAAGGAATCGGGCGGCTTCGTGCAGGCGGGCTACAACTTCACGCCGAAGTGGAGTGTCAACGGCTTCTTCGCCGCGGCAAGGCCAAATCGCGACGACGTGCTTGCGTGGACTCCTGCCGGCACCGCCGCCGCGCCGGGCACGGCGCTGCTGCGAAACAACATGAGTGCAGTCAGCCTGCAATACGCCTCGGGCAACTATGAGCTTGGCGTGGAATATCTCTACGACGACGTGCGCTACCAGCTGAAGAACTCGGCGTCGAGCCACACCGTCAACGGCAACCAGTTCAACTTCAGCGCCATGTACAAGTTCTGAGCAAGCAACGGCGGCGACGCGAGCAGCGTTGCTGCCGGCATCACCGGGCGGGGCGACGGGAGGCGCCCGAACCGGACAGTGGAGAGGGACGCGACGAGTGGCGGCTGCCGCTCCAGCGGCATGCACGCAGAAAAACGTCATCCATCGACCTGACCGAGCGTCACAACTGAGGGTTACATCATGGCTACGACCGCCGTCGACATGCGGGGATCGCTCGACACCGGCCACCGCCGCGTCATCCTGGCTTCCAGCCTGGGCACCGTGTTCGAGTGGTACGACTTCTATCTCTATGGCTCGCTGGCCGCGCTGATCGGCAAGCACTTCTTCACCGGCCTCAACGAAACCAGCCAGTTCATCTTCGCACTGCTCGCCTTCGCCGCCGGCTTCGCGGTGCGTCCGTTCGGCGCCATCGTGTTTGGCCGCCTGGGCGACATGATCGGGCGCAAGTACACCTTCCTCATCACCATCATCATCATGGGCCTGTCGACGTTCTTCGTCGGCGTGCTGCCGGGTTATGCACAGCTTGGCGTCGCCGCGCCGACCTTGCTGATCGCGCTGCGCCTGCTGCAGGGCCTGGCGCTGGGCGGCGAGTATGGCGGCGCGGCCACCTATGTGGCCGAACATGCGCCCAACGGCAAGCGCGGCCTGTACACCAGCTTCATCCAGATCACCGCCACGTTCGGCCTGTTCCTGTCCCTGCTGGTCATCCTCGGCACGCGCCTGGGGTTGGGCGACGCCAAGTTCGACGACTGGGGCTGGCGCATTCCGTTCCTGGTGTCCTCGCTGCTGCTGGCGGTGTCGGTGTACATCCGCATGCAGTTGCACGAGTCGCCGGTGTTCCAGCAGATGAAGGCCGAGGGCAAGCACTCCAAGGCGCCGCTCACCGAAGCGTTCGGCCAGTGGAAGAACCTCAAGCTGGTGATCCTCGCGCTGCTCGGTGCCACCGCCGGCCAGGCCGTGGTGTGGTACACGGGCCAGTTCTACGCGCTGTACTTCCTCACCCAGAGCCTGAAGATCGACGGCACCACGGCGAACCTGCTGATCGCCGCCGCGCTTGCCATCGGCACGCCGTTCTTCGTGCTGTTTGGCTGGCTGTCGGATCGCATCGGCCGCAAGACCATCGTGCTCGCCGGCTGCCTGCTCGCCGCGCTGACCTACTTCCCGATCTTCAAGGGCCTGACGCACTTCGGCAACCCGGCCATCGAGACTGCCGCGGCCACCGCGCCGGTGAAGGTGGTGGCCGATCCCAAGGCCTGCAGCTTCCAGTTCGATCCGGTCGGCAAGACCAAGTTCACCAGCTCGTGCGACGTGGCCAAGAGCGCGCTGGCGAAGAAGGGCATTCCGTACTCCAACGTCACCGCCGAGCCGGGCAGCGTGGCCGAAGTGAAGATCGGCGATCGCAGCATTACATCTTTCGAGGGCGCTTCGCTGGACAGCAAGGCCTTCGCCGACCAGGGCAAGGCCTTCGGCGCGCAGCTGGGCGCGGCGCTGAAAGCCGCCGGTTATCCGGAGAAGGCCGACCCCGCGCAGAGCAACTACGTCATGCTCATCGTGCTGCTCGCGATCCTGGTGATCTACGTGACCATGGTGTACGGGCCCATCGCCGCATGGCTGGTGGAAATGTTCCCCACGCGCATCCGCTACACCTCGATGAGCCTGCCGTACCACATCGGCAATGGCTGGTTCGGCGGTTTCGTGCCCACCATCGGCTTCATGCTGGTGGCCTGGAAGGGCGATATCTACTACGGCCTGTGGTATCCGATCATCGTGGCCATCGCCACGTTCTTCATTGGCCTGCTGTTCCTGCGCGAAACCAAGGACGTCGACATCCGCTACTGAGCGTTTTCACGCAAGGCCAAGGCGCGACGGGCAACCGCCGCGCCTTTTCTATGGCCGCTACATGCTGCGTATCACGCCCACGATGGCCAGCAGCACCACCGCGCCGATCAACGCGTGCAGCACGCTGTTGACGAAGGGCCCCGCCACGGCGAAATGCACGCCCAACCGCGGCAGCAACCACCCGGCGAAGAACGCGCCGATGATGCCGACCACGATGTTGCCGATCAGCCCGAAGCCGAAGCCTCGCACGATCAGGCCGGCCAGCCAGCCGGCAATGGCGCCGATCAACAGGAAAATCAGCAGGCCTTCGGTGGTCATCGCAAGCTCCCGGTGAGTCGATCCACAAACTGTCCACAGGCTCAGGAAGTATCCACAGGCACGGTGACCGCCAGCGCAATGCGGGAACGCCGCTTCAGCGCCCGGTTGGCGATGTCGCCGAAACGTGCATGCCAACCGGATCACGAGAGGCAGACCCCCGGGCGCTCTACTATGGCCGCGGCCATGGCGAAGCACGGCACCGGGAGGGCGCCGCATGCCCGATCTCGAACGCGCAAGGAAAACGCCACGCGGCGGCGTCCGCAGCCGGTGGCGCCGCATGCAGGGCTGGACGGCGCTGGTGCTCGATCACCTCAAGCCCGTGCGCGTGTCGCTGCTGGTGCTGGCCACGGTGGCCGTGGTCGCCATCGCCGTGGATCAGGCGGCCGAGCTTTTCCTGATTGCGCTGTGGACCGATCCCAGCCGCTGGCGCTACCTGGCCTTGCTGGCCACCGGCGCCCTGACTGGCCTGGCCATGTGGCATGCCGCGCGCAATGCCTATCGCCTGCGTTATCCGCGCTGGCCCTCGCTGCAGGACGAACGCGCGGCCGTCCTGCGCGACTGGCTGCCGCGCCTGCTCGGCGCGTCCGTGCCGCTGTTGATCTGCCTCGGCTACGTGCTGGCCTTGAGCCGGCTGCCGCATGGCCCGTGCGGCATCACCGACCAATGCATGCAGCGCAGCTGGCGTGCGCTGGGCCTGCTGGTGGAGTCGGCGGCGCTGATCGTGTTCTTCGTCATGCGCCGCCGTGCGTGGCATATGCTGTCGCGCCATATGGCGGGCGTGCGCGCGCCGTGTCTTCAGCCCAGGGAAGAGAAGCGCGTGTGGCGCGTGCGCGAGCTCGGCCCGCGGGCCGTGGCCATGTATGCGGCTGCGGTGCTGCTCAACGTGCTCGCCACCGTGCTGATCGCCATCCGGCCGGAGCTGCTGGACGGCATCGGCCCGCTGGCCATCCTGCTCATCGCCGAGGCCTTCCTCTGCTACAACGGCGGCCTGCTGTGCATGCTCGGCGACCGGCGCGGCGTGCCGCTGCTGAGCATGCTGTTGCTGCTCGGCGCCTCGTTGCACTGGCTGCATCTCAACGACAACCATAGGGTGCGCCAGTACCCGGCGATGTCCACGCATGAACGACCCGCGCCGCAACCCGCGGACACGCGCACGTCGTTCGATGCCTATATGGACAACTGGCTCACGGACCGCTGCGCGGAACGCCGCCCTTGCCCAGTGATCCTGGTGTCGGCCGAGGGCGGCGGCATCCGCGGCGCCGCGTGGACCGTCGAAGTGCTAGGCAAGCTCACCGCGCTGACCCAGCAAGGGCAATCATCGGGAAGCGAACCCCTGTTCGCGCGACACCTGCTGGCGAGCAGCGGCGTGTCGGGCGGCGGCCTGGGTTTGGCCGTCTATACGGCGTCGCTGGCGCAACCGCAGCCGGTGGATGTATCGACTCTGGAGCCTCGCGCCCGCCGCCTGCTGAGCCACGATTTTCTCGCACCGACACTGGCCAACGCCTTCTTCGTCGATTTCACCCAGCGCTGGTTGCCCGGCGCGTGGCTCAACGACCGCTCGCGAGCCCTGACGCGCGCATGGGAATCGGCGGCCAGCAAGGAAGGCATGCCTGCCTTCGCGCAACCCTTCGCTGCGCTGTACGGGCCGACCGCTCCGTCGTTGCCGGCGTTGTTCCTCAACAGCACGACCGTGGCCGAAGGCAAGCGCTTCATCGAGCATCCGTTCAAGCCGCTGGCCACGCCGCAGCGGCAGCCCTGGACCGCGGGGCTCGACGGTTCGAGCTGGCTTGATCCGCGCGCGCCGCTCAGCGAAGTGGTGCTCAACAGCGCGCGTTTCACCTATATCAGCCCGGCAGGCACGCTGGAGGCGAACATGGCCAATCCGCCGGTGCCGGATCGGTTGCAACTGGTCGATGGCGGCTACTTCGAGAACTCCGGCGCCACCACCCTGCTCGAACTGCTGCGTCTGGTGCGCGGCAAGGCGAGGGAGCGCGGCATCGCCTTGCGCTTCATCGTCATCCACATCAGCAACGATCCGTTGATGACCGACTTCATCGACCAGCACGATGCCAGCCATCCGATGCCGGTCTACTCCACCGCGTGCCCCGCGGTGCCAGGCAAACTCCACGATCAGGTCAGCGGCGAGGCGACCGCCCCGTTCTACGCCTTGCTCGACACGCGCAGCGCGCGCGGCGAATACGCGCGCGTGCAACTGCTCAACGCGCTGAGGCCGGACGCGACGCAACCCGCGAACGGCGACATCCTGTGGCACTTCCGCCTGTGTCCTGGCAACTACCCGATTCCCATGGGCTGGACCATCTCCGACCCCGTGTTCAACGAGCTGGACCGGCAACTCGGCCGCTATCCATTGCAGGCCATGGGCGATGCCTTGAGGGAGCAGCTCGCGCCGGTGAATTAGGCATCCCCCAGGTGTCGCGCCAGCTGAGACATGCCCGGCGCACACTGGCGGCATGGCCGAATCCTTTCTTCCCCTGCAGGCCCTCAAGGGCCGCGGCGCCGCCTCCAACCCGGAGGGCCGCTTCGAGTCCATCCGCCACCACGCCGAGGATGACGGCTGGCAGAGCCTGCTGCTCGACGAACAGGCGCCGCGCCCGCGCACCGAGGTGACGGAGGAGAAGGCGCGCAGCGTCATCACGCGCAACGATTCGCCGGACATCCATTTCAACCAGGCGTTGAATCCGTATCGCGGCTGCGAACACGGCTGCATTTATTGCTTCGCCCGTCCATCGCACAGCTATCTCAATCTGTCGCCCGGCCTCGATTTCGAAACCAGGCTGCGCGCCAAGAGCAACCTGGCCGAAGTGCTTCGCCATGAACTGGCGCGGCCCTCCTACACGGTCAGCCCGATCAACATCGGCAGCAACACCGACCCTTACCAGCCCATCGAAAGCCGCTGGAAACTCACGCGCGCGGCGCTGGAAGTGCTGGCGGAATGCAAGCATCCGTGCACCATCGTCACCAAGAACGCGATGGTGGAGCGCGACATGGACATCCTCGCGCCGATGGCGCGCGAAAACCTGGTGCAGGTATTCGTGTCGGTGAACTCGCTGGACAACCATCTGGCCGCGAAACTGGAACCGCGCGCCAGCGCACCGCACCGGCGCATCAAGGCGATACGCAAGCTGCGCGAGGCTGGCGTGCCGGTTGGCGTGCTCGTCGCGCCCATCATTCCCGCGCTCAACGACTGCGACATGGAAGCGGTACTGGAACAAGCCGCCGACGCCGGCGCTACCTGCGCCGGCTACACCACGCTGCGGCTGCCCTACGAGTTGAAAGCGCTGTTCCGCGAATGGCTGGCGCTGCACGTGCCGCAACGCGCCGCCCACGTGATGAGCCTGGTACAGCAGATGCACGGCGGCCGCGACTACGACAGCGACTTCACCACGCGCATGCGCGGGCAGAGCGTGTTCGCCGAACTCATCCGCCGCCGCTTCGATGTCGCCTGCCGCAAGCACGGCTTTGGCCGCGCGCGCGAGTTGTGGCTGGACACCACGAAATTCGTGCCGCCGCGCAAGCCATCGCCCCAAGGCCAATTGTTCTGAGGCAGCTCGCTGCCGCTTTGCGAGACGTTACCAGCTTGCGCGAACGCCGACCCGGCCGCCGATGCCATGTCCATTGCCCACGCCGATAACGTGGTTGTAGTCGACGGATGCGAACAGGCTGATGGCGGTTGATATCTGCCCGGCCACGCCCAGCTGCGCCTGCGCCCAGCGGCCGCCCAGGCTGGTCGAGAACGGATAGGCGCCAAGGCCGTCGGGGGCGATGAAGGTGGTCTTCGGTGAGGGTCCCATGGCATCCCATGCATTGACGCGCATCCAGGCCGTGATCGGATACGTGTTGCCCATGTTCCACTGCCGCAGGAGTCGCAGACCGAGGCGTCCGTAAAGCGCGTTGCTGCCGTTGTACGTGACGCGTGCGTAGGCGTCGGCGACATCATCGAGCGATACGCGCTGATAGATCAGTTGTCCCTGGGGTTCGAGCGACCAGTGTTCGTTCAGCGCAAACGCGCGGCCGCCTTCGAGCGATCCGATGAATCCCCAGCCGGTGGTGTCCAGTTCCAGGCCATAGAACGAACGGGCCCGGATGCGGTCGTAGCGCATCGCCTGCAGCACGGCATCCACATACCAGCCGCTGCTTGCCTTGCGTGTCCAGTAGCCGCCGAACGCATAGCCGTCCATCGACACCGTGCCCGCCTGCTCGCCGCTGTAGATCTGCTTCACGTCGGCATTCGCACGAGCGGCGCCGACGTACACGCCGGATTGGGTTCGCAGGTCTCCCTCGTCCGCGCGATAGAGATCCACGCCGGTCTGGAAGCCGTAAGTGTCGTCGCTGTACGCGGGACCATAGCTGGTGAAGCGGTGATAGCGGTCGTAGGCATCGCCGCCGCCATAGCCCACGTGCTGGCTTCCACCGAACATGCGTCCCCAGCCCGAGCTGGGCCGATAGCCGGTGTTGTCGCTTGGGCCAAGGTTCGCGTAGTCCTCGCCCTGACGGTCGTGGTAGGTGCCCAGCATCTCCAGCCCCAACTGATTGGCCAGCACGGGCACGACCATGTCCGTGGGTACTTCCGGACGTATGTCGGGCAACGGAGCGGGCGATGGCGCGGGTGGTGTCGGTGGCGGCGGGGGATCGGGTGGCACCGGTGGGCCGGGTGGTGGCGGTGGAACAGGCGGCGCGGGTGGTATCGGTGGCGCGGGCGGTGGTGTGTACGAGTTGCGCAGGAACCAATCGTTGCCGTTGAGCGAGCCGCCGCGATAGAGCTGGTATTCGAAGGGCCCCGCCGCCACGCGCTGCCCCAGCACGAACGAGTCCGGCTGCGTGGTTGCGCCATTGATGGTGGCGACCAGTTGGATGCCATCACCCACCGTGATGCCGCCCGTGCCGCCGACGCGGTGGACGATGATCGTGCCGGTGCCGCTGGTCGTGCTGCGGCTCAGCAACAGTCGGTCGCTGTCTTGCGTGAGTCCGGTGTTGAGCACGGTGTTGAAAACGAGGGTGCTGCCGGGCATGAAGTTTACGTTGGCCGCATCAATGCCGAACACGCTGCGTACGCCCGTTTGCTTCCCCGCAAGGTTCAGCGTCGCGCCCGGCTGAAACGTCACCTGATCGGCGATCACCGCACCGTAGCCACCGCCTTGCAGGGTCGCGCCGCTGTCGACGATGAAGGAACTGGGCGACGCCGTACCCGCGATATTCGCCGCACGCACGCCATAGGCCGCGGCGTTAGCTACTTCGAACGTGCCCGCTTGCACCTCCGTATTGGCGTAAACCTGTGACCATCGCTCCGCGACGTCGCTGTACTGCGCGCCATCGAAGCTGACGAGTCCGTCGCCGGACTTGGCCACCGATATCAGGCCGTGCAGGCCATCGTTCTTGATGGGATCGAAGAAGGTGATGCTGTGGCCTGCCGCGGCATTCAAGACCAGGGAGCTGTCGTTGCCCGTGTTGGCGATATAGAGCGCGTTGGCCTGTGCCGTGCCCGTGCCGGCCTGCGTGTTCCCGGTGAAGGCGATGTCGCCGCCGGTGGCGTTGAACGACAGCAGCGAAGGATCGGCATAGATCGCACCGCCCAACCCGCCCGCGTGATTGGCGGAAAATGTCAGGCTGCCGCCGGTCACATTCACCGCCAGGTTGCCGTTGTTCCAGAAGGCGCCGCCATTGCCTCCGGAGGTATTGCCGCTGATGTTCGACGTGCCGCCGGAATTCACGGTGATGCCGGCGCCGCCATAGATGGCACCGCCATCCTGGCTCGCCGTATTGTTGACCAGCGTCAGCGTGGACGTGGCATTGCCGAGCTCCACCGAGCCATAGCCATTGACGTAGATCGCGCCACCGTCGATGCCGGCATGGTTGCTGGCGGCGGAGACGTTGCCGGAAAGCGTGGCCAGTTTCACCGACGCCTCAAAACCGAAATCGTTGGTATAGAGCGCACCGCCCGAATTGCTCAGCGCCTGATTGCCCGTCATGTCGACCGACCCGCTGATGCTGATATGGCTGTCGGCCGCCACCATCGCGCCGCCCGCGCCCTTGGCGATGTTGTTGCTCAGGCTGGCATCGCCATGGACGTCTATACCGCCGGACTGTACGTAGATGACACCGCCGGAACCCGCGTCATTGATCACGCCAGGATTGATGGCCTGGTTGCCGTTGGCGATCAAGTCGCCGTTGATGGCGACATTGCCGTAGACATACATGCCGCCACCCGTGGGCGCGATATTGTTCGAGATTGTCACCGTCTGCGCCGTCAACGTGGCGACTTCGGCGTACACCGCTCCGCCGACACCCTTGGGCGCCGTCACCACGGGAGCGTCTGGGCCGCCGCTCACGCCCGCCGTATTGCCCACGAGGGTGATGTTGCCCGTGCCGTTGCCCAGCGTGAGATAACCCGTGCCACCGGGACCATTGGCCGCGCTGATCGCGCCGCCCGCCAGCCCGGCCGTATTGTTGGTGAGCGTGATGTCGCCCGTTTGCGTAGCAAGCGCGATGTTGCCGTTGGCGGCAACGATGGCGCCGCCTGATACCTGTGCGTGGTTGCCATCCATGGAAACCGCACCGGTGACCAGCGCATTGCCTTGGCCCACCAGCACTGCGCCGCCTGAACCGAGCAGCGTCTGGTTCTGGCTGGCGGTGAGGCTGCCGTTGACGGTCAGCGCACCGGGCGCATGGATCGCGCCGCCGTCCTGATTCGCCACATTGCCGCGAAACACCGTGTCACTGCTGGTCTGCAAGGTCAGCGAGGTGGCGGCATCGATCACGCCGCCGCTGCCGGTCGCGTTATTGCCGCCACTTAGCGTCAGATGGAAAAGCGTCAGCGTCAGGCTGGGATCGCTGATGTAAGCGTAGTGGCCCGCTCCATCATTGAGCGTGATCGTGCCGCCGGCCGGCGCGCTGTTGATCGACAACATCAGGCCGGTGGGCCATGCCTTGGCGAACGTGCTGCTGCTTCCATCGGAAAGATAGGCGTTGCCGAGCAGCACCCACGTGTCGCCGCTCATCGGCGTCAACGTGGCGAGGTTGCCGCCGTCGGGTATCAGCACGGTGCCGGCGTGCGTTGCCGTGGAGAACAGGCAAGCCAGCACGATGCCTGCGGAGAGTCGTGATGGACACAGTGGGATGCTCATGGCCGCCCCATGCCAAACAGAGTGCGTTACGTAAGCGCCTGCGTCGGCACTTCACCATGCTGACGCGCCATGTGATAGCGCCGCCTCTGTGAATGTCATGTAGCGATCAAGGCGCCGTTGCACGACGACATTGGCGCGCATCCGTGAAACTACGTGCATGCATCTGCGAAGTTTTGCTCGCTCGATGCCAGGCCGAGTTTTAGCGCTTGCAAGCGCGACAAGGCTGCCGCCATCGACAGCCTTGTGTGCGTTCGCAGGAGTTTCAGTTCGACGGCGGCAGGTATTTCTCGAACCACATCAGTGCGCGTTGCAACACGTCGCGCTGATGATCGGGATCGACGAAGTGATGCCCTTCGTTGGGATACACCACCAGCGACGTCGGCACGCCGAGCGCACGCAACGCGTGCCAGTACTCGAATGACTGCGGCGCCGGGCATTCGGCGTCGCGATCGCCCACCACCACCAGCGTGGGCGACTTGGTCTGCTTGATGAAGTCGATGGGCGAACTCTTCGCGTACACCTGCGGATCGTCGTATACCGACGCGCCAAAGAACGGGATCATCCATTGGTCGATCAGGTTCTGGCCGTAATAGCTCTGCCAGTTGGCGATGCCCGCGCCCGCGACCACCGCGCGGAAGCGCTGCGTCTGCGTGGGAATGAACATGCTCATGAAGCCGCCGTAGCTCCAGCCGGTGAGGCCCAGGCGCTTGTCGTCCACCGGCAGCTTCTTTTCGATGGCATCGATGCCGGCGAGGATGTCGCGCAGGTCGCCGTGGCCGAAGTCCTTGCGGTTGGCCTGCACGTAGGCCTCGCCCTGGCCGAAGCTGCCGCGCGGGTTGGGCATGAACACGAAATAACCCAGCGCCGAGAACGGCTCGCCGCCGAAACCCATGCGCGGCCAGCGTGGGATCACCGCGCTCGACGGTCCACCATGCACGGTGACGATCATCGGATACGACTTCTTCGGATCGTAATTGGCCGGATACAGCAGCCAGCCCTGCACGTGATGGCCTTCGTTGTCCCATTCCACCGATTCGGCCTTGCCCCAGCCGGGCTTGAGCGCGGCGTTGATGCGGGTGACGGCTGGCGGTGGGACCTGGCTCAGCGGGCCGGCGTGCACTTCGGGCGCTTCGGTGTACGAACTCTGCACGAAGGCGACCTTGGTGCGGTCGGCGGACAGCGACAAGGCCATCTCCGCGCTGCCGTCGCCGATGCTGGCGGGTAGGGTGAACAGCAGGACTTCCTGCGTGGCCTTGGTCGGCGTGACGCCGTACTCGGCCACTTCACTCTGGCCGTTGCGAATATGCGCGACGATCATTTCATCCGAGCGGAACCAGTCGAACCACGCCGGCGTCACCGTCGTGCCCGCCGTCAGGTTCACCGGCTCGCCGCCGCATGCCGGCACGGCGTAGATATCGCCGCCCGTCGCACCCTGATCGCTCATCAGGCCACCGATGAAGCCGATGCGCTGTCCATCCGCCGACCAGCGCGGCAGCGCCATCTGCAGGCCGTGCAGCGGCCCCTTCACCGTCGATGGATCGACGATCGCGTCGGGCTTCGCCTGTGCCTGCGCGTTCTGCACGTAGAGCTTGGCCAGCCACCAGTTGTTGTCGCCCGGCGGCGGCGCGGCGGTGTAGGCGATGCGTTGGCTGTCCGGCGACCAGGCGAATTCATAAGCGTAGAGTTTCTCGGGCGAGAGCAGCCTGACCGCGCCGCCGCCGGCATCGACCGCCGCCACGCGCTGCACTTCCAGCCCGTCCACGCCAATCTCACCCGATGCCGGCTTCGCCGCGTACACCGCGCTGGCGCGGCGCGTGCCGTTGGGCACGTAGAGAAAGCCCAGCGACTTGCCATCCGGCGACCAGCTGAAACCCTGCGCGACGCCGGGCAGCGACGCCATGTGGTGCGGCGATTCCTTGGTCTGCGTGTCGACGATCAACAGATCCTTCTGCTGCCCGCTGCCGCAGTTGGCCACATAGGCAAGGCGATGCGAGTCCGGCGCCCATGCCGGATCGGTCTCGTTGCAGTCACCCGATGCCGCGCCGACGCGATGCGCGCCGCTGCCATCGGCCTTGGCCACTTCGATGACGTCCTTGCCGTCGGTACGCACGACCCATGCGAGCTGGCTGCCGTCCGGCGACATCTGCACCGCGCTGATGGCGCGGGCCTTGCCCAGTTCGGTCAGCAAGGCGTCGATGCGCGGATCGACGGCAGGCGCGGCATGCAGAGCAGGAATGAAGGCGGCGGCCAGGAGCGGCAGAAGCAGACGAGCAGGGTGTTGCATGGCGAAGCCCGGATAACGGTGAAGAATTCCCACGCTAACAGCCAGAGGCGCTTCCCGCCAACGTAACTTATGGCGATGCGGGCACGGTGGCCTGCGCATCGAGATAATGGCGGGCGATCTGGCGCCGCACGATCTGCTCGAACGCCGCCGAGGGTCGATCCGCCTCGCGCCTGCACAGCGCGGCCACGTTGCGCACGATCTGCACCGGCGTCACCAGCAGCCCCCACGGAAAACCCCACCAGCCCAGGGTGGCGCAGTACAGCGTGCTCAGCAGTTGCTCGCGGCGACCGCAGCGTCGACAACAGACATTGCGCCGCGTGCTCCATTGCGTCATCAGTACCAGCGAATGCACGCGGTGATGCTCATGCACGTCGATGGCGCCGTCCCGCCGCTTGCACTTCGGACAGGCCGACTGGCGCCATTCGCTCACCTGGCGCTGGAGAATGTCGACCGGCACGCGATCGGCCATCTCCAGCAGCGGATGGATGCGCGCGCAGGCGGCGCTGCAGTAACGGCGCTGATCAAGCCTCTGGCCGCCGAACAGGATCGACTTGCCGCACTGGTCGCATGAACTCATGGCTTTCCCCCGTTTTCCCCGCGCGCAAGCTACCGTGCGGACGCGGGCAATCCCATCGTCCGGACGGCCGTATGGACAGCCGGGAAAGAAACTGCTTCGGGGTCAGCGCGTGGTCGTGGCCGCCGGCGCCTGCGCACGCATCGCCGCCTGCTGGCGAGCCTGCTGCACCTGGGCGAGCTTGGCCTTGATGGCCGGGATGGCTGCCAGCGCCGCGCGTTCGCCTTCGAGGATGGCCCGGTCGCGCTGTTCGAAATCGGCGGCGCCGATCTGGTTGACCTGCGGGCGGATGACCACATCCGCGCGCGCCAGCTCCTGCTCGCCCAGCTTCTGGCCCATGATGCTGATGGACTGGCCGACGATGCCGAGCATGCCTTGCGGGTTGGTGCCGCTGGCCTTGCTGGAGATGTCCACGGCGATCACCACGTCCGCGCCGAGCTGGCGCGCGGCATCGACCGGCACCGGGCTGACCACGCCGCCGTCCACATAGTGTTTGCCGTTGATCTCCACCGGCTCGAACACGCCGGGCACGCTGCTGGACGCGCGCACCGCCTGCCCGGTGTTGCCGCGCACGAACACGGTGCGCTGGCCGGTCTCCAGCTGCGTCGCCACCGCCGCGAACGGCACGTTGAGCTTGTCCAGCGGCCGGTTCTTCACCTGCTGGTTCACGTAGTCCTGCAGCTTCTGCCCCTGCACCACGCCACCGGAAAACAGCCGCACGTCGCGGATGCTGGCCTGGTCGAGCGCGGCGGCCGTCTCCTGCAACTGGAACGCATCCATGCCGCTGGCGTACAGCGCCCCGACCACGCTGCCCGCGCTGGTGCCGGCCACCACGTCAGGACGGATGCCGTTGGCCTCCAGCATCTTGATCACCCCGATATGCGCAAACCCCTTGGCCGCCCCGCCACCCAGTGCCAGGCCGATACGCAGCTTCACCACCGGCGGCGGCGCGATGGGCGCGGGCGGCGTGGGCTTGGTGTCGCCGAAGCAGGCGCACAGCGCGAGCGTGGCGAGCAGGGGGAGCAGGGCATGGATGCGGCGGGTGGACGTCATGTCGGCGTGGGGATGATGGGGAGCGGGGGGCCGCCGGCGGTTCCGTTGCCGGTGGTGGTTGGCGGGCGAGTGTACGGCCGGTGCGGGGCGAGGTGATGGCGGATTGGGGCGTGCCGTTGGGCGGCGGTCATGTGAGGGGACTCTTGCCTCGTTTCCTCAAAGGAGCCGTCATCCCGGCGAAGGCCGGGATCCAGTGACTTTGTGCTGGGTTGTCGCGTGGGAGTGTGTTCGGCACTTTTTAGCGCTTCCGCGACCTGGCTGCCTGCGCGGCGAGCGTTCCGACCTCCTGCCGGAGGCCGGGTCACTTTCTCTTGCTTGCCCAAGAGAAAGTAACCAAAGAGAAGGGCCCCCCCGGAATCGGCGCCTATCGGGCAAAGCCCGATAGGTTCGCGGACGGGTTACGGGGTTTGTCGACAGGGCATCCTGCCCTGACGCCAAACTGGCTCGCATCCCTGCGAGCCACCCTTCGGGCTATTCCTCCACCCGCCCGCCGCCTCATACGAGGACCCATAGATCAAGAGCGTCGAGCGGACGGCTCGTGCCGCTGTGCGGCACATCGCGTCGCGTTTGGCGGAGCGCCGGCCTTGGAGCAGAAATGACGCGTTGGTTGGAGCGTGCTGTTGTGGAGATGGAACACCACGCTACAGGAGTGTCTTGCCGCAAGGTGGCGAGTTCACTTCAACCCGCCGCGTCCGCCGCGACGTGGTAATGCGTCGCCACTTCCACTTCCTTCTTCGAGCCCAGGAACACCGGCACGCGCTGGTGCAAACCGGTCGGCTGGATGTCCAGGATGCGCTGGCGGCCGGTGGTGGCGGCGCCGCCGGCCTGTTCGATGATGAAGGCCATGGGGTTGGCTTCGTACATCAGGCGCAGCTTGCCGCCCTTGGACTTGATCTTGGCGTCCAGCGGATAGAAGAACACGCCGCCGCGCGTGATGATGCGATGCACGTCGGCCACCATCGAGGCCACCCAGCGCATGTTGAAATCCTTGCCGCGCGGGCCGTCCTTGCCGGCGAGCAGTTCGCCGATGTAGCGCTGCATGGGGATTTCCCAGTGGCGCTGGTTGGACATGTTGATGGCGAACTCGGCGGTTTCCTCGGGAATGCGGATATCGCGGCGGCTCAGGATGAAGCTGCCCACCTCACGGTCCAGCGTGAACTCGTGCGTGCCGTGGCCGAAGGTGAGCACCAGCACGGTGGCCGGGCCGTACACCACGTAGCCGGCGGCGAGCTGGGTGGTGCCTTCCTGCAGGAAGTGCTCGGCCTTAGGCTCCGTGATGCCGTCGGGGCAGCGGAGCACCGAGAAGATGGTGCCGACGGAGATGTTCACGTCGATGTTGGAGCTGCCGTCCAGGGGATCGAACAGCAACAGGTGGTTGCCCTTGGGGTACATGTCGGGGATGGGCTGCGGGTCTTCCATTTCCTCCGACGCGCAGGCGGCGAGCTGGCCGCCCCAGGCGTTGGCTTCGAGCAGGATCTCGTTGGAGATCACGTCCAGCTTCTTCTGCGCCTCGCCCTGGATGTTGCCGGTGCCGGCCTCGCCCAGCACGCCGCCCAGGGCGCCCTTGTTGGTGGCCACCGCGATGCGCTTGCAGGCACGCGCCACGACTTCGATCAGCAGGGACAGCTCGGCGTTGATGCGGCCGGCGCGGCGTTCCTCGATGAGGAACTGGATCAGCGAGATGGACTTCATGGCGAACCCGCAAGCAAAGGGACGCCTATTGTCCGGGGAGACCCCTGCGCTTGTCAGTACAAAGTGTGACCAGTGGGTTCATCTCCCGGTCTGGAAAACCTTTTCTGGCAAGCCACCCCCGTCCGCCTCGCGCAGGAGCGGCGGCTGTGGATAACCCGGAGTTGATCCGCGCCGCCCCTGCTGACAACACGTTGGCAGCAGGGGGTCCCCACACTTCCCTCCATCGGAAGGAGGGACTCTCATGCGCGATACGGTGTATTTCCTGGCGTTCGACGGCTTCGCGGACTGGCATGCGGCGCATGCCCTCTGCGAGATCCGCCGTCCGGGCGAATGGCAGTTGAAGACGGTGGGCTTCTCCATGCAGCCGGTGCTCTCGATGGGCGGCCTGCGCGTGGTGCCGGAGCTGACCCTGGCCCAGTTGGACCTCAAGCGCGCGGCGCTCCTGATCGTGCCCGGCGGGTATGTGTGGGAGCACGGGCACGGCGAGGAAGCGGTGGACGCGGCGCGCCGCCTCCACGCGGCCGGCGTGCCGGTGGCCGCCGTCGACAGTGGTGTGCTGGTGCTGGCCCGTGCCGGGCTGCTGGATGCCTGCCGTCATACCGGCAGCTGGCCGGGCCACATCGGCGCGCATGTGCCCGCCTATGCGGGCGCCGATCAGTACGACGCGAACGTGCTCGCGGTGAGCGACGGCGGCGTGATCACCGCCAGCCAGCTCGGCTGCGTGGAGTTCGCCCGCGAAGTGATCCGCACGCTCGACCTGTACAACCCCAGCGACCGCGAGCACTGGTTCCGCCTGTTCAAGCATGCCCTGCCGCCGCCCTGGTGCGCGGGCGAAGCCGCCGCTGCCGTGGCGGCGTGACGCATCGAATGACGAGGAGGACGTCATGGCATTCCCGCTTGGAAAGATCCTGATGGCTTATCGGCCCCTGTACCTGCGCGGCCTGCTGATGGACGGCCAATACCGCCTGCCGGCCAGCACGCCGGCGCCGGTGCAGGGCAAGAAAGTCAAAGTGAGCAAGGAAGTCGCGGCCGAGCGCATGCCCGCCGCATCACCCACCCTACGAGGAGTTCGCGCATGACCCGTACGCACCAGGGCAGTTGCCATTGCGGCGCCGTCCGCTACGAAGCGGAGCTGGACCTGTCCGCCGGCACCGGCCGCTGCAACTGTTCCATCTGCCGCAAGCTGCGCTTCTGGGGCGCCAGGACCACGCCGGAACATTTCCGCCTGCTGAGCGGCGAGGAGGCCTTGGTCGACTACCAGTTCGGCACCCACAGCGCGCATAACGTGTTCTGTCGCCACTGCGGCACGCACGCGTTCCATCGCGGCTACGTGGAACAGATCGGCGGCGCTTACGTCTCCGTCAACGTCGCCTGCCTGGACGACGTGAGCGACGAGGAATGGGCCGCGACGCCGGTGAGGTTCGCGGATGGTCGCGACAACAACTGGTGGAACGCGCCGGCCGTGACGAGTTACCTGTGAATAACTCGGGCAACTTGTGAATAAGTTCGCGAGAACCTTATGAGCACATCGAGCGTCGCGTTCCATTACGCAGCGGGCAGCTGTTCCGTCAGCATTCGTACCGTGCTCGATGCGCTGGCGAAGCAGGCGGCCTGAAGTGACCCGCTGCGGTGAAATCCCTCACCGTCATTCCCGCGAAAGCGGGAATCCAGCGTCTTTGATTTTCGCCGTGAATCCCGAAAGACACTGGATCCCCGCTTTCGCGGGAATGACGGTGAGGATGCGCCCGGCGTTACATCACACCCATGACTCCCGGCGCTGGCCCCGCGCGCGCCGCTCCGCCATCATCCACGGATGCGTCGCGCCGACCGGCTCTTCCTCATCATCCACGCCCTGCGCGGGCGCCGTACCGCGCTGCAGGCGCGCCAGCTCGCCGGCACGCTCGGCGTCTCGCTGCGCACCGTCTATCGCGACGTGGCCGACCTGCAGCTTTCCGGCGTGCCCATCGAGGGCGAGGCCGGCGTCGGCTATCTGTTGCGCAAGGGTTCGGACATCCCGCCGCTGATGTTCACCGCCGACGAGCTCGAATCCCTGGTGGTCGGCACGCGCTTCGTGCGGGCCTTCGCCGGGCAGAAGCTGGCCGAAAGCGCGCAGGCCGCCTTGCTCAAGATCGAGGCCGTGCTGCCCGCCGACCTGCGCGAGCGCGCCACGCGCACGCGCATCTACGCGCCGATCTGGCGCGACCAGAGCAAGACCGATTTCGCCGCGCTCATCGACCGGCTCAACGCCGCCATCACCGACGGCCAGGTGCTGCGCCTGGACTACACCGACGAGGCGGGGCGAACCTCCACGCGCGAAGTGGAGCCGCTGTGCCTGGCGTTCTGGGGCGGCAAGTGGACCCTGGGGACGTGGTGTCGTTTACGGGTGGGCTTCCGCAATTTCCGGCCGGATCGCATTGCCGCGTGCACCATCACGGGGGAGCGGTTCGGGGATGTGGAGGGGCGGAATCTGGATGCTTATCTGGAGGCGATGCGGGGGTATTACGAAGGGATGGATGGGTGACTTTTCTTCCTCTCCTCTTTGGGGAGAGGGTTTGGGTGAGCCCCGAAAAGGGGGTAAAGGTCGGGTGCTCGCCTCACCGCTTCATTCTTTAGCCGTCATCCCTGCGGAGGCAGGGATCCAGCGACTTTATGCTCGGTTGTCGCGTAGAGGTTGATCGGCTCTTACCAGCGTTTCCGCGACCGTGCCGCCTACGCGGCGAGCGTTCCGACCTCCTGCCGGAGGTCGGGTCACTTTCTCTTGCTTGCCCAAGAGAAAGTAACCAAAGAGAAGGGCCCCCCGGATGAGGCACCTATCGGGCAAAGCCCGATAGGTGCGCGGACGGGTTCCGGGCTTTTCGACGGGGCTCCTGCCCCGACGAAAAGTGCCTGGCTTCCATGCCAGGCACCCCTGCGGGGCCTGATCTCCACCCGCCCGCCGCCTCATACGGGGATCCGGAAGATCAAGAGCGACTGCCGACGGCTCGTGCCGCTGCGCGGCACATCGCGTCGTGGCGGACGCGCAGAGCAGGAATGTGGCGTTGTGCTGGGATGTCGCGCTGAGGAATGGAGCGCTGCGCTGCAGGAACCGCAAGGTAGTTGTGTCACTGCGCGACACCCCGGGTGACGGTAAAGATCAAACGCCAAGTCGAGCGTCGCCCCTCAAGCCACCAGAACGAACTCACACCCCAATCCGTTACCCTCACTCCGCGCGTACAAGCCGGAGCCGTCCATGTCCTCCACCGTCAGCCCTGCCACCAAGGCTGCACCTGTCTGGCACCTCGACCTGGTGGCTGGCCTTTCCATCGCCGGTCTGTTGATTCCGGAAGCGGTGGCCTATTCGGGCATCGCCAATCTGTCGCCGCAGGCCGGTGTCATCGCGTTGTTCGTGGGTCTGGCGACGTATGGCCTGCTCGGGCAAAGCCGCTATGCCATCGTCTCCGCGACGTCATCGTCGGCGGCGGTGCTGGCGGCGGGCACGTTGGCGCTGGCGGGCGGGGACAACGTGTCCCGCGTGGCGATGGCGGGGACGCTGATCCTGCTGGCGGGTGTGTGTTTCCTGATTGCGGGCGCGGCGCGGCTGGGTGGGTTGTCGCATCTGATCGCGCGTCCTGTGCTGCGCGGTTACACCTTCGGGCTGGCGTGCGTGATCGCGCTCAAGCAGCTGCCGCATCTGATGGGTGTGGCGGACATGCATGGCGATTTCGTGCCGGCGCTGCTGCTGCAGCTGGCCAAGGTGCTGCCGCAGGTGAATGTGGCGGCGCTGGGCGCGGGTGTGGTGGCGTTGGCGTTGTTGTTCGCGTGCGAGCGTTTCCGGCGGTTGCCGGGCAGCCTGGTGGCCATTGCGCTGGGTGTGGCGTCGTCGGGCTGGTTGGCGGCGCATGGCGTGGCGTTGACGGGTTCGATCCAGCTGGCGGTGGATCTCGGCTGGCCGACCTGGCCGCAGAGCGGCCAATGGTTGCCGAGCGTGGAACTGGCGGCGGCGTTGCTGCTGATTCTCTACGCGGAGTCGTACAGCTCCATCCGCGGGTTCGCGCTCAAGCATGGCGACGCGGTGAACCCAAATCGCGACCTGCTGGTGCTCGGCGTGGCCAATATGGTCTCCGGCGCGCTGCATGGCATGCCGGTGGGCGCGGGTTATTCGGGCACGTCGGCGAACGAGGCGGCGGGCGCGCAATCGCGGCTGGCGGGCTTGATCGGCGCGGGCGCTGTACTGGTGCTGGTGTTGCTGGCCTTGCCGTGGATCGAGCGCATCCCGCAGCCGGTGCTGGCGGCCATCGTGATCCATGCGGTGAGCAAGTCCCTGCGGGTGTCCGTGTTCATGCCTTATCTGCGTTGGCATCGCGACCGGCTGGTGCTGCTGGCGGCGGTGGTGGCGGTGCTGTCGCTGGGCATCCTCAACGGCTTGCTGTGCGCCATCGCCTTCAGCCTGGTGATGTTGCTGCGCCAGCTGGCCGCACCGCGGCTCAGCGTGCTGGGCCGGCTGGCCGATGGGCATGATTTCGTCGATATCGGGCAGCACCCCGGCGCGCAGCCGGTGCCGGGCATGCTGATCGTGCGGCCGGAGGAGCCGCTGTTCTTCGTCAACGCCGAGGCCATGCTGGCGCAGGCGCGGCATCGGGTGGAGGCCTGCCAGGGGCTTAGGCGCGTGGTGCTGAGCCTGGAAGTCAGCCCCGACCTGGACGGTACCTCGCTGGAAGCCATCGGCGATTTCGCCACCTGGCTGGCCGCGCGCGGCATCGAGCTGCGCGTGGCACGCTTGAAGGACGACGCCCGCGATGCCCTGTCGCGCATGGCGCTACCCCAGCTTCCGCCACAGGCGCTGGACGACTGGAGCGTGGAGGATGCCGTGTCGGCACCGCCGATGACCTCGTTGCCAAAGGGAAACCCGCAGTGAAGAACGCTCTACGCACGACCTGGCTGGCCGCCGCCGTGACGCTGGCGCTGGCCGCCCCCGCCTGGGCCGATTCCAGCGCCGATGCACGCTTCAGGCAGATCTACGAACAGGAATGGGCCTGGCGCAACGGCCAGTCCGGCATCGCCTCGTCGGGCGAGGCGCAACCCAACGGTTCGCGGCTGGACAACGTGGACGCGGCCAACCAGCAGAAGCGCCTGGACTACTGGCAGAAGGTGTCCAGCGAGCTCGACGGCATCGACGTCAAGCAGCTGTCGCCGGAAGAGCAGGTGAACTACGCGGTGTATCGCGCGCAAATCCACAACCTGCTGGCCGCGCAGCAGTTCAAGCAATGGCAGATGCCGTTCAACAGCGACTCGGCGTTCTGGAGCGACCTGGGCTACGTGCTGGAAGGCGACAAGCTGCGCACCGCGCAGGACTACCAGCGCTACATCGATCGCCTCAACGAAGTGCCGGCGTATTTCCAGCAGCAGATCGACAACATGCGCGACGGCCTGGCGCGCGGTTTCACCGTGCCCCGGGAAGTGCTGAAGGGCCGCGACGTGTCCATCGCCTCCGTGGCCGAGCTGAAAGACCCCGCGCAGAGCAGCTTCTACAAGCCGTTCGAGAAAATGCCTTCCACCATGCCCGCGGCCGATGCGGCGAAGCTGCAGCAAGCGGCGAAGCAGGCCATCGGCGCCAAGGTGGTTCCGGCCTACGCCAAACTGCTCGCGTTCTTCCGCAACGAGTACGTGCCCAAGGCGCGCACCACGCTGGCGGCTGAAGCCATGCCGGACGGCAAGGCGTGGTATCGCCAGCAGATCATCGAGTACACCACGCTCGACCTGGACCCCGACACCATCCACAAGGTGGGCCAGGAGCAAGTGGCGAAGATCCACGCCGAGATGGTCAAGACCATGCAGGAGACGGGCTTCAAGGGAAGCTTCGCCGACTTCCTGCATTTCCTGCGCACCGACCCGCAGTTCTACGCCAAGACGCCGGACGAACTGCTGATGCGCACCGCCTGGGTCGCCAAGCAGGTGGACGCGCAGCTGGGCAAGGAATTCGGCCGTCTGCCGCGCCAGCGCTTCGCCATCGTGCCGGTGCCGGACGACATCGCACCGTACTACACCTCCGGCCGCGGCGGCGCGGGCACGTACCTGGTGAACACCTACGATCTGCCGTCGCGTCCGCTCTACAACATGCCCGCGCTGACCCTGCACGAATCGATGCCGGGCCATTCGCTGCAGCTCGCGCTGGCCGCCGAGCAGCACGGCCAGCCGGATTTCCGTCGCGAGGGTTACATCTCCGCCTACGGCGAAGGCTGGGGCCTGTACTCCGAATACCTCGGCAACGAGATGGGCATCTACAAGACGCCCTACGAACACTTCGGCTACCTCACCTACCAGATGTGGCGCGCGTGCCGGCTGGTGGTCGACACCGGCATCCATCACCTGGGCTGGACGCGCCAGCAGGCGATCGACTTCATGACGCAGAACACCGCGTTGTCCGACCGCGAAATCGCCAACGAAGTGGACCGCTACATCAGCTGGCCGGGCCAGGCGCTGTCGTATGAGCTGGGCTACCTGAAGATCCTGGAACTGCGCCAGAAGGCCGAGCAGGCGCTGGGACCGAAGTTCGACATCCGCCACTTCCACGACACCGTGCTGCAGATCGGCTCCGTGCCGCTGCCGGTGCTGGAGAAGCGCATCGACCGTTTCATTGCCGAGGGCGGCCCGGAGCCGGATTTCGGCTGTGACTGCGGGAAGGACAAGGGCGGAAAGAAGTAACGGAGCAGAGGAGCCATCACGTCATTCCCGCGATAGCGGAATGGCGTGATGGCCGGCGCCGCTTCACGGCGCCGCTTTTTCCGCATAGCGCTGCAGACGCTGCAACTGGTCCATCCACATCGCGTTGGCCGCGGGCGCGATCTTGTCGAGCCCGCTGGCCGCGGAGCCGTTGACGCGGTAGTCAAATTGCAGCGCCGTGCCGCCCGGCGCGGGTTTAAGGGTGAAGGTCATCACGCCCTGCACGGCCATGGCCTGCAACGGTCCCAATGCGGCATCGAGGCGGATCACGTGGCCTGGCGCCGCCCAGATCACCCGGCCATGCTCCACGCTCTGGCCATCCCAGCGTTCGCAGAAGCATCCGCCGGCCTCGGCCTTCAGGCTCAGGTGCGTGGCGTCGCCGGAATAGGTGTGTTCGCTGTTCCACCAGCGGCCGACGTCGGTCAGTGCGGCGTAGAGCTTGTCGGGCGACGCATGGACGGTGCGGGTGTCCTGGATCAGCAGGTGGTCCAGCGCGGCCTCCTTCACTTCCGCATGGGCGGCGAGGGCGCAGGCGGAGAGCAGGATCGCGGCGGCAAGGGCGTGGCTACGCATGGCGGTTCCTCCCGACGGGGCGGGGCGAGTATGCGGCGGGCCGGGAGGCGCCTGTACTGGCCGAACGGCCGATGACTGGCCCACTGGCGAAAAATGCACCAATGAAGTAAAGTTGATCACAACTTCACAGGGAGAGTCGAACCATGGCGGCTCATCTCCAACCCGAAAGCCATCCCGCCACCGATCTCGGCGGCCCCGCGCTGCGCGCCTTCTTCAACATCGCCGAGCGCTGGAACCTGCGCATCGCCGACCAGCGCCGCCTGCTGGGCGATCCGCCGGAGTCCACCTTCTACAAGTGGAAGCGACTGCAGAGCGGCACGCTGGGGCGCGACACCCTGGAACGCATCAGCTACCTGCTGGGCATCTTCAAGGACCTGCAGATCCTGTTTCCCGACCCCGACCAGGCCGACGGCTGGGTGCATCGCGCGAACCAGGCCGCGACGTTCGGCGGCCATTCGGCGCTGGAACGCATGCTTTCGGGCAACGTGGCCGACCTTTACGTGGTGCGCCAGTACCTCGACGCCCAACGCGGTTGAGGAGCTGGAAGTGAGTGAAGAGGAGTGAGAAGCGAGAGAGAGCGGGGGATCGCGACTCTCACTTCTCACTCCTCTTCACTCGTTCCTCGTTCCCAGCCCCACGTCGCAACCCGCGATACCGCTCTCCGCCATACTCCTTTCCTCTGGCAGATCGCGTGAGAGATCCACGTCATGGCCGACATTCCACCGCTCAAACGCATCCGCTGGAGCCATGCCTATCGCATCGTTCCCAGTCGCTTTCCGCCCATCGGCGTGTTCGACCGCATCGCCGAGCCGGGCGATCTGGAAGCGCTGTACGCCATCGAGGCGATGACCAATCCGCGCCTGCGCAATGAAATCGGCGACCTGCACCTGGTGTCGCCGGAGCGGCGCATCAGCGGTCCGGGCACTACGCCGGTGATGGCGGCGTTCACGCATCTCAACCCCGAAGGCAGCCGTTTTTCCGACGGCACCTGGGGCGTGTTCTACGCCGCGCACAGCGTGGCCACCGCGGTGGAGGAAACGGTCTATCACCGCGAGCTGTTCCTCGCCGCCACGGCCGAACCGCCGTGCGACATCGAAATGCGCTGCTACAGCACCAGCATCCAGGCGAAGCTGCACGACCTGCGCGGGGGCTGGAAGGCCGAGCACGATCCGGACAACTACGCCGCCGGCGTCGCACTCGCGCGCAGGCTGCGCAAGGAAGGCTCGGATGGGCTGGTCTACGACAGCGTGCGTCATGCCGGCGGTGAATGCGTGGCGGTGTTCTATCCCGATCGCGTCGCGCCGTGCGTGCAGGCGCAGCACCTGATGTACCGCTGGGACGGCAAGCGCATCGCGCAGGTGCTGACCGTGGACGAGTGGAAGCGCGGCTAGTGCATGTGAAGGCATGAAAAAGGGCCCTTCTCGCGAAGGGCCCCTGCAGCTTCCTTGCCGACTGGTCTCCCCTTAGAACCGGTAGCCCACGCTGGCGCCAAACACGATGGGGTCGATCTTGGCCGTGCCGATCTTGGTGTTGTTGAGCTTCACGTCGCTCTCGATGTAGGCCCAGCGCACGTCCACCGTGGCGAGCCACTTCTCCGAGATCTTCATGTCGAAGCCGGCGCGCACTGCCGGGCCCCAGCTGTTGGCGATGCTCACGCTGTTGCCGTACAGCGCGCCCGTGGCATGGGTGCCGAAGAAGTTGGTGTAGTTGACGCCCAAGCCCAGGAAGGGCGACCACGCCTGGTTCGGCATGAAGTGGTAGTTGATGCCGAAGGTCGGCGGCAGTTCCTTGGTGCGGGCCACCGTACCCAGGCCGGCGAGGCTGACGTCGTGCAGGAACGGCGAGGCGCCGAGCACGTCCACGCCCCAGTTCGGCGTGATCATGTATTCAAGGTCGATGGTGGGGCGCGTGCTGCTGCTCACATCCGC
>Ga0268248_100076_pt1 | contig 93044 bp, 74 predicted proteins | sample AgamicAtAme_FD_200856 | JGI IMG/M metagenome (GOLD analysis project Ga0268248, IMG submission 200856) | Agave microbial communities from Guanajuato, Mexico - At.Am.e (v2) (version 2) | ecosystem: Host-associated > Plants > Phyllosphere > Phylloplane/Leaf | place: Guanajuato, Mexico | collected... | reverse complement strand
CGCCTTCCGCGTTTGCGGCCACACTTCGCGATCAAGGAACCCTTGCCAACCCATCACCGAGCGATAAGCTCGCAACCTTGGACTCTACGAAATAGGTTTTGGCCCTAAGCCCGGGGGCAGGTCACAGCGTGCCAGCGCCCATCCGCTCGTCCACACGCTGCGTGGCTGCCACCTCGAGCGCGATGGTGAGTGCGCGCACCACGTCGTCCTTGCTCATGCTTGGCGCATTCGGGAAGCGCGCCGCCTGCGAGGGCAGGTAGGGAATATGGATGAAGCCTGCGCGCAGGTCGCGATGCGGGGCGGCCAGGTGCAGCATCAGGTAGGCGACGTGGTTGCACACGAAGGTGCCCGCCGTGTTCGACAGCTCCGCCGGCAGGCCCTGCGCCAGCAGCGCCTTGAGCATGGCCTTGACCGGCAGGGTGCTGAAGTACGCCGCGGGGCCGCCGGCCACCACGGCCTCATCGATGGGTTGCTCGCCGGCGTTGTCCGGGATGCGCGCATCCTGCACGTTGATGGCCACGCGCTCGATGGAGAGCCGGCTGCGTCCGCCGGCCTGGCCGACGCCCAGCAGGATCGCCGGCCGTACCTCGTCCACCATGAGCGACAGCTCGCGCTGCGAATCGGCGAATGCGGTGGGCAGCAGGCGCGACACCACGAGGTGCCCGCCGATGTGCTTGCCGTCCAGCTCGCGCACGGCTTCCCACGAGGGGTTGATGTCTTCGTTGCCGAACGGCGTGAAGCCGGTGAGCAGGATGCGCGGTGGTTTCGTCATGGGCAAAGCTCTCGTGTCATGCGGCGTGCTCAGCGGAACACCAGCGCCCACATGGCGAGGAAAGTGGCGGCGAAAATGCCCGCCGCGCTCCAGGCCTGGGCGCGGATTACGCCGTAAGGGTTGCGCAATTCCAGTAGGGCCGCGGGCACCAGGTTGTAGTCGGCGGCCATGGGCGTGAGCAGCGTGCCGCAATAGCCGCACAGCATGCCCATGGAGCCAAGGATGGCTGGATGCGCGCCATAGCGATGCACCAGCAGCGGCAGGCCGATGCCCGCCATCATCACCGGGAACGCGGCGAACGCATTGCCCATGATCACGGTGAACAGCACCATGCCCAGCGCGAACACCAGCAGGCAGAGGAAGGCATTGCCTTCGGGCAGGATCATCTGCGCCAGCGCGGCGATGGCGGCGCCGACGCCGCTCTGCGTGAACACTTCGCCCAGCGCGGCCAGCAGCAGCGGCAGCAGCGCCGCCCAGCCGATGGCGTCGAGCAGGCGGCGGCCTTCCGATACGCCTTGAAGCACCGGCGCCTGCGCCACGCGCGCTGCCGCGAGCAGGGCGATCACGCAGGCCAGCATCAGGCCGGTCAAGGTCATCTGCGGTTTGGCTAACAATGCATGGCCGCCGATCGACAGGTGCTCGCCGACCAGCGCGACGACCAGCGTGACCAGCGGAATCAATAGCGCCGGCACGAACAGCTTGTGGCCGAGCCGCAGCGCGGAAGCCAGTCGCGCCGACGCGCTCGCCGTTTCCGGATGGGCCTTGCGGCGCATGCGCGGCGCGATCAGGGCCAGCGCGATCACCACGCAACCCGCCAGTTGCGCGGGCAGGGCGTTGCCGGCCTTCTGCGCGGCGAGCACCGCGTCGCCACCGGCGAACAGCAGGCCGAGCAAGCCCCAGAACGCCGCGCAATAGAACTGTCGCTCGCCAGCCTTGCGCCAGGACGTGTAGAACAGGAAGGCCGCGATCAGCCAGTAGGCGTATTCGATGCGCAGCATGCTCAGCCCTCCTGTGCGTTGCGCGCCGATGCGCGGCGCTGCAGCCGGCGCTGGAACAGCCAGATGCGCACCGACTGGATCACGAATGCAGCGATGGCCGTGGGCAAGGCCCACAGAGCAATCGACAGCGGCGTCAGGTCGATGCCGTGCTGGGCGTAGAAACCCTGGATCAGCAGCACCGCGCCGAGGGCGATGAACACGTCCTCGCCGAAAAAGCGGCCGATATTGTCGGTGGCCGCGGCGACGGCGCGTACCTCGTCGCGGTCGGCGGCGTCGAGTTCGGGATGGATCTTTTCCGCCGCCGCCTCGCCCATCGGCGCCAGCAGCGGGCGCACCGTCTGCGCTGCGCCGGCCACGCCGGTCAAGCCGAACATGGCCAACGCTTCGCGCACCAGCAGGTAGCCGATCAGCAACCGCGCCAGGGTCATGCCGCGCAATCGTCCCATCCATTGCTGCGCGTGTTCGCGCAGGCCCGCATGTTCGAGCAGGCCAATGGCGGGCAGGGTGAGCACGAACATCAGCAGCATGCGCGAGGACACGAAGCTCTTGCCCAGCAAGGCCAGCAGATCCGGCACGTGCAAACCGGCCAGCAGTCCGCTGACCAGCGCCGCGCCGACCACCACCGGCACCGGATTGAAGCGCAGGGCGAAGCCGATGACGATCACCGCCACCCCCAACAGCGGCCAGTAGTTCATGCGCGATGCTCCGTGGCGTGCGGCGCCGCGATGCCGATGTCGGCCGCTTCCAGCGCGGCGCGCAATTGCCGCGCAAAGGCGACCGCATGCGCGCCGTCGCCATGCACGCACAAGGTATCGACCTGCAAGGCGATGACGCTGCCATCGACGGCGCGCACCTGTCCTTCGCGCGCCATGGCCATCGCCTGGGCAATCGCCTCGTCGCTTTCCTGGATCACCGCGTCGGGCTCGCGCCGCGGTTGCAGCGAGCCATCGGATCGATAGCGGCGGTCGGCAAACGCTTCGGACGCCACCGCCAATCCCAGCGCGACGCCGGCATCGACGAGGGCGGAATTCGCCAGCCCGAACAGGCGCAGCGTGGGATCGAAATCGTGCACGGCGCGCGCGATGGCCGCGGCCAGCGCCGCGTCGCGCGCAGCCATGTTGTACAGCGCGCCGTGCGGCTTGACGTGGCGCAGGCGCGTGCCGGCGGCTTGCGCGAAGCCGTGCAGCGCGCCGATCTGATAGAGGGTGAGTGCATAGGCTTCGTTGGGCGTCACCGCCATCTCGCGCCGGCCGAAACCCTGCAGGTCAGGCAGCGAAACATGGGCGCCGATGGCGACATCGTGCTGCACGGCCATCGCGACGGTGCCGCGCATGATGTCGGGGTCGCCACCATGGAAGCCGCAGGCGATGTTGGCCGAGCTGACGATGGCGAGCAGCGCCGCGTCGTCGCCCATGCGCCAGGCGCCGAAGGATTCGCCCAGGTCGCTGTTGATGTCGATGGTCTTGGCGAAGCGGTTTTTCATGGCGATTCCAGCCGTTGGGCGATGCGTCGTATCAGTTGTTGCAGCGCGTCGTTCCGCGCGCGCAGGCGTTGCAGGGCGTCGTCCATGGCGATGGTCTCGAAGCATACGGCATCGCCCGGCCGGCGCTGCGCGATGCGCGGCAAGTCCACCACCGCGAGCTGGCCGATGCGCGGATAGCCGCCCGTCACCGGTGCCTCGGCCAGCAGCAGGATCGGCTGTCCCGATGGCGGCAATTGCAGCGTGCCGGGCAGGGTGGCTTCGGAGATCAGTTCGAGTGGATGCGACAGCTGCAGCGGCGCGCCATCCATGCGACAGCCGGTGCGATTGCTGTCCTTGCTCACCGCGAAGCGCTGCGTGAACAGCGCGCGCTGCGATGGCACATCCAGTGCGTCGTAATGATGGCCGCGCAGCAAGGCCAGCGGCGCGCGTGCATAGTCGAGCCACGGTTGCGGATCGAGCCCCCAGCGCAACGCCTGCACGGTGCGCCGCGAGCGGAACCATGGCGCGTGTTCCGCGTTTCCCGTATCGATGACGTCACCCGCCTGCAAGGCGCGTCCGTCCAGCGGGCCGGTGCGCGCGTGCAGGTCGGTGCTGCGGCTGCCCAGCACCGGCGCGACGGCAAAGCCGCCGCGAATGGCGAGGTAACTGCGGCAGCCGTGGCGCATGCCGCCCAGGCGCAGCGGCGTACCGGCCGGCAGGAAACAGGTGGTCCACGGCGGCAGCGGCTGGCCATCCGCGCGTGCATCGATGATGCCGCCGGTAAGCGCCACCACCGCGTCGCGCTGCAAGCGCAGCGTGGGGCCGGCCAGCGTGATCTCCAGCGCCGCTTCGTTCGCGTCGTTGCCGACCAGGGCATTGGCCAGGCGCCAGGCGGGTTCGTCCATCACGCCCGCGCGCCCCAGCCCCAGGTGTGCGTAGCCGCTGCGGCCGCCGTCCTGCAGGCTGCTGAGCAGGCCGGGTTTGATGACCTCGACACTCATGGCGTCACGCCCGCTTCCGCGGCGAACTGCCGGTACGTGTCTTCATCGATAGGCTGAAAGCGCACGTGGTCGCCGGGTAGCAGCCGCGACGGTGGATCGGCGTCGAGGTCGAACAGCCGCAGCGGCGTGCGGCCGAGTACATGCCAGCCGCCCGGCAGCGCCTGCGGATAGATGCCGGTCTGCAACCCGCCAATCGCAATGCTGCCGGCCGGCACGCTGATGCGCGGCTGGCTGCGGCGCGGCATGGCGAGGGCAGGATCGAGCCCGAGCAGATACGGGAAGCCCGGCGCAAAGCCCAGCATGGCCACGCGGTAGGTCGGCGCGCTGTGGCGTGCGATCACTTCGTCCGTCGACAGGCGCGCATGGGCGGCGATGTCGGCCAGGTCCATGCCGGCGTACCACACCGGCACTGTCACTTCGCGCGCGACGACGTTGGTCGACGCATCCTTCCGCCATGCCGCCTCGATCGCTGCGCGCAGGCGTTCCGCGGTCAACGGGCCGCCGTGCGCTTCCCATTCCGCAAGGTCGACACGCAGCAGCAGGCTCGCATACGCAGGCACGCATTCGACGTGAGGCAGATGCGCGCGCAGCCGCGCGGCGGCCTCGTGCACGCGCGCATTCACGGTGGCGTCGATGGTGTCGCCGAAGCGCCATAGCCAGGCGCCTTCCGCGAGCGCTTCAAGGCGGATGTCGGACGGCATGCCGGTCATGGCGTCGCCGTCCGCGCGCGCCGGGGCGGGTGATGGATCGTGCGGGTCGGCGCCAGGGGGGTGCGTCATCGTGGTGGACCATCGCGTGTTCGCGGGGAGTGTTGCAGAACGGCCCGCGTTTGCCGATCCGCGCGCAGGCGCTTCATATGGCCCGAGCACATCGCCGGAGCGCGAGCCTGCATCGGAAAATTCCGGACGAGTTGATGGCCTAACGTTGTCAATCCGCGACGCAGTCACCTGCCTGGGCAGCTGTAACAAGGCCGGAAATCCCCCCTTTCGGACTGCCATTTGGCCGCATCGGGTCATGGCTCAACATCGTTGTCGTGGCGCATTGCGAAATGGCCTATTCGTCGCCCATAAACGACAAAAGATGCATGACAAACAATGAATTACATGAAAACGAGGCGCGGGCAAAACGGCCCGCCTCAACGCCGCATGCTGCCCTGCCGCACAGGTCTTTCCTGCACATGACTTGTGGATTGTTGACAACGTTGTCAGGCATTACCCAGACTCGGCCATCATGGATCGCGTTCACAGGAACGTGACACGAGGATGACGAGGGGATCGCAGTGGTCGAAGGGGTCAGCCACAGCGCACGCGAGTTCCTGGCGAACGAAGCCATGTTTCTCGCTGCGGACGTCGGAGGCACGCATGCCCGCATCGGGCTGGTGAGTCGCCAGCCGGACGGCTCGCGCCCGGTGACGGTGTTGCAGTACCACCGCTATGCCTGCGCCGAGTGGCCGAGCCTCACGGCCGTGCTGCAGGACTTCGTCGGCCAGCTGGATCGCTCCGTGCGTGTGGACCGCTGCGCCGTCGCCAGCGCCGGCTACGTGCTGGGCGACGCCATCGTCAACGACAACCTGCCGTGGCCGGTCTCCATCCGCGATATCCGCGACAGCCTCGGCATCGAGCAGCTCGCCGTCGTCAATGATTTCGAAGCCGTGGCCTATGCCACGCAGTTCCTGAGCACGGCCGACACCACCGCCGTGATCGAAAGCGAAGCGCCGCCGGCCGAAGGCCCTGTGCTGGTGATGGGCCCGGGCACCGGCCTGGGCTCGGCGGTGCTGCTGCCGGGCCATCCGCACGCCACCGTGCTTGCCACCGAAGCCGGCCAGATCGCGCTGGCGCCGGGCAACGAACGCGAGATCGAGATACTCCGCTACCTGGCGCGCGACCGCGCCTACGTGTCGTTCGAACACGCCCTGTCGGGCCCGGGCCTGCTCAACCTGTATCGCGCGCTGTGCGCGCTGCGCGGGCAGTCGCCGGTGCTGGCGCAGCCGGCGCAGGTCACGCAGGCGGCGCTGGAGCGCAGCGACGCGGCGGCGGTGGAAGCCCTGGACGTGTTCTGCGGCCTGCTGGGCAGCTTCGTGGGCGACCTGTGCCTGCTCTACGGCGCGCGCGGCGGCGTGTTCCTCGCCGGCGGCATTCTTCCGCAGATCCGCGACGTGCTGCTGACCAGCAGCTTCCGCCAGCGCTTTTTCAACAAGGGCGTGATGCGCGCCTTTCTGCAGCAGGTTCCCGTACGACTGATGGAGCACGGCCAGCACGGTGTGATCGGTGCGGCCGGCCTGTACCTGGACGGGCATACGTAAGACCAGGGGAGAGCAACACCCGAGTAACAACCGTTGCATTGAGCCGGGCGCAAGCCCAGACCGCCACGCAGCAGCCGGACGACCCACAACTTCCGCTGCCGAAATGCCTTCGAGGGGAGGACACCATGTCACATCGCAAGACGCTTCTAGCCGCCAGCATCGTTGCCGGACTCTGTCTGTCCGGTTCGCTTTACGCGCAGACCGCCGCTCCGGCCTCCGGCCCGGCGCCGCAGTCGCAGTCGCAGTCGTCGGACCAGGCGCCTGACCAGTCCAAGGCCAAGGAGCTGGAAACCGTCACCGTCACCGGTATCCGCGCCAGCCTGCAGGCTTCGATGGACACCAAGCGCAACGCCGACGCCATCGTGGACGCCATCACGTCCGAAGACATCGGCAAGTTCCCGGCCAGCAACGTGGCCGAAGCGCTCGCCCAGGTGCCGGGCGTCACGCTCGACCGCCAGCTTGGCGCCACGCAGCGCGTGAGCATCAACGGCATGGATCCCAGCCTCAACCTGACCCTGCTCGATGGCCACCCGGTGGCCCAGGCGGTGTGGCTGTACGACGACGCGCCGAACCGCGGCTTCAACTACTCGCTGCTCGCGCCCGAAGTGGTCGGCCGCCTGGAGATCTACAAGAGCCCCGAAGCCCGCCTGCCCGAAGGCGCCCTCGGCGGCACCATCATCATGCACACGGTCAAGCCGCTCGACGTGCCGTCCAACACGGTCAGCGGTTCGTTCGGCGTGAACTACAACGACATGGTCAAGGACAGCCGTCCGTCCGGCTCGGTGTTCTACAGCTGGCACAACGACGACAAGACCTTCGGCGTCGACGTGTCCGCGCAGCACTACGAGCAGTTCCAGAACCGCCAGGGCCTGGAAAACTACGGCTACTCCTCGGTGGCCGACATCGTCAGCAAGAGCCCGGTGGCGGCGGCTGAAGTGGCGGCCGGCAAGATCAAGCTGAGCGACCAGATCCCGAACCAGATCAGCGTGTCCAACTTCCAGCAGACCGAGAAGCGCGACAGCGTCACCTCGAACGTGCAGTGGAAGCCGATGGACAACCTGAGCTTCAACCTCGGCCTGATGTACGCCCGCGACAACCTGAGCAACGTCAACCAGTCGCTGTACCCCTGGTCGCTGCACAACCCGGCCGGCATCACTTCGCTCAACGAAGGCCCGAACGGCATCATCACCAGCGGCAGCCAGGCCGGCACGCCGTGCCAGAACAACCTCAACTGCGTCAGCACGGCCGACACCTACGCCGACAACAACGCCCGCAAGTCGGTCATCACCACCAAGGGCGTGGATCTCTCCGGCGAGTACAAGGGTGACGGCTGGCGCCTGGACGGCCAGGCCGGCGTGAGCACCTCGCGCAACCCGATGCAGGCGGCCGTGAAGGAGATCTACTACGGCGGCGGCTTCGACTGGTCCATCAGCAAGGGCCCGCAGTACACCGACCCGACTACCGCCAACGACCCGAGCTACTGGGCCGACAACGGCTGGGGCGGCAACCTCGGCAAGGAGCTCTACAAGGCCAAGGACACCTACGGCCAGCTGGACTTCACCAAGGACTTCGACGGCTTCCTCAACAACATCCAGGCCGGCGTGCGCTATGCCAAGCACTGGGAAAGCCAGACGCTCAACGTCTACACCGGTCCGCAGGCGCTCACGCTCAACCAGATCGGCTTCGGCGGCCTTACCGACCTCAATGGCGCCAAGAGCCTGGGGCTGAGCCAGACGGCCATCCAGCACGTGCAGACCGCCGGCGCCAACGCCATCTTCAACGCGGTCACCAGCACGCCGGGCTTCGGTTCCACGCAGGATCCGAACTCGTACTGGGACAACACCTGGGCCACCACCCAGGAGAACGAGGCCGCCTACCTGCAGGCCAACTTCGGCACCGACACCGTGCACGGCAACCTGGGCGTGCGCTACGTGCACACCAAGAACGTCAGCAGCGGCTGGGTGATCCCGCAGCCGTGCGCCGCGGCGGACACCTGGGACTGCGCGTTCCCGAGCGGCTTCGGCTACGTCACGCAGGACAGCACGCACAACAACTGGCTGCCGTCGTTCAACATCGCCTGGAACGTCACGCCTGACGTGATCCTGCGCGGTGCCGCGTCGGAAACCCTGGCCTACGCCCCGTACAACCAGATGGCGCCGTACTTCGCCGCCAACGACACGGTGCTCACGGCCGCGGCCGGCAACCCGAACATCAAGCCGTATCGTTCGGTGAACTTCGACGGTTCGGCGGAGTGGTACTTCAATCCGGAATCGCTGGTTGCCGTGTCGTTCTTCTACAAGCACGTGCTGAACTACATCGTCAACGCGGCCACCACGGAAGAGCGCCAGAACGGTTCGTGGACCCAGCCGGGCTTCGCCACCAACGCCGCGGCGCTGGTTGCCTCGGGCGCGTGTACGGCCTCGGGCATGTGCGCCTACGACGTCACCGCACCGGTCGACGGCGGCACCGCCAAGGTCAAGGGCGGCACCATCAGCTACCAGCAGACCTACGGCTACGGCTTCGGCCTGCGTGCCAACTACACGTACTCCGACGCGTCCACCAAGTCCGGCGGCGCGCTGCCGTACAACTCCAAGAACTCGTACACGGTCGCCCCGTACTACGAGCAGGGCCCGTACAGCGCCAGCCTGGCCTACACCTACCGTTCGAGCTACCTCGCCGGTGGTTACGTGGCCGGTGCGCCGTCGACCTACATCGACGGCTTCAAGGAACTGGACGCCACCCTGGGCTACGAGATCAACAAGAACTTCTCGCTCAGCCTGAACATGCTCAACCTGCTGAACTCCAAGTACTACGCGTACCTGGGCAGCAAGACGCAGATGTCCGCGGAATACGTGACCGGCCGCCAGTACATGCTGAAGGCCAACTTCAAGTTCTGATCCCGTGTAGTACTTTTTTCTCCCCGAAACGGGCCCGGCGTGCTTGCCGGGCCCGCTTTTTCTTCGGGGGTCCGTACATCGAAACACCTGCTGGAGCCGATGGTATGAAGCCCTGTCGCCGTCTCGCGGTTGTCCCCTTGCTGCTTGCCGCCAACGCGGCCGCCGCGTCGGATGCCAAGGTGCTGGTCGACCAGGTCGGCTACGACACCGGCGCCATCAAGCAGGCCATCGTCATGGGCGCGACGGGTGCCGCCCCGCAAGCCTTTCGCGTGGTGAATGCCGACACCGGCAACGTCGTGCTGCAAGGCACGACCACGGCCACCGCACCGGTCGCGCGATGGAACGGCAGCTACGCCGTTGCCGATTTCAGCAGCGTGCGCACGCCCGGCCACTACTACGTCGAGTTGCCAATGGGCGGCCACGACGTGCGCTCGTGGACCTTCGACGTGCAGGACAACGTGCTGGAGCGCCACACGCTCTCCAACGTCGTGTATTACTTCAAGGGCCAGCGATCCAGCGGGCTCATCGACAAGGCCGACACGCATCTGGCGCATCCCGACGGCTCGCCCGGCACGCTCGACATCCACGGCGGCTGGTACGACGCCACCGGCGATTACGGCATCCACCTGTCGCACCAGAACCTCACCAGCTACTTCAATCCGCAGCAGGTGCCGCTGGCGGCGTGGAGCCTGCTGCGCACCTGGCAGCAGCTGGAAGCGCGCAAGGACAAGAACTTCCGCGAATACAACCGCCGCCTGCTCGACGAAGGCCTGTTCGGCGCCGACTTCCTCGTGCGCGACAAACGGCCGGACGGTTCGTTCTATCAATCCATCGATGGCCCCGGCCCCGGCAAGCTGCCGCAGGACCGCCTTATCGGCGACCCCAACTGGCGCACGCAGATCAAGCTGAAGCCCGGCGACCACACCGAGAACATCGAGCAGCCGGCGCACGGCCCGCACGCGTACGAAGCCAGTTTCCGCGGTGGCGGCGGCATGGCCATTGCCGCGCTGGCGCTGGCGGCGGGCACGGGCGTGGACGGCGACTTCGGCCGCCAGGATTACCTCAAGGCCGCCGAGGATGCCTACCGCTTTCTCGACGCGCACAACCGCGAGCTGATCAACGACGGCAAGGAAAACATCGTCGACGACTACTGCGCGCTGCTGGCGGCCGTGGAGCTGTACCGCGCAACGCATGACGAGGCATGGCGCAAGGCCGCCGATGGCCGTGCCGATCGTTTGATGGCGCGGCTGATCACGCACGATGGCCATCGCGACTACTGGCGCGCCGACGACGGCACGCGCCCGTTCTTCCATCCCGCCGACGCCGGGTTGCCGGTCGTCGCGCTGGTGGAATACGCCGCCATCACCGACGCCGAGCGGCAGGCGAAAGTGCGCGACACGGTGAAGCGTTCGCTGCAGGCCGAGCTTGCAGTCACGGCCGACACGAATAACCCCTTCGGCTACGCGCGGCAGCTGGTGCGCTACGGCGACGGCCGCGTGCGCACGGCGTTCTTCTTTCCGCACGACACGGAAGCCGCACCGTGGTGGCAGGGCGAGAACGCGCGCCTCGCGTCGCTGGCCGCTGCCGCGCGGCTCGCAGCACCGTTGTACGCAGGCGACGATGCCTTCCGCCGGCAGCTGCAGGCGTATGCGTGGAACCAGCTGCACTGGATCCTTGGCCGCAACCCGTATGACAGCAGCATGCTGATGGGCAGCGGTCACAACAATGCGCCGTACATGTTCTTCGACTCCTACGCGTACACCAACGCGCCCGGAGCGATCATCAACGGCATCACCTCCGGCCTCACCGACGACGACGGCATCGCCTTCGACCTGGGCTACGCCCAGACCGGCAAGGACGACGACTGGCGCTGGACCGAGCAATGGCTGCCGCACGATGCGTGGTATCTGTTCGCCATCAGCCTTCCCCATGATTAAGGCAACACTGAACGTTGCAGCGAGAACCCTGATGAAGAAGACACGCTACGCGCTCGCCCTTGCCCTGTGCGGCATCACCGCCTTCGCCCACGGCGCGGCGCCGGTGAACCTGATCCCCATGCCGGCACAGCTCAGCGTCTCCGGCGACACCTTCACTGTCAGCGCGCAGACGCCCATCGTGGTCGACGGCAGCGACGCCGACGCGCGCCGCACGGCGGAATACCTGGCCTCGCTTACCGCGCACACGCGCCACCTGCAGTTGCAGGTGAAAACCGGCGCGCCGGAGAACGGCGCCATCGTGCTCAAGCGCGATCCGCAGGCGCCGGTGGCGAACGAGGAAGGCTATGCGCTCGACGTCACGCCGCAAGGCATCCGCGTGGTCGCCCGCGACGAGGCCGGCCTGTTCTACGGCGCCATCACCGCGTGGCAGCTGCTTACGCCCGCACCCGGCGAAGGCGACGTGCACGTGCAGCCTGTGCATATCCGCGACCAGCCGCGCTTCGCGTGGCGCGGCCTGATGCTCGACTCCGCGCGCCACTTCCAGACGCCCGACGAAGTGCGCACGCTGATCGACCAGATGGCCCAGCACAAACTCAACGTGCTGCACTGGCACCTTGCCGACGACCAGGGCTGGCGCATCGAGATAAAGCGCTATCCGGACCTCACGCGCATCGGCGCATGGCGCACGCCGCCCACCACCGGCAAGCAGCCCGCGCCCAAGCCCTACGGCGGCTTCTATACGCAGGACGACATCCGCGCCGTGGTGGCCTATGCCGCCGAGCGGCACATCACCGTGGTGCCGGAGATCGACATGCCCGGCCATGCGCAGGCGGCCATCGCCTCCTACCCGGAGCTGGGCGTCACCGGCACGCGTCCGCCGGTATCTGCGGATTGGGGCGTGAACCCGTACCTCTACAACGTCGACGACCACACCATTGAGTTCCTGCACAACGTGCTGGACGAGGTGATGGCGCTGTTCCCGTCCACCTATATCCACGTGGGCGGCGACGAGGCGGTGAAGGACCAGTGGAAAGCCTCCGCCGCCGTGCAGGCGCGCATGCGTGCGCTGAACATCAAGACCGAAGACGCCATGCAAAGCTGGTTCATCGAACAGATGGGCAAGTACCTCGCCGCGCACAATCGCCGGCTGATCGGCTGGGACGAAATCCTCGAAGGCGGCGTGCCGCCCAGCGCCACCGTGATGTCGTGGCGCGGCACCAAGGGCGCCATCGATGCGGCCAAGCTCGGCCACGACGTGGTGCTGGCGCCTGCGCCGCAGCTTTACATGGATTCCATGCAAAGCGACCGCGCGGACGAAACCACCGGCCGCCTGCCGTCGATGTCGCTGCAGAGCTACTACACGTTTGAAGCGGTGCCCAAGGAACTGAACGCCGCGCAGGCCAAGCACGTGCTCGGCATGCAGGCCACGATTTTCACCGAGCACATGCCCACGATGCGCCATGTGGAGTACGCGGCCTTCCCGCGCATGGATGCCTTGGCCGAAGCGGCATGGACGCCGGTGAAGGTGCGCGACTGGCACGGTTTCCTCGAGCGCATGCCGTCGCAGCTCGCGCGTTATCGCGTGCAGGACATCGCCTATGCCGACAGCGCCTTCGCGCCGTCCATCGACGTGGATCGCAACGCCGCCATCGCCAGCGGCCGCGCCAGCGTCACGCTGTCCAACCAGGCCAGGTTCGGCAACGTGCACTACACCATCGACGGCAGCGAGCCGAGCGCGTCCTCGCCGCTGTACGTGCGCCCGTTCAACGTGAACCTGCCCACCACCGTCAAGGCCGTGGCCCTGGCCGACGACGGTACGCCGCTGGCCGCCGCGCGCACGCGCGTGCTCGACCTGCCTTCGCTGCGCACGCGCGGCACCGGCGAGCTGGAGAACTGCGCGGGCAGCGATTTCCGCCTGCGCGTGCAGCCCACGCCGGACGCCACCAGCATGGCGCCCACCTACCTCATCAACGTGTTCGACAACTGCCGCGTCTACAAGGCGGCGAAGCTCGACGGCATCGCCGGCATCCGCGTGGATACCGCCACCTTGCCGCGCAACTACGCACTGGCGCACGACGCCAAGCTGGTGGTGTCGCACAAGGCAAGCACGCCGCAGGGCGAACTGGTCGTGCATCTGGACAGCTGCAAGGGCAGGGAAGTCGCCTCGCTGCCACTGCCCGCCGATGCGCCGGCCACCTTCACCTTGCAGGGCGCGCTGGCGAAGCAGGCCGGCACGCATGACCTGTGCCTGGTGTTCACCTCGCCAATCACCGGCCCCATCTGGGGCGTGGGCGCGGTGACGCTGTTGCCGGCGGACAAGGCCGCGCCCTGAACGCCATGCTCAAGCGCCTGGGCTCCGTCGATGCGCTGCGCGGCTGCACCGTGGCGTTGATGCTGCTGGTCAACGATCCCGGCGACTGGGTGCACACGTATTGGCCGCTGAAGCACGCGGAATGGAACGGCTGCACGCCGACGGATCTGGTGTTTCCGTTCTTCCTGTTCGTGGTCGGCGTGTCCATCGCGCTGGCCATCGGGCCGCGCGTGGAGCAGGGCGCGGATTCGCATGCGCTGATGCAGGCCGCGCTCAAGCGTGCGCTGCGCATCGTGCTGCTGGGCCTGGCCATCAACGTGATCGCGTGGCTGCTCTTGCCGGGCGCGCACCTGCGCTTGCTTGGCGTGTTGCAACGCATTGGCGTGTGTTTCGCCGGCGCGGCGCTGTTTGCGATCTACACGCCGCCGCGCGTGCAATGGGCGGCCATCGCTACGCTGCTGCTGGGCTATTGGGGCGTGCTGCTGGCCGGCGGTTCGCTGGAACCATTCGCCAATATCGCCAGCCGCACGGACTTCGCCCTTTTCGGCCACACCGTCTACCAGATCGACCCGATCACCGGCCGCGGCCACGACCCGGAAGGGCTGCTGAGCAGCTTCCCTTCGCTCGCCACCAGCCTGCTCGGCCTGCGCGCCGGCCAATGGCTGCGCCAGCGCAACACCCGCGCGTTGATGCTCTCGGGCATCGCCTGGTTGCTGCTGGGCTTGGCGTGGTCGCTGGTGTTTCCGCTCAACAAGAACCTGTGGTCGTCCTCGTTCGTGCTGTGGACGGCCGGCTGGGCCACGCTGGCCCTGCTGCTGTTCCACTGGCTGATCGACCGGCGCGGCTGGCCAGCCATCGGCCGGCGCTTCGGCGTGAACGCCGTGGCCGCCTATGCCGGCTCGGAGCTGATGCAGATCCTGCTGCCGGCGCTCGGCGTGCAGGGCCCGCTCTACCAGCACGCATTCGCCGACTGGATCACGCCGCTGGCCGGGCCGTACATCGCCTCCCTGGCCTATGCCGTTGTCTTCGTCGCGATGTGGTGGGCGGTGGTGGCGGTCATGGACCGCCGTAAGCTCTATCTCAAGCTCTGAGGCGTGCCCACCTTCACGGGCACGCCGTAGGCCTTCGCCGCACCCATCTCAAGCCCTCGCCCGGCGTGCCTGTTCCCGGCACATGGGCGTAAGCTGTGCTCGTCACCCGCGCCGTCTGCTCCATCTTCTTCCGGGCTGCGCGGGTGACCACGGCAGTGATGCCGTGAGGCGCGGGCCGCCGGTGCTACCAACACCGACGACCCGCTAACCATAACCAACTGAAGCAGAGTTGATCATGGCTAACCGCGATCATAAGGCAGGGCCACGTCCGTCGTTAGCTGACGACGGCAGCCAAACACCTTCACCGCACGACCCGGACGCTTCCGGGCTCGATCCGACACTCCCGTATGACCCGCAAACCACGGCGCTCCGCGTGCTCACGTACCTGCGTGATCGCCTGGAAAAGCGTGAATGGCTGGTCATCTCGGGCATGCCGGGCGACCCCATCGTCGGGTCGTTGACGAGTGAAATGTCGGCGGCGCTCGATATTGCCGTGCACTGCATCGAGCTGTCCGCCGGCGCGCCATCCCATCGGCGCGTCGTGAACGCTTAACCCCGCCCGTTGATCGTCCCCGTGGCGCATCGGTTCACGGGTCGATGCGCCACACCTGGGGCGATCACGGACGGGTAGATTCCCCTACACGCCACATCGCAAATCTACGCAGCGCACGCTTGCCCGCACCCGACAGCAGCCGTGCCATCGCGCCTAGGCGGGCAGGCTCACCACCGCCTTGAAGCCGCCAAAGATCATGCGCTTGCCGTCGAACGGGCAGTCGGCCGCGGCCTCCATGCGCGGGTCCTTCATGAACTTCGCCATGCCGGCATCGCGCGTGGCCTTGTCCGGCCATTCCACCCAGGAAAACACCACCGCTTCGTCCTGCTGCGCCTGTACCGCGCGGCGGAAATCGGTGAGCTTGCCATCGGGCACGTCATCGCCCCAGCACTCCACCACCCGCGTGGCCCCGTACTCCATGAAAATGGCGTCAAAGGTACGCGCATGCTCGATAAACCGCTCGCGGTTGGCATGGGGCACGGCGATCACGAAACCATCGATGTACGACATGACGCTCTCCTCGGCAGAAACGGCGACCGACAGGGCCGCCTTCACCTAAGCGACGAACGGGCGCCTGCGGGATCGACATGGGCCTTGCGGAGCATGCGGCCCGCTGGCGGCGCTGCCTTGCAACACCCGGTGACCGAAGATGCGGCCTCGTCCGCCTCTACCACCATGGCCGCACCAGCAGCGCGGCGATAGCCAGCACCAGACCCAGCAAGCCGACAAGGCGGCTGCCCCGGCCACTACGTCCCGCCGGCATGGCACGAAACGCACGATAGACGTCCGAAAGGGTTGCGTTGCTACTCACGTTGGGAAGAGCCCCAAAGACTTCGTACCATCCGAAGCACAGCATTGCGCAGGACAACAGGTAGGACCGCGGCGGTTCAAAAAGCAGCAGCGAAACAGGCCCCATCACCAGCGCGACGAAGACGCCCCAGACCTTGTTCCATGCGAGTCCGCGTTCCTTTTCCACGCCCTATCGCCCCTTCCGCATCATCAACCGAAGTGGCTGTGAATAAGCTTCACCACCGTCTGACGGTCATGCTCAATCCCCGACGAACGATATTGCTCCGTATCCCGACTCGCCCAGCCATCGATCACCCGAACACCCGCCGCGCAACCATCCAGCTTGATGGCAAAGATGTGCGCCCCCGTCCAACTGCGATGAAAGTGCAGCCAGCCATCCTCGAAGTAGATGAACCACCTGTCATCCATATCGACGGGAACATGGCCACCGCGCATGCGGGCGGCGACAGCGTCCGAGAAAATATCCGGCACATCCAGGCGTTCGCGCTTTTCGGGAGCGGGTAACGTTTTCCAGGAAGCGCGGGTGACTGGGTCCATTATTCAAAGCTCCTGCGGGTATCCGGCGATTGACCACCGATCCGAGGTCCGTTTTAGGTCGAAAGCAGACGGCTGATCTACGTCCGCTCGCTGTCGATCTCGTCCAGTTCATCGGCCCACATTGCCCCCTCATCGAGAGCCGTTGGATCGTAGGATCGCAGGTGTTCGCGCATCGTATCCACTGCCTCCCTCGGCACCTGTCCATATACGAAAGTAGAGCCGTTGCGCTTGGCGGCCTCTTGAATCATCTCGCGAAATCGCAAAAGCGTCTCGGACAGGGCCAAGACGTCCTTGTTGATATAACAAGGTCGAAAGCCATCGTCATGGTTCAGATAAACAACTGATCCTGACAGCGCTATGGCGATAGAGTCCCCGGAACCGTTGGAGCCAATGACGTAAAAGTTGCCGAATTTGCCGTCTTTCAATCGCCATAGCTGATCGACGGTTGGGAGGGGACCTGACTTGGGTGGCCGAAAGTCTAGGAAAGGCGCAACCGATGCGGGTAACCCAACATCTCGAAGGAAAGCCGCGGCCGTTGTGGACAGACCATGATGGATACCGATGTGCCTCGCCAGGCACATGTGTGGAAGCCATGGGCGCGATTTGCACCCATAACTGCTGACATCCGCCCCGCGCGTCGCCACAGCGCCAATCCGCAGCGCTTCATAAGAATACTGACACCGACAGGAGTCACTGCACTGACGAGTGCGATGAGACATCTTGCTCCAACCGTCTCTCACAGTCTGAAGAGCTCGGATGCGCATGGTTAGCGCACCAATCAAGTTCGGATATGGAGAAAGCTATGAAACTTGCGCTATTAGTAGCGGCTGGACTCGCTTTCGGCTCATGTTCTCTGAGCACATTGGCTCAAACTGCGATTACTGGCGAAAGCCAACTGGTCAATCAATTCCTGACACGCGAAAGCACGGACAACCAGCTTGCGTTACAGTTTGCACCAATACATTCCGTGCTCGATGTAAATCGGATATTGCTCTCGTCAAAGGTATCGGGAACAGCGTTCGACAAGCTCTCTCCTGCCGCCAAGCAGCGATTCCTGGCCAGTTTGACCTTCAATGAAAATGGCCTCACAGGCTTTAGCTACGCCGATATCGAGCGGGAACTAACCCCTAGCGATATCTATCAGTTGCTGAGCCTATTCGGCGTTCAACGACTGGCGCCGACCGCTTCCAAGGGGGCTCGAATCGATACCGCAACTGATGCTTTGATTCATGCGTCACCCATGACCTGCGGCCCGGGCCACACCGTGGATCCCGGCAGTGGTGGCTGTGACCACGATGGGTATCGCTGTCAGTCTCGCGGAACCTGTCTCCAAACGATGCAGGCGATCTGTACCAGTAACTGCTAATTTCCCATGGAATCGATGCACGCCGCTTCGTTGGCGTGCATCTTCAAACAGGAGTAAGCGGTGATCCGACATTTCACCAAGCATGCGCTAACGGCCAGCATGGTCTTGGCGCTGACCCTTGCCACAGGAACCGCATTGAAGGTGACGGCCGCGCCGGCATCTGTCGCCGATACAACGACCATCCAAGACGCTTACAACCAAATTAATGCGTTGAATCTCGACGCCGTCGATGTGCCGATCAAGGCGCAACGTATCGCTGCGTTGTACGAAGAAAAAATCTCGCCATTTCAAATAGCCGGAAAGCTTGCGAAATTGGGCATCGATGACCTCACTTTGATCTTCCGGGCCGCAGATACAGCTTCGTTCTACCTAGTTGAACAGCGGTACGTCACGGACATGGAGCTTGATTTGCAAGCTCTGGAGTCGCGTGGCGCAGCCAAGGACGTCGACTTTGCTGAGTTGTACGGCGCATACATAGAACTACGGCAATTCGATAAGGCAGTGAGCCTGAAAGATGCGCACCCCGGCATGACAGTTCCTGCGCTGCCCAAGCTCTCAATAATGGACATGAGCCCCGGCGAGCAAGAAGTGCTCCAGGTGTCGCCCATCGACGGCTCTGTTTCAAGTGCTCACGTTGATGTTAGTAAAGGCCCCATGATCGTCGTCGTGGGACACCCGTATTGTCATTTTTTTTTCGCAAAATGCTGTCGCGGTCATTGAAGGCAATCCAACACTCAACGACGTTTTTCGTAGACGCGCTATTTGGATCACTCCACCCTCGCGAAACCTGGACAACCAAGCCGTTCAAGAGTGGAACGACAACCACGCTTCCATCAAGTTCGATATCGCCTACTCCCGAGACTCCTGGAAAGGCATATCAACCTGGGAGACACCGGTTTTCTATTTCTATCGCGACGGAGTGTTGAAGGACACCGTGATCGGCTGGCCCAAAGGCGGAAACCTTCCCGCACTGCAGAAGGGCATGCAGTCGATCGGCATCTTGAATGCGAATGCGGCAAAAACAAGTAATTAGCATTGCCTATTCGGAGTCGGCTCAGCGGGCCTGAGCGCAGAGTTCCGCCCCATCGATACACCTGTGGAGCGAAGCCACCATACAATCGCACTCGCAGTTTCACTGGGCTCTATCTGAGCCAGTTGTTGATGTCCGCCCTGTCCGCGGAAGCGGATCCATACACCAGCGCCCAAGAGCAACCCGGTGGTCGAATGCATGCTGCCCCATCTTGCATCGATAACCAGGTGCATTAACGAAAAATGCGAATCCAACGGCTACACCAGTCACGGCGTGCGGTTTCAGTGCTCTCTCCGAGCTCCCAAGACGGGAAGCGCCCCATGGGAGTCAACCTGCGGATGGCGAATCGGGAAAGTGTCGCGTCGATTCCCATTGTGCGTCACGACGGGCTCGACACCACGGACGACCTGCCGCGGGACGGTCGTTGCGTCACCGACTATTGGTTCTGAATCGCGTTCCTTGAGGGAGCGTCTAGCCGTTCGCTTCTGCCATCAACCACACCCGGAATGCATCCATCGCCGCGGTGGCGGGTGTCGACGATGCGCGCACCAGGTAGTAGCTGCCATCGGCCTTCATGGCCTGGGAGCCGATACGCACCAGCCGGCCGGAAGCCAGCGCGTCTTGCACCAGCACGCTGCGTCCCAGCGCGATGCCTTGGCCCGACTCCGCCGCTTGCAGCAGCAGGGAGGAGTCGCTGTAGAGCGGGCCAGACGGGTTTGCTGCAAGGGCGCCGCCGATCTGGTCCTGCCAGTGGCTCCAGCTGAAGAAGTCGTCACGCAGCAGCATGTCCTGCGTCATGTCTTGCAGGCTGCGCACATTGCGCTTCTCGAGGAAGGCCGGAGACGCCACGGGGAAAACGGTTTCGTCGAAGAGTGCTTCGCACGTCAGTCCCGGCCAGTTCCCTTTGCCGTAGCGGATGGCGAAATCGACCTCGTCGGCTTCCAGGTCGATCAGGTCGGCTGTGGCGTGCAGCTTGAAGTCCACGTCGGGGTGGGCGCCGAGAAAACCGGCGAGCCTGGGCATCAGCCATCGGCTCACCAGGGATGGCGGTGCGCTGAGCGATAGCCGGTTGGTAGGCTGGCTGCGTAGCGAGCGGCCGGTGGCCGAGAGTTTCTCGAGGAACTCGGCAACGACTTCCCGCAGCATGTCGCCGGCTTTGGTGAGGGCGACGTCGCGATGGTTTCGCAGGAGCAGACGGGTGCCGTAGAACGCTTCCAGTGCGCGTATCTGGTGGCTGACCGCGCTGACGGTCAGGTGAAGTTCCTCCGCGGCCCCGGTAAAGCTTCGCAGGCGGCTGACGCTTTCGAAGGTGCGGAGCGTGTGCATGGGCGGCAAGGCGAAAGGCATGGCGTGTCCAAGGTTGAAGGGCGTTCAACGGCGCTTGAAAAAATATCGATTCACGCGGGCGCGCGCCACCCGAATACTGGCAACGCCATGGGATCAGGCCGCCTTGTCGCGAGGCGGGCACGTCGCATGGCGTTGTCACGCCCTGCCATTCCGTATGCCCGATGGAGACTATATGCGACTTGCCGTGCTTCTATCCTTCCTGCTGTTGTGCGCGTTGGCGCCGTCCTCGCAGGCCACGCCGCTGCACGAGGGTTGGCAACCCGTCGATGGTCTGCAGATCTTCTACCGCGAAGGCGGCAATCCCGACGACCCGACGGTGGTGTTTCTTCACGGGAACCCGCTGTCATCCCTCATGTACGTCGACGTGATGGAGACGTTGGCCCGTACCGGCCACGTGCATGTCATCGCCATGGACTATCCGTCCTTCGGCTACTCGGATGCGCCGGACCACCAGCGCTACGCCTATACGTTCGATCACCTCGCGCAGACGGTGGACGGCTTTCTGAAGGCGCGTCACATCACGCGCTACAGCCTTTACATGCAGGATTACGGCGTGCCCGTGGGCTTCCGCCTGATGACTATGCATCCGGACTCCATCGCCGCCGTGATGGTGCAGAACGGGGTGATTCACCTCGATGGCTTTCCTTCCGCGCAGGATCCGCAGGGAGAGCTGCGGCAGCATTGGGAGCATCGCAACGCTGCCGTGGACAGCCGCCGCGCCGCCTATGTGCGATCCCTGCCTTATCCCAGCGCCGCCGACCGGGACGACGAGGATCACGCCGGCCCGGACGCGCTGATGCAGATGACCGCCGCCGCGCAGCGACCAGGCATCATCGATGCGCGAAACGATCTGTGGTTCGACTACGGCAACAACGTGAAGCGCTACCCCGCGTGGCAATCACTGCTCAAGCGGCTGAACGTTCCGGTGCTTGTCCTGTGGGGCAACAAGGATCAGTTCTTCACCACGCCGGGCGCGTTTGCCTATAAGCGCGATGCACCGCAGGCGGAGATTCATATCCTCGACTCCACGCATTTCGCCACGCTCGATGCGCCCGATACGGTGGCTGGTCTGGTGAATGAATTTCTCGCGGCGCATCGTGATGCGTTGAAATAATCGCGGCACGCCGGTGCACCGATGCCGATGTTAAAGCAAGCCCAACTGCGTCGCCTTCAAGGTAGCCGCAGCGCGGGTGGTGCACTCCAGCTTGCGGAAGGCGCTTTCGACGTGCGTGCGCACGGTGCTGGGGCTGATGCCCAGCTTGCGCGCGGCTTCCTTGTTACTGGCGCCCAGGCTGATCCAGCGCAGCACGTCGCGTTCGCGCGGCGTCAGCAGGCTGGTCAGCGCGGCGACGGCCGGTTTGTTTCGGTTCGCGCGCGGGCCTTTGAAGAGCGCGCGCACCACATCGGCGTCGTGGCGTCCGGCGGCGGCTTCCGCCTGCATCACGGCCTGGGCGGCGCTTTCATCCATGGCTTCGCGCCAGGGCCGGGCCGCGCGCAAGGCCGCCCATGCGGTGGCTGCGGAGAGGATGCGCCCTTCGATGGGGATGTTTCCGCTCGTGGCTTCCCGGTAGTAGCCGGAGCCGTCCGGCCGTTCGTACGCATAGGACGCGATGTCGGCCTCGCCGGCCAGGCTGCCGAGTTGGCGCGCCGCGCGTCCGGACCAGTAGGGGACAAGGCGCACGCGCTCCCACTCCGGGTCCAGCAGTTTGCCGGGCGTATCCCAGACCATGTTCGGTACGGCGGCGCGGCCGATGCCATGGATAAGCGCGGCCCGGTACACCTTCTGCTGGCGGGCTTCGTCCAGTTCCAGCGCGATGGCCGTGTCCCTGGCCAGCTGCGCGACGCGCCGGGAATGCCCGGTCATCCACGGCAGTTTCAGGTCGATGACGTCGGCCAGTATTTCCAGCGACGTGGTGCGGCCAGCGAACACGTCGCCGAGCGAACAGGCGCCGCATAACGTGGGGTCGCTCTCCAGTTCCGCCAGCCAGTGCGCGGCGTTGGCGATCAGCAAGGAGGCAAGGCCGACGGAGTAGAGCACGTCGGCGCGTTGTCCGATGAGCTCGCAGGCCTGCTCGAAACCATAGAGGCGATGGAAAACGTCCAGGTCGCCGGCGAGCGATGCCATGTAGACCGAGGCGGGAATCTGCTCGCCCTGCAAACCATCCGGCGCGCCGGCGCCGTTGTAGCTTTCGAACAGATGGCGCAGCGCGAATTGCGCGGGGTCGCTGAGGCCCAGCTCCCTGGCGATGTCCCCGGAGACTTCGCAATGGATACGCGACAGCGAGTGGAACGCCGAGCCGTTCCCCTTGGTGCCGGCGCGAAAGCCGCTGCCGGGCGAGCGAATGGCAAGCAGCGCCTTGCGCGCGCTGACGTCATCGCCGACCAATCGCGCCAGCTCCGGCGCATTGGCGGTGCAGCCGGACCAGCGCAGCAGCGCGACGGTGGCTGCCTCCGCGCAGGCTTCCTCATCGGCGCCGGCCGCCTTGGCCAGTTGCCCGGCGATCCATGCGGCGCGCGGGGAGTGATCGGTGGGCTGGCCCATGGCCAGGTCGCCCACGAACGCGATCGAGCGGATCACGTCGAGCAGGGCAACGGCGGACACCTCTGCGTCAGATTGGGACAGGTTCATGGGCAGGGAGCATAGCGCCAGGGTTCTCGCCACGGCCTCGGTCATTCATCCGATGGTTTGCGCGGATACCGGCGCGCAAGCTGCGCTCCAAGGTCGACCGCACGACGTGTCCGCCTTCCGCGATGTACGTCCCGCTTCCTTTCGTCAAATAACCTTTGGAGATTCTGATGAAGATCAAAGCTTTCGGTCTCGCCGCCCTGGCCGCCATGACCCTCGCATCCGCCGCCCACGCCGCCACCGACGTGGCGCCCGCCTCCCAGGACACCATCAGGAATGTCGTGCTGGTGCACGGCGGCTTCGTGGATGGTTCCGGCTGGCAGAAGGTGTACGACATCCTCAGGAAGGACGGCTACAACGTCACCATCGTCCAGAACCCCACCACCTCGCTGCCCGACGACGTCGCCGTCACCAAGCGCGCCATTGCCCAGCAGAACGGCCCGGTGGTGCTGGTCGGGCACTCGTACGGCGGCGTGGTGGTGTCCGAAGCCGGCACCGACCCCAAGGTGCAGCGCCTGGTGTACATCGCCGCCTTTGCGCCGGATACGGGCGAGTCGGTGCAGAGCCTGATCGCCAACCCGCCGCCGGGCGCAGCGCAGCCGCCGATCCTGCCGCCGCAGGATGGCTTCCTGTTCCTGGATCGCGCGAAGTTCGCGGCCGCCTTCGCTGGCGACGTGTCCCCCGCCGAAGCCAGCTTCATGGCCGATTCGCAGGTGCCGTGGGGTGTCCAGGCGCTGGCCGGGCAGGTGACGGTGCCGGCGTGGAAGTCCAAGCCCAGCTGGTATCTGGTGACCCGCGACGACCGCATGATCCCGCAGCAGGCGCAGCACATGATGGCCAAGCGCGCAGGCGCGACAGTGGTGGAAACCGCAGGCAGCCATGCCATCTATGTCTCCAAGCCGGAAGTCGTCGCCAAGCTCATCGAGCAGGCCTCGCACGGCAAGAAGTGATCGCAGGGAAGGAGCGGGGCGCGATGGCGCTCCGCTCTCCTGTTTGGACGGCTATACCGCAAAGGGCGAATGCGCGTTTCTGCAACGCAACAAGCATCGCGCTGCGAAACCGGGTTACAGTCCAGCCGAGTTATCGGGGCCATTACGACATGGCCTTTTTTTGGACATCGAAGCTGGATCGATCCAAATACGTGTTTCGCGCACGTCGGCCAGCGTCCATGGGTTGCGGCAACGCGAGCGGAGCGAAGGGTGAACAGAGCTGACAGGAAGGCAGTCATGCGGTGTCTGCTGGCCGGCATGGCCATGGCGGTGTTGTCGCAAGGCGTGACGGCTGCGCCGGCAGCCTCTCCCATGGTCGATGGGACCACGCCGGTGCGGCGCCCGCTGGACGAACCGCAACCGCCACCCGGCCCCGGACCCAGCGCCGCGACGATCGATGCATGGCAGGACCGCAAGTTCGGCATGTTCATCCACTTTGGCTTGTATTCGCTCGCGGGTGGCATGTGGGACGGCCATCGCGTGGACAACGGCTACAGCGAGCAGATTCTCGCGAACGCGCCGATACCGCCCGCGCAATACGAAGCGCTGGCGGGCCGCTTCGATCCCGTGAACTTCGATGCCGACGCCATCGCCGCGCTCGCCAAGGCCGCGGGCATGAAGTTCATCGTGGTCACGGCCAAGCACCACGACGGCTTCAATCTTTTCCAGACGGCGCAGACGCCGTACAACACGGTGGACGGCACGCCGTATCACCAGGACATCGTCAAGCAGCTGGCGGATGCCTGCGCGCGGGCGGGCCTGAAGTTCGGCGTCTACTACTCCACGATCGACTGGCACCATCCGGGCGGCAACACGTATATCGAAGGCAACAGCAATCCGATCACGCCGGCGCAGGAGGCATTCAACGTTGCGCAGCTGAAGGAGCTGATGAGCCACTACGGCCCCATCTCGGAAATCTGGTTCGACATGGGCAAGCCCACGCCCGCGCAGAGCACGCACTTCGCGCAGACCGTGCACGCCCTGCAGCCGCAGACGATGATCTCCGGGCGCGTCTGGAACAGCCGCGGCGATTTCGCCGTGATGGGCGACAACAGCGAGCCCGAAGTGGGCATGGAACTGCCGTGGCAGGCGCCCGCGTCGATGTTCCCCGAGACCTGGGGCTATCGATCCTGGCAGCAGCGGAACGATCTGCCCGGCAAGATCCGCGAGAACATCACGCGACTGGTGCGCGTGGTTAGCCAGGGCGGCAACTACATCCTCAATATCGGGCCCGAAGGCGACGGCTCCGTGGTGCCGTATGAAGCGCAGGTGCTGCATGGCATCGGCGCGTGGCTGAAGCGCAACGGCGAGGCCATCTACAACACGCGCAAGCAGCCCTTCGACACGCTGGATTTTGGCTACGCGACGCTGGGATCGCACGCGATCTACCTGTTCGTGGCGAAGCCGCCCGCGGATCACCAGCTTCGCCTTCCCGGCCTCATCGACACCGAACTCGGCCGTGCTTATCGGCTCGGCGCGCCCGAAACCGCAGTGGACGTGCGCCACGACGACGGCGGCGCAAGCATCCCGCTGGATCGTTTCGCCCTGGAGCCATCGAATTCCGGCGACGCGAAAGCGGATTACTTCATGCCCGTCATCGTGCTGCCTTTCAAGGGCACGTTGCACGTGCGCTCGAAGGCCATCGCCGCCGCAAGCGACGGCCGCTTCCGTCTGCAGCCCGAACAAGCCTCGCACTATCTCAACTACAACGGCGAAGGCTATGAAGATCCCGCCACGCTCTACAAGCTGACGTGGAAAATCGATGCCCAGGCATCGGATTACACGTGCATCGTCAGCTACGCGCCGCTGCCGCAACGCACGCGCGTGGATCTATGGATCGACGGCAAGCGCTATCCGCTGGAACTGCCGGGCGCCGCATCGGGCACGAAGGAGATCGCCAGTCAGGCGATCCATGTGCAGCGAAATCGCGCGGCGCAGCCGTATGTGATGCAGGTGGAGATCACCCCGCCGTCGCCGTTCGAGCAGGGCAGCCGCTTGCCGGTAGCCATCCATGCCGTGGAGCTTCCACCAACGCGTTGACCGTAGCGACCGTAGCCGACGTAGCCCGGATGGAGCGCAGCGGAATCCGGGATCGCGCGGTGCATGGTGCCTAGGCGCGAAGACAACCGCAGGCTTCGCCCTCCCGGATTCCGCTCCGCTCCATCCGGGCTACGAAGGGCATTTCTAGCGCTTGGGTTCCCAGAGCTCGACCTTGTTGCCCTCGGGATCGAGGATCCACGCAAAGCGGCCGTTCGGATCCTTGTCATCGCGCTTGATCACCGTGACGTTCTTGGCCTTCAACCGCGCGAGCAGGGCGTCCATGTCGTCGACGGCGTAGTTGATCATCAGGCCGCTCTCCGAGGGTGCGAAGTATTTCGTCGTCGCGGGGAACGCGTTCCACGCCAGCACGGGCGGGTGCTTGGGCGCGTCGTAGTGCAGCGCCGCGCCGCCCCAGGCTTCCACCGGCAGGCCGAGCACGTCGCGATACCACGCGGCGAGCGCCTTGGGATCCTTGGCCTTGAAGAAGATGCCGCCGACGCCAGTGACGTGTCCCGGCGGTGGCGCGGAGTCGGCCGATGCCGTGCCGACCATGGAAAGCAGGCTCAGACCCAGCAAGAGTATCCATCGCCGCTCCATCGATATGCTCCCGGTTTGTGTGAGTGCCCCATGCTGGCTTCGTGTCCGCGCGGGGCGCTGGCGGACGCGACGACGGTTGGTTGCGCGAACGAGCGGTAAAAGCTGTGTGCAAGAAATTGCGGCAAATCGGTTTTTGCCGAGGGCTCGGCCTGGCAAGCCCGCAGGATATCCCACTCGCTCGACGCCCGGCATGCATCACGACGATGCCGTATTCAAGGCGCTCCGGCGCTCGACGCTGCCGCAGGCGGCTCGGCCGCGGCGCGCCTGGCGGTGTCCGCGGGACACCATGTCTTCAAGCGCTTGCCCGCGCGGTACAGGTCGATGCACTCGCGCATCTCGGCCTTGAAGGCCAGGTCGGGCGTATCCACCGGGCAACCGTAGGACAGCGGTTTGCCGGCCCGGTACTCGTCGATGCAGCTCGACAAGGGCGGCGTCGCGGGAGGATTCGGATTCCTGACCAGCGGCGCGGGCGGCAGGTTGAGCCGCTCGTCCTTGTTTTTCTCGGAAGGGGGCAGGGGTGGCGCGCCGCACAGCAGGTTGGTCGCGGTGCTTCGCTTGGCGGGATCGCAGGTACTCTTCACCACTTCGTTGATCACATCGCCGATATGGCGTCCCACCGCGCCGCCGGCTGTTTCGTTCGGCGGCGGGAAGTATTTCTCGAACCGCGTGGCCTTGTACTTCATGCGGTTGCTGTCGTGTTGCATGATCTGGCGATCGTCCGCAGGCTTGGCTTGATCGGTGCTCGCGCTTGCGGTCGCCGTGCTCGATGCGGTGGACGGCGGGATCCGGATGGAACCGTCTTTCGCGAACAGGCTGATCGAGGACGGCGTTGCCACGGTGGCCGCCGTGGCGGGAACCGCCTGGTGATCCTGCACCACCATCGCGTCGCGGCGAGGCGGCTCATGCGTGACCGGCGCGACGCGGGCGGCCGGCGCTTTCGGTGTCGGGGCGGATGGCGCGGGAAGCTCGGGCAGCGCCGGAGGCGGCGCGATGCGCGGTTCGCTGGAATGATCGATCAGGCGCACGATCAACGCCTGCTCCCTGTTCATTTCGACGATGCGCGGCGCCCGGGGTTGCATCTCGTACCACAGCGCCAGCGCGAACAGCGCGTGCAACACCACTACGATCAGCAGTGCCAGCGTCAGCGCCGGGCGGGTCAGCGGTGGTTGTCGCCAGCGCCGGCGGCCCAGGATTTCCTGTGTCTCGCTGTCGAGCCACGCCAGGCCGCGCGTGCGATCGCGGTCCTGCCGCTGCCGGGTCAATCCAGAACGCTGCATGTCACCCTTGACCCAAGCCCGTTGCCCCCACGAAACATGCGCATGCATGTCTGCGCGCGTTGCGACCAGCCTGAGTAGACCGGCTCTTTGCTTCAGGGTTCCCTTGATCCGGTGACGTTAGAACCTGCGAATGCACGTGCACTACTGCGCGCTAGATCTTGCCGTCCTGCGCATCCGCCACGTTCACGCGGTTGCCGCCGTCTTTCTTGACGCGGTACATCGCGGCGTCGGCCGCGCGCATCAGCTCGCGCGTGCTCTGCCCATGCAGTGGATAAGTGGCAACGCCCACACTGGTCGACGCGCGCAGCGTGCGGTCGGCCAGCCGGAAAGGCGCATGGATGGCCGCACGCAGCTTCTCCGCCACACTGATGCTGTCGGCAATCGATTGCAGCCGGCACAGCAGCACCACGAACTCGTCGCCGCCCATGCGGCCCACCACGTCGCCTTCGCGCAGGTGGCCGCGTATGCGCTGCGCGACTTCGCACAGCAGCAGGTCGCCGGTGTGGTGTCCGAAGCGGTCGTTCACCTGCTTGAACTTGTCCAGGTCGATATAGAGCAGGGCGAGGTTGCCGCCGAAGCGCGACACGTTCTCCAGCGCGGCTTCAAACTGCTGGTGGAACAGGTCGCGGTTGGCGAGGTCGGTGAGCGGGTCGTGGCGCGCGATGTGATGCAGCCGTTCTTCCGCCTGCTTGCGCTCGATGGCCGCCGCCACCTGGGTGGACACGAACTGCAGCAGTTCCTTGTCCGAATCGGTGTAGCGCGTGGCATCGGAATAGCTCTGCACTACCAAAGCGCCCACCGTGGCGCCCTGCGAACACAGCGGTACGCCCAGCCAGTGCCGCGCGTCGGTGCCGATGATGGGCAGCGATGGATCGGACGGTGCATTCGGTGTGACCAGCAAGGCCTGTCCGCTGCGAATCAATTGTGCGGTGAGCGTACCCGAGTCCAGGCTGAGGGAGGGCGGCGTGTGGTCGCGCTCGTCCACGAAGTAGGGAAAGCTCAGTTCCGCGTGCTGCGGGTCGTACAGCGCGACAAAGAAATTGTTGGCCGGCAGCAGTGTGCCGATGATGCGGTGGATCTCTTCATAGAGCGCCGGCAGGTTGTCCGCGGTGTGGGCGGCCTCGGAGATCGCGTGCAGCGCCGACGTCATGGACTCGGCGCGCTTGAGCGCGGTGATGTCGCGCGCCACGGCGATGCGCACGCGGTCCGCCTCCGACCAGCGCGCCGACCACATGATGTGCACGACGGCGCCGTCCTTGCGGATGTAGCGGTTCTGGAAGTGCGATTGCGGATGACCAGCCATGATGGCCGCGGCCACCTCCAGCGTGGCTTCGCGGTCGTCGGGATGCACCAGTTCGATCATGCGCCGGCCGATCACTTCCTCGGGCCGGTAGCCGAAGATGCGCTCGTACGAGGCGCTGACGAACACGTAGCGACCCTCCGCGTCGACGACGCAGATGGCGTCCCACAGGAGGTCCATGATCTTGCTGAGTGCGACAGGTTCCATGGGCGTCTGGACGGCTGAGTCTGCGGGTGCTGGTGGTTTCCAGCGTCAGCAAGATGTGTGCCGTCCTGTTGGCCGCTTCCCTCCGCGCCGCGATGGGCAGCGCGGAAGGACGGGAACTACTCCTCCAGCAGGGCGCGCGCCGTGTTCCACATGGTGCGGGTCAGCGGGCGGTTCTCGTGGGGCGTCTGCAGCACCACCAGGGTGGTCGTGCTGATGCTGGCGTGGATCTTCAGCAGGCGGTCCAGCACGGTTTCCAGGTGGGGAATGGACATGGCGACCACGCGCAGCAGGGCCGAGTCCTCGCCGGCCAGGCGGCGGCAATCCAGCACTTCGGGGATATCCGCGACCAGTGCGCCGACGCGGGCGCAGATGCCGCCGTCGCAGCGCAGGCGGATCATCGCGTCGATCTCGTAGCCCAGCTTGCGCGGGTTGAGCACGGCGCGGTAGCCGGCGATGACGCCGGCTTCTTCCAGCCGCCGCACGCGCTCGGCCACGGCCGGCGCGGAGAGCTTCACCTTGCGTCCCAGTTCGGCGTAGCCCAGGCGGGCGTCCTGTTGCAGGGCCTCCAGCAGCAGCCAGTCCGTGGCGTCCCAGATCGGTTTCGATTCAAAGGTGGCAGCGTTCATGGACATTTCGTTCGTTGGCGAAACATCGCCATCCTACGCTGATTCATCATTCAAGCGCACCGCGCCGAACCTTACGATGCGCAGCATTCCCCATCGGAAAACCGTCCCATGCAAACCCCGGAACGCCTGGACGGGCGTGCCCTTGCCTATATCGGCATCGCCCTGCTCACCTGGTCGTCGGCCTATGCCGCGATCGCCTATGCCCTGGCCTCGTTCACGCCGGGCGAAGTGGCGCTGGCGCGCCTGGCCATCGGCTCGCTGTGCTTTGCCGTGCTGCTGGCGGTCAAGCGCGTGCCGCTGCCGGCCCGGCGCGACTGGCCGGTGCTGACGCTGCTCGGCATCATCGGCCTCACCGTGTACCACTTGTGCCTCAATACGGCGGAAACCCGCGTGGCCAGCGGCACGGCGGCCATCCTGATCTCGCTGGTGCCGGCAACCACGGCGGCGCTGTCGGCCATCTGGCTGCGCGAGCGCCTGTCGCCGCGCACGCTGACCGGGCTGGGCGTGGCCCTGGTGGGCGTGGTCGTGGTGGTGCTCACCAGCGGCAAGGACGTGAAGGTGGAACCCATGGCCGCGATGGTGCTGGTCAGCGTGGTGGCATGCTCCATCTTCTTCGTGGGGCAGAAGCCGCTGTTCGCCCGAAACAGCATGCTGGGCGTCACCGGCTTCACCTTCTTCGCCGGCACGCTGGGCGCGCTGCCGTTTGGCCTTGGGTTACCGCAGGCGCTGGCGCACGCACCGTCTGCGCACATCGCCGCGCTGCTGTGGCTGGGCATTGCGCCTACCTTCATCGGCTACATCGCCTGGAACGCCGCGCTGCATCGTGCGCCTGCCTCGCAGGTGAGCAGCTTCATCTACTTCTCGCCGCCCATCGCCGTGCTGATCGGCTGGGTGTGGCTGGGCGAGCGCCCGACCTTGCTGACCCTGGTGGGCGGTGTGATCACCGTGGGCGGCGTGGTGCTGGCCAATGCGCGCCGGCGCGCTGCGGCGCCCGCATCCGTGGCGGCCACTCCTGCCAAACAGTGCTGAAGCCATGACGCCGATCCGTTTGCTGGATGCGGCCTCGCAGTTGCCGCAAGCCTGGTCCTCGCGCGTGTTCGCGCAGTTCGGCGGCGCGCGCCTGAAGCTGGTGCGCATGGACGAAACGGCCTATCCGGAAGAAGTGCACGACGATGACGAAGGCCTGCTCGTGCTCGATGGCGTGATGGTGCTGCGCATCCACGGCAGCACCGTGCGCGTGGGCGCGGGCGAGCTGTGCGTGATCCCTGCGGGCACGCCGCACAGCGTGGAGGCCGGCAGCCATGGCACGCTGCTGATCCTCGACACCTGAGGCCCGATCAGGCCGCTTCCACCACGGCATCGCTGCGACGTCGCGCCTGCCACCGGCCAAGCGCGACGAGCAGCAGTGCCACCACGACAAACGCCACCAGCACGGCGACGGCATCGATCAGCACTTGCAGGTAGCCCAGGGATTTCACGTCGAGAAACGGGTAGGGATACCAGCCATTCACGGCGCCGCGCAGCAGCACGTAGGCGAAGTAGCCCGCCGGATAGCTTTGCCAGGCGATCACCTGCGACCAGCGCAGGCTGCCCTTGGGCACCGCCAGCCACCAGTACAGCAGATAGAGCGGCGGCATGATGTCGTGCACGATCATGTCGGCCACCAGCATCCAGCCCGACGGGTTCCACAACTGGCGCAGCATCAGGTTGTAGACGGCGCTGACGATCACGATGCTCATCGCCGCCGCCGTCTGCACGCCCGGTCGCTGCAGGAACCGCGGCAGCGCGCTGCGCGTATCGAACGACGCGGCGGTCAGCACGCCGGCGACCAGCCCGTTGGTGAGGATGGTGAAGTAGCCCAGGTACACCCATACGCCTTGCCACGCCGTATCGCCGCGATCCAGCGAGAGGCGAACGGAAAACCACAGCTGCAGCGCCAGCCCGAACGCGCCAAGCAGGGCGGCGAAGGCGGCAAGAGGGCGATGGCGCATGCTCACGATGGGGTGGCTCGCGTGGGGTGAATTCGCACTATGCCACTGGGTGGCGATGGGTGCTGTATCGCAAGAAGTTGTTGGGGTGCGTCGTGGTGGTGGGCTGAAGTGCTCCAGGTTTCCTCACCGTCATCCCAGCTTTCGCTGGGATGACGGTGAGGTGAGACACGGGCGAGGAACGGTGAAGCGCTTAGACCAAGCCGCTTCAACCCCACAGCGCCGGCTTCGCCACCATCATCCAGAAGATGCCCATCACGGCCAGAAACGCCGGCCAGCCCAGCGCAAACCACCAGCGCATCCACACCGCGCAACACGCCGGCAACGGCTGGCCGGTGCGCACGGCGAGCGCGGCCGCATTGCGCACGCGCATCTGCAGCACCACCACCGGTATCCAGCAAAGGCCCGTCAGCGCATACAGCACCATCGCCGCGACCAGCCAAGGGCTGTTCCACGGAAAACCCATCAGGTGCACCAGTGCGATGCCGGTGATGGGCTGCACGATCACCGCTGGCGTGGTGAAGCACCAGTCCGCGCGCACGGTGAGCCGCGACGCTGCCGCAATGGCCTGCACGTTGCCGGTGCGCCAGGTGAACCACATGAAGAACGCCGTGCCCAGGCCCGTGCCGAACAGCAGCGTGGACGACAGGATGTGCACCAGTTTCAGCAGCACATAGGCCGTCATCGCTTTTCCTCCGTGAGCAGCAGAGCGGCGATGGCCGCCATCAGCGGCACGTTCTTCAGCAGGCCGCCCAGCGGATCGAGCCAGTGCGCTGGCCACATCGCGCCAATGCCGACGGTGTAGCCCAGCAGCATCAGCAGCATGCCGCCCAGCACGAGCCGCGGCCGCCAGCGCAGCAGGCACAGCGCGCCGAGCAGCAGATCGAGCGTGGCGGTGGCCCGCGCAAGCACCAGCGAGGCTTCTGCGGACAACGGTCCGCCCTGCGCGGAGGCGGCGACGGCATCGGCCGAAAGCGTCCAGCCGACCACGCCCGACGCCAGCCACAACAGGGCCAGCGTCACGCGCAGCAGCGGCAGCGCGAGGTAGAGGCGCGCGTGCCAGCGGTCCTGTACATGGCTGGGCGCTTCGGCCAGGGCGCGCTCCAGCGTGCGAGGCGACAGGTTGAGCCGTTCGCGCATGGTTGTCAGTGCGCCGGCGTCACCGAGATTGCCGTGCTCCAGCATGCGCTGCATGGTTTCGCCGAGCGGGCCTTGTCCAAGGCGCTCGCCGATGCGGCAGGCGATGCGCACCAGCGACGTCGGCACGATCCACAGCCGCGCCGCGCGCAGACCGAGCCAGCGGCGCCAGTGCTGCAGGTATTCCGCCAGCCCCATCGCCTTTGGGCCGACCAGTTGCAGGATCTCCGCGCCGTCAGCGCGCCGTGATAGTGCGGCCACCACCGCCAGCGCGACGTCCTCCGCCGCGATGGGTTGCACGCAAGGCGTCACGGCGGCGCGCGGCACGGCGATGACGCCGGGCATGGCCGCCATGGCGCGCAACAGCGAGGTGCCGCCATACGAACCGCGCGCGCTGTAGACCAACGAAGGGCGCAGGATCGTGGCGTTCAAGGGCATGGACGCGAGCAACGCGTCGCCGCGATGCTTGCTGGCGATGAACTCGCCATCGTCGGCGTGCCCCAGGGCGGAGATCTGCACGACATGACGCATGCCCGCGCGCACGCAGGCTTCATACAAGGCTTGCGGGGCGCGCACGTGGACCGTGTCGAAACGGTCGCTGCCGTGTTCGCGCAGGATGCCGGCGCAGTTCACCACCACATCGATGCCTTCCAACCGCGGCAGCCACGTTTCCGGCGCCACGTCGCGCGACATGTCGCAGGCCACGGCGCGCAAACCGGGAAAACGCGAATCCACGCGCGCGCCGCGTACCGCGCACACCACCTCGTGGCCGGCGGCGGAGAGTGCAGCGACGATATGCGAACCGATGAAGCCGTAAGCCCCGGTGACCAGAACGCGCATGAGATGGCCTCTTCCAATGAGGACCGCGGGTGAACGCTAGAACTTGTACGCGCGGTGGATGGCGACGATGCCGTTGCTGAGATTGCGCACGTCCACGCGGCCGAAGCCCGCGCGTTCCATCATGCCCTTCAGCGTCTGCTGGTCCGGATGCTTGCGGATCGATTCCGCAAGGTACTGGTAGCTGTCGGCGTCACCGGCAAAGAGCTGGCCGAGCTTGGGCAGCACCTTGAACGAATGGAAATCGTAGAGCTTGCTGAAGAGGTCGCTCTGCACGCGCGAGAACTCCAGCACCAGCGCGCGGCCGCCCGGCTTGAGCACGCGGCAGATGTCCGCCAGCGCCTTGTCCTTGTCGGTGACGTTGCGCAGGCCGAAGGCCATGGTCACCGCGTCGAAGCTGTTGTCCGGGAACGGCAGGCATTCGGCATTGAGCTGCGCCCAGCGCAGGCCCGAGACCAGGCCGCGATCGGTCAGGCGGTCACGCCCCACGCCGAGCATCGCGGCATTGATGTCGCCCACCACCACCTCGCCCTCGCCGCCGACCACCGGCTTGAGCAGCGCGGCGATGTCGCCCGTGCCGCCGGCCAGGTCGAGCACGCGATCACCCCGGCGCACGCCGCTGATCGCCACGAAATGGCGCTTCCACAGGCGATGGATGCCGAACGACATCAGGTCGTTCATCAGGTCGTAGTTGCGCGCGACGGAGGTGAACACCTGGCCGACGAGCTTCTGCTTGTCGGCGACGGGCACGTCGCGGAAACCGAAATGGGTGGTCTGGGGTTGGTCGCTCATGGGCTAATGGTAACGGATTGGGGGCATGGGATTCCTGGTGGGCGGCTGTTTCTCCTCGTGCCCCTCCAGCGGAAGGACCGGCGGCGCGTCACATCGCCGGCCTGCCACTCTCCTTGTAGATCGTCCCTTCCTTCATCACGAACTCCACCTTCTGCATCACGGTGATGTCGTCCAGCGGATTGCCCGGCACCGCGATCACGTCCGCGACGCGGCCCACCGCGATCTGCCCCAGCTGGTCCTGCTTGTGCAGCAGTTCGGCGGCGTGGGTGGTGGCGGCCTGCAGCACGAACATCGGCGGCATGCCGGCCTGCACCATGTATTCGAACTCCTTGGCGTTCTGGCCGTGCGGGTAGACGGCGGCGTCGGTGCCGAAGGCGATCTTCACGCCGGCCTTGTACGCCTTGCCGGCGGTGGCCTGGATGATGGGGCCGACCTGCATCGCCTTGGCGGCGACCTGGGGCGGGTAGTAGCCGGGTTTGGCGGCCATTTCCTGCACGTATTTGCCGGCGATGATGGTGGGCACGTACCAGGTGCCGTGTTCCTTCATCAGCTTCATGTCCTCGTCGTTCATGAAGGTGCCATGTTCGATGGAGTCGACGCCGCCGAGCACGGCGCGGCGGATCGCTTCGGCGCCGTGCGCGTGCGCGGCCACGGTGAAGCCGTAGTCGTGGGCGGCGCTCACGATGGCCTTGATCTCCTCGATGGTCATCTGCGCGTTGTCGGCGCTGCTGCTTTCATCGAGCACGCCGCCGGATGGCATGATCTTGATGACGTCTACGCCGTCCTTGTAGTGCTGGCGGATGGCTTTGTAGGCGTCGTCGACGTTGTTGATGATGCCGTCCTTCGGGCCGGGGTCGCCGGCGAGGTCGGAACGATAGCCGTCGGTGGGGTCGGCATGGCCGCCGGTGGTGCCGATGGCCTTGCCGGCAGTGAAGATGCGCGGGCCGGGCACGATGCCGGCATTGATCGCGTTGCGCAACGCGATGGATTCGTTGGCCTGGTCGCCCACATTGCGCACGGTGGTGAAGCCGGCGAGCAGGGTGCGCCTGGCGTAGACGGTGGAGCGAATGGCGTAGTCGGCGACATTCCAGCGGAACTGGTCGGTGTAGCCGGTGGGGCTGGTTTCGCCGGTGAGGTGGGTGTGCGAATCGATCAGGCCGGGCAGGCAGGTGGCGTCGGCCATGATGGCGACGTGGACGTTCGCGCCGGTCGCCGCGGCCGCATCCTGCGAGGGCTTGGGGTCCGCGCCGGGCCTGATCTCCTTGATGCGCTTGCCTTCGATGACCAGCGTCGTCGGACCCAGCATCTTTCCTGCCGCCGCATCGAGCATGCGCGCGCATTGCAGCACGGTAATGGTCTGTGCGGGCTGCGCGGTCTGGGCCGGTTCGGCGGCGAGGGCGGCGGGCAGCGCAAGGGCTGCGGCGATGGCGAAGGCAACGCGCTTGGTCATGATGAGGCTCCCCGGATGGAGCGGCCATCATAGGGTCAGTGGGGCCGGGTGGGCCCATGACGAACTGCCTATGGAGGGAAGGCCCACAACACGGGCTTCCATATGCCGTGCGCGGCAAAAGAGCCGTCATCCCGGCGCAGGCCGGGATCCAGTAGCCGTATCGCCAGGTTTTCGCCAAAGCGCGGACCGCTGGATGCTCTGCGAAAACCGAATCGCATCGCTACTGGATCCCGGCCTGCGCCGGGATGACGAGCGTAGAAGCGGGAGACTAACGCTTATCGTGCGGCTCGCCGGCCTCTTCCTCCACCACCGTCGCCTCCACCAGCGCATGCTCATGATGCTCGGCCGCCACATGGCGTTCGTGCAGCGCCTCGCTGGTGGCGTCAGTGGGCAGCGGCTTTTCCGCCGGCGCTTCCTTCTCGCCATCGCCACCAGGGGTGATCTTGAGGATGGAGTGGCGCACTTCGCGGGCCAGGATCACGCGCGCGTCGCGCACCATGTCTTCCAGGCCCTTGTCGTAGTCGAGCTTGCCGGCGTCGTCGGTCCACACGATGCGGTTTTCGCGCAGCTTCTGGATGAAGCCGCGGAACAGCGCCTTGTCGAAGAACTCCGGTGCGGACAGTTCGTTGAGCAGGCTCAGGCGCTGCGCGGTGAGCGTGCAGGCGTTTTCCAGTTCCGCTGAAGTGAGCGTGTGCGGGCCGTTCTTCACCAAGGCGGCGATGGTGATGTAGTAGCGCTCGAAGGCCTGGATCAGGCTGCGCGCGATGATCTTGAGCTGGAAGGCCGCATCGTCCTGGCCGGGGCCGCGCTCCAGCACGCGGCCTTCGCCGGTGGCTTCCAGCAGACCGCGGCGCACGAAGAAGTCGATGGTCGCCTGCAACTGCTGGCAGAAGCCATCGGCATCCCACGGCAGGAACAGTTCGCCCTGGATGAACGGGTAGATGATGCGGCCCAGGCGCAGCACCGAGGCGCGCGACATGCGGCGGTTGTTGAGGAAGCATGAGGCCACCCACGCCGCCGTGGCGGTGAGGTGCAGCACGTTGTTGCGGAAGTAGCTGAGCAGCACCGCCTGCTCGTCCTCGGTGACCAGCACGTCGCCCAGCGGATGGCGCACGCGGCGGATCCAGCCCATCTGCTCGCCGTAGGCGATGATGCCGGCCGGGTCCATCGAGGTCATGGTCATGCGGTCGGAGTAGGGCAGCTCTTCCAGCAGCGCCTTCATCAGTTCCAGCTGCGAGAGCAGGTCGTTCTCCGCCATCGCGTGCTTGGGCGTGGCGAGCAGGGCCAGCGCGAGCAGGTTGATGGGGTTCACATCCGCGGCGCGGTTGATGTTGATCTGGATCTTATCGGCCAGCTGATCCACCACGCGGCCCAGCCATTCGGGCTTGGCCTCCGGATCGTCGATGGCGGCGCGCCAGTCGGCGCTGGCGGCATCGAGCAGCGGGTTGAGCTCGATCGGCTCGCCGAAGTTCAGCGCCACGTGGCCGTAGCGCTGGCGCAGCACCTTCAGGCCGCGCAGCAGGCCGAGCAGCGATTCCTTCTCCTTGGGCTTGCCGGAGAGTTCGCCGATGTAGCTCTTGCCTTCCATCAGCTTCTCGTAGCCGATGTACACCGGCTGGAACAGCACCGGGCGGCGCGGCGCGCGCAGGAAGGCGCGCACCGTCATGGCCAGCATGCCGGCGCGCGGCGCCAGCAGGCGGCCCGTGCGCGAGCGGCCGCCTTCGATGAAGTATTCCATCGGTACGCCGCGGTCGATCAGCTGCGCCACGTACTCGTTGAATACCACCGAATACAGCGCATTGCCCTTGAAGCTGCGGCGCAGGAAGAACGCGCCGCCGCGGCGCAGGATGGGGCCGATCACCGGCAGGTTGAGGTTCACGCCGGCGGCGATGTGCGGCACCACCACGCCGGACATGTGCAGCTGGTAGGACAGCAGCAGGTAGTCGGCATGGCTGCGATGGCAGGGCACGTACACCACTTCGTGGCCGGGCGCGGCGGCGCGTGCCTTCTCGAAGTGGTGCATGGCGATGCCGTCGTACAGCTTGTTCCAGAAGTTGGAGAGCAGGAACGACGCCGAACGCACCACCGGGTGCGAGTAGTCGGCGGCGATCTCCATCATCATGTCGTGCGCGCGGCGCCACGCCTTGGCCTGGCTGATGTTTTCCTTGGTGGCGGTCGCGGCAATGGCGGCGCGCACCGGTTCGGCGTTCAACACCGAGTCGACCACGGTGCGGCGGTGCGACAGGTCGGGACCGATCACGGCCGCGCGGATGCGGCGGAAATGCGTGCGCAGCACGCGCCCTATCTTGCGGGTGAGGCGTTCCGGGCGCAGGTCGCCCGACTCGTTGACCACCGTGCGCAACGAAACCGGCGCGGAGAAATGCACCACCGTGTCGCGACCGTTGAGCAGCAGGGCCAGCATGCGGCGGAAGCGGCCGACCACCACCCAGTTTTCCGAGAACAGCACGCTGAACCAGCCCGATTCGCGGGTGGGCGCGCGGCCGACGTAGATGGACACGGGCACGATCTGCACGTCGCGTTCCGGGTCGCCTTCCATCAGGCGGACCAGCTGGCCCAGCGCGTCGGTGGGCGAACGCTTGCGGCTGCTTCCGAGGATCAGGCTGTCGCGGCGGGCCAGGGCCACCACCGAGCGCTTGCGGCGCGTTCCCGCCAGCGGTTGCAGGGGCGTGGGCAGGCCGGCTTCGCGGCAGGCGCGTTCCAGAATCAGGCCGTCGGTGAGGCCGTCGCGCTCGATCACGTAGCACACCGGCACGCCCGGCTCGAGCAGCGTGGCGGGTTCGGCGGGATCGCGGCGGATGCGCACCCAGGGTTCGAGCAACTGCCCGGCCAGGTTGAACCACCAGGGCGCGCGGCTACGGGCGGAGGTGTCCGTGGTCGACATATTCAGCATTTACTGATTGTAACTGGTGGGCCGGGTTTATCCGGTTTTTGCGGGTTGCAAGTGTTTCCCCCTGCGACCCGGCCAGAGTGCCCGCGCATCGCTCCGGCCTTTTACCGGAGCGATCGTAAACAAGGTGTTCTGCCGCCCGGCTCAGTGCTTGCCGGCGGGCGCCGGCGTCATCGCCTGGATGGCGGCGGCGGTGGCGGCCGGCGCGGGCACGCTGCCCGCGGGTGCCGGCGGTGCGAGCAGGCGCTCGTGGGCCTCGCGCACGTTCTGCAGCATGTCCTGGCTGTACCAGCGGCCGCCCTGTTCGATCAGGTCCGACTCGGTGGAAAGCGGCTGGCCGAGCAGGGTGTAGTCGATGCGCACGTGGGCATGGCCGTTGCGGTTGTCCACCGTGGTGATCTTCACCGAGTCCAGCGTCTCGTCGATCGACAGGCCATAGATGGCCAGCGCCTGTTTGATGCCGAGGAAGCCGATGCTGTACTTCTGCATGGCCGTGTCGAAGTCCATGGCCTTCAGCTGCTCCGGCGTCTTCAGGTCGAGCTTGCGCGCGGTGGCCACGGCCACGCCGATGGCCTGCTTGGCGCGGGCCTGGTCGAACCATGGCACTTTCTGCGCCCACGGCGCGAGCACGTTGATCACCGCCGTGGCCTGCTGCTTCTGCACGTTGGTGAGTTCCTTGCTCTGCGACACGCCGGTGGCGGCAATGGCCTGGAAGATGCCGATCATCACCGGCACCTGGTCCTGGTACTGCGCCTGCAACTGCGCCAGCTTGGGCCGGGCCAGGGCGTAGAGCTTGGTTTCCGCGTCCGGTTCGGTGAGCTGCTGCATGTTCTTGACGAAGTCGGCGCGCTCTTCGGGCGTCAGCGGATGTTCGTCAGGACGCGGGCGGGTCCAGTCGGCGCGCAGCGTGTCGTAGTCCGCCGGCGGCAGGGCATGCTTCCAGAAGCCGGCGAAGTCGCCCACCTTGATCAGCGCCAGCGACTGCTGGACCGACTGCTCCGGCGTGTCGCCGCCCACCACCACGGGCGGCGGCCCGGGCTTGTGCGTGGTCATGAACAACGCGGTGGCCGTGGCCAGCGCCAGCAGGGCAATAAACGCACCAACGGCGTAGAAGACGGATGAGCGACGCATGGGGTCTCGTTGTCGAATGGCCCGGCGGCCTGCGCGGGGCGGTCGGCGGAGCGTAAGGGCCGCGGCTCCAGGTGAACAAGAGCCGGAACCCGGGATTGAGAGGCGGCTCAAGTACTCCTTAGAGCCTGTTCATGGGCAGGGAGCGGGAGCGCCAAAAGAAAACCCCGCGGGCGTTGGGCCTCGCGGGGTAATCCGGCAGAGCCGGAAGGGAAATGGCCTTGCCTGCGGAATTATCAAGGTCAGCAGGTGTTGGCGGGGAGGATCTTACTTCCCCGTTAAACTTAAAGCAATACGTTAGCTTGTGCTGCGTAAGTCTTTGTTTTTATTGAATCGCAATTAGTTGAAACGCAGCGACTGGATCTTCTGGCGGCGGCGCTCGTCGCGCGGGGCCGTCCAGTCATTATTAAACAATGCCGGCTCCCATGCGCCATAGGTCGGGTTGGGCAGCACGAACCAGCGGGTGCCGATCCAGTCCATATAGGGCTTCATGGCCTTCTGGCGACCCTCGGCGTTGTTGGCGAGTACGGTGACAAAATCGCCGATCTGGTCGCCAAACTGCATCAACACGCGGTATTTGTGGCTGATCAGCTGCCGGCGGCAGCCCTTCTCCGTGCCGATCTGCTCGCAGTCCTCGACAAACGTGCCCAGGCCGAGGAAGGCATCCGGGCCCGACACCGGCAGGCCTTCCTTGCGCAGGTTGGCCAGCGTGGCCTGATCCAGATCCTTGGCGCGGTTGGAGATGTAGATCACCGCGATGCCGTGCTCGGCGGCGAACTGGGTAAAGGCCACCACGCCGGGCAAGGCGCGGGCGCGCTGCTCGTTGCACCAGGCGGCCCAGTCGGCTTCGTTGTACTCGCCGCCGCTCTTCACCAGGCGGGCCTGGTAGGGCGAGTTGTCCAGCACGGTTTCGTCGATGTCGAGCACCACGGCCGGCTTGAGGCCCTTGGCCGGGGCGACGCGGTCGTCCTTGGGCAGGGCGTCCCACTGCTTGTCGGCCAGCGCCGCCAGCAGGCGCGACTGGGCGTCGCGATAGGTCTGCAGGTAGATCAGGTCGTGCTCGATCGCCGTCTGGCTCCAGGCCACCGCATTGAGGTTGTCGTCGGCGGGCGTGGTGGCGACGGGGACCGTAATTGGCGCCGAGGAGGCGGCCGGTGCGGCGGGCTTGGTGGGCGAGCCGCTGGTGCAACCGGCAAGCAGGATCAAGGCGGCAAGCGCCGCCGGCAGACGTACGGACATGGTGGATTCCCGGATAAACAAAGCGCGCAGAATCGAACAAGTTTACGACAGAGGCATGTCCATGCCCTTGGCGTAGGCGCTCGACGTCGCCAAGTGTAGGAAAGAAGCCGGGGCTGGCAGCGCTCAGGCGCTGCTGACAGACTCCGCCCATCCCCCGTCGCACGAAATTGCATGGAACCCGCCCCGATCGCTCCCGCGCCGTCACCCGCCATCCGCATCGCGAGCTACGTGCTGGCGGCCATCGCCCTCGTCCTGGTGCTGGGGCTGCGCCTGCTGCCGGCGCTGTTTGCGGGCCTGCTGGTCTACGAACTGGTGCAGTCCACCGCGCCCCTGCTGGGCAAGCGCGTACCCAGCGATCGCGCCCGCGTGCTGGTGGTGGCCCTGCTGGGCACCATCGTGGTCGGCTTGCTAGTGTTGTTGATCCTCGGCGCGGTGAGCTTCCTGCGCAACGAAATCGGCAACCCGGAATTGCTCTGGCAACAGCAGCTGATGCCGCTGGTGGAAAAGGCGCGCGAGCAATTGCCAGCCACGGTCGTCGGCTGGCTGCCCGACAGCGTGGACGATCTGCGCGTGATGGCGATGGAACTGACCCGCAAGCATTCCGTGAGCCTGCAGACCATCGGCAAGGAAGCGGCGCGCGTGTTCGTGCACATCCTGATCGGCATGGTGCTGGGCGCCATCGTGGCGCTCAGCCGCACGCGGCCCGCGCACCAGGTCGGCCCACTCGCCGCGGCGCTCGGCCTGCGCGCGCAGCGCCTGGCGGAGGCGTTCCACAACATCGTGTTCGCGCAGATCAAGATCTCCCTGCTCAACACCGCATTCACCGCCATCTTCCTGCTCGGCGTGCTGCCGTTGATGGACATCCATGTGCCGCTGGCGAAAACGCTGGTGGTAGTCACCTTCATCGCCGGGCTGCTGCCTGTCATCGGCAACCTCATCTCCAACACCGCCATCACCATCGCGGGACTTTCCATTTCCCTCGGCGTCGGCGTCGCTGCGCTCGGCTTCCTCATCCTCATCCACAAGCTCGAGTACTTCCTCAACGCACGCATCGTCGGCGGCCAGATCCGCGCCCGCGCATGGGAACTGCTGGTGGCGATGCTGCTGATGGAAGCCGCCTTCGGACTCGCCGGCCTCATCGCCGCGCCGATCTACTACGCCTATCTGAAGAGCGAGCTGGAGGCGGAGCGGTTGATCTGATCTGCCGACGATCCGATCACGCGGCCTTGCCTAGCTGACAAGAGAGAGAAGCCCTGCCATTCCGTGGCAGGGCTTCTTGCTTTTGGCGCGCAGAAGGAGGCGCCGGAGCCTCTTGAGATGCAATTGTAGGAAAAGCCCTACATGCTTCCTGTCACATTTTCTCGCGAATTTTGCGGAAAATCATGCACTTGCGATATCGCAAAAACAAACGGTTGAGTAAAAATTTTGTTCCGTGCTACACCTGATCTTGCGGCCAATTCAGCTAGCCGTAACTCAATGGGGTGCCGCTGTCGTAAGGATTTTTCTACGACGGAACCGTGTCGGGAGGGAGCCGCCACGTGTTCTGAAGTGCGGCAGCAACGATCGGGACATCATTGCTTTACTTGGGGAGACAACATGTTGAAGTCTAAGCTCACGGTTGCCGTGCTGGCAGCCATGGCGTTGGCCTATTCGCACGCTTATGCGGCCACCGCAACGCCCGACCCGCAAGATACGTCGAGTTCGCAGGACACCGCGCAGAGCGACAAGGCCAAGAAGCTCGAGGCCGTGACCGTCACCGGTTCGCTCATTCCGCAATCGCAGATCGAAACGTCGGCGCCGGTCACCACGATCACCGCCGAAGACATGAAGGTGCGCGGCTTCAACTCCGTCGCCGAAGCGTTGCAGCAATCCTCGTTCGCCACCGGTAGCGTGCAGGGCGCCAGTACATCCGCGAGCTTCACCCAGGGTGCGCAGACGCTCAGCATATTCGGCCTGCCAGTGGGCTTCGTGAAGTACCTCATCGACGGTCGCCCGTTGGGCAACTTCCCGGCGCTGTACAACGGCAGCGATTCGTTCAACAACCTCAGCGGCATCCCGATGGACATGGTCGATCATATCGACATCCTGCCAGGTGGCCAGTCGTCGCTGTACGGTTCGGACGCCATCGCCGGCGTGATCAACATCGTGCTCAAGAAGAAGATCGATGCGCCGACCATCGATGCCCGTTACGGCTGGTATTCCGGTGGCGGCGGCGCCGATCGCCGCATCAGCTTCGCCGACAGCTGGAACGTGGGCAAACTCAATATTCTCGCCGGCGGACAGTTCGAGAGTTCGCAGCCGATCTGGGCCTTCGATCGCGACCTGACCAAGCAGTACTTCACCAAGGGCACCAGCGCCGCCACGGCCTCGCGCGACTTCCTGGTGTACAGCCCGTTCTCCGGTCACTACTACTTTGAAGATCCGGACAACTGCTCCAACACCACCAGCCTGTTCCACGGCACGGAAGGCCTGCAGCATCGCAGCGGCGGACGCACCTATTGCGGCACGTTCTATTCGCCGGGCTACCGCACGCTGAAGAACGACGCCAAGACGGCCAACGTCTATACGCACGCCACGTTCGACGTGAACGAGAACCTGCAGCTGTACGGTGATTTCCTCTACAACTACCAGGAGCAGAAGTTCACCTCGGGTGCGCAGTACACCTGGTGGGGCAGCAGCGACTTCGGCAACGCCTTCTACGATCCGAATCTCGACGACTTCGTGTCGCTGCAGCGCGCATTCGCGCCGGAGGAAGTGGGCGGCTTCCACAACATCATGGACAAGCAGACGGAGAACTCCTACATGCTGACCCTGGGTGCCAAGGGCACCTTCGGCCAGTCCAACTGGGATTACGACCTCGGCTTCACCCACTCGGACGACAAATTGGAAGTGCGCAACTTCGACCGCTTCGCCGGCGCGATGGACGCCTACTTCCAGAAGAACGTGCTGGGTCCGCAGCAGGGCCTGGACCCGTACTACAACAGTTATCCGGTCTTTTCGCCGAACTACGCGAATTTCTACAAGACCATTTCGCCGGCCGATTTCAAGGCCATGACCGGCTACACCACGACCAATGCGAAGACCTGGGACAACATGATCCGCGGCCAGGTCACCAACAGTTCGCTGTTCGTGCTGCCGGGTGGCGACGCCGGTATCGCGGTGGTGGCCGAAGGCGGCAACCAGGGTTGGTCCTACGTTCCCGACCAGCGCCTGCTCGATGGCGACATCTGGGGTCGTTCGGACGTGCAGGGCGGTGGCCACCGCTCGCGCTACGCGCTCACCACCGAGTTGCGCCTGCCGCTGCTCAACCAGCTGACGCTGGACGCCGCGGGCCGTTACGACAGCTACAGCGTCGATGGCCACGACGTGAGCCATGGCACCTACAACCTGGGCCTGGAATACCGGCCGTTCGAATCCTTGCTGCTGCGCGGCCGCTATGGCACGGCATTCAAGGTGCCCACGCTGTCGGACGAGTTCCAGGGCGAGAGCGGCTACTACGCCTTCGTTCCCGACTATCTCAACTGCGCCCGGCTGGGCCATTCGCCCGCGGACATTGCCAACTGCCCGGCGCCGTACGACAACACCCAGTACCACGGCGAGCAGTCGGGCAATACGGCGTTGAAGCCGATCACTGCCAACGTGTGGAGCTACGGCTTCGTGTGGTCGCCAGTCGCACGCATGTCCTTCAGCGTGGACTACTACCACTACAACATCACCAATGAGGTGGCGATCGAAGACGCCGACAAGCTCTCGCAGGCGGAATACCTGTGCGATATCGGCACGCTCGACAAGAACTCTCCCACGTGCGCGAATGCGTTCGCCAAGATCACCCGCAACATCTCGACCAATCCGGCGCTGCTGGGCCAGATCCAGTCGATCCTGACGCCGAAGGTGAACGTGGCGAGCGAGCGCGACAATGCGCTCGTTGCCGAGTTCAGCTACGGCTGGAGCATGGGCAGCCTGGGCAACATGTCTTTCGACACCTCCTACAGCGACGTGCTCAAGCACCAGATCCAGCAGTACCCGGGCGACCCGCTGATCGACGTGCTGCGCCATCCGTACTACAGCACCGACTTCAAGACCAAGGTCAACGGCTCGCTGACGTGGACGCCGAACGACCAGTGGAGCGGCACGGTGTATTTCAACCGTTACGGTTCGACGCCGAACTACCTGGCGACCGTGGCCGACAACTATACGGTGGCAGGCACCGGCAGGCTGGCTCCGTGGATCATCTACAACGCCAGCGTGACCTACAACCCGATCAAGAACCTGGGTCTGTCGTTCCTGGTCAACAACGTGTTCAACAAGATGCCGCCGGAAGATCACAGCTACCCGGGCACCACGGCATCGGCGTACAACGACACGAACTACAACGTGTACGGCCGCGCGTACTACGTCGAAGCGAACTACAAGTTCTAAGCCGCTTCCGACGTTGCCATGCAAAAAGGCCCCGCACGTGCGGGGCCTTTTTGTTGCACGGTTCATCTTCAGTCACGAACGGCGATGCCCTCGTGTTCAAGCAAGAGGCGCAGGGCATCCATGGGTGCGCCGTAGCGCTTCCAGCGTTGCAGCGACCGACGGTTCATGGGCTCGCGCACTTGTACGGCGCTTGCGGTCGACACCGGCGAACTGTTTTCGTGGAAATGGAGGCAGGCGTCGTTCCAGTCCAGGCCGCAGAAGTCGATGATGCGTCGCGACTGGCCCGCCTGGTCGTCGACGAGCGCCTCGTAGTCGACTTCGAGGATGCGACCGGGCAGCACGCGCTGCCAATGGGCCATCAGGCGATCGAATCCCACGTAGTAGTGCCCGGTGTCCTCTAGGTCGAACGAGTAGTCATAGTGCGGTGTCGTCAGGCTGAAAAGCTGCCTGAAATTGCTCAGGCAGGTGTCCATGGGGTCGCGCCGCAGGCAGATGATCCGTGCGTTTGGCAATGCACGTGCGATGAAGCCTGCATAGAGGAAGTTCTGCGGCAGCTTGTCGATGAAGCGCGGACGAGCGCCGGTGCCCGGCCGTGTGCTCGCGATGTAATGTCGCCCCAGTTGTGCCGGGTCCACCGAGAGCGCACGCATAATGGTGTCTTCATCCAGCAGCAGCGGCGTGCGGCTGCCCGACAGACGCTTCAGGACCAGGCCGAAATTCTGCAGCTCGCTCGCCGTCTGTACGTCAGGATGATTGCTGACGATGCGTTCTACCAGCGTGGTCCCGGAGCGGGGCATGCCGATGATGAACAACGGCTCGCCGCTGTCGTGTCCCTCGGCGGCGGCATCCGTTCCAGGAAAGGCCTTGATCAGCGCGTCGAAGAGCGCACGGTCGCGTTCGCGGCGATAGCCGCGTCCCCGCCCGCCGGCTGCCTTGCCCTTGGAAAGGTGATCGAATGCGGCGCCATAGTCCCCCAGATCCTCGCACTCCTTGGCCAGCGCCAGCTGCATGTACATCCGCGCCAAGTCATTGTCGGCGGCGTCGGCAAGCCGTTGCTCCAGGCGGTCGCGGTGATGGCGCTGAGGCGTCTGTCGCCGCGCGTGCGCCAGGGTGAAGTGCGCGCGCCAGGCGCTCGGATCGAGCGCTATGCAGGTTTCCAGTTCGCGCTCGGCGTCGTCCAGGCGCCCCATGGCGATCAGTGACGATGCCAGGTTGTAGTGGTAGTGCGCGCTATGCGGAGCCAGCGTGGTGGCGCGGGTGAACGCCTCGCATGCTTTCTGGTGCGCGTTGGCCAGCGTGTAGACCACGCCCAGTGTATCGAGCTGCATGGCGTCGGCGGGCGCCAGCGCCAATGTGCGATCAGCCTCGGCAAGAGCCTCCGCGGTGAGATGGCAAGCAGACAGTATCCGCGCGAACTGGCTGCCGTAGAGGCTGTTGCCAGGTTCCAGCGTGGCCGCATAGCCCATGTGCCGCGCAGCGGCCTGAAGCTGCCCGAGCTCCAGGGACGCCACGCCGAGCATGTAGTGCAGCCCGGCGTTCTCCGACATTGTGCGCAGCAGCGGCATGCCAAGTTGGAGCACGCGCTGCCATTCCCGCCCGTTGAACGCGGAAAGGGTCTGATCGTAGATCTTGGCTAGGTCGGTCATGGCTGCCGGTGGCGGAGGGCGCGCGAAACCGGATAGTAACCGCAGGCCGCCAATGCGCTATCCCGCCAGCATCGCCTTGATCTTCGCCATGTGCGACTCCGCCGTCTCGCGCACCACTTCCTTGTCCGCGTCCGGGTCCTTGCCTTGCCAGTGCAGGTCGTCCTGCGGCAGTTCGTGGAGGAAGCGGCTGGGCTGGTTGCTGTGCACTTCGCCGTAGCGCTTGGTCTTGGCGGACCAGGACAGGGTGAGCATTTCCTTGGCGCGGGTGATGCCTACGTACATGAGGCGGCGTTCTTCATCGATGCGGCCTTCGTCGATGGCGCCGTCGTGCGGCAGGGTGCCTTCCTCGCAGCCGACGATGAAGACGAAGCGGAATTCCAGGCCCTTGGCCGCGTGCAGGGTCATCATGCGCACGGCGTTGCCGGGTTCGTCGCGGTCGGCGTGGGTGAGCAGGGCGAGCTGGGCGGCAAGGTCGCCGGTGGTGTTGTCGTTGCGCTGCATGGCGCGGAACCACTCGGCGAGCTCGCGCAGGTTGCCCAGGCGCCGCTCGCGCAGCGTGGCATCGGTGGTGCTGGCGGCGATCTGGGCGGCGTAGCCGGTGCGTTCGAGCACGGTGTTCACCAGATCGGCGGCGCTCTGGTGCAGCGACGCGCTGCGCAGCTCGTCCATCAGCTGGGTGAAGGAGGCCAGCGCCGAGGCCGGCCGCGGCGACAGCTGGCGTAGCACTGCATCGCTGCGGGCGGCTTCCAGCAGGGGCGCGTGACGCGTCTGCGCGATCTCGCCCAGCTTTTCCAGCGTGGTGGCGCCGATCTCGCGCTTGGGCACGTTCACCACGCGCAGGAAGGCCGCGTCATCGCTGGGGTTGGTCAGCAGGCGCAGGTAGCACAGCAGGTCTTTCACTTCCGCGCGGTCGAGAAAGCTCAGCGCGCCAGACAGGTGATAGGGCACGCGCGCCAGGCGCAGCGCCTTTTCCAGCGGACGCGCCTGGAAATTGCCGCGATAGAGGATGGCGATGTCGTGCCAGCGCGCCTTGTGTTTCTCGGCCAGCGTGGCGGCGATGGCGGCCACGCGCTCGGCCTCGTGCTCGTTTTCCTTGCATTCCAGCACGCGGATCTGCGGGCCTTCCGGGTGCTCGCTCCACAGCTTCTTTTCATGAAGATGCGGATTGTTGGCGATCAGCTTGTTGGCGGCGCGCAGGATGCGCTTGCCGCAGCGGTAGTTCTGTTCCAGCTTGATCACGCGCAGGTTCGGCCAGTCCTTGCCGAGCTGGTCGATGTTCTCCGGGTTCGCGCCACGCCACGCATAGATCGACTGGTCATCGTCACCCACGCAGGTGAAGCTGCCGCGTTCGCCGGCCAGCGCCTTGAGCAGGCGGTACTGCGCGTCGTTGGTGTCCTGGTACTCGTCCACCAGCAGGTAGCGCAGGCGCTCGCGCCAGACGGTGCGGCATTCCTCGTCGGTTTCCAGGATGCGCAGCGGCAGGCGGATCAGGTCGTCGAAGTCCACCGCGTTGAACGCGTTCAGGCGCTGCTGGTAGAGCTGGTAGATGGTCGCGGCATCGAGCTCGCGCGGGCTGCGCGCGGCGGCCAGGGCTTCCTCGGGCGACAGCGCGGCGTTCTTCGCGCGGCTGACCAGGTTGCGGATGGCGAACAGCGCATCGGGCTTGATGCCCTTGGGCGCCAGCTCCTTGATGATGCCTTCGCTGTCGTCGGCGTCGAGTACCGAAAAGCCCTTGCGCAGGCCCGCGCGCGCGTGCTCCATCTGCAGGAACTTCAGGCCCAGCGCGTGGAAGGTGCACACGGTCAGCGCGGCGGCGTCCTCGGTGCTGATCAGCTTGGCCACGCGCTCGCGCATTTCCTTCGCCGCCTTGTTGGTGAAGGTGATGGCGGCGATGCGCGAGGGCGCGAGCTTCTTGCGTGCGATGAGATAGGCGATCTTCTGCGTGATCACCGAGGTCTTGCCAGAACCTGCGCCAGCCAATACCAGCAGCGGGCCGTCGCAGTGTTCGACGGCGGCCAATTGTTGGGGGTTGAGCATAGGAAACGCGTCGGCGAAGGCGGCGCACGATGGTAGCAGAGCCGGATACCCCGGCCGGAGCGTGTCGTATATTCTTGCGATGGGGCCCGGCCGCCGGCCCTGGCAAGCCTTGCAGGCGGCGCCACATCACCAGGGAGCGCGTGATATGACGAAGACGGCATGCTTTGTGGTTTCCCTTGGCCTGCTGATCGGCCTGCCTTGCCTTGCACGGGCCCAGGAAGGCCAGACCCCGCTGACTGCCGCGGACAAGGCCAGGCTGGAGCGCCAGCAGCAGGTGCTGAGCGAGCCCGACATCGTTTGGGCCCATCCGGACCTACGCTATCGGGAGCTGGGCACTGAGGCCTACCGCAGCGGCAGCAAGCAGCGCGCGCTGGGCATGCTGCTGGAGGCGTCGCGCTACGGGGACAAGCCCTCGCAGGCGATGATCGCCGCCATGTACTGGAACGGCGATGGCGTGGATGTCGATCGCCCGCGCGCCTATGCGTGGATGGATCTCGCCGCCGACCGCGGCTACCGCGACCTGATCGTCCAGCGCGAGCTGTACTGGAGCCGCCTCAACGACGCCGAGCGCGAGGAAGCCCTGAAGATCGGACAGGAGGTCTACGCCGAGTATTCGGACGAGCAAGGCCGTCGGCGGCTGGCGCTTCAGCTCGGCCGTGGCGGCCGCCGGATCACGGGCAGCCACGCCGGCTACGTCGGCAACGGCATGGCCTCGGGCGCCTACAGCTCGCTCATGACCCTGGATCGCGCCTCCGGCGCGCATCTGGACCTGGATGCCAACCGGTTCAACCTCCAGGACCTTTACGGCAGCACGCTCTGGAACGCCGACCAGTACCTCAGCCTGAAGGATCGCCAGTGGCAGCTGAAGGGGCCGCTGCAGGGCAATGTCGAGGTGGGGCCGCTGCAGGCCGTGCGTCCTTCCGCCAGCGAGACGCAACCGCCCGCGTAATCGCGCGGCCCGGTTGCGCCATCAGGCGGCGCGGCCCGCCATAATCCGTGCCCGTTCTTCAATGCGTAAGGATGCAGCATGGTAGAGACAAGCCCGGACGTCGCGGAGCAGTGCGACGTGATCGTCATCGGTGGCGGCCCCGCCGGCAGCACGGCGGCGACGCTGCTGGCGCGGCGCGGCCATCGCGTGATTGCCCTGGAAAAGGACAGGCACCCGCGTTTCCACATCGGCGAATCGCTATTGCCGATGAACCTGCCGATCTTCGAGCGGCTGGGCGTCATGGAAAAAGTGCGGGCGCTGGGCGTCTACAAGCCTGGCGCGGATTTCGAGGCGGGCAACGAACGCGGCTACAACACCTTCGATTTTTCGCGCGCGCTGGGCAGCAGCCCGCCGCATGCCTTCCAGGTGTGGCGCCAGGATTTCGACCGCATGCTCTACGAGCACGCCCGCGAACAGGGCGCCGACGCGCGGGAAGGCCAGGAAGTGCGCAGCGTGGAAGAACTGGGCCATCACGACTGGCGCGTGCAGGTCGCCACGGATGACGGCAGGCAATACGCCATTCGCGCTCGCTACGTTGTCGATGCGTCCGGTCGCGATGCCTTTCTCGCCGGCAAGCGCAAGCTCAAGCGCAAGAACCCCGAACATCAGAGCGCCGCGATCTTCGGGCATTTCCGTGGCGCGGAGCGGCGTCCGGGCGCGGACGCGGGCAACATAAGCATCTACCGCTTCGAGCATGGCTGGATGTGGATGATTCCGCTGCCCGACGGTGTGATGAGCGTCGGCGCGGTGTGCCGCCCGGACTACCTCAAGCAGCGACGCGGCCGCACCGTGGAATTCCTGCGGGAGACGTTGAAGAAGAACGCCGGCCTGTGGCGGCGCATCGAGCACGCCGAGCTGATCGACAACGAAGTGCGCGTGACGGGCAACTACTCCTACGACTCCGCGCGCATGGGCGGCCCCGGCTGGATCCTGGTGGGCGATGCGTTCGCCTTTCTCGATCCGGTGTTCTCCTCCGGCGTCTACCTGGCGATGAGCGGCGCCGAGCAGGCAGTGGAAGTGGTCGACACGGCGCTGCGCGAACCGCGCCGCGAAGCAGCATTGCAGCGCCGCCTGGAACGGCGGCAGCGCCGCGGCATGCGTCGCTTCGCGTTCTTCATCTACCGCTTCAACGGCCCGATCATGCGCGAGCTGTTCTGGTCGCCGAACAACGTGTTCCAGATCGAGCAGGGCGTGATCTCCATGCTCGCCGGCGATGTGTTCGACTCGTTCAAGGTGTGGTCGCGCATCCTTGCCTTCCGCGCCGTATACAACGTGATGGCGGTGCTGGGCTGGCGGCGCTGGAACGCGGAGCGGCGCTACCGGCTCGCCCAGGCACGCACGCAGTTCACCGGAGGCACGACGCCGCTGGACAAGGAGTGAGCGCCGCGGCTGGGCCCGCCGGAACCGGCCCGCGCGGATAATCGTCGGAACAGAGTTGGCGCGCGCAGTACTATGTGCGCTCGTTACCGGGACATTCCATGGCCAAGCTGTACTTCTATTACTCGGCAATGAATGCCGGCAAGACCACGACGCTGCTGCAGAGCGCCTACAACTACCACGAGCGCGGCATGCGCACGGTCATCCTCACGCCCGCGCTGGACAACCGCTACGGCGACGGCGTGGTGGCCTCGCGCATCGGCCTGAAGGCCAACGCGCGCCGCTTCGGCGCGGAAGAGGATCTGCTGGCGCTGGTGCAGGCGGACATGGCCGCGCGCGGCCCCCTGCATTGCGTGTTCGTGGACGAGGCGCAATTCCTGAGCAAGGCCCAGGTGTGGCAGCTCAGTGACGTGGTGGACAAGCTCAACATCCCGGTGCTGGCCTTCGGCCTGCGCACGGATTTCCGCGGCGAGCTGTTCGAGGGCAGCCGCTACCTGCTGGCCTGGGCGGACAACCTCGAGGAAATCAAGACCATCTGCCATACCGGCCGCAAGGCCACCATGGTGGTGCGCGTGGATGAACAGGGCCGCGCGGTCACCGAAGGTCCCCAGGTTGAGATCGGCGGCAACGACCGCTATGTCTCCGTGAGCCGCGCCGAGTTCAAGAACATTACGGAAGGGCACGGCAGGATAGAACTGCAGCAGCCCGTGCTGCCGCTGGGCGAGGGGCACTGAGCCTCTTCCACTCACCTAAGGACCGGTATGACCAAGATCCCCTTTCCCGCCTGGCAACGCCCGCACTGGCAATCGAGCAACGAAGAGATCCTGCTGCAGTTCTTCGTGTTCGGCAAATTCCAGTCCGGACGCGCTCCCTCGCTGGATTACGGTAGCGAAGGCCTGCCCGAAGGCGTGGAACTGACCAGCCACAACCACACCCAGTTGCGCCAGTGGGAAGGCTATCCGCTCAAGGGCAGCGTCGGCCGCATGTTCAAGGACGACTCGCCGGAAGCCTACCGGCAGGCCCTCGATGCGCCCGAAGTGCTGGTGATTCGCGGCCGTCTTCCCGACAGCGCCGACACCGGCTACCTGCGCGACACCCTGGGCGTGCTCGCCGCGCTGCTCGACGTGGGCGGCGTGGCCATCCTCGATCCGCAGACGCTCAACCTTTACGACGCCGACACTTGGCGCCGCCAGTTTGTCGTGCGCGATGGCGCGCCCATCCGCAACCACCTGCTGATCCTCCGCGACGCGGAAGAGAAGCAAGGCCACTACTGGGTGCACACGCGCGGCATGCGCAAATTCGGCCGCCCCGACATCAGCATCCGCAACGTGCCGGAAGCCGACAGCGATCGGGCGGGCATGCTGTGCGAGCGGCTGGTGGAACTGGAGGCGCTGGGTGCGCGCTTCGAGGAGGGGCAGGAGTTGGAGGCGGACGGGATGACGTTTGTCGCCGCGTTGGGGGGTGGGGTGGAGGATGCGGAGTTCAACAATACGTTTGTTGAGTTTCGCTGGCCGGAGTGATGTTGGGTCCTCTCTCCTTTGGGGAGAGGGTTGGGGCATTTCCGCCTTTATGGTGGCATTGCCACCTTTGCGGTGATGAGCGCCGGGTGCTCGCCTCACCGCTTCATTCTTTAGCCGTCATCCCTGCGGAGGCAGGACAAGCGCGAAGCGCGCAGAACGCCCGTAGGGCGGCCCCGAAGGGGCGAGCGAAGCGAGTCATCCAGCGACTTTATGCTCGGTTGTCGCGTAGAGGTTGATCGGCTCTTACCAGCGTTTCAGCGACCTGGCCGCCTACGCGGCGGGCGTTCCGACCTCCTGCCGGAGGCCGGGTTACTTTCTCTTGCTTGCCCAAGAGAAAGTAACCAAAGAGAAGGGCCCCCCGGAATCGGCGCCTATCGGGCTGAAGCCCGATAGGTTCGCGGACGGGCTGCGGGGTTTGTCGACAGGGCATCCTGCCCTGACGACAAACTGGCTCGCATCCCTGCGAGCCACCCTTCGGGCTATTCCTCCACCCGTCCGCCGCCTCATACGGGGCCCGGAAGATCAAGAGCATGAGCCGACGGCTCGTGCCGCTGCGCGGCACATCGCGTCGCGGCAGGCGCGGAGCGCCTCCTGTCTTCGCAGGAATGACGATGAAAGCATGAGCGATAAGGCCAGGTTATGAAAACCAAGCTGGGCGCAATCGATGTGATTGGCGCTTGCATCGCAAAGCGGGAGATGCCGCACTCACAAATCAGCAAGGAAAGCGCGTTCCGGTGTCACTCACGCCAAATCCCATCAACCCAATTACCTCTGACACCTCGGACACCAAAACGTCGACCGCTGCCCGAGCACCACCTGCCGCACCGGCGTGCCGCACACCCGGCACGGCTCATCCTCGCGCCCATACACCTGCAGCTCGCGAAAGAAGTACCCCGGTGCGCCATCGGGGTTGATGAAGTCGCGCAAGGTGGTGCCGCCGCGTTCGATGGCCCAGGCCAGGATGCGTTTCACCTCGGCGGCCAGTCGCGCGTAGCGCGCGCGTGAGATCGAACCTGCGGGCTTGCGTGGGTCGATGCCGGCGGCGAACAGGGCTTCGCTGGCGTAGATGTTGCCGACGCCGACCACGATGGCGTTGTCCATCAGAAACAGCTTCACCGCGGCGGTGCGGCCGCGCGAGAGTTTCCACAGCAGGTCGCCATCGAAATCATCGGTGAGGGGTTCGGGGCCGAGGTCGGCGAGCAGTTCGTGGGTTTCGCCGGCCGGCTGCCACAGCAGGCAGCCGAAGCGGCGGGCGTCGGTGAAGCGCAGTACGCGCGGGCCTTCAGTCGCAGTGGGCTCCAGGGCGATGTCCACGTGATCGTGCTTGCCGACCAGCGCATCCGGTGGAAGCACGCGCAGCACGCCGGTCATGCCGAGGTGGAGCAGGGCGCTGCCGATGGAGGTGTGCAGCAACAGGTATTTCGCGCGTCGCTCGACATCGACGATGCGCTGTCCCGGCAGCTGCGTGCTGATCTCCGGCGGAATCGGCCAGCGCAGGTCGGGGCGGCGCAGGGTCACGGCGGTGACGCGACGGCCGATCAGGTGCGGGGCGATGCCTCGGCGGGTGGTTTCGACTTCGGGGAGTTCGGGCACTGCGGATCTCGATGGAAAATGCGGCCGCGCTATTTCGCGCGACCGCGTCGTGTCGATGGCGACGCTTGTCGCCGCCTCAGCTCCAGTCGTTATGGAAACTGCCGGGCTTGTCCACGCGCTCGAAGGTGTGTGCGCCGAAGTAGTCGCGCTGCGCCTGCAGCAGATTCGCCGGCAGTTGTTCCGAGCGGTAGCCGTCGTAGTACGCGATGGCAGAGGAGAAGCACGGAACCGCTACGCCGGCCTTTACCGCGGCGGCGACCACCTCGCGCAGCGCGCCCTGGTATTCGGCGGCGATATCGCGGAAGTACGGGTCGAGCAGCAGGTTCCTCACTTGCGGGTCGCGCTCGTACGCGTCGGTGATCTTCTGCAGGAAGCGCGCGCGGATGATGCAGCCGGCGCGGAAGATGCGCGCGATGGTGCCGTAGGGCAGGTTCCACTGGTATTCGTCGGATGCGGCGCGCAGCTGTGCGAAGCCCTGGGCGTAGGAGACGATCTTGCTCAGGTACAGCGCGCGGCGCACGGATTCGATGAAGGCCTTGCGGTCGCCGTCGAACTTATGGGGTGCCGGACCCTTCAGTACCTTGCTGGCAGCGACGCGTTCGTCCTTCAGCGCGGACAGCAGGCGCGCGAATACCGATTCGGTGATCAGCGGCAGCGGCACGCCAAGGTCCAGCGCGCTCTGGCTGGTCCACTTGCCGGTACCCTTCTGCGCGGCACGGTCGAGGATGATGTCGACCATCGCCTTGCCGGTGTCCTTGTCCTTCTTGGTGAAGATGTCGGCTGTGATGCTGATGAGGTAGCTGTCGAGCTCGCCCTTGTTCCAGTCCGCGTAGACCTCGGCGAGTTCCTCGTTGGACAGGCCGAGCACGTCGCGCAGCACGGCATAGCTTTCCGCGATGAGCTGCATGTCGCCGTACTCGATGCCGTTGTGCACCATCTTCACGTAATGGCCGGCGCCGTTCGGACCCATGTAGGCCACGCAGGGTTCGCCGTCGGGTGCGCGTGCGGCGATTTCGGTGAGGATGGGCGCCACCAGGTCATACGCTTCGCGCGGACCGCCCGGCATGATGGACGGGCCGTGCAGCGCGCCTTCCTCGCCGCCGGATACACCGGTGCCGATGAAGTGCAGGCCGGCCGCGCTCATCTCGCTTTCGCGGCGCATGGTGTCCTTGAAGAACGTGTTGCCGCCGTCGATGACGATGTCGCCCTTGTCGAGCAGCGGCTTCAGCTGCGCCAGCGTGGCGTCGGTGGGTTCGCCGGCCTTCACCATCAGCAGGATCCTGCGCGGCTTTTCCAGCGAGTCGACGAATTCCTCGAGCGTGTAGGTGGGCGCCAGGCGCTTGCCGGGATTCTGCGCAACGACCTCATCCGTACGGTCGCGATGCCGGTTGTAGATCGACACGGCGTGGCCGCGACTTTCGATATTGAGGGCAAGGTTGCTGCCCATCACTGCCATGCCTACGACGCCGATCGCCTGCTTGCTCATCTGCTCGCTCCTGTGGAGGGTTGGATTCCATATGGGGAGTCCACGCGTCGGTGCAAGGTACGCTGCCGGGCGAAGAATAAGGTGAAGGCAGGGCGTTGGCGTTCGCGCGTGCCCGCAACGCTTCAGCGGGTCATGCCGGCGTTCACCGCATGGCTGTCCGACGCCGGCGCGCGCGGCGTATAGCGCAGGGAAATCAGCGCGATGCGGTCGCCGACACGCACGTAGCGCTGCGGCCCGGTGACCGATGTTTCGCCGAATTCCAGCCGCTGGCCGTCCAGTGTGAGCACGGCGACGGGTGCGGCCAGCCCGATGCGGGCCGGGTCGAAATCGCTGGCGGGACGCCAGTTCAGAACGGCGGCGCTGGCCGTGTCGGCCAGTTCGCCCAGCCGGCCGTCGTCCGCGCGCGTGGGCGTGCCGTCGATGCGCCACCAGTGGCCGTCACGCCGCGCGTAGTGCGATGGCGCGCCCTGGCCGATGACGAGCTCGATGCGCGAGATGGCGGAAGGATCGAGCGGCAGCAATGTTCCCGGCGCCGCGGCTGCATCGCGCCCCCATTGCCAGCCGGCGGCGGCGATCAGGACCAGGGCGCACGCACCGAGCCCGGCCAGTTGGCGCGTGGAGCGCTTCATGCGCGGCGACGACGCCAGGCGATCCAGCCGCCGGCGATCAGCAACAGCAGCGGCACGACCACCAGGAAGCCGAACGACACCGTGCTCAACTGGGCCAGTGTCATGTTTAGGCGACGATCCGGCGCGCCCGTCGCCTGCGGCAGGTTGACCAGCACGTCGTCGCCCAGCAGCCAGTCGAACACGCGGCGTCCCAGCTCGCGGTTACCGTCGGTGCCGAGGTAAGCGTTGGAGAGGAAGTCGCCGTCGCCGATCACCACCGCGCGCTGCTCGGCCTTGTCGGGACTGGGCGAGAGACGGGAGAGCGCGAAGCCGAAATCCAGCGGGCCCTTCAGTTCGCCCGCGCTGGCATCGAAGCGGATGGTGGAGGTGCCGGTGTTGCTGATCGGCTTGAATTCGGTCCAGCTCTGCGGGCTCGAACGCAGGAACGGCACGGCATGCCACGCCGTCTGCGAGGCGAGCGCCAGCGCGGAAACCTGCTGGAACTGCGTGTTGAGGCGGAAGCCATGCGTGATCGCCTGCTCCGGATAATCGCCCAGCGCGAGCACGCGCGGATCGTTCAGCCCGATCGCCGTGCCCTGGCCGTCGACCAGCACGCCCGGCAACAGGTGCAGGCCCAGCGCATCCGCCAGCGGCATCAGGTGCAGGTCGTCGTTGGTCGGCTCGGTGAGCCACAGCAGGTTGCCGCCTTCGGTCACGTAGTCGGTGAGCGCCTTGACCGCGCCGTACGACAGCGCGTGCTGCGGACTGGCCAGCACCACGAGATCCGTGTGCATCGGCACGCTGGCGACCTGCGCGAAGTTGAGCGGCACCGCGCGTATGCCGCTGTCCTGCATCTGCGCGACGAACAGGCCCAGGTCGGCGTTGCCGCCGTCGGAAGGGCTGCGTTCGCCATCGCCGGAAACGAAGGCGACGATGCGGTCGGCGCCGCGCAAGAGGCGCTTGAGCGCATTGGTGAGGCTGCGGTTGTCCAGCGCATCGAGGCGTTGCTCGTGTCCCCGGTAATGCAGGATCAGCATGCCGTTGGTGGTGATGCCGAGCTCGCGCATCGCCGCCGGGTCCTGCTGCGGATCGACGAAACGCAGGCTGAGGTCGGGCTTGGCGCGCTGGTAGCGCTGCAGGAAGGCGGCGATGTTGCTGCGCACGTCGCCCTGCGGATTGGCGTAGCTGACGATGTCGACCGGCCCGTCGAGCGCCTTGAGCACGGCGAGCGATTCGGCCGGCAGCGAGGCGCGGCCGCCGTAGGTCCAGTCGGCTACATGGTCGTAGCGTGCGGAGAAATAGCCGATGGCGCCCGCGCAGGCGAGCACCAGCAGGGCGAACAACCAGCCATGGAGTCGTCGGAACGTGCGTGTCATCAGCCGCGCCCCCGTTCCGCGCCCAGCCGCTGCGTGGCAAGTATCAGCGCCACCGCGATCACCAGCAGAAACCATGCGACGTCCGCGCTGGAGACGAGGCCGCGGATCAGCGAATCCAGATGCGTGCTCATCGCGAGCCAGTTGACGAAACCGTTGTCGACGCCGGCCATCAGGGCGCCGACATTCAGGCTGACCAGGGCCAGCCCCAGCATCAGGCTGGCCGCGGCGGCGATGGCGGGATGCGAGGCGTAGGCCGAGCAGGCGATGCCGATGGCGCACAGCGCCGCCAGCATCAGCAGCAGGCCCAGTGCGGCGGCGGCGAGCTTGCCCCAGTCCAGCGTCATGCCATGGGCCAGGCTGAGCGGCATGGCCAGCACCAGCAGCAGCCAGAGCGCCAGCCACACCAGCAGCGCGAGGAACTTGCCCATCACCATGTCGAACGGCGATTGCCCCATGGCGAACCACAGCGGCAAGGTGCCGTGGCTGCGCTCGCCGGCCAGCGTGGACATGGTAAGCAGCGGCACCACCACGAGGGCCAGCTCGGCCAGGCCGAAGGGCAGCATGGGCAGGATGCCGCTGGTGAGGATGCTGCTGAGCATCGGCACGGCGACGATGTCGGTATAACCCGGCCCGGCGGGCTGGGCAGCCCACGCGATCTGATGGGTGGCGAAGATCTGCACCAGCAGCATGAAGCGGCCGGCCAGCTGCGCCACCGTCAGGGCGGCGAGCACCCAGGCCAGCGGACGCACGAACAGGCGGCGCAGCTCCAGCCGCGTCACGGCGAATACGCTCATGCGGCCTGCGCCCCGCGCATGGCGATATCGAAGAAGGTCTGTTCCAGCATCTTGTGGTCGTCGTCGGTGATGGGGCCGTCGTAGCGCAGCTGCCCCTCGTGCAGGATCGCCACGCGATCGCAGGCCGCGGTGACCTCCGCCAGCAGGTGCGTGGAAAGAATTACCGCGGTGCCCGCGGCCGCCTGTTCGCGGATCACCCCGCGCAGCGCCGCGACCTGCACCGGGTCCAGCGCGTTGGCGGGCTCGTCCAGCACCAGCAGCGAGGGTTCGTGCAGCAGTGCGCAGGCCAGGCCCAGCCGCTGGCGCTGCCCTTGCGAGAGCACGCCGGCCAGCCGACGCGACAGCGTGCCCAGTTCCAGGCGTTCGACGATGCGCTGGCGCGCCTTCGCCAGTGCCGCGCCGTGGATGCCGCGCAGGCGACCGTGCGCGTCCAGATGTTCCAGCACGGTCAATTCCGGCCACAGCGGGGCACGTTCCGGCAGCCAGCCGATGGCGCGGCGCGCCAGTTCCGGATGTTCCAGGAAGTCCCTTCCGTTCAGCCGGATGGCGCCGCCGTCCGGTATCAGCGCCCCTGCGATCATGGCCAGCGTGGTGCTCTTGCCCGCGCCGTTCACCCCCAGCAAACCCAGCACCTGACCCGCGTCCAGGGTCAGACTGAGATCGGCGACGGCCGGGCGTCCCGCCCGATGTCGGGTGGTGTGATCCAGTTGCAATACGACGGTAGGCGCGGTCATTGCATGATTGTCACGGCGGCCCCATCTTCACACAACGGGGAGGGCGCGCCGCTGGGCGCTACAGCACATTAACTTCGCGGCCTCAAAGGGGTGCGACAATTATTTGCTGGTCCATGCTGGCGGGTACGGAAACCCCTCGATTAGACTGAAATTTCATACACCTGGGTGTTTCCCATGCTCGACGCAGTACTCAACTTCCTCTCCAACGGCCTGACGCACGCCAGCTGGGGAACCATCGTGATCTACATGCTGGTCATGACGCAGCTCACCATCTTCACGGTGACGCTGTATCTGCACCGCTGCCAGACCCATCGCGGCGTGGACCTGCACTGGTCCATCTCGCACTTCTTCCGCTTCTGGGGCTGGCTCACCACGGGCATGGTCACCAAGGAGTGGGTGGCGGTGCACCGCAAGCACCACGCCAAGGTGGAGACCGAGGAAGATCCGCACAGCCCGCAGATCTATGGCATCAAGAAGGTCTTCTGGGACGGCGTGTCGCTGTACCGCGATGCCAGCGAAGTGAAGGAAGACCTGGAGAAGTACGGCCGCGGCACGCCCGACGACTGGATCGAGCGCAAGCTCTACGCCGGCCATCCGTACTGGGGTCCTGCGCTGATGCTGATCATCGACCTTGCCCTGTTCGGCGTCATCGGCGCCGCGCTGTGGGCCGTGCAGATGATCTGGATTCCGTTCTGGGCCGCCGGCTTCGTCAACGGCATCGGCCATTGGTGGGGCTACCGCAACTTCGAAAGCGCCGACACCGCGACCAACCTCATTCCGTGGGGCTTCTGGATCGGCGGCGAAGAGCTGCACAACAACCACCACGCCTTTCCGAGCTCGGCCAAGTTCGCCCTGCGCAAGTGGGAGTTCGACATCGGCTGGTTCGTGATCTGCGGCCTGCAGAAGGTGGGCCTGGCCAAGGTGCTGCGCGTCGCGCCGACGCTGGATGTTCGCCCGAACGTGCACCTGCCGGACGCCGAGACGCTCAAGGGCGTTCTCACGCATCGTTTCGCCGCGATGACCGACTACTACCGCAACGTGATCATGCCGACCCTGCGCGACGAAGCGCAGCACGCCGGCGAGAGCATCAAGTCGGTGCCGCGCCGCATGCGCCGCGCGCTGGCCGACGGTGGCCGCTGGCTGGACAACGAAGGCCGCGACCGCATGCAGGCGGTACTGGCCAAGCGTCCGACCCTGAGCACCGTGTGCGATTTCCGTAACCGCCTCGCCGCCCTGATGGAGCAGCGTGGCGCGGATCAGGCGCTCAAGGGCCTGCAGCAGTGGATTGCCGAGGCGGAGCAGAGCGGTATTCGCGCGCTGCAGGAGTTTGCCGGTCGCCTGAAGAGCTATTCGGTGGCCAGCGCGGCTTGATCGCCGGCTAAGCGTTACGTGAAAAGCCCGCCGAAAGGCGGGCTTTTTTTGTGGGCGAATAAGCGAAAAGGGATCAAGCGCGACGATCAGCCCGGCGCCAGCAGCGCATCCAGGTCGGCTTGGTCGAAACTCAGCTTCTCGCGCGTGCCGCCGCCCTCGAGCACCGCCTCGGCCAGTTCCGCCTTGCGCGCCTTCAGCTCCTCGATGCGTTCCTCCACCGTGCCGCCGGTGATCAGGCGGAACACGAACACCGGCTTGTCCTGGCCGATGCGGTGCGCACGGTCGGACGCCTGGGCCTCCGCCGCAGGGTTCCACCACGGGTCGTAGTGGATCACGGTGTCGGCCGCGGTGAGGTTCAAGCCCACGCCGCCGGCTTTCAGCGAGAGCAGGAACAGCGGCACTTCGCCTTCCTGGAACTGGCGCACGGGTTCGGCGCGGTCGCGCGTTTCGCCGGTGAGGGTGACGTAGGGAATGCGCTGGCGATCGAGTTCGTGCGCGATCAGCTTGAGCATTTCGGTGAACTGCGAGAACAGCAGCACCTTGCGGCCTTCGGCGAGCAGGGCAGGCAGCATGTCCATCAGCAGTTCGAACTTGGCCGAATCGCGCACGCCGCGTGCCGCTTCCAGCTTCACCAGGCGCGGATCGCAGCACACCTGGCGCAGCTTGAGCAGCGCGTCGAGCACCACGATGCCGCTGTGCGCGATGCCGCGCTGGGCGATGACCTCGCGCAGTTCCTCCGCCAGCGACAGGCGCAGGCTTTCGTAGAGTTCGCGCTGGCGGCCTTCCAGCACCACGCGGCGGGTGATTTCCGTCTTCGGCGGCAACTCGTTCGCCACCTGCGACTTCGTGCGGCGCAGGATGAAGGGTGCGAGGCGGCGGTTGAGGCGATCCTGGCAGTCGGTGTCGCGATGGCGCTCGATCGGCACGCGGTAGTGGCGGCGGAACGCGCCCTCGTCGCCGAGCAGGCCGGGCACGGCCAGGTCAACCTGCGACCACAGTTCGCCCAGGTGATTTTCCAGCGGCGTGCCGGTGAGGCAGATGCAGCGCGGCGCGCGCAGGCTGAGCACGGCGCGGCGCGCCTGGGTGCGCGGGTTTTTCACCTGCTGCGCTTCATCCAGCACGATCAGCGAGAACGGTTGCTTGCGCAGCTGCACCACGTCGCGCGGCAACAGCGCGTAACTGGTGAGCACCACGTCGTGCGTGCCCAGTTGCGAGAAGTCGCCGCTGCGTTGCGGGCCGTGCAGGGCGAGCACGCGCAGCGCGGGTGCGAAGCGCGCGACTTCGGCCATCCAGTTCGGAATGAGGCTGGTCGGCACGACCACGAGCGCGGGCTCGGTCAGCGCGCCGCGCTCCTTCAGCGCCAGCAGATGCGTGATGAGCTGCAGCGTCTTGCCCAGGCCCATGTCGTCGGCGAGCACGCCGCCGACGCCGGCTTCGGCCAGCGCGTTGAGCCAGCGCAGGCCTTCGCGCTGATAGGGGCGCAGTTCCACCGTGAGGCCATCGGGCACCGCGTCGCTGGCGCGCTCGGCCGCGTCGCGCAGGCGCGCGGTGAAGCCGCGCAGCGCATCGGGTGCTTCCAGTTCGCCGCCGGTGGGCAGCGCCTCGGCGAGTTCTTCCAGGCGGCCGGCCTGCACGCGCGGCAGGTGGAGCTTCTTGCGCGGACGTTCCAGGTATTCCGCCAGCGGCGCGAGCAGGCCGCGCAGTTCCTTCAGGCGCACGGGCACGCGGCGCCGTTCGTCGACGGGCGCGTACCACACGGCGTCTTCCGGCTCGTTCGGCACCGGGCTCAGGTTCAACTGATGGTCGGCCAGCGCCTGCGCCACGGCGGGCAGCAGGTTGTGGCGCTTGCCTTCCAGTTCGATGCCGATTTCCAGGTCGAAGGCGTGGTCGTCGGTGTCTTCCACCGCGTTGCCGTACCAGCGCACCGGACCTTCGAGCACTTCGAAGGGGAAGCTGGGCGCGTAGTCGAGCAGGAAGCCTTCCGCTTCCAGCTTGGGCCGCAGCGCCAACCAGCGCGCGGGCGTGTTCACTTCCAGCGCGCCGGCGTAACCCTTGCCGGGGAATAGCCAGGCGTCATCGGGCAAGGTGTCGGCGAGATCCCAGGGCAGGCCTTCGGTATCCACACCGGGCGTGAGGCCGGCGCGTTCGAGCTGTTCCATCGCGGAGAGTTCCTCCGCGCGGCGGCGGGTGATCTCCACCAGATGGCCGTTGCGCACGCGCCGCACCAGCGGCTCGCCGCCGCGGCCAGGCAGGCGCTCGCCCGCGTAGTCGAAGGCGAGTCGCGCATAGGCCAGCGGCGGCGTGCCGGCGGCGAGGCGCGCGTGGCGCGTGAGCGCGTGCAGGGTGAGCACCGGCTTGGGCGCGAGTTCGGCGCGGCGCATTTCGCCCAGCACCTGCGGCAACGGCAGGCGGTGCGACAGTCGGCTGCGCGGCAAGGCATCGCGCAGGGTCTGGCTGTACTCATGTTTCAGCGGCGGCAGGTCCAGCCACGCGGTTTCTTCCAGTGGCGCGTCCAGGTGGCCGAGCTCGGCGCGTTCGGCATCCAGATACCAGAGCGCGTCGATGCGCAGCACGCGATGGTTGGTCGGCAGGCAGGGCAGCAGGCGCTGGCTGCCGTCGTTTTCCAGGTGCCATTGCCAGTTGAGCTGGTGGCCCTTGCCGCGCGACAGGCGCAGTCCGGCCAGGCCGCCGAGAAAACACGGCGTGGTGTCGAGGATCTCCGCCAGCAGCGCATCGCCGACATGGCCGCTGAGGCGCGCGTAGCTGCGGCTCTTGCGCAAGGTCTGCGGCAGGCCGAGCACGGTGGCGGCCAGTCGTTGCTCGTGCGGCTGCAACGGCTGTTGCGACAGGTGCTTGCTGTCCAGCGGCGCGGGGCGCACGAAGCGGCCCTGCTCGGCCACCGCCAGCAGCACAGGGGCGACATCCACGTGCGCATAAGGCTGGCCTTCCTCGGGCACCACGTCGAGAAAGAAGCCGAGCACCAGGGGTTCCGGCGCGACCGTCGGCGCCGATGCCGCCAGCAGTTTGCGCCAGACGCCGGGCAGCGGCTCGCTGACACCCTCGTCGTGCGACGGGGCCGGGCGGTCGTGGCGTTTATCGTCCGGTGACTGCATGCGCATTCGGTCCGATTCGGTCCGCTAGGGCGACCAAAAGATTCAGCTTAGCAAGGCTCTTGCGTGTGTGCGCGTCTCAGCTCCGGTTTTTTCAAACCGGAGCGGATCGTTCTGCATGAGGCGCTGAATGTGAACGGCCGATGCGCCGCCCGTAGCGTTACGCCGCGGGCGTGAACAGGCCCTTGGGATACTCGGGCTTCTGCTCGCGGCTCATCAGCCGCTTGAGGCCTTCGGCCGGCGTGACCTCGCCGTGCAGCACGGCGCGCACGCCGCTGCTGATGGGCAGGTCCAGGCCGTGCTTGGTGGCCAGTCGCGCCACTTCATCGGCGGTGAGCACGCTTTCCACCACCTGGCCGATCTCGCGCACGGCCTCGTCGATGGCCTTGCCCTTGCCCAGCGCCAGGCCAAGACGACGGTTGCGCGACAGGTCACCGGTGCAGGTGAGCACCAGATCGCCCAGGCCGGCGAGGCCCATCAGCGTTTCCGGACGCGCACCCAGCGCCACGCCGAGGCGAAGCATTTCGTTCATGCCGCGGGTGATCAGGCCGGCACGCGCGTTCAGGCCCAGGTTCATGCCATCGGCCACGCCGGTGGCGACCGCCAGCACGTTCTTCATGGCGCCGCCCAGCTCCGCGCCCAGCACGTCGCTGCCGGAATAGGCGCGGAAGTTCGGCGCGTGCAGCACCAGGGCCAGGTCGTGCGCGAAGGCGTCGTCGTCGGAATGGACGGTGACGGCGCTGGGCATGCCCGAGGCCACTTCCTTGGCGAACGAGGGGCCGGTGACCACGGCCGCCGCGCGGCCTGGGAAGCGCTCGGCCACCAGTTCGTGCAGGAAACGGCCCGTGCCCGGCTCGAACCCCTTGGTGGCCCAGGCGATGCGGGCGTCGGGAGCGAGGTAGGGCTGGATCTCCTCCAGAATGGAGGCGAACGCGTGGCTCGGCACCACGATCAGCACCAGCTGGGCGCCGCGCAGGGCGGCGGCCAGGTCGGGCTCGTAGACCAGTTCGGCCGGCAGCTCGATATCGGGCAGGTAGCGCTGGTTGCGACGGGTTTGCTCCATCGCCTTCAGCGCGGCCGCATCGCGCCCCCAGAGCCGGGTCGGCACCTGGTTGCGGGCGGCCAGGGCCGCCAGGGCGGTGCCCCAGGAACCGGCACCGAGCACGGCCAGGGTCGGACGCTCAACCATGAGCTTGAGACCCCTGGGTTCAGCTATTGAGCGTCGGCGCGGCGCTGCCGCCGAGGATGCGGCGCTGCTGCTCGGCATACAGCGCGTCGAAGTTGATCGGCTGCAGCAGGAACGGCGGGAAGCCGCCTTCCAGCACCAGCGAGGACAGCATCTGGCGAGCGTACGGGAACAGCAGGTTCGGGCAGTAGCTGTTCAGGATGCCGGCCTGGTCCTCTTCCGAGAAACCGGCGATGCCGAACACGCCGGCCTGGTGCACTTCGGCCAGGTAGGCGGTGCGCTCGCCCAGCGAGCAGGTCAGGGTCAGGCTCAGCACCACTTCGAACAGGTCGTTGCCCATGTCGGTGGACTTCTGGCCCAGGTTCAGCTGCACCTGCGGCTGCTGGTCGGTTTCACCCACGTCCTGGAAGATCTGCGGGGCGTTGGGCGCCTCGTAGGACACGTCCTTGATGTAGATCTTCTGCAGCACCAGCTGCGGCTGGCCGGCCTGGCCGTTGGCGGAGACGTCTGCCATGGGGAAATCCTCGTAAAGTGTTCGGTGCGTGAAAACGCAAAGGTCTTGATTGTTCCATACATCCCCGCGCCCCGCCATGCGCCCGGGTTCTCAAACTGGGCAAATATTGCGCACCGCCCTGTTTTTCTGGGAGAATAGCCGGCTCGACCATGCCGACCCGGGCTTCCGGGCACGTCCGCGACGCGATGCGGGCCTCACGGCAGACGCGAAAAGCTCCATCTCCAGCATCGCGTGGCGCTTGCGCCGCTGGGCCGATGCCGCCCTGGCCAACGGGTGGCAAACGCGCCCCAGGGCGCCTGCACAGGAGGTCATCATGGCCCGTATTTGCCAAGTCACCGGAAAGGGTGTGCGGACTGGTAACAACGTCTCGCACGCTAACAACAAAACCCGTCGCCGCTGGTTGCCCAACCTGCATGAGCGCCGCTTCTGGGTCCCGAGCGAGAACCGCTGGGTGAAGCTGCGCGTTTCCAACCACGCCCTGCGCACGATCGACAAGAACGGCATCGAAGCCGTGCTCGCCGACCTGCGTGCCCGCGGCGAAAAGATCTGAGGATTGAGCCATGGCTAACAGCAAGCAAGACAAGATCCGCCTGATCTCTTCGGCCGGCACCGGCCACTTCTACACCACGCAGAAGAACAAGAAGAACACCCCGGAAAAGTTCGAGTTCAAGAAGTACGATCCGGTGGTTCGCAAGCACGTGATCTACAAGGAAGGCAAGATCAAGTAAGCCCCTCGGGTTTAGCTTGCTTCCTCGAAAAACCCGCCGCGAGGCGGGTTTTTTGTTGTCCGCTTGCCGCCGCTTCGGCGTGCTCGCGGAAGCTCGATTTTCATGCCCGTGTCTTGCAGCCGCGTAGCGCGAATGTGGCCGTGACCGCGGATCGCAGCTGACACCAGCGCGCCACGCATGTACGACACACGCGTGCAGTGGGCCATGGGCCAACGCGAGAGCTACATCGCCGGCCTCGTCCGCAACAGCGCATCCACCGCCTGCTGCCACTGTGGCGAGCCGGGCTGCGACTGCGGTGCTTCCTGCCCCAGCTTGTGCTGCACGGCGCTGCTCCACTCCGGCGAGCCGCGGTCCGGCCCGTGGCCGTCGTCGCTGATGTGCAGGCGCTCGTCCACCCACGCATACCATTGCGGCGAGCCGAGCTCGGCGTTGTCCGGCGTGTTCTGCGCGGCGGCCTTGGGTTGCGGCGGCTTCTGGTCGGGCGGCGGCGAGGCGGGCGAGCACGCGGCGAGCAGCGCGAGAGGAAGCATGGCGAGAAAGCGGCGCATGGCGGCCTCCTGTGTTCCTGATCGGTCTTTGAGACTAACCGCTGCCGTCCATGCGGCGATGAATCGCGCCTGACGGCGAGAGCGAGGAGTGAGTCAAGAGGAGTGAGAAGTGAGAGAGAAGCGATGCTGGCGACTCTCACTCCTCACTTCTCTTCACTCACTCCTGCTTTTCAGCTTCGCGCCACCACTTCGTCGATGTGCTTGAGCAGGTCGGCCGGGTCTTCGTAGACGCGGAAGGCGCCGGCATCCTCGAGTTCCTCCTGGCCATAGCCGCCGGAGAGCAGGCCCACGCCGAGCGCACGCGCGTGCTGCGCGGCGAGCATGTCCCAGATGCTGTCGCCGATGACGAGGCTGTAGTGGATGTCCACGCCCAGCCGCTGCGCGGCGGTGATGAAAAGATCCGGATCGGGCTTCGCATGGCGCACCTGGTCGCGCGTCACCACCGGCACCTTGGACGGATCGACGCCGAGCGCTTCGAGGTTGTGCGCAGCCGTCTGCATGCGCCCGCTGGTGGCGATGGCCCACGGAATGTCGGCATCGGTGAGGAAGGCCAGCAGCTCGCGCGCGCCCGGCAGGGGACGCACCGAACCCTGCGTGGCCTGTCGGTTGTACGCCTCCGCGTGCCACGCGCGCAGGCGCGCCAAGCGTTCCTCGGTGATCTCCAGCCCGGTTTCGCGCAGCAGGATGTTGGTGAACAGGCCGCCGCTCATGCCGATCTTGCGGTGGATGCGCCACACCGACAGTTCCACGCCTTCGCGATCGAGCGCTTCCTTCCACGCCAGCACGTGCTGGTAGACGCTGTCGACGAGGGTGCCGTCGAGATCGAACAGGAAGGCGGTATCGGCGCGTGGCATGGCGGATTCGCTTGATCGGGGGAGGGCACTACAGCGTAGCACTGCGGGCAGTGCTTACCCGCGAAGCGTGATGCAACGCACGCTGTCATGTAGGGCTGCCCGCGGGATGACAGAAAGCGCCGCAGGCGATGCCTAACGTAGATGGCGTCGAACGGATGCATCCTGCCGGGGGGCGAGGAGCGGAAGTGGCGACCGGGCGAGCGCATCTCGTGCGCCCGTCCACTCACCGACGAACACATGCCCCCGGCGGCGCGCATGCGCGACATACCGACCACTCAAGTCCGGGGGGACAGCATGAAACGCATCAGTCTGTTGGGGGTGATGGGCGCGGCAAGCTTGATGGCCGCACCCGCGGCGGTGGCGAGCGGGGGCTATGCACGCATCGTGTTCACGGGTGCCGTGGTCAACGACGCCTGCCCGTCGGGCACGCCGTTGATCGGTTCGCGCGGAGGCATGGGCGTGTGCACCGTGGCGGGCGCGGCACGCGCGGTGTACGTGGAACAGACGAGCATGGCGAGCGACTACAGCGGCGTTGCCATGCTCGATTACTTCGTGGAGCGGCCGGGCGGCGGCCGCAAGCTGGTGGTGACGCGCCAGTACCGCTGAGCCGGTGGCCAACGGCTGGCGGAAACGTCAGCCGTTCGGCAGCAGTGGCTTGCCGGCGTCGAGCACGGCGAGCGCGGCGGCGCCGAGCAGGCCCGGATCCGGATGCATCATCGCCACGGTCGGCACCTGCTCCAGCGTTTCGCGGAAACGGCCCTTCGCTTCGAAGCGTTCGCGGAAGCCGCCGTGCTGCAGCCACGGCAGCAGGATCGGCAGCATGCCGCCGGTCAGGAACACGCCGTCCCAGCCGCCCAGGCTCAGCACCAGGTCGCCGGCGACGCTGCCGAAGATGCCGGCCAGCGTTTCCACCGTGCGCACGCACAGCGCGTCCGTGCCGGCTTCGGCGCGGGCGGTGATGTCTTCGGGCGTGTATTCCTCCGGTGGCTGGCCGGCGATGTCGGCCAGCGCGAGGTACAGGTTCACCAGGCCGTTGCCGCAGATCATGCGTTCGCTGGAGACGCGGCCGAAGCGCGCGTTGAGGCGATGCAGGATTTCCACGTCCTCCGCCGTGTGGGCCGCGAAGCCGGCGTGGCCGCCTTCGGTTTCCAGCACGATCCAGCGGCCTTCGCGACGCATCAGGCCGGCCACGCCCAGGCCCGTGCCCGGGCCCACCACCACGAAGGTCTGCGTGTCGCGCGCGCCCGGCGAGGGCATCGCCTGCGGGCCCACTGAGGTGAGCTGGTCGGGCGTATGCAGCGGCACGGCCATGGCCTGCGCCGCGAAATCGTTCACCAGATGCACCGCCTCCATGCCCAGCTCGGCCTGCAGCGCATGCGCCGCGACCTGCCACGGGTTGTTGGTGACCTTCACCGTCTCGCCCTCGCTCACGCGGCCGGCGGCAGCGATGACGGCGCGCGAGGCGGTGAACCCCGTGTCGGTGAAATACTGGCGGATGGCTTCGGCCAGCGAGGCGTGGTCCTTGACGCGGTAGCGCCGCACGCTGTCGTCCATCAGCGGGTTGGACCGGCCCGTGTCAGCCAGTGCGAATCGCACATTGGTGCCGCCGAGGTCAGCAAGCAAGGTCGGGGCGGCACGGGCTGGTGTTCTCATGGACGGTCCTGCACTTGGGGAGACAGTAAGGGTGACTCCACCGGGCTGTTTCGTCCAGTAGTGCAATGCAGCGAACGGCGGTTTTCCAGCCATTCGGCGGCGAATGGCTGGACGTCCGGCCGTCCATCGCGGACGGGGCGGCGGCCCCGTCCGCGATGCCCTGGATCAGGCCGCGCCGAGGTAGGCCGCGCGCGGTGCGTTGAAGCCCGCCTTCACCTGTTTGGCGGTGTCGTCGGCAAGAATTTCCGAATCGCCGCGCTCCAGCGCTTCCAGCGTGCGCTGCGCGATGTCGTCCGGGCTCGCCTTGGGCGCATCGACGTGGCTGACCATGTCAGTGTCGATATAACCGGCGTGGATGCCCAGCACCTGCGTGCCCTGTTCGCGCAGCTCGTTGCGCAGGCTGTTGGTCAGCGCCCACGCGGCGGCCTTGGACACCGAGTACGCGCTGGTGCTGGGCAGGCTGATCCAGCTCAACGCGGAAAGCATGTTGACCAGCGCGCCGCCGCCGTTCTTCTTCAGCACCGGCGCAAACGCCACGCTCACGTTGTGGATGCCGTAGAGATTGGTTTCCATGATGCGGCGCAGATCGTGCTGGCCTTCCCGCGCATCGAGCAGCGGGATGCCGCCGGTGATGCCCGCGTTGTTGATGACGATGTCCACGTCGGAAGCGAGCGCCGCGGCGGCGGCGGCATCTTCCGGACGCGTCACGTCGAGCTTCACCGGCACGACGCCGGCCAGGGTGACGGTGGAAGGATCGCGCGCGCCGGCATAGACCTTGCGCGCGCCCGCGGCGAGCAGCGCCTTGGCGAAGGCAAGGCCGAGGCCGCGGTTGGCGCCGGTGACGAGAACGGTGGAGCCCTGGATTTTCATCGGTATGTCCTGTGGGTGGGAGCGACGGCTATTTATATGATTTAAATCATATAAATCGGATATTCGCGGCTCCAAGGGCGCTTCCGCGACGCTCCGTTTCACGGAGGCATCACAAAAAGTCACTTGCATTCCGCAAGTTACGATTTATATGATCATCATCATTCAATCTACCACGAGTCGCCAACGTGCGCCGCACCGCCTTCGAAAACATGGCATGCCCCATCGCCCAGGCCCTGGATCGCGTGGGCGATGGCTGGAGCATGCTGATCCTGCGGGATGCCTTTTACGGCCTGAGCCGCTTCGACGATTTCCAGGCCAGCCTGGGCATCGCGCCCAACATCCTCAGCCGCCGGCTGGCGACGCTGGTGGAGCAGGGCATGCTGGAGCGCCGCCGCTACAGCAGCCGTCCGGTGCGGCACGAATACGTGCTCACGGAATGCGGGCGCGACTTCCGCCCCGTGCTGCTGGCCCTGATGGCCTGGGGCAACCGCCACTTCTCGCCCGACGGCCACGCCATCGAACTGGTCGACCGCCACACCGGGCAACTGGTCGAGCCGATGTTCGTCGACCGCCGCACCGGCGAACCCATTACCCGCGAACGCCACCAGATGCGCGCCGGCCCCGCCGCCGACGAGCGCATGCGCGCGCGCATCGCGTTGCGCAATTCACGCCTGCCTTCCCCTGATCCCATCCCCTCGGAGTCCACCCCATGAACGTCGCCACCGCCGCCGAGCGCGCGGACAGTCCCGCGCTGGTCGAACCTGTTCCACGCCATCGCAAGAAACACATCCTGCGCGTCGCCATCGGCATCGCGCTGATCGCCGGCATCGTCTACGGCACGCACTGGTGGACGACGGGCCGCTTCATCGAAGACACCGACGACGCCTATGTCGGCGGCGACGTCACCGTGGTCGGGCCCAAGGTGCCCGGCTATATCGCGCAGGTGGCAGTGACCGACAACCAGTTCGTGCACGCCGGCGACCTGCTGGTGAAGATCGACGACCGCGATTACCGCGCGGCCGTGGCGCGCGCCGACGGCGCCGTCGCCGCGCAGCAGGCCCTGCTCGCCAACCTCGACGCGAACGAAAAACTGCAGGAGGCGGTGATCCGTCAGGCGCAGGCCGGCGTGGCCGCCGCGGATGCGGAAACGCAACGCTCGCGCGATGACGAGGCGCGTTATCGCGACCTCTCCAGCCGCTCGGCCGTTTCCATCGAAAGCGCGCAGCGCGCCGACGCCACCTACAAGACAGCGCGCGCCGCGACGGACAAGGCGCAGGCCGCGCTCGTCGCCGCGCAACGCCAGATCGACGTCATCGAGTCGCAGAAACAACAGGCGCGCGCCGCGTTGCAGCAGGCCATCGCCGAGCGCGACATCGCCCGCTTGAACGAGGGCTACACCGAACTGCGCGCGCCGGTGGACGGCGTGGTGGGCAACCGCCGCGCACGCACCGGCGCCTATGCGGCAGCCGGCACGCAGTTGTTGTCGGTAGTGCCGGCGCGCGGCCTGTGGGTGGATGCCAACTTCAAGGAAGACCAGCTGGCGCGCATGCGCGCGGGCCAGCCGGTGGAAATCCGCGCGGACGTACTGCCGGGCCGCGTGTTCCGCGGCCATCTCGCCAGCCTCGCGCCCGCCACGGGTGCGCAGTTCAGCGTGCTGCCGCCGGAAAACGCCACCGGCAACTTCACCAAGGTCGTGCAGCGCGTGCCGGTGCGCGTGGTGCTGGACGACAAGGACAGCCAGCTCGGCGTGCTGCGCCCGGGACTCTCCGTGGTCGCCGACGTGGATACGCGCGCCGTGGCCGCCACGCCATGAACGCCGTCGCCGGCCGCGTGCCGTACTCCGAACCGGTGGATCCCGCCGCGCTGAGCATGGCGCAGAAGGTGTTCGCCTTCGCCACCATGTGCGTGGGCATGTTCATCGCCCTGCTGGACATCCAGATCGTGTCCGCCTCGCTGCGCGACATCGGCGGCGGGCTCTCTGCCGGTGCGGACGAAACGGCGTGGGTGCAGACCAGTTACCTGATCGCGGAGATCGTGGTGATCCCGTTGTCGGGCTGGCTCTCGCGCGTGATGTCCACGCGCTGGCTGTTCGCCGCCTCCGCCGCGGGCTTCACCATCACCAGCATGCTGTGCGGCGCCGCCTGGGACATCAAGAGCATGATCGTGTTCCGTGCACTGCAGGGTTTTCTCGGCGGCTCGATGATCCCCACGGTGTTCACCACCGCGTTCGTGTTCTTCCACAACAAGCAGCGCGTGATCGCGGCGGCCACCATCGGCGCCATCGCCTCGCTGGCGCCCACGCTGGGTCCGACGCTGGGCGGATGGATCACCGACAACGCCTCGTGGCACTGGCTGTTCTTCATCAACCTCGTGCCCGGCATCTTCGTCACGGTGGCGGTGCCGATGCTGGTGAACATCGATCGCCCCGATCTCTCGCTGCTGCGCCACGCCGACTACCTGGGCATGGTGCTGCTCGCGGTGTTCCTCGGCTGCCTGGAATACACGCTGGAAGAAGGCCCGCGCTGGAACTGGTTCAGCGACCAGGTGATCCTGGCCAATGCGTGGCTGTCGGGCATCGCGGGCGTGGGTTTCGTGGCGCGCAGCCTGACCTATGAACATCCGGTGGTGGACCTGCGCGCGCTGCGCGACCGCAACTTCGCGCTCGGTTCGTTCTTCTCCTTCGTCACCGGCATCGGGCTGTTCTCCACCATCTATCTCACGCCGCTGTTCCTAGGGCGCGTGCGCGGCTACAGCGCCCTGCAGATCGGCGAGGCGATCTTCTCCACCGGCGTGTTCCAGATCATGAGCATTCCGCTGTACGCCTTTCTCGCGCGGCGCTACGACCTGCGCTGGATCATGATGGCGGGGCTCGCGCTGTTTGCCGTGTCGATGTGGGATTTCTCGCCGATCACGCACGACTGGGGCGCGCGCGAACTGCTGCTGCCGCAGGCGCTGCGCGGCATGGCGCAGCAGCTGGCGGTGCCGCCCGCGGTGACATTGACGCTCGGCGGCCTGGCGCCGGCGCGATTGAAACTGGCGTCCGGCCTGTTCAACCTCATGCGCAACCTCGGCGGCGCCATCGGCATCGCCGTGTGCGCCACCATCCTCAACGACCGCACCAACCTGCATTTCTATCGACTGGCCGAACATCTCAACGCCGGCAACGAGGCGATGAACGGCTGGCTGGCGCAGACCAGCACGCACCTGGCCGAGCTGGGGCAGGGTGCCGCGGGCGATCCGGACGGCTCGCTGCACCAGCTGTGGCAATTGGCCTATCGCGAAGCGCAGACCTTGTCGTACGCCGACGCGTTCCTCGCCATCGGCCTGTGCTTCGCCGTCGCCACGGTGATGGTGCCGCTGATGCGCAAGGTGGCGCCTCCGGCGGGCCCTTCCGCGGACGCGCACTGAATCCTTACTTCTCCTCGAGAACTCACATGAACACTTCGCTTTCGTTCCGCGCTGGCGCGTCACGCGTCGCGTCGCGCCGTTCCTCCCTGCGCATGGCCGCGATGGCGGCGGCACTGCTCGGCCTTGCCGGTTGCACCGTGGGGCCCGACTACGTGCGCCCGGAGGTCAAGACCCACGCGCAGTACAGCAGCCAATCCATGCTGGATACGCGCGAAGCGGCGCAGAGCGCGCCGGAACTCGACACGTGGTGGCAGGGCTTCGGCGATCCGGAACTGACGCGCATCATCGGTCGCGTGATGGCACAGAACCTCGACCTTGCCGCCGCCATGGCGCGCGTGGACCAGGCCCGCGCCGCCGCGCGCGAGGCCGGTGCGCAACTCGCACCGCAAGGCAGCCTGGACGGACAGCTGACGCAGCTGCACCAGTCCACCAAGAGTCCGCTCGGCGAGATCGCCAGCCATACGCCGGGCTACCAGCGCACGCAGACGCTGGAGAACATCGGCGTGGGCGCCAGCTGGGAGCTTGATCTTGCCGGCGGCCTGCATCGCGGTGCGGAAGCGGCGGATGCCGAAGCGCAGGCGGCGGAAGCCAATCGCGATGGCGTGCGCGTTTCCATCGCCGCCGAAGCGGCGGACAGCTACTTCCAGGTGCGCGGCGCGCAGGAACGCATCCGCCTCGCGCAACAGCAGATCGACACCGAGACGCAGTTGCTGGAACTGGTGAAGGTGCGCCTTGCCGGCGGCCTCGCCACCTCGCGCGAAGCGGCGCAAGCCCAGGCGCTGGTGCTGCAAGCCAAGGCCACCTTGCCGCCGCTGCGCACCACGCTGGCGCAGCAGCTCAACCGCCTCGACGTGTTGATGGGCGTGCCGCCCGGCACCTATGCCGCCGAACTCAAGGACAGCCCGCGGAACTACACCGTGCCCGCCATCGCCACCGACGGCGGCCCCGACATGCTGTTGCGCCGCCGCCCCGACGTGATCGCCGCGGAGCGCAAGCTCGCCGCATCCAACGCACGCATCGGCGTGGCGGTGGCCGAGTACTACCCGAAAGTCTCGCTGGGCGGCCTGCTCGGTTTTGACAGCCTGCACAGCGGTTCGCTGTTCTCGTCGCAGGCATTCCAGCCGCAGGCCGTGCTTGGCCTGCACTGGCGGCTATTCGATTTCGGCCGGGTCGATGCCGAGGTGGCGCAGGCCAAGGGCGCCAACGCGGAAGCGCTGGCGCTGTATCGCCAATCCATGCTGCGCGCCACGGAAGACGTGGAGAACGCCATCGTCTCGCTGGCCGAACTGGAAACCCAGCATCGCGACCTCACGGACGAAGTGAAGGCGCACGAAGATGCGCGCGCCGCCGCGCAGGACGCCTACAAGGGCGGCGCCGTCAGCCTGATCGAAGTGCTGGACGAAGATCGCCAGCTGCTCGCATCGCGCGACGAACTCGCGCGCGTGCACGCGGACGACGCGCGCGCCGCCGTCGCCACGTTCCGCGCGCTGGGCGGCGGCTGGTCCAACGGCGATGCCGGCGAGAAAGCGGTGGCGGAGCGCTGAGCGCTGCCGGCTACTTGTTCGTCACCGGCACGCCGGCCTGATCCTCGGCGAGCGGGCCGGGCGCGTCCGATCCGCGCTGTCGCGGATCGTAGCCGCTCATCAGCGGCTCGCCCGCGGGCGGCAGGTCGCGCAGACGCGCCACGTCCTGCGCGGACACGGCGCCGCCGCGATTGCCCCAGCTGGAGCGCGCGAAGCTGAGGATCTCGGCGATCTGCTGGTTGTTCAGGCGTTCGCGGAAGGCCGGCATGGTGAACTGCGTGGGTGCATCGCGGCCCGCTGGCATGGTGCCGCCGTGCAATACCAGGCGGATCGCGGAGGCCGCGTTGTCGCCGTTGAGCACAGGGTTGCCGGCCAGCGCGGGGAACACTTGACCGTAGCCGTGGCCGTCGGTGCGATGGCAGGTGGCGCAGTTGTCCACGTAGAGCTGCGCGCCCGGCGCGCTGACGTTGCCGCTGTGCAGTGCGGTGTGCGTGGCGTCGCTGTACGTCACCGCCTGCTCGTCGCGCGCGGCCGGCAATGACTTGAGGAAGTGCGCGATGGCAGCAACGTCCGGATCGTTCAGGTACTGCGTGCTGTGCTCGACCACGTCGCTCATGCCACCGAACACGGCGCTGCGCTCGGATCGCCCGCTCTTGAGCAGCGCGGCGATCTCTTCCTCGCTGACGCTGCCCAGGCCGCTGGCCAGTTCGCTGCGCAGGCTGGGCGCGACCCAGTTGTCGCTTTCGCCGCCGCTCAGGTAGGCGGTGCCGTCGCGCGGGCCCAGCGCCTTTTCCTGCAGCGTGAACGAACGCGGCGTGTGGCAGGCGCCGCAGTGGCCTAGCCCCTCCACCAGATATTGCCCGCGTGCGAGCGCGGCATCGCCGGTGGCGGCGGTTTCCACCGGCGTCACCTTGGGCGCGAACAGCCAGCGCCAGTAGGTGAGCGGCCAGCGCATGGAAAGCGGCCACGCGATGCCTTCGCGCTTGTTCGCCTGCTTCACCGGCGGCACGCCGTGCATGAAGTACGCGTACAGCGCCTGGATGTCCTGATCGCTCACCTTGGCATACGAGGGATAAGGCATGGCTGGGTACAGCGTGTGGCCCTCGTCGTCGATGCCGCGCCGCACCGCGCGCTCGAATTGCCCGTAGGTGAACTTGCCGATGCCGGTGTCCGGATCGGGCGTGATGTTGGTGCTGTAGATGGTGCCGATGGGCGAGGCAATCGGCAGCCCGCCCGCGAACGGCTGGCCGCCCGGCGCGGTGTGGCAGGCCACGCAGTCGCCGATGTGCGCGAGGTATTCGCCCTGCTTGATCTGCTCGGCCGTGGTATCCGGCGCCTTCGCGGCCGGGTCGCCGCCGCCGCCCGGAAACAGCATGGCGGCCATCCAGGCGATCAGCACCAGCACGACCAGCACCACGATCAGGCGGAGCAAGCCGCCACCGCTGCGCCGCCGACGTCTCCCGTAGGTGTTCATGCCTGCACCAATGGGCCGGGTTGCTTGAGGTAGGTCTCGCGGATCGCCTTGACCGACATGTAGGTCAGGCCGCCGATGAGGCCCGTCGGGTTGTAGCCCAGGTTCTGCGGAAAGGCCGACGCGCCGGTGACGAACACGTTCGGCACGTCCCAGCTCTGCTGGAAGCGATTGAGCGCGCTGATGTCGGGCGAGGGTCCCTGGATCACGCCGCCCGTGGTGTGCGTGGTCTGGTACTGCCGGATGTCGTAGTGATCCCCCGGCTTGCGCAGCGTCAGCGAAGTCGCCTTGGGGTTCATCTGCTTGACGATTTCCTGCGCGCGCTCCGTCACGAACCGGGACATCTTGTACTCGTTGTCGTGCCAGTCGAAGGTGATGCGCAGCAAGGGCAGGCCGAAGGCGTCGTTGTAGGTGGGGTCCAGGTCCAGGTAGCGGTCGCGATAGGACATCACGGAACCGTGCGTCGCCACGGTGGTGGCGTGCAGGTAGCTGTCCCTGGCGGCCTTCTTCCATGCCGCGCCCCACGCGGGCGTGCCGGGCGGCACGATCAATTGCTGGATCGGCCGGCCGCCGGTCTGTCCGCCGTAGATGTACGCGCCGCCGATGAAACCGTGCGGCCCGTGGTCGAAATGGTCGGCGTTGAAATCGTCCACGATCTGCACGCCGCCCGCACCCGCACCGATGAAGGGATTGATCGCCACGTCCTTGTCGAAGAACACGCCCATGCTGCTCATCATCTGGTACGCGTAGTTCTTGCCGATCACGCCCTTGCCGGTGTTGGGGTCGTAAGGCGTGCCGATGCCCGAGAGCAGCATCAGGCGCACGTTGTGCATCTGGAAGGCGGCGACGATCACCAGATCCGCGGGCTGCTCCACCTGCTGTCCCTGCGCGTCGACATAAGTGACGCCGGTGGCGCGCTTGCCGCTGGAATCGAGGTTGATCTTCGTCACGTGGCTGTGCGTGCGAAGCTCGAAATTCGGCTTGCGCATCAGCACCGGCAGGATGGTGGTCTGCGGCGACGCCTTGGAATACATGAAGCAACCGAAGCGCTCGCAATAGCCGCACAGGTTGCATGGCCCCAGCCGCGCGCCATAGGGATTGGTGTACGGGCGCGAGGCGTTGTCCGATGGCTGCGGAAACGGGTGATAGCCTACCGCGCGCGCGGCATCGGCGAACAGCTTGGCGCCGTAGGTGTCCGACACGGCCGGGTTGGGATACGGCTTCTTGCGCGGGCCTTCGAACGGATTGCCGCCCGGCTGGATCTGGCCGTTGAGGTTGCCCGCCGTGCCCGAGGTGCCGCACAGGTATTCGAACTGTTCCAGGTACGGCTCCAGTTCGTCATAGGTAACGCCGTAATCCTGGATCTGCATGTCCTCGGGGATGAACTTCTGCCCGTAGCGCTTGCTGATGTGGCTGCGGATTTCCAGGTCTTCGGGCGAGGGCCGGTAGTGCTGGCCGTTCCAGTGGATGCCCGCGCCGCCCACGTTGTTGCCGAACAGGAACGAGCCGTACTGGCGGTACGGCACCGCCGTGTCGCTCATCGCGTGACGCACCGTGACGGTTTCGCGCGCCAGCGGCTGGAACAGCTCGCCGCGCACGCCATAGGCGAGTTCGTCGGCATTGTGCGGATAGACGAAATCCGGCGAGGTGTCGCGATAGGCGCCGCGTTCCAGCGCCAGGATCTTCAGGCCCGTGTCCGCCAGCTCGATGCCCATGATGGCGCCGGTCCAGCCGAAGCCGACGATGACGATGTCGACCGGCTTCATGCGGATCATGACTCGGCCCCTTCGATCGACACCGGCCCGAACGGATAGGCCTTGCCCGCCTGGTCCATCCAGTCGGTGAAATCCGCGCGCGCGCCGGGAAAGCCGATCATCTTCCACGCCGCCATCTGCTTGTTGCCGCCGTACATGGGGTCGGCGAAATAGCCTTCCTTGGTGTTGGTGAGCAGCTGCGCGAAGAAGGTCGCGGTGGGCACGTCGTCCAGCGTGATCTCGCCCTTCTCCAGCTGATGCAGGATCGCATCGCGCTGGTCCGCCGGCAGCGCGGCGAACGTCTGGTTGTGCTGCTTCCGGCACCAGTCGTCGATGGCGGCGATGCCCTTGCGATAGAGCTCGCGCGGGGTGTAACGCAACTGATACCCCAGGGTCGGCGGCGCATCGGGAACGAACGGCCCCTGCATGTACCACAGGCCGCCGTGGCCGTAGGCCGCTTCCATCTGGCGATCGAGAAATTCCGGTACGCCCGCTTCCACGGCGCCGGGGCCGTCCTCGTTGGCGGGGATCAGGCGATCCACCGCGGCCTGCAGGAAATCCCACTCGGGCGCGGTGAAGTAGCGCGGCGTGTACTTCGGGCCGGCGGCGGCGGCGGGCTCGGCCGCGGTGCCGCTTTGCGTCTGCGCGATGGCCGCCGTTCCCAACAGGCTGACCGCCGGAACCGCCACCAGCGACTGCCGCAGAAAGTCGCGACGTGAAGGCGAACTGGGCTTGCTCGTCATGACACTCCCCGTACCTACGCGCGTTGCGCTCGCACATGCTGACGCGGCAGGTGATTGCAAAACGTGAAAACCACTGACATGTGGACGCACGCGAAGCGCCTGCATCAGGGATTTCCGCCGCGATACGGACGATCATCCTTCACGGCATGTCGACCGCTTGCATGACGACAATCCCGCTTCATGGTGTCACCCGACGAGTGCAGGGCCGAAGGATGTCGGTCGCGACGCGGTTCGGGCGCAGGGGTGGTGTGGCGCTTCCCTGCAGTCGGGTGACGGTGAGGTCGGCCGCGACATGGAGTGTGTCACCCGATGATCCTGCGAGCCGCTCGACGCATGGCCAACACCACGCGCACGCAACAACGCGCGGCAGGGGCGGCATTCGCCGTTCCCTCCACTCGCACGTTCTCTTTATCGCCGTCTTCGCTTCGCGCTTTTCGCGTGGCGGCGGGCACGCGTTTGTCCCCTTGATCACTCGGGAGCCACGTCATGGCAGATGAAAAACGCAAGATCGGCGTCGTCGCCGCCACCTTCCTGGTGGCGGGCAACATGATGGGCTCGGGCGTGTTCCTGCTGCCCGGCAGCCTCGCCAAGATCGGCAGCGTGTCGATGTGGGGTTGGGTGGTCACCACCATCGGCTCGCTGCTGCTGGCCTTCGTGTTCGCCAAGCTGGGCCGCCTCGCGCCGAAAGCCGGCGGCCCTTATGCGTATGCACGCGATGCGTTCGGCCCGTACATGGGTTTCCAGACCAACACCATCTACTGGTTCGCCAACTGGATCGGCAACGTGGCACTGCCCGTCGCGGCGGTGGGCTACTTCAGCTATTTCATTCCCGCGCTGTCGCAGCCCCTGGTGCGCACCATCGTGGTGCTGGTGCTGATCTGGCTGTTCACCTTCGCCAACATCCTCGGCGCGCAGGTGGTGGCGCGCATCCAGTCGATCACCACTTCGTTCGCGCTGGTGCCGCTGTTCGGCATCGCCATCTTCGGCTGGTTCTTCTTCAAGAGCGACCTGTTCGCTGCCGCGTACAACGTCACCGGCAAGGGCGATTTCCAGGCGATTTCCGGCGCGGCCTCGCTGACCCTGTGGGCGTTCATTGGCGTGGAATCCGCCTCGGTGTCGGCGGCGGTAGTGAAGAACCCCGAGAAGAACGTCGCCATCGCCACCATCGCGGGCGTGGCGCTGGCCGCCGTGGTGTACATCTCCAGCTCCGCCGTGATCATGGGCATGATCCCCAACGACCAGCTGCAGGTGGCCGACGCGCCGTTCGCGCTGGCGGCACAGGTGGCCATCGGCAACATCGGCGGCGGCGTGGTGAGCCTGTGCGCGGCGCTGGGCGCCGGCGGCTCGCTGGGTGGCTGGATCCTGCTGACCGCGCTCAGCGCCAAGGCCGCGGGCGACGATGGCCTGTTTCCCAAAATCTTCAGCAAGGCGAACAAGGACGACACGCCCGTGCAGGGCCTGTTGATCGTGGGCGTGCTGATGTCGCTGATCGTGCTGATCACGGCCGCCTCGCCCACGGCGTCGGAACAGTTCGAGGTGATCACGCAGGCCGCGGTGGTGCTGACCCTGCTGCCCTACATCTATTCCTGCGTGGCCTGCTATTTCGCGGTGGAGCTCAGCCATGCCACGGTGCACACCGGCATCTACTGGGTGCTGACCAGCATCACTGTCGTGTACTGCCTGTGGGCCATCTTCGGCACCAACGGCCAGATGGTGACCTACGCCTTCCTGTTCATGCTGTTCATCACCGTGTTCTATCCGTTCTTCAGCGAACAGCGCCGGCAGGACAAGGCCACCCGGGCCGCGCTGCCCGGCACGCCGCGCGCCTGAGCACCGTTTCCCCCCTCGCCCTGCGATCGATGGAGTCGCCCCATGTATTTCAACGCCCTGGATTATCCCGTCGTCATCATCGATGCCGACTACGACTCGCCGCGCATCAACGGCATCCTCATCCGCGCGCTGGCGGACGAAATCCGCAGCTACGGCCATCGCGTGCTGAGCGGCCTCACCATGAGCGACGCGGAAGCTGGCGCGCGCACCTACAACGCGGCCTCGGCAGTGCTCATTTCCATTGACGGCGAGGAGGAAGGGCCGCACCAGTTCGACCGCCTGTACGACTTCCTCAACACGCAGCTGGCCTATCGCGAGAACCTGCCGATCTTCCTGTACGGCGAGCGGCGCACGGTGGAGCAGATCCCCACCCGGCTGCTCAGCATCACGCACGGCTTCATCTTCCTCTACGAGGACACCAAGGCCTTCATCGCCAAGCAGGTGATGCGCGCGGCCGACGAGTACATGGAAAACCTGATGCCGCCGTTCTTCAAGGCGCTGGTGCATCACGCGGCGGAGTCGAACTACTCGTGGCACACGCCGGGCCATGGCGGCGGCGTGGCGTTCACCAAGTCGGCGGAGGGCCGCGCGTTCCACCAGTTCTTCGGCGAGAACACCTTGCGCAGTGACCTGTCCGTGTCGGTGCCGGAACTGGGCTCGCTGCTCGACCACACCGGCCCGGTGAAGGCGGCGGAAACCGAAGCCGCGCGCAACTTCGGCGCGGACCACACCTTCTTCGTCACCAACGGCACCTCCACCTCGAACAAGATCGTGTGGCACGCCACGGTGGCGCGCGGCGACGTGGTGTTCGTCGATCGCAACTGCCACAAATCGCTGCTGCACTCGCTGGTGATGACCGGCGCGGTGCCGGTGTATTTCACGCCCAGCCGCAACGCGCACGGCATCATCGGGCCGATCAGCCTGGACCAGTTCGATCCCAAGTCCATGGCCAAGGCCATCGCGGCAAATCCGCTGGCCAGCAAGGCGGCCAAGGCCAAGGGCAAGGACTTCAAGCCGAAGATCGCCGTGGTCACCAACTCCACCTACGACGGCCTTTGCTACAACGTGGAGAAGATCGCCAAGGACATCGGCGGCGGCGTGGACTTCCTGCACTTCGACGAGGCGTGGTACGGCTACGCCGCCTTCCACGAGCTGTACGACAACCATTACGCGATGGCCAAGGGCAAGCCGCGCGACCAGGACCCGATCATCTTCGCCACGCAGTCCACGCACAAACTGCTGGCGGCGTTCTCGCAGGCCTCGATGATCCATGCGCGCAACAGCCGCACGCGCAAGCTGGACGCGGACCGCTTCAACGAGGCGTTCATGATGCACACTTCCACCTCGCCGCACTACGGCATCATCGCCTCGTGCGACGTGGCCTCGCGCATGATGGAGGGCCGCGCCGGCCGCAGCCTGATCGACCAGATGCACAAGGAAGCCATCGCCTTCCGCCGCGCCGTGCTGCACGTGGGCGACGGCATCAAGAAGGGCGACTGGTGGTTCAGCGTGTGGCAGCCCGACGGCCTCACGGAACGCCTGGACGAAGGCGAACGCGCCGGCCAGCCCGTGACCACCAGGCAGGCCGACTGGAAGCTGGCGCCCAAGGCCGCCTGGCACGGCTTCGGCGACCTGCCGCGCGACTACGTGATGATCGACCCGATCAAGGTCACCCTGGTGATGCCGGGCCTGGGCATGGACGGCAAGGTGCAGAAGCAGGGCATACCCGCCGCGGTGGTGAGCCGCTTCCTGTGGGGGCGCGGCATCACGGTGGAGAAGACCAACCTCTACTCCTTCCTCATCCTGTTCTCCATGGGCGTCACCAAGGGCAAGTGGAGCACGCTCACCACCGAGCTGCTGGCGTTCAAGGAGCTGTACGACGCCAACGCGCCGCTGAGCAAGGCGCTGCCCTCGCTGGTGCAGGAACACCCCGTGGCCTACGCCGATACCGGCCTGCGCGACCTGTGCGACGCGCTGCATGCGTTCAACACCAAGAACAAGGTGGCCCAGGTGATGCGCGAGATGTACGTGGAACTGCCCGAGCCCGTGCTCGCGCCATGGGAAGCCTACGACCGCCTGGTGCGTGGCGAAGTGGAACACGTGGAGATCGACAAGCTCGCCGGCCGCATCGCCGCCACCATGCTGGTGCCGTATCCGCCGGGCATCCCGGTGATCATGCCGGGCGAGAAATTCGGCGCGAAGGATTCACCCATCATCGAAAGCCTGCGCACGGCCAAGGAGCAGAACGAACGCTTCCCCGGCTTCGAGTCGGATATCCATGGGCTCATCATCGAGCAGGGAGAGGATGGGCCGCGGTATGTGGTGGAGGTGCTGAAGAAGTAGGTTGCAGGGGCGCGTTCGCGTTTCTCGCGGACGCGCCCTTGCTCGTCATTCCGGCCTGCGCCGGAATGACGGTCTCGCTTGGTCATGCTTTGGGGCAAGCGTGAAAAGAACGTGGCGTGGAGGCATCTCACTGCGCACCTACCCCTCACCGTCATTCCGGCGCAGGCCGGAATCCAGTGACTTTGCCTTTCCCTTAGCCAGAGCCGCTCCGCATCACCCGCGCTTCTGCAACCAATCCCCCAACTGCTTCAGCACCTGGCTGCGCGCCGGTTCCGCCTCGTTGAACAGCTCGTGGTACAGCGCGTCGAAATAGCGCGTGGTGAGCTGGCCGCCGGCCCAGTTTCCGGAGGAGAAATCCCGGCTGCCGGCCGGGTTCACCAGCTTGTCCGAGCCTGCTACCAGCAGCAGCGTCGGCACGGTGAGCTTGCCTGCGTCCGCCACCGAGGCGTCGCCCGCGCGGAAGATGAAATCCGCCAGTCGCGGCGTGATCCAGCCATGGCGCAGCGGATCGGCGCGGTACGCCGGCTCCACCTGCGGGTCGTGCGAGAGCTTGTCGAACGGCAGGCCGTTCGGCAGCGGCAGGTTGGGCAGCAGCTTCGCCAGCGTCGCGGCCAGCTTCTGCCGCCATGCGGGCTCCCAGGTGCGCAGGGCAGGGGAGGACAGCACCAGCGCCGGCGGCTCCACGCGACGGTCGAGCACGCTGCGCGCGGCGACCAGGCCGCCCATGCTGTGCCCGAGCAACAGCGGGCGCCTGGGCAGGCTGTTGGCGTAGTCGTTGTAGACGGTGGCCAGGTCTTCCAGCAGGTCGTTGCCGTGGGACAGCGCGCCGCGACGGCCCGGCGTCTGGCCGTGGCCGCGCTGGTCGTAGCTGCGCACCGCGAAGCCGCGCGTGCGGAACCAGCCGGCCAGGCGCTGGTAGCGGCCGCTGTGCTCGCCCAGCCCATGCACGATCAGCACCGCATCGTGCGCGCGGCTGTTCGGCCAGTCGCGCACGAACAGGGGCTGGCCGTCGGCCATGGTCAGGATCTGGCTGCGTTCGCTGCCGTGGTCGCCCGGGTGGTTCACATCGCGCTCTCGACGGGAAAGGCCCGCATTCTGCAACAAGCGGCGCGGGTTTGGCGCGCGGCGTGGCGGCAGCTCGCCGGGCCCAACAACGCGCCCAACAAAAAGGGAGCGGCAAGCCGCTCCCTTGATGCACTGCACGATCGATTGCTTGCGCCGATCAGAAGTCCGCCTTGAACTCCACGCCGATGATGCGCGGGTCGTTGACGAACGCGGTGCGGTTGTCGAAGTCGATGGCACCGGTGATGTACTGCTTGTTGGTGATGTTGCGGCCGTACAGGGCGATTTCGCGCTTGCCGAAATCCCAGTTGTAGCCCACGCGCACTCCACCCTGCAGCATCGGCTTGCCGCGGAATTCCTCCGAGTCGTACAGGAAGAAATTCACTTCGCTGCGGTAGCTCCAGTCGGTGTAGATGAAGAACTCGCCGCTCTCGCCGTACGGGATGCCGTAGCGCGCGGTGAGGTTGCCGATCCACTTCGGCGCGTTAGGCAGCGAGTTGCCGTTGATCAGCGCGTTGCCGTTCGCATCCAGCGGATTGAGCACGGTGCAGCCCGCGCCGCACGGCGCCACCGCCAGGGTCGGGTCCTTCAGCTCGGTGTGGTTGTAGCTGCCGCCGGCGGTGAGCATGAAGTTCGGCGTGACGTACGCCTCCATGTCGAACTCGGCGCCGTGGCCGCGGGTCTCCTTCGCGTTCACCAGGCGCGTCACGTTCAGGTCGCCGCCCACCGCGGTGAGCTGCTGGTTGTGCATGGTGTAGTCGAAGATGTCCGCGTTGAAGCGCAGGCGGTTCTCGAGGCTGGTGGTCTTGATGCCCAGCTCGTACGACGTGATGGTTTCCGGCTTGGCCTGCGAGATGAAGTCCGCGAACAGCACGCGGCCCTGCACGCTGGGCGCGCGGAAGCCGTTGGCGATGCGGCCGTACACGTTGACGTTCTGGTTCACCGCCCAGGTGCCGGTGAGGTCGCCGCTCCAGCGCGAATCGTGCGGGTTGGCACTGAGCGACAGCGGGCCGCCGCCGATCGGCGACAGGATGCGATCCACGTGGAAGTCGCGCGAATCATGCGACCAGCGCGCGCCCGCGCGCACGTCGAAATCGTCGGTGAGGTGGTAGTCGGTGGAGCCGAAGAACGCATACGCGGTGGTCTTCTGCGACTGCTGCGCGTAACCATCCAGTGCATGGTTGTCGAGCGTGTTGTAGTCGTAGTTGACGATCGCGATATTTTCGTTGAAGTAGTACGCGCCCACCTGCCAGTTCAGGCGATCCTGCGGGTTGCTGGCCAGGCGCACTTCCTGCGTGACCTGGCGGTCGTGCGGCAGCGCATCGGCCGTTTCCGACGGGAACGGCGTCACGTACGGCAGCTGGCTGGCGTTGTGCGGAATGGCGATGCCGCCGTCCACGTCGCCCAGGCTGTACGTGTCAGCCTTCTCGAAGCCGGTGATGGAGGTGAGCGTGTAGTCACCCAGGTTCCAGGTGAGGTGCACGTTGCTGCCCCAGGTGAACAGGTGCTGGCGGTTGTTGCCGTCCTGGTACACCACGTTGCGGTCGAAGCCCTGCACCAGGCTGTCGCTGCCCAGCGGAATGGCGTTGGCGCGGTTCACCATGGCGCTGCCGTCGAGCCAGCGCGCATGCACGTTGATCAGCGCGTTGAAATCCTGCACGTCGTACATGGCCTGCAGGCGCACGGCGCGGTCGTTGTAGCCGCCCAGCGCGTCCTTCTTGCCGGTGTAGTCGTTGTCGATCCAGCCGTCGCGATGCTGCGCCAGCGCCGACACGCGGCCCGACCAGTTGCCGCCCAGCGAACCGCCCAGCGCGGCCTCGGCGTTCGCCGTGCCCTTGGTGCCGTACGAGGCCTTGGCGTAGCCGGTGGTTTCCTGGCTGGGCTTGGCCGAGTCGAACTTGATCACGCCGGCCGGCGAGTTGCGGCCGAACATGGTGCCCTGCGGGCCGCGCAGCACTTCCACCTGCTCCAGGTCGAACAGCGGGAAGCCCTTGAGGATGGGGTTTTCCTGCACGATGTCGTCGTACACCATCGACACCGGCTGCGACGCGTTGAGGTCGAAGTCGCTGTTGCCCAGGCCGCGGATGTAGAAGCGCGGGAATTCGCGGCCATACGAGGTCTCGGCATACACGCTCGGCGCGCGGCCGGCCAGCGCCAGCACGGTGTCGCCCGCCTGGCCGTAGTTGCCCAGCTGCTCCGGCGTCACCACCGTCATGGAGACCGGCACCTTCTGGATGTTCTCGACGCGCTTTTCAGCGGTCACGTTGACGGTTTCGAGCTGCACGGGCTTGCCGTTCTGGCTCTTGGCCGGCGCGGCGGCAGGCGGATTGGCGTCCTGTGCGAAAGCGGTGTTTCCCACGGCAAGGGCGCTGGCAATGGAAAGGGCGAGCAACGCGAAACGCGTCGGGCTGGCGGCGGTCATTGAGTTTCCCCAGAAATTTGGAAGGGCAAGAAGCAGGAAGAAGAGCAAGAAACAGCCGCTGGAACGGAGCTTTAGCGCGCGGCTTAACGATATTGTCACGTAATTCTGGCAGGGACAGAAGCGTAATTTCGTGCGATCCGTTGCCAAATGCCCTTGACAACCCCATGTCTCGGACTCTGAGAGCGCTTTGCGCGACACTTAAGTCCATGCCCCTGCACGATTTTCACCCGGCGGTGGCCGCGTGGTTCCAGGCCGCGTTTCCTGAACCGACGGCACCGCAAAAAGCCGCCTGGCCGTCCATACGGTCGGGCCAGCACACGCTGGTCGCCGCGCCGACAGGTTCGGGCAAGACACTCACCGCGTTTCTTTCCGCCATCGACGCATTGGTGCGCGAAGGCGTGGCCAACCACGGCACGCTGCCCGACGCCACCACGGTGGTGTACGTATCGCCGCTGAAGGCACTGTCCAACGACATCCGCATCAACCTGGAAGCGCCGCTGGAAGGCATCCGCGCCGAGCTGCGCAAGCTGGGCCTGCCGGACGTGGACATCCGCACCGCCGTGCGCACCGGCGACACGCCGCAGGCCGAGCGCAACGTGATGCGCAAGCAACCGCCGCACATCCTCGTCACCACGCCGGAGTCGCTGTACATCCTGCTCGGCTCCGAATCCGGCCGCGCGATGCTCAAGACCACGCGCACCGTGATCGTGGATGAAATCCACGCACTCGCCTCAAGCAAGCGCGGCGCGCATCTGGCGTTATCGCTGGAGCGACTGGAATCGCTGTGCCAGCGCCGCTTGCTGCGTATTGGCTTGTCCGCCACGCAAAAGCCCATCGAAGAAGTCGCGAAGTTCCTGGTCGGCAGCCACGCCACACTTCCCCCTCTCCCCGTTGGGGAGAGGGCCGGGGTGAGGGGTCAATCTAGCGACATCGTTCCAAAGAAACGCAAGCACGCTCCAAAAACACTTGGGGCAAGCCCCACCCCCTCAACCGACCCTTCGGGCCACCTTCTTCCCTTCGGGGAGAAGGACCACTGTGTCAACATCATCGACGTCGGCCACACCCGCCACCGCGACCTCGCCATCGAAGTTCCCCCCGTTCCCCTCGAAGCCGTCATGTCCAACGACTGCTGGGAACTGGTCTACAACCGACTCGCGCAACTGGTGGAGTCGCATCGCACCACGCTGGTGTTCGTCAACACGCGCCGCATGGCCGAACGCGTAGCGCGACATCTTTCCGAACGCCTCGGCAAGGAAGCCGTCGCCGCGCATCACGGCAGCCTGGCCAAGGAGCAACGCCTGGATGCCGAGCAACGCCTGAAGCGCGGCGACCTGCGTGTGCTCGTCGCCACCGCCTCGCTGGAACTGGGCATCGACATCGGCGATGTCGATCTCGTCTGCCAGATCGCCTCGCCACGCTCCATCGCCGCCTTCCTGCAACGCGCGGGACGCTCCGGCCATGCGGTAAACGGCACTCCCAAGGCGCGCCTGTTTCCCACCTCGCGCGACGACCTGGTGGAATGCACCGCACTGCTCGATTGCGTGCGCCGCGGCGAACTCGACACGCTGATCCAGCCGCCGCAACCGCTGGACGTACTCGCGCAGCAGATCGTGGCCGAAGTGGCCTGCCAGGAATGGAGCGAGGACGCGCTGTACGACACGCTGCGCGGCGCGCATCCGTATCGCGACCTGCCGCGCCAGCAGTTCGACGACACCGTGCGCATGCTCGCCGACGGCTTCACCACGCGGCACGGCCCGCGCGGCGCGTACATCCATCGCGACGCCGTGCACAAGCAACTGCGCGCGCGCCGCAATGCGCGCCTCACCGCCGTCACCTCCGGCGGCGCCATCCCCGACACCGCCGACTACCTCGTGGTGCTGGAGCCGCAGGCCACCATCATCGGCTCGGTCAACGAAGACTTCGCCGTGGAAAGCCTGGCCGGCGACATCTTCCAGCTCGGCAACAGCAGCTACCGCATCCTGCGCGTGGAGCGCGACCGCGTGCGCGTGGAAGACGCGCAAGGCGTGCCGCCGAATATCCCGTTCTGGCTGGGCGAGGCGCCGGGCCGCAGCGCCGAACTCTCGCACGGCGTGTCGCGCCTGCGCGAAGAGATCGCCACGCGGCTCGACGATGGCGGCGTGCCCGCTGTCATGCACTGGCTGATGCACACGCTGGGCCTGGGCGAAGCCGCCGCGCAGCAACTGGCCGACTACATGGCCGCCGCCAAGGCCGCGCTCGGCGTGTTGCCCACGCAGCACACGCTGGTGTTCGAGCGCTTCTTCGACGAATCCGGCGGCACGCAGCTGATCATCCACACGCCGTGGGGCAGCCGCATCAACCGCGCCTGGGGCCTGGCGCTGCGCAAGCGCTTCTGCCGCCAGTTCAACTTCGAGCTGCAGGCCGCCGCCACCGAAGATTCCATCGTGCTGTCGCTGTCCACCAGCCACAGCTTTCCGCTGGAAGAAGTGTCCCGCTACCTGCACTCCAACACCGCCGAGCACGTGCTGGTCCAGGCGCTGCTCGACGCACCGCTGTTCCCCGTGCGCTGGCGCTGGAACGCCACCACCGCGCTCGCGCTGCCGCGCTTCCAGGGCGGCAAGAAAGTGCCGCCGCCACTGCAGCGCATGAAGAGCGAAGACCTGCTCGCCACCGTGTTTCCCGATCAGGTCGCGTGCCTGGAGAACATCGTCGGCGAGCGCGAGATTCCCGACCATCCGCTGGTCAACCAGACCCTGCACGACTGCCTGCGCGAAGCGATGGACGTCGACGGCCTGCTGCACATCCTGCGCGGGCTGGAAGAGGGCAGCATCACCGTGGTCGCCCGCGACCTGGCCGCGCCCAGCCCACTCGCCGGCGAAGTGCTCAGCGCCGCGCCCTACGCGTACCTCGACGACGCCCCACTGGAAGAACGCCGCACGCAAGCCGTGCAATCCCGCCGCTGGAGCGACCCCGAAAGCGTCGACGACCTCGGCCGCCTCGATCCGGACGCCATCGCCTCCGTGCGCGAAGAAGCCTGGCCGCAGGTACGCAGCGCCGACGAAATGCACGAAGCCCTCACCATCCTCGGCGGCATCACGCAGGGCGAAGCGGATGCGAACGAAGGCTGGAACGCATGGCTCAAGTCACTCGCGGCAAATCATCGTGCGACGCGCCTTACTCCCTCTCCCCTCCGGGGAGAGGGCCGGGGTGAGGGGCCACTCTCGCCCCAGTCCAACACCTCAGCCAGTGGCACCCTCTGGACCACCGCCGAACACCTCCCCAAATGGCAGGCCGTCCACCCCGCTGCCACGCTCAACCCACCCATCGACGCCCCCGCCGACTACGCCGCACAAACGTGGTCCCGCGAAGACGCCCTGCTGGAACTCGTGCGCGCCCGCCTCACCGGCGCAGGCCCGATCACCGTCGCGCAACTTGCCGCCACGCTGCACGTCGACGCCAGCGACATTGACCTCACCCTGCTGCGCCTGCAATCCGAAGGCTACGTGATGCAGGGCCACTTCACGCCCGGCACACCCGAGGTGGAGTGGTGCGAACGCCATCTGCTCGCACGCATCCACCGCTACACCATCGGCCGCCTGCGCCGCGAGATCGAACCCGTCAGCCGTCGCGACCTGATGCGCTTCCTGTTCGACTGGCAACATGTCGCGCCCGGCGCACGCCTTACCGGCCCCGACGCGCTGCCCGCCGTGCTCACCCAGCTCGAAGGTTTTGAGGCCGCCGCCGGCGCGTGGGAAAGCGAACTGCTGCCCGCGCGCATCGACGACTACTCCATCACCTGGCTGGACGAACAGATCCGCGCCGGCCGCGTCAGCTGGAGCCGCCTGCGCAGCGGCAACGGCAGTGGCGGCGGCCCCGTGCGCGCCACGCCCATCGTGCTGCTGCCGCGCCGCAGCCTGCCCGTATGGACCCACGCGGCCGCCGCCGATGGCGAAGGGCAGGACGCCGCCGTCTCCTCCCGCGCCCAGGCCGTGCTCGACGCACTGCGCGACCACGGCGCGCTGTTCTTCGACGAACTGATGAGCGACACACACCTGCTGCGCACCGAACTGGAAGACGCCCTGGGCGAACTCGTCGCCGCCGGCCGCGTCACCGCCGACAGCTTCGCTGGCCTGCGCGCGTTGCTCGTCCCTGCCGCCAAACGCGACACCCACCGCCACCGCCGCCTGCGCCGCCACATGCTTACCGGCATCGAAGATGCGGGAAGGTGGTCCCTAGTAAGGTCAAACCGGAGTTCGCTTCTCCCCTTGCGGGCACGCGGGGAGGCGCCAGGGATGGCGCCGGTTTTGAGGAGCGAGGAGAAGCTGCCCGGCAGGGCTGAAGAGGGGGAGATGCTCGCCAAAGCCCCACCTACCTCAAACACAAAATTCGACCCAGACCACCTGGAACACATCGCCCGCAGCCTCCTCCGCCGCTACGGCGTCATCTTCTGGAAACTGCTCGAACGCGAAGCCCCCTGGCTGCCCAGTTGGCGCGAACTGCTGCGCGTCTACCACCGCCTGGAAGCCCGCGGCGAAATCCGCGGCGGCCGCTTCGTGGAAGGCCTGGTCGGCGAACAATTCGCCCTGCCCGAAGCCATCGCCCGCCTGCGCGCCATCCGCCAACAGGAACCGACCGGCGAACTCGTCCTCGTCAGCGGTGCCGACCCCCTGAACCTCGCCGGCACCGTACTGGCAGGCAACAAACTCCCCGCCGTCACCGGCACCCGCGTGCTCTACGAAGACGGCGTCCCCGTCGCCGCCTGGGTCGCCAACAAACCCCAATGGCTCGCCGAATCCACACCAGCCCAGCAACAACACTGGCGTAACGCGCTGCTGCGGAGGTCAGAGGCGGGCAGTTTGAAGGCCGATGCACAAGCCGCCGGCTTCAATGCCTAAGAAATAGTGTGGCGAGAAGGGAAAAGTAACGAGGGATCAGAACCGTCCCTCACCGTCAGTTCCCGCCCCACCGTCATTCCTGCGAAGGCAGGAATCCAGCGCCTTTGACTTGATTTTCGCCAAGCACACCGGGCGGCTTCTTGATCCCAGCAAGAGGCTGAAAAACAGCCCTTATTCGCTGTAATCTCCAATATAAACCAACAACCCATCCCTCTCCCGAAACTCACTGCGCCCATTCAACGTAATCGACTGCCCCGCCCGCACCCCATTGGGCAAGTCCACCGCAAACGTCCCGTCGAACAGAATGTGCGCCGTCGCCGTCCCATCCCGCTCCTCATAAGCCAGGATCAACTGCCGGCGCGCCGAAAACAGGAAACTGGAGCTCTCCGCCAGGTGCCGCAGCTCGTCCGCACCAAACGTCCGCACGCTCAGCACCCCCGCCGTGTAGTTCTCGAACACCACCTCGCGATGCATCGTCGCCACCATGCCGTCGACGTCCATGCGGTTATAGGCAGCCAGGTAACGCTCGATCAGCTCGCGCATGGCGCATCCTTCAAAAATCAGGCGCCAAACCCGGCGCGACAGCGCAAAGTCTACGTTACCCGCGCCACCGCGCCGAATTTCCAGCCAAACCCCACCCCCAACCC
>Ga0268248_100071_pt1 | contig 98824 bp, 104 predicted proteins | sample AgamicAtAme_FD_200856 | JGI IMG/M metagenome (GOLD analysis project Ga0268248, IMG submission 200856) | Agave microbial communities from Guanajuato, Mexico - At.Am.e (v2) (version 2) | ecosystem: Host-associated > Plants > Phyllosphere > Phylloplane/Leaf | place: Guanajuato, Mexico | collected... | reverse complement strand
TGACAATTGATGACTTAAATTCTGTTGAGTATCGCTTAGCTTTCATAATATAAAAAAACTCCTATACTTGATTATCTCGGATTATGCCCTAGAAATAAAGCGGTCCGGATTTTCAGTATACGAGCACAACACGTGGTATCAGAACCTTAGACTTACGTGTTAAAAAACAATCAAGTAATGCTTTGTCATTAGCAACATTTTTGGAAAACCATCAGCTAATTAGCAAGGTTTATTACGCTGGTTTAAAGAGCCATCCACAACATGACTTAGCGGAAGCGCAATTTTCTAACCAATATGGGGGCATGTTGAGTTTTGAATTAAAAGGCGATCGTCAAACAATTAATAAGTTTTTACAGGAGCTAAACTTGACGAAGTATGCCATGACCCTTGGAGGCATACGAACAACAATATCACATCCAGTCTCTTCATCTCATTATGATACGCCAGAAGAAGAGAAAGCAAAGATTGGTATTACTGACCAACTACTGCGTGTTAGTGTCGGTATTGAGGATGAAGCAGACTTAATTCATGACTTTGAGTATGCATTATCTCAGATAGAGTTAGAGGAAGGTGAATAAACATGGTAGCTCCACGTCAAAAAAAGTCACACAATAATATTGTGTATATTGTCTTAGGTGTCGTTATTGTAGGGATTGTCATAGGCACAACAAAATTGGTGGGACATTCAGCAACCACCAAAAGTAAATCAGAAAAGAAAATATCAGTATTAACGTATGCTAACTGGAACCCGTTTGAATACATAAAAAATGGTAAGGTTGTTGGGTTTGATTTAGATATCTTAAAATCTTTGTCTAAAGAAGCGGGCTATCAGTATACGATTAAGAATACTGGTTGGGACTCGATGTTTACACAATTAAATTCTGGTTCAGCTGATGCAGCTATTTCTGGTATTACAATTACAAAAGATCGTCAAAAAACATATTCGTTTTCAAAACCTTACTTTGTTTCTCGACAGGCAATCATTGTTAAGAAAACTGACACAGTAATTAAAAATGCAACTGATCTGAAGAATAAAAAAGTTGCTGTTCAGCTAGGTTCAACCGGAGAGGAAGCTGCTGAATCAATCCTTGGCAAGAATAGTTCAAATATTAGCAAAGACAAAGGCGGCACAACATTTTTACAGGTTGTTCATGGGCAAGCAGACGCTGCAATTGGTGACGAAACCACTGTTAAAAAGTATGTGGCAAGTAATCCCTCATACAAATTAAAAGTTATTTATGACGATAAAAACTTTGAACCAGAATATTTTGGTTTGATGTTTACTAAAAATTCAAAATACCGTTCAACATATAACGCTGCTTTGAAAAAGATAATTGACAATGGCGAATATACAAAAATTTATGAAAAGTGGTTTGGTAGTAAGCCATCACTTGATGTCATAAAGTCACGGCAATGAGGAGATGATCTATGAGTTTTAGTTATGATATGATTTTAGATTACGCCCCATTTTTCATGCATGGTTTACTATACACTTTGCTGTTTTCCCTTTGTGGGGTAGTTTTTGGAACGATATTTGGACTGATTATTGCACTTGGTCGTATGTCGAAAAACCCCGTTATTTCTGGAATATTTAAAACCTATATTGGTTTGTTTCGTGGCACACCATTGTTTGTACAAATTTTGATTACCAACTTTGGTGTCGTACCGGCAATTTTTGGACATTCCAATCCATATATAGCCGGTGCCCTGTCCTTGTCCCTGAATGCAGCGGCCTACATTGCTGAAACATTTCGTTCAGGTGTTCAATCCATTTCTGAAGGGCAACGTGAGGCGGCTAGAACATTGGGTTTGTCTCAATTTGATACGATGCGTTTTATCATAGTGCCGCAAGCCATAAAGATAGTGATACCGGCATTAGGAAACGAATTTATTAGTTTAATCAAAGATTCATCTTTGGTATCAGCAATATCCGCACCAGAAATTACGTATTGGGCTCAAGCTATGAATGCACAATACTATGTTGTTTGGACGCCATATCTCACAGTTGCCGTACTGTATTTGATTTTGACCTTGTCAGCAAGTCGACTAATGAAACTATGGGAAAGGAAAATGGCGTAAAATGATTAAAGTAGAACACATTTCAAAACAATTTGGTACCAATGATGTTTTAAAAGATATTAACTTAGAAGTGCCAGAAAATGAAGTCGTTGTTATCATTGGACCATCAGGGTCTGGTAAATCAACATTGCTGCGACTCATCAATCACTTAGATGTTGCAACAAGCGGGTATATCCATGTTGATGGTGAAGATATAACAGATGAGAATAACGATATTTCTAGTATTCAAGCCAAGATGGGAATGGTTTTTCAACATTTTAATTTGTTCCCAAATTTAACCGTGTTAGAAAACATAACATTAGTGCCTAAGCGCGTGAAGCGCTTGAGTGTTGATGAGGCCAATGAAGAGGCAAAAAAACTGTTGGCATTAGTCGGCTTATCTGACAAAGTGAATGCCTATCCTAAATCTTTGTCTGGTGGGCAGCAGCAACGTGTAGGAATAGCGAGATCGCTTGCGATGCATCCTAAATACTTATTGTTTGACGAGCCAACTTCGGCCTTAGATCCAGAAATGGTTGATGATGTTCTTGAAGTAATGAAGGATTTAGCTAAGCAGGGCATGACCATGATCGTAGTGACCCATGAAATGGGCTTTGCCAGAGAAATAGCTAATAAGGTTATTTTTATGGCCGATGGTGTGGTCGTTGAAGAAGGATCTCCAAATGCGATATTTGGCGCACCACAGCATGTCAGAACAAAGGAATTTTTGGGAAAAGTATTATGAAAAATTGAGGAACTATATATGTCAGAAAAACGCATACACATTGTAGGTGATTTACACGAAGTTGCTATTCAAAAATTTACCAGTGCAGGATATGATGTATCGCATAGCCTGAATTATGATGAAAAAAAATTATTGTCCTTAGCTTCTGATGCAGCGGTCATTATTATGACTGATATGGCATTTGACAAGAATTGGTTTGATGCCTTGCCAAATCTAAAATTAATCGCCCGTCGTGGTGTAGGATATGATAACATTCCGGTGGAATCAGCTACCAAACACGGTGTGTGGGTGACAAATACACCCGGTGCAAATGCTATTGCTGTTGCGGAACTGGCTGTTACTTTGATATTAACAGTTTTGCGTAAGGTCAACCAAGCAACCAATAGCGTGCAAAAAGGTGAGGCATTAACATATCCAGCAAGTTTAATGGGTCATAATTTATCTGGGAAAATAATAGGACTCATCGGGTATGGTCAAATTGCACAAAATTTAGAAAAAATATTGCATGGTTTTGGGGCGCATGTATTGGTTTATAGTCGAACAAAGCGAGAAACGCTTTATGGTCAATTTGTATCGTATGACACACTACTAGCACAATCAGATATCATATCGTTACATATTCCTGCTACACCAGAAACAAGTGGTATTTTAAATCATGAAGCGTTTTCAAAGATGAAAACGAACGCTATTCTAATTAATACAGCACGAGCTGCTTTAGTAGATGAAGAGGCGTTGGTTGAGGCAATAAATACTGGAAAAATAGCAGGTGCAGGTCTAGACACAACAAGTTATGAGACCATAAAAACAGCTAGTCCTTTATTGAATCATGATCAAATTGTGATTACACCACATATTGGTGCAAATACAGTAGAATCCGAATACTTGACTGCTGAAAAAGTAGTGGCAAGCGTTCTTGATTTTTTTAACAACCAAAAGCCGATATACAGATTAAACTAGCACAATTAGGTGATGAAAGGTACGCCATTAATGACAAAAAATATTAATAAAAATGTTCATAACACAGGACTGTCAGGTATTCGTTTGGTTTCTAATTTTATAAAAAAGCCGGTAAACGAGGTCATTCAACTGACAGTTGGTGAAATTGATTTACCAACACCATTTGCTACCAAGCAAGCTGGCATTAAAGCGATTGAGCAAGATCACACAAAATATACTGATAATATGGGTATATTAGCACTTAGAAGAATCATCACTGAGTACGCGCAAGAATTTTACAGTGAACCTTATAATCCTGTTACAGAGGTACTAGTGACAGTTGGTGCAAGTGAAGGCATTGACCTAGCAATCCGAGCACTAGTGAATCCTGGTGATGAAGTCATCCTTGTTTCACCTGGTTATACTGCTTATACGCAAGCCGTTACTTTAGCAGGGGGTGTTCCAGTAGTTGTTGATACACGATCGAGTAATTTTAGGCTATTACCAAATCAATTAGAGGAGGTCATTAGTGAGAAAAGTAAATTAGTTATACTCAATTATCCGAATAATCCGAGTGGCGTTGTTTTATCTTCTCAAGAGTTAGTAGAATTAGCTAATGTCATCAAGAGACATGATTTATATGTGTTGACAGATGATGTGTATAATCGTTTAGTTTACGATCAAGATTTCGCACCATCTATTGCAAGTGTGCCCGATATGAAGGAAAGAACCTTAGTATTAAACGGTTTATCTAAATCGCACAGTATGACGGGTTGGCGCATTGGTTATTTATTAGGGCCAGAATGTTTAATTCATGAATTATATAAAATCCATCAAACCGATGTTGGCTGTGCCTCAAGTATCTCTCAAGAAGCTGCAATGACAGCTTTAACAGTGGATCGCGATAACCCGTCTGAGATCGTGCCCATATTTAGAGAAAGGCGAGACTATGTTCTGAAACGATTGGATGAAATTGGTATTAGCTATATTAAACCAGAGGGAACATTTTATGTCTTTGCAAATATTGAAAAGTTTGGCATGACTTCATTAGACTTCGTGAAGTTTCTAATACAGACAGTGGATTTGGCTGTTGTTCATGGCTCCGCTTTTACTGAATTTGGTGAAGGATTTATTCGAATTTCCTATGCAATGGATTTATCAATTCTAAAAGAAGCTTTGGACAGGTTTCAAGCTGCCGTGGCTAAATTAAACAATCAAAAAAGCCTCAGCTAAGAGGTGGAAGTGTGGGGCAAATCAAAAATGAACAAAGAATTAGAAATTTCAAGATAGCATGGATAGGAACATTTATGGCGGGCATGGCATTTAGTGAAGCCATGCCTTTTTTGGCTCTTTATATCATGCAAATTAGTCATTTTAATCAGGCACAAGTTAGTTTTTATGCCGGTATTTCATATGCAGCTTCGTATTTAGTAGTGATATTAGTCTCACCAATTTGGGGTAAAATTGCAGACCAACACGGGCGAAAACCAATGCTACTTCGCACAGCGGCGGGGATGGGGATTGTAATCATCTTATTGAGTTGTGTGACGAATATTTGGCAGATTATTATTCTCCGTCTTTGTCAAGGGCTTTTTGATGGTTATACACCCAGTGTAATTGCCTTAATTGCTGCTGAAACGCCACTTGAGGAGCGATCCGTAGTGATTAGTAAATTATCCACCGGATATATTATTGGCGGGTTAATGGGCCCGCTAATTGGCGGCGTACTCGCTACAATATTTAGCATTAGAATGACCTTTTTTATTACGGGTATAATTTTGTTATGCGTAGCTTTCATCAGTTTTTATGGTATTCAGGAAAACTTTCAGAAAATCAATACAAGTCCGACCGAAAAGTTAGCCTCATCTAAAAAGGAAAGCGTTTGGACTGTGCCAATCTTAATATTGCTCAGTGCTACTATGCTAATTCAGTTTGTAGAGAGTGCCATAATTCCTTATGTTAGTTTGATGATTAAAGATTTGTTATTTTCAGAGCATTATTTGACTATCATGACGGGTATTGTTTCTGCTTTGCCAGGTGTCGCAACAGCTGTATTTGCAACCTTTATTGGTAAAATGAGTAGCCATTTTGGTACTTTAAAAATACTTAAATTGTGTGAACTTGCAGCAATAATAATTTATGCTTTGCTTGGTATGACCACCAGTTTAATGTTTTTTGCAGGACTAAGATTTTTAATTGGAATTGCTAACGCTGGTATGACGCCAATGATACAAGTATTATTGTCAAAAGCTAGTAATCGATTGAGTACGGTTTTTAGTATGAGTTTATCGGCACAATCACTTGGTAGTTTAGCTGGATCTATTCTTGGTGCATACCTGAGTCAATTTATGCCGTTGAATAATCTATTTTACATTGCTAGTGGTGCCTTAATGATCAGTTACGTATTATTGAAGAAAGGAGAACTGGACAATTCAACGGCTCCTACATAAAAAAATTGGTATAAAAAAACGATCTAAGCAATTAGATCGTTTTTCTTTGCACAATCATTGACAATAAATGATTCAGCAGTTATTTTGATGAAGAACTTGAAGAACTTGAAGAACTTGAAGAACTTGAAGAACTTGAAGAACTTGAAGAAGAAATACCAGCCGTTAGATAGGTATTCAAAGCAGTTTTCAAGTCGCTGTCTTTAACACTAACATTGTTTTTACGCAAAATCTTTCCGACAATGCCTTGTATTTCACTGGTGTTGCTTGAATCATTAATGAAGTCAGTCACTATCTGAGTTGATAAGGTACTACGCAAACTGCTCATTGAAGGCTTTGTTGTTTTCTTATTCAATTTAATGACATAGTAACTGCCACTTGTACCAGTTACAGGTTCCGTTGAGTAGTCGCCAACTTTATCGAGCTTGAATGCTGCAGTTTGCACGGCTGAGTCGATGCTTGTATTTGTTGAATTAAACGCTGGCATTTTACCATTTGATGATTTATAAGTACTATCTGTAGAATACTTTTTGTACACTGTATTCCAGTTATCACCGTTCTTCAATGCAGCAATTGCTTCTTTAGCCTTAGCTTCATTCTTGGCTGTAATCATCGAAATCGTCGTGTCTGAGTGGTAGTTTGTATAAGCAGTTTTCAGTTGCTTATCGGTTACCTTATAGTTAGCCTTGATGGCAGCGTTGATGATCAGATTATTTTTGATATTCTTTTTAAATTGGGCATCAGTTGTGTTGTTTGATGCCAAAACAGTCTTGAACGATGAACCGTACTGTGCCTTTTGTGCGTCGTAGGCGTTTTGTACATCTGTGTCAGAAACTTGGGCGCCATATTCGGCCCCTAGGACCTTATTAATAACCATATTAGCAAATTCTTGCTGACCAGCTGATGATGTTTTGATATCTTCGTAAAATTGCTTTTCAGTAATTTTACCAACTTTTGAAGTCATTAATGTTTTTGACGAGTTAAAACCAAGAAAGACCAGTCCGCCGACAAAAACAACGACGAGAAGCCCCCAAATAAATTTTCGCATGTGATAATACTTTCCTTTTCTAGATACAATACTAAGTATTTTACCATAAATGAATATAATGCGCTTTAAACTTAGATAATTCAGTATTTAAATGCTCAGTAGCTTCATTAATACGTGAAATATGTGGTTGATTTTTGAAATTCATTTTTTCGATGTCTGACTGAATATCCTCAGAAACACTCTGTATCTCTTTTAATTGTTCTGTTAATTCATGCTGTTGTAACTGGAGTTGTTTGAGCAAAGCTGTTATTTCTTTTATATTCGTGATGAGATTTTTGAATTGATCAAATAATTTCATATTATTTCTCCCAAACATCGTTACGTCGGATGTTTTAAAATTGCGAAGCAATACTATCAGCAATGGCTTGGTACTGTTCTGCTGAAAAATGAGCACTGTTATCAATAGTTGGTGCTAACACGCTATTTAGATTATCATCATCATAACGAGGAATTAGGTGCCAGTGAGAATGGATAACGGTTTGACCAGCAGAAGGACCATTGTTTGATTGGACATTTAGACCTGTAATCTTGTCGTCACTGGCTTTTATGGCGCGCGCAATGACAGGCAACTTCAACAAAACTTTTTTGGCGGTATCATCATCGTAGTCAAAAATATTATCAACGTTTTTCTTTGGTACAACGAGTGTATGTCCAGGGGTTACTTGTGAGATATCCAAAAAGGCGAGAACGTCTTCATCTTCATAAACTTTATAACTTGGTATTTCACCTGTAATAATTTTGTCAAAAATATCCAATGTAATAATCTCCGTTTCTATTTATTATCTTTCATTATAACAAATAAGGTTATATAACAAAAATGAAGTGTTATTTTTAGTAAACAAATTGAAAAGAGACGGTCATTATCTATATTTATAGATTTCATACAAATATCATGTAATGCTTGCTATAATAAATGTATGGGATTAAAAATTAACAATATATCTGGCGGGTACGCAGGCAATAATATATTGAAAAACATCTCTTTTGACGTGCCTAATGGTGAAATCGTTGCCTTAATTGGTTTAAATGGTGCTGGAAAATCAACGACAGTTAATCATATTATCGGAGAACTACAGCCTCAGATGGGATCAATAGTTCTTAATGATACTAATATAGTATCAGAGCCGACAGCTTTTAAATCACAACTTGCATATATTCCCGAACAACCAATATTGTATGACGAATTGACGTTGGCTGAACATTTACATTTGATGCTAGCGGCGCATGAAAAAGACAATGAGAATACTTGGGAACGTGTTGTGTCATTATTAACCATGTTTAGATTAGAGGATAAGTTAAACTGGCTACCAATCCATTTTTCTAAGGGGATGAGACAAAAAGTAATGCTTGTATCTGCATTTATGTTGAACGCCCCATTGCTAATTGTTGATGAGCCTTTTTTGGGCTTAGATACATTAGCGCAAAGGGATGTTGTATCTTTGATGAAAGAACAAGCAAAACTTGGAAATAGTATTTTGATGACAACTCATTTATTAGCTTCAGCGGCAACATTTGTGGACAGGTTCGTTGTTCTACATGATGGTAAAGTACGTTTCGTGGGCACACCTTCCGCTTTAGCAGAAGAAAATCAGTTAACAGTTGATCATCTTGATGATTTGTTTGATTTAATGCAAAAGGAGTTAGCTAATGAAGGCTAGCGATTTATTTTGGCGGCGCTTTCGAGACGAACAGCGGACAAGTGCTAAATATCTGCGATTATTATTTAATGATCATTTTGTGATTTTTTTGATTATTGCTTTGGGTGGTATTGTGCTTGCTTATCGCGAACTGCTCAGTACGCCGCAGTCGATGATGTTTTGGCGCTCTAATTGGTGGCAAGTAATCATCATTACGTGGTTACTGATAGGGCTACAGATAGGTGATTTAATTACGTACTTCAAGCCAGCAGATAGGCTTTACTTATTAGGAAACGACTCGGAAATTATCAAGAAATATTTGACGCGTTCTGTAAATTTGAGTATTTTATATGCTAGCGTATGGCAAGCTGTTTTTGTCAGTGCTATCATACCAATTCTATTGCGAATTTATGTCAGTGGTTTATTACGAATTAGTTCGTTGCTGATTTTTGCAATTAGTTATAAGTTGCTTCTATTGTTATTTGAACGAGATAAGCTATTCTTGAAGCAACGCGTGCAAACGATTACGATATTTGAAGCAAATTCAACAGCTGAGGGGCTTCTCTTCCGTGTTTTATTGCCTAGCATTTTCTTAGAATTTATCCTTATATTGACCCAGACGCAAGTATATATTTTGATGAGTGCTTGGTTGGTATTGATGGTAGTAACGGCTTACTATTTTCATATCAGCAATCATAAGGCAAACTCATTCGCAATCAATTGGGCCATCGCAACACAACAAGCACAACAACAAAAGCAAAGAGTATTGCACTTTTTTGCACTTTTTGCTGAAATCCCCAATCAACCTAAATCAATTAAAAGACGACGTTACCTAGATTTTTGTCTGCAACGTTTGATAAAGAATAAACCAGCAATGTTGCGATTATATTGGACACGTTTAGCGCGAGACACGGAAATATTGCCTTTGGTTCTTAGATTAATAATTGTGGGGATGATTATCGTAGGTGTGTTGCAGACTGCACCCGATTGGCTTGTTGCTGTAGTTGGTGCATTGACAGTATATCTTGTTAATTTTCAGTTATTGCCACTATTTTCAGATACGCAAAAGAAAATTTGGACGCGTTTGATGCCAATCACCAATTCTCAGAAACAGAGCGCATTTATTCAGGTGCATAGATTGGTGAACTACATTGTTTGCACGTTGTTGATTGTTACGGTAGCCGTGACAAGTGGCTCTTTACAACGGACATTGTTATTATTTGTATTGTTGATTGTAGTTACTATTGCGCTACAAAAAAGTTATATTCCATACATGATTAAAAAAATGAAAAAGTAACGGAGAGATTTTATGCATTTACGCTCAAAACCTTGGGCTAGCGATTGGCTGGCTGAGCATTCAGATATAGTGATTGATCAAGATCGTGCAACAGCACAAATTGGACAGTGGCAATCATTATTTGACCAAGAACAACCAATACATTTGGAGATTGGTTCTGGTAAGGGTCAGTTTATTCTTGGCATGGCCTTGGCACATCCGGAAATTAATTATATTGGCATGGAAATTCAAGAGACGGCAATTGCCATTGCAGCACGTAAGAGCTTTGATCAGGTCGGCACATTGCCAAACTTGCGTTATATTTATGGTAATGGTAATGGTGTTGAGACATATTTTGAAAAAGGCGAAGTTAGCAAAGTTTACTTGAACTTTTCTGATCCTTGGCCAAAAAAGCGTCATGAATCCCGTCGATTAACGTATAAGTCATTCTTGAAATCTTATGAAGCAGTTTTGCCAGAACATGGCGAAGTTGAATTCAAAACAGATAATCGTCATTTATTTGAGTATTCAATGGTTAGTTTTATGGACTATGGCATGCGATGGACACCGGAAGATTACACGCTGGACTTGCATGCTGATGATGACAAGGTACAGGGTAACGTTGAGACCGAGTATGAACAAAAGTTTATGGCTAAGGGTCAACCAATTTATAAGATTAAGGCTCATTTTTAGAGCGACAAGGGTTACAGAGTATTATATAAACAAAAAATATGAACTTCACCTCGAAAATTGAGTGTGAAGTTTAAGTGGCTAACTGGTTGGCAAGATTTCGGTATTGAACCGGAATGCTTCCGGCCATTTTTTTTATCCGCTCGTTATTGTAGTAATAGACATCGGTTTCTTTATTGATGATCGAGTTAGAATTAACTTCTGAGTTGGAAGAGTATTACTTAATAGTTGTGAAATGTTTGTTGTACCAGGGTTAATTGAGCACTCAAGTGTTTTTTATTTTTAAATCAAGTAAAAAACACCATCAATTAAGATGATGTTTCATTATTTATTTGCCTGATATTCCGTCTATAAAGCCGTGAATGAAGTCAGGTACTGCAGTTAATAATGTTATTATGAATGCGGCAATAATTGCTGTAAGAAAAATAGACACCCATATTTTTTGTGTTTTTGAGCGTATTTCATATGCTGGCCTTAAGGTGAGAAATGAACCAACGCCACTTACAAACATGATAAGAACTAGTATTTCAGTAATAATATTTAACATGTTTCCCCCTATTTGATTTATTAAAAGTATATCACTAAAACAATGAATGGAAAATCAAATAACTACCTATAAGAAACTAAGCAAAATAATTATTGCCAAGCATATTAAAATTGTATATAATCATTATGTAAGCGTTACCAAAAAATGTTTACAAGAATGATATTCATCCATAAATGTATATCAATAAGCTTGGTAAGCCGAGAATTACTGAGTTTGCAAGGCTTTTTCTTGAGTGAGGATTAAGCCTTGTTTTTTGTTACCAAAAGCCTGCAACCAGAAAGATTCGCTAAGGGTTTTTCATAAGCAAGGCGATTTATAAAGACTACTACATTTCCAATTATTTGTATTGTACAAATATTTTAGTGACAAGACAGGCTTAGTGTGCTAATATTTAGCCCGTGGTGATCCAAATGCACTATGTAATTTCCTGAAACTTGATTAATATACAAAATCATAACACCGTTGTTTGGATCACTTAAAAGTATCTTCGGATGCTTTTTTTGCTGTCTATTGGAGGGCGCTATACTATGACGACTTTAACAACAAGTGAAATGGGACCACTTGCTGATTGGGTGGTTTAGGGGCGATAATTTCTATTTTTGTGGGTTCCTTTTACCGTTCTCATGATAAAAAAATTCAGATTGAGATAAAGGGATATTTGTATCATTTCAAAAAAGATATCAAACGTCCTGTTCCACAAAACAAAGATCATCGGTCCAAGGAAAATTACGAAAATACATATTTTAAAATCAATGTTAAAAATGTTGGTGATATTGATATGAAAATAGTTGAGGCTGGTATTACTGACAAAGAGTTTACTTATGCTGATACTTGGCAAGATCTGCGAGAAAAGAACTATGCAAAATATAGCTTTGAGCCCAACAAAGAAATTATAGGAAAAACAGCTTTGCCTCTTAATATGCCGTGGGTTGAGGAGGAGTTAGGAGTAATTATCACGGATCAAGATGCGAAAAAAATTAAGGTCTACTCAATAGACGCGTTAGATAATATTTACTACGGCAAGTTGAAGTTTGTTAATGATATTGATGAAAAAATTAAAGCCTGGCTATTTAAATGTTTAAAATGATAATTAAATTTGAATTAAATAAGTTAATTTTAATAATAAACAATTGAATTTTCTATCGATGTTTCATGATATGCTTTATGCATGGGGAAGAATTTAGTTTGAGTGAATATCTCAAATAGAACGAGTGAAACTCATCGCAAAGAACACCGGCTAGAAGACATTCTGGTCGGTATTTGTTTTGTCAATTTTGTCAAGAAAGTTAACATATTTTATATCTTTAAATGATTGATCCGATATACTAAATTTTGTAATGTTATTTAGACATTATCAAATGCCCAACCATTTGTATGTTTTATCCCGAAACTCAGGTTGGGCATTTTATTGTGTATTAAATTCTAATTGATGTATTGTCGAACGTTTAACCAGTTGTTATAAGTGTTATTGCTAGAGAAAATGTAATTAGCGTGCTAACATTTAGGTAAGATGTCCCTAGAAATTATTAAATACACTCCCAAAATGTATTGCTTCTTCCCTTCGGGGGCATCGTACATATGTGAATAGCGAAATTTTCTCATTGTCAATACTATTTAAACAAATAATAATTGGACTGAATTGGGATATCTACGTCAAGCAAAACTCGCAAAAAGTCTTTTCAACTATCAGCTAATGATTTGTGTATAAAATGGCCAGCGTGTAGCATCTGGAAAACCAAGAATTAAAATAAAATTATTTTTGAACAAACTAAATGAGATTGCCCAGCAAATACTGTTGTATTGTGCCATCAATAAAACTAAAATGTGTGTATGGTTTTCGATTTGTTATTTGCCACGAAAACCAGAACTCTAATCTTTAAACCACGTGTCTGCTCATGCCACGTGGTTTTTTTGAACATAAGATAGTCAATTGACCAGGGAAATACGTTGTTTTAGCCTTTGCATAGGCATAGAATAAAATTGTGGTTTTTAATTATCCCGAAAATCACAACTCCCAATGTTAAGAACCACGTCTAACTTCTCTAGTGGTTCTTTTTTACTGTCATTTTTTATTAGAAATGTTACAATGAACTTGTAACATCAAATAAACCTCAAGGAGAACGTATTATATGTCAGTTGAAGAAAAGTTTGATAATGCTAAGGACAAGGTTGCTGGTAAAGCAAAAGAAGTTGAAGGCAAGGTTACCGGTGATAAGCAGCGTGAAGCAGAAGGTAAGGCCCAAGGCTTGTTTGGAAAAGCTAAGGATGCCGTAACGGAAGCCAAAGATGCTGTCAAAGATAGTATTGACAATTTAAAGAACGATAAAAAATAATTAACAAATAAAAAGCGCCTAGCTTGCAGTAGTTAGGCGCTTTTTATTATGTAAAAAAACATTTTAATAATTGCAAAATGATTTAAATGTGATATCATAAAGATATGGTTAAAGAAAAAAACATGAAGTCAGGCAACATACCATTGAGAATTGATCCCAAACTACATGAGTTTTTGGCGGAACAGGCCAGCAAGGAGGGGAGGTCATTAAATAATTACATCACCCAATTACTGATGGCTAACTATCATCCAAGCAACTTTGAAGACCGTCAATTTGTGGGTCAGGTCATTTCAGGTAAAGATATTGATATTAAAAGCGGTTTGGTCAACGTTTCTGGTATCTATTATCGATATTTGATTGATAATAGTGCTGTTGCTAAAAGTGATGAAGATTACGTGATTCTCGAGGCAAACGGGAATATCTTGACATTACGACAAATCATGAAAGATTAGAGGGAGAAGTTATGCTTTTTTTTAAGATTGTTCCGCAGAACAATGCGGGTCTTGTAGAGACGTTGGGAAAATATCGTGCCCGAAGAGAGGCCGGATTACATTTTTATGTACCGTTCTTTCAAACAATTCGTAAGGTAAGTTTGGCTATGCGCCCACTACGTCTGCCTGATTACTCGGTGATTACTGCCGATAACGCTGATATTAAGGCAAGTGTTACTTTAAATTATCATGTAACTAACGCAGTTAAATATATGTACGAAAACACGGATTCAGTTGAATCTATGGCACAACTTGTGCGTGGGCACTTACGTGATATTATTGGTCGCATGGAGTTAAACGAAGCGCTTGGTTCTACTACCAAAATTAATGTCCAATTAGCGGATGCCATTGGTGATTTAACGAATACGTACGGTATCAATGTTGATCGTATCAATATTGATGAATTACGCCCTTCTGCTTCAATTCAAGAAGCAATGGATAAGCAATTAACGGCAGATCGTGAGCGAGTTGCTACAATTGCTAAGGCTGAAGGTGAAGCACGTTCAATTGAATTGACAACAAAAGCTAAAAACGATGCATTGATGGCTACTGCCAAGGCTGAAGCTGATGCTACGAAAACTCGTGCTGAAGCTGAAAAATATCGTATTGACACTGTTCAGGCTGGTTTAGCTGGTGCTGATGATAAGTATTTCCAAAACCAGTCAATCAATGCTTTCTCAACTTTGGCTGAATCATCTAGCAATTTGGTAGTTGTGAATGGTCAGGAATTAGATCAGTTGGGTCAAATACCAGTTGCTGGGAAATTACTAGAAAAAGGACTTAAATGAAACATTTACTGATGAGACAACACTTGTTTTCGTTGGGCGGAAAGTTTGATATAACTGACGACAGTGAGAACACACGCTACACCGTTTCTGGCAGTACATTTAGTATTCCAAAGTATTTTGATATTCTAGATTTGAACAGTATACCTATTGCGCGTTTAACGCATCAAGTGTTTACTTTTTTACCAAAGTTTAAGTTAATTATTAATGAGTTTCCAGAAGAAGTTGAAATCATTAAACGCTTTTCCTTTTTAAAACCAAGATACGAAATTGAAGGACTTGGTCTAAGTGTAGAAGGTAATATCTGGGACATGAATTTTGCCATCCTGCAAGATGGACGTGAAATTGGCTCTGTTGATCAGCGCTGGTTAGCAATGACAAGTACCTATGACATTAAAATTGAGGACGAGTCTTTGGAATCTGTTGTTGTGGCGGTAGTGGTAGCAATTGATTATGTTAAAGCACAATCTCATAATTCTAGTTCTGCAAGTTCCTAGAAGAAAGCGATATTCTTAGAATATCGCTTTTTGAATCGTGTTTAAAACATTCCATGATATAATAAATGGCATGAATGATTTCTATAGAAATAAGAATATATTAGTGATTGTGACAGGTAGCATTTCGGCTTACAAGTCAGCAACATTAGTACGCGAATTTGTTAAAAGCGGTGCTCATGTTCGTGTAGGAATGACGGCTGCGGCCCAAAAATTTATTACTGTACAAACATTAGCTGTTTTATCTAAACATGATGTGTTAACTGATCTTTTTCGTGATGAGAAGGCTGCGGTTACTCATATTGAATGGGCTAAGTGGGCAGACATGATATTTGTTGTGCCGGCCACTGCTAACATTATTGGAAAAATAGCAAATGGTATCGCTGATGATGCTGTGACTGCGACGGTAATGGCATCACCTGCGGCTAAAGTTATCGCCCCAGCGATGAACGATGTTATGTTTAATAATGACGCGGTTGTTCGTAATTTGAATTTATTAAAAAGCGATGGTTGGTTTATTATTGACCCAGCGATTGGTTTCTTAGCCGAAGGGTACAAGTCGCAAGGTCGCCTACCGGAACCTGTGACAATTATAAATCAGGCAGCTATTCGTATACAAGCGCGTGGCGGTGAACTAAAAGGAAAGAAACTTGTTATTACAGCTGGCGGGACACGTGAAGCGCTTGATCCAGTGCGGTATTTAACAAATCGTTCTTCAGGAAAAATGGGCTATGCTTTGGCACAGGCAGCTGCAGAGTTAGGTGCAACGGTGGTACTTATAACCACAACAAAACGTGAAGAATTGTACGGCGTCCGAGAAATAGTTGTTACTTCTACACGTGACATGCATACGGCGGTTGTGCAAGAATTTTCTGATGCGAATGTTTTCATTAGTTCGGCAGCTGTATCTGATTATCGGCCTGCTTCACAAGCTGAAAACAAAATAAAAAAAGTAGGTCACGAGAATTTAACGATTGAATTAATTCAAAATCCTGATATATTATCAGATATTGGTCATATGAAGAAAGCTGGGCAAATTGTTGTGGGATTTGCTGCTGAAACGCAAAATGTTCTCGCGTCTGCACAAAAAAAGCTATCAAAGAAGAATGCAGATTTCTTAATTGCTAATGATGTTAGTAATGTGGATAGTGGTTTTGACTCTGATAATAATAAAGTAACGATTTTATCACGTGATAAAGACCCAGAAAAAATTGAATTGTTACCAAAAGTTGACATTGCGCGGGCTATATTAGATAGAGTAGTTAAAACACTCGCATAAACATCTGTTTTATGCTAGAATAAACTGTTAAATAACGTTAAAATGGAGGCAAACATGGCAGAAGAAGTAGAAGAAAATACCTCTGGATTTAACCTTGGAGATGTTTTATTAGCACCAGCTTATGGTAATTTAGAAAAACCTTTTACAGGTCAAGTTGAAAAAATTTATGAAAACTCATTGTTGGTTGAGATTACGGAAAATGCTCCAGCTGACCAACCAGCAGTTAACGAAATGAACCATCGTGCGGTTGTTCGCATGGATGAGGTTGAAGTGATTAAACACGGCCCTGCGCCTGAAAAATCTGTAAAAGACGAAGATAAGTAAAGATGTTTTGGAACTATGATTAAGCGAGCTTGAGTTGATGGAAGTCAAGCCATAGTCAAAACGGCGCGTACTAAGAGTCCAAAGTTAATAAATTTGAGTGGCGAAAGCTATTAGAGTGGTACCGCGGGCTAGGCTCGTCTCTTTGTTGATGAAAACAAGAGGCGAGCTTATTTATTTTTAGATGAATAATGCCTAAAATACGGTATAATAAGAATATCGAATTTTTGATTATAATGTATTTTTACTAAAAATCATAATTAAAAACCAAAAGGAAAAAAAATGGTAGATAATATACAAATTGTTGAGGCACTTAACGCAGTGCTAACTGACCTTACTTTACAAGAAATTTCTGAAAAACTAGAAGCACCAAAATCATCTGACCTTGGAGATGTTGCTTTTCCAACATTTACATTAGCCAAGACATTACATAAAGCACCGCAATTAATTGCAGCAGACATCGTTGCTGCAATTGATCAAGAAGGATTTGAAAAAGTTGTTGCTACTGGGCCTTATGTTAACTTTTTCTTGGACAAAGTAGCTACGTCTAATCAAGTATTGAAGACAGTATTTGACTTGGAAGGTGCCTACGGTGACAATGTGGATGGACAGGGTGCCAAAGTCACGATTGACATGTCCAGCCCAAACATCGCCAAGCCAATGTCGATGGGACACTTACGTTCGACTGTTATCGGTAATGCATTAGCAAACATCACAGCAAAAAATGGTTATGCACCGGTTAAAATAAATCATTTAGGTGACTGGGGTACGCAATTTGGTAAACTAATATATGCTTACAAAGCATGGGGTTCTGAAGAAGAAGTCAAATCAGACCCAATTGCCACTTTGTTAAAGTACTACGTTGAGTTTCACGAAAAAGCTAAGGAAAATGACTCCCTAAATGATGAAGGTCGTGCTTGGTTTAAGAAACTTGAAGATGGTGATGAAGAGGCACACCGTTTGTGGCAATGGTTCCGTGCTGAGTCGTTGAAAGAATTTTCTGAAATATACGACCGCTTAGATATAACGTTTGATTCATTCAACGGCGAAGCATTTTATAATGATAAAATGGACAAGGTAGTTGATCTCTTAGAAGAAAAAAATCTTCTAGTTGAATCACAGGGGGCACAGATTGTTGATTTGAGCCATATCAATCCAAATCTAACACCGGCCATGATTAAGCGTTCAGATGGTGCAACTTTATATATGACTCGTGACTTAGCAGCCGCACTTTATAGAAAAGAAACATATGATTTTGCGAAATCGTTGTATGTTGTCGGTGGTGAGCAGCGAGAACATTTTGTGCAGATGAAGGCCGTCTTATCATTGATGGGCTTTGAGTGGTCTGATGACATTGAACACATTGCCTTTGGTCTAATTACGTTTAATGGCAAAAAAATGTCAACACGTAAGGGTGATGTTGTTTTACTGAAGGATGTATTAGATGATGCTCATGAATTGGCTTTGAAGCAAATTCAAGAGAAAAATCCTGCTTTGGATGATAAAGATACAGTGGCAGAAGAAGTGGGCGCCGGTGCTGTTGTGTTTCATGACTTAATGAATGATCGTACCAACAACTTTGACTTTAATTTAGAAGAAGTTGTCCGTTTTGAAGGAGATACTGGACCATACGTACAGTATACGAATGCCCGAGCAAAATCAATTTTACGCAAGACGTCGGTTCAATTGACGAGTGATGACTTGAATTTGACTGATCCAGCAACATGGGATATTATTACGACACTGAACAACTTTCCCAAGACAGTGCAACGTGCTTGGCAACAACGCGAGGCCAGTATTATTGCTAAATATGCGTTAAATTTGTCAAGAGCGTTTAACAAGTACTATGCCAACTCAAAAATATTAACAGAAGACGTTCAATTAAATGCTCGTTTGGTGTTGGTTAAATCAGTGTCTATTGTTTTGACAGAAAGTTTGAGATTATTAGGTGTCAAGGCACCTGAAGAAATGTAACTGATCTGGACAGATCAAGTGCTATTTAAGCTAACTGTTAAAGTGATGCACAAAACGGTAGTAAATGATATATTTTTAGATAACCGTGCATCATGATACAAAGGAGAAATCAATGATTTCAAAACAAGAACGGCAAAAGCTTATTTTAGATATTATCCAGGATAATATCATTGCCAGCCAAGAAGAATTGCTTGCTCAACTTATCAAGCATGGTGTTGAGACAACACAAACAACCGTATCACGTGATATTCGAGCAATGAATATTATTCGCCAAAAGAGCGACAGCGGACAGTTACGTTACCAGCAACTCAATGATACAACGAAAAATGTTCAAAATTTGGTAACGACTAACGCCGTTGATGAAGCAATCAAAGAATATGCTTCATTCGTGACTCACGTTGAGTTCTTAACGATTATTAAAACGACTGATGGTAGTGGTAACTCAGTTGCTGGCATTATCGATGACGCGAATTTACCTGAAGTTATTACGACACTAGCGGGATTTAACACAATTTACGTTACAAGTAAAAATGAAACAGATGCCGCAAAGCTAGCTGATCATTGGGCGGAATTGATAGGTTGATGAATGAAGTGGTTGAAAGCAATAAGTCAAAAAGTGTGGGATAAGTTAGGACCAATTTGGCATCGTTGTCAATTTGGTCGCTTGCTGATTATTTTATTTTTAACATTATTTTTGGTCACAAGTGCCTACTTAGCAATTTTAGCTAAAACTGCACACGTTAAAAATTTAGAAGCAACGCTCTCTCAAACGGCAACAGTTTACGATGATCAGGGTGAAAAAGCAGGCGAATTATATTCACAAAAAGGCACCTATGTCTCGTATAATAAGATTTCACAGAACATGCGAGATGCAGTTTTATCAATCGAAGACCGTAACTTTTATCATGAGTATGGCTTCTCGGTAAAAGGGATTGCACGTGCAGCTGTTTTATTGGTTAAAAACAAAATAACCGGATCTAATACTATTTCTGGTGGCGGTTCTACGTTAACACAGCAATTGGTTAAAAATGCTTATTTGTCGCAAGAACAGACATTTACCAGAAAAGCCAAAGAAATCTTTTTGTCCATGCAGGTTGAACAAGATTACACTAAAAATGAAATTTTTACGATGTACCTTAATAATGCATGGTTTGGTCATGGTGTCTGGGGCGTAGAAGATGCATCACAGAAATATTTTGGTGTTCATGCTAGTGAATTAACGACAACACAAGCGGCTACACTAGCGGGTATGTTAACTAGTCCCGCCAAATTTAATCCTATTGATTATCCAGAAGCTTCCAAGGCTCGACGTAATTTAGTTTTGACAACCATGGTTGAGAATAAAAAGATCACTTCAGCGCAGGCTAGTGCAGCCAAATCGACGACGGATACGCTAAATGATACTTATGATGATTCTGGTGATTATAATTATCCTTGGTATTTCGATTCAGTGATTAACGAAGCCATTAATACCTATGGTTTAACAGAAAACGATGTTATGAATCGTGGGTATAAAATATACACAACGTTAAACCAAAAGGATCAAACGAATTTACAAAATGATTTCGATAATTCAGCATTATTTAACTATGTTGATGACGCACAAGCAGCATCTATTGTTTTGAATGCTAAAACTGGTGGGGTATTGGCTGTAGTTGGTGGTCGTGAAACATCTCATACTTTCCGTGGCTTTAATCGTGCTAATCAATCACAATTACAACCTGGTTCAGCAATCAAACCAATGGTCGTTTATGCACCAGCTCTACAACGAGGTTATAGTATTAGTACAAAATTGCCTAACCAATCGATGAGTTTTGGGACGAACAATTATACACCAAACAATGCCATGAACGTTGAAACGGCTGATGTTCCTATGTATTCAGCTTTGGAACATTCGTATAACATTCCGGCAGTTTATTTACTTAATAAAATGGGTGTAGAGGTTGGATATAAGAGTGGTATTAAGTTTGGCTTACCATTAAGCAAGAAGGATAAGAACCTATCACTAGCACTAGGCGGATTGACCAAAGGTGTATCCCCACAACAAATGGCGCAAGCATACACGGCTTTTGCCAATGGTGGTGTGATGAGTCAGGCACATTATATTACTAAAATAGTTGATGCAAGTGGCAAAGTAATTGTTAGCTCACCAAAAGCAAAACAAACACAGGTCATCAGTAGTAAAGTTGCAAATAATATGACACGTATGATGCTTGGTACCTATACGGATGGTACAGGGGTTGGATCTGCACCATCGGGTTACACCATTGCCGGTAAAACTGGTACTACTGAGAATCCTAATAGTACCAACAATGCCAGTTCGTCAAAGGATTCATGGGCAATGGCATATACGAAGGACATTGTTCAAGCAACTTGGATGGGATTGGAAGGAAACAATACTGGTTCTTTGCCGCTAGGATTGACGTCTACAATGGGACCACTGGTTAAAACGTCTTTGGAACAAATTTTGCCAAATACGGATCAAACCGCCTTTACAGTAACAAATCCTAACACCACATCAAGTAGTACAAGTCAGAGCAGTGACTTATGGGGAACGATTCAAGATGATTTCAATAGTGGCGTTGACAAAGCTGTTGAAGGAGCTGGTCAATTGTGGAATAGTGTCAAAGGATTATTTGGCAATTAAACGTTGAGATTGATTAGTGTTTCACATTAGTTATTGGTTGTGATATGATTTTAGCGATATAGAATAACGTAAAAAAAGGAAAACAACATGACAGTAAATATTTACGATAATGCCAATGAAATGGCAAATATTTTGACAGAAACACAACAATATATTGCATGGCAAAATGCATTTAACGCAATACAAAATGACACTGATTCTAAAGCGTTGTTTGGTGAATTCCAAGAGATTCAAATGGCAGTACAACAAATGATGCAAAGTCAGCAACAACCAAAACCTGAACAAGAAAAGGAATGGGATGCTGTTGCTGCAAAAGTACAAAAAGACGAAAAAATTAATGCGCTGATGGAAGCAGAACAGGCTTTGAACACTTTGCTAACGGAATTAAATGACATCGTTACAAAACCCGTTGCCGAAGCATATTCTAAGTTGCAGAAGTAAATTAAGCTCACTATCACCGACAGTTATGCTGTTGGTGATTTTATGTAAAGGAAGTTATTTATGTTTATGAAATTTTTGAAGGAGTGGGTTTTTCCAATTGCCATTGCAATTCTTATTGTTGTGCTTATTCGCTCATTTTTATTCACACGCGTAAAAGTTAGTGGGCCATCAATGGAACCAAATTTGCAAGATAACGAGAATGTGTTTCTAAACAAAGTGGCAAGTTATAAGCGTGGAGATGTTATTGTATTTAACGCTAAAGATGAAGATCCTAGGTACCAGTCTGGGGACGATAAGTACGTGAAGCGTATTATTGCGATCCCAGGTGATACAGTTGAATACAAAGCGTCTAATCTGTACGTCAATGGCAAGAAAGTTAATCAAAGCTTCATTAGTTTGAATGAACGTACACAGGGAACGGAAATGTCTTTTGGTAGCACATGGTCTCTTAAGACACTTTCCTCCGGTACGCTATGGCAGAAAAAGGATCGCAATAATTCTACAGTTCCAAAAGGTAAGTATTTTGTCATGGGCGATCATCGGTCAGTTTCAAATGATGGTCGGTATTTTGGATTTGTAGATAAAAAGCACGTTGTTGGTAAAGTCATTGTTCCATTTTGGAATAGTAACAAAACAGCTAAAGCAAATGTCAATCAAGGGAATAAAAATTTCTTTAGTAAGTAAGTTGCATTAACTTTTAAAAAATGCTATGATTACTATCAATAAAATAAAACCTTTAATCAGGTCCAGAGAGACCTGCAAGGCTTTAGATACTTTTGGTGAAGTGTACACATTTACCCTCATTTTCTAGAACCAAGCGGTCGCTCAGATCGCTTGGTTTTTTGTATAAAGAAGGGTAATATGCGAAATTATTTGAATATAAATGCAATTAATAAAAATGACGTGCTACACTTAATACAACGTGCGTTGGCGTTAAAATCAGGTGAGCAACCTAAAACAAAATCGATAACGGCTGTAAATTTATTTTTTGAAAATTCAACGAGAACGCATAGTAGTTTCCAAATGGCAGAGAATCAACTTAATTGGAAACAGATACAAATCGACCCTCAAACTAGTTCAATGACAAAAGGAGAGAGTTTGGTTGATACATTAAAAACCCTTAAAGCGATTGGTGTGGATGTTGCAGTAATTCGTCACTCTCAAAATTCATGGTATGAAAACGTCTTACGGAGTGAAGGGCATGCAATTCCACAACTTGTAAATGCGGGGGACGGCAGCGGCCAACACCCTTCACAAAGTTTGTTAGATTTAGTGACAATTTACCAAGAGTTTGGACATTTTGAAGGTTTGAAGGTTCGAATTATTGGTGACCTAACACATTCACGAGTAGCGCGTTCAAATGCAGAGATACTCAACAAGCTTGGCGCAACAGTGACATTCAGTGGACCAAAAGACTGGCAACCAGTTGATTTTGATTCATTTGGCGAACATGTGGACCTTGATGTTGGTTGGTCGGAACAAGATGTTGTGATGTTTCTTAGAGTACAGCATGAACGAATTACACATACTGAAAATCAAAATTTTTCGGCAAAAAAGTATCATGAAGTGTATGGTTTGACTGAATCACGTTATGAAAATTTGAAAGAAAATAGTATTATTATGCACCCGGCCCCAGTTAATCGAGACGTTGAAATTGCCGATGATTTAGTTGAAGCACCAAAATCACGCATATTTGACCAGATGACCAATGGCGTTTATGCACGAATGGCCATTTTAGAATACGTTACGGAGTAAGTAAATGCAACTAATAAAAAATGCTAAAATTTTATGGAACAATCAACTCGTTCTTCGAGATATTTTAATTGACCAAGGAATTATTCAAAAGATTAGTAATCATCTTGAAAGTAAAGCAGCTACCGTTTTTGATGCCAAAAGGGCCTTCCTTTCAACGGGATTAGTAGATGTGCACGTACATTTTCGTGAACCTGGTTTTGAGTATAAGGAAACGATTAATAGCGGATCTAAGGCGGCTGCACGCGGTGGGTTTACGACTGTGATTGCTATGCCTAACTTAAATCCAGTTCCTGATAACGAAGAGAAGATAACGAATCAAATCGCACGAAATAAACAAAATGGTGTGATTCATATTGAACAGTACGGGGCAATCTCAAATAATTTGACGTCAACTCAAGTAACCAATATTAAAGGAATGTCAGCAGCTGGGGCCAAAGCATTCACAAATGATGGTAAAGGGGTACAGACAGCAAATACTATGCTCGAAGCAATGGTCGCCGCTGCATCGGTTAACAAACCTTTAGCCGCGCATTTGGAAGACGATACGCTGGTTCATGATGGTGTCATGAACGAGGGGAAAGCATCAACAAAATTAGAATTACCAGGAATTACAGGATTGGCGGAAAGTTCACAACTTGCTCGAGATTTGGTACTAGCTAAAGCTGCTGGCGTTCATTACCATGTTGCGCATATTTCAACTAAGGAATCGGTTGAATTGGTGCGAATTGCTAAACATGAAGGTGTTCATGTTACTGCAGAGGTTTCTCCGCATCACTTATTATTATCAGAAGAAGATATCAATTCTGATAATGCAATGTTTAAAATGAATCCACCACTACGAACTCAGAGAGATCGTGAAGCAGTCATTGCTGGATTGTTGGATGGAACCATCGATATGGTTGCTACTGATCATGCGCCACATGGAAAAGAAGAGAAACAGAAGTCTTTCCGAGAGGCACCATTTGGCATTACCGGAATCGAAACGAGTTTCCAACTGCTTTATACTTATTTGGTTAAAAATGGTGTGATGACTCTAGAAACTTTGCTTGAGCGAATGGTCACTGCTCCAGTCAGTGCATTCCACTTGCAAGCGCCCACTAGTATCGAAGAAGGTGCGCGAGCAGACCTCGCTCTGTTTGATCTAGATAATAACTATGAAATCGATACTGAAAGCTTTGAATCGATGGGAAAAAACTCACCATTTATTGGATGGAAAGTGTATGGAAAAACTCTGGCCACATGGGTTGACGGTGAAATTGTATATAAGGATAACGTAAAATGAAAAAACGCTACTTATTATTAGAAAATGGATCAGTATATGAAGGGGAAGCTTTTGGTGCTGATGTTGATATCATGGCCGAGTTAGTTTTTAATACTGGTATGTCCGGGTATCAAGAATCAATTACAGATTTATCATACCGAGGTGAAATTATTGTATTTACTTACCCACTAATCGGTAATTACGGGGTTAATCGTGATGACTTTGAAAGTTTGCGACCAGCTGCATCTGCGATTGTGGTGCACGAAATCGCTCGACGACCAAGCAATTGGCGCAAAACAATGAGTTTGCCTGAATGGGCAGAAAAAACTGGAATGCCCGGTATAACGGGCATTGATACGCGCGCTTTAACAAAAGAGTTACGTAATCAGGGTTCCATGAAAGCAGCGCTTGTTGATGAAATAACGGACGAAGTCGTTGCGAGACTAAAAGCGTTTGAAACATCGAAAACAATGGTTGCAGATGCAACAACAAAGACACAGTATCAAAACCCAACTGATGGTGTATCAATCGCGCTCATTGATTTTGGACTGAAAAATTCAATTCTTCGCTCGCTTGCGAAGCGCGGTGTTAACGTGATGGTATTTCCTGCTAATGTGGACGCAGAAACAGTATTGGCAGCGAACCCTGACGGTATCTTATTGTCGAATGGACCTGGTGATCCCAAAGATGTAAAATATGCCATTCCAACAATTCAGAAGCTACAAAAGCATTTACCGCTAATGGGCATTTGCTTGGGACATCAGCTGTTCGCAATCGCCAATGGTGCAGAAACTTACAAAATGAAATTCGGTCATCGTGGTTTTAATCATGCCGTGCGCACGATTTCCAAAGCGAGATTAGACTTTACGTCACAAAATCACGGCTACGCAGTAGAACGAGCAAGCTTAGAGAAAACAGATCTAGTTGTGACACACGAGGAAATTAATGATCAGACTGTTGAAGGTGTTCGTCTAAAAGGCTACAATGCTTTCTCTGTTCAATTCCACCCAGATGCAGCACCTGGTCCACACGATGCTGAATATTTATTTGATGAATTTTTGGATATGATAGCTGATTCAAAGAAGGAGACTACAAATGCCTAAACGTCAAGACATTAGTAAAATATTAGTGATTGGTTCTGGGCCAATTGTTATTGGTCAAGCAGCCGAATTTGATTATTCTGGCACACAAGCCGCGCTCTCTTTAAAGGAAGAAGGGTATCATGTTATTTTAGTAAATTCTAATCCGGCAACGATTATGACTGACGCTGAAATTGCTGACAAGGTATACATTGAGCCTTTGTCAATTGACTTTATTGAACGTATTTTACGTAAAGAGCGTCCAGATGCTATTTTGCCAACGCTAGGTGGTCAAACTGGATTAAATATGGCTAAAGACCTTTCCGAAGCGGGAATTTTGGATGAATTAAATATCGAGTTACTTGGAACTAAGCTATCAGCAATCGAAGAGGCCGAAGATCGTGAAGAATTTAAAGCCTTGATGGAACGTTTGAATGAGCCCATTCCAGAGTCCATCATTGCAACTACTTTAGAAGAATCACTTAATTTTGCTGACACACATGGTTATCCAGTAATTGTTCGTCCAGCCTACACATTAGGCGGTACCGGCGGAGGTATTGCTCAAACCCATGAAGAGCTTTCGGAAATTACGGCCAATGGATTAGAACTTTCTCCTGTAACACAAGTGTTGATTGAACGTTCGATTGCAGGTTACAAAGAGATTGAATTTGAAGTGATGCGTGACGCTAATGACAACGCATTGGTTGTTGCTTCAATGGAAAACTTTGATCCAGTTGGTATTCATACTGGAGACTCGATTGTGACTGCACCAGTTCAAACATTATCTGATCGCGAAGTTCAAATGATGCGTGATGCAGCGTTAAAAATTATTCGTGCATTGAAAATCGAGGGTGGTGTCAATATTCAAATGGCACTTGATCCTGATTCATACAAATATTATATTATTGAAGTCAATCCACGTGTCAGTCGTTCTTCAGCGTTAGCTTCAAAGGCGACTGGATATCCGATTGCCAAAATGGCTGCAAAAATTGCCGTTGGCTTAACACTTGATGAGATCATCAATCCAGTAACTGGCACGACAAAGGCAGAGTTTGAACCAGCATTAGATTATGTTGTGTTTAAAATTCCACGCTGGCCATTTGACAAATTTTCAACAGCAGATCGTCGCCTAGGCACACAAATGAAGGCAACTGGTGAAGTGATGGCTATCGGTCGCAATATGGAAGAAGCCATGTTAAAGGCTGTTCGCTCACTAGAGATTGGGGCTATTGGTTTAGATGATATAACCTATAAGGATCTTTCAGATAATGAACTGCTAGCAGCATTAATGCCTGCTCGAGATGATCGTTTGTTTATGATTGCTGATTTATTGCGCCGAGGTGTTTCAATTGAAACTATTCATGATAAAACACTAATCGATGAATTTTTCTTGGATAAAGTATTGCATGTTATCGAAATTGAGCAAGACCTTGCCAGCCATGTTGGAGATATTGATCAGTTGCAATATGCTAAAAAGAATGGGTTTGCTGACGAAACAATTGCTAAAATCTGGGGCAAGACAGCTGCTGATATTAGAACACTACGCAAAGATAAAAAAATTAAGCCAGTTTATAAAATGGTTGATACTGTTGCGGCAGAATTTGAATCGGCAACACCGTATTATTATGCAACCTATGAACAGGAAAATGAATCGATTATTAGTACAAAAAAATCGGTACTTGTACTAGGTTCTGGACCGATTCGCATCGGGCAGGGTGTTGAATTTGATTATGCAACTGTTCATGCTGTTAAGGCTATTCAACGGGCTGGATATGAAGCGATTATTATGAATTCTAATCCAGAAACCGTTTCAACGGATTTCTCTATCTCAGATAAATTGTATTTTGAACCACTTACCTTGGAAGATGTTCTCAATGTGATTGATTTAGAGAATCCAGTCGGTGTGGTGGTGCAATTCGGCGGACAAACTGCAATTAATTTAGCTCAACCTTTGTTAGACAATGGCGTAAACATTTTAGGAACCTCTGTAGAGGATCTAAATCGTGCCGAAGATCGTGAAGCATTTGATCAGGTCATAAAAGAACTTGCTTTACCACAACCTGTTGGTAAAACAGCAACCACAGTAGACGGTGCATTAGCAGCTGCACAATCCATTGGATATCCTATATTGATTCGTCCTTCATACGTTTTGGGTGGTCGAGCAATGGAAATTGTTTCTTCTGACGATGAACTCCAGGACTACATGCAGCGTGCGGTCAAGGTTTCAAATGATCATCCGGTATTGATTGATTCGTACTTAGTGGGACAAGAAGCAGAAGTAGATGTTTTGTCAGATGGTGAAACAGCTGTAATCCCCGGTATTATGGAACATATTGAACGGGCGGGGGTCCATTCAGGGGATTCTATGTCAGTTTACCCACCACAATATTTGTCACAAAAGGTTCAAGATGAAATGGTGCAAGCCTCTATTAATTTGGCTAAAGCTATGAACACAATAGGGTTGATGAACGTGCAGTTTGTTATCCATGAAAATACGGCATATGTTATCGAAGTAAATCCACGTGCATCACGTACAGTACCGTTCATATCGAAAGTCACGCATCTTCCGCTCGCTCAATTAGCAACAAGAGTTATGTTAGGTGAAAAATTGTCAGAAATGGGATTTGAGACGGGACTTGTTCCTAACGATGATATGGTGCACGTTAAAGCACCAATATTCTCGTTCACAAAGTTGTCCGATGTTGATTCTTTGCTCGGCCCAGAAATGAAGTCTACTGGTGAAGTCATGGGGTCAGATATTAACCTGTCCAAGGCGTTGTATAAGGCCTTTATTGCTTCTAACATTAAAGTACCACGTTACGGCAATGTCTTATTCACAGTTGCTGATGATGACAAAGAAGAGGCGCTCGAATTAGCAAAGAGATTCAATGATTTGGGATTTGCTTTGTTTGCAACTGCCGGTACGGGTGCTTACTTGTCAGACAATGACTTGCCTGTGGAAGTACTCGATAAAATTTCGGAATCAGATAATAATGCGGTTGCAGCACTGCGTCAACAAAAAGTGCAGGTTGTTATTAACACAACTCAAGCAGATGACCGTGCTGAAAGCGATGGCCGCTTGATTAGAAATGCTGCGATTGAAAATGCCGTGCCTTTGTTTACTGCCTTAGACACAGTTAGTGCCTTCTTAGAAGTATTAGAGTCGCGCAGTTTTACAGTGAAAGAAATGCACTAAACTTTTTCAAATAAGCTTCGGCTTATGTACATAGGAGGATCATAATGACAGAACAGCCAGTTTTTATTGCTTTGGACTTTCCTGATGCAACTACTACTTACAAATTTTTGAAGCCTTTTTCAGATCTAGTAGAAAAGCCAGCATTGAAAGTTGGTATGGAACTTTTTTATCGTACGGGACCAGAGTTCATCACAGAACTACGTGCATTGGGCTATACGATTTTCTTAGATTTAAAACTTTACGATATTCCAAACACTGTTGGTCGTGCAGTCGCTAATATATCAAAACTAGATGTACAATATTTAACTCTGCATGCAGCTGGAGGGAAAAAAATGCTAGAAGCAGCTGTTGCCAATAAAAGTGAAGCGTTAAAATTACTTGCAGTGACGCAGCTAACTTCTTTTTCTGAAGCTGAGATACAAGAGATACAATTAACCACAGCAACTATTGAAGAAAGTGTTGCACATTTGGCTGAGCTTGCTTACTCGGTGGGCATAGACGGGACAATTAGTTCACCCTTAGAGGCTGGTTTAATTAAGTCACACACGAATGATCGATTTTTACGTATCACACCTGGTATTCGTTTAGCTGGTGATGAAGCTGGAGATCAAGTGCGTGTGACTATGCCAGGGGAAGCCAAGAAGTTGAATTCAACTGGATTAGTTGTTGGTCGATCAATTACACAATCGACCAATCCAGTGGCTGCATATCAACGTGTTGTCAATGAATGGAGAAAATAAATGACAGACTATAAACAACAAGTAGCTAATGATTTACTTGAAATTGGTGCCGTAAAATTTTCGCCAGAAGAACCTTTCACGTGGGCCTCGGGTATTAAGAGTCCAATATATACAGATAATCGGATGACCATTGGTTTCCCTTCGGTACGTCAAAATATATACAAAGGGCTGTCTGAACTAATAAAAAAAGAATATAGTGACGTTGAGATTATTGGTGGAGTGGCTACTGCAGGTATTCCACATTCAGCTTGGGTAGCTGAAGAATTAAATAAACCAATGGTCTATGTACGTTCAAAACCCAAAGATCACGGGGCAGGTCGTCAAACGGAAGGTGCATTGGTAAAAAATCGTAAAGTCGTTCTGATTGATGATTTGATATCAACAGGTGGGTCTGTGTTGGCCGCAGTAAATGCGGTGCGTAAGGAGGGAGCAAGTGTCCTTGGTGTTGTTTCCATATTTTCTTATGAATTACCAGCTGGTAAAAAAAATTTTGCTGAAGCAGGACTAACATTTAACTCACTGACAACATATTCACAACTAATTGAAACAGCCGTTAAGCGTGGGGATCTCGATAAATCACAAGTTGAAACCTTACAAAACTGGAAGGAAAATCCAAATGCTTGGCAAGCATAATAAAAAGGCTCATCAGAGATGAGCCTTTTTATTTGGTTTTTAATAAATAGCGTCGCGATACAGTCCGATTACTTTTCCTAAAATAGAGACTTTTTGCAAAATAATTGGCGCCATGCTGTTATTTTCAGGTTGTAAGCGATAATGATCGGCTTCACGGAAAAAACGCTTAACTGTCGCTTCATTGTTATCATTCATTGCGACAACAACATCACCATTATCAGCATTCTCTTGCTTACGTACGATAACTTTGTCTCCATCTAGAATGCCAATGTTAACCATTGAATCACCATGAACATTAAGCATGAATAGGTCACCATCAAATTGCATTAAATTATCTGGGATAGGGAAAAATTCAGTTGCTTCTTCTTCTACTGCCAAAATTGGTGTACCCGCTGTAACCATTCCAAGTACCGGAATTTTTCCGGGTGTGGTTGAAATCCCAAGCATCTCTAAACCAATATCGGTTACTTCAATCGCACGAGCTCTTGGTTTAGAAGCATCTTTTAAAAGATAACCTTTTTTTACCAGACGTTCGATGTGACCGTGAATAGTTGAAGAAGATGATAATCCAACAGCTTCACCAATTTCTCGGACGGTTGGTGGGTAACCATTTTCTGATTGTGCTTCATGAATAAATCGAAGCACTTGAATTTGTTTGCTTTCTTGTGTAATTGCCATGATGGGTTTCCTACTTGCTAAATTTACTATTATCAGTATAACGGAAAAACACGAACAAATCAAACGTTTGTTCGTTATTTTTTTAAAAATTCAACCTAATATTAAATAAATAATAAAAAATCCGTGTTATTTATTTTTGTAACGAACAAAATGGTTCATATTGAAAACGTTAACTCTGCAAGTTATTATAGCACGCCTTTGCTGGCTGTGCTATAATAATTATCAGACATTTTAGTAAGGAGAATATGCATGATTAGCACATGGCTAGCAATTTTGATTGCAGTGTTAACTTTAATTATTGGTTTGGTCGGTGGCTTTTTCTTGGCACGTAACTCAATGAAGAGTTATCTTGCAAAAAACCCACCTATTTCAGAAGAAATGATGAAATCAATGATGATGTCAATGGGACAAAAACCATCTCAAAAGAAATTGAACCAAATGATGGCTCAGATGAAGCAACAAAGTGCCAATTCGCAAAAAAAATAAGCCAATCGGCTTATTTTTTTTCTGAACGTTTTGGATCTACATATTTCCAAGTTGGGTCAATCTCAGCATCTAATTCTTGGAAAGCTGCTTGCATCTGCTCAGTATATTTAGCAATATTTTCCTTGTTCAATCGGTCTTTACGATCAATAATAATTGGCTCACCAAAATTAACTGTGGTATTATTACGTTTGAAAAGTTGACTGAACTTAACAGGGCCTTGATATACAGCTGGTACGATTGCCTTTCCAGCCATTCGTGCAATTAGAATGGAACCTGATTTTAAATCATCACTGTGTCTAGAACCAGAAGGAAACATTATTAAAGAGCGATTGCCATCTTTTAATTCGCGTACAGGAATTTTGATGACGCTTGGGCCAACATTTTCACGATCAACTGGGAATGCGCCGGCTGATTTGATTAACCATGCAAGTGGCTTGAATTTAAATAATTCAATTTTTGCCATGAAAATAAAGTGTTTTGGGTAGGCTGCCACAGCATACCATACTGGATCCCACCAAGTGCGGTGTGGACCAACTAGCACATAGTTATCGTTTTGGGGTATTCTGTCGCGATTCATGTATTTAATGCGGCCAGTAACTGCCCATATTAAAGCAACAGCAATGCCGCGTAAAAAATCATAGAATTTCATATTTATTTACCTCATAAATTAATCATTTCAATTTTACAGATAAACAGAAAGAAACGCAAATGACACAACCATTTCTTAAAGCAAATGAACGTATTGATGGACTTCCATCACAAAATATTAATATCATCCAGAATCCAGACATGTTTTCATATTCCTTAGATGCGATTTTATTAGCACATTTTGCTGATGTAAAGGGAAAAGGAAAAGGGTTATCTGTTGATTTGGGATCAGGTACTGGCGCGGTTGGCCTTTTTTATGCTCCAAGAGTGACTGGGGAAATAAAGTTAGTCGAGATACAACCAGAATTAGCTGAAATGGCACAACGTAGCATTGAACTGAACAATTTACATGAACGTGTTTCAGTCGTTCAAGCTGACATGAAAAATATATTTAATGAAATTAAACCTGGCTCTGTTGAAACTGTTCTGACTAATCCACCTTATTTTCCCTTAACTGAAACTACCAAGACTAATATAGATAAACATTATGAAATTGCGCGCCACGAGTTGATGATTAACTTACCTGAACTGGCCCAAATTGCCAATAAACTGCTGAAAAATAATGGTAAGGTCTATATGGTACACCGGCCGGAAAGGCTAGCAGATATATTTGCAGCGTTTGCTGCACGAAAGCTTATGATTAAAAGAGTTCAATTTGTTTATGGAAAGGCAAACCGCGAAGCCAATATGGTTTTAATAGAAGCCATTAAATCTGGCCGACCAGGTGGCGTGCGCATTATGCCACCCCTTATCGCCTATACTGATGACAATGACTATACATCAGAGGTTCACGACATCCTTTATGGTAAAGCGTGGCATGAATGAAGTATTATTATTTTTATGTTTTATATACAGCGGATGGTTATTTTTATGGTGGATTCACGGATAACGTACAACGTCGTCTAGCGACACATGAGTCTGGTAAAGGGGCTAAGTTTACCCGCGTAAAGTCGCGGCATCCATTAAAATTGATTCACTATGAAGAGTTCCAGACAAAGAGCGAAGCGTTAAAAGCAGAGGCAAATTTTAAGAAATTAACACGAATTAACAAGGAAAAGTATTTATTAGTACACCACGTAATCAAAATTTGGTAATACGCTTGTCAAGGAACCATAAATAATGTAAAATGTAATATGTTGTGAAAAGCAGCAAATACACACGATAAATGAGAACACGTAGGTGCAGAAATGTCAGCGTGAACAACGAATTTGTCGGCGGAAAAACCTAGGAGGCCATATCATGGCAGTTATTTCAATGAAAGAACTCCTCGAAGCAGGAGTACACTTCGGTCACCAAACACGTCGTTGGGACCCAAAGATGGACGAATATATCTTTACAGAACGTAATGGTATTCACATCATCGATTTACAAAAGACAGTTAAGTTAGTTGACGAAGCTTATAACTTTATTCGTAACGCTTCTACTGATGGCGCTAACGTATTATTCGTTGGTACAAAGAAACAAGCTTCTGATGCGATTGCTGAAGAAGCAACACGTGCTGGCCAGTACTACATCAACCATCGTTGGTTGGGTGGTACATTGACAAACTGGAACACTATCAAGACACGTATCCAACGTTTGAAGGATTTGCAAACAATGGCCGAAGACGGTACATTTGAGCAATTGCCTAAAAAAGAAGTTGTTTTGTTGAACAAGCAACGTGAAAAGTTGGAAAAGTTCTTAGGTGGTATTCAAGACATGCCTGGCTTGCCAGATGTATTGTTTGTTGTTGATCCAAAGAAGGAAGAAATTGCCGTCAAGGAAGCAAACATGTTGAATATCCCAGTTGTAGCTATGATCGATACAAATGCTAACCCAGATGTAGTCGATGTTAAGATTCCTGCTAACGATGATGCTATTCGTGCCGTACGTTTGATCACATCAAAGATTGCCGATGCTGTTATTGAAGGTCGTCAAGGCCAAGATTCAGCACCTGAAGATGCATTCGTTGAAGGTGACGAAAACACAGAATCAATCGAAGAAATTGCTAACATCGTTGAAGAAGGCAATAACTAATTAATTTTATTCTATAAATACCGTTCCTAGCGGACCTGTTCGGGACGCGGAATGGTATTTTAATATGTTATAATAAAAATACATTAAACTATTTTAGAGGAGCACTATAATGGCAATTACTGCTGCACAAGTAAAGGAATTACGTGATAAGACATCTGTTGGAATGATGGATGCTAAAAAAGCATTGGTTGAAGCTGATGGCGATCTAGACAAGGCAATTGATTTATTGCGTGAAAAGGGTATGGCAAAGGCCGCTAAAAAGGGTGATCGTGTCGCTGCCGAAGGCATGACAGCTGTTGCCGTTAAGGGTAACCGCGCTGCAATCGTTGAATTAAACTCAGAAACTGACTTCGTGGCTGGTAACGCTGAATTTAACGAATTGCTTAACGCAGTTGCCAACACAATCGTCGAATTTGCGCCTGCTGACGTTGAAGCTGCTTTGGCACTTGAAGTTCAAGAAGGTCAAACTTTGAACGACAAAATTATCGGAACAACTCAAATTACTGGTGAAAAGATTACTTTGCGTCGTTTCTCAGTAGTAGAAAAGTCAGATTCAGAAAACTTTGGTTCATATTCTCACTTGGCAGGCTCAATTTCAGCTTTGGTTGTTGTTGATGGTGCTTCAGAAGAAGCTGCCAAGGATATCGCAATGCATGTTGCTGCTATTGCACCACAATTTGTATCTGATGATCAAGTACCTGCTGATGTTATTGCTAAGGAAAAGGAAGTGCAATTAGCTTCTGAAGATTTGAATGGTAAGCCTGATAACATTAAGGAACGCATGGTCGAAGGACGTATCAAGAAGTTCTTGGCTGAAATTTCTTTGTTGGATCAACCATTTGTTAAAAATGGCGACCAAACAGTTGCACAATTCATTTCTTCACAAAATGGATCAGTTAAGTCATTTGTTCGGTACCAAGTTGGTGATGGCATTGAAAAGCAAGTCACTGATTTAGCTGAAGAAGTTGCTAAGCAACTTGGTTAATATTTAAAAACTACTAATTGCCATTGATTGCTTTATCAATGCAGCTAATTAGTTAAAAAGTGTACTATTATAAATAGCGCACTTTTTTTTCGGAAATTTTTCGGAATTTTTGATATACTTGTATAAGCAAATAAAAGAGGTTAAACATGACTGATATTAAGTATAAACGCGTTTTGATGAAGCTCTCTGGTGAAGCATTGGCAGGGGACAAAGGTCAAGGCATCGATCTTGAGACTGTTTCTGCAATTGCTGAAGAGCTAAAAGATGTCCATGACCTAGGTACTCAAATTGCCATTGTTGTTGGCGGTGGAAACTTGTGGCGTGGAGAGCCAGCATCAAAAATTGGTATGGAACGGTCTCGTGCTGATTATACTGGCATGCTTGGTACAACAATGAATGCTCTAGTTTTGCAAGATTCATTGGAACGCGCTGGTGTCCAAACACGTGTGCAAACTGCTATTACAATGCAGCAGATTGCTGAACCTTACATACGTGGTCGTGCGATTCGTCATCTAGAAAAGGGACGAATTGTCATTTTTGCAGCAGGTACAGGTTCTCCGTATTTCTCTACAGATACGACGGCAGCCTTGCGTGCAAACGAAATTAATGCTGATGCCATCTTAATGGGTAAAAATGGCGTTGATGGTATTTATGACTCAGATCCAAATAAAAATGCTAATGCGGTGAAGTTTACGGAATTAACTCACCTTGACATTTTGCAAAAAGGCTTGAAAGTAATGGATTCGACAGCAAGCTCACTATCTATGGATAATAATATGCCATTGGTGGTGTTTAACCTTAACACACCAGGTAACTTGAAACGAGTTGTGCTTGGTGAAGCCATCGGAACAACAGTAACAGGAGAAAAATAATGACTTTTGATTTAACTAATGCTAAAGAGCGTATGAAGGGGGCACAAGAGGCACTTCAACGTGAATTAGCCAACATCCGTACAGGTCGTGCGAATCCCAATATTTTGAATCGCGTCGAAGTTGAATATTATGGGGCAATGACACCATTGAACCAAGTGGCTTCAATTTCAGTACCGGAAGCACGAATATTGCTAATTACGCCGTTTGATAAAAGTGTCTTGGAAGCAATTGTACATGCAATTAACGTGTCCGATCTTGGTTTGAATCCTGCTTCTGACGGAAATATTGTGCGCTTGGCGATTCCACAAATGACAGAAGAACGTCGTAAAGAACTTGCTAAAGAAGTGAAGGCTGAAGCTGAAAAAGCTAAAGTTTCAGTCCGTAATGTTCGTCGTGATATTATGGATGATATTAAAAAAGACAAAGATATGCCTGAAGATGAGGCCCGCAAGGCCGAAGATCAGACACAAAAGTTGACTGATGAAAACATCAAAGCAATTGATGAAATAGCAGCTGAAAAAGAAAAAGAATTGTTAACAATTTGATTTTCGTAAGATATTGCGATCATGCTTGACTTGGATAAATCCAAGTCTTTTTATTTAGGAGAGGGATGTGCTGAGGAGATATTTGAGATATTGGCGGGAAGCATTTGATTTTCATAGTGGTGCGTATCGATTGGATTTTTGGTGGGTTCATATTGTGAATACATTTATTTTTGCATCTATTTTATTTGTATCAATTATTTTTTTTAATTCTTGGTCGTTAGCAACCAAGTTATCTGGAACATTCAGTATCTTAATAACTATTCCCAACTTATCCTTATTTATTAGGCGATTACGAGATACCGGATTTCCAGTACAGACAATTATGTTTGTACTGATGAGCCCGTCACTTTTAGGAGTGAGTTTTGGCATTTTAGCCAGTTTTCGTTTAGTTATTTTGGCGCCAATTGCATTTTTAATATACTTCGGTTGGCTGATTTACTTGGTTTCAAGGCGTTCTGCTTATTGGACACCGACTTTAAGTAAAAAGCAAAAATCATTTTATGCAGCTTTAATTAGCGCTGTAATGATTTTAACTGCTTGTTTTCAGGTTACTGCTTTAAAGCATGTCACACATGAATTTAGAGCTGCTGCGCAAAAGTATATTCAGGAACAGCGTCAAGTTAATGAAAATCGAGGTAAGTCCGCGTCATCAAGTTATTCTACTAAAAATGGTTCTATGAGCTCGTCAACCCAAGAGACAGATGATAACACACCAGAAGCCAGCTCAGCATCTTCGATACCTGAAAAAGAAGTTACTGAACTTCCAGACGATTCTGAGACGACAGCATACAGAGGATTAACAGAAGATACAATAGGAGATGCAACATTTGGTTTCTTTAAGGTCCATGGGACTTGGGAACAAGATACAGCTTCTTTGCAGTGGTTGCAGTCACAACAAAACGTAATGATTTTAACCAGCACTCAAGGTCAGGGATTTGGTGTTGATTTTGCTAGTTTTAGTTTTAAAAAAATTACGGGACAAAGTTATGTTTCATTAAATCAAGTCGACAATGTACAAGCCTCTCGAATTGATGGTACCTACCAAGATACTACCTCTGACAGTATTAAGGCTATGACTTATTTAGAGTGGCATATGCCAGATGGTCATATCCGAGTTGTGTACTTAATTGCGCCATCAAGACCATTGCTTAATTTAATTGTTAAAACATTGTCAGAAAGTTTTCGAGCAACTTAATGTAGAAATTTTTACTTGACGATTTGTCGTAGAGAGTGCATAATATCATTATTGAGTTTTGTACGTGATGAAGCCAAGTGGCGTTGGTGGAACGGACAAACAGTCGAGTGTCGGGTTTTATAACTCGGAAGTCAGGTGGAACCGCGCGTAAGCGTCCTGATGTCAATTATTTTGGCATTGGATGAACTTACACGCGGTTTTTTGATGCTGGTAAATATAACAAAATATCGATACAATCTGTGCTAAATTGTCGGTAAATTTTTAAGGAAGAACGATTATGACAAACGAAAAACTATCATTACAAGATATTATCTTGACCCTACAACAATATTGGGCTAAACAAGGCGCAAACTTAATGCAAGCATATGACAATGAAGTTGGGGCCGGAACACAGTCGCCATATACATTTTTACGTGCTAATGGCCCTGAGCCTTGGAACGCTGCTTATGTTCAACCTTCTCGTCGTCCAGCTGATGGCCGCTATGGCGATAATCCAAACCGTTTGTTTCAACATCATCAGTTTCAAGTAGTGATGAAGCCTTCCCCTGAAAACATTCAAGAGCTTTACCTAGGTTCTTTAGAAGCTTTGGGTATTAAAGCATTAGAACATGATATACGTTTCGTTGAAGATAACTGGGAAAACCCTTCCATGGGTGCTGCAGGAATTGGTTGGGAAGTTTGGCTGGATGGTATGGAAGTGACACAGTTTACTTATTTCCAGCAAGTTGGTGGGATTGAAGTAGATTCTGTGACAGCAGAAGTGACTTATGGTCTAGAACGATTAGCATCATACATTCAAGATGTACCAACGGTTTATGATCTTGAATGGGGTAATGGTGTGTTATACGGTGATATTTTCAAAGAACCAGAATTCGAGCATTCGAAATACGCTTTTGAAGAATCTAACCAAGATATGTTGTTGCGCCACTTTGAAGAATTTGAAGCAGAAGCAACTCGTTTGTTAGATTTGGGCTTGGTACATCCGGCTTATGACTATATTTTGAAATCATCACATACATTTAATCTATTAGATGCACGTGGTACGGTTTCGGTCACAGAACGAGCTGGTTATTTACATCGTATTCGTACAATGGCTCGCAAAGTATCGAAAGTATTTATTGAAGAACGAGCTAAGCTTGGTTTTCCTTTGCTAAAAGATCAGACATTACGGGATAAGTATCTTGGTAAAAACGGTAAATACACCAAAGAAAATGCCTGATAGTAACAGAGATAAAATCAATATTGGAGAATAACTCATGTCAACATTTTTATTAGAAATTGGTCTTGAAGAAGTGCCAGCACATCTGGTCGCAAGCTCAGAAAATCAATTAATTGAAAGAACAAGAAACTTTTTAGCTGAGCATCGCTTGACTGTTGGTGCCATTAATCCTTATTCAACTCCACGTCGGTTGGCAGTTGAATTAACCGATGTAGCGGAAAAATCAGAAAGTTTGAGTGAAGAAAAGCGTGGTCCGTCAATTGAAAGAGCAAAAGATGCCAATGGTGAGTGGACTAAGGCAGCAATGGGATTTGCACGCGGTCAAGGTGCAACACCAGATGACTTTGAAACAAGAGACGGCTATGTGTGGTTAACAAAGCATACTGAAGGTGTTCCTGCCAAGAATATCTTGGTCAAAATTGGTGCCGAGGTGGTTTCAGAGATGAAGTTCTCAACGTACATGAAGTGGGCGAATAATGCTTTCTTGTACGTGCGACCAATTCGCTGGCTTGTCGCCTTGTTTGATAAGGAAGTCGTTGATTTTCATGTATTAGATGTTCAAACTGGTCGTGTTACAAGAGGACACCGCTTTTTGTCAAATGAACATGTTGAAATTTCTTCTGCTGACGATTATGTAAGTAAACTCGAATCAGCAAGTGTTGTAGTTAACGCTGAGGTACGAAAAAATGCAATCCGTTCTCAACTGACGGCAATTGCTAAACAAAACAATTGGTCATTAGAATTAGACACTGATGCAGCACAGAATTTGCTGGAAGAAGTTAATAATATTGTCGAATGGCCAACGGCATTTGCTGGTACTTTTGATAAAAAATATTTGGAAATTCCTGATGAAGTATTAATCACATCAATGCGCGAACACCAACGTTTCTTCTTTGTTACTAATCATGACGGGAAATTGTTGCCACATTTCTTATCAGTACGTAATGGGAACAAAGAGCATTTGGATAATGTTATTGCTGGTAATGAAAAAGTTTTGGTTGCTCGTCTTGAGGATGCAGAATTCTTTTACAAAGAAGACCAAACTAAAACAATTGCTGACTACATGGAAAAGGTCAAAAAATTGGTTTTCCATGAAAAAATTGGTACTGTTTATGAACATATGCAACGAACTGGCGTTTTGGCTCAGGCACTAGCGCAATCACTGAATTTTGATGAACAACAATTGTCTAACGTGAGCCGTGCAGCAGAAATCTATAAATTCGACTTAATGACCGGTATGGTTGGTGAGTTTGACGAATTGCAAGGTATTATGGGTGAACACTATGCTAAATTATTTGGTGAGAATCCCGCTGTGGCTGCAGCAATTAAAGAGCACTATATGCCGACTTCAGCAACAGGAAAAATTGCTGAGTCAAATATTGGTGCTGTACTAGCAGTTGCCGATAAGCTAGACGCTATTGTAACTTTCTTTGCAGCTGACTTAACACCAAGCGGTTCAAATGATCCTTATGGACTACGTCGCGCAGCAACAGGTATCGTAAGAACGTTACAGGAAAAAAACTGGCATATTGCTTTGAAACCGGTATTAACTCAGTTTGCCCAATCACAGGGAGAAGTTGCTGCGGCTGATATCACAGCTGTACTGGAGTTTATCTTAGATCGCGTGCGTAAGTTAACATTGGATGATGGTGTTCGCCAAGATTTGGTATCTGCAGGAGTTAGTCGCTCAGGAAATACTGACGTTGTTTACCTCATAGATCGTATTAATGTACTCGCTGCTCATAGTAAAGATAATGATTTCCGTGATGTGATTGAATCACTGACACGTGTCGATCGCTTAGCAGTGAAGCAGTTAACCAATGATAGCGTGGATCCATCTCTATTTGAAAATGATGCTGAAAAAGAATTGTATCAGGCAACGTATGCACTGAACTTAAGCCACTTAGTAAAAGAAGGTGCTGACGAGGTATATACAACATTGGCTGGGTTACAATCTCCTATTTCAACTTATTTTGAAGCTACAATGGTTAACACCGAGAATGCAGCTGTTAAAAACAATCGCTATGCACAACTGAATGTAATTCATCGCTTAATTAGTGAATTGGGTGATTTAGAACAAATTGTCATTAAGTAAAATTATTAAATAATAGGTCGTCACTAGAAAGTAGGAGGTCATTATGTTGAATATTGCTTACGTTGGTTTTGGAAAAAGCACAAATCGTTATCATTTACCTTATTTAAAGTTACGGCAAGATAAGTTTCACGTGAGCCGTGTAGTAACACCTACACTTGGGAAAAGGCCAACAGAGCAATCTGAGTTAGAAGTTACTGGTACTGTATTTTCAACAGATATTGATGACATTATTGAAGATGAAACCATCGATCTAGTGGTTGTTGTAACGCCTTCAGCCAGCCATTATCAGGTGACAAAACAACTACTGTTGGCTGGAAAAAATGTTATGGTTGACAAGCCAATGGCTGCTAGTGATATCGAGGCTCGTGATTTGGTCAATATTGCTTATGATAAAAAGTTATTTTTGATGTCATTTCAAAGTAGGCGATTTGATAGTGACTTTTTGACAGTTCAACGGGTTATTCAAAATGGGTACCTCGGTCGTTTAGTTGATCTTGAGGTTCATATGGACCATTATCGACCTAATGACGGACAATCGAATGGTAATGAAATCGACGGATCGCTATTCGGGCATGGTGTTCACTTGGTAGATCAAATTGTGAGTCTCTTTGGTGCACCAAATTCAGCAGCCTACGATATACGTTCTACTCGCTTACTGAATAGTCCTGTAGACGACCAAATTGAGGTTAACCTTTTTTATCCACAAGCTTTTAAAGCAACAATTCAAACCACAGAATTAGCAACAATCCAATATCCAAAATGGCAACTGCGTGGAACACAAGGTACATTTATTAAGTATGAGGTTGATGAGCAGGAAAATGACCTTAAAACTGGTGTTATGCCTGGAGACGCGCGTTTTGGCGTTGACACACCACAAAACTATGGACACTTGGTATACTACAATCAGAGTGGTGATCGCATTGATAAATACATACCTAGTATTCAGGGTGATTATGGCAGAGTCTATGATTCTGTTTATAACACACTGGTCAAAGGTATGCCAAAACTTGTTTCCGATGAAAACATGATTACTGTAATGAAGATACTGTCTGCAGGGTTGAAAGAAAAAGGACCGCACGTCGTTAAATTTTCATGAAAGTTAAAAGCTTGGCAATAGCCTAGCTTTTTTATTTTGCTAAAATAGCGGTGTCATTTTCGAAAAGTAACGTGAGGCTTTATGGTAAAATTAAATAGATAGAAAACTGAAAGAAAAAAATGCCAATTATGACAGAATTAAATTTGAATGAACTTAAAGAACGACAAAAACACATACGTAATTTTTCAATTGTTGCACACATTGACCATGGAAAATCAACCATAGCTGATCGTATCTTGGAACAGACACATACTGTTGCTGAACGTGACATGCAGAATCAATTACTGGATACGATGGATTTAGAACGTGAACGTGGAATTACGATTAAACTAAATGCGGTCGAAGTTCATTACGACGCTAAAGACGGTGAAACCTACATTTTCCATCTGATTGACACACCAGGACACGTTGATTTCTCTTATGAGGTTTCGCGGGCATTGGCAGCTGCTGAAGGGGCTATACTTGTTGTTGATGCTTCTCAAGGCGTTGAAGCACAAACGTTAGCTAACGTTTATTTGGCCCTAGATAATGACTTGGAAATTCTACCTGTAATTAACAAAATTGATTTACCGGCGGCGGATGCCGAAAAGGTTCGTACGGAAATTGAGGATGTTATTGGCATTGATGCTTCAGAGGCAGTGTTAGCGTCAGCTAAACAAGGCATTGGTATTCCAGAACTGCTGGAAAAAATTGTTACCGATTTACCTGCACCGCAAGGTGATATCGATGCACCACTACGTGCTTTGATTTTTGATTCAGCCTACGATGCTTATCGTGGTGTGGTTGTTAACATGCGTGTACGAGAAGGCATTGTAAAGCCTGGTGACAAGGTTCGTATGATGAACACTGGTGCGGAATATGAGGTCACGGAAGTTGGTGTGATGTCTCCAAATGCTCAGAAACGTGATTACTTGATGGCGGGGGATGTTGGTTACTTAACAGCAGCTATTAAGGACATTCATACGACACATTCTGGTGATACAATTACCCTAGTGAATAATCCAGCCAGTGAACCATTATCCGGATATCAACCGATGACACCTATGGTTTATTCTGGTCTATATCCTTCAGACAACGCTAAGTACACGGATTTACGGGAAGCTTTGGAAAAACTACAGCTCAATGACGCTGCGTTAACATTTGAACCAGAAACTTCACAAGCACTAGGATTTGGGTATCGAGTTGGCTTTTTGGGTTTGCTACACATGGATGTCATTCAAGAGCGACTAGAGCGCGAGTTTGATTTGGACTTGGTGACAACTGCTCCGTCTGTTACTTATCGAGTGGTAACTAATGATGAAGAAACTATTGAGATTGAAAACCCATCCGAAATGCCAGACACGCCCAAAGTGAAATACATTGAAGAGCCCTATGTGCATGCCCAAATTATGGTGCCTAATGATTACGTTGGTGCTGTTATGGAACTTGCGCAACGCAAACGTGGTGAATTTGACACAATGGAATATTTGGATGACACGCGTGTCAATGTCAAGTATTACATGCCTTTGTCCGAAATTATTTTCAATTTCTTTGATAAACTAAAATCGAGCACACGTGGTTACGCTTCACTTGATTATGAGTTATCATCCTACAGACAATCCGACTTGGTCAAAATAGATATTCTGTTAAATAGTGAGAAGGTCGATGCCCTGAGTTTCATTGTTCATCGTGACTTTGCTGTAGAACGAGGACGGATTATTACTTCTAAACTAAAAGAGATCATTCCACGTCAAAACTTTGAAATTCCAGTGCAAGCAGCTATTGGCGCTAAAATATTAGCTCGTACAAACATTAAAGCTTATCGTAAGGATGTCACGGCTAAAATTCATACGGGTGATCCTGATCGTCGTGCGAAGTTACTCGACAAGCAGAAAAGGGGTAAGGCACGTATGAAGTCTGTTGGTTCAGTCGAGGTACCGCAAGAAGCTTTCATGGCTGTGCTTAAAACGGAGGACGATGCCCAATATGCCCGAGGAAACTAACACAAAGCGTTCTAGATTAGCACGCAATTTATCCGAGCAGTCAAAACCAACAAATCGTAAAGTTAAAATCCTAACAGTTTGTTCAGTACTGGTTATGCTGTTAGTGGTTAGTCTGACAGTTGCCAGAGTTGTTTTTAATTTTGATGGCATCTCGCAGGAGACCCGTGTGAAAACTCTTCAAAAAGATGCAGCGATCGCGTTACAATTTGGCTTGACAGGCCATTCTGATGACAAACGCACCAAACAGGTTGTACATTTAACCAATACAGCGTGGCAAACAGAAATTGCTACTAGTGTTGGCAAAGCGTGGAAGAGCAGCGCTAAAGTGGCAGATTCAGTTACTTTTGATGGCCATAAGTATCAAAAGAAACAAGTCATAAGCGATTTATCGCAACGATATGTAAAGACCTTACAACGTGATCGTAACTATAAAATCACAAAAATAAGGTATGATCGATACCATAACGCAAAGGTTCAATATCAAGTAACACCTATTGATTTGCCTGCTGGTCAGAAAAAAGTTCAAAGATATGTTGAAAAACAATTACAAAAGAAATCTAGTGAGGCAAGCAAATTATCTGCTGAACAGTTGCGCTTAGTTGAGTATGCTATGATCGCTGAAAACTGGCAAAGTGTTTTGAAGGATGACATGCCAACCTCAGCGACGAGAAATATGACAATAACAATGTTGTATACTCATGAAAACTTTAAACCAATTTATCAAGTATCGAAACAAACGCTGAATAATATTTTAAATAGTGGGTTATCAGAATGAATTTATTAGACAAAATAAAAAACATTTGGCCATTTGGTCAAAGTCATAAAATGCGTGCCATTGGATTTGAACGGCCTCTATTAATTGATCAACCGGATGCTTTTGTGGAAAAAGTTATTCCCCGACCACAACCGGATAAAGATGAATTACTAGTTAAAGTTTTGGCCAGCTCTGTCAATCCGGTGGATACAAAAATGAGAGCCAATTATACTCATGATGGCGTTTTTCGTATTTTGGGTTTTGACGCAGTCGGCGTGGTTGTAGAAGTTGGTCAAAATGTTCAACATTTCAGCGTTGGTGATAAAGTTTACTATGCTGGAGCGCAATTGAAACCCGGTTCTAACGCTGACCTTCAAGTTGTTCATGAAGCACTGGTCGGCCATGCCCCTACTTCATTGAGTGATGAAGAAATTGCGGCTATGCCGTTAACATCAATTACAGCCTACGAAATCTTACATGAAGCGTTGTGTTATGATCTTGAGGAAAACAGTGCCTTGGGGCACACAATTTTGATTGTGAATGGTGCTGGTGGTGTTGGATCTGTATTAATTCAATTAGCAAAGTATATCGGGATGACAGTTATCACTACAGCATCTCGCACCGAGTCTGTTACTTGGGTTAAGTCACTTGGCGCTGATTATATCTTAGACTACCATCAAGATTTGAACGAGCAGATGAGAAAGATTCAGCACGATAAAGTTGATAATATTGCGATTTTACAAAATACGGATTATTATTGGCCACTTGCAACAGCCGTTATTAAGCCATTTGGACGAATTGCATCAATTGTTGAAACGACGGAGCCAATTGATATGGGGCCTTTGAAGAACATTGGCGCACAGTTTAGCTGGGTGTTCATGTTTGCGAAGGGAAACTATGGCGTTAATATGCAGTCTCAAGGGAATGCACTTAATCAGGTAGCGCGTTTACTTGATGAGAATAAAATCAAGACGACACTGTCGAAGACTTATCACGGGCTGTCTGTAGAAAATATTCGTGCTGCTACGAAAGAAGTTGAAGCTGGTCGCATGATTGGAAAAGTAGTGGTGAAGTATGACGAACAATAAATGGCAAGCACTCACCGTTGCGACGAACAATGATGGCATTGAACCAATTGCTGATATATTGATGTCAACCGGCGCTGAGGGTGTGCAGATTGTTGATGATATTTCACCAGTAACAGTGACAGCTTATTTTGAAGACGATGCATCTTTACCTAACACTGTTAGTCGGATAAAAGAACAGTTGGATAACTTAGTGACGCTTGGGGTTGATGCATCACCTGCAACTATTACATTAAATGACGTGGCACAATCAGATTGGGAAAACAACTGGAAACAATATTATCATGCCACCCGCATAACAAGACACATTACTGTTGTACCTTCATGGGAAAACTTTGTAGCAGCTCAAAAAGATGAATATCCAATTATTATGGATCCTAAGTTAGCTTTTGGAACAGGAGTTCATGAAACAACACGATTAATGATCCAAGCGCTAGAAACTGTCGTTCGTGGCGGAGAAAGCATGATAGACGTGGGTACGGGTTCAGGAGTACTATCCGTCGCTGCAAAACAACTCGGTGTAGCAGGTATTTTAGCAACAGATATTGACGGGATGGCTGTGAATGTTGCTAAAGAAAATTTAGCGTTAAACCCAGTGGCCAATGATGTTATAGTGGTAACTAGTGATTTACTGGAGTCAATTGCTATCGATAAGCCTGTAGACTTGATTGTTGCTAATATTCTAGCTGACGTTATTGAACGCCTTATTCCACAGACGTGGTCACGCCTGAAGCCAGGTGGCTATTTCTTGGTTTCTGGAATCTATGATGCTATTTCAGTGTCGATTGAACAACAGCTACAACAAGCGGGATATAAAATTTTTCAACACACAACAATGAGTGACTGGCATGCATTCATTGCAAAAAAGGATTCTAAATAATGCAACGCTATTTTCTAAACGAACCAATTAATGATACGATTCGCTTGACAGCTGACAATGATATTTTTAAGCATTTTGGCAAAGTTTTGAGAGCTCGAGTGGGGTCAAAAGCTGAATTTGTTAGTAATAATTTGGAAATCTTCCTTGGAGAAGTTACTTTAATTGATTACGAGGTTATGAATATCAAAGTGATTGATCGATATTATTCAAATGTTGAGTTACCAATTGATGTAACACTCGTCGTGTCTCCCCTAAAGAATGATCGTTCTGACTGGTTTATCCAAAAAGCAACAGAGCTTGGTGTCAAAACAATCGTTTTCACCTCAATGAAACGAACAGTTGCCGATTGGCGAAAGCAACAAGAAAAGAAAGTCAAAAGATTTAATAAAATAGCGCAAGCTGCAGCAGAGCAAGCACATCGCTTGGTTGTTCCAGAAATTATTTTTACCACGTGGCAAAATACTATCCAAATGCCTAAAAATACTGGACTTGTTGCTTGGGAAGAATCAGCTCGTGATGGAGAAAGTGCTGCACTAATAGCGGCTGTTTCGGCTGTTCCATCTGGAGAAAAACTAATCTGTGTATTTGGTCCTGAAGGTGGTCTAACAGAAAATGAGATTAAGGAATTACGATTGCAGAATTTTGAATTAGCTGGATTGGGTCCTCGAATATTGAGAGCTGAAACAGCGCCACTCTATGCAATGTCAGCGATTAGCGTGTTGCGTGAACTAAATTAATTCGTTATAATATAATAAATAAATGAGATAACTATAGGTGGTGAAATAATGCTGAAGATATTCAAAAAATACTACGGGTATCAGTGGCTTGCAGCGTTTATGCTTGGTTTGGTACTACCATTTATTGGTAAGTTACTCAGTGTGAGTGGTTTACATAAAGTTATCTGGTTTTATCTAATCATTAATGGTCTTTATACTTTATATCTTGGGTATAGTGTGCGTAAGCGTGGGCTATCACCTCTCATTTTATTTGCCTTGCCTGCAGTATTCTCTGGAATTTCAACATTATTACTTCATTTGGTATCTCATCAGTATGGATTTTATTTTGGACTAATGTACATTGTACTAAGTTTATTCACCTTTTTCGGAGATACACGTGATGACCCGGATGAAAATCAAATTCCAGTTGAAAACGGATTCCGTGATTTAAAAAGTGAGACAAAGAATGATGGACAAGTTTCAGTTGATGGAAACTTGAAAGTATAATTAGTGTTATGAATAACTAGAAAAAGTGCGATATTTCGCACTTTTTCTGTTACACTGGTATAGGATATTTTACCTTTGTGTTTAATAGTTATTGCTCAAAGCATACAGATAATAATGAACTCTGGAGATACTATTTTACATAACTTAATTGGAGGATTTTACATTGATTACAGTTTCAGATATGAGTTTTAGTTTTTCAGGGCCTAAAATTTATCAAGATGTTAACTTGAAATTAACACCCGGTAATACTTATGGCATTATTGGTGCTAATGGCGCTGGTAAGTCTACCTTTTTGAAGTTATTGCAAGGAGAACTACAACCAACTGAAGGAACCATTTCAATCGGTGATAGCGAGAGAATGTCATCTTTGCAGCAGGATCACTTTGCATTTGATAAATTTACGGTTTTAGATACGGTGATCCAAGGTCATAAGCGATTGTACGAAGTTAAAACTGAGATGGACGCTATCTATGCTAAGCCGGATTTTAACGATGAAGATGGTGTGCGTGTTGCTGATTTGGGTGCGGAATTTGAAGAGCTAGATGGTTGGAATGCTGAAGTTGAAGCTGGTCAATTGTTGAGCAAGCTGGGTATTAGCGATAGTGTTTACGATACCTTGATGGGTGAGCTAACTGAAAATGATAAAGTGAAAGTTCTGCTTGCGCAAGCCTTGTTTGGTAATCCAGATATTTTGATTTTAGACGAGCCAACCAACGGATTGGATGTACAGACGATTAATTGGCTAGAAGATTTTCTGGCTGATTTTCCGAACTTAGTTATTGTTGTTTCCCACGATCGACATTTTTTGAACGCTGTTTCAACCAATATTTTGGATGTTGATTTTGGAAAAATTACACCCTTTGTTGGAAACTATGATTTTTGGCGTGAATCGTCTGACTTGGCCCAACGCTTAGCTTCTCAACAAAATGCTAAGAAGGAAGAACAAATTAAACAGTTGCAAGATTTCGTAGCTCGGTTTTCAGCTAATGCTTCAAAATCAAAGCAGGCTACAGCCCGAAAAAAGCAATTAGATAAAATTACTTTAGATGATATTAAACCTTCATCAAGAAAATACCCATTCATTAATTTCCCCATTAATCGTGAGCTCGGGAATGATATGGTTCGCGTTGAAAACGTTTCAAAAACAATTGACGGCGAAAAAGTATTAGACAATATTTCCTTTATTGGTCGACCAAACGATAAAATTGCTATTTTATCACGTTCCGATTTAGCAACCACTACGTTGATGCAAATTATAGCAGGTACGATGGCACCAGATGAGGGGACCGTTTCTTGGGGTGTTACAACGTCACAATCCTATATTGCTAAAGATTTAAATGATAACTTCGATAATCAAGATGTAACTATTTTGGATTGGTTACGTGATTTTGCGGAAGAAGACCAAAAAGATAACACCAGTTTACGTGGTATGCTCGGGCAAATGCTGTTCCGTGGTGATGATTCCTTAAAACAAATTAATGTGTTATCCGGTGGCGAAAAAGTCCGCATTGTTTTGGCGAAGATGATGTTGCTCAAAGCTAATGTGCTATTGATGGACGACCCAACAAATCATTTGGATTTGGAGTCAATTCAGTCCCTTAACGATGCGGTAATCGCATTCAAGGGTTCAATTATTATGACTTCGCATGACCATGAATTCTTAGCAACTACGGCAAATCATATTATTGAAGTGTCACCAAAGGGTGTTGTTGATCGCGTTGATACGACGTATGATGAATTCATTAATAATGATAGTATTCAGGACAAAGTAAATGAACTTTACTAGTAGATAAGTAATATAGTAAATTGAATTAATGAGCTGGCACAAAAACCATAATTTGTAACATATTGTGAATTTTGAGCGTCGACTTATTAATTCTTTTTTTGCTATTTAACCACAATAAAACAGGAGGTAAAAAGAATGGCAATTGGAATTGATAAATTATCATTTTACACATCTGAATATGTATTAGATTTGGTAGAATTAGCTCAGCGACGTGGGGTGGATCCGAATAAATATACTATTGGTATTGGTCAAGATAAACAATCGGTGATACCGAATTATGAAGATGTCGTAACAATGGGTGCTAACGCGGCTGCAAAAATTATTGATAATGATGATCGTCAGCAGATTGATTTGATTATTTTTGCCACTGAATCTGGTATCGATAATTCAAAATCAAGCGCATTATATGTTCAAAAATTACTTAATTTGTCTGAATTTTCGCGAACAATTGAGATTAAACAAGCATGCTATGCGGGAACATTCGGATTGATGCAGGCTCGAGATTACGTTGCAAGCCATTCTGGTAAGAGGGTTTTAGTTATCGCATCGGATATTGCAAGATACGGATTAAATACACCTGGTGAAGTGACCCAAGGTGGTGGAGCTGTTGCCATGATTGTTTCAGAAAGCCCACACATTGCAACAATTAATTCTGATTCGGTTTATATGAGCCGAGATGTCGCAGATTTTTGGCGTCCTATCGATAGAACGGAAGCCATAGTAGACGGACATTTATCAACAGATATTTATAAAGAAATGTTTTTGACACTATGGCAACGATATAAGGACCAGTCCGGGCGGACAATCGCTGATTTTGCAGGTTTTACTTTTCATCTACCGTATACAAAAATGGGTAAAAAAGCTTTTGATCAAATTATAGATGAGGCTGATGAGAGAACGCAAGGACGGTTATTAAAAAATCTAAAGGCAAGTCAAAAGTTTAGTCGAGAAGTAGGGAATTTGTACACTGGCTCTGTGTATTTAAGCTTGTTATCATTATTGAGTTACGCACAAGATTTGGTTGCAGGAGAGCAGTTGGCCATATTTAGTTATGGTTCAGGTGCTGAAGCCGAGCTGTACTCTATAACATTGCAAGAAAATTTCTTTAAGTATGTACCAGCAAATGAAACAAAAAATGAATTAGCTGATCGAAAAAAAATATCTGTAGATCAGTATGAACAAATATTTAATTCACAGCTTCTTGATTCACATGAGAACGTTTCATCTGATCATCCTGACGCAGATCATTTTCAGTTTTTAGGTTGGCAGAATGGTGAAAGACAATATAAATAAAAAATGAAGAGATGCGTATGCATCTCTTCATTTTGTGATAGAGCTGATTTCAGCACCATCTTTTGCCGCAAACAACACTTTGTTACTGTCATTGACACCCATTAGTTCAAAAGTGTATCCAGTTTTAAAAGATTTTTTGATATTCTTCGAAGTTTTTAAAAGTGAATCAGTGAAATTCGACCAGTGCGCTTCTTCTGCTAAACTTGGGTCGGTCTCTATTTGAGCAACCGACTTTGATAAATCTGAATCAGTGTAAAGTTTGAGCTGGAAAGTTTTGGCATCGGTATTAAAAGTGACGTCACCAATTTTGCTATATGCTGTGTCAAGTTTCTGAGTAAGCTCTTGTTCTTTTAATTTGAGTTGTTCTTGCTGTTGTTTCGTTGTAGCATCGGATATTACAGTCGTACTGCCATTTTCCAAATTTGATTGTGAATGGGCTTGTTGCGACTTGGTTAGTTTGTTTGAATTTACCTGTGCGTCATTATTTTTTTGTATCTTTTGTATTGCTGACGGCAATTGAAAACCAAAAAAGATTGTACCACCAATACATAATATGGAGAATATAAGTGGCACTAGAAATGTCCCATATCTCTGCTTATTTTGTATCGTAAAACTTACAAGTAATATGCTTAATAAAAATAAAATGATAAACAAAAATATCATTCTCTTATCCCCCTTATTTTGAAAAAGAAAAAGCACTTAACCGATGAAGCGTGTCCCGGCACGGCATCACCATTATAGTTAAGCGCTTGCAACATTATTATATCTAAAATTATTGTCTGTTTCAAGTATAAAAGAACTACTAAGAAGTCATTTGTATATTTGTTTTGCGAAACGTTATTCATTTAGAAGTCTTTATGTCTTCAGGTCGATTAATCTCACCAGAAGGTGTGTTATACTAATAGCATTAAATAATATTGGAGTTAAAAATGTCAAAAAATGTTTACCTTGCGAGTCCATTCTTCGATAAAGAGCAAATTGAGCGTGTTGAACGTGTTGAAAAAGCTTTAGCAGCCAATCAAACATTAAGTTCTGTTTTTTCACCACGCGAACACCAACACGAAGAATTTGAAATGTTTGGCCCGGAGTGGCGTGTCGCAACCTACAACGGCGATATTGAGGCAATTAACCAAGCTGACGTCATGGTAGCGGTTATTGATTATGTAGGGCAGGAAGTAGATCCAGGAACTGCTTGGGAGTTTGGCTACGCAGTAGCCAAAAACATTCCGGTTATTGTTGTTAAAGAAAAAGCTGGTGCAGTCAATCTAATGATGGGAATGCCATTAACGGCTTATATCACGGATATCTCAGATTTGGAAACTTACGACTTTGATGCAACGCCAAAGATTGAATTTAGTGGTGAAATCTTTTAATTTTTAAGAGTGAACTTGATATGTGTCTCCCGAACAAAATAAAAAACAGGTAATCATTTGAACGTATATTTTTTGTTAATCGTTTTAAATGGTGATGTAATTGTATAATGAATAGATGATAAAACGAATAAAAAATAGTTTGTACTATTAATTATTCGTTTTTGCGAGATAGTTTGCTGTATAATCTGGTATAATATTGTAAGTAAATTTTAATGGAGAATTTGTATGACTATGAGTAAAGCAGTTGTAACAGTTGTTGGTAAAGATAAGCCGGGAATTATTGCTGGGGTGGCTAACACGTTAGCGGATCACAACATCAACATTTTAGATGTTTCTCAAACGATTATGAGTGATATTTTCACGATGAGTATGCTAATTAATTTAGAAGAATTAGAAGGGCAATTCAACGTGTTGCAAGATGATTTGAATAAGTTAGGGGCTGATTTAGGCGTTACTATTCATACGCAACGTGAAGAAATATTTGATGCGATGAGTAGAGTTTAATATTTGTAGCTAACCTACTAAAGAACTTACGAATTGAATCATCTGGAGAAGTCATGGAAACAAAGCAAATACAAGAAACAATCAACATGGTCGAGGAAGAACATCTTGATATCCGCACAGTTACAATGGGTATTTCGTTGCTCGACACAATCGCAGGTGATCCACAACAAACTGCAAAAAATATATATAAGAAAGTTACAACATATGCGAAGGACTTGATAAAAGTTGCTGAGCAAATTGAACGTGAATATGGTATTCCAATTACAAACAAACGCATCAGTGTAACGCCAATTGCGTTGATTGCAGGTCATGCAACACCCGATGATATGCTTTATTACGCACACGCTTTGGATGATGCGGCTAAAGCAGTGGGTGTTGATTTCATTGGTGGTTATTCAGCATTGGTCCAAAAAGGTTTTGCCAATGGGGATTTGGCATTAATTAAATCGTTACCTCGTGTGCTAACAGAAACCGATTTAGTGATGTCGAGTGTTAATATTGGTTCAACTAAAGCAGGTATAAACCTTGATGCAATTAAATTGATGGGCGAAACTGTAAAAGGAATTTCTGAAAAATCCGATACAGCTAATGCCAAGCTAGTTATTTTTGCAAATGCTGTCGAAGATAATCCTTTCATGGCTGGTGCTTTTCATGGTGTCAGTGAAGCCGATGTTGTGATTAACGTTGGTGTTTCTGGGCCTGGCGTTGTAAAACGTGCACTGGAAAAGGTAAAAGGCGAATCTATTCAAGTAGTTGCCGAAACTGTCAAAAAGACAGCTTTCAAAATTACACGTGTTGGACAGATGGTGGGTGCACTAGCTGCTGAACGACTTGGAGTTGAATTTGGAATTGTCGATTTGAGTTTGGCCCCTACACCTGCACGAGGTGATTCTGTAGCTGAAGTTCTTGAAGAAATTGGTCTTGAACAAGTAGGAACGCACGGAACTACAGCTGCATTAATGCTATTGAATGACGCTGTTAAAAAGGGTGGTGTTATGGCTTCGCAACGTGTTGGCGGCCTATCCGGTGCATTTATTCCAGTTTCAGAGGATGCTGGTATGATTGATGCAGCAAAAGAAGGTACATTGACGTTATCAAAGCTTGAAGCAATGACTGCTGTTTGTTCGGTTGGATTAGATATGATTGCTATTCCAGGAGATACTAGTGCAACGACAATTAGTGCAATGATCGCTGATGAAGCCGCTATTGGTGTACAAAATAATAAAACTACGGCTGTCCGTATTTTGCCAACTTTGGGTACAAAGGTTGGTGATATGGTTGATTATGGTGGGTTGTTAGGTACTGCTCCAGTTATGCCAGTTGTAGAAAAGTCAAGTGCAGACTTTATCAATCGTGGCGGACACATTCCAGCACCGATTCATTCATTTAAAAACTAATAAAAAGTTGCGATAAAAATCATCGCAACTTTTTTATTTTGTATTTTTCGATTGTTGTGTTCGTGTTTCGGTAATTGGATTTTGGTTTGTGGAAACTGCTTTAGAAAACATAACCGCAATATAAACTAATAGAATCAGAATAACGACGGTAGATAAAACACGAAGTGGGTGATAGAAAAAGTTTTTAATATAATTTGAAATGGCAAAATGTTTTTTTTGCGGTGCAGCACTTTCTGTAATTGAGGCTTCCAAGGCATAGGCAAAACTATTAGTGTCAACAGCTCTGGCTGTTGATTCATAAGGAACAATAGAAATTTCACGTGTTTTTGATAACTTAGCTATTCGTTTGCGTCGGTCATCTCGATTTTTTAAGACATTTTTTCGGAAATTAGCAATATTAACCAATGCCTTGTTTTGTAACTTCATTACGCGCTCACGCAATTGCTCTATGGGGCTATATACTGGTACTTTCATATTTAATCTCCATATCTTTAACGTTAATTGTTAGATCTTAACTTTACTATACGACATCTTAAGACAAATTTGGGTGAGTTTATATGATTGCAAACAAATTTAATTGTTCTTAATCTTTTCAATAGATAGTATAATGAAAATATGACAACACGTGAAGAACAACTTTATCATGATTATTTAGAATCAGAACGTCAATATTCACCGCAAACCTTAAAAGCTTATTTAACAGATATTGCTGAATTTAAGAATTATTTGCATGAAAGTGGCGGATTTACAAAATTTGGAGAAGTTCAAACTTTAGATGTACGTGTCTATTTGAATGATTTATATGAAAAAAAGTTGGCTCGTACAACTATCTCTAGAAAGATTAGCAGTTTGCGAATGTTTTATCAATTTTTAATTACTAATCAATTTGCCATTGATAATCCATTTGATAGTATTTCATTAAAAAAACATCAGAACCAATTACCAGATTTTTTTTACGAAGATGAACTGAATGAACTTTTTGATGTGGCCTACAATCATGAAGATCATTTGTGGGAACGTAATGCAGCTTTACTTGAATTTTTATATGCTACTGGAATAAGAGTGGCTGAAATTGCTGGATTGACGTTATCTCAGTTGGATTTTTCGCAGCGCCTGGTGCTCATTCATGGTAAGGGAAATAAAGATCGTTATGTTCCTTTTGGGCATTTTGCAGAAAATATTATGAAAGAATACATTACAGATTTGCGTGCATCCTTAACAGTAAATCAAGAACATGAATATGTATTTGTAAATCATCGTGGCGAGCCAATTACACCAGCTGGCATTACCTACATTTTAAACCAGTTAATGCAACGTTCTGCATTGACTGGTAAAATTCATCCACATATGTTGCGTCATACTTTTGCGACCCATTTGATTAATCGAGGTGCAGATATGAGAACGGTTCAGGAACTGTTGGGTCATGTTAATTTGTCAACGACACAAATGTATACTCATGTGACGCGAGAAAGTTTACAAAAAAATTATCAAAATTTCTTTCCGCGAGCCAATAAGTAACCGGTTACAAAAATAGTTTATCAAGCGCTTCACAAATCTAAGAAAAGATAGTAAAATAAAAGTTATGATAACGCTAGAAAATAAACACCTCATTGTGAAAATTAATCCAGAAGGCGCCGAATTAACAAGTGTCTGGCATAAAAATGCTGAATTAGAATATATATGGACTGCAGACCCTAAATATTGGGGACGACATGCTTCAAATCTGTTCCCTATTGTGGGCCGATTACGTGGCGATCAATTTAGAGTTGCGGGTGAGACGTATTACATGAACCAACATGGTTTTGCACGTAATATGTTATTTGATGTTGTTGAACAAAGTGAAAATAAGGCTGTTTTTCGTATTGTTGACTCTGAGTCGACGCATCGTGTATATCCTTTTAAGTTTCAATTAGATATCAGTTATGAATTAACAGAGGATGACACACTACATATTGCTTATATCGTACATAATCCCGATAAAGAAGAAACCCTATTCTTTAGTGTGGGTGGACACCCGGCCTTTAATTTGCCACTTGATGGAGGAAAGTTTTCGGACTACTATCTGTCAATTGAGCCTGAAAAAATATATGATCGTGTACGTCTAGTTGGACCATATTCCAATCCAAACCATCCCACGCCTTTTAATGCTAGTATTCCACTACGTCTGCGTCAGGAAGACTATCATGATGATGCTATTATTTTGAAACTCAATCGACAAAAGACGTCATTTTTGTTGGCTCGTTTGGCTAATCAACATGGATTGCGTATAACATTAGACAATGCGCAATTTATCGGCGTTTGGACACCTGCTGGTAAACAAGCACCATTTATTGCGCTTGAACCATGGTGGGGGTTGGCTGACACGGTAGATGCAACAGGTAACTTTAAAGAGAAATTTGGTTCAAATGTTTTAGCTGCCGGCGATACTTTTAATGGCACCTATAGTCTACAGTTCTTCTAATAAAAAAGCATTGATACATTAGTATTGATGCCTTTTTTATTAGAATTTAGGTTAAGAGGTTGCATTATCTATCACAATGTCTTAAACTGATAGTAATTTAAAAACGTCATAAACTGATGAGACGGAGATCAAACCATGTGTGCACGTAAAGGGAGCCCTTGTTACTGGAAGTAGGGCCGAACGCAACATGGCAAATGGACCGTTGAGGGTTGGTTGAACGAGAGCAATCTCAAGTACTGCCAAACGTAAGATCCACGTAAGTGATCAGGTTATTGTTAGATAACTGTTGAGACGCGTTTTAACTCGAGTGGGCTTTTTGGGTACCATTTGATTTAAACGAAATCAGGTGGCACCGCGGGAAAACCGTCCTGAAATTTTTGCAAAAGCAAATTTTTCAGGACGGTTTTTGTTTGCTTAAAGAAAGAGGAATAAGATGACAAGAAAAGGTTATTACGGAGAATATGGGGGACAATTTGTTCCAGAATTGCTAATGCCAGCAATTAATGAAGTCACAGAGGCATTCAATAAATATAAAGAGGATCCAGCTTTTAAAAGTGAATTGAAAGATTTATTCGACAATTACGCGAACCGACCATCTATGTTATATTATGCAAAAAATATGTCTGAAGACTTAGGTGGTGCGCAAATTTATCTAAAGAGAGAAGATTTAAATCACACTGGTGCTCATAAAATTAACAATGTTTTAGGGCAAGCATTAATTGCCAAAAAAATGGGTAAAACACGTTTAATTGCTGAAACAGGTGCCGGACAACATGGCGTGGCAACAGCTACGGCTGCGGCATTGTTTGGTATGGAAGCAGAAATTTTTATGGGCAAGGAGGATACAGAACGACAGGCGTTGAATGTTTATCGCATGGAGCTACTAGGGGCCAAAGTTCATGCGGTGACAACAGGAACACAAGTCTTAAAAGATGCGGTGAACGCAACATTTCAAGACTGGACAAAAAGAATTGATGATACTTTCTATGTACTTGGTTCAGCGGTTGGTCCATATCCCTTCCCAGAAATGGTTAAATATTTCCAATCGGTTATAAGTGAGGAAGCCAGAAGGCAATTCTTAGAAATGACTGGAAAACTGCCAGACGATGTAATTGCTGCCGTTGGTGGTGGATCTAATGCAATTGGTGCTTTCGCTAAGTTCATTGATGACGCAGAAGTGGAGTTGATTGGCGTTGAAGCCGCTGGGAAAGGCGTAAAAACTGATCAAACAGCTGCAACCATGGCACTAGGTTCAAAAGGTGTTTTTCATGGTATGAAATCCCAATTTTTACAATCAGCTGATGGGCAAATTGATCCTGTTTACAGTATTTCTGCAGGATTGGACTATCCTGGCATCGGACCGGAGCATGTTTATCTAAAGGATATTCACCGAGCAACTTATGTACCGATTACAGATGATGAAGCAGTTGATGCATTTGAATACATTGCAAAAACAGAGGGTGTAATTGCTGCAATTGAAAGCGCACACGCAGTAGCTTATGCAATGAAATTAGCACCAAAAATGAGAAAAGATCAACAAATAATGGTTAATTTGAGTGGTCGAGGTGACAAAGACGTTGCCGCGATAGCCCGTTATAAAGGAGTTGATATTCATGAGTAATATTCAAGAAGCACTTAAAACCTTGCTCGTGCAAAAAAATTTGACAGATGATATGGCTCAGAAAGTAATGAACGATATTATGGACGGCAAAGTGTCTGACCCTGAAATTGCAGCTTACTTAATGGGATTAGCCGCAAAAAAAGAAGCTGTTTCGGAAATAGTTGGCTCGGCTCGGGCCATGATTGATCATGCAAAGACAATTCCATCAGAATTTGAGGCAATGGACATTGTCGGAACTGGTGGTGATTTGTCCGGTACATTCAACATTTCGACAACGGCTAGTTTCATTGTAGCTGGAGCGGGGGTGCCTGTCGTCAAGCATGGGAATCGTGCTGCTAGTTCTAAATCAGGTACGGCAGATGCATTGGAAGCACTTGGGGTTACCATTGATTTAACACCAGAACAAGCGACTGATGTTTTAGCGAATGCTGGGCAAACATTTTTATTTGCACGCTCGTTTCATCCGGCAATGAAGTATGTTGGATCAATTCGTAAAAGCCTGGGATTTCGTACTATTTTTAATATCCTTGGGCCATTAACGAATCCAACACGTCCACGTACAATGTTGGTGGGGGTTTACACAAAAGAGTTACTAGTACCACTAGCAAATGTATTGTCAGAATTAGGTGTTCAAGAAGCTATATTGGTTCATGGACAAGATGGTTTAGATGAGGTGACATTAGCAACTAAAACTGATTTGGCCATATTATCGAATGGTCATATTAGAGAGGCCACTTTCGACCCACAAGATTATGGATTTGACTATGTTTCTATTGAATCCTTACAAGGGGGTACACCAATTGAAAATGCTAAAATAACAGAGCATATTTTAGCAGGGAAAATCACTGGTCCTATGGCAGATACTGCAATTTTAAATGCTGCGCTAGCATTGTTTATTGCAAAAAAAACGCAGTCCATTGATGCTGCCATTCAGCTAGCTAGAGAAACCTTGATTAATGGAACGGCATTAGGTCAACTAGAGGCGTTGCGATCATCTTCTAGGGCGGTGACGGCATGATATTAGATGATTTAGTAGCAGCAACATGTCAAAATATGTTGGCGCGTCAAGCTCAAAAATCGCTGCATGACTTACAAAAAGAAGCAGCACACATCACAGTTTCAAGAGAATTTTCTTTCGAAAAAAGTCTAGCTCAACAGAAAATATCAGTTATTGCCGAAATTAAACAAGCATCCCCATCGAAAGGGCAAATTGTACCTTCATCAGAGTTTGATTATCAAGGGATTGCGAAAGACTATGAGGTGGCAGGTGTCGATGCGATAAGCGTTTTGACAGAAGAGAATTATTTCAAGGGATCTCTTGATATTTTAAAAACAGTTGCAGCAGATTCTGCTACTCCTGTATTACGCAAAGATTTTACAATTGATCCATACATGATTTATGAGGCTAAAGTAGCTGGATCACAAATCATTTTATTAATCGTTGCTATTTTAACGGACGAACAATTAAAAGAATACCTATCTTTAGCAAACGAATTAGGATTGTCAGTAATTGTGGAAGCGCACAATGAAGAAGAGATTCTCCGAGCAGTGAAGGCAAATGCACGAATTATTGGTGTGAACAATCGTAATTTAAAAGACTTCACGGTCGACTTTGACAACACTAAACGTTTACGACAATTAGTTCCACCAGAAATTTTATTTATTTCAGAATCTGGTATACAAGATCGCTCAGATGTTGTTACCCTTGAACAGATTGGCGTGGACGGTATTTTAGTTGGTGAGACGTTCATGAAGGCTGCAGATAAATTAGCGGCCATACAACAGTTAAGGGGCGAAAAATGACGCTAATTAAATTATGTGGAAATTTTCGTTTACAAGATATAGATTACTTGAATGAAGTTCGACCTGATTTAGCTGGTATTATCTTGGTTCCTAACAAACGACGCTCGGTGTCTCTTGCCCTTGCTCAAAAAATGCGTTCGCAATTGGATGAAAAGATTCCATTAGTTGGTGTTTTCTTAAATCAAGATGCAGATGAAATTTTGAAGTATAGAGAGATTGTTCAAATGGTTCAATTACATGGTAATGAGACTGAACAGGAAATTAGCAAAATACAAAAAGCAGGACTACCAGTTATTAAGGTGATGAAGCCTGACCATCAGTATAAAACACAAGCTACGCGCCGAATGATTGATGCAGGAGCAGGCTCTGGCAAAACATTTGATTGGAAAAAATTTCAGCCACTAGAGTCATTGGATTTCTTGGCAGGAGGGCTGACCCCCGATAATTTACAACAGGCAATCTCTTTATTGAAACCAAAGGTTGTTGATATTAGTTCAGGAACAGAATGTAACGGTATAAAAAACTTAGAAAAGATGCGCGAAGTGGTTCGCATAGCAAGGAGTAATAAATGACTAGAATTTCACAGGCATTAGAAAATAAAAATGCTTTTATTGGTTTCGCGGTAGCTGGGTATCCGGATTTTGAAAAGAGTGCAAAATATATTGTTGATATGGCTGAGGCTGGTGCAGATCTTATTGAGATTGGCATTGCTTTTAGTGATCCAAGTGCTGACGGTCCCACTATCATGAATGCTGATCAAGAGGTTCTCGAAAACGGTTCAACAACAGCTGATGTGTTTAATTTAGTTGCTGAAGTTCGCAAACACACGGATGTGCCTTTAGTTTTTCTAACGTATACAAATCCAGTATTTAAATATGGGTACGAAAAATTTCTCAGCAAAATGCAGTCGTTGGATATTCAGGGTGTTATTATGCCCGACATGCCTATGGAAGAACAAGATGAATTTTTGGAACTTGTCCACCAGTATGGTCGCGACTTTATTCAACTCGTAACATTACAATCCGGAAATCGTTTGCCGAAAATTGTAGAACGTGCTTCTGGATTTATATATGTAGTAAGTTCCTTAGGAATAACAGGCTCTAGAAGTAAATTGTCAAACGAAGCTGATGAAATCGTTACTAAGATTAAGCGGCTAACAGATTTGCCAGTTGCAGTTGGTTTTGGGATCACGACATATGATCAAGCAAAACAATTTGAATCTGCTGATGCGATTATTGTTGGTTCAGCACTTGTCAAAATTATCGAAGACCACCCAGAGGATGCTACATCTTATTTGACAGATTTTATTAAAAACATGAAAGGAGCGCGTCATGCGACAAATTAAGACAATTGACGCGGATACCTTAACAGTAATCAGTGCTTATTTTCGGTTGCGCGGAGAACATAGTTTTTTATTAGAATCAGTACCTACAGATAGTGAAAAGTCACGTTATTCAATTATCGCACTTGATCCTGTCCATGAGTTTAAGACCAACGGTATGTTGGTGACGGTTGATGGTCAAACTAGTGAAAGCAAAGATCCCCTGCTGGCATTGCAAAATTTAGTAGTTGTGCAAGAACAGCCCGTGGAGGAGTTGCCTTTTCAAGGAGGTGCCATTGGATATGTAGGGTTTGATACGGTTGCTTGCTATGAAAAACTAGAAAACCAACCTAAAGATGAGTTGGATATGCCCGACAGCCATTTATTTTTGTATGAAAATTTTGTTATTTTCGACCATCGTCAAGAAAAAATAAAAATTGTCGTGGATAATGTTTATTCGGGACGTCAGAACTTAGAACACGTCGTTCTTGCAATCGAAAATAAGTTGAAATTACCCGTGGCTGATGAACTCGTTCCGGTAAAACTACATGAATTAAATCCAAAATCAAATGTGACGCCCGAGCAATTTAAAGAAATCGTTAATCATACGAAGGAATTAATTCAAGAAGGCGATATGTTTCAAATGGTTCTGTCGCAACGTTTTAGTTTTGAATTCGAGGATAAACCATTTGATTTTTATCGGCAACTTCGTCGTACAAATCCGTCGCCGTATATGTACTATATGGACTACGGTGATTATCAAATTATTGGTTCATCCCCGGAAAGCTTGGTGACAGTAAGAGGAGAAACAGTAACTACTAATCCAATTGCGGGGACGCGTAAACGGGGGCAAACATTAACAGAAGACGTTGCCATTGCTAAAGAGTTGAAAACAAATGAAAAAGAACTAGCAGAACACCGTATGTTAGTCGATCTTGGACGGAATGATCTTGGTAAAGTTTCTGAATATGGCAGTGTCAAGGTGACAACTTTGCTGGAAATTCAAAAATACCGTTATATCATGCATTTGGTTTCTGAAGTCAGTGGAAAATTAAGGGCACACACACCTGCTATTGAAGCTTTGAAAGCTACATTACCAGCTGGAACTGTTTCTGGGGCACCCAAGGTTCGTGCTCTGCAACGTATTTACGAAATGGAACCAGTTAAAAGAGGTATTTATGCCGGTGCAATTGGTTATTTATCTCGCGATAATCAGATGGATTTTGCCATTGCGATTCGAACGATGGTTGTTAAAAGTAACAAAGGATATGTACAAGCGGGTGCTGGTATTGTCTATGATTCTATAGCAGAAAATGAATACCAAGAAACACTTAACAAGGCTAAAGCGTTGTTGCGAGTTGGAGGGGATGTATGATTTTAATCGTGGATAATTATGATTCTTTTACTTATAATCTAGCACAAATTGTAGGTACAAAGACTGATTTAGTGGTTTTAAGAAACGATGATCAGAAACTCTATGCGACTGCTGATAAAGCTGACGGGATTATTTTTTCGCCTGGCCCAGGAAAACCTGAGCAAGCAGGAGAAATGGAAAACATGATTCGACACTATGCCAACAGCAAGCCGATGTTGGGCATCTGTTTAGGGCACCAAGCCATTGGTGAAGTTTTTGGTGGGCGTGTTAAACGGGCAGCTGTTATTCGTCATGGTAAGGTTTCTGATATGCTGGTAGCAGACACATCGCCGTTACTAAGCACAGGATTAGTCAAAATTATGCGCTATCATTCTCTCATTCTTGATAAAAAAAATTTTCCAAAAGATTTCAAAGTGGTTGGCATCGCACAAGATGACGATGAAATAATGGCTATGCAACATAAAACTTTACCAGTGTTCGGCTTTCAATTTCATCCTGAATCTATTGGAACGCCGACAGGATCAAAAATGATTGAAAAATTTATAGCGCTAACTGCAAACGTAAAATAAAAACTATAATAATGAAATCTAGTGCAAGAATAAAAGCTTTTTTCATGAGGAATTAATGATGTAATGAAGTTTATTTTAATAAACTGTTGACATTTATAATAAATGAATGTATAGTTAATTACATCAAATAAGAATGAGAAAAATTATGAACAGCAAAGTCTTGAAAAATAATAGTTATTACTACTTCTGGTTTATGTAGAGCCGTCGCATTATAAGTGCGTCGGTTACGACGCACTTAGCGACCAGAAGTTTTTCAAGGTTGAGTCACTAAGTGTTGATATTAAACACCTAGTGGCTTTTATGTTTTCAGGAGTGTAATTTTCTGTTAAATCGTACTAGGTGTTTACTCACTTAGTACGATTTTTATTTAAGGAGAATCTCATGAAAACATCATCATTGTCAACAGAAACAATTCAGTCGTTGAGGTTGCTGTCTAACCAAATGATTAGCAAAGCTGGTTCTGGGCACCCTGGCATTGCTTTGGGTGCTGCACCAATTTTGTATGAGTTGTATGCAAATCAACTTAATGTTGATCCCGAGAATCCTAATATGATTAATCGCGATCGTTTCGTTTTGTCTGCTGGTCACGGTGCCGCATTACTGTATGCGACTTTACATGCAGCTGGCTTTGACCTGTCAGCCCAAGATTTATCAGAATTTCGACAACCACATTCAAAAACGCCTGGACATCCAGAAGTTGGTGTGACGCCTGGTGTTGAAGCAACAACTGGACCACTTGGGCAAGGATTGGGTATGGCTGTTGGTATGGCAATGGCTGAAGCAAAGCTCAATAACCAGTTTCCCTCAGTGATTGACCATTTTACATTTGCGCTAGTTGGTGATGGGGATTTAATGGAGGGGGTGAGCCATGAAGTAGCGTCACTCGCTGGTCAACAAAAGCTCGGTAAGTTGGTTGTTCTTTATGATGATAATGCTGTCAGTCTTGATGGTTTGAAGAAAAGGTCAGATATATCAAATAATCTAGCGCGCTTTGCCAGTTATGGTTGGGATATACGTGAGGTGGCAGATGGTAATGATTTAGAAGCCATTCACGATGCAATTGAAAATGCTAAAATGTCTCCTGAGCCCACGTTGATTGCTGTGAAAACAATTATTGGTGATTTTGGACCGTTCGCTGGCACTAACAAGGCTCACGGCACACCACTAGATAGTCAACAATTGCAAGATCTTTCATCAGCGCTTGATGTTGATATACAAAATTTTGAATTACCAAGTAATTTGCTTGAAGACATGCGTGCTAAAATTTCGAATAGACTTTTGCATCAAAAACAACCTTTGAATGACGAATTAACCGATTATCTGCAATTCTCAACTAAAAACACGGTGACCATCCCCGAGTTACCGACTGATTTGAAAGTACAAGCAGGCCGAAAAATATCTAAATATGTGTTGCAAAACTTTGCGACACAATTACCACAATTATGGGGTGGATCAGCTGACTTGGTAGCATCTACTAATGCTGAAGTGGTGGCTTCACCATTGTTCAACGCCGATGATCGATCGGGTAGAAATATTGCGTTTGGTGTGCGTGAGTTTGGCATGGGCGCGGTAATGAATGGGATAGCTTTACACGGTGGTACAAAAGTATTTGGCGCGACATTCTTGGCTTTTTCGGATTATATGAAGGCAGCTATTCGTTTGAGTGCCTTGCAGCATGTGCCGAGTATTTATGTTTTTACGCATGACAGTATTACGGTTGGCGAAGATGGACCAACACATCAACCGGTTGAACAACTGATGGGGCTTCGTCTGATTCCGGGTGTTGATGTATTGCGTCCAGGGACAGCCGAAGAGATAGCCAGCGCTTGGCAGCGGGCGTTGACGTCAACTGATCGACCAACAATCTTAATTTTAAGTCGTGGCGAAATTGGTGCTCAAGGAAGCACAGATCAAGCAAAACAATCATTTGAAAATGGCGCGGTACAAATAAGACATCATGATGAGGCTAAAATTAACTTGATTGCTACTGGATCCGAAGTCCAAATAGCACAGAAGGTGAGTGAATTACTGTCACTACCTTCAAACGTTGTTTCCATGCCAAATCTGTCGCGATTCTTAGCGCTAGATGATGATAAAAAGCAACAAATTATTCCCGAAACGGGCACAAAAAATGTGATAATAGAGGCTGGAACAACATTGGGTTGGCAAGGAATTGCTGGCAATGATGGCGTAATATTTGGTATTGATGAATTTGGTATGAGTGCGGCAGCACAAATAGCTCTTGACGAATTTGGATTTAATGCTGAAGATATCGTCGATAAAATCACACAGGAGTTACAATGACTTTATATGGATTAATCGCGCATCCGGCCGGACATTCACGTTCGCCGCAAATGCAAAACATGATGATAGCTGAATATGGTATTGATGCACACTATCACGCTTTCAACATTTTACCAGAAAAACTTGAAGAGGCCATCGTTGGATTAAAAGCCCTACACGTAGGCGGATTCAATGTTTCAACACCGTTTAAAAATGAAATTATTCAATATTTGGATGAGCTATCGCCAATATCTCAGCGGCTTCATGCGGTGAATACGGTTAAAAGTGTTAAAGGGCATCTGATTGGCACTAACACAGATGGAGACGGGTTCTGGCAAAGTATTAATTCTCGCCAACCCAAAGAAATGGTTATTGTACTGGGTACTGGCGGAGCAGCTAGATCAGTGATTGCCACTGCGAAACTGTATGGCGTGAGGGAATTAATTGTGTTTAATAGAGTTCATGAAGATTGGCATGAGCGAAAAGCAGAGATTAGCTATCTTAGTGAGGGGAATGGGCATCTAGAGGATTTAGCAGATAATCAGATGCTCACCAAAGCATTAAAGCGTGCTGATATGCTTATCAATGCCACCACCGTTGGGATGAATGATTTGCGGACGCTATTAACGGATTTGCAAATAGCATTACTACCACAGCACGCCTTGGTGGTGGACATGATTTATCGTAATCAACAAACTACATTATTGAAATCTGCTAACCAACGTGGATTAGCAACATTAAATGGTTTGCCGATGTTAGTCAATCAAGGAGCGCTAAGCTTTGAATATTGGTTCGACAGGCCAGCTGACAGAAATCTTATGAAGAAAGCAATTGAGGAATAAAACAATGATTATTATCGCAAAGACAAGTCAAGATGCAGAAAAAATTGCAGCGCAATTAGATACCAAAGACCCTATTAAACCAGTGTTTGTTCACAGTAATAGAGTTGCGTTAGCCGGCGTGAAAAAGTTACCCGAAGATACATTGAAAAACATATCACAAGACGTTGTTGAAATAATCACAAACCATCATTCAGCCATCAAGTCATCACGTGACTTCCACCCAGAGGATACAATTATTACAACTAAACATAGTGTCATTGGTGGTGGTAACTTCGTCTTCATGGCTGGCCCTGATTCAATCGAATCTCCCGAACATGTTAAAGAAATGGGTGAAGATGTTAAGCAGGCGGGCGCAACTATCTTGCGCGGCGGGGCTTTCAAGCCACGTACATCTCCATATTCATTTCAAGGTAATGGCGAAGAAGGTTTAAAATCCCATCGCGCAGCAGCAGATGCGTTGGGAATGGACATGGTAACCGAAATCTTAGATACACGAGATGTTGATTTAGTTGATTCTTACACAGATATTTTCCAAGTCGGTACGCGTAATATGCAAAACTTTGCTTTGCTTAAGGCCCTGGGAAAGAAGAACAAGCCCGTGGTTTTGAAACGTGGTATGTCAGCAACCATCGATGATTTGCTTAATGCTGCTGAATACATTGCTGCTGGTGGGAATGATCAGATTATTTTGATGGAACGTGGTATTCGTACTTATGATAATAAGTACACGCGTAATACGCTTGATGTATCAGCCATTCCTGTTTTACAATCGCTAACTCACTATCCTGTTGTTGCGGATGCTTCACATGCGGCTGGTGTTTCAAAGTTTGTTGAACCGCTTGCTTTAGCTGCAATTGCTGCTGGTGCACAAGGTTTGATGACCGAAATACATGATGATCCGTCACATGCATTTGTTGATGGTGCCCAAGCATTGACACCAGCACAATTCAAACAATTGACAGAGAAGGCAAACAAGGTGCGCGAGGCCATTAAATGAGCACAATTACAGTTGATTTAGCGACAAAAAAGTATGATGTGAAAATTGATAACACTTTACACACACGTCTTGGCCAAGAAATATCGGCTGTGTGGTCTGCGCGAAAGATTGCACTATTAACAGATAGCAACGTTGGGCCATTGTATTTAAAGGATACAGCAAAGCAATTACGTGAAGTAGGATTTGATATACTCGAGTTAGAAGTTCCCGCTGGAGAGTCATCAAAATCTTTGTCAGTGGCCGGTGAATTGATTGCTAAAATGGCAGCTGCTGGATTTACGCGTGGCGATGGTGTTATTGCATTAGGTGGTGGCGTTATTGGTGATTTAGGTGGAGTAGTCGCCTCTTTGTACATGCGCGGAATTGCTTTTATTCAAATTGCGACGTCATTAACAGCTCAAGTTGATTCGTCGGTTGGTGGTAAGACAGCCGTGAATCTTGGTAATACAAAAAATATTGCTGGCTCTTTTTATCAGCCGGATTTAGATTTAGTTGATGTTACTTATTTGAATACACTGACGGACCGTGATTTAGTTGAAGGATATGCGGAAGTTGTTAAAACATCAGCATTGGCTAATCAAGACTTTTTTGATTTTACTGGTCAAATCAAATCGGTAGCAGATATACGTCATCATGCGCAAGAATTGTCAAAACGCGCGATTGCTTATAAGGCTAGTGTAGTGATGGCTGATGAAAAAGAAGCTGGAGACCGCCAGTTTCTGAATTTTGGGCATACTTTTGGTCACGCGATTGAACTATTAGCTCATGGTGAATTACGTCATGGTGAAGCTGTGGCGATTGGTATGATTGCTATTAGCAGTCGATTTGAACAACATGGTATAATGCCTAGAGGGCTAACTACTGAATTATTAAGTCGATTGGAAGCTGTTGGTTTACCAACACATTCGCATTTTATCGGGACAACTGACTTCTTTAACCACTTGATCAATGATAAAAAAAATCATGATGGTGTTTTGAATTTAGTGGCTCTTGAAAAAGTAGGTCAGCCAATTATTGTAAAGAAAAAAATCGCCGACATGCCGGCATTTGTGGAGAATTAATATGAGATATGTTACTGCTGGTGAAAGCCATGGCCCTGAAGAAATTGCTGTTATTGAAGGTATTCCTGCCGGATTACACATCAGTCAAGAAGATGTTAATGAGCAATTAGCTCGACGTCAGCGTGGTTATGGTCGTGGTGAACGTCAAAAAATCGAAACTGATACAGTTACCTTTTTGACAGGTATTCGTCACCAAACAACACTTGGATCACCAATTACATTGAATGTTCACAACGATGATCATAATAATTGGTCGAAAATTATGGCCCCTAATGAGCCAGCAACAGCAGAAAATACGCTCCGTAAGGTGTTGCGCCCGCGTCCAGGACATGCTGATTTGGTTGGTGGGATGAAGTATCGTCACCGTGAAGATTTACGCAATGTTTTGGAAAGATCTTCGGCTCGTGAAACGACAATGCGTGTTGCAGTTGGTGCTGTTGCCAAAAAATTACTTTCCGAAATAGGTGTTGATGTTCATGGTTTCGTTGTGAATGTTGGACCTGCTAAGTCCGACCTAAATGAGTTAACTAAGTATAAGAACCTGCAAGAGTTGCGTGTTGTGACAGAAGGTTTCGACACACGTGCTCTAAATGATGAAGCTGATGAAGCTATTAAAGAAGTAATTGATAAAACAAAGCGTGATGCAAATACTGTAGGAGGCCAAGTCCAAGTTATTGCGACAGGTATGCCTGTTGGATCGGGATCATATGTATCTGCCGATACAAAGTTAGACGCTAAAATTGCCAACGCTATTGTTGGCATCAATGCCTTCAAAGGTGTTCAATTTGGTGGTGGTTTTGATAACGCAGAAAAGTATGGCGATCAAGTCATGGATGAAATTTTTTGGGACGAAGAACGTGGCTTTTATCGTGGTTCTGATAATCTCGGTGGTTTTGAAGGTGGTATGACGACAGGAGAAGCAATTGTTGTTCGTGGTGTTGTTAAGCCTATTCCTACTTTGTATCGTCCTATGCAGTCAGTTGACATTGATACACACGAAGACCACCGTGCATCGATAGAACGCTCAGATACAACTGCAGTTACTGCCGCTGCTGTAATTGCTGAGGCAATGGTAGCAATTGAGTTAGCTAAAGCTGTTTTGGATAAATTTGATGCAGATAACATTGAACGGATGAAAGAACAAGTGGCAGTGTATCGTGAAGAAATAAGAAAGTTTTAATATAGCTTCGGCTATAGTACATATTATGAACAAAGGATAAAAAGAGATGATTAAACTCACTAAAGCAGAAAAAAATGGCCTTCATGGAGAAATAACAGTTCCTGGCGACAAATCAATATCACATCGAGCATTGATGTTTGGTGCGATAGCTGAAGGGAAAACTGTCATTGATAATTTTTTGATGTCAGATGATGTGATGCATACCATGGGTGTTTTTCGTGCGCTTGGTGTGGAAATTGACCACACAGAATCACAAGCTAAAGTTATTGGTAAAGGCCTTACAAACTTTAAGGCACCATCTGCTGGATTAGATATGGGCAATTCAGGAACTTCAACTCGTCTCCTCATGGGATTGCTAAGTAAGCAACCGTTTGATCTGAATATTTTTGGTGATTCATCACTGAGCAAGCGACCATTGCGTCGTGTTGCCGACCCGTTGTCAATGATGAATGCGCAATTTGAATTATCTAATGACGAGTTCTTACCAGCTGTAATTAAGGCCAATACTGAACTAAATGGTATTACTTATCATATGCCGGTAGCATCAGCGCAGGTCAAAAGTGCTATTTTGCTAGCGGGCATACAAGCTGAGGGTGAAACAACGATTATCGAAGATCTACCATCAAGAGATCATACAGAGCGCATGCTCCGTCAGTTTGGTGGGCAAATTAAAACAGATAACGGTGTAATTACTGTTAAAAAGCAGTCAAAACTAAGCGGTCAGCATGTTTTAGTACCATCGGATATCTCAAGTGCTGCATTTTTCATGGTGGCTGGTTTAATTACACCAAACTCGGAAATTACCATTAAAAAGGTCGGTGTCAATCCAACGCGTGATGGTGTGATTAAATTGCTTGAACGGATGGGTGCAGAAATTACTCAGAAACCGATTGCATCTGATGGAGAACCGTTGGCTGATATCACGGTCAAAGCACAAACTTTACACGGTATTGCCATTACTGCTGAGGATATTCCTGGTGCAGTTGATGAACTGCCCATTCTTGCTCTAGCTGCTACACAAGCTGTAGGAGACACGATTATAAGTGGTGCAGAGGAATTACGTGTAAAAGAAACTGACAGAATTTCGACAGTCATTAGTGAGCTAACTAAATTGGGCGCTGATATTGATGAGAAGCCAGATGGTATGGTTATTCATGGTGGAACGCTCTTGCACACGTCAAATGGCTCAACACTACTTGACTCACATGGGGATCATCGCATTGGTATGATGAACGTGATTGCTTCTCTCATTACTGAAGGGGATGTAGTATTAACCGGTGAAGAAGCTATGAGTGTGTCGTATCCTGGATTTGTAGAAGATGTGTCCTCAATTAAGAGAGAATGGTTATGAAAAATATCGTTGTTGTGGGTCTTGGCGAAATGGGGGCATCGTTAGCCAAAATTTTAAACAAAGAGCCAAAAAACCAAGTAATAGGTGTTGATATTAATGAAAAGTCGCTCAGCTATGCAAAAGATCATGGTATTGTTTTTGAGGCAGCTTCTAATTTAGTAAATGTTGCATCTCATGCTGATGTTATTATCTTGGCTACACCAGTAACTTATATTGAAGAAATGATTCGTTCATTATCTCAACTATCTCTAAAAAAAGAGGCAATCGTTACGGATACAGGATCGACAAAACGCGATATTATGGATGTGGCTGAAGCAGTTTTGACACCAAAAAATATTCATTTCGTTGGTGGGCATGCTATGGCCGGTACTCATCGGAGCGGTGTTGAGTGGGTAAATGAAAAACTGTATCAAGATGTGCCTTATTTCTTAATTCCAAGTTCAATTTCTAATGCTCGTAGGTTACAGGAAATTCTTGAACCGATTGCCGCTAAATTTATGCCAATTTCAGTCAAGAAACACGATGAGCTGATGGCTGTAATTAGTGATATACCGCATATTATGTCTTTTGCATTAATGAATACTGCCACTAACCAGCTGGGCGATTCAACGACATTTGGACAGTATGTTGCTGGTGGCTTCAAAGATATGACACGCATAGCGGAAAGTGATCCAAAGTTATGGACTGATGTATTGTTAAGCAACAAAGAAGCAATATTAACTAGTCAGTCCTTGATAATCGAGCAATTACAATTATTTTCTCAAGTAATTGAAGATAATGATGCATCAACTTTGATGACTTTAATTTCGTCAGCACAGGAGTCAAGAAAAAATTTATTGTTAAAGTGAGAAAATTATGATTAAAGAACCAGATACATTAATGCTTATTGGGTTTATGGGTGCTGGGAAAACGACTGTGGGTAAGGAAATTGCTCGGCAACATCATTCAAAGTTCGTAGATATTGATTCTGAAATTGAACGTGCTGCCGGTAAATCAATCGCAGAAATTTTTGAAGAACGTGGCGAAGCCGGCTTCCGTGAGTTAGAAACCAAAGTTTTAAATAATGTGCAAACATTTGATGGTGTTGTTGCCACGGGCGGGGGTGTAGTGGAACGACCAGAAAACTTAGAAATTCTGCGCCATTCTCCAGCGACAATTATTTATTTACATGGCAATTTAGAAAGTATTATTGGCCGCTTAATTCTTGAAGGACAGCGCCCGTTACTTCAAGAAAAATCGACGGCGGAATTCTTTGCATTATGGCAGGAACGTGACCCAAAGTACGAAGAAGTTGCCAATTTCACCGTAGAAACAGTTGGTAAAACACCGGCGCGTATTGCAGCTGAGATTATTGCCTTATTTAGCGCTAATGAGGATGAACTAGCACTACTACAATTGCGTTCACAGATAGATGCATTTGATCGTCAAATTTTTAAAATTATTTCGGAACGTTTTCAGATTGTTGAAGCAGTGGCTCGTTATAAAGAAAAATTTGGTATACCAACGATTCAACAGGATCGTATGTTAAAGTTACGTAAGGAATTGAAATCAGATTTTAGTACTTCTGTAGATATCACAGATGACATGATTGATGGTATTATGACCATTTTGATGCAGGCTGCCATTGACAAAGAGAATAGGCAATTAAATAGGTGATTTATGAAACTTCACACATTAGGACCAAGTGGCACAGATTCTGAACAGGCAGCACAATATTATTTAACGGACGAAACCCTAATTTTGCACAATAGTTTTGAAGAAGTTTTATTACATCTAAGTGACTATAAAGGGGATAAAATAATTTTACCAGTTGCATTTAAGTCTAATCAGGAACCAGACTTGAATTGGGCCGACTTTAATTATTTAAATTGGTCACAACTTGCAATTGAAAAAACATTTTCGCTACCCTTAATGACGATGAGTGTGATTGAAAATACCCAATTTGAGCGCAACGTAGCAATAGTCCATGCGGCCACAGAAGGCTTAATGAAAAGATATTTAACCTCTGTGAATTTAGATAATGCTTGGGGGCCGTCAGTGATGTTTGCACCAAGTAAAATTGTTGCATTACAGAGCTTTATAAAAGAACAAAATCGGTTTACAATTGTTTCTGAAGAACAATTCAAAAAATTACCTGAAAGTAGTGACGAAAAATACCAAATTAGGCAACAATTAAAGCCTCAGATGGTTTGGATCGTCTATAGAGTCCTATGACATTAAGAGAACTATTAAACATACCTAGCAGTACGAATAAACCGATTATAGCAGTCCCCCTAACTTTAGGACCTACGGACAAAATTAGTCCGTTCGCTCAAAAACTACAACAACAAAATCCAGACATTGTTGAATGGCGGGCAGATTACATCGCAGATGACTTTAGTCAGGCGGTTATGTGGCAACAAGTTAAGGCTGGGGCACAAAGTGAATTGGCGCAAAAAGACGTTTCTGCCATGACAGAAGCGAAAATGTTGTCAGAAATTGATAATGCCAAGCAAGAATTCATGGCTAATTGGCCACAAATAAATGTTCAAATTATTAAAGAGTTAACTGGTACGGTGTTTAATAGTATTGGTGGCTTTCCGGTGTTGTTAACATATCGTACGGTTACACAAGGTGGCCGTGGTGAAATGAGCCCAACCGAGTATGCCACTTTTATGATTACTGCTTTACACTCGGGGTTTCCGTTTGCAGCTGTTGATGTTGAATATACATTAGATGAGCCGCTACGACAAAGTATTATGGACGCAGCCAATAAAGCCAATGTTCCAGTATTACTGTCATACCATGATTTTGAATCTACCCCTAAAAATTTGCCAGCTTTAATCAGTGATATGGCTGATACTTCAGCAGATATTATCAAATTGGCTGTCATGCCTGAATCCGAAAAAGACGTTGATTACCTATTGCAAACAACTAAGAACGTCAATATTTCGCAACCATTAATCACGATGAGCATGGGAGAGATAGGTAAACGTAGCCGTATCGAGGGATATGAATATGGGTCAGAAATGACCTTTGCAGTACTTGATGGTACACAAGGAAGTGCTCCTGGGCAGCTGACAATTAATGAATTATTGCAAGCTTGGCAATAATGTGTTATATTAGTTAAGACCAACTGGGTAGTATCTATCTACCTACCCGCTATCTCTCCGGAGGTAGCGTTTTTTGTTTACTTTGATTTACTAGGCAATTATTTCTTGTGTTTACAAAAAATAAATGTTATAGTATTTATGAAATTATATATGTATGTCTGGGGTGCCCGCGAGGGCTGAGAAATACCCATTGAACCTGATCGGATTAAAATCTGCGTAGGAAGATGTGATTAATAGATTTTTTATTAAGCTGTTTTTTTGCGTACCCATTTGCGCAAAAAAACAGCTTTTTTATTTGAAAAATTTAAAAAGGTTCAGTGTATTGAAAAATTTCAAAAATATATTATCAGGAGGTTTACGAAAGGGAGCCCATGGATGTAAATATAACTAAGGTGCTAAAGCTATATTTAGTCACAAATCGATACGATTATTCTGATGAAGAGTTTTTAGGTCGAATTGAAAAAGCATGTCAGAACGGTGTCACACTCGTTCAGCTAAGAGAAAAGGAGGTTACCACGCATAAGTATTTTGAACTGGCAACGAAAGTGAAAGAAATTACTGACAGATTCAGAATTCCATTGATTATTGATGACAGAATAGATATCTGTCAAGCAGTTGATGCTGCTGGTGTCCATATTGGCGATAATGACTTACCGATATCAGTCGCAAGACGTTTAATTGGTCCAGAAAAAATTTTGGGTGTGTCTGCTAAAAGTGTCATGAGAGCCACACAGGCTGAACTAGAGGGGGCAGATTATTTAGGAGTTGGCGCTATTTATCCAACTAAGACCAAGGTAATCACAAAACCTACGTCAATCGAAACTTTAAAGGAGATTACACGAACTGTCTCCATACCAGTCATTGCAATTGGTGGTATCAAGGAACATACAATTCACAACTTTAAAAATACTGAAATCAATGGTGTGGCGATGGTTAGCGAAATTATGTGTGCCGAAAATATAGCGGACAAAGTATCCGGCACGATTAAAGCACTTGACCAAGTACTTTAAAAACTAGAGAAAGGTGGTCCTAGGTAATGCTTAAGATAAATGGCTCTGTAGAGAATCAGTACGTTGGAAAGACAATTGCACAACTACTCAATGACAAAAATGATGCTTTAGAAAACATTGTAGTTGAACACAACGGTAAGATTTTACAACGTGAACGTTTTGTAGATACTTTTATTCATAATGATGATCAAATTGAAATTATTTCATTTGTAGGCGGAGGTTAAAGGAAGTCTTATGCACAAAATTAATATTGATGGTTACAGCGTTCAAGAAGTATATGAAGATATGAAACAACGCAATGTGCCAGGAACGTCAGAAAAACTTGCACAGGCTCATGTGACTATTGCAGGTGCCGGTGGACTTGGCTCTAATATTGCCATCGCATTAGCGCGTGCAGGAGTAGGGCATTTGACTTTGATTGATTTTGATGCTGTTTAGTTGAGTAACCTGAATCGACAGCAATTTAAATTGAGTCAAATTAATGTACCAAAGGTGATTGCGCTAAAACAAAATATATTAGAGTTCAATCCATTTATTACAATTTCAACAATTCAAGAAAGAGTCACGTCGCAAAATGTTGAAGCTCTATTTGGTGATAGTGATATCATATGTGAGGCATTTGATGACCCGCATAGTAAAGCAGTCCTATTAGGTAGTTCTCGTGAAATTTTTCCAAATAAACCGCTTGTTATGGGCAACGGGTTAGCTGGAATTCATAGTCCAAATAATATTAAAACGAGACAACAGAGCGAAAATGTATACATCTGTGGGGATAACATTAGTGCTGGAGTAGAAGGATTGATGGCACCAAGAGTGCTTGTGTGCGCTGGTCATCAAGCAAATGTCATTTTACAGCTAATACTCGGTAAAGTGGCTTTATAAATTTAGGAGAAACTGATAGTAATGAAAGAAAATACTGATATCTTGACCATTGGTGGTCATACATTCACTTCAAGATTCATTTTAGGATCCGGTAAATATTCCTATGAATTAATTGATTCAGCAGTAAAAAATGCTGATGCTCAGATAATAACAATGGCATTGAGACGTTCCAATGACGCCAAGGAAAATATTTTAAACTATATTCCTGAGAATGTCACTATTTTACCTAATACTTCAGGCTGCACAAATGCTGAAGAAACTATCCGAATTGCCCGTATTGCCCGTGAATTAAGTGGTAGTGACTTTATTAAATTAGAAGTAATTCCTGATAAAAAATACTTAATGCCTGATAATTACGAAACATTAAAAGCAACAGAAGTTCTGGCCAAAGAAGGCTTTATTGTAATGCCTTATATGTTGCCCGACTTAAACATAGCCAAACAATTAACCGATGCGGGAGCGGCAGCAATTATGCCACTAGGAGCACCAATTGGAACCAACAAGGGCCTGTCCAATAAAGATTTGATTCAAATTCTTATTAATGAGATTGACTTGCCAATTATAATTGATGCGGGTATCGGAAAACCTAGTCAAGCTGCTGAAGCTATGGAGATGGGGGCAGATGCCATTATGGCCAACACAGCAATGGCAACTGCTGGAAATATTCCTTTGATGGCTGAAGCATTCAAATTAGCAATCAATGCCGGGCGTAAAGCTTATTTAGCAAAACCTGGCCGGGTATTAGATGGATCTGCTTCACCGTCTTCAACGCTAACAGGAGTAAGTAATCCTGCTTAGGATGAATTCAAAAAGGAACTCACATGGAAAATACGATAGACCCAATAAATAAACGGCATAATAGTTGGGTCACTATTATTTTATTAAATTTTTTTGGTTGGATATTCATATATGCAGACCGGACAATATTAAATCCTGTTATGCCAGCTATTCAGTCAGAATTTGGCTTGAATCATAGCCAACTGGGTTTGATTTCGTCCTTGTTTTTCTTAACGTATACCATCGTGCAAATGCCTTTTTCTACCTTAGCAGACTACTTTAGTAAAAAATGGATTATTGGACTTGGTTTCATATTTTTTGGTGTGATGACCTTATTTTCTGGATTAGTCACAACTATTGGACTATTCTTAATTACTAGAGCAATGGTGGGTATTGGTGAAGGAAGCTTCTATGGCGCATCGTATGGATTATCCTCGCAAGTATTACCGAAAAACAAGTTAACTTTTGGAACAGCTTTAATTAATTCTGGACAGGCTTTTGGGCAAATTCTTGGCACATTATTATCCAGTATTCTTGTGTTACAGCTTCATTTTCATTGGTCTACCCCATTTATCACTATCAGCGTACCGACTGTAATCGTTGGACTTCTGTATATATTGGTTATACGAGACAAGCCGTTTAATGCATCAACTAAACCAAATCATTCTAAGACTGCAATTAAGTCAATCGACATCAAAGCGCTATTTACACGTAATTTGTCATGTACGTACTTGATGCTTTTTGCTTCAATTTATGGGCAGATTGTAATGATTACTTGGTTACCGTTATACTTGATAGATTATCGGCATATTTCAGGAACAAATGTAGGGTGGGTAGCATCCATTGTGCCGTTTATCGCCATTCCAAGTGCATTATTGTTTGCTAGAATAAATGATTATTTGAAAAATACTAAGACATTGATATGTATTTTAGTTCCTTTGTCGGCAATTTCACTGATTGTCGGCGTAACGATTAATAATGATATGGTCTTGTTACTGTCTTTGCTAGTCTATGGGGTAACAGGAAAAATGGCATTAGATCCTTTGCTATTGTATACCATTAAGATTAATGCTAAAAATTCGCAGCTGGCAATGACATTTGGGATTTATAATTTTTTGGGGATGATTGCATCAATTATTGCACCAATCATGACTGGCTTCTTAATTGATGTTACGAAAGGTATGAGCATTAGTTTTTATGTTGCCGCATTATTATTGATGGCGTCGTTAGTTTGCTTTAATTTTGTGAAATATGAAGCTGAACGAGACTGAACGCTTATGAAAAATATAGTATCTTTACTAAACGAATTCAAAAAAATTGGTTTAACTAGTTTTGATGGTGTGACGCGCTGTGTATATGATGAAAATTGGTTGGCAGCGCAAAAAAAGTATATGCAGATTGCTAGTGACTACGGTCTTTACACTTTTGTTGACGATATTGGAAATGTCTATGCAACAACAGAAAAAAACCTAGGCCAAAAAGCATTCATATTATCAGGATCACACATGGACACTGTAATTAATGGTGGGCCGTTAGATGGTGTTTATGGGACTTTAGCAAGTTTGATATCAATTGGCACATTAATGAAAAAATTTGGTCATCCCAAAATACCATTGGTCGCTGTTTCATTTTCGGAAGAAGAGGGGTCCCGTTTTAATACAGCTTTTACAGGTTCACGGTATCTCATGAACAAGTTAGAAGACACAGTATACGGTCTGAGAGATCATGAAGGTTTATCTTTTAATCATGCGCGTCAAAATGCTGTTACTCAATTAAAGGAACTAGCATCTGAATTAAAAGTAACTGGTCTGATCCACGCTTTTATTGAGTTGCATATTGAACAAGGACCAATATTAGAGAAAAAAAGACAAGATATCGGGATAGTGACTGATATTGTTGGTCAGAAAAAGCTATTGATCAAATGTTACGGTGTTGCTAATCACGCAGGGACAACGCCAATGAATATGAGATGTGATGCAATGAAAAAAGCAGTCACATTGATTCATCAGCTTTATGCGGTTTTAGATGAATTTGTAGCGTTGAGATACACAATTGGACAAATACGAGTTCAACCAAATGCTGCCAATGTTATTCCTAGTGAAGTTGATTTTTCATTAGATTTAAGACATAAAAGCCAAAAAAGGTTAGATGATGCATTCACAGCTGTTAAAGAGCTGACGGAATTGAATGATAGTATTTTGACGATTATGACGGATGTGAATGCCATTAAATTAAGTGATCAATTGGCAAATAACAGTGCTTTGGCTGCGCAATATCATAATTCAGCATACCAGTCGCTTATTTCTGGTGCTGGACACGATGCTCAAATTATTGCAAAATATGTGCCTACCACAATGATTTTTGTCCCTAGTATTAAAGGCAATAGTCATTCTCCTTCGGAAAACACAAAATCTGAGCATTTAGTAAATGGCCAATTAGTATTGCAACAAGCATTGTATCAATTAGCGTATATATAGATGAAAAAGCAAGTAACTTTGATGTTACTTGCTTTTTTAATTCACTGGACGTAAAAATCACAAATTACAAGTGCATGTTATTTTGAACAGTTTTGTTTTTCAATTAATATACGAAGAATAGAATTACCTTACAAAAAGTAACGATCTATTCTAGGTAGAACGTAAGTATTTTGTCAAAAAAGGTTAGGAGAACGATCATGTCAAGTATTAAGTACAGGAGTAAGACTGGAAATCAGATATTAATTCCATTCGTACTGCCTATTGCAATATTAGTCACATGGCAAGTAACTACTAGTATTAATTTAATTGATGAGTCATTACTGCCAACACCTGTAGCGGTCATAAGTAAATGTATCACACTAATCCAAAGTGGTGAATTACAGCGAAATATGAGTATTTCGTTGTACAGAGCTACTTCAGGATTGTTGCTTGGCGGCACATTAGGTTTTGTATTTGGGAGTGTTAATGGCGTTTCATTATTTGCGCAGCGTTTTTTTAATAGCTCAATTCAAATGATTCGAAATATTCCCCACTTAGCATTAATCCCATTAGTTATTATTTGGTTGGGTATTGGAGAAAGTGCAAAAATTTCGTTAGTCGCGGTAGGCGTATTTTTCCTATCTATATCAATACTTTTCATGGCATACGTTCTATTGATAAGAGCCTAATTGAAATGGGTTCTTCCTATGGCCTAAGTAAAAAACAGATGTTAATGAAAATTATTATACCAGGTGCATTGCCTTCAATTTTAATGGGTTTTCGCTATGCTTTAGGAGTTATGTGGACAACACTCATTGTGTCTGAAACAATTTCGTCTAGTTCAGGAATTGGTTATATGGAAACAAATGCGCAGCAATTCTTAGATATGCCGACTATTTTTTTAAGTATCCTTATCTATGCTTTTCTTGGTAAAGTATCTGATTGGATTGCATTAAGTTTTGAAACCATCTTATTAAATTGGCAAAAAGGATAGATATATGAACTCAGTTATAAGATTAGATAACATCTGTAAAACATATGGGGAAAAACAAGTTCTAAAAAACATTAATTTTGATATTCAGGAGGGTGAGTTCGTTTCTTTCGTAGGGGAAAGTGGTGGTGGTAAAACAACACTCTTGAGGTTAATTTCAGGCCTAGAAAAGCCAACTTCTGGTCAGATTAGCGTTAATAACAAGTCATTAACAGATAAAAATGAAATTGCTCGTGTGATGTTCCAAGATTCACGCTTGCTACCATGGATGACTGTTATAGATAATGTTACTTTTGGTAGCAAAAATAAGGATGTAAATGCTTACGCGTTAACACTTCTCGAAAAGGTTGAACTTGGCGATAAAAGCACATCATATCCACAACAGCTATCTGGTGGACAAAAACAGCGTGTCGCACTCGCTCGGGCGCTTATGTCACGACCTAAAATTCTCTTGTTAGATGAACCATTGGGGGCCTTAGATGCATTAACACGTTTAAAGATGCAGCGTCTAATTGCCAAGATTGTTGAAGAATCCAACTTAACAACTATTCTAATTACGCACGATGTTCAAGAGGCTGTACAGCTAGGAGATCGAGTAGTAGCTGTTAAAGACGGGCATTTGGGATTGATTATAGATGGCATTCGCAAGAGTAATGATCGTAACTATTCAACCGAGGCAACTGAAACGGTTCAAAGTTTCATATTATCCGCTAGCGAGGAAATAAAATGACGCAATTAGTTAGAAAAACAATGTTAGTTATTTTTTTGTTCTTATGGGCTGTTTGTGCCATTTATGGTTATACACAAACAATCGAGAAAAAAACAACGTTGCAAACTATTACGATTGGTTACCAAAAAGGTGATCCAATTGATATTGCTAAGCAACATGGTGAACTTATAAAAAATATGAAAAAACAAGGCTACAAAATTGTTTATCGCGAATTTGCTGATGGTGCTGCTGAGATGCAAGCATTAGCAAGTGGTAGTATCGACTACGCGCGTACTGGTGATACACCACCCGTCACAGCACAGGCCTCAAAAACGGATATTACCTATATTGCTGTTGGTGCAAGTAAATCTAGTGGATCCGCCATTTTGATACCTCAAAGTTCTAGTCTATCTAAAATATCAGATTTAAAGGGTAAGCGAATTGCTTATACTCAAGGAACTAGTTCTCAGTATCTGCTTCTTAGCGCGTTGAAGAAGGCCGGCCTTAGTTCTAGTGACGTTACGTTAGTTAACATGAAACAGACAGATGCCAGCATAGCCTTTAGTCAAGGAAAAATTGATGTTTGGGTTACATGGGATCCTTATACTGCCCAGGCAGAAGTATCTCAAAATGCTAAGGTGTTGACGACTGGAAAAGGGTTGAGTAAGAACCGTGACTTTTTATTATCTACCAAATCTATTGCTAAGAAAAATAAAAAAGTTTCATCATATCTCGTAAAATATCTTTCTCAAGATATGAAATGGGCTAACAATAATAAGTCCGAGGTTTCAAAACTATTGGCAAAATCTTTAAGCATGAAACAATCAGTTATTGAAAAAATGGTAAAACGTAGAGACTTCACAATGACCGGTATAACTTCAGCTGTTTTAAAAGAACAACAGAGTATTGCTAATTTATTTTACGAAGAAGGGTTGATAAACAAGAAAATCACAATTAAAGATACTGTGCTGAACACGACAAACTAAAGAAGGTGGTAGATAAAATATGTCAGTATTGCTCGATAGATTGAATAAACAATTAGAATTACACGAAAATGAAATTCAATTAATAGACGTAAAGAGTGAAATAAAGTTAACAGGAAAAGAAACTAAAGAGGCCATCCATTTATTTCGAGAACAATTTATTAATCAAAATATTCAGAGGGGTGATGTCGTCCTGATTGGATTAGAGAATTCAATTTGGATAACTATTATCGAACAAGCCTTATGGGAAATTGGTGCTATAGCACATCCTGTTGCCGAAACGACAGGCATTAAAGAAATTCTTAGTGAATTTACCGCCTACCGATATTCTGGAGCGATTGTTAGTGATCGCCTTCGTATGGAATTAGCAAATCAAGAGATACTTTCAGAAAGATCATTTGAAGTTTTAAGTCATCTGGTAAATTTTTTTTCATTCAACGGCACTTCTGTAAGGAAAATAGCCGATGATGATGAACAACAACTAGCTTTAATCTTAAATACTTCTGGGACAACTGGAAAACCCAAAAGAGTCGGTATCACTAATAAAAAAATATTATTGGCTACGCAAGCTGTTACAAAAAGTCAAAATATTAAAGAAAGCGATCATGCTTTAATTGTTATGCCAATGTTTCATATCAATGCACAGATTGTATCAACGGTTACTTCACGAATTAATGGCTGTCAAGTCATTGTAGCGCCAAAGTTTTCTGCAAGTCAATTTTGGACTATTGTCGCGAAGTACCAAGTTACTTGGTTGTCAGTTGTACCAACAATTATTAATATTTTACTAAAAAATCAAAATAGTAATCAACAGTACGAAAAAGTAAAAAAAGCAGTACACCTTGAATATGTGCGTTCAGCCTCCTTTTCGCTCCCTGAGCAATTGTTAACAGACTTTGAGCGCAGATTTAATGTTAAGGTTCAAGAAGGTTATGGTATGACAGAGTCGACAACAGTTGTTTCAATTAATCCGTTAGATAAGCCAAAAGTTGGTTCAGTTGGCCCAGTGGTAGATACGGACATAGCGATTCATTCATCAGTCTATGGTATCACTTACAAACCCAATCAGCATGGAGAAATCGTAATAAGAGGACCTAGAGTACTACAAGCATATCTGGATCCTAAAGACAATATTTTAGTAGACGGTTATTTTCGAACCGGAGATATTGGTTATTTTGACGAAGAGGGCTATCTGTACGTGATTGGTCGAATAAAAGAAATCATCAACCATGGTGGAGAAAAAGTAGCTCCTGCTAAGGTGGAGGGGATTATTTCTCAGTTTCAGTTCGTAACAGAAGTCGCTGTTATTGGGCTGCCTGATGAATTATATGGTGAGAGAGTTGTAGCAGCACTACATCTGAATAATTCGAGTGATCATAATCAAGAGATTGATGAAATTAGGGGAAAAATTTCAAAAGAATTAGCTAAGTATGAACAACCTTCAGAGTATTTAATTACGGGGGCATTCCCTCGAAATCAAACTGGTAAAATTTTAAGGGCACAATTAATTGAACGTCTGAAAGGTGAAATGCAGCATGCAACAATCAAATAAACGGATTTACTTATTTGAAGTTGACTTTTTCAGGATAGTTTTCATTTTGGGCGTCCTTGCTAATCATACGACTACCTTAGTCACGCATAAGATCTCTACTCATTCAATGCCCTATGAAATTCTGATGGCAACTCACATTTCACTGCATTTCACGAGAATGGGTTTTATGTTTGTGACAGGCTTAGTCTTATTCATGAATAATTACTTTAAGCCAATGCAAATTTTAAAGTTTTGGAAAAAAAGATACCTCGGTGTTTTGATTCCTTACTTAAGTTGGACAGCTATTTTAACAGGAGCAGAAAACCATTCATCACTTGGGGATTTTTTAGAAAATTGGGCGCATTTGTCAGTTTATGCTGATAATTACTATATGTATTATATTTTGGTTACGATGCAACTGTATCTTATCTTTCCGTTGATTGTTTGGCTGTTTAAACGTTTTTTGTCGTATCATCATATGATAGTTATAATTTCAGCAGTTGTTCAGTTAGGAATGCTTGTCTTCATTAAATATCAATTACCAAATATTGATACAAGTGGATGGCCATATTTATTAGAAAACTATGGTTTTAATGTTTTTGTTTATCAATTTTATTTTATTATGGGTGGCTGCGCGGCGATACATTATCAAGAATTCGTAGCTTTTATACGTAAATGGCATATATGGTTTGGCGTATCTTCGTTAGTTTTTGCTTGTGGAACAGTACTTCTATACTTTTATAATGTTCATGTGTTAAACCTGACGTTAAACAAAGCAGAAGAAGTTCATCAGCCGTTTATTTTTATTTATGATGTAGTGATCATTGGTTACATTGTTTGGCTAGGTTTACGTTATGCTGATCTACGAAAAAACTATTTGCCAAAATGGATCACTAATTTTGTTGCTATTGGGGCCAAAATATCATTCGGCATATATTTGTCACAGACCCTGCCGTTGGCGTTAATGTTTGTGGTATTATCATCACTACCTTCTGGTAATGGTTGGGTGCTATTAGTTATGTTACCTTTCATTTATATAATAACGGCACTCATGGGATATGCGCTATCTTACTTCTTTTACAAAGTTCCGCCATTTGGATTTTTGATTGGGCGACCGCAACATATACGAAAAGTGGTCAGAACTTGAACCTTTTTGTATTAAAGTTTTATTATTCACAAAATTATTTCACTACTTGAATGTAAAGGCTTACAAGTTTATAATGTAGTTGTAATTAAAAAGGAGGAAATTCACATGGTTAAAGTTGCAGTTGTTACTGGTGGTGGACAAGGAATTGGTGAGGGTATTGTTAAGCAACTCGCATCAGACGGTTTCACTGTCGCAGTCGCTGATTTAAACAAAGATAATGCGGTGAAAGTTGCCGAAGAAGTTGGTAATGACTCAAAAGGGTACTACGTTGACATTTCAAGTCATGAGGATATGTTCAAGTTAGTTGATGATGTTGTGAATGACTTTGGTCAATTAGATGTTTTTGTGAACAATGCAGGGATTGCACAAATTGCTGCCATTGTAGACGCTAAGCCTGATGAAATTACTAAGATTTTCAACATCAACGTCAACGGAACAATATATGGTATTCAAGCTGCCGCTAAACAATTTAAGAAACAAGGCAGAGGTGGAAAGATTATTAATGCTTGTTCTATTGCTGGGCACCAAGCCGTTGAGTTGCTAGGTATTTATTCAGCTACCAAGTTTGCGGTACGTGGTATTACACAAGCTGCTGCCAAAGAGCTAGCAAAAGACAAAATTACTGTAAATGCCTATTGCCCTGGTATCGTCTTGACACCAATGTGGGATCAAATTGATGCTGCAATGGCTAAAATTTACGACCGTCCATTAGGAGAGACAAAGCAAGAATATATTGATGGTATTGCATTGGGTCGTGGTGAAGAACCAGCTGATGTTGCCAACCTAGTGTCATTTTTGGCTGATGAAAAATCAAATTATATCACCGGTCAATCTATTTTAGTTGATGGTGGGATTAATTATGTATAATAGTCTTTGATGACGAATAAAAATAACTATTTAAATTTTTTAAAACACATAAATAAAGTAAATAAAACCAATCTATTTAGTAATTCGGGAAATCTTCAACCAATTGCGATAAAGTTAACACAAGGCTTGGATTTGGTGATACATGACTATTCTTTCGATAGGTATTATGGGGCGATAACTTTTTCTGACCAAGTGTTGCGCTTAGATTTTTCCTACAATGGATCTGTTAACTTAATCAAAAATAATCAAGAGACAATTTTTTTGGAACCGGGTTTTTTGAAAATAGCTCAAAGTTTTGATGATAATAATCACTATTCTAGCGTTAGTGGCCAATATCAAGGCATTACATTGCTGATCAATCGCCAGAAAGTTAGTGACGATTTTATAAGGCTTGTTGGTAATGACCAGCTAATTGATAGCATTACTAAGTATTATTTATCCGACCAAGATTATATCTTGATAAAAACAGAGTTTATTGAACGGTTTTTTAAAGATTTTGAAGCGGTTGAAGTAACGAATCAATTGCAATTTTTACGATTGAAAATAGCGGAATTATTATTATATCTTAATTCAGATGAGGCGCACGAAGCTATTTTACCCAAAACTTATTTTCCAACAAGAGATATTAAGAAAATTTATGCTATTCATGGCTATTTGCTGAATCACATCGGTGAAAAGTTAACTTTGCAGCAGTTGGCTAGACAATATGATATTGGTCAAACGACCATGCAGAAATTGTTTAAAGCCACATATTACCAGTCAATTCACAGTTTCTTGATGTCTGCGCGCTTGGAATATGCCTGTACTTTACTAAAGGATAGTCAGGCCAGTATTACTTTTATTGCCAACGAAGTTGGTTATATGAATACAAGTAAGTTCTCAGCCTTTTTTAAAAAGGAAAAACAAATGACACCTAAAATGTATCGTCAGCTTTATAAAAACTAAGTTTAGTAGGTTCATTGAACGATTGGGCTAGAATTACCAAAATAGAGCAGTACACCACATGAAATTCCTTTACATTAATCACTAGAGTATTTGATTAAGGAAAGGAATTTTTTATTTTATGAAAAAGAAACTCTTTGTTGCGACACTGGTGTCGTATTTGGGAATTTACATTACCATGCCAGTTTTGTCAGCAATTTCAACTAAAGCACACATGATACCAAGTCAAATTGGTATTATGATTTCTCTCGGTGCTGCGGCAATGTTACTGCTTGCACCAATATGGGGGAAAATGAGTGATATATTTGGTCGTAGAATCGTGATGATTATTGGACTGTTCGGGATGGGGGTATTCTTCATTCTTTACGTGATCTTGTTTCATATGTCAATTGCGTCGTCAAAAGCAGTACCATTATTCTTTTATGGATTGATGGGCACTAGGTTCTTGCTAGGCATATTCATGACAACGACACCAACGGCGGCAAATGCTTATATGGCAGATATTTCAACGACCAAAGATCGTGCAAAAGACATGTCATCCCTTGGCTTTGCAACAGGGTTAGCAATGGTCTTGGGGCCAATTATTGGTGGGCTGATTTCAACAACTGGTAATCTATATTTGCCTTTTTATACAACCATTGTTCTCTTGTTGTTGTTTACCGTTATTATGACGGCTATTTTACCCGAAAGACAGGTATCAATTAACGAAGCACACGCTACCGACAAAAAAGAAACTGGGTCAAAAAAGTTTTTCTCGGTTAAATTATTGAGCTGGTTGTTAGTTGGATGTTCTGTGATGTTCGTTGTGGTTGGATTACAGTTACTAACATCGCTATATTTACATGACAATATTGGTCAAACGGTTGTTCAAAGTGCGAAGACCTCGTCTCTGCTGTTTGTTATATTAGGCGTAACATTAATGTTGACACAAATTTTGCAAATTAAAGTACTAAATTTTTCTGCTCGTAAGATGATGATTGTCGGAATTCCATTACTTGTGCTTGGCTTATTATTGATTACTGTAGCTAGTGCCTTTTGGATGTTAGTGGTAAGCTACATTTTGATTGGTGCAGGAGCTGCGTTTGGAATGAGTTCACTATCTGCTGGTGCTTCACTTGTTGTTTCACAGGATCAACAAGGAGCAGTTGCAGGTACTGTTGCTATGACCCAAGCAATAGCTGGAATTGTGTCACCATTGTTTGGTTCATTTATTTATCAAATTAACATAAAGTTACCATTTTTATTTTTTGCTGCGTTTGCGATTTTAACTTATTTATTTTTTCTTGCTAATAATTTAAAACGTGAAAATACATTGAGCTAGTTCATAGTAAAGGAGAAATTAGTCTAATGACAGACAGTGATAATCAACAGAAATGGCCAGCGTTACCCGCCACATTAAGTAACATAGCAGTTACAAAAAATAGCGGTAAGTACGAGTCTGTTAGTTCTAATTATTTTAAGGTAGGGCATCCTAGATTAGTATTCATGGCTGAAAATGATGAACAAGTTTCGCATGTGGTTGAGTACGCTGGAAATGTGCAGCGTTTTGTTGGACATCAAATTCCTTTTTCTGTTCGTAGTGGTGGGCACGGCATAACTAATTATTCAGTTAATGATGGTGGTATCATTATTGACCTATCACAGATGAACCAAGTAAACATACTTGATGAGGCTAAAGGTCTTGTTAAAGTCCAAGCCGGTGCAGTTTGGGGTGACGTGGCTGATAAAATTAGTAAAGCCGATTTAGTTTTGTCTAGTGGTGACTTTGGCGACACCGGCGTTGGTGGTTTAGCAACTTCCGGTGGGTTAGGTTTACTCGTGCGGAAACAAGGATTGACCACTGATCAAATACTAGGTGCAACTGTCATTACCGCTGATGGCAAGAAGCGTAATGTTAACAAAGAAGAAAATAGCGACCTATTTTGGGCAATTCGTGGCGGAGGTTCACAAGTAGGTATCGTTACTGAGTTTATTTTTCAAGCCGACAAAGTCGAACCAGCAAAATCAGGACAAAGAGTACCAATCGGTTTGCAAAAGTTATCATATAACGTATTCGACTTATCACATTTTTTGTTTGCATGGCATTCTTGGATAACAACTACGACTGAAGATATGAGTAGTTTATTAATGCTAACCAAAAATGACAGTAATTCAAGTATTATTTCGGTTCAGGCAACAAACATCTGGTGCGGCGAAAAAACAGATTCGTGTGAAAAATATTTTACTAACGCACTAAACATCGCCAAAGTTGAAAAGCAAGATGAGAGCAATTTGAGTTATCATACATTAGTTTAGGCACCGCATTTACCACACGAAGGGGCGAATAACGTCTATGTCAAAAATGTACTGTTAACTAAAATTGATGATCATTTACTGAATGCATTGCATACCATGTTAAAATCTAGTGCAGTCATGGGTATTGAAGTGCGCGCTATTGATGGTCCTATAAATCAGTTGTCGCCTGATTTTGATGCTTGGTCATTTCGTGAGGCAACGTTGTTTGTTGCTATGTGGGGAGACGTCACACAATCAAGTTTATTGAATCAATTATTCAAACCGCTACAAGAGCATGGATGTGGTGTGTATGGTGCTTATTCCAGTGATACCAGTAAGTCAGAAACAACAAAAGCATGGTCACGTTATACGCGTGAACGATTGCAAAAGGTTGTTAAAAAATATGATTCAAAACACATCATAAACCAATCTAGATATGCATAAAAAAAGAGCAGAGATATAGTTGACTATATCTCTGCTCTTTTTTTATAGTTTTTTCTGCATCTTTATATCAGTTATTTCAAAGCCAGTTTTCTCGTAAACATGTATAGCGCGAGAATTAGTACCAAAAACATGTAAGCCAATTGAGGTGAACCCCAGCGCTTTTGCTTTTGTGGAAGCTAGTGCAATGGCTTGAGAGCCAAAACCATTATTTTGATAGGTATCGTAAATTTCAAAGTCAAAAATAAAAGCGATGTTCTTGTTTTCACTGTCTGCTCCAAGCCAAATATAGCCAATAACGTTGTCATCATTGATAATGGAGAAGAGAAAGTTATCTGGAGTGTTTAATCCATCTGGCAATAGTCGGTCATATGTTAGTTTTGCATTACCCAGCGAATCTTCCTGTGTCCAACTACCAGCTTGCACTTTTTCCAAAGCGTATTCTTTGATTGATCTACTCATATAGTCATCAAAATGCGTTGCTGTCATTTTTTCTAATCTTAACATTGTTATCTCCTCGTATTTAGTTACTTAGTATACCATATCAATCACAATTGCCCTAAAGGGCAAAAAGTGTGCCCTTTGGTACGATGTGTAAGTCTCTTTTTGTTGATATAGTCAATATATTAACTTAGAAGGAGAAATATATTAATGGGGCAATTACTTAGTAAATTAGGACGGTGGATATATCGGCATGCCAAGCTGACAATTGTGGCATTTTTCATAACAATTGCTGTATCAGTTGGTGCGGCTCTTAGCTTTGGTATTCATTTTGATAGTGCGGGGTGTCTATTCAGGGGTCACAGTCTGAAAGAGCTAATAAACTAATGGAAAAGGAGTTTCCAAGTACTAGGCAAAATGGTGGTCAGGTACAAATTGTACTACACTCAAATAATGGTAAAGCATTAACTACTGATAAAAATCAGCAAGTCATGGCAGAACTATTTCAAGATGTACAAAAAAACAGCCATGTCAAAATGGTGATTTTGCCAGCTATGTTAAATAGTTACAGTAAAGATGGCATGACTGCTACAGCTAGGGTGATATATAAGCAAAAAGGCGAAAATGTTTCAGAAAAAACAGTTGACGCATTAGAGAAGTCAATAAAGATTACACGACACAAAAGTATTCAAACAGAACTAACTTCAAATGATGTTACGATTTCAGGTATGGATAATGGTGAGCAGGCTGAAGTGGTTGGCTTGGCTATTGCATTTGTGATTTTAGCAATTACTTTTGCTTCACTATTGGTCGCTGGAATTCCTATTTTATCAGCTCTATTGGGTCTGGTGACTGGTATGATGTTGGTTTTGATTTCAACGAACTTCTTATCAGTAGCAACTTTCTCAATGTCATTAGTTGGAATGATGGGATTGGCAGTCGGAATTGATTATGCTTTATTTATCATTTCACGTTACAGACAAGAATTACAGCAAAATAAATCAAAAAAAGATGCCTTATCGGCAGCGATGTCTACCGCAGGTACGTCGGTGATATTTGCTGGGGCAACAGTCATTGTCGCTTTATTAAGTATGACAGTCCTTGGCATTGATATGCTCTCAGTGATGGGTATTACTGCTTCTTTGGCCATTCTTACTGCAATTTTAACTTCCTTGACTTTTGTACCAGCGATGCTGGTCGTATTAGGTGATCGAGTTACCGGCAAAAAGCCAAACCGATTGTTACAATTTGCAAGTAAAATGCGCATTGAAGGTGGTTGGGGTAAGCTAGTAACCAAATATAAGTTACTATTAACAATGTTGGTGGTCGTGGTACTGGGTGTTATTGCAACACCATTCACACATATTAACCTTGGACTACCTAACGATTCGGTTAAGTCAGAAAAACTAACTGAACGACGCGCATATGATTTGATGACAGAAGCCTATGGCGAGGGTAGTCAAGCAACATTGGTCGTGTTACTAAAAACAGATGACATGGTAAAGGTGAGCGATAGTGTTAATGAGATTAAAGATCTAGGAAATGTAGCCACTGTTTCACAAGCTATGCCAAGTAAAGATAACGATTATCAGATGATTACGGTCATTCCCAAAACGGATGCCAATGCTGTTAAAACTAAGAAGCTCGTTCATAAGATACGTGACTTGAATCAAAAAAAGGGTTTGCCAAAGTTATATGTTACAGGATCTACTGCCATCAACATCGATATGTCTGATGCATTAATGAAGGCTTTGCCAAAGTTCGCAATTATTATCGTGCTATTCGCATTCATTTTGTTGACAGTCGTATTTAGATCCTTGCTGATTCCATTGGTTGCGGTGCTTGGATTTGTGTTATCATTAGGGGCAACATTGGGCGCTATTGTGTTTATAGCACAAGATGGCCACTTCATTAACTTGTTTGGTATTCCAGCCAAGGGCGCAATACTTAATTTCTTACCAGTTCTTGTCATTGGTATTATGTTTGGATTAGCTATGGATTATGAAGTCTTCTTGGTCAGTCGAATTCGCGAGCACTATCTAAAAACAGAGAACACTAGGCAGGCAGTAATCTTAGGCATGCGAGATAGTGGACCAGCTGTCGTGGCGGCGGCACTTATTATGATGGCGGTCTTCTCTGGATTTATTTTCGCTAGTGATGCCATTGTAAAGTCGATGGGATTAGTATTAGCATCTGGAATTTTGTTCGATGCGATATTGGTAAGACTAATTCTTGTACCAGCTACGATTGATCTGTTTGGAAAAGCGAGTTGGTACCTGCCAAAATGGTTGGATAAAATATTGCCTAACGTAAAAATCGATTAATCACTAATATCAGTTCTATAAGTTTGGTACTATGATAAAATAATTGAGTATGAATGTTTTTGGAAGGAAATCTACGTATGAGAAAAAATCTAGATGTTGAAATGAATAAGCATATCATGATGATATACCGTTGGCCAATGATTTTTTGGAGTATGATGATTTACTTCTTAGCGTCCTATTTTAAAACCGAATATGGTGCTGTCCAATCAATAAACTCTGCATTGTTTTTCAATGTGGTGTTTTTGCATTTGTGTTTAAACTTTTTTAGTAGGACGGTCATCAATTTTAGTAAAAAATTCTTTATTTCTGCGCAATTTATTTTGATTGTTCTGGCAGGTATTTTGCTTATTCCTTCTGAAGTTGTTCTATATATGGGCATGTTGCCAGTAGTCGGTTTACAATTATTGACGTTGTTTAACATCGAGTTCAAAAAAATGGCCTTATTATTAGTGCCACTTCAGGTTGTGTTTCTTATAATAGAGTGGGTTAATTTTGGTCCCTTAATGGCGTTGATTGTATTGCAAGCTTCTACTTTTCTCAATGTAATTATTTTCTTGGCATGGCGATTCTATCAAAGGCAAGTTAGTGAGTTAGTTAAAACTCAGCATTTACTGGATGAGTTACAATTGACCTATACAGAAGTCAAAGAAATTTCGAAGCAAAATGAACGAAACCGTATTGGCCGAGATCTTCATGACACGCTTATGCAAGGGTTAGCCGGCGTGACAATGCAATTAGAAGGAATTAAATCCTTGATGGCATCTGATAAAACTGAACGGGCTAGTGAAGAGATAGAAAAAACGATTTCATTGTCACGAACAACACTAAAGGAAGCACGTGAAATTGTCTTTGATATGCGAAAAGATAACAGCAAAAACATCAATTTATATGATCGACTTGAGTTATTGTCAAAAGTGTTTTATGAAAATTATGGTCTAAGTGTGCGCATAAAAAGCACTTCAGATATGCGTGTTTCTGAAGATGTGTACGAGGAAGTATCTAGAATTATTTCTGAATCGTTGACAAATGTGGTTAGGCATTCCAAAACAGATGTCGCAATTGTTAAAATTGACATGGATGATCAATTACGGATTAGCATTATTGATTATGGCGTTGGCTTTAATGTGGAAAATGGCAAAAGAAAACACAAGCACTTTGGCCTTAAATCAATCCAAGAGCGTGTGGAACAATTGGAAGGTAAGCTATTAGTCAAAAGCCATATAGGTGAAGGGACTGAAATTCAAATTCAAATTCCAACTAAATTGAGGTGGCAAAATGACCAGTAAGATAATGATTGTTGATAATCATTTTATTATTCGTGAAGGAATTAAATTAATTTTTGAAAGTCATTCAGATTACGATGTTGCTTATGAAGCAGCTGATGGGGATGAAGCTATTGATATTATCAAGAAATCTCAAGTTGACTTAGTTCTATTAGACATTAAAATGCCTAAAAAGGATGGCTTTGAGGTTATGTCTTTCATTCATGATCATTTTCCGGACCTTCCTGTCGTGGTACTGTCAACCTTTGATAATGTTGTGAATATACAGCGGATGTTGAAGTTAGGAGCGAAGGGTTATTTATTAAAAGATGCTAGTACCGAAACGATTTTTACAACAATTGATAGTGCAATAACTGGAAACATGGTGTTACAAAACCAGATTTCAGACATTCTATTCTCTCAGAATCATACAGAAACAAGTCCAGAAGAAACACAAAATTACAATTTATCAGAAAAAGAACTTAAAATATTATCTCGTGTTGCTCGAGGGGTTAAAATTAAGCTCATTGCTCTAGAGATGCATCTTTCAGAACGGACTATAAAGCCTAATTTAACTGACATTTACATCAAAATGAACGTATCAACAGGAGTTCAAGCCGTGGCTTTAGCTGTTAAAAATAATCTGATTGATATTGATTAACATATTTTTCGTACTAAAAAAGCAGACTTGTCATCTGCTTTTTTTAAATTACTAGAAGTTAGGATATAATATATCGTATGACAATTAATTACAGTAGAAGCCTTGTAAATCAGAGCCTAATTATAAAAAGATGCGCACACGAACTTCAAACTGCAAGATATCAATATCATGATTTTTTATCGATTGGTATTGTTGAAGGTGGCAGTTGTATTGCAAATATTGATAAAGTGAGGCACATTAAAAAGAATACTTTGGTCATTATTCCTAGTCAGTTAGTCCATTGGTGTCAGCCAATAGACATAGTGAACTGGCGCTACACGATGCTATATATAGCATCGAATGCACTTGAAGATCAGTTTAATCCAACAATGACGATTAAATTAACTAGCAGGCAAATGCAGCAGGTTAAAATGATTATGGATTCTGGTGTATATGAACTGTCTCCTACGAATATATTGACGAAAATCATTAATGTACTCGATGATGAAGAAATATTATCTTTTTGGACCGTGAATTCAGTAGAAAATATGGAGACTAGACGATTCGAAAGTGTTCAACATTATATTTCTAATAATTTTCATAGTGAGTGTAAAGTAGAGACACTAGCTAACATATCAGGATTGAGTAAATATTACTTTACTCGTTTGTTCAAAGAAACTTTTCATATCTCACCAGCAAAATATTTGATGAACTATCGTATGAATAGAGCTGTGAAGGACATGTTAGATAATACAAATTTGTCGATGTCGGAAATTGCTCATCAAAATGGTTTTTTTGACGAAAGTCATTTTGATAAACTTTTCAAGCAATATCACGGTGTTTCACCAAAAAAGTATCAATTACAATTATCTTAACATTGGTAAGCTGCCGCTAAAATGATTGACTTTCTTTTCGCTGCCATATAAACAAATTCCCAAAAAGTTAAGATCCTCATCTGTACTCTGCTTGAGCTTTGCTTTATATTCTTCATAATTATTGACTTGTTGTGCTACGTCCACAAACGAAATGACCTCAATTTCTTCATACTGGCTAGCTTGACGGTGAATCTTGTTAATTTTATTTGAATCAGCTTTTAAAATAGGAATAGGGATATTGACAATTCCAGGGTAAAGTTGATTATTTTTATCGTAAGTATCTTCTCCGTTGATTTCAGGATGCGCTTTTCCTAATGAACAACCTAATATGCTTACTGTATTGGCAACAAGACCAATTGGCAGTTCAGGATCTACTATTACAACACACTTCATTTTCATTTTTAATTTTTCCTTCTTTGCAAAATTTTCCATGTATATTATTAAAACATGTTCTAAAAAGAAGGTATTGTATAAACTTGCTATTTAAGCAAAGACGTAACTTTTTTATATACTTTTACGAAGAACTAATTTTAATTCCCTAGACAGCTTGTTTCTCAGTTGCGTAAGTTTTTCTTGTGTTGGGCAGTTATTTTTGTTGAACATGATTTTCCTGTTTAACCACCAAACTGGCCCTGGTGTTGGCGTATCATTTTTGTGCCTAGGGAATAAGTGCCAATGGACGTGTGCGTCGCCGTTACCAAGTAGTTCACAATTCATTTTTTCAGCGTCAAAAGCTAGCGCAACGGCTTCGTTAACAAGACACATTTCTTCCAAAAATTTGCGTTTGAAATCTGTTTGTAAATAATGCAGCTCGGTTACGTGTTTTTTAGACAAAAACAAAGTATATCCTTCAAAATATTGATGATCACCAATAACAACATACCCTGTTTCTAGTTCAGCAACAAAATAGGGATTAGTGCCTTCTTCAATCATTTTTATTCTTCGGCATATTTCACAGTTATTCATTTTACAACCTGAGTTTCGTTATTTAGACCATTATATCATTACTTAAGCGGGTGAATTATTAAAACAAAAGATTCTGCGAATTTGAAAGTCGCACATATTTATCATATGAGCGTATATGTAACTTTAATTCAATTCTTTGGCATGTGTTATAATATCCTCAGTAATGTAAAGAGGTTTGATAAAATGGATATTTGGCAAAAGCTATATGAAGCTGCTAAAAAACAGTATCGTCCGACAGAAGTAAATGAATTTATCTATGCGCATCATGTTGTTAGTGCCTTGGAGGCAGAAAATGGCGATATATATACTGGATTTTGTATTGAAGGTCTATGTGGAACGATGAACCTTTGTGCCGAGAGAACAGCTGCGTTGAATATGTATTTAAATAGCGATCAAACTAAAATAAAGCGACTCATTGCTTTTAGAGATGAGGCTCCAGTCGGTATTACGGGTATGCCATGTGGCGTTTGCCGTGAATTTTTAATGCAACTTTCTTCGGAAAACGCAAATACTGAAATTATGGTAGATTATGACAACAGAGAGTCTGTGACCTTGAAAGAGTTACTACCTAAGTGGTGGGGACATATGCGTGAATGATGATATTAAGCAAAAAGAAACCAATAAAATTTGTTTTTTTTTGATATCATAATAAAAACTTGTAAAACCCAGCAGGTATGTTACTATTTATATATGAAAATAAATTCATGTATAAATTAGGAGACTTTTATGTTAAAAGATGTATTGACAGCAATTTTTTCTTATATAGGGACAACAACGGATTATTTTGTTGTTCTACTCTTGCTCTTTGGAAAATATAGTACAAAACAAGATACGAAATTAGTTGTTTTAGGCGCGTACTTAGGAAATGGATTACTAGTACTTACTTCAATTATTATTGCGCTTGTATTACAGCAAGTTCCGGAGGAATGGCTTCTTGGATTGTTGGGTATTATTCCGATCATAATCGGGGTAAAGGGGTATTTTAGTAAAGAAGACGAAGGGGAAGAGATAGAAGAAAAATTAAAGATAATTAAACCAGACGCTATTCTTTGGAACGTGTTGGTAATCACTTTTTCTGCCTGTGGCGCCGATAATATGGCGCTATATATACCATATTTTACGATGCTAAATCTTCAAATCTTACCGATCATTTTAGTCCTGTTTATTATTATCTTGACGGCTGTGATTGTGGCAGCATATAAGTTGGTAAACGTACCAATCGTAAAGGCATTTTTTGATAAACAAGGCGATTTAGTTCAGTTAATTGTGTATGTTTCATTAGGGCTATATGTCTTAGTAGAAGCCGGAACTCTTCAGCACCTATTACTGTTAATCTATTAAAACCTTTAGTATATAATGATAGGTAATGGCATTTAAGATGGAGAAGGTAATTATGTTAATGGGATTAAATCTCGATCAATTTGTTTTAGTGCAACGGGGTACAAAAACAATTGAAATAAGACTCTATGATGAGAAGCGATCACAATTAAAAATTGGGCATAAAATCTTATTTACTGATTTAGAGAATGATAAGCAAATTATGGTTAGTGTAAAACAATTATACAAATTCGCTACGTTTGCTGATCTCTATGCGCAATTTAATGGTGCAAAGGTTGGTAGTAATTCAACTGATAATATTGAAAAAATGGTTAACGATACTTATGAAATATATACTCCCGAACAGGAGAGACATTACGGGGTGTTGGCTATTGAAATGTTGTTAGGTGATTGATCAGTAAGTAGTAGTTAATATTTTCAAAAATGATATTATTATCTAATTACTAAGAACGTAATTTACGGCACTTTCGAGGTTCTGAACTGTAATAATATTCTTTTTTTGTTGATTTTGATTGTCAATAAAATATTGAGGTTCGAATTTACCTGTTGCAACATGAATACCCAACATTTGGTAATTCTGAGCTAATTGAATATCTGATGAAAATCGGTCACCAATAATGATGGATTGTTCGTTTTGAAAATTGTATTTACGATGAGCTTGTTCAATTAATCCTTTTTTAGGTTTTCGACAATTACAGTTTGTTTGTTCGGAATGAGGGCAAATGAACGCATCATCAAACCCCATTCTAATCAGTGAATTGAAGAAGTCATAATAGTTCATATCGCCTTTTTCAATGTGGGTTTGATTTGATAGCGCAAATACACTCATTCCATGTGCTTTTAATCTTGCGATTGAAGAAAGCGCATAAGGAAAAAGTTCGAAATCGTTGAGTGACTGATAATGGCCGTTACCACCGATAGTACCATCACGATCGATAAAAACGGTCGTATAATTATTTAGTGCTCGTATACTGAAAATCCGGACCGCTTTATTTCTAGGGCATAATCCGAGATAATCAAGTATAGGAGTTTTTTTATATTATGAAAGCTAAGCGATACTCAACAGAATTTAAGTCATCAATTGTCA
>Ga0268248_100069_pt1 | contig 102219 bp, 82 predicted proteins | sample AgamicAtAme_FD_200856 | JGI IMG/M metagenome (GOLD analysis project Ga0268248, IMG submission 200856) | Agave microbial communities from Guanajuato, Mexico - At.Am.e (v2) (version 2) | ecosystem: Host-associated > Plants > Phyllosphere > Phylloplane/Leaf | place: Guanajuato, Mexico | collected... | reverse complement strand
CGTGCCCGGTGCGGGGCCCGTCCCTCCCGTGGCATGACGCAGGACATCCGGGGGCGGCGGGCCATCGGGCCGGGGGGAGACGCCCCGACCGGGTCGGTGTTCCTGCGTTGTGGCCGCGGCGGGGCGGGGCGGGCGGGAGGCGGGCCGAGCCAGCGCACGAGGAACGCCCGTCGTGCATGAGCACGGCGGGCGGCGTCGATCGCTCGCGGCGCGGAGTGTCCCTCTCCACGCCGCGAGCGGGTCTCAGGGCGACCGGCGCGAGGCGCGGGTCGGGGCGGGGGAGGGAGCCTCGGGGACTCCCTCCGTGTCGGCCACGCCGCCGGCGGGCACCGGCTCGCGCTCGGCGGCCGCACCCGTCGCGGCACCGGGTACAGCGGCATCCGTTCCGTCCGCATCCGCTCGCGCGGCAGCCACGGCGGCGGCGATCTCCCGGGCGTGGGCCGCTCGACGGCGCCGGGCGGCGATGACGCGCCAGGCCACGAGCAGGGCGACCACGGCGAGGATCGCGAGCGCCGTCCATGGCACCGCGGCCGTGGCGGCCGCGCCCTGCGACACGAGGGGGTCGAGGGTCGACGGCTCCGCGCCGGCCAGCGTGCGCGACACGACCTGCGAGGTGGCGGTGACGTCGGCCGAGAGCAACACGAGGGGGACGACCCCGGCGACCTCGACGGTGCGCTTCAGCGAGCTGCCGGGCAGCAGCTCAGGGGCGTCGTCGGCGGCGGTCACGCGCGCCCAGCCGAACGGCCCGCCGAGGGCGACCTCGACGTTCGGGTCGAGACGCGTGTTGCCGGTGTTGGTCAGGGTGTAGCCCACGGTCGCGGATCCCGTCTCGGCGGGGTTCGCGGTGCCGTGGTAATCGACGACGACGTCGCCGACCGCGAGCGAGGGGACGAGGTCGCCCTGCACGCGGAGGTGTAGACGCGAGCCCAGGCGACGTTCGGTGACGGTGCCGTTGTCGGCGGTCACGAGCATGGATGCCACGATGCCGGCCGCGTAATCGCCCGGGGCGGCGTCGGCGGGCACGGTGACGGTGAAGGGGACCTCGGCGCTCGCGCCGCTGTCGAGGGTGAGCTCGGGTGATGCGATCGAGACCCAGCTGCCGAGGTCAGTGGATTCCGCGTCCCCGGCGAGGATGTCGAGGGCTCCGTCGTCGGTGAGGAAGCCGTCGGCGGCGTACACGCGCAGGGTGATCGGCTGAGGGCTGCGGTTCGCGACGTACAGGGCGTCGCCGACCGTTCCACCGGGCATCAGGTCGTAGGCGTAGTTGGGCCGGTCGCGCCCTTGCGCGGTGTCGGCGGGTTTGACACTCCACGTGACCGTGGTGTCGGGGGAGGGGGCGGTCGCCGCGGAGGCGGCGAGCGGGCTGGCCAGCAGCAGCGCGAGGCCGGTGAGGAACGACAGGAGCAATCGGAGCGGACGGGAAGTGGTCTTCGCCTGGGACATGGGCGTGGCTTTCGTGTGGAAGGGATCCCGTCGGGGCCGCGCCCTCGAGGGGCGCGACCCCGACGGGGAGGGGGTCAGCTGAGGGCGGTCAGCGTCACGGTCGCGGTGTAGGTGCCGCGGGGGGTCTCGAGCGGGAGCTTGAGATCCAGGTCGGCGCCCACGAGCGAGCTGCCTCGCTCATGGCCGTCGTTCGCCTGCGCGAGGGTGCGGGCGACCGAGAGGCCCTGGCCGCTGTCGAAGCCCGAGGGCACGGGGGCCCCGGCGACGGCGCCGCCCTGCGTCTCGAGCACCTCGGGCGTCCAGCCGAGGTACTTGCTCGACACCTCCTGGCCGTCGGCGGCGAAGTTCGACACCTGCGCGGTCAGGGACCAGCCGGGGTTGCCGGCCCGGGTGTCCTGGACGCGGATCGGGACGATCTCGCCCGCCGCTGCGTAGTGGTCGAGGTTCTCGGTCGCCACTCCGAGGTCGACGAGGCGCGAGGTGCCCTCGATCGACCAGGTGAGCTCGCCCGAGCCCTGGCCGGGGACGGTCACCGCGATCGACTGGTCGCCCGCGGGAGGGGCGGTCGGAGCCTCACCCGTGTAGTCACCGGTGGTCGAGCCGGCGCGCACGCCCGCGCCGAACGCCGCCGCCGGGGTGTTCCCGTCGAGGGCGAGAGCCCCGTACACGGTGGTGTTCGCCACGCGCAGGTTCGCGGTGTTCCCGGTGAGCGAGAGGCCCCCGCCGATCGAGTTGGCGAAGGCGTCGGAGCCGCCGTCGGCCGTCGCGCCGATCAGCACGTCGCGCGAGCTGCCGCTCACGGTGACGTCGCCCTTGACGACGGCGCCGGTCATCGACACGCCCCAGTCCGAACCGTCGATCGAGACGTCCGCACCGACTGACGTGCGCACGACGTCGACGTAGGTGGCCTGCTGCGTGAGCAGCGAGCCCGAGATCGCGCTGTCGACGACCTCGACGTCGATGCCGCCGGCTTCCACCGAGCCCCCGACCTTCAGGTCGTTGACGTAGAGGAAGCCCACGGTGGTGTCGGCGGAGTAGGCGCTGACGTCGCCGGCGACACTCGTGCCGTCGAGCGAGACGCCGTACGCGTCGGTGGCGACGACGTCTCCGGTGACCGTGACCGAGGTGGCATCCAGCCATCCCCCGGCCTCGACGACGATGTCGCCCTCGACGGTCGCGCCGCCGAGGACGCAGTCCGCTCCTCCCGGGACGATGAGGTTGCCCGAGACGGTCTGGCTGCCCAGGTCGTCGGTGCAGGTGAGGTCGGCCGCGTACGCGGGGACCGCGACCACGCTGCCCCCGATGACGAGGAGTCCGACGGTGGTCAGTTTCGTGATTCTGTTCATCAGTTCTTCCTCGTCGCTCAGCCGCGCAGGGCTGCGATGTTGTCGTAGCTGCGGTCGGCGTTCGCGAGCGAGTTCCCGGGGTTCACCGGCACCGAGGAGGCGTTGTCCTGCTCGAACATGCCGAAGCGCTGACCGCGGTCGCGCAGCTGCGACAGGAACGCCGTGTAATCGATGTTCCCGGCGCCGAACTCGACGATGTCGTAGCCGTTGGCGCTGTTCGGGTTGAGCTTGCCGTCCTTGAGGTGGAGGATCGGGAACCGCCGGGGGTCGCGCTTGATGTAGTCGATCGGCTCGAACCCGGGGTAGAGGAACTTTCCGACGTGCGCCCAATAGACGTCCATCTCGAAGAACACCGTCTCGGGGTTGAGGTTCTCCCAGTACAGGTCGTACACGCGCTCGTTGGTGTCGGTGGTGAAGCCCCACTCCTGCGCGTGGTTGTGCAGGTAGAGCTTGATGCCCGCGGCGCGACCCTTCTCGCCCATCTGGTTCCACGTGCCGATGGCCTGCATCCACGGGTCCTTGGCGAGGGGACCGCCGTAGCCTCCGGCGATGGGTCCGCCCTGGCCCAGGTGCGGCATGCCGAGCACGTGGGCGATCTCGAGCTGCTGGTCGATGTTGGCCGGGGTGAGGTTGACGTGCGCACCGGTCGCGCGCAGGCCGTTGTCGTCGAGCAGCTGGCGGATCTCCTGCGGCGTGATCGCGCCGACGTTGCCCTGGGTGTAGCCCGCGAACTCGATCTCGGAGTAACCGATGCGGGCCAGCTCCTCGAATACCGCACGGAAGCCCAGCGAGCTGACCTTGTCGCGGACGGTGAAGAGCTGGATACCGATGCGGTTGACGGGGACGAGACGCTTCCCGGCGCTGACCGGGGGAGCGGCCGCCGCGGCGCGGGCGCCGACGGCGGTGGAGGCGGAGGCTGCGGCGGGCATGGCGGCGGCGCCGATGCCGACGGCGACGGATGACGCCGCCAGGGCCTTGAGCAGCGTGCGCCGGCTCATGGGCCGATCCGGCACCGTGGGGTGCGCGTGGTCGTGGTGGTGACTCATGACTCTCCTTCGAGGTGGGTCCGCCCCGGGGCCGGGGACGACCGTGAGGGTGGTGGGGGCCGCAGTACGCGACCCCCACCGGGGTGTTACTTCTTGACGGTCAGGTTCGCGCTGCCGCTGCTCTTCGCGATCCCGGTCGAACCGGTGTACGACGCCTGCACCTGGTAGGCGCCCTCCGCGCTGAGCTTGGGCAGGGTCACCTGGACGGTGCCGTCGGCGCCGAGCGTGCCGGTGAGGGTGGCGACGACCGCGTTGTTGCGACGGATGGTCACCGTGGCATCACCGGTCGGGACGATGCCCGTCGACGAGGCCACCTGGACCGTGGCGGTGGCCGCCACGGCGGGCTTGACCGGCGTCGGCGAGACGGCGACCGAGGTCGTCGACTTCGCCTGCGAGACCGTGAGACGACCGATGCCGGCCGACCCCTTGAAGGTCTCGTCGGCTCCGTAAGTGGCCCGCAGGGTGTGCGTGCCGACCGGGAGGTCCGCCGGGAGGGCGACGACGGCGTTGCCGTCGGCGTCCAGGGTCGCGCGACCGAGCTCGGTGTCGCCGACCGTGAGCACGACCTCGCCCGTGGGGGCGCCGCCCTCTCCGCGCACCGACACCGTCACGTCGCCCGGGGCGCCGTAGGTGACTCGCGGGGAGCCGAGCGAGACGAGCGTGCGGGTGTCGACCGTCGGCTCGTTGGGAGCGTCGAGGTCGATCGTGAACGACACCGAACCGAGCTCCGACACGTTGCCACCGGTGTCGGTGGCGCGGTAGCGGATGTCGTAGGCGCCGTCCTGATCGAACGTCACCCCGTACTGCTGGTTCGCCGCGAGGTTCACCCAGGTCGCGCCGTTGTCGCGCGAGTACTGGACGCTCGCGAGCGTGCCGTTGTCGGCGGCCTGCACCGAGAAGCGGACCGGCTCGTTGAACACGCCGCCGACACCCGTCGGGGTGGCGGGGGCCAGCGTGTGCGCGACGGTGGGGGGCGTGACGTCTCCAACGCCGTCGCCGACCATGGTCAGCGCGTCGACGGCCAGCTCGTCGGCCGAGGTGACGTAGAGCGCTCCGGTGCCCTCGGGGGCCTCGAAGGCGATCTCGACGTCCTGCCAGCCGGTGCCCGCGGGGACGACAGCGGTCGCGAAGGGCTCGGCGTCGGCCGCTCCCCAGCGCAGCTGGACCTCGCCCGCGCCGCTGGCACGGACCACGGCCCCGTCGATCCCGGCGAAGTTCACCGGGTCGAAGGCGAGGTAGTCGCCCGCTCCCAGGCCGCGGATGGCGTTGCCGCCCGAGGCGTCGGTGTCGGCGTAGGTGGTGACGCCCTCGCGACGGATCGCGTGCTCGGCCTGCTGCAGCTTCGGGTTCAGGCGAACGGTCGCCTCACCCGTGGCCGCCGGCAGTCCGTTGGCGCCGGCGTCGGTGTACGTGACCACGACCGCGCCGTAGAGCAGGGCACCGGGGCCGTGCTCGGGCGAGTTCGGGTCGGTGCGGAAGACGCCCGTGCAGCCCGTGCCCGAGACCTCGGGGTGGGCGTGCTCGTCGTGGCCGAGACCGTAGGTCCACGTCACGCGCGAGCATTCCGTGGCGTCGCCGTCCTCGGCATCCGTCGTCGTGACCTGGAACGGGATCGCCTGACCCCAGTCGAAGAACGCGCCGTTGCCGGGAAAGGCCACGGTCACCTCGGGCGCCTGGTTGCCGACCGAGATCGTGCGCGAGGTCAGACCGAAGCGTCCGCCCGGGTCGGACACGCGCAGTCGGGCGCTGTAGTTGCCCAGTTCGGTGTAGGTGTACGACGTGGTCGCGCCGGTCGCATCGTAGGTGCCGTCACCATCGAAGTCCCACTCGTAGGTGAGGGCGTCTCCGTCGGGGTCGGTCGAGGTCGACGCGTCGAACTCGACGGTCAGGGGAGCCTGCGACGACGAGGTGGGCGTCGCGGTGAAACGCGCCTGGGGCGACTTGTTGCCGGCGACGTAGTCGATGCGGTACAGACCGGCATCGGGGTTCGCGCGGAAGAAGCCGTCGCCGTAGTCGAGCACGTACATCGAGCCGTCGGGCCCGATCTCCATGTCCATGGGGTTGTCGTGCGGCGGCTGGCCCAGGGTGCTGAGCGCCGCGTTCGGAAGGAAGTCCTCGATGTCGCTGACCTCGAAGGTGTCCCAGTCGAGCGTGAACGCGGCGATGTAGTCCTGCGAGAACTCGCCGATGAACGCCTTGCGGTCCCAGTGCTGCGGGAGCTTCGTGGGCGAGGGGTTGGTCTCGTCGTAGTGGTAGACGGGTCCGCCCATAGGGCCCTGGCCGGTACCGGCACCGAAATTCACCAGCTCGTCCCACGGCTGGTCGCCGGGGTTGTCGCCGTACCAGAGGGTCGCGGGCTGCGCGGGGGGAAGGTCGGTGAGACCGGTGTTCCACCGCGACTCGTTCTTGAGGTTCTGCGGGTCGAAGAACGCACCCGGCGTCGCCGTGGCGAAGTCCCAGTCGTTGTAGGCCTGGTTGTCGGCGTGGACGTAGGGCCACCCGGCGTTCTGGGGCTCGTCGAGGCTGATGGCGTTCCACTCCACCAGTCCCATGGGCCCGCGGCCGGCGGTCTGGGCCACGGCCTTCGTGGCGTCGGGGCCGTAGTCGCCCCACGACAGCGAGTTGGTCTCGATGTCGACCTCGATGCGGAACGGGTTGCGCACGCCCATCACGAAGATCTCGGGGCGGGTGAGTTCGGTTCCGGGGGCGAAGAGGTTGCCCTCGGGGATCGTGTACGAGCCGTCGTCCTCGACGTGGATGCGCAGGATCTTGCCGCGCAGGTCGTTGGTGTTGCCGGCGCCGCGGCGCGAGTCGAATCCGGGGTTGTAGCCGGGGGCGTCGTTGTTGGGCGCGAAGCCGTTCGCTCCCGGAGTGGATGCCGGGGTGTTGTCGCCCGTGCTCAGGTACAGGTTGCCGTCGGCGTTGAATCCGATGTCGGCGCCGACGTGGCAGCACTGCCCGCGCTGGACCTCGACGTCGAGGACGACCTGCTCGCTCGCGAGGTCGAGGGAGTCCCCGTTCCACTGGAAGCGGGCGAGGCGGTTCACGCCGACCCACTGGTCCCAGTAGGACTCGTCGGCCCCCGCGGGGAGGGTGTTGGGGGAGTTGCCCGCCGGGGTGTCGGCGACGCCGTCACCGTCGGCGTCGCGCGGGGAGTAGACGAGGTACACCCAGTTGTTCTCGGCGAAGTCCGGGTCGAGGGCGACCGTCTGCAGGCCGTCCTCGGAGTTGGCGTAGACGTCGAGGGTGTTGGTGACGCGGGTGACGCCGGTCGCGGGATCGGTCAGGCGCACGTCGCCGTTGCGGGCGGTGTGCAGGACGCGCTTGTCGGGGAGGACGGCGAGGTCGATGGGCTCGCCCACGTCCTTCGTGAGCAGGACGCGCTCGTAGTTGCTCCAGTCGAGGGCGCCGCCGTCTTCGCCGGTGTCGCCGGGGTCGGGGGTACCGGGGTCGGTGGGGTCGCCGTGGTCGCCCCCGGGGTCTGTCGTGCCGTGGTCGTGCCCGTCGTGCGCGAAGGCCGGGACGGGTGCGGCGGCGATGGCGCCCAGGCCCAGTGCGGTGGCCGCGAGGACCGCCGTCAACCGGGACCGGACGACCGGATGCCGAGAAGTAGAGTTCATCGTGAAACAGCTCCTGTGAATGCGTTCGAGTTGTTTTCACCGGGTCGCCACACAGTCGGTCTCAACGACTGATCGTGGCGGCCCGGGCTCTTCGTGCGGTGGCGGTCGGCCACGCGCGGTGTCTGCTCCTTACTCTTCGTCGAGTGGGAGGGGTCGCCGATCACCGCCTCTCAAGGCGGTTCGTGGGGCGAGCCTCGGGGGGATGAGGTGTCCGATTGTGGGGGACGTCGCTCGTCGTCATCCTGACGGATGTTTTTCCATAGGTCAATCAAAAGTTGCGTAATGCGCACACAACAAAAGTGCGCTTGACGCGAGCCTTGTGGTTTCCGTTCGTCGCGGGCTAGCATCGCCGCACGGTGCGTCTCGCGCCGATCCCCCACCCGTCGGCGAAGGCGCCGACACGGCCGAGGAGGCCTCATGCTCCATGGACTGACCGGATGGCACCTGCTGATCGTCCTGGCGGTGATCGTCCTCCTGTTCGGGGCCGCGAAGCTGCCGGCTCTGGCGCAGAGCGTGGGCAAGTCGGCCCGCCTCTTCAAGGGCGAGCTGAAAGCGATGAAGGACGACGACGCGACGCCCCTCGCCGAATCGGCCGCGCCCGCGGCTCCCGAAGCCCGTGCCTCGGCGGTCGTCGCCGACCCGCCCCCGACCCGCTGACCCGCCGCGTTCCGATGGTCGGCCCCCGCCGCCCCCGAGCAGGGGAGTAGCCCGTGTTCTTCGGTCTCACCATCGAGAAGATGATCCTCATCGGCGTCATCGCGGCGCTCATCATCGGTCCCGAGCGGCTTCCCGCCGCGACGGAGTCCCTGCGACGCGCGCTCATCCGTGCGCGCGGCTTCGCGAAGACCGCCCAGGAGCGGGTGCGCGACGAGCTCGGCTCCGAGGTGGCCGACGTCGACTGGCAGCGACTCGACCCCCGCCAGTACGACCCGCGCCGCATCATCCGAGAAGCTCTGCTCGCCGATCCGGAGCCGACCGTCGCGCCGCGCGCCGCTTCGACGGACGCCGACGACCCGACCCCCGTCGCCGCTCGTCAGACGGAGTCGGGGCCCGGGGACGCGTCCGCTGCCCGCGCCGATACCGACCGCAACGCCGACAGCACGCGCCGCACGGCCGCGTAGGCCAGGGCGTCGGGGCGGGCGAGCGCGTCCACGTGACGCACCAGGGCGAGATCGGCGAGGGGGCGCAGCACGAGCCCGTCGACAGCGAGCGGGGTCGTCGTCGTCCGGGGCATGACGGCGACCGCCGCGCCCGCGCGGACGATCTCGGCCGTCACAGAGAACTCGTTGATGCGGTGGGCGACCTCGAGAGGGCGTCCGACGTGTGCAGACAGGTGATCGAGGACCCCGGCGAGCGGGAAGCCGGCGTGCACCGAGACCCATCGCTCGTCGACGAGGTCGGACGCACGCAGCTCGGAGCGTCGAGCGAGCGGGTGGTTCGCGGGGAGTGCGATGTCGAGGGGCTCCTCGAGCAGTGGCACCGTCACCACGCGGTCCGCGGGCCACGGCTCGTCGTGAGCGAGGCGGTGGGCGATGACGAGGTCGTGGTCTGCGGTCAGTCCGGGGAAGTCGCGGTGCGCGACGTCGGCGTCGGCGAAGTGAAGGGGCGGAGAGTTGTCGAGTTCGCGCAGGAGGGGCCCGAAGAGCGTGAGGGCGGCGCTGTGGAAGGCCGAGACGCGCACCGGGCGATCGCTCGCGTCGAGAAAGGCGCCGACGGCCTCGCGTGCACCCACGAGGGCCTCGTCGACCCGCGTTCCCGCTGCGGCGAGGGCTTCGCCGGCCGGGGTGAGCGCGAGGGCGCGCCCGACGCGCCGGGTGAGGGGAACGGGAACGTGGGCCTGCAGTACGGCCAGCTGCTGCGAGACCGCGGAGGCCGACACGTGCTGCGCCGCCGCGACGGCGGCGACGCTTCCCCGGTCACGGAGTTCGCGCAGCACGCGCAGGTGAGCCACATCCATAAGTCAGAACTTACGCCACGGTGAAGAACATGCTGCTTGATCTTCCGTGTGGTCGCGGGGGATCGTGAGGGAGTGACCCGCCGCGCTCCCGAGATCCTCGTCGACGTCCTCCTCATCGCCGTCGCCGCGGTGTGGGGGGCGAGCTTCCTCGCCGCGAAAGAACTGGTCGCCGAGACGGGGGTCGCCTCGGGCGTCGCCCTGCGCTTCGTCGTCGCGGCGAGTGCTCTCGGCATCCTGTGTCTTCTTCGTCGGGAGCGGATGCCGCGCGGGCGAGGTCTCGTGATCGCCGCGCTCCTTGGCTGCTCGCAGGCGGCGGTGATCGGGCTCGAGACCGCGGGCGTGCACCTGACCTCGGCGACCAACGCGGGCCTGCTCATCAGTCTGGCCCTCGTCTTCACCCCGGTGCTGGAAAGCATCGCGGCGCGCTCGTGGCTCCCGCGGTCGTACTTCGTCGCGGCTGTGGCCGCGGTCGCCGGGGTCGCCCTGCTCGTCTCGGGAGGGGGCCTGCGGGCCCCCAACCCGGGGGATGCGCTCGTCATCGCGGCGGCGGTCGTCCGCGCCGTGCACGTCACCGCGAGCGGGCACCTCACCCGTGGGCGAGAGGACAGCACCCTCGCTGTCGTGTTCGTGCAGCTCGTCGTGTGCGCTCTCGCCTCGACGGCCGTGGCCGGGGCCGATCTTGCGCCCGCGGTGGCGGGGCTCTCGGCGGCCGGCTGGGCCGACGTGATCTTCCTCGGCCTGCTGTGCTCGGTGTTCGCCTTCGTGGTTCAGCTCTGGGCGGTGCGGCGCACCTCGGCGACCCGCGCGAGCATCCTGATGGGCACGGAGCCGGTCTGGGCGCTCGCCGTGGGCGTGGCGATCGGGGGCGAAGCCGTCGGTCTTCCCGGACTCGCCGGCGCCGCGCTCATCATCGCCGCGTCGTACGCGGGACAGGCGATCGAGCGTCGGCACCGCCGCTCGCGCGCGGAGGCGAGCGGCGGCGCCGACGGCGAAGCGGTCAGCTCCGGTCGGCGGTCGGTCGCCGCCACCGGCCCCAGATCGTCGCCGTGAGCCCCGCCGCCACCAACGCGACGGCGAGGAGGACCGAGGCGATCTCGCCTCCGGTGACCGGCAGTCCGCCCCCGGGGGATCCGGGGCCGGCGCCGGGCGGCGGCGAGCAGTCGACGGTGCAGGTGGCGGTCGGGAGGGGAGTGATCTCGACGGTGACGCCCACGCCGTCGTCGGCGACGGCCGTGGGGACGAAGAGCAGGTCGCTCATGAGACCTCCACCGCCTCGCGCCGACCCTCTTCGCGAGCGCGGGCCACGAGATCGTCGAGGCGCTGGCGGGATCGACGACGACCCGACGCGACGGCCGCGACGATGAGGGCGACGCCGACCGCGGCGGCGAGGTGCACCCACGGAACCGCCCACACCGTCACGCTGCGCGTCACGGGAGCTGCGGCGAGCGTCGAGTCGGGCACCGCGGCATCCACCGTCACGTCCTTCGTCAGCACGAACAGCGGCCACGCGGGCTGGGGCTCGGAGCGCACGTCCCGGGACTCGCCGGGCAGCAGCACTCCGCGCTCCGTCGTCGTCGCCTCGGCCGCGTCGCTCACGGCGAGGGCGGTGTTCCCGGTGTTCTCCGCCGTGTAGGCGTAGGTGATCGACCCCGGCGCGAAGAGGTTCCACGACGGCGTGTATTCCGCGCGGACCTCGCCGACGCCCACCGACGGGGCCAGCTGCCCGGTCACGCGGGTCGACACGCGGAAGCCGACGCGACTGTCGACACCGACCCTCGTCCCGTCCGCTCCCGCGGAGGTGGATCGGACGGATGCCGAGACCCCGGCCGCGTGGTCTCCGGGGGTGGCGTTCTGCGGCACGGCGATCTCGAACGACACGACCCGCGTCTCGTTGGGCGCGAGCGTGACCGTCGGTTCGACCGTGATCCACGTGCCGGCGTCGGTCGAGGTGCGGTCGGCGGGGAGCATCGTGAAGCGCCCCGTCTCGGTGTAGTAGCCGTCCGCGGCGCTCAGGGCGAAGGTCGCCTCGCGCTCGCTGAAGTTCTTCACGGCGAGGTGCTCGGTGACGCGTTGACCCGGGTCGAGTTCGACCTGCATCACGCGGCGGCCGTCCGGCCCCGCGGCCGAGGCCGGGGTGACCGACCAGGTGACCGCGGAGTCGGCGGCGTCGTCGGCCAGGGCGGGCGGGGCCGCCGCGAGGGCGATCGCGGCCACGAAGACACCCGCCATGCCGGCGGATGCTCCGCGCGCGAGCGCGACCCTCATCTCGGTGCTCACCCCTCGAGCAGGGTCAGGGTGATGGTGGCCGAGTACGCCCCGGGTGCCACGGTGGCCGGCGTCTTCAGCAGCAGGCCGGCGGTGGCGGAGTACGAACCGCCGGCGGCGTCCGCTGCGCTGTCGACGTTGGCGAGGAGCTCGGCGTCGACGAAGCCACCCGTGCCGGGGTCGACGTCGTCTCCGGGGGCGACCACCTGCGACCCGCCCGCGGGGTTGCCCGAGACGATGTCGGGGTACCAGCCGAAGCTGTCCGCCGACGAGATCGCGGGCTGGCCGGCGCTGCCGGTGAAGTCGCTGATCGCTCCCATGACGTACCAGAACGATTCCGGGTCGATGTTCTCGGCGAGACGGGTGTCGGTGACGGTGACCGTGGGCAGGGTGCCCGCGAAGGTGCGGTCGGTGCCGGACGCCTCGCCTTCGGTCAGCGTGGTCGCATCGTCCGCGACGGTGAGGGCGAGGACGCCGGGCTCCGCCGCGGGGGCGATCTCGACCTGCACGTCGATGCTGTCCTCGTCGGCGGCGAAGGCGCTGCCACCGCCCGCGGCGGCGAGGATGCCGACCCCGAGGGCGGCGACTCCGATGCGGGCCGACAGGCCGCGACGGGAGGTGAAGGACATGAGTGCTCCGTTCTTCCACCGGGGTCGGTGGAGTCGTCGGCGGGCGCCGGCGGGTGGTCGGGACGAGCGGCGAGGCGCCGATCGGCGAACGAGGGATGCCGTCGTTTCGGGCGGGCGCGGCGGACTCGGGGGAGCCTCGTGGCGGCGCTGTCACGGGTCGGTTCTGCGGGTTCGTTGCGACAGTAGTGCGGCTTCGGTGAGTCGTCAAGCAAAAGATGACTGATCGTCGGAATGGCGAGAGTCGGCGATTTTTCCGCGCTTTACCGGGATATTCGGCCGCAGTGGCCCAGGCGAAGGTTCTCGAAGGCGCCTCTGACTCGTTCCTGCGAGCATTTCGTAACGCAAATTAGTCAAGTTTTGTAGACGTATCGACAAAAGACTCCTACAGTGACCACGGTCGAGGGCGACCTGTGCGATCCGAGCGGTCGACGCCGCCCCCGCCGCTGATCCGAAGGAGCAATGATGCCCGTACCCGCTGTCTTGTCCGGCCCCCGCCGGCGCAGCACCCGTGTCGCGAGGACCCTCGCGGCCGGTCTCCTGGGCGGAGCACTCGTGGCCACAGGAGCGATCCTGCCCGCCGGTGCCGCCGTCGCCCCCGCCGTCAACACCCCGGCGGACCTGCCCAAGCAAGAACCGGGTGTGACGCTTCGCACCTACTCCACCCCGCCCCTCACCGAGCTCTGCACGCTGAAGTCGGGCCAGACCCCGAACGTCGACAAGCTCATGTCGACGATCGACTGGCGCACCGACGAGCAGTTCGGCGCGGGCGACAACTTCATCACGCACGCCCTGGCCAACCTCACCGTCAGCACGCCCGGTCAGTACGCCTTCCGCCTGACGAGCGACGACGGCTCGCGCCTCACCCTCGACGGCACGCAGCTGATCGACAACGACGGACTGCACGGAGCGGAATCCGTCGAGGGCACCGTCACGCTCGACGTGGGAGTCCACGACCTGTTCGTCGAGATGTTCGAGGCCACCAACGGCCAGCAGCTCACCGTCGAATGGAAGGTCCCGGGCTCCTCGAGCTTCACCGTCATCCCCAACAGCGTGCTCAGCACCGAGGCGGGTGTCGTGCGCGTCACCGCCCCCGGGACGAAGTACTGCGAGGGCAGCACCGACTCCGCCGGCGACGGTCTGCGCCTGGATGCCGTGAACCCCAACTACACGCTCGTGAACCTGCGCCCCGAGGGCTTCAACCCCAAGGTGTCGGGCCTGGCCTTCCTCGGCAACGGCGATCTCGCCGTGCTGACCACCGGCTCGGTCAACTCCGGGGGATGGGACACCTCGACCCCCGGCAAGGTCTTCGTGCTGAAGGGCGCCCAGGCGGCCGACGGACCCGAGGACGTCACCGTCGTCGAGGCGGCCGGCGGTCTGCTGAACCCGATGGGCATCGACGTCATCGACGACAAGATCTACGTCTCGGAGCGCTACCAGCTCACCGAGCTCAGCGACACGAACGGCGACGGCTCGTACGAGACGAAGCGCAAGGTCGCCGAGTACCCCTCGGGCAACAACTTCCACGAGTTCGCCTTCGGCCTGATCCACGACGAGAAGAACTTCTACGTCAACCTCTCGGTCGCGATCGACAACGGCGGGGCGACCACCAACCCGCAGCCGGCGAAGAACCGCGGCACCTCGGTCAAGATCGACCGCGCCACCGGGGCGATCAGCTACGTCGCCGGCGGTCTGCGGACCCCCAACGGCGTGGCCTTCGGTCCCGAGAACGAACTCTTCGCGATGGACAACCAGGGTGCCTGGCTGCCCGCGAACAAGCTCGTCAACGTCAAGCAGGATCGCTTCTTCAACCACTACACGAACCCCGCGGGCCCGTTCGATCAGAACCCCGTCACGCCTCCCGTCGTGTGGATCCCGCAGAACGAGATCGGCAACTCCCCGAGCACGCCCATCATGCTGAAGGACGGTCCCTTCGCGGGACAGATGATGTTCGGCGACGTCACCTACGGCGGCCTTCAGCGCGCCTTCCTCGAGAAGGTGGACGGTGAGTTCCAGGGCGCGGTCTTCCGCCACTCCGCGGGCTTCGAGGTCGGCGTCAACCGCGTCATCGAGGGCCCCGACACGTCGCTGTACATCGGCGGCACCGGAGAAGGCGGCAACTGGGGTGAGGCGGGCAAGCTCACCTACGGCCTGCAGAAGCTCGTCCCGAACACCACGCAGAACGCCTTCGACATGAAATCCATGAAGGTCGTCGAGGGCGGATTCGAGATCGAGTACACCCAGCCCCTCTCCGACGAGACGCTGGCGAACCTCGCCTCGGCGTACCGGGCCGAGCAGTGGCGCTACCTGCCCACCTCCACCTACGGCGGACCGAAGGTCGACGAGGAGATCCTCTCGCTCACCGGCGCGACGGCATCCGCCGACCGCAAGACGGTCACGGTCTCATTCGACGGTCTGAAGCAAGGCCGCGTCGTGCACCTGCGCTCGCCGCAGCCCTTCGCCGCAGCCAGTGGCGACACGCTGTGGAGCACCGAGGCCTGGTACACGCTCAACTCGCTGCCGGGCTACGTCTCGCCGGCCGACCAGGGCTGGTACGAGGCCGAGGAGGCCCGCCTGATCGGCGGCGCCAAGTTCGACGCCGAGCACAGCGGTTACTCGGGAGCCGGCTTCGCCGGCGGCATGTGGCAGGCCGGATCCGCGTTCGAGTTCACGGTGAACGCCGAGACCGCGGGCACCGTCCCCGTCTCGGTGCGCTATTCCAACGGCCCGAACCCCGCGCCCGGCTCCAAGGACGTCAACCTCTACGTCAACGGTCAGAACCTCGGGAAGTGGGACTTCGCCTCCACGGGCGACTGGAAGACCTGGGCCACGATCACGCGGGACATGCCGCTGGTCGCCGGGACGAACACCATCGCGCTGAAGTACGAGACGGGCAACAAGGGCAACATCAACGTCGACGTCCTGTCGATCGGCACCGCCGACATCTGCGCCCCGTCGCAGGTCGAGGACGGCTACCGCCCGCTCTTCGACGGCACGCTCGAGAGCCTGAACGCCGGGTGGCGCATGGCCGGCCCCGGCGGCTTCGGTCGACAGAACGACTGCAGCATCCGCGGCGAAGGCGGCATGGGCCTGCTCTGGCACAAGGCGCAGGAGCTGAACGAGTACAGCCTCAAGCTGGACTGGAAGCTCATCGCCGATCACAACGGCGGCGTCTTCGTCGGGTTCCCCGACCCGAAGAACGACCCGTGGATCGCGGTCAACCAGGGCTACGAGATCCAGATCGACGCGTCCGACGCCGCCGATCGCACCACCGGTGCGATCTACACCTTCCAGGGTGCGGATGCCGACGCGGTGAAGGCCTCGCTCAAGCCCGTCGGTCAGTGGAACGCGTACGAGATCGTCGTGAAGGGGCAGACCATCAAGATCTTCCTCAACGGCACGCTGGTGAACGACTTCACCAGCACCGATCCCGCTCGCGACCTCTCGCAGGGCTTCATCGGCCTGCAGAACCACGGCGGTGGGGAGGCGGTGTCGTACCGCAACGTCCGCGTCAAGGACATCGACGAGCCGGCCCCCCTCGCGGTGACCGCCTCGGCCGAGGTCAAGTGCCTGGCCAAGAAGGCGTCGGTGACGGCCCGCGCGACCAACACCGACACGGTGCCGGTCGACGTGACGCTCACGACGGCGTGGGGCGAGCGGGTCATCCCCGCCGTGCAGCCCGGGGCGACGGTGTTCCACACCTTCACCACCCGCGCCGCGTCCGTCCCCGCGGGCGAGGCGACGGTGACCGCGACCGGCGACGGTCGCACCGGCGGGGCCACGGCCTCGTACGCAGCCAAGAGCTGCGGCTGATCCCCCCAGCGCCCCCGGCGGCGGACTCGCGTCCGTCGCCGGGGGCGCTCCCTCATGTCCCAGAGGTCCCCATGCTCTCCTCCCTCGGCCGCCGCATGAGCCGGCACCGCCTTCTCGTCCTCCTCGCCTGGTCCGTGCTCGTCGTCGTCGGCGGGGCCCTCGCCGGCGACGCCTTCGACCGCACCGTCTCGGTCGCCGACGCCCCGGCCGGCAGTGAGTCCTTACGCGCCACCGAACGCCTCGACGCCCTCGATCCCGAGGGGGAGATCATCACCGCCGTCGTCCGCGGCGAGGACTTCTTCTCGCCGACGCTGCGCGACAGCGCGACCGCCGTCATGGCCTCGGTCCGCGCCGTCCCCGGGGTCGCCGAGGTGACCGACGCCTACACCGCGGGTGGAGCCATCGGTGACGACGGCCGCTCGTCCCTGGTCGTCGTCGAACTCGCGCTCGGTCTCACCGGCGACGAGGCCGTCGCCACGGCATCCGCCGTCTCCGACCTTCTCCACGAGATCGACGCGCCCGAGGTCCTCGTCGGCGGCCCCCTCCTGGCCGAAGAGGCCTTCGTCGATCGGGCGACCAGCGACGCGGCGATCGGCGAGGGCGTCGCGATCCTCGTCCTCGTCGTGCTGCTCACCCTCGCACTCGGCTCGCTCCGCATCGCCCTCGTTCCCGTCGTCGCCGCGCTCGCCGCGATCGCCCCGACGCTCGCGATCCTGGGTCTGCTCGCCCGCGTCGTCGACGTCAACGAGTTCGCGGTGAACGTCGTCACGATCCTGGGCCTCGGCCTCGCCGTCGACTACAGCCTTCTCGTGGTGCTGCGCCTCCGCGAGGAACGCACCGCCGATCCCACCGCGCCCCTCGACGAGCTCGTCGCCCGTGCCGTCTCGGGGGCCGGCCGCGCGGTTCTCGTGTCGGGTCTCGCCGTGGCCGTGGCCCTGCTCGGCATCCTGATCCTCGGCGACCCCCTGCTCTCGGGGATGGCCCTCGGCGGTGCGGTCGTCGTCGCGGTCGCCACCCTCGCGGGCCTGACGCTCGTGCCGGCCGCGCTGTCGTTCCTGCATCGCGCGCTCCCGTCCGCCGGGGCGCGCACGTGGGCGCGCCCGTGGGCGGGACGGGCGTCGCGCGAGGGACTGCTGGCCCGCTCGACCCGTCTGGCCCAGCGCCGACCGGGGATCGTCGCCGTCTCGACCGCGGCGGTGATGCTGCTGCTCGCCGCTCCCGTGGCATCCCTCGCGCTCGACGACTCCGACATCCGCTCCCTTCCCGCGGCGGCCGAGGAACGACGCGCGTACGAGGCGACGACGACGGGCTTCACCGGGATCGGGATCGAGCCCGTCACGGTCGTGCTCGACGGATCGATCCAGGATGCCGCCGTCACCGGCGTCCTCGACCGGATCGCGGCCCTGCCCGACGTCGCCGACGCCGACGTGGTGCAGGGGCTGCCGCCCGAGATCACCGCTGTCGCCTTCACCCCCGTCGGCGACAGCGCCACGGGAGACGCGGCGCAGCGGCTCGTGACCGCGGTGCGCGGTCTCTCGACGCCCGTCCCCGTCGAGGTCACGGGCCCCGCCGCCTCGCTCATCGACACGCGCGATCACCTGGCCGCGCGCCTGCCGTGGGCCCTGGTCATCGTCGCCGCGGCGAGCTTCGCCCTGCTCTTCGCGCTCACCCGCTCGCTCGTGGTCCCGCTGAAGGCGCTCCTGCTCGCCGCCCTCACGGTGGCCTCGACCCTGGGCGTGCTCTCCGCCGTCTTCGGGTGGGGCTGGGGCGCCCCTCTGCTCGGGTTCGAGCCCCGCGGCACGCTCGATGTGACCACCCCCCTGCTGATCGGGCTGCTCGCCTTCGGGCTCACGATGGACTACGAGGTGTTCCTGTTGTCGCGCATCACCGAGGGCTGGCGCGCGCGAGGGCGCTCCGCCGACCCGCGCACGGCGAACGCCGAGGCCGTGCGCCACGGCATCACCCGCACCGGCCCCGTCGTGACGCTGGCCGCGGCGGCGATCTGCGTCGTCTTCGTCGGCTTCGCGTTCGGCGAGCTGGTCGCAATGAAGGAGATCGGGGTCGGCATGGTGATCGCGGTGGTCCTCGATGTCACCGTCGTCCGCGGACTCCTCCTCCCCGCGCTCATGACGCTCCTCGGTCGCGCGAACTGGTGGCCGAACGCGCGTCGCCCGATCCCGGTGCCCGCCGAACCGACGCCCGCCGTCGATCGCCGCGTGCCCGTGCGGTCGTAGGCTGGAGACATGCACGGCGAGTACAAGGTCCCCGGCGGGAAGCTGGTCGTCGTCGACCTCGAAGAGCGCGAGGGCCGCATCCACGGCTTCCACCTCGCGGGCGACTTCTTCCTCGAGCCCGACGACGCCCTCGACGACATCGACGCGGCCGTCAACGGCCTCGCGGTGGAGTCCGACGTCCCCACGATCGCCGCGGCCATCCGCGCGGCCCTCCCCGAGGGGGCCCAGCTGCTCGGTTTCACGCCTGAATCGGTGGCGACCGCGATCCGCCGCGCCCTGGTCACCGCGCCGGGATGGGCCGACTTCGAGTGGGAGGTCGTCCACGACGGCCCCGTCTCGCCGCGCATGAATCTCGCGCTCGACGAGGTCCTCACCACCCGCGTGGGCGCGGGGCTGCGCAAACCCACGTTGCGCCTGTGGGAGTGGGACGAGAGCGCCGTCGTCATCGGCTCGTTCCAGTCGCTGCGCAACGAGGTCGACCCCGCGGGGGCGGCGAAGCACGGATTCGACGTCGTGCGCCGCATCTCGGGCGGGGGCGCCATGATGATGGCCGCGAACTCGATCGTGACGTACTCGCTGTACGTGCCGGCATCCCTCGTCGCCGGTATGACGTTCGCCGACTCGTACGCGTTCCTCGACGACTGGGTGCTGCAGGCGCTGCGCTCGCTCGGCATCGACGCGGTGTACCAGCCGCTCAACGACATCGCGGGTCCCCACGGCAAGATCGGCGGGGCCGCCCAGAAGCGCCTCGCCAACGGGGGCGTGCTGCACCACGCCACCCTCAGCTACGACATGGACGGTCAGGTGCTCACCGAGGTGCTCCGCATCGGCCGCGAGAAGCTCAGCGACAAGGGGACCGTGTCGGCCGCCAAGCGCGTCGACCCCCTGCGCAGCCAGACCGGTCTGCCTCGCGCCGAGGTCATCGAACGGTTCATCCAGACCTTCACCACGCTCTACGGGGCGACGCCCGGGCGCATCAGCGACGAGGAGTACGCCGAGGCCCAGGCCCTGGTCGACTCGAAGTTCGCCACCGACGCGTGGCTGCAGCGCGTCCCGTGAGCGCCGAGAACCTCGCCGACGCTCCCGCACCGGGTGGCGTCGAGATCCACCACGCCGACAATCTCACCGTCACGCCGCGCTACCCCGACGGCTCCTTCGCTCTCGTCTACCTCGACCCGCCCTTCAACACGGGACGCACCCGCTCGAAGGCCGTGGAGTCCGCGACGCGCAAGGCGCCGGTGGACGAGACTCCGGATGCCGCCGCGCCCGATGCCGCGGCATCCGTCGACGATCCGAACATGCTCGACTTCCCCGAAGAGGAGCCGCCCCCGCCTCCCGTGGTGCAGCGCGGCTTCCACGGCCGGGAGTACGCGCGCCTGCGCGGCGACCTGCGCACCTACGACGACCGGTTCGACGACTACTGGGGCTTCCTCGAGCCGCGGCTCGTCGAGGCCTGGCGCCTGCTCGCCGACGACGGCACGCTCTACCTGCACCTCGACTACCGCGAGGTTCACTACGCCAAGGTCATGTGCGACGCGCTCTTCGGTCGCGACCACTTCTTGAACGAGCTGATCTGGGCCTACGACTACGGCGCCAAGACCAAGCGCCGCTGGCCCACCAAGCACGAGACGATCCTCGTGTACGTCAAGAACCCGTCGGCGTACTTCTTCGACTCCGATGCCGTGGACCGCGAGCCCTACATGGCCCCGGGGCTCGTCACGGCCGAGAAGGCCGCGCGCGGCAAGATGCCCACCGACGTCTGGTGGCACACGATCGTGCCGACCACGGGCCGCGAGAAGACCGGCTATCCGACGCAGAAGCCCGAGGGGGTGCTGCGCCGCATGGTGCAGGCGTCCTCGCGCCCCGGCGATCGGGTGCTCGACATGTTCGCCGGCAGTGGCACGCTCGGCGCCGTCGCCGCCCCTCTGGGACGGAACTCGGTGCTCATCGACGACAACGCCGACGCGGTGGCCGTGATGCACAAGCGCCTCGAGCCGTACGCGGACTGAGCGCGACGCGGCTGGCGCGTTCGCGGGGGTGGGGCGGTGTTTTCCCGCCCCGAGCGCAAAATCCCGCCCCCAAACCCCCGGCCCGCATCCGGCTCCGTGAGAAGCCCGCCCAGATGTCGGCGGTCGCACCTAGGGTGAAGCCATGGACTTCGGCATCTTCGTTCCGCAGGGCTGGCGCTTCGACCTCGTGGGGATCGACCCCGCGGAGCACTGGCGGGTGATGAACTCCCTCGCCCAGAGCGCCGACGACGGCCCGTGGACGTCGCTGTGGGTGTACGACCACTTCCACACCACCCCCGTCCCGAGCACCGAGGCCACGCACGAGGCGTGGACGCTCATGGCCGCCTTCGCCGCCGCGACCGACCGCGTGCGCCTCGGCCAGATGTGCACGTGCATGGGCTACCGCAACCCCGCCTACCTCGCGAAGGTCGCGGCCACGGTCGACGCGATTTCGGGCGGTCGCGCCGAGATGGGCATCGGCGGCGGCTGGTACGAGCACGAGTGGAAGGCCTACGGCTACGGCTTCCCGCCCATCGCCGAGCGCCTCGGGCGCCTGCGCGAGGGTGTCGAGATCATGCACCAGGCCTGGACCACGGGCGAGGCGACCCTGTCGGGGAAGTACTACGAGGTCGACGGCGCGATCGTGCAGCCGAAGCCCCTGCAGCCCGGCGGCATCCCGCTCTGGATCGCCGGCGGCGGCGAGAAGGTCACGCTCAAGATCGCGGCGAAGTACGCCTCGTACACGAACTTCGGCGGCTCGCTCGAGGAGTTCGACCACAAGTCCGAGGTGCTGCGCGGGCACTGCGAGTCCCTCGGCCGCGACGCGTCCGAGATCACCCGCTCGACGAACTTCAACACGATCGTCGCCGAGACCGAGGCCGAGGCCTCCGACCGCTTGGCCGCGGTGGTCGCGCGCCTGCGTCCGCACGTCGGAGATGAGCGGGCGGATGCCATCGAGGCCGACTACCGCTCGTCCGACGCCTTCGGCACCCCCGAGCAGATCGTCGAGCGCCTGCGAGAGCGCGCCGACCACGGCCTCGGCTACGCGATCCACTACTTCCCCGAGGCCGCCTACGACACCTCGGGAATCTCCCTCTTCGAGCGCGAGGTCATCCCGCACCTCTGATCATCGTCCCCTTTCGCGTGAGGGGTCGCTTTCTGTCGCCGCGCAGACGTCTGAGCGACAAGAAGTGACTCCTCACGCCGGAGGGCGCGGGTCAGACCAGAGGCGCGACGTCGGCGTAGGCGTCGGTCTCGACGGCGGGGACGGATGCCGAGGCGCCGAATACCCGCGCGCGCCGGGTCGTGGCATCCCACGTCGGCCATCCCGGGTCCCCGTCGCGCGCGAATCTCACCGCTGCGCCGTGCATCTCGGCGGCCAGAGCGGGCGGGGGAGTCTCGCCCGCGATGCGATCGACCCCCTCGGCGTCGAGGTGGTCGAACCAGAACGGCACGTCGAGGCAGTGGCAGGCGACGCCGATCGAGGGCACGGGCGATGCCCACGCGAAACGGTAGAGCCAGGTCGAGGCGTCGCCGCGCGCCCGGGCGGTCCTGCGCACCGTCGCGCGGATGACCCGATCGGTCACGTATCCGCCGAGCAGGGCTGCGGCCCCGCGCCGTCGCGTGCGCTCGAGATACGCGCGTCGCCGCGATCGCCGCAGACCGAGCACGGCGATGGCGAGAGGGACCGGCACCACCCGGAGGGCGCCCGCGAACCGGGCGGTCAGGCCCGTGAACTCGTCGTCCGTCGACCCGATGACGAGGGGGATGTCGGCCCCGGCACCGTCGGCGAGAGCCTCGAGCGGATGCCGGGGCAGCACGTCCGTGTCGATCACCGGCCCCAGCGGCAAGCCGTCGTCGAGCAGCGTCGCGAGCGACGACAGCGCCCGGACCAGGGGCGGCGTGAGGGTGCTCTTCTGCGCCGCGAGAATCCGCTCCTCGGGCACCGAGGCGAAGCCGTTGCGGTCGGCGCGGACCCCGACGCGCGCGGCGACCCGGTCGGCGAAACGCCTGGCCGCCTCGAGTGGCACCGCGCCGATCGCGGGCGAGATCGCCATCGCGGCGTGGAAGAGTCCGGATGCGGCGGGGCTCGACAACAGCGCGAGCACCGACCCTCCGCCCGCCGACTGCCCGGCCACCGTCACTCGGGTCGGGTCGCCGCCGAACGCGCGGATCTCGTCGCGCACCCACTCCAACGCCGCGATCTGGTCGCGCAGACCCCGGTTGGCGGGAGCTCCGTCGATGAGACCGAAGCCGTCGAAGCCGATCCGGTACGAGATCACCACGGTGATCACCCCGTCCCGCGCGAACGCATCGCCGTCGTACCAGCGGCTCGCGGGCGAGCCCGAGGTGAAACCACCCCCGTGGATCCACACGAGCACCGGCAGAGCGGCATCCGGACCGCTGTCCACCGGGGCGAACACGTTGACGTTCAGCGTGGCGTCTCCCGGCACGCTCGGCTCGGGGATGAGGGTGATCCCCGCGTCGCCCCGCTGCGCGGTCGCGCCGTGCGCGGTGGCATCCCGCTCGCCTTCCCACGCCTCCACCGGCACGGGAGCGGCGAAGCGCAGCGCCCCGACCGGAGCCTGAGCGAACGGGATGCCGAGGAACACTGCGGCGGCACCCCGCCGGAATCCGCGGACGGCCCCCTTCGAGGTCACGGCGAGGGGAGTGGCATCCATCCCCTCATCCTGCCGCGCCACCCGCGCGAGGGGTCGAAAAGTGTCGCCTCGGCGTGCCCGGAGGCGACAGATCTCGACCCCTCACACGCGCACGCGTGCTCCGTCCTCACGGCGCAGCACGGGCAGCTCGGTGCAGCAGGCGTTCATCGGGGAGGGCGGGTTACGCGTCGCGGCGCGCGCCCTCCGAGGGGGTCACCGTGAAGATGTTCGGGGCGCGGAAATCGGATGCCGCGAACGCGGCGCGCACGGCCGCCGTCGCCGCCGGGACGAGTCCGGTGGGGATCAGCGCGATGGCCGCTCCGCCGAAACCGCCGCCCGTCATGCGGGCACCGAGGGCGCCGTTCGCGAGCGTCGTCTCGACGGCGAGGTCGAGCTCGGGCACCGAGATCTCGAAGTCGTCGCGCATCGACGCGTGCGAGGCGACCAGAAGGTCGCCGATCGCGGAGGGGCCGTCGGCGTCGAGGGCGGCCACGGTGTCGAGCACGCGCTGGTTCTCGGTGATGACGTGGCGGACGCGGCGGAAGGTCACGTCGTCGAGGATCTCCTCGGCGCGCGGCAGGTCGTCGACGGTCAGATCGCGCAGCGATCCGACGCCGAACGCCGCCGCTCCCCGCTCGCAGGCCTCGCGACGCTCGCGATAGCCACCGGTGGAGTGGGCGTGCTCGACGAGGGTGTCGGTCACGAGGATCGAGAGCCCCGCGTCGGCGAAGCCGAGGGCGACGGCGCGCGTCTCGAGGGTGCGGCAGTCGAGGAAGGTCGCGGCATCCGCCACGCCCAGCATCGACGCCATCTGGTCCATGATCCCGGTGGGAGCGCCCACGGCGTCGTTCTCGGCGACGCGGCCGACCCGCGCGAGGGCGACCTTGTCGAGGCCGGCGGCCCACACGTCGTTCAGGGCGGAGGCCACGGCCCCCTCGATCGCGGCGGACGACGACAGGCCGGCACCCACCGGCACGTCGGAGGCCAGGGCGATGTCGACGCCCCGGGTCACGGCATCCGGAGCCGCCCGACGCAGCGCCCACGCCACGCCCAGGGGATAGCCCGCCCAGTCGAGGCCGCCGGCGGCGATCCGCGCATCGAGCTGCGAGAGCGGGACCTCGACCGCCGCGTCGGCGAACGTCGAGCGCACGCGGATCACGTCGTCGTCGCGCAGGGCAACGGCCGCCGCGGTGCGCTGGGCGATCGCGAAGGGGAAGACGAAGCCCTCGTTGTAGTCGGTGTGCTCGCCGATGAGGTTGGCGCGGCCGGGGGCCGACCAGACTCCGACCTCGGGGGCGTCGGTGAGGGTGGCGAGAAGGGCGCGGGCGTCGTCGACGGCGGTCATGCCGTCACCTCCGGAACGGTGTCGAGGGCGGCGCGCAGGCGTTCGGCCTGCGACTCGGGGGTCACGTCGCCGATCCAGGCGCCCATGGCGGCCTCGGATCCGGCGAGGTATTTCAGTTTGTCGGCGGCGCGACGCGGAGAGGTGATCTGCAGGTTGAGGCGCACGGCATCGCGGCCTCGTCCGACCGGCGCCTGGTGCCAGGCGGCGATGTAGGGCGTGGGGGTGTCGTACAGGGCGTCGATCCCCCGCAGCAGGCGCAGGTAGAACGGGGCGAGCTCGTCGCGCTCGGCGTCGGTCGTCTCGGCGAGGTCGGCGACGTGACGGTGCGGCAGCACGTGCACCTCGACGGGCCAGCGGGCGGCGAACGGGACGAACGCCGTCCAGTGCTCGCCCCGCAGGACGACGCGCTCGCCGGCCTGTTCGAACTCGAGGATGCGCTGGAACAGGTCGTTCGAGCTGCGCGCGATCGTGTCGAGCAGGCGGTGCGTGCGCGGGGTCACGTACGGGTAGGCGTAGATCTGCCCGTGCGGGTGGGGCAGGGTGACGCCGATCTCCTGCCCCCGGTTCTCGAAGGGGAACACCTGGCGGATGCCGGGAAGAGCCGACAGCGCCGCGGTGCGATCGGCCCAGGCCTCGATGACGGTGCGGGCGCGCGTGCGCGAGAGCGAACCGAACGACCCCTCGTGCTGGGGGCTGAAGCACACGACCTCGCAGCGGCCCACCGAGGTGCGGGTGCGGCCGAGGCCGAGGTGCTCGAGGTCGTCGTCGCTGCGGGGCGGGTCGACGGCGGCCGGGGCGTCGCCGATCGCCGCGTCGAGGGCGGGCCCGAACGAGGGCGACTTGTTTTCGAAGACCGCCACGTCGTAGAGCGAGGGGATCTCGGACGGGTTCGTCGGCGTCTGCGGCGAGAGCGGGTCGAGGTGCGCCGGGGGCAGGAACGCGCGGTTCTGACGATTGGATGCCACGGTGATCCAGTCGCCGGTCAGCACGTCCTGACGCATGGTGGCGGTGGCGGGACGCGGGTCGAGCGTGCGGGCGTCGATCGCGCGCTCGGCGCCGAGCGTGGTGCCGGGGTCGTCGAAGTACATCAGTTCGCGGCCGTCGGCCAGGTGCGTCGTCCGCTTGACGACGCCGGCGCCGAGGGGCACGACGGAGGAGCTGTCCGTGTTCACGATAACACGTTACATCCGGGGCGTGATATCGTCAACACGGAGGGGGCGTGATGCGCGTATCCATGGCCGATGTGGCCGAGAAGGCCGGCGTTTCGGCGCAGACGGTGTCGCGCGTCGCCAACGGCAGCCCCCGCGTCGACCCCGCCACCCGGGCGCGCGTCGAGAAGGCCATGGCCGACCTCGGCTACCGCATGCACCGGGCCGCCCGGGCCCTGCGCACCGGGCAGACGTCCACGATCGGCCTGGTCGTGTCGACCCTCGCCTCGGTCGGCAACTCCCGCATGCTGCAGGCGATCTCCGAGGCCGCCGCCGCCCGCGACTACGCGCTCGCCGTGGTGACCGTCGGAGAACGCGGCATCCGCGACGCCTTCGCCCGGCTCCGCTCGCAGGGCGTCGACGGCGCCGTCGTGCTGAACGAGGCGACCGAGCTCGCGCGCGACGCGGCGCCTCCCACCGATCTGCACCTCGTCGTGGTGGACTCTCCGCCGGACGAGCGCTTCTCGATCGTGCAGACCGACCACGCCGGGGGAGCGCGCGCCGCGACGGAGTATCTCCTCTCCCTCGGGCACTCGACGGTGCATCACATCGCCGGGCCCGCGCGCTCCTTCGCGGCGACCGAGCGCGAACGCGGTTGGCGCGAGGCCCTCGCCCACGCCGGAGCCGTGGCGCCCGAGCCGGTCCGGGGGGATTGGACCTCGGCATCCGGTCACTCGGCCGTCAGTGGTCTCGGCGGCGCCCGCGCGATCTTCGTGGCGAACGACCAGATGGCGCTCGGCGCCCTGCGCGCCCTCGCCGACGCGGGTCGGCGGGTGCCTGAAGACGTCGCCGTCGTCGGCTTCGACGACATCGTGGATGCCGCGGAGTTCCGCCCGCCGTTGACCACCGTGCGCCAGGACTTCGACGCGCTCGGCCGTCGCGCTGTGGCCGCCCTCGTCGCGGCGATCGAGGGTGGGGAGCCGATCGTCGAGTCGGTCCCCGCGGCGCTGGTGGTGCGCGCGAGCAGCGCCGCGCTCTGACCGGCAGGGTGGTATACCGAAGTCCTCGCTCGGGCTCGCCGTCGACTGACCACTCCGTCGGTCTCCTCCGCCCTCGCTGCCCGCGGCTCCGGCGCGGTTCGGCGCACCGTCCAAGACGTCCTCGCGCCGTCGCGCCTGGCGTCGACATCACGTGGTTTGGGGCGAATTCCGGCATTCGGGGCGGGAAACACACGCCCCGAACGACATAGTGCGCCCCAAACCGCGCCCTCGCCCCGCCTCCGAACCGCCCGCCGCCCCGCGGCATCCGGAAACGAAGAACGCCCGCGGATGCCGGAGCATCCGCGGGCGCCTCTCGTGGGGAGAGTCTGTTACTTCTTCACGGGGATCGACTGCGACTCGAGGGCGCCGATCGTGGCGTCCTGACCCTTCTGGAGGGCGTCGGCGAGGGTGCCGCTACCGCTCACCGCGGCCTTGAAACCGTCCGAGACGTCGGCGTAGGTCTTGGTCATGGTCGGACCCCAGGTGAAGTCAGGGGTGACCTCGGTGGCCGCCTTCGCGAAGACGTCGTAGATCTTCTGGCCGCCGTAGAAATCGACGCCCTTCGCGAGCGAGGGGAGCTTGAGACCCTCGGTCGTGGCCGGGTAGATGTTGGCCTCTTCGTTCAGGGCGGTGAGCGCCTCCTGCGACGTGTTCAGCCACAGCGCGAACTTCGTGGCCTCGTAGGCGTGCGTGCTGCCCTTGAGGACGGCGATCGACGAGCCGCCCCAGTTGCCCGAGACCGCGTCCCCGGCCTTCCACTGCGGGAGGTCGGCGACGGCCCAGCCGCCGGCGGTGTCGGGAGCGCCGCTCGAGATCGAGTTGGCACCCCAGACGGCGGAGTTCCACGTCCACACCTTGCTGGAGTTGTAGGCGTTGTTCCACTCGTCGGTCCACGCCGGGTACGTCGAGACGAGGTCCTGGTCGATGAGCGACTGCCAGTAGTCGGCGACCTTCTTCGAAGCGGGGTCGGTCAGCGAGACCGTCCAGCCGTCGGAGTCGTTGCCGAACCACTGTCCACCGGCCTGCCAGACGAAGCCGGCGAACTGGTTGATGTCGGACTGCGAGAAGTTCGTGATGTACCCGCCGAGTGCGCGGACCTTCTTGGCCGCCTCGGTGTACTCGTCCCACGTGGTGGGGATCGCGATCCCGTTCTTCTCGAACAGGTCCTTGCGGTAGAACAGCGCCATCGGGCCGATGTCCTGCGGGATGCCGTAGACGGCGTTGTCCTGGCCGAGGGTGGCCTGGTTCCACGCCCACCCGACGAACTGGTCCTTCGCGGCCATCACGTCGGCGCAGCCCGCGATGTTCTCGACGCAGTCCTGCACGAGGAAGTTGGGGAGGGCGTCGTACTCGATCTGGCCGAGGTCGGGCGCGTTGCCGGCCGCGATCTGGTTGAAGAAGTTCTGGTAGGTGCCGTTGTTGCCGTTGGGGCCGGTCTGCACCTTCACCTGGATGTCGGGGTTCGCCGAGTTCCACATGTCGACGACCTTCTCGATGCCCGGGATCCACGAGGTGAACTCGAGCGTGACGGGTCCGTCCGAGGGGGCGCAGTCGGCCGCGGCCGCGGCGCCCGAGCCGGCGCTGTCGCCGTTTCCGCCGCCGGCGCAACCGGCCAGCAGGAGAGCCGACAGGGCGACGCCCGCGGTCGCCGTGAGGATTCTGTTCTTCATGGAATGCCTTTCTCTGGGTGCCCGGGTGGGCCATTCCGCCCGGGGTGAGGGGCGGCCGGAGCCGCCGAGGGTTTACTTCAGGGCGCCGGTCCCGAGACCGTTGCGCCAGAAGCGCTGGAGGAGCAGGAAGATGACGATGAGGGGGATGACCGACAGCAGGGCGCCGATCAGCACGAGACCGCGGAGCTCCGGGATCTGGTTCAGCTGGTTGTTCCAGCCGTAGAGGCCGAACACCACCGGGAAGAGCTCTTCGCTGCGCAGCATGATCAGCGGCAGGAAGAAGTTGTTCCAGATCGCGACGAACTGGAAGAGGAACATCGTCACCAGGGCGGGGCTCATGAGGCGCAGGCTTACGGTGAAGAAGGTGCGGATCTCGCCCGCGCCGTCGAGACGACTGGCCTCGAGCAACTCGTCGGGCACCGACGAGGCGGCGAAGATGCGCGCCAGGTACACCCCGAACGGGCTGACCAACGACGGCAGGAACACGGCCCAGAAGGTGTTGGTGAGCTGCACCTGGCTGAAGATGAGGAACAGCGGCAGGGCCAGGGCGGTCGCGGGGACGAGCACGCCGCCGAGGACGACGTCGAAGATGATCTCGCGGCCCGGGAAGCGGTACTTCGCCAGCGCGTATCCGGCCATCGCCGCCAGCAGCGTCGCGACCGCGCCGCCGAGACCGGCGTAGAGCAGCGAGTTGCCGAGCCAGCGCAGGAAGATCCCGTCACGGTAGGCGAACAGGTCGCCGATGTTCGAGAACAGCCGCATGTCGGCGAACCACAGCGGGTTCGTGGTGAGGATGTCGCCGGTGCTCTTGCTCGAGGCCACCAGCAGCCACCACAGCGGCAGCAGGAAGTAGACCGTGAACACGGCCATGATGAGCATCGCCGAGGTGCGCGAGACCAGTGGCTCGCGGATGGCGCGCGAGCGCGGGGAGTCCGAGCGCGGAGCGCCGGAACGGCCGACGCGGGGGCGGGAGGTGGTGACGGCGCTCATGCGTTGCCCTTCTTCTGCATCCACTTCATGAACCCGAACGACAGCACGAAGGTGGTGACGGCGAGCACCACCGAGAAGGCCGCGGCGAGGTTGGAGTTGGGGATGGATGCCGTGGCGTAGACGGTCATGTTCGGGGTGAAGGTGCTGGTGACGGCCGAGCTGAACGAGCGGAACACCTGGGGTTCGGCGAGCAGCTGCAGGGTGCCGATGATCGAGAAGATCGCGGTCATGACGATCGCGGGCCGTACGAGGGGGATCTTGATGGACCACGCGATGCGGAACTGCCCCGCGCCGTCGAGGCGGGCCGCCTCGTAGATCTCGCTGGGGATCGACAGCAGCGACGAGTAGATGATCAGCATGTTGTAGCCGACGTAGACCCACGTCACGACGTTCGCGATCGACCACAGCACGAGGTCGGCACCGAGGAAGTCGACCTTCTCGGTGAGGGCGGTGAAGGGCGACAGGTTGGGCGAGAACAGCGAGCCCCACATGATCGCGGCGATGACGCCCGGAACGGCGTACGGGACGAAGAAGGCCAGCCGGAAGAAGCGCTTGCCCTTCAGCAGCGGCGAGTCCAGAAGCAGGGCGAACAACAGAGCGAGTCCGAGCATGATCGGCACCTGCACGACGCCGAATTCGAGCATGCGCAGCATCGAGGCCCAGAACGCCTCGTTCTGGAACACGAGCGCGTACTGCGAGAGCCCGCCGAAGACGAGCTCGGCTTTGCCGAATGTGCCTTCGCGCCGCACCACGAGCAGCGACTGCCCGATGGCGAAGATGATCGGCAGCACGTAGAAGAGAGCGAACAGGATGCCGAAGGGGGCGAGCAGGATCGCGATGGAGCCCTTGTGCAGCACGCGCGGGCGGCGGCGGGGGCGCGCGGCCCCGGTCGCGCTCGCGCGCTTCGTGCCCGTCGGGGCGGGGGCGGTGGTGGTCACGAGGCCTCCTCGATGATGCGGACGGCACCGCCGGCGACGGCGACCGAGCCGTCGATGGCTTCGCCGCTGATCGCGTCGCGGCCGTGCGCTGCGATCTCGACGGTGTCGGTGGTGTGGTTGATGACGAACAGGAACGCGCGCTCGGCGTCGGCGCGGCGGATCACCTCGACCCCGGGGCGGGTGTCGACGGTGCGGATGCCGGCGGCCTCGGCCGCACGGGCGAGCAGTGCGCGGTAGGCCGACGGTTCGGGGAGGGTCGCGAGGTACCAGGCCTCGCCGTCGCCCACCGCGCGGCGGGTGCGGGCGGGGAGTCCCGCGGCCGGGCCGTCGCCGAAGCGGGCGTCGACCTCGGCGTCGACGGTGCGCAGGCGCTCCGACCACACGGTGCCGGTCGAGCCGTCGTCGAGGGTGACCGACTGCGCCGGGCCGAGGGGCGAGAACTCCTCCGACACGATGCCGAGCAGGTCGCGGAACGCGCCGGGGTACCCGCCGAGACGGACGCGGTCGTCCTGGTCGACGATGCCGCTGGCGAAGGTGATCACGGCGGTGCCGCCGTCCTCGACGAAGCGCGCGATCGCGGCGGCGTCGGCGTCGCGCACGAGGTGCAGCGCGGGCACGATGACGAGGCGGTAGTCCGAGAGGTCGGCGGAGGCCGAGACGACGTCGGTGGAGATGCCGGCCGCGACCAGGGCGGCGTGCGCGGCGTGCACCTGGTCGAGGTAGCGCAGGTCTTCGCTGGGGCGCCCCTCGTTCTCGAGCGACCACCAGCTCTCCCAGTCGAACAGGACGGCGGCGTCCGACGCCACGCGCGTTCCGGCGACCGGCTGCAACGAACGCAGCGTCCGCCCGACCTCGAGCACGCTCCGCCACTGGGCGGTGTCGGTGCCCGCGTGGGGGAGCAGCGCCGAGTGGAACTTCTCGGCGCCCTGTGCCGACGCGCGCCACTGGAAGAAGCAGATGCCGTCGGCTCCGCGCGCCACGTGCGAGACGACGTTGCGCAGCAGCTCGCCCTCGCCCTTGGCGAGATTGTGCGGCTGCCAGTTGACCGCGCCCGTCGAGGTTTCCATGAGCAGCCAGGGTGTGCCGCTCGCCAGGCCGCGGGTGAGGTCGGCCGCGAACGACAGCTCGGCGAGCGGGTCGGGGAGGCGGCGGTCGAGGTAGTGGTCGTTGGCGATGACGTCCATCTCGCCGGCCCATGAGAAGTAGTCGAGAGCGCGGATGTGCGCCGTCACCATGAAGTTGGTGGTGACAGGGGCGGTGCTGCGCTCGCGGATCACGCGCGCCTCGGCGCGGTACAGCTCGAGCTGCTGGTCGGACGAGAAGCGCTGGAAGTCGAGCAGCTGTGCGGGGTTGCGCAGCGACAGTGCGGCCATCGGCGGGAGGATCTGGTCCCACGCGCTGTAGCGCTGGCTCCAGAACGAGGTGCCCCAGGCCGTGTTGAGGGCGGCCACCGTGCCGTAGCGGGCCTCGAGCCACTCGCGGAACGCGACCGCGCTGGCGTCGCAGTAGCAGAGGGCGTTGTGGCATCCGAGTTCGTTCGAGACGTGCCACATGGCCAGGGCGGGGTGATCGGCGTAGCGCTCGACCACGCGGCGGCTGAGCTCCGCGGCGTACCCGCGAAAGACGGGGGAGCTGGGGCAGTAGGCCTGTCGACCGCCTGGGAAGCGGCGTGTGCCGTCCTCGGCCACGGGGAGGATCTCGGGATGCCGCGTGGTCACCCAGGGCGCGGGGGAGGCGGTCGCGGTTCCCAGGTTGACCCGGATGCCGTGCGCGTGGGCGAGGTCCATGACCTCGTCGAGCTCGTCGAAGGTCCAGACGCCGGGGGCGGGGTTGATCCACGACCACCCGAAGATGTTGACGGCGACGAGTCCGACGCCCGCCTCGACCATGAGCCGCATGTCGTCGTCCCACACGGCGCGGTCCCACTGCTCGGGGTTGTAGTCGCAGCCGAAGACGAGACCTTCGCGGGTCAGGGCCGACAGAGCGTCGCCCGTGCGGGTCAGATCGGCCGGACGATCGCTTTCGCGATTGATCGGGGCCAGATGGTCGACGGCAAGCATCCGGGAGGCGCTCCTTTGCGGGATTCTGTGAACGTGCACACATTTGTCCGCCGGTTCTTCCCGACAGAATGTGTGAACGTGCACATAGTGACACGGCGTCGCGCGATCGTCAACTTCCGCGGCCCGATAGGGTGAGGAGCATGACGCCTCCTCCGCCCGGGCGCCGGCGTAGCACCGTGCACGACGTCGCCAAGGTCGCGGGGGTCTCGCGGGGTACCGTGAGCCGCGTCCTCAACGGCGGCTACGTGTCGGACCACGCCCGCGAGGCCATCCAGGCGGCCATTCGCGAGGTGGGCTACGTGCCCAACAACGCCGCACGAAACCTCGTGCGTCAGCGCACGCAGGCGGTCGGATTCATCGTGCACGAGCCGCACTCGCTGTTCCTCGAAGACCCCAACATCGGCGGAATCATGCTCGGGGCCAACACCGCCCTGTCGAACGCCGACTACCAGATGGTGTGCGTCGTGGTCGATACGGACCGCGACACCGAAAGGGTCGCGCGCTACCTCAGCGGTGGCTTCGTCGACGGGGCGGTCATCGTCTCGGCGAGACACCACGACCCGATCACCGATGTCGTCGAACGACTCGGGCTCCCCGTCGCCTACGTGGGCCACCCTCCCGGCATCCGTCGCCCCTGGGTCGGCATCGACAACCTCGGCGCCGCCCGGGCCATCACCGAACGCGTGCGCGCATCGGGACGCCGTCGCATCGGCATGATCGCCGCGGCTCTCGACCGCGACTCCGGCAGCGACCGGCTCGCGGGCTTCCGCGAGGCGCTCGGCGAGGACTTCGACGAGTCGCTGGTCGAGCCCGTGCCGCTCTACGCCTTCGCCGACGGCGAGGCGGGGATGCGACGCCTGCTCGAGCGCGCTCCCGACATCGACGCGGTGTTCGGAGCTTCGGATGCCGTGGCCGCCGGCGCCGTGCAGGCCCTTCGCGCGGCCGGTCGCCGTGTGCCCGACGACGTCGGCGTGGTCGGCTTCGACGACAGCGCGTGGGCGGTGCGCACCGACCCGCCGCTCACCACGATCGACCAGCCCGCAGAGGGGCTGGGTGCCGCGGCCGCCGAGGCCGTGCTGCTGCAGCTCTCGGGCGGGGTCGCCGATGCCGGCGGCATCCTGCTCGACGCCCCGATCGTCTGGCGCGCCTCGGTCTAGAGGCGCTCACCGTCGCCGCCGGTCGCGGTCGTCGGGTTCGGGGCGTGATCGTCCGTTTGGGGCGCGGAATTCCCCGCCCCAAACGCAAGAACCCGCCCCAAACCGCCCTCCGGGCCGGCGTCAGCGCTCCTCGCGCCATCCCTCGTCGAGGATCCGGAAGCCCGCCTCGATCGTGGCCTCGGAGTCGTCGTTCTCGAAGGCGAGGATCTGCAGTTGCAGCACCATCCGCGCGTACACGCGCACCGCGGCATCCGGTGTCTCACGCCCCGTGGTCTCGGCGATGGCCTGCGCGAGGGCGTCTTCGTGGCGGACCCACATGCGCGCGGCGTACTCGCGAAGCGCGGGGGTGTCGGAGATGAGTGCCATGAACCGCCGCCGGTTGTCGCCGGTCGGGTCGAAGGCCAGGCCGAAGAGTTCGCGGCGATAGAGGTCTCTCAGCGCCTGCGACACCGTGGTTCCGGGGGTGCGGTCGCGTACCGCGCCGACGAGCAGGTCGCGCTGGGCGTCGTCCTCGTCGAAGACGAGAGCTTCTTTCTGCGGGAAGTGCGCGAACACCGTGGTCGGTGACACGTCGGCGGCCTCGGCGACCTCGCGGATGCTGACCTCGTCGAAGCCACGCTCCACGAACAGGATCGTCGCCGCGTCCGAGATGGCCTTGCGGGTCGCCGCCTTCTTGCGCTCGCGGCGGCCGATCGTCTCGTTCATGACCGCCACGATACCGGATCGACTCAAAAACCGTCTTGACACCAAAACGGGTACGGGTACAGTTACGGCGTGACTTCACCTTCGCTTCCCCCTCAGTCGGGCCGACGCGCCTGGATCATGCTCGTCGTCATCACGACGCTCACCACCGCCGGCATGACCGTCGTGCTGCCCGTCCTGCCCTTCGTCGTGCTCCGTTACGTGTCGAACCCGGCCGACCTCGCCGTCTGGGTCGGCATCCTCGAGACCGTCAACGCGCTGTGCGCGTTCCTCGTCGCCCCCTTCCTCGGCCGCATCTCCGACCGCTTCGGTCGTCGACCGGTGATCATCGTCGCCGGATTCGGCGCCGCCCTCGGCTTTCTGCTCTTCGGTATCGGCGGGGCGATCTGGGTGCTGCTGCTCGGCCGCATCGTTCAGGGCGTCACCGCCGGCGACCTTCCCGCCCTCTTCGCCTACCTCGCCGACATCACCCCGCCCGACAAGCGCGCGCGTCGCTTCGGCGTGCTCGGCGCGACCGCCGGCATCGGCACGATGGTCGGCCCGGCCCTGGGCGGCACCCTCGCCGCGATCGACGTCGACCTCCCCGTCTTCGTCACCGCGGGCCTCGCGTTGACGGTCGCGATCCTCAGCATCTTCCTCCTGCCCGAGAGCCTCGCGCCCAGCAAGCGCATCACCTCGCTCGACCTGCGGGCCGTGCACCCGTTCGCGGTGTTCCGCGGGGTCTTCCGTCGGCCCGAGCTGCGCGGGATCATGATCGGCCTGGTCCTCGTGGGGCTGCCGTTCGGGTTCTTCGTCAACAACTTCAGCGTCCTCGCTCTCGACGCCATCTCGTGGACTCCCACCGCGATCGGCCTGCTCACCGCGTGCGTCGGCATCATCGACATCGCGATCCAGGGCGTTCTGCTCGGCTTCCTGCTGCCGCGTATCGGCGAGCGCGGCGTCGTGGTCAGCGGCATCGTCACCCAAGCGATCGGGCTCGTCGCCCTCGCCGGGGTCGCGTCGCTCCTCGCGCAGCCGTGGCTGTTCATCGTGGGCGCCCTGACGCTCGCGGCGGGCCAGGGCGCGGCTCAGGCGACCATGGACGGTCTGCTCTCCAACGCCGTCGGAGACGACGAGCAGGGCTGGATCGCCGGGGCCGCGCAATCCCTGAACGCCGGGGTCGGAACGGTCGCCCCGCTGGTTGCGGGCCTGCTCTACGCCCACGTCGCCCACGCAGCGCCCTACGTGCTGGGCGCTGCGCTCATGATCGCCGCCGCCGTGGTCATCGGCCGGACGCGCTTCTCCAGCCCCTCCCTGCGGACGAAGGCTCCGGATGCTGCGGAGCCCGTGCTCGCGCCGGAGTGACGCTTCCGAGCGGGGATGATTCCGGATGCCGTGAGCCGCGGCATCCGGAATCATCTACGCCGAAGGGCCCCAGGGCATCGGACGCTCGGGGTCACGCGAGCTGTCGTCGGGGATGTGGGGGAGCGCCTCGCCGCCCGCGCGGATGCAGAGCCAGCGCAGTTCGCGGTCGCTGTCGGGGAGAGCGCGCCAGGTGCGCCACACGTTCTGCCCGACGCGCACGACGCTGCCGGGGCCGACGTCGACGACGTCGTCGTCGAGGCCCATCTGACCGCGCCCCTCGAGGAACACGTACAGCTCCTCGACGCGGGTGTGCGTGTGCCAGTACCCGGCCTCCTCACCGGGGGCGAGGGCGTTCGCGGTCATGCCGATGAACTGCATCGTCAGCTCGTGGTCGACCACGCGGCGCCCGTCGCGCGAGCGGGCGGGGGCGAAGCCGCCGAAGTGGTCGCCCCAGGCGTCGAGCCCGCCGATTTGGGTGATCTCGTAGTCGCTCATCGGGTCTCGCTCTCGGGGTCGGTCAGTTGCCAGCCGTCGTCGGTGCGGCGGTAGATCGTGCGCAGGTGCCTGCGGTCGGGGGAGCCCTGCCAGAACTCCACGCGGTCGGCGACCAGGCGCCACAGCCCCCACTCGCCCGGGCCGATGCCGTCGCGAGCGGCGGCCGAGCGCGCGGCGAGATCCGCCGCCGACTCCTCAGCCGAGGCCTCCACCACGCGCCCGCGCACGCGAACGCTGCGCAGCACCGCCGGCCACCAGAAGGTCAGCGCCGCGGCGGGATGCGCGGCCAGCTGCGCCGCTTTCGCGGAGGCGCGTGGCCCGGCGAAAGCCCACCCGTCGGGCCCGAGGTCTTTGAGGATCAGCGTGCGGGCGTCCGGGACGCCGTGGGCATCGACCGTCGAGAGCGTGGCACCGTGCGCCTCGGCCACGCCGGCGTCGACGGCCTGCCGGATCCACCGTTCGAAGAGCTCCTCCGGCTGGTCGGGAAGGGGCTCGGCATCCGGGGTCGGTGGGGTGCCGGTGAGAGAGGGGAGCGAGCGGAGCCACGTGGCCATCGTCATGCCCCCATCCTGCTCCTCGTCGGGCGTGCTGCGCGCCGGCGGTGCCACGAGAACAGGACGCCGCAACGAGAACAGGCCGATCCGCGCGGGACCGGCCTGTTCTCGGCGCACGCGCCTGTTCTCGTGACGCGTTACTCCTCGAGCTGACCGAGCGACGGCTCCGCGACGAAGCGCGCGACCGGATCGACGGCGTGCTCCAGCTCGAGGACGACGATCTCGTTCGCCCCGGCACGCGTTGCGGGACCGGGCACGTACAGCGTGTTCTGAGGGACGTTGTTCCAGTAGCGGCCGAGGAAGAAGCCGTTGACGAAGGCGTATCCCTTGCCCCACGACGTGGTGTCGAGGAACAGGTCGACGGGGGCGTCGAGCTCGAACGACCCGCGCAGCAGAGCGCGCCCGACCGTGCCCGTGCCGCTTCCCACGGCGGTTTCGAGGGCGACGGGGGTCGCGGTCCACCCGGTGAGCGCCTCGCCGTTGAGCGTCACGGAGCCGACGAGACCCTTCGCCTCGCCGAGGCGGTCGGCGTAGTTCACCCGGCCCTGGTCCTCGACGAGGACGGTGAGCCGTGCGCCCGCGGGGATCGTGAGTGCGCGCTCGTGCAGAGCCCGCGACAGTCGACCCACCGGGGTGCCGTCCACGTGCACCCACGCGAGGTCGCGGATCTCGTCGAAGACGAGGGCCGCGGGCGCGGCGAACGCGGGGAGGTCGACGTCGTAGCGGACGAGGGGACCGAGGTGGGCGATCTGCTCGAAGCTCGGCGGGTCGTCGGCGATGGCGGCCGCGTTGAGGGGCGGCATCCAATCGCCCTCGCCCGAGAGGGCGACCTCGAGAGCGGGAGCCTCGGGCCGGGGGCCGGGAACCTGCTCGGGGACGGGGGCGTACTTGGCGATGACCTCGCGGAAGGCGTGGAACTTCGCCGTGGGGTGTCCCGATTCGTCGATCGGGGCGTCGTAGTCGTACGAGGTGACGATGGGGTCGTAGCGGCCCTTGTCGTTCGCGCCGTTCGTCGTGCCGAAGTTCGTCCCGCCGTGCACCATGTAGATGTTCACCGAGGCCCCGGCGGCGAGCAGCACGTCGAGGTCGTGGGCGGATGCCGCGGGGTCGGTCGTGTGGTGGATGCTGCCCCACCAGTCGAACCAGCCGTCCCAGAACTCGCTGCACATCAGCGGTCCGGTGGGCTGGTGCTCGCGGAGGGTCGCGAGCCGTTCCTCGGAGCGCGAACCGAACGAGCCGGTGAGGTGCAGCCCGGGAAGGCTGCCGGCCTCGAGCATCCACGGCATCGGCTGGTCGACGGTGGTCAGCGGCACCGTGATGCCGGCCTCCTCGGTCACGCGGACGAGCTCGCGCAGGTAGGTCTTGTCGGAGCCGTACGCGCCGTACTCGTTCTCGATCTGCACGAGCACGACGTTGCCGCCGCGGTCGATCTGGCGCGGGGCCACGATCTCGTACACGCGGCGGAGGTACTCCGACACCGCCTCGACGAACTGGGGTTCTGAGCGGCGGATGCCGATGCCCGGCGTCGAGGTCAGCCACACCGGCAGTCCGCCGTTGTGCCACTCCGCGCAGATGTAGGGGCCGGGTCGCACGATCGCGTGCAGGCCCTCGGCGGCGATGAGGTCGAGGAAGCGGCCCAGGTCGTTCCAGCCCGTGGCATCCCACTCACCGCGCACCGGCTCGTGCGCGTTCCACGCGACGTAGGTCTCGATGGTGTTGAGGCCCATCGCCTTCGCCGTGCGGATGCGGTCGGCCCAGTGCTCGGGGTGGATGCGGAAGTAGTGCAGGGTGCCGGAGATGACCTGGTGGGGCTTCCCATCGAGCAGGAAGTCGGTCTCGCCGATGGAGAAAGTCGTCACGATGTCTTTCGGTATCAGTCGTTGAGGCGCGCGGTCAGGCGCACCCACGCGAGGGCGGGGAGGGTGAAGCGCAGGATGCCGTCGGAGCCGGCCTCGACCGCGAGGGCAGCCGGTGCGACGGGCTCGCCGTCGGCGGAGTTCGTGGTGTGTCGATCTCCGCCCTCGGGGACGGTGACGATCACGGCCTCGACGTCGGAGACGCGGCCGAGGTCCAGCTCGACCGGGGTCGCCGACTCGAGGTCGCGGTGGGCGAGGAACACCGAGACGATGTCGCCGTCCACGGTCGCGACCGTGTCGACGGCGTCGACGCGCCCGTGGCGAGCGGTGTCGATCGTGGCACCCTCGACGCGGGGGACGACGACGCGACCGGATGCCGCCTTCGCGGTGAGGGCGAAGGGGTGGAAGGTGGTCTGGCGCCAGGCGACCCCGCCACCGGGCTCGGTGCGGATGGGGGCGATGACGTTCACCAGCTGGGCGAGGTTGGCCATCGACACGCGGTCGGAGCGGCGGATGAGAGTGATGAGGAGGGATCCGACGACGACCGCGTCCGTGACGGTGTAGTCGTCCTCGATCAGGCGCGGCGCGATGGGCCAGTCGCCCGTGAAGACGCGCGGCTTGTCGACCTCGTTCCACCGCGTCTGGTTCCAGACGTTCCACTCGTCGACGCTGATGCCGACCGGACGTCCGTCCGGGGTTGTCGCCCCGACCTCGTCGATGATGTCGGCGACCTCGCCGATGTAGCGATCGAGGGCCGCGCCGCTGGCGAGGAAGCTCGCGGGGTCGGCGGGGTCCTCCTCGTAGTACGCGTGCACGGAGATGTGGTCGATCAGGCCGGCGGTGTGACGGAGCACCGTGCGCTCCCACGCGCCGAAGGTCGGCATCTCGTGGTTCGAGCTGCCCGCGGCCACGAGCTCGACCGTCGGGTCGATGAAGCGCATCATGCGCGCCGTTTCGGCCGAGAGGCGACCGTACTCGTCGGCGGTCTTGTGGCCGATCTGCCAGGGACCGTCCATCTCGTTGCCCAGGCACCACAGGCGGATGCCGAAGGGGTCTTCCCGGCCGTTCTCACGCCGGCGATCGCTCAGGGCGGTGCCCGAGGGGTGGTTCGCGTACTCGAGCAGGTCGGCCGCCTCGGCGACGCCGCGCGTGCCGAGGTTCACAGCCTCCATGACCTCGAGGCCCGCGGCATCCGCCCATTCGGCGAACTCGTGCAGACCCACCTGATTGGTCTCGGTGCTGTGCCAGGCGGCATCCAGCCGGACCGGACGCTGCGAGCGAGCGCCCACGCCGTCCTCCCAGCGGTAGCCCGACACGAAGTTGCCGCCGGGATAGCGCACGACGGTGGCGCCCAGTTCGCGAACGAGCTCGAGCACGTCGGCGCGGAAACCCTCGGTGTCCGCGGTGTCGTGGCCGGGAGAGTGGATGCCGTCGTACACGCAACGGCCCATGTGCTCGACGAACGAGCCGAACAGGCGGCGGGGGACGGCGGCTCCGACCGCGGTGCGGTCGACGACGATGCGGGTGGGGGAGGTCATTCGGGTCTCTCCTGGCGAGGGAATGGAAGGGGCGGGCCGCATGCGTGCACGCGACCCGCCCCGGGAACTTCTTACTTGTTGACCGAGAAGCCCTGGTCGTTGCCGTACTGGACGAGCTGGTCCTGCCACGCGGTCAGGCCCGCGTTGAGGTCGCTCTTCTTCGAGTAGGCCTGGCCCACGGTGTCGCCGTAGATGCTGTTGGCGTACACCTGGAACGGCAGGTAGCTCCAGCCCTCGCGGACCTCGCTCGAGGCCTGCGTGAGGACCTGGTTGATCTGCTGGCCGCCGAAGTAGTCCGACTTCTTGTCGACGAAGGCGGGGTCGCTCAGCTGAGCGGTGGTGGAGGGGAATCCACCCGACTCGGCGAAGATCTTCAGGCTCTCGTCATCGTTGTTGAGCCACTTGAGGAAGCCGGCCGCGAGGGCGGGGTTCTTGCTCTGCTTGGTCACGGCCTGGCCACCGCCGCCGTTCTCGGCCGTCACGGCCTTGCCGTCGTAGGTGGGGATGGGGGCCACGGCCCACTTGCCCGAGCCGTCCTTCACCGAGGACTCCAGCACGCCGGGCATCCAGGCGCCGATGACGAGCGAGGCGATCGAGCCGTCACCGAGGCCCTTGAACCACTCGTCGCTCCAGCTGGGGGTGTCCGAGAGCAGGCCGCCCTCGATGAGACGGTTCCAGTTGTCGGCGAACTTCTTCGAACCGCTGTCCTGCAGGTCGATGGTGACGTCGGTGCCCGAGGTCTTGAACGGGGTGCCGCCGGCCTGCCAGATCATGCTGGTGGTGAAGCCGGAGTCGCCGGTGTCGGCGGTGATGTACTTGGTCGGGTCGGCGGCGTGCAGCTTCTCGGCCGCGGCGACGTACTCGTCCCACGTGGTCGGAACGGCGATGCCGAACTGGTCGAAGACCGACTTGTTGTAGAACAGGGCCATGGGGCCCGAGTCCTGCGGCAGGCCGTAGAGCTTGCCGTCGAAGTTGACCGAGCCCCAGGGGCCGGTCGCGTAGTCGCCCTTGAGATCGGCGAACCCGTACGACGACAGGTCGAGCAGCGAGTCCGAGAGGGCGAACTGCGGGAAGGCGTAGTACTCGATCTGGACGACGTCGGGGGCACCCGAGCCCGCCTTGATGGCGTTCTGGAGCTTGGTGTACTCCTCGGTGTTGGTGCCGGCGTTGACGTAGTTGACCTTGACCTTGGGGTACTTGGCCTCGAACGCCTTGACCTGGGCCTCGGCCGAGGGGGTCCAGGACCAGTACGTGATCTCGCCGCCGGCCTCGAGGGCCTTCTCGATGTCGTCGGCCGATCCGCCGGCGGCGCCGCCGGCGTTACCGCCCGAGCACGCGGTCAGGGCGCCCACCGTCAGGGCGGTGGCGGCGACGGCGAAGACGGCCCGCCGAGCGGCGGTGCTCTTGCGCATGAATGTCATCGGTTCCTTCACTTCGTTGTTGTGGAGTCGGGGCGGGAGCCCCGGGGTGTTGTGGTTTCCGGGGCAGGACGCTCCGGTTGTGCGGTGTTGCGGGTTTCCGGGGCGATGCCCCGGTCAGGGGGAGCTCGGGTGGATCACTCCTTGACGCTGCCGGCGGTCAGACCCGACTGCCAGAAGCGCTGGAGCAGCAGGAACGCGGCGACGATCGGGATGATCGAGAGCAGCGATCCGGTGATCACGAGGTTGTAGATGGGCTGCGCGGCGACACCGGTCGCCTGCGCGTTCCACTGGTTGAGGCCGACGGTGAGCGGGTACCACGCGGGGTCGCTCAGCATGATCAGCGGGAGGAAGTAGTTGTTCCAGGTCGCCACCACCGCGAACAGCAGCACCGTGACGATGCCGGGCGTGAGCAGGCGGATCGAGATGGTGAAGAAGGTGCGGAATTCTCCGGCCCCGTCCATGCGGGCGGCCTCGAGCAGCTCGGTGGGGATGGCGTCGGTCGCGTAGACCCAGATCAGGTAGAGGCCGAACGGGCTGATGAGCGACGGGATGATGATCGCCCAGGGGGTGTTGGTGATCCCGAGCTGGCTGAACAGCAGGAAGGTCGGCACGGCGAGGGCGGTACCGGGGACGGCGATCGCACCGAGCACGACGGCGAACACCGCCTTGCGGCCGCGGAAGTTGTACTTCGCCAGGCCGTAGCCCGCGAGCGTGGCGAGGAGCGTCGCTCCGCCGGCGCCGACGACGACGTAGAGCAGCGTGTTGCCGAGCCAGCGCAGGAAGATCCCGTCGCGGTAGGTCAGGGTCTGCGCGATGTTGTCGAACAGCGCGAAGCTGTTGCCCGGCCCGAGGCCGAAGGTGCTGAACAGGTCGGGCTGGGTCTTGGTGGCGTTGATGACCAGCCACGCGAGGGGCACGAGCGTGTACAGCAGGTACAGCGCCATCACGATGGTGAGGACGACCGATTTCTTGCTGTGCGTGGGCGAGGTGCGCGCGAAGCGGCGGCGGGCGCCCTGTCGTTCGGTGGTCACGGCGACGGTGTCGGTACGGGGTGCGGTCGCGGTGGTCATCGCGCCTCCTGACGGGAGCCGCGCAGCTGCACGACGTAAGCGATGACGGCGGTGATGACGCCCATGATGATGGCGATCGTGGCCGCGTAGTTGTACTGCTGGCCGGCGAACGAGAGGTTGTACGCGTACATGTTCGGCGTGAAGAACGTCGAGATCACGTTGGGCGCGAGCGGCTTGAGGATGTTCGGCTCGTTGAAGAGCTGGAAGCTGCCGATGATCGAGAAGATGGTCGCGATGACGACCGCGCCGCGCACGGCCGGGATCTTGATCGAGAAGATCGTGCGCCAGGCGCCCGCTCCGTCGATGGATGCCGCTTCGTACAGCTCGTTGGGGATGGTCTTCAACGAGGAGTAGAAGATCAGCATGTTGTAGCCCACGAACTGCCACGTGACGATGTTGCCGATCGACAGCAGCATCCATTCGGGCAGGAAGGGCTGCACGAACTGTCCGCCCAACAGGTCGTTGAGGTTGCGCGTCAGGCCGAACTGGTCGCCGTAGATGTAGCCCCACATCAGCACGGCCACGACGGCGGGCACCGCGTAGGGGAGGAAGATCACCATGCGGTAGAAACCGGCCGCGTGAAGCCGTGCGCTGTCGATCGCGAGGGCGGCGCCGAGGGCCAGCAGCAACATGATCGGCACCTGCACGACGAGGAAGATCAGGACGCGCCCGAAGCCGTCCCAGAACTTCGCGTCGCCGAAGGCCGCGATGTAGTTGTCGAGACCGACGAAGGCGTTGCCGCCGATGAGCTGGTCGCGGAACAGGCTCAGGTAGACCGAGTACGCCAGCGGCGCCAGGAACACGAGGGCGAAGACGAGGGCGAACGGGGCGACGAACAGCCAGCCGCGGTCTTCGATTCGGGAGCGCCGCTTGCGCTGGGGGGTGCGCAGGGCGGGCGGGGGTGCCGCAGTGGTCGTCATCGTCCGGTGCCTCTTCGTTGGTGCGCATTTCGGTCGGGTTGGCCGAGATGTTGACGTAAACATAACTCGACCCCGCTAGTGTGTCAACGTCAACATCCCAAGGGGGCATGCATGAGCGAGACGACGACGACGTCGACCGCGATTCCGACGCGCGAGCGTCGACGCGAGGTGTCGATGGCCGACGTGGCCGCGGCCGCGGGGGTGTCGGGACAGACCGTCTCGCGCGTCGCCAATGGTCGCACGAACGTCGACCCCGACACTCGCCAGCGGGTGCTCGACGCGATGTCCACGCTGGGGTACCGCCCGAACAGTGCCGCGCGGGCGCTGCGGTCGGGGCGCTTCCGCAGCATCGGCGTCATCATGTTCTCGCTGAGCTCGTACGGCAACACGCGCACCCTCGATGCGCTCGCGTCGGTGGCCGCGGCATCCGGATACTCCATCACCCTCATCACCGTGCAGTCGGCCTCTCAGTCCGACGTGTCGGGCGCGTTCCTGCGCCTTCACGAGCACGCGGTCGACGGGATCGTCATCCTCATCGAGACGCATCGACTCGGCGAGAACGAACTCTCTCTGCCGACGGGGCTGCCGGTCGTCGTCGTGGACTCGAGTGCCGACTACCCCTACGCCGTCGTCGACAACGACCAGGCCCAGGGGGCGCGTCTGGCCACCGAGCACCTCCTCGACCTCGGCCACGAGACCGTGTGGCACCTGTCGGGTCCGCCCGAGTCATTCGCCGCGGAGCGGCGGCGCGACGCGTGGCGCTCGGCGCTCGAGGACCGCGGATGCCGTGTGCCCGAGGTGCAGATCGGCGACTGGACCGCCGACTCCGGGCACCGGATCGGTCAGGCGCTCGCCCAGGATCCGGCCGTGACCGCGGTCTTCGCCGCGAACGACCAGATGGCCCTCGGGGTGATCCGCGCGCTGCACGAGGCGGGTCGCGTCGTGCCCCGCGACGTCAGTGTCGTGGGCTTCGACGACATGCCCGAGGCGGCGAACTTCTGGCCGCCGCTCACCACCGTGCGCCAGCGCTTCGAGCGCGTCGGCGAAGAGGCGATGAGCGCCCTGATCGCCGACATCGAGGGCGAGGGCGGCGAGCACGCCCGCACCCTCGTTCCGACCTCCCTCGTCGTTCGCGCCAGCTCTGCGCCGCGCCTCTGAGTCGCGCGCGGGCGCGCGCCGCGCGGGCGGCGAGCCCGCACCCTCGTGCCGTGCGTCGCAGTCGTCGGTGCCGGCTCCGCGTCGCGCACCGCCGTCGTTCGCACCGGCTCTGAGTCGCGCGCCGCGTGAGCGGCGTCACATTCTGGGGAAACGTTGCGGCAATCCATAGTGCTCCCTTAGGCTCGGTGTTGACGTCAACATGTTGACGTCAACATCCCCACCTGAGGTCGCACCGCTGCGGCCGGATCGGAATGACGATGAAGTCAGCTCGACTGTTGTCGATGACCTGCGCCGTGGCCCTCGCCGCCGGCGCGATCACCGCCACGGCCGCCGTGGCCCCCGCGCCCGCCGAGGCGGCGACCGCCGCCCCCGTGCGCATCACCCCCAACCCCGCCACCGCCTCCGAGAAGCCGTTCGAGGGGTGGGGCACGAGCCTCGTCTGGTTCGCCAACGCGACCGGGAACTACCCCGCCGACGTCCGACAGAAGCTGTTCGACGCCGTGTTCGGCGAAGACGGGCTCAACCTCAACATCGCGCGGTACAACATCGGCGGAGGCAACGCCTCCGACGTGCCGTCGTACCTGCGCCCCGGCGGAGCGGTCCCCGGCTTCTGGAACCCCGATCTCCCGGCGACGGACGCCAACGGCGCGATCACCTCGAACTACGCCGACCGCGCGCGCTACAAGGCGGCCTGGAATCCCGACGACCCGAACGCGTACGACTTCTCGAAGGACTCCGCCCAGCGCTGGTGGCTCGACGCCCTCAAGGACAAGGTCACCCACTGGGAGGCCTTCAGCAACTCCCCGCCCTACTTCCTCACCCAGAGCGGGTACGCCTCCGGAGGCATCAACAACGCTACGAGCGAGCAGCTCGCGCCAGCCGACATGGACAAGTTCGCCGGCTACCTCGTGAACGTCGTCGACGAGCTCGAGAAGAAGCACGGCATCACCTTCGACACGATCGACCCGTTCAACGAGCCGAACACGAACTACTGGCAGACCCAGATCCCCAACGGCGCGACTTGGCCGACGGGCGGTCGCCAGGAGGGCGCTCACATCGGGCCCCAGGCGCAGGATGCCATGGTCAAGGCGCTCGCCGCCCGCCTCGCGCAGCCGAGCACCACCACCGACGCCGTCATCTCGGCGATGGATGAGACCAACCCCGGCATCTTTGCCACCAACTGGAACGCGTGGTCGGCTCAGTCCAAGAGCCTGGTCGACCAGCTGAACGTCCACACCTACGGCACCGACGGCCGGCAGGTCGTGCGCGACATCGCCAAGGCCGCGGACAAGCCGCTGTGGATGAGCGAGGTCGAGGGCAACTGGACCGCCCAGAACAAGGGCTTCGTCACCGACGACATCGAGAACGGCATCGGCATGGCCCAGCACATCGTGGGCGACCTGCGCGAGCTCGAACCCGACGCGTGGGTGTTCTGGCAGCCGGTCGAAGACCTCTACAACATGGAGAAGGTCGAGAAGCTCAACTGGGGCAGCGTCTTCATCGACTTCGACTGCAACGCCCAGGGGATGTCCGAGCGGCGCCTGAAGGACGGCGACGCCGACCCCTCGTGCCAGGTGCTGACGAACGAGAAGTTCAACACGGTGCGCAACTTCACCCACTACATCGCGCCCGGCGACCACCTCATGGCGACCGACAATGCCCAGTCGACCGCGGCGATCGACGAAGACGGTCAGGGCGCGACGATCGTGCACGTCAACTCCGAGGCCTCGGCCCGCACCGTGCAGATCGACCTGCGCGACTTCGGTACCGTCGCACCCGGGGCGACCGTGACCCCGATCGTCACGACCCAGTCGACGGCCGACGCGCCGACGCTCAACGCGCTCGCGAAGGGGCAGCCGGTCGCGGTGGACGCGGCATCCCGAACCGCGACGCTCACCATCCCCGCCAAATCCGTCGTGACGTTCGAGATCGACGGTGTGTCGGGAGTGTCCCCCGACGCGGCGGCCTTCCGGGACGGACAGACCGTTCAGCTCTCCGGCCTGCAGAGCGGACTCGCGCTCGACGGCGCCTCGACGCTCGCCGTGCGCACCGCCGCGACGACCACCGACGCGGCTCGCGCCCAGTCGTGGACCGTTCGCACGATCGACGGGGCAGGCACGAACCGCCACCGCTTCACGCTTCAGAACGGGTCGGGGAAGTTCCTCGCCTCGAACGGCACCAACACCGCCCTGGTGGATGCCGACCCGGCCGCGGCCGCGACGAATCCGGCGTTGCAATGGATGGCCTCGACGACCGACGGCACCTACTACTCCCTGTTGAACGTCGCGAGCGAACGCGTGCTCGACGTCAACGGGGCGAGCACCACCCCCGGTGCGTCCGTGGGCCTGTGGACCTCCAACGGCGGGGGGAACCAGCAGTGGCGCATCGCCGGCACCGCGGTCATCGGCGCCGAGCCGGTCTCGGCGGCGACCGCCGTGGGCGTGAGCCCCACCCTGCCCGGCACCGTCACCCTGCGTTACGCCGGACGGACGCTCCGCAGCGCCGCGGTGACCTGGCAGACGGACGGCGTGGACTTCTCGCGCCTGGGCACCGTCCAGGTGCGCGGCACCGGTACCGACCTGTTCGGGGCGCCCTTCGAGGCGACCGCGACGGTCGAGGTGGGTCCGTACACGGCCACGCGCCCGGCATCCGTCACCGTTCCCGCCGGGAGCGCGCTCGACGTGGTGAAGAGCCAAGCCGACGGCAGCGTCCAGGCCGAGCTCAGCCCCTCGGGCTCCGGATTCTGGGTGCCCGTGCAGTGGGCCTGGGACGGACTGACCGATGCGGCGTTCGCCGCGACGGGAACCGTCACCGTCACGGGCGTCGCGACGGGACCGAGTGGGGAGAAGCTCGACGCGCGACTGACGGTCATCGTCACCGCGGCGTCGGAGCGCAACGTTGCCCCGCAGAGCCAGCCGTCGGCGACCTTCACCGAGAGTTCGCAGTACGGCGTCGCCAACACGATCAACGGCAGCTCCACCGACAAGGGCTGGTCGAACTGGCGGTCGGGGACGAAGAACGACCAGGACACCCTGAGCTACGTGCTGAAGCAGCGCGAGACGCTGACGCACGTCGCGGTGCAGTTCTACCGTGACGGCAACACGCTGAGCTGGCCCACGACGATGCGCGTGGACCGTCGGGTCAGCGGCGGCTCGTGGATCGAGGGCGACCTGGTTCCGGTCCCCACGCCCTCGAGCGGTGCGCCCCGGGTCGACGTCCCGGTCGTCGGTGCCGCCGACGAGGTCCGCGTGGTCATGAACGCCCGGTCGCAGACCCACATGATCGTGTCGGAGGTCGAGATCTTCGCCGCAGCCCCGGCTCCGGCCGGCATCGCCGACCTCGCCCGCTTGACGGTGGGCGATGAGCCGGTCGCAGGGTTCGCCGCGGACACGCTCGACTACACCGTCAGCTCGACCGGCGCGGCGTGGCCGACGCTGCACGCTCTGGCGGTCGACGAGGACGCGAGCGTCGTCGTGACCCAGCCCGGCGCCTCCGCGGGCGCCGCCACCGCCCGTGCGGCAGCCGTCGCCGCGGCGGACAACGTCGGGACCGTGCAGGTCACGGCCCCCGACGGCACCTCGCGCACCTACTCGGTGACCGTGGATCGCGTCGTCGGCGTGACCTCTGTCGCTCTGACGGGTGAGGCCCGCGTGGGCTCCACCCTGCGGGCGGCCGCCGTGACCGACCCGGCCGATGCCGGAACGGCGTTCGTGTGGATGCGCGACGGGGTCGCCATCGACGGCGCCACCGCCGACGGGTACGCGCTGACCGCGGCCGACGAGGGTCGACAGATCACCGTCCAGGTGACGGCGACGGCGGCCGGCTTCACTGAGGGTCGTGCCGTGTCGTCGGCGGTCGTTCCCACGGCTGCCGTCACGGACCCCGGCTCCGGCGGTGGCTCGGGCACTCCGGGCGCGGGAGCGGGCTCCGGATCGGGAGGATCGGGTGCCGGAGGCGGCGCCGGGTCACCGGCGGGCTCCGCGAACAACGCCGCAGGGTCCTCGACGGCGAACGGTCGCGACCTGGCGACCACCGGTCAGAACACCGAGGGGGTGGCCGGGCTGGCCGTCGGTGCCCTCCTGCTGCTCCTGCTCGGTGCGGGTGCGGTCGTGCTGCGCCGCCGCTCTCGCGCGTGACCCTCTGAACCCGAAGGCCGTGACGGCCGCCTCCCCGCGACCGTCACGGCCTTCGGCATTCCCGGGTGGCGGGGTGGCGGCATCCCTCCCCCTCGGCGCACATCCGTGCAACCCCGACCTTCTTGACCCGCGGGCGAGAGAAGATTGACCGTCCGCAACGATCCCCACTGAGGAGACCCATGCACGTCAACGCCTACGCGGCGTCGTCCGCGACCTCACCCCTCGAACCCACGACCATCGAGCGCCGCGACGTCGGCCCGAAGGACGTCCTGATCGACATCGCCTACGCCGGCATCTGCCACTCCGACATCCACACCATCCGCGGCGAGTGGGGCGACGTGCCCTACCCCCTGACCGTCGGCCACGAGATCGTCGGTACGGTCGCCGAGGTCGGTTCCGAGGTCACCAGCCACAAGGTCGGCGACCGCGTCGGCGTCGGCTGCATGGTCAACTCGTGCCGCGAGTGCGAGAACTGCCTCGCGGGCGAGGAGCAGTACTGCGAGAAGGGCAACATCGGCACGTACGGCGCCAAGGACGTCGACGGCACGATCACCCAGGGCGGCTACAGCGAGAAGATTGTCGTCGACGAGCACTTCGTGCTGCGCGTTCCCGAGTCGATCCCCTACGAGAAGGCCGCGCCGCTGCTGTGCGCCGGCATCACGACGTACTCGCCGTTGAGCCACTGGAACGCCGGCCCCGGCAAGAAGGTCGCCGTCGTCGGCCTCGGAGGACTCGGCCACATGGCCGTCAAGATCGCCCACGCCATGGGCGCCGAGGTCACCGTGCTCTCGCAGACGCTCAGCAAGAAGGACGACGGCCTGAAGATGGGCGCCGACCACTACTACGCGACGAAGGATGACGAGACCCTCGAGAAGCTCAAGAAGAACTTCGACCTCATCATCAACACCGTCAGCGCTCCGCTCGACCTCAAGCAGTACCTGGGCCTTCTCGCCCTGAACGGCACGATGGTCAACGTCGGCGCCCCGCCGGAGCCCCTGCCCATCCAGGTCTTCACTCTGTTCACCAACCGTCGTTCCTTCGCGGGTTCGTCGATCGGCGGCATTCGCGAGACCCAGGAGATGCTCGACTTCTGCGCCGAGAACGGCATCGCGCCCGAGACCGAGCTCATCTCGGCCGACCAGATCAACGAGGCCTACGAGCGCGTGCTGAAGAGCGACGTGCGCTACCGCTTCGTGATCGACGCGAAGACCTTCGCCCCCGCCTGATCCCGGCTTCGGCCCCGGATGCCACGGCCCCGACGTTCCACGGAGCGTCGGGGCCGCGGCGTTCCCGGCTCTCCTCCCGCCCCGACGTTCCGCCGAGCGTTCGGGGTCGCCACATCCTCCGCCCTTCCCCCTCCCCTGCCCCGATAAACGCTATTCCTCCGCGTAAACGCGGTGTCGCAGCGTGTCTCGTGAGGAACCGCGTTTATCGGCATGGGTGGGGCCGTGGCCACCGCCGCGGCGCCCCGCACCGCCGCGGCGCCTCCGCTTCGCCGCGGCGCCCCGCTCTGCCGGACCCGTGCGCTGCGCAAACCCCGGACACGCGAAAGCGGCGCCGCCCCGAGGGACGACGCCGCTGACGAACCGTGCGGATCAGGCCTGGCCGAGCGCCGCCGAGACGACCGCCCGCGCCTCTTCCTGCACCTCGCGCAGGTGGTCCTCGCCGCGGAGCGACTCGGCGTACAGCTTGTAGACGTCCTCCGTGCCCGAGGGGCGTGCGGCGAACCACGCCGACTCCGTCTGCACCTTCAGCCCGCCGATCGCGGCGCCGTTGCCCGGCGCGTGCGAGAGCTTCGCGGTGATGGACTCACCGGCGAGCTCGGTAGCCGACACGGCATCCGGAGACAGCTTCGACAGCGCCGACTTCTGCGCGGGCGACGCGGGCGCATCGACCCGCTGGTACGCGGACGATCCGAACTGCTGCTCGAGCTCGGCGTAGCGCTGCGAGGGGGTCTTGCCGGTGACGGCGAGGATCTCGGCGGCCAGCAGGCAGAGCAGGATGCCGTCCTTGTCGGTCGTCCACACCGTGCCGTCCTTGCGCAGGAACGACGCACCCGCCGACTCCTCGCCGCCGAACGCGACGGAGCCGTCGAGCAGGCCGGGGACGAACCACTTGAACCCGACGGGCACTTCGAGCAGCGTCTTGCCGAGGGCGTCGGCCACGCGGTCGATGATCATCGACGACACGAGCGTCTTGCCCACGGCGGCGTCGGCCGGCCAGTTCGGGCGGTGCGAGAACAGGTAGTCGATGGCGACCGCGAGGTAGTGGTTCGGGTTCATCAGGCCCGCGTCGGGGGTGACGATGCCGTGGCGGTCGGCATCGGCGTCGTTGCCGGTGAGGATGTCGTACTCGTCGCGCGCGGCGACGAGCGACGCCATGGCCGAGGGCGAGGAGGGGTCCATGCGGATCTTCTCGTCCCAGTCGAGCGTCATGAACTTCCACGTCGGGTCGACCTCGGGGTTCACGACGGTGAGGTCGAGGCCGTAGACCTCGGCGATGAGCGCCCAGTACTCCACCGATGCCCCGCCCAACGGGTCGGCGCCGATGCGGACGCCGGCGCTCTTGATGGCGTCGACGTCGATGATGGATGCCAGATCCCTGACGTACGCGTCGCGGAAGTCGTACTGGCCCAGGCCGTCGAGGTCGATGTCGGCGTGCCGCGTGCGATGCACGCCCTCGAGCTCCGCGGCGATGAGCTCGTTCGCGCGGTCGGCGATCCAGCCCGTCGCGTCGGTGTCGGCGGGTCCGCCGTGCGGGGGGTTGTACTTGAAGCCGCCGTCGCGCGGCGGGTTGTGCGAGGGCGTGACGACGATCCCGTCGGCGCGGCCGGGGTCGGAGGCCGCGAGGTCGCGGTTGTACGTGAGGATCGCGTGGCTGAGCGCGGGGGTCGGCACCCACGCGTCGCGGGAGTCGACGCGCACGTCGACGCCGTTGGCGACCAGCACCTCGATCGCGCTGCGTTCGGCCGGCAGCGACAGCCCGTGGGTGTCGCGACCGAGGAACAGCGGACCGGTGATCCCCTGCGCTGCGCGGTAGTCGACGATCGCCTGGGTCGTGGCGAGGATGTGGTCTTCGTTGAAGCTGGTGCTCAGCGACGAACCGCGGTGACCGCTGGTGCCGAAGGCGACGCGCTGCTCGGGCACCGCGGCATCCGGCTTGCGGTCGTAATACGCCGCGATCAGTTCGTCGATGTCGATGAGATCGGATGCCTCTGCGGGCTGCCCTGCGCGACTGCTCATGCGCCCAGTCTGCCCGCTCCCTCCGACATGCGCACACGCTGTGACGCATTCTGAGAGAATCCGTGGTCGCGTCGCGGGCGGTCGCCGGTCGATGCGGTCCGCAACGGTGGCGCGGGCCCGCTGTCGCGGCATCCGGAATCTTCCCCCAGGTCTAGGCTGGACGCCGTGCTGCCCGACACAGAGACCGTGCCCGCCCGCCGTACCTATAGCTACCTGGGCCCGGCCGGCACGTTCACCGAGGCGGCCTTGGCGCAGGTGCCTGAGGCGCGCGATCAGATCTGGCGTCCCGTGCGCAATGTCGGCGAAGCGCTCGCCGACGTCGTCGAGGGGCGGTCGGATGCCGCGATGATCGCCATCGAGAACTCCGTCGACGGCGGCGTCTCGACCGCGCAGGATGCCCTGGCGACCGTGCCGGGCCTGCGCATCGTGGGCGAATACCTCGTGCCGGTGAACTTCGTGCTCGTCGGTCGCCCCGGAGCCACCCTCGCCGACGTCTCGCTCGTCGCCGCCCACCCGGTCGCCTACGGGCAGTGCCTTGGATGGCTCAGCAAGAACCTCCCCGCCCACGCGCACCTCCCCGCCGAGAGCAACGTCGCGAGCGCGCTGGGCGTGCTCGACGGGACGAGTGCGGCGGATGCCGCGGTGGCGGCCCCCGGCATCGTCGCCCACCACGACGTCTCGGTGCTGGCCGAGAACATCGGCGACAACCCCAACGCGGTGACGCGTTTCGTTCTCGTCAGCCGCACGGTCGCTCCGGCTCCGCCCACCGGTGCCGACAAGACCTCGCTCATCGTCGAGCTGCCCGAGGACCACCCGGGTGCCCTGCTCGAACTACTCGAGCAGTTCGCCACGCGCGGGATCAACCTGAGCCTGTTGGCATCCCGCCCCATCGGCGACGCCCTCGGCCGGTACCGCTTCGTGATCGACGCCGACGGTCACGTGCTCGACGAGCGCATGGCCGACGCCCTGCTGGGGCTCCGCCGGTTCAGCCCGAAGGTCATCTTCTTGGGGTCGTACGCCCGCGCCGATCGCGCGATCGTGCGCTACCCGCAGCGCTACAGTGACGACGTGTTCGTCGAGGCGCGCGACTGGCTGCGCGGCCTGCTGAGTGGTGAGCCCGAGGCCTGACCCGTCGCCAGGCCCCTGTGTTCGTCGACGGGCCTAGAGCCCGCGTCGGTGACCGGGGGCCCCGAGAGGCCTCGCCGCCCCGCGCGCCCTAGGTCCCCGAGCTCGTCGACGGGACCAAGACCCGCGTCGGTGACCGGCGAACTCGACAGGCTCAGCCGCACCGACAGCCGCGGCGACGCCGCCGAGCGTCAGGCCGCGACGGTCGCCGGAGCCGCAATCAGCTCGAGGGTCTGCACGCGGCCTTCGGAGGTCTCGCCGTCGTAGGCTCCCGCCACCGGCGACACCATGATCTCGTCGACGCCGTGCTGTGCGGCGAACGCGCTCAACTGCGCGCGCACGTCGTCGCCGGTGCCCACGAACCACTTCTGCCGGGTCGAGGCCATGATCGATTCGGCCATCGCGTCGAACGGCTCGGCCTTCGCCTGCTCGACCGTCTCGAGCGGCACCATGGGGCGGTTCGTGCGCAGGCGCGCCATCATGCGCAGCTGCGGCAGCGCGCGGTCCTCGGCCTCTTCGGCGGTCGGCGCGGCGACGACGTTGGCGGTGACGAACGTGCGCGGGCCCTCACCCGACTCGTTGGGAACGAACTGGTCGCGGTACACCCCGAGTGCGTGGGTGAGCCCCTCGCCCGAGAAGTGGTTCGCGAAGACGTAGGGCAGGCCGAAGCTGGCCGCGAGCTGCGCCGAGTAGTCGCTCGAGCCGAGAAGCCAGACCTGGGGCATCCCGGATGCCGCGGGCGTCGCCTTCACCTGGTACTCGGTGCCCGAGGTGAAGCGCACCGTCGCCCCATCGGGCGAGGTGAGCGCCATGATGTCGGTCACGTGATCGGGGAAGCGGGAGACGTCGCTCGTGGTGCCCGAGCGGTTCAGCAGCTGGGTGATGACCGGGTCGCTGCCGGGGGCACGGCCGATGCCGAGGTCGATGCGGCCGGGGGCCAGGGCCTCGAGGGCGGCGAACTGCTCGGCCACGATGAGGGGGGAGTGGTTGGGCAGCATCACGCCGCCCGATCCGACGCGGATGCGCGAGGTGCGGGCAGCCGCGGCGGCGATCAGCACGGGGGGCGTGGTCGACGCGACCGAGGGCATGTTGTGGTGCTCGGCGAACCAGTACCGGCGATACCCGAGGCGGTCGGCGCGCTCGACCAGGTCGAGGGCGGCGCTCACCGCCTGTGCGCTGTTCTGTCCGCTGCGGACGGGGACGAGATCGAGAACAGAGAGGGAGGGCATGGCGTCGTTCACCCCGAGAAGAACGCCCGATCGATCCCCGCTATTCCTCTCCGGGCGTCGCGGCGGACCGCGAGGGGTGCAGGGCGAAGCGGCATCCATCATCAGCGTTCTCTCAGGAAAACGGCGTGACGAATGCGCCGCCCACCGCGTCTCACCTTTGACATCGCGGGACACACGGTCCCGGAACGACGGAAGGAAGCGAACATGGCCGAGAACACCACCACCGCCACGACCACCCCCGCCACGAAGGACGGCGGCTCGACCGTCATCGTCGACGCCGTCGTCGCCAAGGTCGCCGGCATCGCCGCGGCCGAGGTTCCCGGTGTCCACGCCCTCGGCGGCGGAGCAGCCCGCGTCATCGGCAACATCCGCCAGGCCGTGGGAGCCAAGGACCACGCGCAGGGCGTGAGCGTTGAGGTCGGCGAGACCGAGGTCGCCGCCGACATCTGGATCCAGGTCGACTACCCCGAGCAGCTGCAGCGGGTGGCGTCGAACGTCCGCGCGGCCGTGCACCAGGCCATCACCGAGCTCGTGGGCATGAAGGTCGCCGAGATCAACGTGACTGTGGTCGACGTCTTCATCCCGGGTGACGACGAGGACGACGCCGACGAGCAGCGCGTCAACTGACAACCGGCTCGAGAGGGGCGCCGCCGCGAGGTGGCGCCCCTCTCGCATACCCGGATGCCGACCCCTCCGGTAATCCGTGGAAACCGGTGCCGCGTCTACCTAGGCTGACGAGCAGGGGGGATCACATGGCATGGATCAATCCGACCTCGGTCGGCGCACTGGCACTCATCGGGGTCGCGGTGATGGGATTCGTCCCGACGTCGGCGGGCGTGAGCAACGGCGTCGACCTGCCGTGCCGGGCGGTTTTCGCGCCCGTCGCAGGCGTGGACCTGACGGACGGTCTCACCGCCGACCAGCGCACGGCGGTCGACTCATGGCTCGCGTCGCGCTCGTCCGACTCCGTGACGACCGATGAGGTGGTTCAGGCGGGGGCTCAGGTGTCGGCCGTGTGCGGCGAAGCTCAGCGCACGCGGTCGGTGTGGATGATCCTCACCGCGGTTTTCGGCGTCGCCATCGCCTTCGGGCTGCGCGGGTGGGGACCCTCCGATGACGAGCAACCCGACGCGACCGGCGAAGGCGCGCACGGGACAGAGCCCCCGACGGGGTGACCTTCAGCCCCCGTGGCGCACGTGGGAGTACGCGTCGAGCGCGCGCTTGCGCGTCTCGCCGAGGTCGACCATCGGCTCGGGCGGGTTCTCGCCGAGGTACTCGGGCGCCCACTCCTTGATGTAGGCGTCGTGCGGGTCGAACTTCTTGCGCTGCGTGTCGGGGTTGAACACGCGGAAGTAGGGAGCGGCATCCGCGCCGCTTCCCGCGACCCACTGCCAGTTGAAGGGGTTGCTCGCGGCATCCGCGTCGACGAGGCAGTCCCAGAACCACTGCTCGCCGTGGCGCCAGTCGATGAGCAGGTTCTTGATGAGGAACGATGCTGTGACCATGCGCACGCGGTTGTGCATGACGCCGGTGTGCCAGAGCTGGCGCATGCCGGCGTCGACCACGGCCACGCCCGTCTTGCCCTGCTGCCAGGTCTCGAGGTGCGATCGGTTCAGCTTCGGCCAGGGGAAGGCGTCGAAGGTGCGACGCCAGTTCACCGTCGCGATGTCGGGGGAGTGGTAGGTCACGTGCCAGGCGAACTCGCGCCACACGATCTCCGAGAGGAACCCGCTCGCGCTCTGCGCGTGCTGGCCCGATCCCCGGTGCTCGAGGGTGTCGTGCCACACCTGATAGGGGCTGAGCTCGCCCCAGCGCAGGCGCGGCGACAGGTTGGAGGTGGCACCGCCCGCGAACTCGTCGCGGTACTTCGAGTAGTCGCCCAGGTCGTCGTCGAGGAACTCCTTCAAACGTGCCTTCGCGGCGGGCTCTCCGGGCTCCCACGTCTCGCGCAGGCCTCCGGCCCAGTCGGGCTTCGTGGGCAACAGGCCCCACGAGCCGAGGTCGTCACCGTCGACACTGCCGTCGAAGCCGGGGATCTTCCGTGCTTCCGGCATCGGCGGGCGCGGGGCCGGGAGCTTCTGCACGGCCCGGGCGAAGGGGCTGTACACGCCGTACGGCTTGTCGCTCTGCGTGCGCACCGTCCACGGTTCGTAGAGCAGGTTGGCGGCGAACGATGCGACGGTCACGCCGTCGTCACGCAGCTTCTCCTTGATGCCGGCGTCGATCTCGCGCTCCGCACCGCCGTAGCGCCGGTTCCAGAACACCGCTCCGGCGCCCACCTCCGCGACCACCGAGGGAATGACGTCGGCCGCTCGGCCCCGCCGGAGCACGAGTCGGCCGCCCCGCTCCTCGAGGCGTTCACCGAGGGAGGCCAGCGACCCGTGCAACCACCACCGGGCCGCCCCGCCGATCGAGCGGACGCCTTCCGACTCCTCATCGAGGAGGTACAGCGCCACGATCGGCTCCTCGCGGTCGAGCGCCGCGCGCAGCGCCGGGTTGTCGGTGAGTCGAAGGTCGTCGCGAAACCACACGACGGAGGGCGATGGCATCCCTCGACGCTATCCACCTCGGCATCCGTGATTCCGGGCTTGACACCCGGTGCGCGCCCGGCCTGGCCGCGCTCGGCGAAACCGCACGTGTTTGCCGAGACCGCATTCGTTCGGCGCCGGACGCCTGCGTCCTCGACGAAAGGATGCGTTCTCGATGGACGGCGGCCGGTGCCGACGCCGTCAGAGAGACGAGGTGTCGTGCCCCTTCGGCAGCGCAACCGAGAGCCCGCCGGGGACGATGCGCGTGTACACGCGCGTCGCTTCGCCGAATTCGTCGCCGTCCAGCTCGATCGGCTGCGCGGGCGCGGTCGCCAACTCGATGCCCGTACCCCGCAGGTAGCGCACCGACGAGTCCTTACGGCGCTCGAGCACGCGTCGACCGGCGCGGAACTTCCGCAGCACCGAGTTGTCCCACACGATCTTGCGCCAGACGCCCAACCAGCCGAGCACGCCGCTGGGCTGCAGCACGGCCACGTCGAGGCTGCCGTCGGCGATGGAGGCGTCGGGGATCAGCGCGACGCCGCCCTGCAGGGCGCCGCAGTTCGCGAACAGCACGCTGTGCACCTTCGCCGAGTGCAGGCGGTGCCCGTCCAGCTGGTACATGACGCGGAAGGGTTTGGCCGAGACGAGCGAGCGCGCCGCTCCGTCGACATAAGCGACCCAACCGACCTGCTTCTTCAGGTCGTCACGGGTGTTCTGGATCATCGCGGCATCCAGACCGATGCCCGCCATGACCGAGAACCCGTGCTCTTCGATCTCGCCGCTGGCGCGGCGGATGCGTGCAATCCCGGTGTCGATGGAGAGCACGTCGCCCTCGAAGGTCGAGCGGATCATCGCGTCGCTGTCGGTGAGGGGCAGATTCAGGTTGCGGGCGAGCAAGTTGCCCGTCCCGCTCGGGATGATCGTCAGGGGCACACCCGTCGAGGTCAGAGCCTCGGCGACGGCACGGACGGTGCCGTCGCCGCCCGCCACGAGCACGGCGTCGACCTTCTCGTCGAGGGCTGCGCGGGTGGCGTCGTCGCCCAGGTCGTCGACCGTCGTCTCGTAGAACAACGGCTCGGCCCAGTCGGCTGCGGCCGAGAGCTCCGCCACGCGGGCGCGCAGCGTGTCGGGGTCGACCTTGACGGGGTTGTAGACGAGGGCGGCCCGCTTCTTCTCGGTCGTCTCGGCGTCGATCGGCGCTTCTTCGCCCTCGGCGTCGACGCGCTGCGTCTTGCCGGGCATCTCCGCCGACGAGTCCGGCTCGACGTCCTCCGGCTGGCGAATGGTGTCGTCGGGTTCTGCGGCGTCCTTCGGGTGAGGGACGTCCTTGCGCGGGCGGTCACCGACGTCCTCGCCCAGCCGCGCCGCGTGGAAGTGGTCGTCAGAGCCCCCGGCCGCGGCGGCATCCGCCCTCACCTCGGCGGGAGCATCGGCGGGGACGGTTTCGGGAGCGTCCGCGTCGTCACGCGGCTCGTCAGGGGCGGCCATGGCATCCACCATAGGACCGCGGTCGATCCCGTCACTCGTCTTCGAGGCGGGCTTGACGGAGGGATGCCGAAGCCGCATTCGCCGCGAGCGGAGCCCGTCCTTCCGCCTTCCGGCGCACGCCGCGCGTGCTCGCGACAGCGCAGGACACGTGCCGCCTCGACCGTAGGATGGACGCGTGATCGACCTGACTCTGCTGCGTGAAGATCCCGAGCTCGTGAAGCGCTCCCAGATCGCCCGCGGGGAGTCGCCGGATTCGGTGGACGACGCCCTCGCCGCCGACCGCGACCGCCGCGCGGCCATCACCGCCTTCGAAGAGCTCCGTGCCGCGCAGAACGCGCACGGTAAGCGCGTCGCGCAGGCGCTGAAAGAAGAGAAGGCCGCTCTCGTCGCCGAGGCGAAGCAGCTCAGCGAGCAGGTCAAGGCCGCGCAGCACGCCGCGACCGAGGCCGAGGCGGTAGCCGAGGCGGCCCTGGCGAAGATCGAGAACATCGTCATCGACGGTGTCCCGTCGGGGGGCGAAGAGAACTTCGTCACGCTGCGCACCCACGGCGACGTCCCGACCTACGACTTCACCCCGCGCGACCACCTCGAGATCGGCGAGCTGCTCGGGGCGATCGACATGGAACGCGGCACGAAGGTCTCGGGCAGCCGCTTCTACTTCCTCACCGGCATCGGCGCGCGCCTCGAGCTCGCGCTCATGACCCTGGCCCTCGACCGCGCGCTGCAGGCGGGCTTCACCCCGATGATCCCGCCGACGCTCGTGCGTCCCGAGGTCATGCGCGGCACCGGCTTCCTCGGCCAGCACGCCGACGAGGTCTACCACTTGCCGAAAGAAGACCTCTACCTGGTCGGCACGAGCGAGGTGCCCCTCGCCGGCTACCACATGGACGAGATCCTCGACTTCGAGCGCGGCGCCAAGCGCTACGCCGGGTGGTCCACCTGCTACCGCAGCGAGGCGGGCTCCTACGGCAAGGACACCCGCGGCATCATCCGCGTGCACCAGTTCAACAAGCTCGAGATGTTCGTCTACACCGACCCGGCCGACGCCGAGGCCGAGCACGACCGTCTCGTCGCGATGCAGGAGCAGATGCTGCAGGACCTCGGCCTCGCCTACCGCGTGATCGACGTGGCCGCCGGCGACCTGGGGTCCAGCGCCGCACGCAAGTTCGACATCGAGGCCTGGGTGCCCACGCAGGATGCCTACCGCGAGCTGACCAGCACCTCGAACTGCACGACGTACCAGGCGCGCCGCCTCGAGACCCGCTTCCGTCCCGCCGACGGCGGCAAGACCCAGCCGGTCGCGACCCTCAACGGCACACTCGCCACCACCCGGTGGATCGTGGCGCTTCTCGAGACGCACCAGCGCGCCGACGGTTCGGTCACGGTCCCCGAGGTCTTGCGGCCGTACCTGGGCGGGCTCGAGGTCATGGAGCCCATCGCGTGAGCGACGAGGCCGCCCTCCCCGACACCGGTGCCGTTGAGAGCGCGCCGAAGCAGGAGGCGGCCGATCTGGTCGCCGATCTCGCCGACGCTCCTCAGCTCGGGCGCCTGCTCATCGCCCTCGACATCGACGGGACGGTGCTCCTCGAGGACGACACCTTGAGCCCCGGGGTCGTCGAGGCGATCGCGCACGCGCACCGCGCGGGTCACGAGGTCATGCTCGCCACCGGTCGCAGCTGGGACAGCACCCACACGATCATGGACCGCCTCGGCATCCGTCCCGAGTACGCCGTCTGCTCGAACGGCGCCATCGTGATGCGCCGGGTGGGGGGAGCGGATGCCACCGAGTACGAGCGCGCGCACGTCGAGACGTTCGACCCCAGTGAGGTGCTGACGCTGTTGGGCGAGCACCTGTCGGGTGCGCACTTCCTGGTGGAGCTGCCCGACGGTACGCGCAAGTTCACCGACTACCTCGACGACTGGAACCTCGAGAAGGCGCATAAGGTGACCTTCGCCGAGCTGTCCGCCGAGCCGGTGTGCCGTGTGGTGGTCGTCGCGCCCGAGCAGACCGATCAGGACTTCCTCGAACTCGTCGAGCGGATCGGGCTGACCCAGGTGTCGTACGCCATCGGGTGGACGGCGTGGCTCGACATCGCGCCGCAGGGCGTCGACAAGTCGACCGCGCTCGAGCTCGTGCGCGGGTGGCTGGGCATCGCCCCCGAGCGCGTCCTGGTCATGGGTGACGGTCGCAACGACATCGAGATGATGCAGTGGGCCGTCCGCAACGGCGGGCGGGCGATCGCGATGCACCAGGGTCCTCCCGAGGTGCATGTCGCCGCGGGCGAGGTCGGCCTTTCGGTGACCGAAGGCGGCGTGGCCGCGATCCTGCGCGCGCTCTGACCCGCTGCAGGATCGGCGGCCCGAGAGGATCGGCGGCCCGAGGCGTCAGACCCGCGCGGACCCGCCCGCCACGTGCGCGGCGCGGTCGGCGAGGTACGCGGTGCGAGCCACGACGGTCATCGGGCGACGGGCGGCGCGGCTATCGGCCAGGCGGGCCGCTTCCCACGCGAGGAGTCCGACCGGCGGCAACAGGAGCAGCGCGGCGACCCACGTCGCCTTGAGGCCGGGGGACGCCTGGGGGTCGCGGACGGCGACGATCGTGGCGAAGACGGATGCCGCGTAGACGAGCGCGAAGACGGCGAGAACGATCTGCGCTGACAGTGTGGTGACGAGCATGGTGACCTCCTCAACTCGGACGCCCCGACGGGTCGTGGGTGCGATGTTCTCGGTCTACGCCGGGCGCGAGCGCGCGGCAATCCCTCCGCCGAGGAGCGCAGGAAGTCCATAGCTGGGGCGTGGCCGACGCTCAGACCCTTTCGCGCGCCCAGGCCTGCCGCACGGCCGCACGCAGGGTGCGCGTGTCGGAGCGATCGAGCTCCCGACGGCTCCTCGGCATCCCGGTGGCGTTGAAGGACAACTACAACACCGCCGACATGCCCACCACCGCCGGCTGCGGCTGCTGGAGCGGCAACCAGACCTCGAGCGACGCGACGATGGTCACGGGGCTCCGCGCCGACGGAGCCGTCATCGTGGCGAAGGCCTCGATGGACGAGTTCGCGATCAACCTGTCGTCGCAGTGGTCGGCGTTCCAGCCCGACGGCACCGCGCTGACCGTGTCGAGCCCGTACGACACGACCCAGACCTCGGGCGGATCGAGCGGCGGCACGGGAGCCGCGATCGCGGCGAACCTCGCCGGCATCGGCTTCGGCACCGACACCGGCGGGTCGATCCGCATCCCCTCGACCTACAACCAGCTCGTGGGCGTACGCCCGACGGTCGGTCTCGCCAGTCGCGACGGCATCGTGCCCCTCGCCCTCTCGCAGGACACCGGTGGTCCGATCGCCCGTTCGGTCCAGGATGCCGCGATCGCCCTCGACGCGGTCGTCGGCGAAGACGCGGGTGACCCGGTCACCGCACGCCAGGCCGGAAAGGTCCCCGAGACGTACACGTCGTACCTCGACGGGGAGTCGTTGAAGGGTAAGAAGATCGGCTACATCGCGTCGATGCTCGGAACGAACCCCACCACCCAGCGTCTCTTCGCCCAGGCGAAGGCGGCCATGGAGGCACGGGGTGCGACCGTGGTCGCCGTCACCGCACCCGACGGGTTCTCGGCGATCGTGGGCGAGGGGAGCGGCAGTGGTCCCGAGTTCAACCACGACCTGCAGAACTACATCACCGCCTACCTCGACCCGACGGTGAGCGCGCGCAGTCTGCTCGCCATTTCGCAGTCGCCGAACATCGTGCCGGGCCGCGCGAGCAACCCGTACGGTCAGCGCGCCGCCGTCACCGAGTCGACCTATCAGGCATGGGCCGGTCCGCAGGGCTCGCACACCCTGCAGCTCGCGAAGGGCAAGCAGATCATGACCGCGTTCATGGACGACCAGAAGCTGGATGCCGTCGTCTACCCGACCGGCAACCCTTACGGCACCATCGGCACGAACATGCGTCTGAGCCCGAACACGGGTCTGCCCGCCGTCACGGTGCCGATGGGCCAGGGGCTCTCGACCGAGGCGTCGACCGGGGGAGTGAACCTCGAGTTCCTCGGCCGCGACTTCGCCGAGGGTCCCCTTCTGGGCCTCGCCTACGGCTTCGAGCAGGCGACCCACGCCCGCACGACGCCCGCGGCCTACGGCCCGCTGGGCTGAGCGATGAGGCGGTCCCGGGCGCTCGCTCGCCCGGGGCCGCCTCGCGCGGGTCCTGTCGTGCGACCTCGAGTTCGCGGCTCGGTAGACTCGGGTCGTTCGGGAGGGTTGTCCGAGCGGCCGATGGACCTGGTCTTGAAAACCAGTGGGCAGCAATGTCCCGTGGGTTCGAATCCCACACCCTCCGCAACGACGAAGCGGGCCCCGCAGGGGTCCGCTTCGTCGTTATCACCGGCTGAGCGGGATGAGAACGTCGTTGGGCCCACGCCGCGCGACTCGTCGACCCGGGTCGTCTCGATCACGCACCGTCGGGACGCCTCCCGCACCTGACCCGCGCCGAAACGCCCGATCTTCACGGGATTCACAGATCCTGATCCCTAGTATTACTGCGACCTCCGGCCGTGCCGCGGGTCGACGTGCTGCCGGGCCGGTGGCATCCGTCTCGAAAGGACCCGAGTGAGCAAGACCTCCACCCCGCGCGGTCAGCGGACCGTCGCGCGCCACGGGCGACTCACCTCGCCGGGCCCCCTCGCGCAGCTGTTCCGCGGCGTGGCGATCGCCCTCGCCGTCCTCCTCGTGTCGGGTGGTGCGGTCCTCGCGTACGCCGCGGTCGACCTCACTCAGAGCTTCACCGCGGACGCGGTCGAGCTCAAGGGTCAGCCGGCGGTCCCGCCGGACCTCGGCGAGCTCAAGGGCGGCGTCAACATGCTCCTCGTCGGCACCGACGAGTGCGAGCCCAGCTTCGCCCAGCTCTTCGGCGATCGCTGCACCGGTGCCGACTCCGAGGGCAGCCTCAACGACGTCAACATGCTGGTCCACATCTCCGACGCGCCCCGCCGGGTCACGGTCATCTCGTTCCCGCGCGACCTGATGGTGCCGATCCCCTCGTGCACCGACAAGGACGGCAACGAGACCTCGGCGATGAGCAAGCAGCAGATCAACTCCGCGTTCTCGTACGGTGGCCTCTCGTGCGTCGTGCAGACGGTCTCGGAGCTCAGCGGCCTCGAGATTCCCTTCGCCGCCAAGGTCAGCTTCGGCGGGGTGATCAACATCACCGACGCGATCGGCGGTGTCGATGTCTGCATCGCGAACGGGATCAAGGACCGCTACACCGGCATCGACTGGCCCGCCGGCATGCGCACGGTGCAGGGTCTCGACGCCCTGCAGTTCCTCCGCACCCGTCACGGCGTCGGCGACGGCGGCGACCTGGGGCGCATCTCGAACCAGCAGCAGTACATGTCGCGTCTGGCCAACAAGCTGAAGAGCCAGGACGTGCTGTCGAACCCCGCGACGCTCTACAAGCTCGCCTCCACCGCTCTGCGCAACGTCGACCCGTCGACCTCGCTGACGAACCCGCTGACGCTGGTGCAGATCGCCTCCGCGGTCAAGGACGTGCCGTTCAACGAGATCGTGTTCATCCAGTACCCGACGTACACCGATCCCTCGAACCCCAACCGCGTCGTGCCCGACCGTACCGACGCCGACACGCTGTGGGCGGCCCTCGCCGCGAACCAGCCGCTGGAGCTCTCTGGCAACCTCAGCGACGGCAACGGCGTGGTCGCCGACCAGAACGCCACCCCGGCGCCCACGCAGGCTCCCGCGCCGGTCGACACCGCCAGCCCCGCGCCCACCCAGACGGCCCAGGCCTCCCCGGCCCCGACGTCGGACGCGATCCAGCTGCCGAGCGGCATCGCCGGGCAGACCGCCGCACAGGCGACCTGTTCGAACGGAAACGTCCGCGGTTGACCCTCGCCGCCCGGCATCTCGGACGTGGTTCGAATGCCGGGCGGCATCCGGTTAGTATGGACCGGTGTGTTCGCGCCGCAGGGCGTCGATCACCTGGAGACGTCGCATAGTCAGGCCTAGTGCACCACCCTGCTAAGGTGGAGTCCCCGTAAGGGGACCGAGGGTTCAAATCCCTCCGTCTCCGCAGAAAAAGCCCCGGTTCGCCGGGGCTTTTCTGGTTCCTGCCGACGGCGCCCGCGGGGTGCCGCGAGCGCCGTCGGGTGGCGGTCAGGAGCGGATGAACGCCAGGATGTCCGGGTTGATCACGTCGGCGTGCGTGGTGAGCATGCCGTGGGGGTAGCCCTCGTAGATCTTCAACGTCGCGTTCGACAGCAGCTCGGCCTGCTTGAGGGCGGCGGCCTGGTAGGGCACGACCTGGTCGTCGTCCCCCTGCAGTACGAGCACGGGCACCGAGATCGCTTTCAGATCCTCGGTCTGGTCGGTCTCGGAGAACGCCTTGATGCCGGCGTAGTGGGCGAGGGCGCTGCCGGTCATGCCCTGGCGCCACCAGTTGTCGATCACCCGCTGTTGCACCTCGACGCCCTCGCGGTTGAACCCGTAGAAGGGTCCGGATGCCACATCCTCGAAGAACTGCGCGCGGTTGGCGGCGAGGGCGTCGCGGAACCCGTCGAACACCGACATCGGGAGACCCTCGGGGTTTTCGTCAGTCTGCAGCATCAGGGGCGGAACGGCCGCGACGAGCACGGCTTTGGCGACCCGGCCCTGGGGCTCGCCGTACTTCGCGACGTAGCGGGCGACCTGTCCGCCACCGGTGGAGTGGCCGACGTGGACGGCGTTGCGCAGGTCGAGGTGCTCGACGACAGCGTTCACGTCGCTCGCGTAATGATCCATGTCGTGACCGGTGCCGATCTGCGACGAGCGACCGTGGCCGCGTCGGTCGGTCGCGATCACGCGATAGCCCTCGTTGAGGAAGTAGAGCAGTTGCGCGTCCCAGTCGTCGGATGACAGGGGCCACCCGTGATGGAACACGATGGGCTGAGCGTCGTGATCGCCCCAGTCCTTGAAGAAGATCTCCGCGCCGTCGTCCGTCGTGACGTACCCCATGAGTGAACCTTTCATGTTCTGCTGCTCGGCGGTAAGTGGAGCGAGCACATCTGGGAGCGCTCACACAACAGCATGAAACCCTCCTCGTCGCCCCGTGTCCAGCACGAGTGCGAAGTGTTCAGCCGAGATGCACCTCGAAGGCACGCGAGTCGTGAACGGATCATCGGTCACGGCGCCGCGGGATCGTCGTCACCGGCCGGGTGGTCAGCCCTGCCGCTCGAACACCATCGTGGCCTGAATCCGGTCGCCGCCGCCGAAGCCGGTGCTCCCCGATGAGGCGGTCGTGATCGTGTGCAGGCGGTAACCGAGCGCGGCTTGGCGGTTGATGACATTCTCGAGTTCGGTCAGGTTGCCTGAGCCCGTGCCGAAGAACTTCTCCCTCAGCACCACCTGGAGCACGACGTAACTGAACCCGTCCTGGGCGGGACGCGGCTGCGCGCCCGAGACGGCGTCGGCCTGCGCCCGTTCGATGAAGCCCGCGACGCCCGGTTGCGGGGCGGCCGGCTCCTGGAACTGCTCGGTCCACCGCTGCCCGTCCCACCAGCGCATGCGCCCGGAACCGTCGTCGTACCACCCTGCCCGCGCGTCGCTCATCGACCGCCCCCTGTTCGTCGCTCCGGACCCCACGGCCGGGTGCCGCTGCGCTCGAGTATCTCGGAGCCCGATGCTCCGCTGCAACGCGCGGGTCAGGCGCGGTGCATCTCCACCGCACTCACGCCCGAGAGCCCCAACCAGGAGCGGCCGTCGGGACCGTCGACCACGGTGAGGAGCACGGCCTCGCACCCGCGGCACCGCGCGACGGCCCCCATCGCCGAGGCGTAGACGGCCGCCGTCGCGAGCAGTCCCGTCAGCCCGCAGTGGGTGCATCGAACTCCGGATGCCGTGGCGTCCCAGCCGAGCAGATCGTCGAGGCGACCGGCGAGGGCATTGCCGTCGAAAAGCGTCATCAGGAGCCTCCGAATCGCTCGGTGCGGATGCGGGTGGATGAGTGACCCGCCTCGATGAGCCAGCCGGCGACCGCCTCGACGAACGGGGTCGGTCCGCAGACGAAGACGCGCGGCTGCTGATCGGCGGGGATGACCGCGGCGCGCAGGCCCTCGGCGGTCAGTCGTGCGGGTGCCCGATCCGCGTCGGCCGGAGCTCGGCGCGTGTAGACGAGGTCGAGGGTGAAGCGGTCGTCGACGAGGGTGGCGAGCTCGTCGGCGAAGAACACGTCGTCTGGCGAGCGGACGGAGTACAGCAGTCGGAAGGGGGTCTCGTCGGCGCTCGCCGCGCGCGCGGAGGCCATGGCGAAGAGCGGGACGACCCCGGAGCCACCCGCGATCAGCTGCACCGGAGCGGGGTCGTCGGACGGCGTCCACACGAAGAACGCCCCGAGCGGCCCGTGCACCTCGATCCGGTCGCCCTCGCGCAGATCGTGGACGAGGAACGGCGAGACCTCCCCGTCGGGCACCTCGTCGACGGCGAGCACGATGCGCGTGCCCGGGCCCGCCGATGCGATCGAGTACGACCGGCTCGCCTGGTAGCCGTCGGGTGCGGTGAGGCGCACGTCGAGGTGCGAACCCGCCTCGTTGCCCGGCCACGTGGGCACATCGAGCTCGATGCGTCGGGCGGTCGCGGTCTCGGGGCGCGAGGCGACGACCGTCGCGGTGTGCCAGGCCGCGGTGCGCGCGGTCACCCGTACCGTTCCTCGCGCCAGGGGTCGCCGTGCAGGTGGTAACCGTTCTGCTCCCAGAAGCCCGGCTTGTCGGCGGGCATCGTGATGAGCCCCTGCACCCACTTCGCGCTCTTCCAGAAGTACAGGTGCGGCACCAGTAGGCGGGCAGGTCCCCCGTGCTCGGGCGTCAAAGGCGCCCCGTCGGCCTCGAAGGCGATCCAGCTCTTGCCCCCGAGCAGATCGTCGACGGCGATGTTGGTCGTGTACCCGCCGAACGAGTGCACCATCGCGAAGCGGTGAGAGGTGTCGACCTCGGCGAAGAGACGATCGAGAGAGACGCCGCGCCACGGCATGTCGAGCTTCGTCCAGTGCGTGACGCAGTGGATGTCGACGGTGACGTCCTCGACCCCGAGGGCCTCGAGCTCTGCCCGCGTCCAGCGGTGCACGCCGTTCTCGGTGCCGATCGCGAACTCCCAGCCGTCGTCGTCGACGCGGGGTGTCGGGCCGGCCGACAGCACGGGCCAGTCCCCGACGAGCGTCTGACCGGGAGGGAGCCGGGGGTCGCGCTCGCGTCGTCGTCCCGAGAATCCGCGTGTGATGAACGACATGGGTCTCCTCTGCGGTGGCGGTGGCTTCACCCTAGCCACGGTCGCGTGGCGGCGACAGGGCGCCGAGTGCCGGGGTCTGCCGACGCAGGACGACGCGTGCGCGATGCGACCTCTCGTCGCCGGAACACCTCCCATGGCCATCCGGCCCGGCGCCACCCCGTCGGCCACAGCCCCGCGCCCCGATAGGGTCGTGCCTGCGGTGCGCACCTCGCGCGCCCTCGCACCCCGGGAGAATCGCATGTCCGTCGGACTCCTCGCCGTCGTCGATGACATCCTCAGCGCCGCGATGCGCGCGAGTGCCAAGACGGCCGGAGTCGTCATCGACGACGCCGCCGTCACTCCGCAGTACGTGCAGGGGCTGACGCCCGCGCGCGAGCTGCCCGTGGTCTGGAAGATCGCGCTGGGCAGCATCATCAACAAGTACGTGATCATCATCCCGATCGCGTTGCTGCTCACGACGTTCGCCCCGTGGGTGCTTCCCTACCTGCTCATCATCGGCGGCGGGTTCCTGTGCTTCGAGGGGGCCGAGAAGGTGCTCGAGTGGTTTGGCGTGCACCACGAAGACGCCGAGTCCGACGAGCCGCGCGACGAGAAGAAGCTCGTGCTGGGGGCCGTGCGCACCGACCTCATCCTCAGCACCGAGATCATGCTCATCGCCCTCTCGAGCCTCGACCCGAACTTCGGAATCTGGATGACGCTGGGGGCGCTGCTCATCATCGGTCTGGCCATGACGGTGGTCGTCTACGGCGCGGTCGCGCTCCTGGTCAAAATCGACGACATCGGCCTGCGCTTCATGAAGAGCGAGTCGCGGGGCGTCCGCCGCTTCGGGGCCCGGGTCGTGGCATCCATGCCCGCCGTCTTCCGCGTGATCAGCGTGATCGGCACGGTCGCCATGCTGTGGGTCGGGGGGCACCTGGTGCTGCAGAACCTCGCCGACACCCTCTGGTCGGGGCCGTTCGACCTCGTGCACGTCGTGACCCACGCGATCGAGGCCGCGGGACCGGTCGTCGAGTGGATCGTCGAGACGGCCATGTCGGCGGTGTTCGGGCTGATCCTGGGGCTGATCATCGTGGGCGTGGTGACGGGTATCTCGCGACTGACGCGCCGCGGCGCGGCCGCGCACTGACGCTTAGGCGTGGGCGCTCGAGAAGCGCTCGCGCAGCTCGGCTTTGATCACCTTGCCCGACGCCGTGCGGGGGAGGGCACCGACGATCACGACGTCCTTCGGCAGCTTGTAGCGGGCCACCTGGCCGTCGAGGTGGGCGCGGACGGCGGCGGTGTCGACCTGCGCCCCGGGGGCGATGGTGACCACCGCGAGGGGCACCTCTCCCCAGCGATCGTCCGGGATGCCGATGACCGCGACCCCCGTGATGCCTGGGAGGTCCGCGATGAGCGACTCGACCTCGGCGGGGTAGATGTTCTCGCCACCCGAGATGATCATGTCCTTCGACCGACCGCACACGTACAGGTAACCGTCGGCGTCGAGGTAGCCGAGGTCGCCGGAGCGGAACCAGCCGTCGTCGGTCGTGGCAGCGCGGGTGGCGTCGTCGAGCCCGTGGTACCCGGCGAACACGTTCGGCCCACTGATCTGGATCTCGCCGACCTCTCCGGACGGGACCGGCAGCCCCTGCTCGTCGACCACGCGCACCTCGGTGAAGAAGTGCGGCAGCCCGACGCTGCCCTGCTTCGACCTCGTCATGTGCGAGCCCAGAGAGGTGGCGCCGGGGGAGGTCTCGGTCATGCCGTATCCCTGCGAGAACGACAATCCGCGGGCCTCCCACGCGCTCAGGATGCGGTCGGGAACGGCGGAGCCGCCGCAGGTGAGGGTGCGCAGACTCGAGACGTCCGACTCGCTCCACGCGGGATGGTCGGCCATCAGCTGGAAGGTCGTGGGGACGCCCGAGATCATCGTCACCCGGTGGCGTTCGACGAGGTCGAGAGCGCGCCCCGCTTCGAAGCCCTTCTCGAGCACGAGGGTCGCGCCTTTCAAGACCACCGGGAGGGCTCCCATCCCCAGGGACGCCACGTGGAACAGGGGCGAGATCATCAGCGCGACGTCGTCGGAGACCACGTCGTAGTCGATGACGGTGTTGACCGCGACCGAGGTGAGGTTGTCGTGCGTCAGCACGGCACCCTTCGGCCGCCCGGTGGTCCCCGAGGTGTAGACGATCGCAGCCGGGGTGGCGGGGTCGGCGACCGCGAGCGCGGGCGCCGGGCCCGCGGCATCCAGGAGGCGGGACAGGCCCGGCTCTCCGTTCCGACCGGACGCGCCGGTGCGGATGCGCGGCGGCGTCTGCTCGGGCGACGGCAACGCGTCGAGGCGATCGTCGAACGCGGGATCGTGCACGAGGGCGCGCGCGCCGCTGTCACGGAGGACGTGAGCGATCTCAGGACCCGCGAGTCGGGTATTGACCGGCACGAAGACCGCGCCGATCCGCGTCGCGCCGAACAGCGCGATCAAGAAGTCGGGGCTGTTCTCGCCCAGGTACGCGACGGCGTCTCCGGCGCCGATCCCCCGCGAGGCGAGGACGGCCGAGAACGCCTCCGCGGCATCCGCGAGCTGGGCGTAGGTCAGGTGCTGGTTCTCGCCGTAGACGACGGCGGCCTTGTCGGGGGAGCGGAGACGCCGGCGGGGGAGCCAGGCTCCGAGACCTTGGGTTCTCATGCGCGATCTCTTCGTCGAGGGTGCGGGATGGAGAAGGGAGGGGTCGGGCCCCTCCCCTTCAGGCGTAGAAGCGGTAGAGGCCGCGCGCGACCACGGCGGGCTTGCCGCCGCCGTCGACCTGGATCGTCTGGTCGACGGTGAGCTGGTAGCCGCCGGCGATCTCGGTGACCTCGGCGATGACGGCGTTCATGCGCACGCGGGCTCCGACCTTCACCGGTGAGATGAACCGCACCTTGTCGAGGCCGTAATTGACCTTCGTGGTCACGCCGGTGACGTCGAGCAGCTCGGTCCAGAACGTCACCGCGAGCGAAAGACTCAAGAATCCGTGGGCGATGGCGCCGCCGAAGGGGCCGTCCTTCGCGCGCTCGGGATCGGTGTGAATCCACTGGTGGTCGTCGGTGGCGTCGGCGAAGAGGTTCACGCGGTCCTGCGTGACCTCGAGCCACTCCGACCAGCCGAGATCGGTGCCGGCGAGGCCGGCGATGTCGTCGTACGAGACGGTGGTGCTCATGAGTGCTCCTTGGAGGGGGTGGTCAGGCCGAGCAGCCGCGCGGCGTTGTCGCGGACAATGCCGGGCATGACCTCGGGCTTGAGGGTGGTCTGCTCGACGTCGCGCAGCCAGCGGTCGGGCGTGAGCAGCGGGAAGTCGGATCCGAAGAGGACGCGGTCCCGCAGGAACGAGTTCGCGGCGCGAACGAGCTGCGCGGGGAAGTACTTCGGGCTCCAGCCCGACAGGTCGATCCAGGTGTTGTGCTTGTGCGTGGCCACCGAGATCGCTTCGTCTTGCCACGGCACCGAGGGGTGGGCCATGATGATCTGCAGGTCACCGAAGTCGGCTGCGACGCCGTCGAGCAGCATGGGGTTCGACAGTCCCAGGCGCAGACCTCGGCCGCCCTTCATTCCCGCGCCGATGCCCGTCTGTCCCGTGTGGAACAGGGCGACGACCCCCGCCGTCTGCAGCGTCTCGTACAGCGGGTAGTGCCGCTCGTCGCTCGGGTCGAATCTCTGCACGGTGGGGTGGAACTTGAACCCCCGCACGCCGGACTCCTCGATGAGGCGCTGAGCGCGCTCCACGGCATCCGCGCGGTTCGGGTCGACGGAGCCGAACGGGATGAGCACGTCGTTGTGGCGAGCCGCGCCCGCGGCGATGTCGGCGCTCGAGAGGGGCGGGTGGTCGAGGTTGCCCTCGGCATCGACCGTGAAGACCACCGCGGCCATCGAGCGCTCGCGGTAGTACGCCGCGATGCTGTCGAGGTCGGGTCGCGCGGCGTCTGTCGCGAAGTAGCGACTCGCGGCCGCGGCGAGATCATCGGGAAGCGAGGAGTGCCCGTGCCCGTCGACCTCGACGTGCACGTGCACGTCGATCGCCGTCAGTGCCCCGACGTCGATGGCGGGTTCGTAGTGGGCCACGGTCGTCACGCGGTGGCAACGGGGCGCTGGAGCTCGACGGGGAGGGCCGGGAAGCGCTCGCCTACGCTCTGCAGGTCGCCGACGGCCTCGGCGAAGCCCGCGGCGAGGGCTTCGGCGGTCCAGCCGCCGTCGCGATAGACGGTGGCGACGGGCTCGGGGTGCGACCACAGCTGCAGGCGGTCACCGCCGATGCCGATCGCCTGGCCGCTCACCCCGGCTGCCGCGTCGGAGGCGAGGAAGGCGATGAGCCCCGCGACATCGTCCGAGGTGCCGAAACCCAGGTCGCGTCGGAAGAAGGCGGGCATGGGCTCTCCCGCTGCCTCCGCCTCGACGGCCGCGGCGAAGTAGGGCACCGTCGCGGTCATGGCGGTGGCGGCGACGGGGATGACCGCGTTGACGGCGATCCCGGCCTTCTTGAGTTCGAGGGCCCAGGTGCGCACCATGCCGACGATTCCGGCCTTGGCCGCCGCGTAGTTCGTCTGGCCGAAGTTGCCGCGCTGACCGGTGGGCGAGCCGATGCAGATGATCCGCCCGGCGATCTCGTTCTGCCGCATGTAGGTCGCCGCGGCGCGCACCGTGGTGAAGGTCCCTCGCAGGTGCACGCCGATCACCGTGTCGAAGTCGTCGTCGCTCATCTTCCACAGCACGGTGTCGCGCAGGACGCCGGCGTTGGTGACGAGGATGTCGAGTCGGCCGTAGGCGTCGACGGCGGCGGCGACGAGGGCGTCGGCGGTCTCGGTGGGTCCGACCGGCGCGACCACTGCGACCGCCTGGCCGCCCGCATCGACGATGGTCTTCACCGCGGCGTCGGCGGTGGCGGCGTCCACGTCGTTGATGACGACGGCCGCCCCCTGGCGGGCGAGCTCCTGGGCGTAGGCGAGGCCTAGGCCGCGGCCCGAACCGGTGACGATGGCGACTTTGCCGGTGAGCGTCATGGTGACTCCTTCGATCGGTGACATCGTGGCATCCAATCGTTGAAAATGTCAATGATTGTTCATCGCTACACTTGCGGCATGACCTCCGTGGCCCCCGACGATCCCTCGGGCTCGTCGCGCCTGGAGCACTCGCCCCTCGCCGACGACCTCGGCTTCCTCCTCGCGCGGGCCTCGGCCGTATCGCAGGCGGCGGCCAACGAGGCCCTCGCCGCGCACGAGCTCAAGGTGCGCTCCTACTCCGTCCTCGCGCTCGCGGTGACCGGCGGTCGGCCCTCGCAGCGTGAGCTCGCCGCCTTCCTGCGCCTGGATCCGAGTCAGGTGGTCGCCCTCATCGACGATCTCGAGCGTCGCGGTCTCGTCACGCGCGAGCCCGACCCGCGGGATCGGCGGGCCAACGTCGTGGCCGCCACGCTCGCCGGGCGTTCGCTCTACCGGCGCGCGCAGGCCGACGTCGAGGCGGGCGAACGTCGCGCTCACGCGGGGCTCTCGAGCGCCGACCGCGCCGAGTTGGCGCGCCTGCTGCGGGTGGTCGCCTTCCCCGGCGGGGAGTGACGACGCCACTTGCGACGCATCCGAGCCGCCCCGCGCCCCGGGGCGACGCCATGCCCGACGCTCAGTCGCGCGGGTGCAGACGGTCGAGCAGGTCGAGGCCGTGGCGCGCCCAGGCGATCTCGCCCTCGGCGCGGTCGAGGAATCCCTCGTAGGTGAACACCTTGAACGCCACCACCGCGTCGGGGTCGTGGCGGGTGTCGGTTTCGAGCCGGCGCGCGAGGATCGGGTGGGAGCGCCTCCGGATGGCATCCAGCTGGGACTGCCATTGTGCGCGGCGCAGCTCGTACTGGGCGATGTGCTCGTGCAGGTGTCGGCGGGCGACGTCGGGATCGGCCCACTCGAAGTACGCGGCGCGCAGGTGCGCGGGGTCGCGTTCCCGCGCGTATTCGATGGGTTCCTCCATCCACGCCCGAAAGGCGTCGACCCCCTCGTCGGTGACGGTGTACTGCGTCTTCGTGGAGCTCGCCCCCCACGGGACCGCCTCGTCGCGCAGCAGCCCGTCGGCGACCATGCGCTTGAGCTCGGGGTAGATCTGCGAGTCGGGCGCGTGCCAGACGTGCCCGACCGACACGTGGAAGGCCTTGGCCAGGTCGTAACCGGTCATGGGGTGCGCGGTCAAGACGGCCAGCAGGGCGTACCGCAGGCTCATCGGCGACTCCTCGGGGTGCTTGCGGATGCTCGGCATCCACCGTATCTTCTCGGCTATAACTATCCCTATAGTGAGTGGACGAGGGAGTTCCGATGCAACAGACCGTGGCCGCCAAGCTGCTCGACCACCCGCGCAACGCCTGGTACGTCGCCGCGTGGGATCACGAGGTCGGACGCAAGAAGATCCTTTCGCGCACGGTCGCGGGCCGGCCCTTGGCGCTCTATCGGACCGAGGACGGTCGAGCCGTCGCCCTCGCCGACGCGTGCTGGCATCGCCTCGCACCGCTGTCGCAGGGCGCTCTGGTCGGCCCCGAAGACATCCGCTGCCCGTACCACGGCATCACCTACGACGCCCGGGGCCGCTGCACCTCGATGCCCGCGCAGGAGACGATCAACCCGAGCGCCATCGTCCCCTCGTTCCCGGTCGTCGACCGATATCGCTACGTGTGGGTGTGGGTGGGCGACCCGGCGCTGGCCGACCCCGACCTCATCCCCGACATGCACCAGATGACGGATGCCGCCTGGACCGGCGACGGCCTGACGATCCACGCCCCGTGCAACTACCAGCTCGTCCTCGACAACCTGATGGACCTCACCCACGAGGAGTTCGTGCACTCGAGCAGCATCGGCCAGAAGGAGCTCAGCGAGAGCGAGTTCGTCACCAGCCACACCGACACCACGGTGACGGTCGAGCGCTGGATGCACGACATCGAGGCCCCGCCTTTCTGGCTGAAGAACATGAGAGACAAGTTCCCCGGCTTCGAGGGGCGCGTCGACCGCTGGCAGATCATCCACTTCGAGGCGCCGTCCACCATCTGCATCGACGTCGGCGTCGCCAAGGCCGGCACGGGTGCGCCCGAGGGCGACCGGTCGCAGGGGGTCAACGGCTACGTGATGAACACCATCACGCCCGAGACCGCGCGTTCGAGCCACTACTTCTGGTCGTTCCAGCGCAACTACCGCCTCGACAGCCAGCTCATCACGACGCAACTGCGCGACGGCGTGCACGGGGTGTTCGGAGAAGACGAGGCGATGCTCGCCGCGCAGCGGGCCGCGATCGACGCCAATCCCGATTACGAGTTCTACAGCCTGAACATCGACGCGGGCGGCATGTGGGTGCGCCGGATCCTCGAGCGGATGCTGCTCGCCGAGGGTCGCGATCACGCCCCGGCACCGCGTGCGGGCGCGCAGGTGGTGCACTGAGGTGGCGGTCTCGCGCACCGAGGTCTGGCAGTACGGCACCGTCGCGGCATCCCGTGCCCTCACGCCCGAGATCCGCCGCATCGAGATCGACGTCGACCAGCCCGCGCCGGTGAGTCCCGGCGCACACGTCGACGTGCGTCTGACCATCGCGGGTGAGCGCGACCGCCGGTCGTACTCGATCGTGGATGCCACGGACGGCGGCCGCCGCATCGCCCTGAGCGTTTACACGTCGCCGGTGAGCCGCGGGGGCGCGGCGGTGATGAACGCCCTCACGCCGGGGGACCGGCTGGAGCTGACCCAGCCGCTGAACGACTTCCCGCTCCGGCCCGGCGCCGACCGCTACGTGCTGATCGCCGGCGGCGTGGGCATCACCGCGATGGTGGGCATGGCCGCGCGTCTGCGCGACCGGCGGGCCGACTACCGGCTGCTCTACGCCGGTCGTAGTCGACCGCTGATGGCCTACGTCGACGACCTGCGCGAGGCGCACGGCGAGCGACTGCGGTTGCACGTGCGCGACGAGGGCACGTCGCTGTCGATCCCCGACCTCGTCGACGGCATCGCGGTGGGGACGGAGGTGTACGTCTGCGGGCCGATCCGCCTGATGGATGCCATCCGGCGGGAGTGGATGACGCAGGGGCGCCCCATCGCGGATCTTCGCATGGAGACCTTCGGCAACAGCGGCTGGTTCGAGGCGCAGGAGTTCGTCGTCCGCGTGCCGGCGAGCGGCATCGAGGCGCGCGTCCGTCCGAATCAGTCGATGCTCGAGGCTCTCGAAGGCGCCGGCGCCGACATGATGTGGGACTGCCGCAAGGGGGAGTGCGGTCTCTGCGAGGTCCGCGTCGTCGGCCTCGCGGGCGACATCGACCACCGGGACGTGTTCTACAGCGAGCGCCAGAAGGACGCCCGCTCGAAGATGTGCTGCTGCGTCTCGCGCGTCGTCGCACGGGACGGCGGCTCCGCCGTGGTGGAGATCGTCACGAGCTGAGGGCCGTGTGGCGCGCCGTCGAGATGGCGGGCGCTGCGCGAGACGACGACGAATCGTGGATCGCCCCGCGCCTCGCGGGTGATCTGGGCGCGTGACCCCGTGCGTCAGTCGTCGAGGCGCGAGTGCTCGCCGAGGCGGTGCCAGGCGCGGTTGTGGTACACCAGCGCGGCTCCGGATTCGCCGGGCTCGAGGTCGCGTTCGACGTCGACCTGCAGGGCTTGAGCGGCGATGACCGTGGAGCCGCCGGCATCCATTCTGCTGACGACCTTGCACCGGAGCCACGCGCGCACGCCGTGGTAGACCGGCTCGCCGGTGGGCAGGCGCGACCACGTCGAGGTGTCGGCGAAGCGATCGAGGCCGCTGGTGGCCCCCGCCCGAGCGAGCGAGATGTCCTCCGCGTCGAGCAGGTGCACCACGATCGTGTCCGCCGCGATGATCGTGGGCGTCGCCGACGACAGCGCGGAGACCGAGAAGATCAGCAGCGGCGGGTCGGCGCTCACCGACGACACCGACGAGGCGGTGAGGGCGACGGGGCCGTTCTCGCCGAACGCGGTGATCACGGCGATGCCGCCGGGGTGGCCGCGGAAGGCCCTCTTGAAGTCGTCCGCCGAGACGGAGGTGCCGATGGCGGGGGTGCTCTCGGGGGCGCCGTGCGGAAGCGAAGTCATGAATACGACGGTAGGCGCTCGCGCGGTGCGAAGGCTCTGCTGGCGCAACACGGCGAAACGCTCTGAGCGATCACGTCCGTGGTGATCTCCTCCGTGTGAGGCTTCACATTTATCAATCCGTGATCATTCGAGCGCCCGAATTACTTGACACGACGCGTTCTGTGAGCGCTAACATTCACACACGGCTCACCCGAGGGGCTGCATCACATGACCGGCATCGGAGCCGGCGAAACGAGGAGGTTTCATCATGAAGGCGAACAAGATCATCGCGGGCATCGCGCTCGTCGGCGCGATCGCGTTCACGGCCACCGGCTGCGCCGGAGCGGGCGGCGGCGGAAACGCCGGCGGCGGCAGCGGCGACAAGATCACGGTCGGCTTCGCCCAGACCGGTTCCGAGAGCGGATGGCGCAGCGCCAACACCGAGTCGATGAAGGAGGCGTTCAGCGAGGCCAACGGCTTCAACCTCGTCTTCAACGCGGCCGACAACAAGCCCGAGGCGCAGATCGCCGCCGTCCGCAGCTTCATCAACCAGGGCGTGGACGCGATCGTCCTCGCACCCATCGTGAGCGACGGCTGGGACGACGTCCTCAAGGAAGCCAAGGACGCCAACATCCCCGTCATCCTCGAGGACCGCACGGTCTCTGCATCCGAGGACCTCTACGCCAGCTGGATCGGCCTCGACTTCAAGAAGGAGGGCGAGACCGCCGGCAAGTGGGTCGCCGACAACTTCGGCACGACGCCCACCAACATGGTCGTCCTCGAGGGCACCACCGGTTCGTCCGCCGCCACCGACCGCGCCACCGGCTTCAACGACGCGATCAAGGGCACCGACATCAAGGTCCTCGACTCGCAGACCGGCAACTTCACCCGCGCCGACGGCAAGACGGTCATGGAGGGCTTCCTCCAGAAGTACGGCTCGCAGATCAACCTGCTCTTCGCCCACAACGACGACATGGGCCTCGGCGCCCTCGAGGCGATCAAGGCCGCCGGCCTTAAGCCCGGCACCGACATCAAGATCGTCACGATCGACGCGGTGAAGGACGGCATGACCGCCCTCTCGAACGGCGAGTTCAACTACATCGTCGAGTGCAACCCGCTCCTCGGTGAGAAGACCGCCGAGGTCGTCAAGAAGGTCGTCGCCGGCGAGTCCGTCGACAAGAGCTACATCGTCGAGGACCAGGCGTTCGACCAGGAGCAGGCCAAGAAGGTCCTGGACAGCCGCCCCTACTGATCCGCAGGGATCCGTCGCCGACTCCCCTCGGCGACACCCCGTCCGATCGCCTCGGCATCGACGGAACATCCTCCCCGGCGTGCGGGGTCGGTATCCACCGGCCCCGCACGCTCCCGATCCGAGAAAGCGATCGACAATGACATCCGAACGGGCCGCCGCGACGACCTCCGAACGGGCAGCCGTGGTGGAGATGCGCGGCATCAGCATCCAGTTCCCCGGCGTGAAGGCGCTCGACGGCGTCGACTTCACCCTCTACGCCGGCGAAGTCCACTCCCTCATGGGAGAGAACGGCGCCGGAAAGTCCACTCTCATCAAGGCCCTGACCGGCGTCTACGGGATCGACGACGGCGTCATCCGCGTCGAAGGGACCGAGCGACAGTTCCGGGCCACCGCCGATGCCCAGGCCGCGGGAATCGCCACCGTCTATCAAGAGGTCAACCTCTGCCAGAACCTCACCGTCGGTGAGAACGTCATGCTCGGCAACGAGATCCGACGCGCCGGCATGGTCGACTGGAAGGCCACGCACGCCGCGGCCGCCACCTACCTCGCCGAGCTGGGCGTGCACATCGACACCCGATCGATCCTCGCCAGCCACTCGATCGCCGTGCAGCAGCTGGTCGCGATCAGCCGTGCCATGGTGGTCGACACGAAGGTGCTCGTGCTCGACGAACCCACCTCGAGCCTCGACCGCGGCGAGGTCGAGCAGCTGTTCGGCGTGGTCCGCGATCTGCGCGACCGCGGCGTGGCCATCCTCTTCGTCTCGCACTTCCTGGACCAGATCTACGAGATCTCCGACCGCCTCACGGTGCTGCGCAACGGCACCCTGGTGGGGGAGTACCCCGTGGCGGAACTGGGTCGCGAACAGCTCGTGGCGAAGATGATCGGCCGCGAGCTCGGAGAGCTGGATGCCATCTCGGCCAGCGCCGAACGCCCGATCGACCGCACCGGAACGCCGGTGCTGCGCACCCTCTCGCTCGGGCGGAAGAACGCCCTCGAGCCCGTGGACCTCGACGTCTACCCGGGCGAGGTCGTGGGGTTGGCCGGGCTCCTGGGTTCCGGCCGCACCGAGCTCGCCCGCCTCATCGCCGGTGCGGATCGTCCCGACGACGGCACCGTCCAGGTGTCGGGCTCCGGGGCGCGCACAGGGTCGCCGCGGCACGCTCTCGACCGCGGCATCGCGTTCTCGTCGGAGGACCGTCGCGCCGAGGGCATCGTGGGCGACCTGACCGTCGCCGAGAACATCGTGCTCGGCATCCAGGCGCGCCGCGGCGCCCTGCGCAAGATCAGCGCCGCCGAGAAGCAGGCCGTCGTCGAGGAGTACATCACGGCCCTCGGCGTGCGCCCCGCCGACCCCAACGCCCTCATCCGCAACCTCTCGGGCGGCAATCAGCAGAAGGTGCTCCTGGCGCGCTGGCTGGCGACCGCTCCCGAGCTGCTCATCCTCGACGAGCCCACGCGCGGCATCGACGTCGGCGCGAAGGCCGACATCCAGCGCAAGGTCGCCGAGCTCGCCGAGAAGGGCCTCGCGGTCATCTTCATCTCGTCCGAGCTCGAAGAAGTGCTGCGCCTCGCGCAGCGCGTGGCCGTTCTGCGCGACCGTCGTAAGATCGGCGAACTGGCCACCCGCGACGTCGACCTCGACGCGCTCGTGGCCTACATCGCCGAGGGGCAGCCCGAATCGGCCGCAGCCGCGTCACACACCGCACCCGAGACACTGTCGTCCGATCGGGAGAAGATCGCATGAAGAAATTCCTCACCCACCGCCTCGTGTGGCCGATCGCGGCTCTGCTCGCGCTCATCGCCATCAACACGATCTCGCGGCCGTCCTTCCTCAGCATCACCATGCAGAACGGTCAGTTCTACGGGTCGCTGATCGACATCCTGCGCAACAGCGCGCCGCTCATGCTCGTCGCCCTCGGCATGACCCTGGTCATCGCCACCCGGGGCATCGACCTCTCGGTCGGCGCGATCATGGCCGTCTCGGGTGCCGTCGCCCTCACGGTCATCGAGGCCTCGCCCGACCCCGGCAACCTCGGCGTCGTGTTCACGGCGATCGCCGCGGCCGTCGGCGTGGCCCTGCTCCTCGGAGTCTGGAACGGTTTCCTCGTGTCGGTGCTCGGCATCCAACCGATCATCGCCACGCTCGTGCTGATGCTCGCCGGTCGCGGCGTGGCCCTCCTCATCACGGGCGGCTTCATCACCACCATCAACAGCGATCCCTACAAGTTCATCGCCGGCGGATACGTCCTGGGGCTCCCCTTCGCGTTCTTCGTCGCGATCTTCGCGGTGATCGTGGTCGGCGTGCTCGAGCGTCGAACGGCCCTCGGCATGCTGACCGAGGCGGTGGGCATCAATCCCGAGGCCAGCCGACTCGCGGGAGTCCGTTCGCGCGGCATCATCTGGGGCGCCTACATCGCGAGCGGCGCTCTCGCCGGGATCGCGGGCATCCTCTACAGCTCGAACATCATGGCCGCCGACGCGAACGCGGCGGGTCTGTACATCGAACTGGATGCCATCCTCGCGGTCGTTCTGGGCGGAACCTCCCTCGCGGGCGGCAAGTTCAGTCTCGCCGGCACGGTCGTGGGCGTCTTCACGATCCAGACGCTGAAAAGCACCATCACGTTCCTCGGCGTCCCCCCGGCGGTCAGCCCCGTGTTCATGGCCGCGGCCGTGCTCATCGTCGTGCTGCTGCAGTCGCGTCGCTTCCGCGCGTACTTCCACACGGCGGGGCGCAGTGCTCTCCGTCCGATCACCCGACGTCCTGACGCAAAGGTGCTGTCCTGATGGCCACTCTCACCGAAGAACGACGCTCGACGTCGTCGTCCGCGGTCTCGTACCGCCGCTTCCTCAGCCGTCACATCTCGTGGGTGCCGGTGTTCGCCGCGGTGATCATCCTGGTCGTGATGATCGCGGGAGCCATGTGGTACTTCCCGAACTTCCAGCTGAACCGCATCATGTCGTCGATCCTGCTCGACAACGCGTACCTGCTCGTCCTCGCGGTGGGAATGACGTTCGTCATCCTCACCGGCGGCATCGACCTCTCGGTCGGGGCGGTCATGGCCTTCACCGGCATCCTCTGCGCGAAGATGCTCGGCGACGGCGTGCCGGTCGCGGTGGCGATCCCCGCGATGGTGCTCATCGGCGCGGCGATCGGTCTGCTCATCGGCATCCTGGTGCAGTTCTTCGACGTGCAGCCGTTCATCGCCTCGCTGATCGGCATGTTCCTCGCTCGCGGTCTCGCCTTCGTCGTCAGCCTCGAATCGATCAAGGTCGACAACGAGGGTCTGCTGTGGCTGCAGTCGACGCGCTTCTCGTTCGCGGGGTGGTACATCACCCCCACCGGGATCATCGCGTTGCTGACCGTCGCTCTCGCCGCGTTCGTGCTGCGCTACACGCGCTTCGGCCGAACGGTCTACGCCGTCGGCGGCAACGAGCAGTCGGCTCGCCTCATGGGACTCCCCGTCGTCCGCGCGAAGCTGTCGGTCTACGTCATCAGCGGGGTGTGCGCGGGTCTGGCCGGGATCGTCCTGACCGCGTACTCCGGCGCCGGCTACCCGCTGAACGGTGTGGGCACCGAGCTCGACACGATCGCCGCGGTGGTCATCGGCGGCACCCTCCTGACGGGCGGCAGCGGGTTCGTCATCGGGTCGATGGTCGGCGTCTTCGTGTACGGCCTCATCCGCACGATCATCTCGTTCTCGGGTGCGGAGCAGTCGTGGACGCGCATCACCGTCGGCGCCCTGCTGCTGCTGTTCGTGGTCGTGCAGCGGGTGATCGTCTCGCGCTCCGCCCTCAGCAGGTGAGGCCTTCACCCGCGGCGGCGCGAAACATGCTCCGCGGCGGTGTTAGCGCTCTCGCTCCGTCGCGGGCATGATGGACCCCATGCCCGCCGCCGTCGCCCCGCCCCTCCTCGAGGTGCGCGGGGCGTCGGTGCGTTTCGGGGTCGAGGCGGCCTTGTCCGGAGTCGACTTCCGTCTGCGAGCCGGCGAGGTCCACTCGCTGATGGGCGAGAACGGGGCCGGCAAGTCGACGCTGATCAAGGCGATCACCGGGGCGTTGCGTCTCGACGACGGCGACATCCTCATCGAGGGACGACCGGTGCGGCTGTCGTCTCCGGCCGAAGCCCAGGCCGCCGGCATCTCGACGGTCTACCAAGAGATCGATCTGCTGCCCAACCTCACGGTGGCCGAGAACATCTCCCTCGGACGTGAGCCACGCCGGTGGGGGATGATCGACCACGCCGAGATGCGCCGCCGAGCCTCGTCGGCCCTGGCGGCTCTCGGCGTCGACGTCGACCCGGCGTCGGTCCTGTCGTCCCACCCGCTCGCGGTGCAGCAGCTCGTCGCGATCGCCCGCGCCGTGTCGGTCGAGGTGAAGGTGCTCGTCCTCGACGAGCCGACCTCGAGTCTCGACGCCGACGAGGTCGCCGAGCTCTTCCGCGTCGTCCGCGAGCTCAAGGACACCGGTATCGCGGTGGTGTTCGTCTCGCACTTCCTCGATCAGGTCTACGAGATCTGCGATCGCGTCACCGTGCTGCGCGGCGGCCATCTGGTCGGCGAGTACGCCACGCGCGAGCTCCTGCGGATCGATCTCGTCGAGAAGATGCTGGGCGCCGCCGCGGGGGTCCTCGCCCCGCTCGGGCAGCGCACCGTCGACGACAGCGAGGGGCCGGCGATCGTCAGCGCACGCGGGCTCACCGCCGGACCGCGGCTACGTGAGGCCGACCTCGACCTCGCCGAGGGTGAGGTCATCGGGGTCGCGGGCCTGCTCGGATCGGGTCGCAGCGAACTCGCACGGGCGTTGACCGGGGTCGACCGCCCGGGATCGGGCGAGGTGTTCGTCGACGGTGCTCCCGTGCGCTTCGGCTCGCCGCGCGAGGCGATGAGCCGTCGCATCGCCTACTCGTCCGAGAACCGGCGCACCGAGGGGGTCATCGGCGACCTCAGCGTGCTCGACAACATCAGCCTCGCCCTCCAGGCGCAACGCGGCGTCCTGCGCCGGATGAGCACCGCGCGACGCCGTGAGTTGGCAACCAGCTGGGTCGAGGCTCTGCACATCCGCCCCGCGGACATCGATCGCCCCGTCTCGACGCTGTCCGGAGGCAATCAGCAGAAGGTGCTCCTCGCGCGGCTTCTCGCGCTCTCTCCCCGCGTGATCGTGCTCGACGAACCCACGCGCGGCATCGACGTCGGTGCCAAGGCCGAGATCCAGCGCCTCGTGGGGGAGCTGTCCGACAACGGTCTCTCGATCATCTACATCTCGGCCGAGCTCGACGAGGTGCTCCGCGTCGCCCACCTGGTGGCCGTCATGCGTGACGGCGTCTTGGCGCAGATCGTCCCCGCCGCCGATCTCACCCCCGATGCGCTCCTGGCTCTCGTGGCCAAGCCCGAGAGTCCCGGTGAGGCGGCGAATGGCTGACGACAAAGCGGCGCGCACGGCGAACATCTTCGATGTGGCCCGGCTGGCGGGCGTCTCGCACCAGACGGTCTCGCGCGTGCTCAACAACATGCCGAACGTGCGTCCCGCCACCCGAGCGCGCGTCGAGCAGGCCATCGCCCAGCTGAGGTACAGCCCCTCGCCGGCGGCGCGCGCCCTCGTGACGCGACGCACCCGCACGATCGGTCTCGTCACCCCGGGCAACGTCGACTACGGTCCCTCGTCGATCGCCATGAATTTCAACTTCGCCGCGCGCGCGGCGCGGTACAACGTGGATGCCATCAGCTCCCCGCAGAGCGACGCGGTCGCTGTGCGTGCTGCGATCGACGGTCTTCTCAAACAGCGCGTGGATGCCATCGTGCTCATCGTCGTCGACACCGAGGTGCTGGCATCCGTCCAGGCCCTCGACCTGGACATCCCCATCGTCGCCTCGGCCACGACCAGTCGTCCGCACCCGCGGCTCGTCGCGATCGATCAGTATCGCGCGGGCCGCAGCGCCGTGCGGCACCTGCGCGAGGCGGGGTACGGTCCGATCCGTCATATCGCCGGTCCCGCTCGCAACCCCGACGCGGTGGAGCGCATCCGCGGATGGCGCGAGGAGCTCGCGTCCTCGCGCAGCGAATCGACCGCCCTCGTCCACGGCGACTGGTCGGCCGAGAGCGGTTACCGCATCGCGAGCGAGGCCGACATCGCCCCCGGCGAGGGGATCTTCGTCGCCAACGACCACATGGCGATCGGTGTTCTCTCGGCCCTCCGCGAACGCGGACTGCGGGTGCCCGAAGACGTCGGGGTCGTCGGAATCGACGACGTCCCCGAGGCGGCGTTCCTCTACCCGTCGCTGACGACCGTGCGGCAGGACTTCGCCGCCCTGGGCGAGATCCTCATGCAGAAGGTGCTGCTGGCGGTCGAAGAACCCGACACGGTGAGCGAGAGCACGCCCCTGCCCACGCGCCTCATCGTGCGCGATTCGGCGCCGGTCGAACGGCCTGTCGGCTCACGCCGACCCCGCTGACCTCGAGCTCGCCGCCGGCGTGTCGGGGCGATCGAGGCGGCCCCGAGACCCCACCGCCCGCGCGCCGAGAACGTCAGCGGAGTGGGATGCCGCGCTGGCCGGGAAACGCGATGTGATGACATGCCATCGGGTAACCGGGCCCACGGCTGTTGACGTAACCATGCTGGTGGACTGGGCGTGTGAGCGCTAACATGCGAGGACCGTCGAAGACGACGGTTCCTGCAATGACGCACCCACGAGAGGACCCCACCCCCGTGACCCCTTACGATCGCTCGGCGCCGCCACGACGCCGTTCTCGCTGGACGCTCGCCGTCCCGGTCATCGCCGCCCTCGTCGCGGCACCCCTCACCGCCCCCGTGATCGCCGGCGCTGTCGCCGCCGACGCGGGCCTCGTCGTCTCCTACCCCCTCGACGAGACCTCCGGAACAGTCGCGCACGACACCTCCGGCAACGGCCGCAACGCCACATTCGAAGGCGGCCCGACCCTCACCGGCGCCGACGGCGCCCGTCTCGACGGAAACGACGACGACGTCAAGCTGCCCAACGACATCCTCAAGGGCCTGGACTCCATCACCGTCAGCACCGACGTCATCGTGCGCCCCGAGCAGAGCGGCAACTACTTCATCTGGGGCCTCGGCAACACCACGGACTGGTACGGCAACGGCTACCTGTTCGCAACCGGTAACCCGGCGCGCACCGGCATCGCCCTCGGCAACTGGACCACCGAGCAGAAGGCCGAGAGCACCACCGCCCTCGAGCGCGGGGTCTGGAAAAAACTGACCTACACGCTCGATGCGGCGTCGAAGACCTCGCGCATGTACATCGACGGCGTCCAGATCGCCGAGAACACCAACACGACCTCCCTGCCGAGCATGATCGGCGGCGGAACCACGACGGCGAACTACCTCGGCCGGTCCAACTACACCCCCGACAAGCGCCTGGCCGGAAGCCTCCGTGACTTCCGCATCTACGACCGTGCGCTCACCGCGACCGAGGTGAAGGGCCTGGTCAAGACCCCCGAGGACAGCGCCGCGGTGCAGTCCGCGCTCAGCGCACTGGCGGTCACGAACATCGATGACGTCCGCGGCAACCTCACGCTGCCGGGCTCCTCGCAGGGGCTCCCGGTCACCTGGACGACCTCGAACGCCTCGGTGGTCACCGCCGACGGCGTCGTCACGCGACAGACCGCGGATGCGACGGTGACGCTCACGGCATCCATCACGAAGAACGCCGTCACCTCGACGCGGGCGTTCACCGGGACCGTCCGAAAGGCCGCGCAGATCGGGCCCTTCGAGGGGTACACGTTCGCCTACTTCACGGGCAATTCCGTCGCGGGTGAGAACATCTACTTCGCGGCGAGCAACGGCAACAACGCCCTGTCGTGGACGGAGCTCAACAGCGGGCAGCCGACGCTCACCTCGACCTTCGGCGAGAAGGGCCTTCGCGACCCGTTCCTCATCCGCTCTCCCGAGGGCGACACGTTCTACCTCATCGCCACGGATCTCTCGATCGGTCGCGACGGCAACTGGGACCGGGCGCAGCGCACGGGATCCAAGTACCTCGAGGTGTGGGAGTCGCACGACCTCGTCACCTGGAGCGCTCAGCGCCACGTCAAGGTGTCGCCGGACACGGCGGGCAACACCTGGGCCCCCGAGGCCTACTGGGACGAGTCGCTCGGCCAGTACGTCGTCTTCTGGGCCTCGAAGCTCTACCCCGAGAACGACCCCAACCACACCTCGAACGTCGCCAACAGCATGCTGTACGCCACCACGCGCGACTTCGTGACCTTCAGTGACACGAAGGTCTGGCAGGGCGGCATGTCGCGCATCGACTCCACCGTCATCAAGGCGAACGGCGTCTACCAGCGCTTCACCAAGGACGAGGGCGCCGGCACCACCGGATGCAGCGACATCATCCAGGAGAGCTCGGCCGTGCTGACGGCACCGCTCGACCAATGGAAGCTCGTCACCTCGTGCATCGGCAAGAAGGCCGGCACGCAGGCTGTCGAGGGCCCGAGCATCTTCAAGTCGAACCCCGGCGACGTCAACGGAGACAAGTACTACCTGTTCGTCGACGAGTACGGCGGACGCGGATACATCCCTCTCGCGACCACCGACCTCGCCAACCCGGACTGGAAGGTCCCGGCCTCGTACCGCCTCCCCGGCAGCCCGCGGCACGGAACCGTCATGCCCGTCACCCAGGCCGAACTCACCGCCCTGCGCGCGAACCTTCCGCAGCCGCTCGCGGCCAACGAGAAGGGTGAGCTCCTGCGGTACGACTTCACCGACGGGTCCGGGTCGACCCTGCACGATCGCTCCGGTGCGGGGCGCGATGCGCAGATCAAGGGCAACGCCGTGTGGAACGCCGACGCCCTCACCTTCGACGGCACCGACGACTACGTCGACCTGCCCGACAACGTGCTCGCGGGCACGACCGACATCACGGTCCAGGCCGAGATGCGTGTGGACGCGGCGCAGAAGAACCCGTACTTCCTGTACGCGTTCGGAAACACCGCGCAGGATGGCACCGGCAACGGCTACCTCTTCGCGACGGGGAACAACCAGTTGCGCGGGGCGCTCACCACGGGCAACTGGTCGGGGGAGCAGAACGCGCAGTCCTCGGCCGCCCTTCCGCGCGACCGGTGGGTGAACGTCACGTACACGCTCAGCGGGTCGACGGCACGCCTGTACCTCGACGGGCAGCAGGTGGCGGAGAACACCAACGTCACGGTGCGCCCCGGCGACATCGGCGGCGGTCGCACCCTCGCCAACTACATCGGCAAGTCGGTCTACAACGCCGACAACCTGCTCCGTGGACAGGTTCGCGAGTTCGCGCTCTACAACCGGGCCCTGAGCGCGGACGAGGTCGCCTCCGCGAACCCCGGCGTGCTGTCGAAGGTCAGCCTGCAGGACCCCAGCGTCCTGAAGGTCGCGCCGATCATCGACTCGGCGACGCGAACGATCACGTTCCCGGTGACGCCGGGCACCGACCTGACGAAGCTCCGTCCGACCTTCACCACCGCGTCGGGGACGACGGCGACCCCGGCCTCGGGGACGCTGCGCAACCTGAGCTCCCCGGTGACGGTCACGCTCAAGACGGCGGGGCAGGATGACACGGTCTGGACGCTGACGGCAGTCGAGATGAAGAGCCCGGTCCTGCCGGGGCTGTACGCCGATCCGAACATCGCGGTGTTCGGCGACACGTACTACATCTACGCCACGACCGACGGCACCCCGGGCTGGGGCGGCAACACCTTCTACGTCTGGAAGTCCAAGAACCTCGTGGACTGGACGCGGTCGGACAAGCCGTTCCTCACGCTCGACGGCGCCAAGGGCAACGTCCCCTGGGCCACCGGCAACGCGTGGGCTCCGACGATCATCGAGAAGGGCGGGAAGTACTACTTCTATTTCAGCGGCCACGAGCCGAACGCCAACCGCAAGATGATCGGTGTGGCCGTCGCAAACAGCCCTGAGGGCCCGTTCACCGCCGAGGCGCAGCCGATGATCACCAACGGCGAGAGCGTCAACAGCGGGCAGGCGATCGATCCGGCCGCGTTCCGTGATCCTCAGACCGGCAAGTACTACCTGTTCTGGGGCAACGGCAAGCCCGTCTACGGCGAGCTGTCCGACGACATGAAGAGCATCAAGGCGGGCACGATCAAGCCGATCACCGGTCTGCCGGACTTCCGGGAGGGGCTCTTCATGAACTTCCGAGACGGGACGTACCACCTGACGTACTCGATCGACGACACCGGATCCCCCGACTACCGCGTCGGCTACGCCACGTCGACGAGCATCGACGGACCGTGGACCTACCGCGGCATCCTGCTGCAGAAGGATCCGTCGCAGGGCATCCTCGGACCGGCGCACAGCTCGATCATCAACGTGCCGGGCACCGATGAGTGGTACATCGCGTACCACCGCTTCGCGATCCCGGGCGGTGGTGGGACCAACCGCGAGACGACGATCGACCGGATCCAGATCGGCTCCGATGGGCTCTTCCAGACCGTGAAGCCGACGCTCACCAGCGTCGCTCCGCGCGAGGTCCCCACGGAGACGAACCCGGAGCCGAGCCCGTCGCCGTCGCCCAGCGGTTCCTCGACCGGCAGCCCGTCGCCCTCGCCGAGCGACGCGCCCACCGGGACGCCGTCGCCGACCGTCGCCCCGACGGGGCAGCCCACGGCGCAGCCGACGGCGTCTCCGGCGGGCCCCTCGGCCTCGGTGTCGACGTCGACCGTCGAGCGCGGCGGCACGGTGCGGGTGACCGTGACGGGCCTGAAGGCCGGTGAGCAGGTCACCGCCGAACTGCGCAGCACGCCGATCCGCATCGCCGGCATCCCTGTCGCCGACGCGGCAGGTCGGGTCGTCTTCGACGTCCGCATCCCCGCGGACCTCGAAGCGGGCGCGCACACGATCGTCGTCTTCGCGGCGGATGGCTCGATCATCCAGCGCCTGCCGATCACGGTCGTGCCGAAGGGTCAGCTCGCCGCCACCGGTGCGCAGGGCCCGCTCGGGGGAGCGCTGCTGGCGACGTTCCTGCTGGTCGCGGGAGCGGCGGTCTGGGCGACGCGTCGACCGCGAGGCGCCCGGGTGTAAGTCTCGGATCCTGAAACGAGAAGGACCCCGGATGCCATGGCATCCGGGGTCCTTCTCGTTCGGTGTCAGCCCAGCAGCGGCACCGCGCCCACGAGCACGCCCACCGCGAGCATGACGAGCGAGACGACCGTCGCGCGCCACAGCACCTTCTTGTGGTGGTCGCCGAGGTTGACCCCGGCGAGCGAGACGAGCAGCAGGATCGCGGGGACCAGCGGGCTCTGCAGGTGCACCGGCTGGCCGGTGATCGAGGCGCGGGCCATCTCGACGGGGGCGATGCCGTAGTTCGCCGCGCTCTCGGCGAGCACCGGGAGGATGCCGAAGTAGAACGCGTCGTTCGACATGAAGAACGTGAACGGGATCGACAGCACACCGGTGATGACGGCGAGGAACGGCCCCATCGACGAGGGGATGACCTGGGTGATCCAGTCGGCCATGGCGGTGACCATGCCCGTACCGTTGAGCACGCCGACCAGCACACCGGCCGCGAGCACCATCGACACGACCCCGACGATGCTGGGCGCGTGGGCGACGATCTCGTCGGCCTGCGAGCGCAGCTTCGGGAAGTTGACCACGAGCGCGATCGCGGCGCCGACCATGAAGACGAAGGCCAGCGGGAAGAGGTCCATCACCAGCAGCACCATGACCGCGGCCGTGAGCGCGAGGTTGAACCAGATCAGCTTGGGGCGCAGCGTCGCGCGGTTGGGGTCGAGCATCGTGTCGGCCATCGCGGTGTCGGCGGTGTCGACCAGTTGCGCGGCGGCCACGGCGTCGCGTCCGCCGCGGACGGTGACGATGTTGCCGGTGCGCAGCGACGCCACCGCGCCGGGCTTCGGCTCAGCGCCGCGGAAGATCTTGGGGGCGCCGAGCCGACCGAAGCCTCCGGTGCCGTCGATCTTGGCGGTGTCGACGGATCCGGCCAGACGCTTGCGCTCGGACAGCCCGAGGAACCAGGCGAAGGCGAGAGAGACGACCAGGCCCGCGAGGAGCGAGGGGATCATCGGCACGAACACGTCGGTGGGCTGAAGGCCCAGGGCGGTCGCGGCGCGAACGGTTGGGCCACCCCACGGGACGATGTTCATCGTGCCGTTCATGAGGCCCGCGACGCAGGTGAGCACGACGGGGCTCATGCCCAGGCGCAGGTAGAGGGGGAGCATCGCTGAGGTCGTGATGATGAAGGTGGTCGAGCCGTCACCGTCGAGCGAGACCGCGCCCGCGAGGATCGCCGTGCCGAGCACGATCTTGGCCGGGTCGTTCCCGAGGACACGCGTGATCACGCGGATCAGCGGGTCGAACAGGCCGACGTCGATCATGATGCCGAAGTACATGATCGCGAACATCAGCAGCGCCGCCGTCGGCGCCATCTTGCTGATCGCGTCAATCACCATGTCCCCGAGACCGAGGCCCGCGCCGGCGATGAGGCCGAACACGGTGGGGACGACGATCAGGGCGACCATCGGGGTCAAGCGCCGCGTCATGATGAGGGCCATGAACGACAGGACCATGAGGAAGCCGAGGGCCACGAGCACCCCGTCGGCGGGCGTGTAGGCCACCGGGTACTCGGCCGCTTCGGCCGCAAGGATCAGGGGGGTCATCGCGACTCCTTCGTCGTGGATGCCGGCACGGGGCGCGCCGTCGATTCGGTGACACTACGGATGCGGGGTGCTCGGCCGCGCGCTTGCTCGCATTGCGGGGCGTTATGCGCGTACCGTGTGTTCTGCGCATTTCGCGCACGATGATGTCGCGGAGCGGAGGAGGTGCACATGAGGTTCGCCACGCGCATGCTTCTCGTGCAGATCGCCACCCAGCTCGTGGTCGTGGCCGTCTGCACCGCCGTCTTCGCGTGGCTCGGCGTGCAGCAGCTCAAGGCCGAGGCGGATTCCTCGGCCCTCAACATCGCCCGCTCCGTGGCCGAGGCGCCCGAGGTGCGCGGGCGCGTGGCGCAATATTCGGCCGATCCCGGCACTCCGGATGCCGCGGGCCTCCGCGGCGGTGAGCTTCAGCAGTACGCGGCCGACGTGACCGCCCGCACGCAGGGCTTGTTCGTCGTGATCACCGACGACCACGGCATCCGTCTCGCGCACCCCGATCCGGACCGGTTGGGCGAGGTGGTCAGCACGAGCTTCGCCGACGCGCTCGCCGGGCGCGAGGTCGTGACGTGGGAGACGGGGACGCTCGGCGAATCGGCCCGCGCCAAAGTGCCGGTGTATCCGCCCGGCGGGGGAGCGCCCGTGGGCGAGGTGAGCGTGGGCTTCGAGCGCGCGAGCGTGTTCGACGACCTCCCGGCCCTCATCGGTGGGATCGCGGTCGCCGTGGCGCTCGCCGCGGCGATCGGGGCCGTGGTCGCCCTGCTGATGCGCCGCCGACTCGAGCGACTGACCCTCGGCGTCCAGCCCGAAGAGCTGGTGTCGCTCGTGCAGACGCAGACCGCCGTTCTCGAGAGCGCCGACGAGGGAGTGCTCGCCCTCGACGACGCCGACGTCGTGCGCGTGTGCACGCCCTCCGCCGAGCGGCTCCTCGGGATCACGGATGCCGTGGGCCACCGCCTCGACGAGCTGGGCCTCCCGACGGCCGTCGTCGACGCTCTGTCGGGATCGGGTTCGTCGAGCGGCCTCCCGTTGGGTGATCGCGTGGTCTTCCTCGACGTGCGTCCGGTGCGCCGCGGAACGCGCACGCTCGGCCGGGTGGCGACGCTGCGCGACCGCACCGACGTCATCGCCCTGTCGGGCCGTCTCGACAGCGTCCGCGCCATGGGCGATGCCCTGCGGGTGCAGCGCCACGAGAACGCCAACCGCCTGCACGCCGCGGTGGGTCTTCTCGACGCCGGCCGCACCGACGAAGCGCGAGCGTTTCTCGCCGACCTCGTCGACCGCGGGTCGGTGGACTGGGCCGTGCCCGGCATCGAACTCGTCGGCGACCCCATGCTGCAGTCGTTCCTCGGTGCCAAGGCGCTGTCGGCGCGCGAGCGCGGCGTCGCCCTGCGCGTGGCCGACGACACGTTCTCGACCGCCTCGATCGACGACGTCGAAGACGTGGTCGCCGTGCTCGGCAACCTCATCGACAATGCCGTGACGGCCGCGGCGTCCGCTCCCGAACCCCGCGGGGTCGAGGTGAGCGTGCTCGACGACGCCGACGCGGTCGTGCTGACGGTGGCCGACACGGGTCCCGGCATCGCCGACGTCGAGGCGATCTTCGCGCCGCGCGAGCGCGGAGATGATCCGGATGCCGTGCACGGACTCGGCATCGGACTCCCGCTCTCGCGCGAGTTCGCGCGGCGCCGGGGCGGCGAGGTGTGGGTGGTCGACGCGGGCGGCGGCGACCACGGCGCGGTGGTGGCGGCTCGGCTGCCGGGCGTGGGAGGCGGGACGAGCGAGCGAGAGGGAACGAGCGAGTGAACGGCATCCGGGTTCTGGTCGTCGACGACGACTTCCGCGTGGCGGGACTGCACCGCGACGCGGTGGCGGCGCGGCCGGGCTTCGTCGCGCTCGAGCCCGCGCGCACCGTGGGTGAGGCGCGCGCCGCGGTCGCCGCGCACGCGCCCGACCTCGTGCTGGCCGACGTGTACCTGCCCGACGGTGACGGCATCGAGCTCGTGCGCTCGCTCGACGTCGACGCGTTCGTGCTGTCGGCGGCGACGGATGCCGCGACCGTGCGCCGCGCGTTCTCGGCCGGTGCGCTGGCCTATCTCGTCAAGCCGTTCGATACGCGGGTGCTCGCCGAGCGCCTCGACCGCTTCGCCCGATACCGCAATCTGCTGTCGAGTTCGCGTCCGCTCTCGCAGGACGACATCGACCGAGCGGCCGCCGCGATGCGGGGCGAGCGCGACGGACCCTCGCTCGCGCGCTCGGCGACCGAGCAGACCGTCCTGGCCGCCCTCGGCGCCCACGAGGCGTCGGCGTCCGAGGTGGCCGAGCGGATCGGGGTCTCGCGTGCGACCGCGCAGCGCCACCTCACCGCTCTCGCCGAGCGCGGGCTCGTGCAGGTGAGCCTGCGGTACGGGTCGACCGGCCGCCCCGAGCACCGCTTCCGCGCCGGCGCCTGAGGCTCAGCCCTCCAGCACCGCCCACCCGCGCGGGCCGAGCTCGACCCGCCCGTCGGCGAGGGTGCCGTCACCGGTGACGATCGTGCGCGCGTCGGCGGCCGGCACCGACACCGGCTCGTCGCCGATGTTCAGCGCGACCACCACCGCGTCGTCTCCCACGGCGGTACGCAGCACGATCGCGGCGTTGGCCACCTCGACCACGTCGGTGTGCGCCCGCCACAGCCACGGCTTGCGGCGGCGCAGCGCAATGAGCGCCCGGTGCGCCTCGAGGATCCGCTCGTCGACGTCTCCGACCTCCGCGGCGGATGCCGGGAACTCCGGCCGCACCGCGTCGTCGCCGCCCTCGCGCTCTTCCTTCACCCCGGTCCACCCGAACTCGTCGCCGGCGTAGACCGACGGGGTCCCCGCGACGGTGAAGAGCACGGCGAGGGCGTGCGGCACAAGATCGGCCCCGATGGCCGAGGCGATGCGGGTGACGTCGTGGTTGCCGACGAAGGTCTGCGGGGCGAAGGTCGCGAGCAGTTCGTCGTGCCGCTCGATCGCGTGGCTCAGCTCGAAGAGGTTGCCGTCGGCGATGCCGTGCCAGATGCCCTGCCACAGCTCGTACTGCGTCAGCGAGTCCATCGTCGAGGCGCGCACGATCGCGGGTCCGTCCCCGTGGATGACCTCGCCGACGAACCACGCCTCCGGGAATCTCTCGCGCACGCGCGGCAGCACCTCGGCCCAGAACTCGGTCGGCATCGCGTACGCGGCATCCAGTCGCCACCCGTCTATCCCGCGCTCGAGCCAGTGGCACATGACGTCGACCACGAGGTCGGCGACCGCCGGCGACGAGTGGTCGAGGGCGACGAGCGCGCCGTGCCCCTCGAACACCTCGGCCTCGAGCGTTCCGTCGACCCAGCGCCCGCGGAACAGCTGCGGTCCGTCCTCCGACGCGTCACGGAAGGCGGGGTGCGCCCGCCCGACGTGGTTGAACACCCCGTCGAGCAGCACCCGGATGCCGCGCTCCCGCGCCCCCGCGAGGAGGCGATCGAAATCTCCGTCGTCGCCGAGGCGCGGGTCGATGCGCAGGTGGTCGACGGTGTCGTAGCCGTGGGTCTCCGACGCGAACACCGGTCCGAGCAGCAGCCCGTTCAGGCCGAGCCCGATGACGTGGTCCAGCCACGGCTCGAGCCTGTCCAGGCGGTGTTCGATCTCGGCATCCGGCCCCTCGCCGTCGCGGATCGGTGCGCCGACGAAGCCGAGCGGGTAGACGTGCCACCACATGACGTGTTCGGGCCACCCAGCCATGGGGTCTCCACCTGTCCGGGGATCGGACCGGACCCCTCGACGCTATCCGTCCGCGCGATTCGCGCCGCGGGGGTTGTCCTGTCGCTCCGGATGCCGTGCTCGAGCGCGCTCATCGGCGCCCACAGCTCCGTCGAGCGTGCCCCGCTGGCTCCGTCGTGCGTGTTGCCCCTCGACAGGCCTCAGCGCACCCGCACCCAGCCGTCGCCGCGCCGCTCGATCGCCCCGGCCGCCGCGAACGCGTCGAGCCACCCGCCCATCGGCCACGACCCCCACCGTTCGTGGAAGGTCGCCCCGTTGCGCAGGATGTCGTCGAGGTGCTGCCAGGGCGGAGAAGACACCGGATGCCACTGGTGAAAGGCGTCCGCACCCCCCACCCACCGCATCTCGACGTCGGCTTCGCGCGCGGTCCAGGCGAGGTCGGTGTCTTCGGCGCCGTATCCCTCGTAGCCGGGGTGGAAGCCGCCGATGCGGTTCCAGGTCGAGGCGGTGACCGCGAACGACAGCGACCAGAACAGGTCGTATTCGTCGCGTGACGCGGCGCGGGTCCCACCCGCGGGAAGGGCGGGGCGGGCGCGGTGCGGTCGGACGAGGAAGGGCAGATCGGATGCCGTTTCCGGGCGCTGCACGCTCGAGAGGTACGTCACCGCTCCGCAGAGCACGGCGTCGGGGTGCGCCAGCGCGGCTGCCCGGTAGGCGGGGAGCAGCCCCGCGCCGGGAAGGCAGTCGACGTCGAGGAAGACCAGCAGTTCCGCTCCCGCTCCGAGGGCGGCGGCAGCGGCGCGGTTCCGCCCCTCGCCCACGCGCAGACCGTGCGGCCCCGGCGGCACATGGAGCGTGAGGGTTTCGGCATCCGGGGCGTCCTCCGGGGGCGTCTCGTCGAGCCACGCCTCGACGCGCACGATCTCGCCGGCGACCTCCGCGAGGGTGCGTCGCTGCCGCTCGAGGTGCTCTCGGCGTGCGGCCGAGGCGACCGTGATGACGGCGGTCCTCACGGGAGGACCGCCTCGACCGCCGCAGCCATGCGGCGCGCGCCGCCTGCGACTTGCCATCGCGACCAGTCCGGCGCGTCGCGGGCGGCTCGTTCGACGAGGTCGACGAGGTCGGCGGGGGCGATTCCCGCCGCCGCCCGCCGAGCGAGACCCCAGCGTTCGAGGGCCTCGGCCGTGTGGTGCTGCTCGTCGAAGGGGCGCTCCTGCGAGATCACGACGGTGCGGGCGCCGGATGCCGCGAGATCGGCGACGCTGTTCTGCCCCGCGGCGCTGACCACGACCGTGCTGCGGGTCAGGAGCGGCCACGGATCGTCGATGCGCGACGCGGCGTCGTGACCGACGGTGGTGACCTCCCATCCGCGATCGCGCAGGAGCGAGACGACCTCGTGACGGGCGTCGTCGTCGAGCATCCGGCCGAGCAGCAGCACGCTCCGCTCGTCGCGCGGGCCGTCGACGTCGCGCCCGTCGAAGCGCGAGATCCCGCCCGTCCACATGACGCGGTCGGAGTGCTCCGACAGTGCCGGGGTCGCCACGGCCCCGTGCGCCCACGGAGCGACGATGCGATCGGCGAGGGAGTAGGCGAGGGCGTGCGGGGCATCGGTGCGCGCGCCCGGCTGGGTCACGGCGATCGTGCGCAGCCCCAGGAGGCGCGCGAACGCGACCACCTCGGCGCTCACATCGATGACGAACGCCCGCAGGTCCCGCGCGGCGGCAGTGGTGGCGATGGCCGCCAGGCGGGCGCGGTGCCCGGGGTGGTCGTGCGGGGCCCAGTGCAGGGCGCCCCGCGCGGTCGGCTCGGCGTCACGCGGGTCGACGGTGGTGCCGTCCGCGGATTCGAAGGGATCGGCGTCCGGGGGCAGATCGATCCATTCGATGTCGGCGGGCAGCCCCGCGGGCCGCGGCATCGACGAGAACGCCACGACCGGCTCCCGCAGGTGCGGCGCCACGGCGAGGAACCGCGAGAGGTGGCCGAATCCGTGGTGGTGGATGTACCAGCCGATCACCACGACACCGCCGGCATCCGGCGGGCGGGAACCGGCTGCGCGCTGTGGGCGAGAACGCGTTCGACCTCGCGGTATCGCTGAACGAGCGAGTGCTGGCGGATGGTCGCGCGCCGCGTCCACACGCGGGTGAGGGGTTCGCGCGCACCGGTCTCGGCCAGCTGCGTGGCGGCCTTGGCGAGAGCGACGACGTCTCCGGGCATGACCGTGGTGGTTCCCGGGATCCCGGCCACCACCTCGGATACCCCGCCGATGTCGAACGCGGCGACGGGCGTTCCGGTGGCGAGGGCCTCGACGATGACGAGGCCGAACGGCTCCTCCCACATCGGGGTGACGAGAGCAACCGCCGACGATCCCACGAGGCGGCACAGGTCGGGCTGTCGCAGAGGGCCGACGTACCGCGCGTGCGCGCCGAGGCGCGGCACGATCTCCTGCTCGAAATAGTCCACGTCGCCGATACGGCCCGCCAGAACGATGTGCGCGCCCGCCTCGCGGGCGGCCTCGATGGCGAGGTGCGGGGCCTTCTCGGGCACGACGCGCCCCGACCACACCCACGATCGTCCGCCGTCGCCGCGGGTCCACTGTTCGGTGTCGACGCCGTTGGGGAAGACGAACGCGTCGACGCCCTCGACTGACCAGGCACGGGCGGTGGCCTGGCTCACCGCGACGAAGCGGTGGGAGCTGTCGCGCACCTCCGCGGCCGCTTCGAGCAGCGGCTCGAGCGGAGGGGTGTGGAGGGTCGTGACGACGGGGATGTCGGCCTCGACGCTCCACCGGATGGGGGCCGGGTGGAGGCTGTGGTTGTCGACGACGTCGAAGAGGTGGCGGTCGGCGACCAAGCGGTCGCGCGCGGCGTCGAAGGCGGCGTCAACGGCGGCGGCGTACCCCGTTGGGTAGTCGGTGTCCGAGGCATCCTCGGGGCGGGTCCACTCGGGCGTCGGCAGGCGGAACTCGTCCGTGTCGCCGAGGAAGTCCGAGCCGTCGGCGGCGCACAGGGTCACATCGTGACCGCGGGCCCGCAGCCAGCGCACGCGGTCCCAGACGGCCGCTTCGAGGCCGCCGGCGTGCGGCTGGCGAAGCGCGTAGCGCGAGGGGGCCACGACGAGCACGCGCAGGGGGCGTTGGTCGCGCATCATGCCGCGAGCTCCCGTGCGAGGACTCTGCGGTAGACCTCGACGTGCGCGTGGCGCACGTGTTCGAGCTCGCGGAGGCGTTCGGTTCGTCGGCGCTCGATCTCGGCCGTGCGTCGGCGCGAGCCGGGCACCGACCAGGCGGGACTTGTGGCGTCGATGACGGCGCGCTCGAGCGAAAGCGGTTCGCCGAGGTCGAAGGTGTGGAAGTCGGTCGGATGCTGAGCCGCCATGTGCCCCACACGGGTCCCGACCACCGGCACGGCCAGGTCGTAGCAGAGTTCGGCCCAGCCCGACTGGGTGCCGTGGCGATAGGGGAGCAGGCACGCGTCGAGATCCGCGAGCCAGGCGGCGAGTTCGTCGTCGTCCTGCCGGGGCCCTCTCTCGATGCGTACGCCGTCGCATCCCTCGGCGAGGAGGACGATGGATGCCGCGGCCTCCTCGTCGCGGACGCGCTCGTTCATGCGGACGACGCCTTCGATCCGCGCGCCCTGCGCCCGCAGGTCCGCGATCGCGCGCACGAGTGTCGCCGTGGTCGCGACGCCGTCGATGTTGGGCCGGAGGTCTCGCAGATGGACGCCGACGCGCACGGTGTCGTGGGCGGTGCCCGCCGGTCGCTCCGCCTCCCCCAGCAGTGTGGGGTGGGCGACCACGGTGGCTGTGCGCCCGGTGATCGCGGCCACCTCGTCGGCAGCGGAAGCCGTCAAGGTGATCAGCTCGTCGGCGGCGTGCGCCAGCACCGCGAGACCGGCCCGGTGGGCGTCCTGCGACGACAGCTGCGGGTTCTCGAGGTCGTGCACCGTGTAGACCAGCGGCTTGCCCAGACGCTCGAGTGCGGCGACGGTGAGCGCGAGCTCGTCCGCGGTGTAGGACTCGATTCCGAAGTGGACGTGCACGAGGTCGAACTCCGCTGCGTGGGCTTCGAGCCATTCGGGGAGCAGGACCTGGGGCGGCCACCACTGACCGGCGGGCACGCCGGGCGGGGGCGGGTCGGCGAGGAGCCTGACGCCGGCGGGGTCCGCGACGGCGGTGACGTACGGATGGGCCGAGGGAACGGCGGCGACCCGGACCAGGGGGACGGTGGTGGCGACGATCTTCTCCTCCTCGGAGCGTTGCGTGCGTAGGGATGCGCGTACCGCATCACCAGGCACATCGCAATGCAACGGGGCGGTTGTGACGACAATGGCACCGACGGATACGTTCCTCATCATGGGCGGCGAGACGGCGGGGCTGGGAAGCCTTGCGGACCACGGGGACGCGGTGATAGCGCGCCGAGCGCACTACGCCGCCTTCTTCGGCGATGAGGCGCCGCCCGCGGGCTACGGCATCGTCGTCGGCAACTGCCAGGCCGAGTCGCTGCGCCTCGTCATCTCGTCCGACGCGCTGCCCGCCATCCGGGTGCCTGCCGTGCACGAGCTCGACGCCGCCGACACCGCTCGACTGCACGCGCTGCTCTCGAAGGCGGCGTTCCTGGTCGCCCAGCCCATTCGCGACGACTACCGTGGCCTGCCCCTGGGCACCGCGCAGTTGCGCGGGTCGCTTCCCGTCGGCGCGCGGTCGGTGACCGTCCCCGCCATCCGGTACGCGGGACTGCATCCCTTCCACGCCGTCCTGCGCCTTCCCGCGTTCCCCGAGGACCCGCCGCTGGTCGCCTATCACGACGTGCGCACCGTCGCCGAGGCGTCGGGGCTCTCGGTCCCCGCGATGCTTCCCCCGGCCGCCGTCCGCTCGATCGCCGACGCCTCCGTCGCCGAGTTGCGGCGCCGCGAGGGGAGGGGGCTCGACATCGTGGCATCCGACCTCTTCGTCCCGGTCGTCGCCGACCTGATACGGACCGTCAACCATCCGGGCAACGCCGTCTTCCTGCCGCTCGGGGAGCGCATCGCCGCGGCTCTGGGAAACCCGGGCGGCGCCGTGGATCCCGGACGCCCCATCCTCGCCTCGGTGCGTGCGCCGCTCGAATCCTGGGTCGTCGACGCGTGGGCGCTCGATGAGGCCCCCCGGGAGGACTGGATCGTGGCCGGCGAAACCCTCGCCGCGGCTGTCGTGCAAGAGGCGCACCTCGCCTACTACCGCGAACGGCCCGCCCTTCTCGCCGCCGTCGTCGAGCGCATGACACCGCTCCTGCGCACCTGGGCGGCCGCGGCGTGACCGCCTCGACACCGGGGATGGATGCCACCCCCGTGCTCCTCGCCCAGCCAGGGCCGCACGGGGTCGCCGTCTACGCCCGCGAGATCGCGGTCGAGGTGCAGCGCGAGAGCCCCGGGACCCGCGTCGTGACCCCCGACGCGATCGCCGAGCTCGTCCCCGGAACCCCCGTGCACGCTCACGTCACGGATCGTTTGTGGGGTGCCTCTCCCGAGGAGGCCACCGAGCGCGTCCGAGAGCTGGCGCGGCGCCACCCGCTCACCGTCACCCTCCACGACGTGCCCCAGTCCTCCGACGGACCGCGCAACCTCCCGCGTCGCCGGGCGTTCTACCGCGCGGTGACGGAGGCGGCCGTGGGCGTCGCCGTGAACAGCGCCCACGAGCGCAGCCTTCTCCGCGAAGAAGGAGTCTGGACCGGCCCGGTCGAGGTCGTTCCCCTGCCGGTGGAGTCCTCGCCGGTCGGAGAGCGCCCCGTTCCCGACGAGTCCGTCGGCGTGCTCGGCTACTTCTACCCCGGCAAGGGGCACGACGAGGCGCTCGCTGCCGCTGCAGAAGCGGGCCTGAAGAGGCTGACCGTGCTCGGTCGAGCCTCGGACGGGCATGCCGACGACCTCTCCGCCTTCGTCGGGCGGGCCGCGGCAGCCGGGGTCGCCGTCGAGGTCACCGGTTGGCTCGACGAGGCCGACATGGCTTCCCGCGTCCGGCGCATCGCCGTCCCCGTGATCGCGCACCGCCATGTTTCCGCTTCCGGCTCTCTCGCCTCGTGGATCGGCTGGGGACGTCGCCCCCTCGCCGTGCGCAACCGGTACGTGGACGAGATGGCCGCTCTCCGCCCCGGCACGGTGAGCACGGTCGACGAGGCGGGCCTCGCCGACGCCATCGCGTTCGCGCGCGCCACCGGCGACAGCACGTGGCACGGCATCCATCCCGTGCCCTTCGGGCGAACCGACGCCGCTCGCGCCTATCTGGAGTGGTGGGGAGCCGTCACCGCATGAGCGACACCTGGAACGACCGGATGCCGTGGGTCCCCGGCAATCGCTGGGACCTGCTCGCCCACTGCGAGCCCGAGCCTCCGCGCGTGAGCGTGATCGTCACGCACTACGCCCAGCCGACCGAGCTGCAGCGCACTCTCACCGCGCTCGCTCGGCAGGACCACCCGGCTGACCGTCTCGAGGTCATCGTGGCCGACGACGGTTCGCCCGAGACACCGGTCGTGCCCGCGGGGGTGCGTCTGGTCCGTCAGGAAGACCGCGGCTTCCGGGCCGCCGCGGCGCGGAACCTCGGAGCAACGGCGGCATCCGGTGACGTGCTGTGTTTCCTCGATGCCGACACGACGCCGGAGCCCGATTACGTTCGCCGGCTCACGCGCCTGCCCGCGTTGCTCCTCGAGGCGGTGACCGTGGGGCGACGGCGTCACGCCGACCTGGCGGGAGCGAGCGTCGACGCGCCGATCGCCGCGCTCGGCCCGGTTCGCGAGTTGACCGAGCCGGCCTGGCTCCGCGACGCCTACGCCGCGAGTCGAAATCTGCTCGACGCCGACGACCGGTCGTACCGTCACGTCATCAGCGCGGTACTCGCGTGTTCCCGGGCCTTCTTCGACGAGGTAGGCGGGTTCGACGAGACGTTCTCGACCTACGGCGGAGAAGACTGGGAGTGGGCGCACCGTGCGTGGCAGGCGGGGGGAGTGCTCGCTCATGTTCCGGATGCCGTGGCCTGGCACGACGGTCCCGATTGGGCCGGCCGCTCCGAAGAGCACGCCGCGCAGGGCAACAGGCAGACCCTCAGCCTGGCCGAGAAGATCCCGATCGAAGGGTCGCGGCCCCGTGGATTGCTGTCACGAGCCATCGACGTGGAAGTACATCTCCCCACGGGGATCCCCGCCGATGCCGCCTTCCTCTCCGTGGACTCCCTGCTCGCGGCCCTTCCTCATCTGCGCGTCGTGACGGATGCCGCCGACCACCCCCTGCTCGCGGCCGACCCGCGGGTGACCCCCGCGGGGGGCGTCGATCCCCGGGTGACGATCGAGCTCGAGCAGCCGATCGTTGTCCTGGATGCCGCTCCTCTCGCGAGGGCTCTCGCCCTGCTATCGAGTGCCGAGGTCGGAGGGGTCGTGTTCGTCACCGGCGAGGGTGAGACCGTGGGCCGTGCGGCGAACCGACGGGCGCGTCGTCGCGCGAAGCGCTGGGGGACGGATGACGCGCTCGATACCGTGACGGTGCACGTGGATGGCGCACACATCGTCGGCGCGCGGCCGCACCTCGAAGCCTGGGTCGGCGGGTGGGGAGGGCCGGACAGGTATCTCTGACCCGCGTCGTGCCCTCGCGAACGAGCGCGACACGCCCGGGACGTGCCTGGATTCGACGGGTCGGTCGTTCCCGCGTAACTTAGTACTTGTTCGCCCCACAGGGGAGAGCGGAGCGGCCGAAAGGCCCCGCGTCCTCTCAAGCGGCGAACCGTCCCCAACACCAGCACTTGAGAGTTTCGACTCTTTAGTCTACAGTTGGGATCCTGCCAATCGGCACACACCCTCACTGCAGCGAAACCCTTTCTGGGGCGTCGCGAGATGTGATTGGCGTGTTGCCATGGTGGACATATAGAAGTGAACTGCCTCACGGGTAGGTCGAGAGATCGTTTCTGTGGGTGCGTCCGTTCCTTGAGAACTCAACAGCGTGCACTTGTCAAATGCCAATTTATTCCTCGTCGGTCTGACTTTTGTTGGATTGCGAGAAATTCCTTTGGATCAAAGTCCAACCCTTCCGGGGGTTGGCGTGAAATTCGTCAGTAATGATGTTTTTCTTTGGTCAGTTTCAAACTCGCTGCGGCCCCGTTTTCCCGGTGGTTGTATGCAT